>Ga0268299_1000646_pt1 | contig 95747 bp, 90 predicted proteins | sample NOBtaG_FD_193484 | JGI IMG/M metagenome (GOLD analysis project Ga0268299, IMG submission 193484) | Activated sludge microbial communities from bioreactor in Nijmegen, Gelderland, Netherland - NOB reactor | ecosystem: Engineered > Bioreactor > Aerobic > Activated sludge | place: Netherlands...
ATCTGGTGCCGATCCTGATCCTGTTCGGCTTCGGCCCCACGGCGGCCGTCGTCGCCACGCTGATCTATGCCATGCCGCCGATGACCCGCGTCACCAGCCTGTCCCTGCAGCGCCTGCCGGGGGAAACCCATGATCTGGCCCGCATGGTGGGCTGCACCCCGCGCCAGACGCTGTGGCGCGTGCTGATCCCTTCGGCGCGCGAGCCGTTGATGGTGGGCGTCAATCAGGTGATCATGCTGTCCCTGAACATGGTCATCATCGCCTCGATGATCGGGGCCGGGGGTCTGGGCTTTGACGTGCTGAACGCGCTGCGCCGGCTGGATTTCGGCGCGGGGCTTGAGGCGGGGTTTGCCATCGTCGCGCTGGCCATCGCGCTGGACCGGCTTAGCCAGGCGGTCGCCCGGCGCGGCTACCGCGCGCCCCTGCCGGGCGGGCCGGTGGCGCGGCACCCCTATCTGGTCTCGGCGCTGGCGCTGATCGCCGGGGCGGCGCTGATCGGCCTTGCGGTGCCCGCGGTGCAGACCTACCCCGAGGCCGCGCGGCTTTCGACCAGCGCCTTCTGGGCGGCGGCGGTCGAATGGATCAACGTCACCTTCTTCGACACGCTTGAGGCGGTGAAGAACACTATCCTCCTGTGGCTTCTGGTGCCGGTGAAGCGGTTTCTGGTGGAAATGCCCTGGGCGGTCGCCGTGGCGCTGCTGGGCTTTCTGGGCTGGCGGCTGGGGGGATGGCGGCTGGCCGCGCTGGTCGCCGGACTGACCTTCCTGATCGCCGCCACCGGCCAGTGGGAAAAGGCGATGATCACGGTCTACCTGTGCGGTATCTCGACCCTGATCGCGCTGGCCATCGGCCTGCCGGTGGGCATCGCCGTGGCGGGGCGTGAGCGGGCCTGGGCGGTGACGCGCACGGTGATCGACACGCTGCAGACCCTGCCTTCGTTCGTCTATCTGATGCCGGTGGTGATGCTGTTCCGGGTGGGCGACTTTACCGCGATGATCGCGGTCGTCGCCTATGCCGTGGTGGCGGTGATCCGCTATACCGTGCTGGGCCTGCAGGGCGTCGATCCGCGGCTGGTCGAGGCGGGCCGCGCCATGGGCTGCACGCCGTGGCAATTGCTGACCCGCATCCGCCTGCGTCTGGCCCTGCCCGAAATCCTTCTTGGTGTGAACCAGACCATCATGTTCGCCCTGTCGATGCTGGTGATCACCGCGCTGGTCGGCACCCGCGATCTGGGGCAGGACGTCTATATCGCGCTGACCAAGGCCAATCCGGGCAACGGGTTGGTGGCCGGTCTGGCCATCGCCTTCATCGCCATCATCGCCGACCGCCTGCTGGCCGCCGCCGCCCGCGCCCAGCGCCAGCGGCTGGGACTGGAGGAGGCATGAGCGCGCCCGACCACATCCTTGCCCTGCCCTGCTGGACCGGCCCGGTTACCGCCGTGCCGCTGGAGGGCGGGCTGTCCAACGAAAGCTGGAAGGTCACCGATGCCGCCGGCGCCCATGTGGTGCGCTTCGGCCGCGACTTCCCCTTCCACCATGTCGAGCGCGCGCGTGAGGTGATGACGGCCCGCGCCGCCCATGCCACAGGCTTCGGCCCGGCGGTGGAATATGCCGCACCCGGGGTCAGCGTGGTGGCCTTCATCCCCTCGCGCACCTGGGGGCCGGCCGATCTGCGCGCGGCCCCCGACCGCGTCGGGCATCTCCTGCGCGCCTTCCACGGCCGGATGGCCGGGCATGTCAGCGGCGCGGGCTTCATCTTCTGGCCCTTCCATGTGATCCGCGACTATGCCCGCACCATCGCCGCCGGCGGCAGCCTCTTCGCGCCCGACCTGCCCGGCTATCTTGCGCTGTCGGCCCGGCTTGAGGCGGCGCAGGTGCCCCTGCCCATCATCTTCGGCCACCATGACCTGCTGCCCGCGAATTTTCTGGATGACGGGCAGAAGCTGTGGCTGATCGATTATGAATATGCGGGCTTCGGCACCGCGATGTTCGACCTTGCCGGCGCCGCATCCAACGCCGGGATGGACGGGGCCGAGACGGCGGTCCTCTTGCAGGCCTATCTTGGCCATCCGCCCGAAGCCGGTTTCCGGCGCGCCTTCGACGCCATGCAATGCGCAAGCCTTCTGCGTGAGGCGATGTGGGCCATGGTTTCCGACCTGCATCTTGCCGCCCCCGGCGCCGATTACCGCGCCTATGCGCATGAAAACCTTGACCGGCTGGCCGCCGCGCTGGCCGGCTTCACCCAAAGATACGGGGCACCCTGACCATGACCCTTCCCGCCCAGGCCCAGATCGTCGTCATCGGCGGCGGCATCATCGGCTGTTCGACCGCCTATCATCTGGCGCGCGACCACAAGGCCGATGTCCTGCTGCTGGAACAGGGAAAGATCACCAGCGGCAGCACCTGGCATGCGGCGGGGCTGGTGGGGCAGCTGCGGTCTTCGGCCTCGATCACCCGGGTGCTGAAATACTCGGTCGAGCTTTACAAGGGCCTCGCCGCCGAGACCGGCCTTGATACCGGCTGGAAGATGACGGGCTGCCTCCGTCTGGCCACCAACCCCGACCGCTGGACCGAGTTCCGCCGCCTTGCCACCACCGCGAAAAGCTTCGGGATGGAGATGCATCTGATCTCGCCCGAAGAGGTGCGGCAGATGTGGCCGCTGATGGATGTGTCCGACCTGGTCGGCGCCAGCTGGCTGCCGACCGACGGGCAGGCCAGCCCCTCGGACATCACGCAGTCGCTGGCCAAAGGGGCGCGGATGCACGGCGCGCGGATCGCCGAAGGCGTGAAGGTCACCGGTTTTGTCATGGCCGGCAACCGCATCACCCATGTCGAAACCGATCAGGGCCGCATCGCCTGCGACAAGGTGGTGAACTGTGGCGGCATGTGGGCGCGGCAACTGGGGGCGATGGCGGGCGTCGCGGTGCCGCTGCATCCGGTGAAGCACCAGTACATCATCACCGAAAGGATTGACGGGCTTGCCCCCGATGCCCCCACCCTGCGCGACCCCGACCGGCGCACCTATTTCAAGGAAGAGGTCGGCGGGCTGGTCATGGGCGGCTATGAACCCGACCCGCAGGGCTGGGTGACCGGCGACATTCCCGAGAACTGGGAATTCCGGCTGTTCGACGACGATTTCGACCATTTCGCCCAGCATATGGAGCAGGCCATCGCCCGCGTCCCCGCGCTGGAAAAGGTGGGCGTCAAGCAGATGATCAACGGCGCCGAAAGCTTTACCCCTGACGGCAACTTCATCCTTGGCCCGGCGCCCGAATGCGCCAATATGTATGTGGGCGCGGGCTTCAACGCCTTCGGCATCGCAAGCGGCGGCGGGGCGGGCTGGGTTCTGGCCGAATGGGTGATGAAGGGCGAGGCGCCGCTGGACCTGTGGGCGGTGGACATCCGCCGCTTCTCGGGCCTGCACCGCGACCGCAACTGGGTGGCCGAGCGCACGCTGGAGGCCTACGGCAAGCATTACACTGTCGCCTTCCCGCATGAGGAATACCAAAGCGGCCGGCCGCGCATCGTCTCGCCGCTGTATGACCGGCTGAAGGCGCGGCGCGCGGTATTCGGATCAAAACTGGGGTGGGAGCGGCCGAACTGGTTCGCCCCCGAAGGCACCGCGGCGCAGGACATCTATTCAATGGGCCGGCAGAACTGGTTTGACGCCGTAGGGCAGGAACATGCCCATGTCCGCGAAAAGGCCGGGCTTTTCGACCAGTCTTCCTTCGCCAAATATGAACTTTCCGGCCCGAAGGCGGCCGAGGCGCTGGAATGGATCTGTGCCAACCGCGTGGTGCGCGAGGTGGGGCGGCTGACCTACACCCAGCTTCTGAACAGCCGCGGCGGGATCGAGGCCGACCTGACCGTGGCGCGCATGGCGGATGACCTTTTCTACATCGTTACCGGCACCGGGTTCCGCACCCATGATTTCGGCTGGATCGCCGATCACCTGCCGACCGATGGCGTAAGCTTCCGCGACGTGACCGAGGACTGGGGCACCCTGTCGCTGATGGGGCCCGAGGCGCGCGACATCCTGGCCCGCGTCACGCCGGCCGATGTGTCGGGCGCGGCGCTGCCCTTCGGCTCGGCCCGCGAAATCACCATCGCCGGCGCCCCGGTGCGGGCGCTGCGGGTGACTTATGTGGGCGAGTTGGGGTGGGAGCTGCACACGCCGCTGGACCAGACCGGCGCGGTCTTTGACGCGCTGATGGAAGCGGGGGCGAACCTGCGGCCGGTGGGTTACCGCGCGCTGGAATCGCTGCGGCTGGAAAAGGGCTATCGCGCCTGGTCGTCCGACATCACCCCCAATGACACGCCGTTCGAGGCGGGCCTTGGCTGGGCCGTCAAGATGAAGGGCAACACCCCCTTCCTTGGCCGCGCCGCGCTGGAGGCGGTGGCGGGCCGGCCGCTGACCAAGCGGTTTGCGGGTTTCACGGTGGACGACCCGGCGGCGGTGCTGCTGGGGCGCGAAACGATCCTGCGCGACGGGCAGCCGGTGGGCTACCTGACCTCGGGCGGCTATGGCTATACGATGGGGAAAAGCATCGGCTTCGGCTATGTCCGCCATGCCGAAGGCGTCAGCGACGACTGGCTGGCGGCGGGGCGCTATGATCTGGTGATCGCCGGCACCACCACCCCGGCACGGCTGGCGATGCGGCCGCTTTACGACCCCGAAGGGCTGCGCATCCGCGCCTAAGCGGCGGCGGGGGCCAGCGGCAGCGGCAGGCGCAGGCGTACCTTGGTGCCCTGCCCCGGCGCGCTGGTGACCGCGATTTCGCCCTTCATCATGTCGATCAGCCGCCGCACGATCGACATGCCCAGCCCCGTGCCGCCGAAGCGGCGTGTGGTGCTGCCGTCGGCCTGCTCGAATTCGTTGAAGATGCGCGTCACCTGTTCCTCGGTCATGCCGATGCCGGTGTCGCTGACCTCGATCACCAGCGCGCCCTGCGCATCGGCAGAAACCGCCAGCCGCACATCGCCCGACTGGGTGAACTTGATGGCGTTGCTGACCAGGTTCTGCAGGATCTGCTGCACCCGGTGCGGATCGCCCAGCCGCTGCGCCCGGGCGCCGGTGGCCACCATCACGTCGAAGGACAGGCCCTTGGCCTCGGCCAGCGGGCTGTAGAAAGTGTCCACCTTCTCGGCCACGCGGAACACATCGAAGGGCACCGCCTCCAGCGCCAGCTTGCCCGCCTCGATCTTGGCCATGTCCAGCACGTCGTTCAGGATCGACAGAAGCAGACCGCCGGAATCGCGGATCGTCGTCACCATCATCAGCTGCTCGGGGTCGGTCACGCTGTCGGCCAGCAGTTCGGCCATGCCCAGCACCCCGTTCAGCGGCGTGCGGATTTCGTGACTCATGTTGGCCAAGAAGCGCGACTTGGCCTGATTGGCGGCCTCGGCCCGGATGACGGCCTCTTTCAGCCGGCTTTCGTGGCGGTACTGGTCAGTCACATCGGCCAGCGACAGGACCGAGCGCGACTTGCCCCCGGTTCCGGTGGTCAGGGGCGAGGCGTTCAGCGACAGGATGCGCCGCTCACCATCCGAACGGCGCAGGCAGGAAAATCGCTGGTCGCGCAGCACCGGCGTTCCGCGCACGAATTCGGCCAGCGAGGCGGCAAGCTCTTCAATCGGATTGCCGTCTGGGTCACGGATCGCCCATGCCGGATCATCCAGCCGCAGCACCTCGCTGCCGTCGAAACGGATGCCCAGAATGCGCTCGGCCTCGGCATTGGCAAAGACGAAGGCGCCATCTTCATCCAGCGCGATGATGCCGGACAAGCTGGTTTCGGCCAGCGCGGCCTGAAACTCGCGTTCCTCTTCCAGGGCGCGCTGCAGTTGCAGGCGCTGCGTCATGTCATGCAGGCGCAGCACCCAGCCGATCTCGGCCCCCCGGGTGCCCAAGGGGCGGGGCAGCGGCGCGGCGGTGACCGTGAACTCACGCGCGGCGATCCGCAGGGGCTGGCCGCCATCGTCCAGCCCGCCAGAGGTCACCGCCTGCACCAGCGGCCACAGCGCGTCGGGCACCGGCCCGCCTGCAGACTTGCCGATGCCCAGAAGCCGCCGCGCCTCGGGGTTGGCGGTCAGCAGGTTTCCGGCCGGGCCGATGACGATGACCGGGTCGGGCACGCTGTAGAACAGCACATCCCGCGCCATGGCGTCGGTGTCCATCATCCGGTTCTCGACGATCAGCCAGGCCAGGATCGACAGCACCGCCGAAAAGGCGAAGGGCGTGGGATCAAAGCCATAGAGCGTGAAATCGAACAGGATGTAGGACAGGTTCGCCACGGCCGGAAAGGCGGTGATCACGAACAGCGCCGCAAAGAACAGCCGGAACCGCGGCGCCGCCCAGATCGCGCCCAGAAGCGTCTGCACCACGGCATAGCCCAGGAACAGATACAGATAGGCCGCCAGCAGATAGAACAGCGGCCCGTGGTCGAAACTGCCGGCAATCAGCCCGTCCGCCACCACCAGCCGCGTGCCGGGGCCGTAGAACAGCTGATGCTGGCCGTTCGTCGCCGCAATCAGCAGCGCCACCACCGGCGGCAGCCACAGAAGCAGCCGTCGCAACCGGGTAAAGCGCGCCGCCGCGCCGGGAAAGCAGTAGTCCATGATGAAGAAGGACCAGGCCGTCGGCACGAAGACGATCATCGGCCAGGCCGCGCTGGCCCAGAACACCTTGCAGTCAAGGGTGGTCTGCGAGATTTCCATGAGGCAGGCCGCCAGCCACAGGGCCATCGCCGTCAGGCTGGCGTGGAAATAGGGCTTGCCGAAGAAGCTGTGCTGGCGCCGCAGCCACAGGTTGGTGCCGACGATGCCCAAGGCAACGAAGCCGGCAAAACCGACGCCGTCATTGATCACCTGCGGCAGGACGCATTGCAGCATCTGGGCCCTTCGGCCCGCCGGGGCCGCTGCTTCTGTTGGGCGCGCGCTTCGGCTTCGGCTTGTCGGCCACGGTTCAGCGAAGATGCCGAAATCGCACGCATTCTTACCTCAGGGACCACAAAGCCGGGCCCGATTCAATCCCTGATTGATCGGAACCCGGCACTTTCGTTTGCCGAAGCTGTCCGGTGACGCAGAAGCGCAGAAAGGGCCCGGACGAAGACGGCCGGGCCCTTGCCAAAAGGTCACTCGGCCGGGGCGGGCGGCACGGTTTCGTCCCGCGTCTTCCACAGCGAATAGAAGATGCCGGCCGCGATGATGCCCAAGGTGATCGCCAGCGACAGATAGGGGTCAAACTTGCCGAAGAAGTAGCTGTAGAAGCCCTTCAGCCCGATGAACACCAGCACCACCGCCAGCGCATATTTCAGGTAGTGGAAGCGGTGGACCAGCGCTGCCAGCGCAAAGTACAGCGCCCGCAGGCCAAGGATGGCCATGATGTTCGCGGTATAGACGATGAAGGTGTCGGTGGTGATCAGGAAGATCGCCGGAACCGAGTCGACCGCAAAGATCAGGTCGGCAAAGTTGATCACGACCAGCGCGACAAACAGCGGCGTGGCGAAAAGCGCCATCCGGCCGGTCACCGGATGCGGCTCGCGCACGAAAAAGCTGTTGCCGCGGAACTCTTTCGTCACGTTCATGACCTTGGACACAAGGCCGACCATCGGGTTCTTCGAGATGTCGGTCTCGCCCTCTTTCACCACCAGCATCTTGATGCCGGTAAAGGCCAGGAAGGCGGCGAAGACCAGCGTCACCCAGTCATAGGCGGCCACCAGTTCGGCGCCGATGGCAATCATGATGCCGCGCAGGATGATCACGCCGACGATGCCCCAGACCAGCGCGCGGTACTGGTATTTCCGCGGAATGGCGAAGTAGCCGAAGATCAGCGAGATGACGAAGACGTTGTCGATCGAGAGAACCTTCTCGATGATGTAGCCCTGGAAGTAGGAAGCCACGGGATTGGTGCCGTCGCTGGTCACCAGCGTGCCATTCGACCAGGCCCACCAGATGTAGCCGCCGAAGGCCACGGCAATCGAGATGTAGAACAGCGAAAGCCGCAGGCTTTCGGCCACGCCGATCTCGTGGTCCTTCTTGTTCAGGATGCCAAGGTCAAAGACCATCAGCGCGATGACGATGGAAAGGAACATCAGCCAAAGCCATGCCGGCTTGCTGACGAATTCGTAGAACAGAAAATCCAAGACAGTCCCCCTGGGTCCGGTGCCATTATCCGACGGGGGTCAGTCAAGCTGCGTCAACGGGCCCCTGTCACTCAGCGCCGACATCACAGGCTTGCGCCTGTCAGAGGGGCCCGGTCGCTGACAGGGGTTTAATGGGTATCCCGAATTCACCTTTCAACCCCCGCGGGGCAGAAAATGTCCGCCGGCGCCGGTGCCCCGGGTGGGCTATGCCGAATCCCGCGCCCAAGCTAACCTTGCCGGGCCGGTCGGTTTCACGATCCGCAGTTGGTGCTTGCATACGTTTGCAAAATACATCAACTGTTGTCCGGTCACGAAAGTTGCCCTGCCGGACCCTGAGTCGGCGGCGCGGCGCAGGAGGAAGATGAAGATGGCGGACAAGACTGACAGCCAGAAGGGCGGAGAACTGACCCCGGCCAAGGCCGGGCGGGCGATGCAGGTCGAACGGCACGACTACACCGACCTTGCGCCGCAGAACGGCAAGCGCACGCAGGCCATGCGCGGCTTCGACGCGATCTACACCGACATCGTCGATTACATCGTGCGCTGCACCCACCTGATCTGGGACGAGCGCGACATCGGCCTGATCTACAGCCACTACACCCACAACTGCGTGCTTTATGGCACCACCGGCACGCTTTACACCCGCGAAGAGGTCGTCCGCGACACGATCCAGCGGCTCGTCAGCTTTCCCGAACGCCGCGGCATGGCGACCCATGTCATCTGGAAGGGGAATGAGGACGACGGCTTTTACACCTCGCACCTTGTCACCGGCACCGGGCGGCACAGCCAGAACGGCCATCTTGGCCCGGCCACGGGGCGGATGTTCACCTCGCGCACCGTCGCCGACTGCATGATCTATGAAAACAAGATCTACCGCGAATGGGTGGTGGCCGACACCACCGCAATCCTGCAGCAACTGGGGATCGACGTTCAGGGCTATGCCGAGCGCATCGCGAAGGCGGCCTTCGACAAGGGCATGGTTTCGATGGATATCGGCGAAAACCGCGCCCAGATCGGCCAGTACCCGCCCGAGGCAGAGCCGGACCTGAGCCTTGCCGCGACCGATCTGGAACGCCACACGCTGCGCTGGCTGCACGATGTCTTCAACCGCAAGATGCTGGGCACCATCGCCAAGGTCTATGCGCCCACCGCGCAATACCACGGCCCCCTGATGGCCGAACTTTACGGCCACGCGGCGATCATCCATCAGACGCTGGGCCTGATCGGGTCGATCCCCGATGCGGCCTTCACCGTGCAGCACATCTGCTCGACCCCCTGCGAGGAAGGCGGCGAGAAGGTTGCGGTGCGCTGGATCATGGAAGGCCACCATATCGGCTATGGCATCCTGAACCACCTGGGCGCGCCCACCGGCAAGCGGGTGCAGATCATGGGCATCACCCATTTCCACTACAAGAACGGCAAGATCGTCGATGAATGGCGGGTCTATGATGAGGCTTCGGCGCTGGTGCAGGTGAAACTGGCGCAGATGGCCGATGTGAAGGCCGCCGGCCTGATCGCCGGCAACTGACCCCCCGCCAATCCGCCAGACGGCCCGCCCCCGGCGGGCCGTTTTGCATTTCGGGCCTGTGGCAGCCTGCCGCACATTCTGTTTGCATTCGTATGCAAAAGATGTTTACGCTACACATCAAGGCCGGAGCACAGAATCCCGCCGTCCGACAGGTAACCGGCGACATGTCGCCAGCAGAGGGAATGAAGACGATGAAGATCACCAGAACCTTCGCGGCGGGCGCGGTCAGCCTGGCCGCCCTGCTTTCCGCCTCGGCCGCCTTTGCCGATTGCGGCATCCAGGGCGCGGGCTCGGTCCGCATCCTGTCGAACGATTTCGAGGCGCTGCGCATCATCAACGATGTCGCCACCTCCTGCGCGACGGCCGATGTGAAGGTGACCGCCAACGCCACCGCCGAACACAAGAACATCCAGGGCCCCGCCCTGACCGTGAACCCGGCCGAATACACCGTCGCCGTGGTTGCCAACAACTCGATCGTGCCGCTGCTGAACGGCGACCTGATCCGCCCGCTGGATGACCTTGTGGCCAAATACGGCGCCTCGCTGCAGCCGAACCAGCTGATCAAGATCGACGGCAAGGTCATGGCCATCGCCTTCATGGGCAACGGCCAGCACCTGTTCTATCGCAAGGACATTCTGGAAAAGGCCGGTGTCGCCGTGCCGACCAGCTATGAGGAAATGCTGGCCGCCGCGCAGGCGATCAAGGATGCGGGCCTGATGGACTATCCGCTGGCCGCGTCCGACAAGCCCGGCTGGGACCTCGCCGCGGAATTCGTGAACATGTATCTGGGCACCGGCGGTGAGTTCTTTGCCCCCGGCAGCGCGGAACTCGCCATCGACAACGATCAGGGCCGCAAGGTGCTGGAAACCATGCGCGCCATGACCGGCTTCATGAACCCCGACTACCTGACCTATGACGCGAATGAGCTGAACAAGGTCTGGGATGCCGGCAACGTCGCGCTGATGAACCAGTGGGGCTCGCTCGCCGGGGCCGCGATCGACCCGGCCAAGGCCAACCCCGAGGTGGCGGCCAACACCGGCTTTGCCGCGGCGCCGACCATCGGCGGCGGCACGATCCCGGCGGCGGCGCTGTGGTGGGACGGCTTCACCATCGCCAAGAACATCTCGGACGCCGATGCCGAAGTGTCGTTCCAGGCGATGGTCAAGGGCATCAGCCCCGAAACCGTGGCCGCGCACCCCGATGCCGCCACCTGGCTGGTTGCCGGCTATCAGCCCGGCCCGACCGCCGTCGGCGTGATCGGCAATGCCACCGGCGGCGCCCGCGCCTATCCGATGCAGCCCTACATGGGCCTTCTGCACACCGCGCTGTCCACCGAACTGGCCGATTTCATCGCCGGCAAGGAAGACGCCGATCAGGCGCTGGCCGATGTGAAGGCCGCCTATGACGCCGCTGCCAAGGAAGGCGGCTTCCTGAAGTAACGGGTTCCCCCCGACCTGCCCGGCCGCAATACCGCTTGCGGCCGGGCTTCTTTCACCCGCACCCTTGTCGAAGCGTCCCCACCGGAGCCCTTGCGGCCCCCTGCGCCCCCGGATTGCCCCGATGCCACACCGCACCTTCTTCGTCTTCATCTTTCCGTCGATCCTGGCGATGGTGCTGTTCATCACGCTGCCCATCCTGTCGGTCGTGGTGCAGTCGCTGTTCGTCCAGCACGAAGCGGTGCTGATCACGGTGGAAAACTGTACGCCCTTCGGCTGCGAAACCCAGACCCGCGTCGATACGGCCGCCATGCAGAAACTGCAGGCCGACCAGCCGATGGGCCAGTTCGCGGGCTTTGCCAACTACCTGAACCGCAACCACCTTGCGGTGGATGAGATCGGCGCCATTCTGGCCGACAACCGGGGCTTCGGCGATGTGGCGGCCCGCATCTTCAACCTGCCCTTCTACAAGGCCCTGTCCTTCACGCTGGTTTATTGCTTTCTGGTCACGCCGCTGGCGATGGCGCTGGGTTTTGCCATCGCGCTGGCCGTCAACACCCTGCCCGGCCTGCTGAAAGGCCCGACGATCTTCGTCTCGATCCTGCCGATGATCATCACGCCGCTGGTCGGCTCGCTGATCCTGGCGTGGATGTTCAACCCCTCGGGCATCCTGGGGGCAACGCTGCAAAGCCTGACCGGAGATCCGACGCTGTCCTTGCGCGCTTCGCCCGTCCTCACCTGGATCGTGCTGCTGGTCTATGGCGTCTGGACCAACGGCCCCTTCTCTTTCGTCGTGTTCTATGCCGGCCTGCAGACCGTGCCGCAGGACACCGTGGAAAGCGCCAAGATCGACGGCGCCAGCCGCTGGGAGGTGACGCGCCATGTCATCATGCCCCACCTCGCGCCGCTGGCCACCTTCGTTGCGCTGGTGCAGCTGATGGACAACTTCCGCGTCTTCGAACCCATCGTCGGCTTTTCGGCCGAGGCGAATGCCACCTCGCTGTCGTGGCTGGTCTTCAACGACCTTGTCGGACAGGACGCCCAGCTTTTCGGCTCGGCCGCATCGACCTCGGTCATCACCATCGTCGGCGTGCTGATCCTGCTGACCCCCGTCCTGCGCCGCACCTGGCGCGAATTCAACCGGAAGGCGGTGTAAGATGTCCGTTGCCACCCGCCGCCCCGTCGCGCTGAACGCCCTGATCCTTGCCTTCCTTGTGATCTGGGTCATCGCCGCCGCCTTCCCCTTCGCCTGGACCGTCTGGGGCAGCTTCAAGGTCGAGGCCGACTTCTTCTCGCGCCAGTCGTGGTGGAGCGCGATCGAAGGCACCCGCACGCAGGCCCAGACCGGCGGCGCCTTCACCCTTGCGGGCTATGATGGCGCCTGGGTGAAGAACGAATTCTGGAAAGCCGCGATCAACACGCTGATCGTGACGCTGTCGGTCACCCTGATCTCGCTGACCATCGGCACGCTAGGGGGCTATGCACTGGCGCGTTCGGGCTATCGTTACGCCTTCTGGATCCTGATCGCCGCGCTGATCTTCCGCGCCATGCCGCACATCACGCTGGTCTCGGGCTACATGCTGCCGTTCTTCCAGCTGAACATCTGGGGGGTGCTGCCGACGACGATCATCGTGCTTGTCGCCATCAACCAGCCCTTCACGCTGTGGATGCTGCACTCGTTCTTCCTGTCGATCCCGAAGGATCTGGACGAAAGCGCGATGGTTGACGGCTGCACGCGGTTTCAGGCCTTCCGCATGGTCATCATCCCGGTCATGTGGCCCGGCGTCATCACCACCGGCCTGTTCAGCTTCCTTCTGGGTTACAACGACTTCGCCGTAACCTCGATGCTGCTGGCGCAGGAAAACCAGACCATGGTGCCCAAGATCGCCAGCTTCCTCGGCTCCATCCAGAACGAGGGCAACGTCATGTTCGCCGTTGCCGCCGTCGTTTCGGCCACCGTGCCGCTTTTCATCCTCGTCCTCTTCTTCCAGCGCCAGATCGTTTCCGGTCTGACCGCCGGCGCCGTCAAAGGATAATCCCATGGCCCAGATCCGCCTGAAGAACGTCTCGAAACGCTGGGGCAGCTATGTCGGCGTCGACAATTTCAACCTCGACATCGCCGACGCCGAATTCCTGGTCCTTCTCGGCCCCTCGGGCTGCGGCAAGACCACCACGATGCGGATGATCGCGGGGTTGGAGGACGTGACCGAGGGCGAAATCTGGATCGGTGACCGCATGGTCAACAAGCTGGAGCCGAAAGACCGCGACATCTCGATGGTCTTCCAGTCCTACGGGCTTTACCCGAACCTGTCGGTCTATGAAAACATCCGCTTCCCCCTGCGCGTCCGCCGAATCCCCGCGTCGGAACACCACGACCGCGTGATGAAAGCCGCGCAGATGGTCGAGCTTGGCCCCTTCCTGGAACGCCGCCCCGCCGCCCTGTCAGGTGGCCAGCGTCAGCGCGTGGCCCTTGCTCGCGCCATCGTGCGCGAACCCAACGCCTTCCTGATGGATGAACCGCTGTCGAACCTTGACGCCAAGCTGCGCGTCTCGACCCGGGCGCAGATCAAGAACCTGCACCACACGCTGAAGCGCACCACGATCTACGTCACCCACGACCAGATCGAGGCGATGACGCTGGCCGACCGCGTCGTCGTGATGAACCATGGGCTGGTCCAGCAGCTTGGCACCCCCACCGAGATCTACGACCGCCCCGCCAACACCTTTGTCGCCAGCTTCATCGGCTCCCCGGCCATGAACCTGATCGACGGAGACATCGTTGACGGCCATTTCCGGGCCGAGGGCATCGCCGTTCCCGCGCCGGGTCAGGGCCCCGTGACCCTTGGCTTCCGGGCCGAGGATGTGCAGGTCTCGCCCACCCCCGCCCAGTTGACCGCGCCGGTCTATTCGATGGAGCTTCTGGGCGATGCCACCCTTGTCTCGGTCCGCATCGGCGAGGCGCTGGTGTCGGTCCGCGCGCCCAAGGACTTCCGCATCGACATCGGTGCCCCCCTGCATGTCGCGATCCCGGCCGACCGGATTCACCTGTTCAACCGGAAGACCGGCGCAAGGCTATGACGGGCTTGCCCGCCGCCGCCAACTCGCCCAAGACTTGCCCCGCAGGTCGGAGGGCAAATGGCTGAAAAGGTAACCTCACTGGAAGTTGCGGCACTGGCGGGCGTGAGCCAGTCGGCCGTCAGCCGCGTCTTTACGCCCGGTTCTTCGGTGTCCAGAAAAACCGCCGACAAGGTGCTGGCCGCCGCCGCCCAGCTGGGCTACCGGCCGAACGTTCTGGCCCGCGCCATGAAGTCCGGCAAAAGCCGGATCATCGGCCTCGTCGTCGCCTATCTGGAAAACTACTTCTATCCCGAGATGGTCGAACGCCTTTCGGTGGAACTGCAGAAGGTCGGCTATCACGTCCTGATCTTTCTGGCCCCGGTCAACGTGGACAACGTTGACAAGGTGGTCAGCGAAATCATGGATTATCAGGTCGATGGCATCGTGCTGGCCTCGGTCTCGCTGTCGTCGGAACTCGCGGCGCGCTGTCAGTCCACCGGCATTCCCGTGGTGCTGTTCAACCGCGGCCATGCCGACAAGAACCTTTGTTCCGTTACCTCCGACAACTACGCCGGCGGCAAGGTTCTGGCCGATTACCTCTGTTCCCTTGGCCACCGGCGCATCGCCTATATTGCCGGCTTTTCCGGCGCGACCACCCAGATTGACCGTGAGGCCGGCTTCCGCGCCGGGCTGGCCGAGGCGGGGGTAGAGCTTTTCGCCCGGGCCGAGGGCAATTTCGACTACCGCACCGCCCAATCCGCCGCGCGCGAGCTTTTCGCCACCTCGCGCCGCCCCGATGCCGTCTTTGTCGCCAATGACCACATGGCATTCGCGGTGATGGACGTGCTGCGCTTTGAACTGGGGCTGAAGATCCCGGGCGATGTCTCGGTCGTGGGGTTTGACGATGTGCCGCCCGCCGCCTGGCCCGCCTACAACCTGACCAGCTTCCGCCAGCGTGTCGAACTGATGGTTGCCGAAACCGTCACCATGCTGCTGGCCCGCATCGACGGCGATGAAACCGGGTCACCCCATGTCGTCCTGAACGGTGAACTGGTCATCCGCGGCTCAACCCGCCGCTACGGGGACGCGCCATGACCGAAGCCGAGTTTCGCTCCCGCCTTGCCGCCCTTGGCCTTACGCTGGATGACAAGGCCTTCGCCGCCGCTTGGGCCGGGGCACAGCACCTGCGCGGTGAGGTGGCCAGGGTTCAGGCATATCTGACAAAGCCCGAATGACCCACCCTGCCGATCTGCCCCTGCCCGAGGCCGCCGCCGCCCTGCGTGCCGGCACCCTTACCTCGCGCGACCTGACGCAGGCGGTGCTGGACCGCATCGCGGCCCGCAACCCGCAGCTGCACGCCTTCACCCATATCGCCGCCGATGCGCTGGAACAGGCCGACTGCGCCGACGCGCTGTTGCGCGCCGGTGATCCCGGCCCGTTCTGCGGCCTGCCGGTGGCGGTGAAAGACCTGATCGACGTGGCATGTCAGCCCGCCACCTCGGGCTCGCGCGTCCTCGCCGGCCGCATCGCCGAAACCGACGCCCCGGCCGTCGCCCGCCTGCGCGCACAGGGCGCGGTCCTGATCGGCAAAGTCGCGACCTATGAATTCGCCATGGTCGGCCCGGACCTGTCGCTGCCCGACCCGCCGGCCCGCAACCCGTGGAACACCGCGCATATCACCGGCGGCTCCTCCTCGGGCTCGGCCGCCGCCGTGGCCGGGGGCCTTGTGCGCATGGCCATCGGCACCGACACCGGGGGCTCGATCCGTTCGCCATCGGCTTATTGCGGCTGCGTCGGCCTCAAGCCCAGCTATGACCGGGTGTCGCGCGCCGGCGCTTTCCCGCTTTCCGCCAGCCTCGATCATACCGGCCCGCTCGCCGCAACGGTGGAAGAAGCAGCCCTTGCGCTGGACGCGATGAGCGAAGGCGACTGGCGCCCCGCCTCTGCCCGCATCGGCCAGCCCGTCAATGGCCTGACCATCGGCTTTGCCCGCAATTGGTTCGCCGATGATCCGCAGGCCAGCCCCGCCCTGATCCGCGCGCTGGATGCGGCGGCCTCCACCCTTTCCCTCCTCGGCGCGCAGATCCGTCTGGTGACGCTCCCCGACTATGCACCCTATGAAGCCGCCGCCTCGGTCATCCTGCATGCCGAGGCGCTGGAGGAACACCGCGCGCTGATCCGCGACCACGCCGGCGCCTACGGCCGCCCCACCCTGCAATGCCTGGCCTTCGGCGCCGCCATCGACGCCGAAGACGTGGCAAGGGCCCGTCAGGCGCAAACCCGCCTGACGGCCGAAATGCTGGCCGCCATGGCGGGCTGCGACCTGATCCTGACGGCCACCACCCTGACGCCCGCGCTGCCCTTCGCGGCCTTCGACGGCGAAAAGGCGGTCTGGACGCCGATGCGCACCATCGCCTTCAACCTGACCGGCCAGCCGGCCCTGTCGCTTCCCGCCGGGTTTGAAAACGGCCTCCCCCTTGGCCTGCAGCTCATCGGCCGCCCGGGCGACGAAGACCTCATCTGCGCCGCCGGCCATGCGTTCGAGCGGGCGACGGACCATTCCGTCCAGCGCCCGCCCGCCTGATTTCATCTGTCCTGAAATATCCCACGGGAGGTCCGGAGGGTGTGAAACCCTCCGGGGCCGGCCACAGGGCGCGCGCTTACCGCACCTGCATCCGGTCCAGCCGCAGCTGCGCCGCCCGGCGGTGGCCTTCCAGCCCCTCGCTGGCCGCCTGACGCGCCGCCGGCGGGGCGACCTGCTTGACGCCTTCCTCGGTCAGCCACTGATGCGTGGCAATCTTCACATAGGCGCCCACCCAAAGCCCGCCGGTATAGCGCCCCGCCGCCATGGTCGGCAGGGTGTGGTTGGTGCCCGAGCATTTGTCGGAATAGACCACGCTGGCCAGTTCCCCGATGAACAGCGAGCCGTAGTTGGTCAGCTTCTTCGCCAGCCCGTGCGGGTCGCGCCCGTGAACCTGCAGGTGTTCGGCGGCAATGAAATCGGAATAGGCGATCATCGCCGCCTCATCCTCGCAAACCGCGATTTCGCCATAGTCGCGCCAGGCCGGGGCCGCCACCGCGGCCGTCGACAGGCCGGCAAGCTGCTTTTCAACCTCGGCCACAACGGCTTCGGCCAGCGGGCGGTGGGTGGTGATCAGCCCGACCCGCGTCCGCACGTCATGTTCTGCCTGCGCCAGAAGGTCGGTCGCGATCATCTCGGCATCGCCTGTCTCATCCGCCAGGATGTAGATCTCCGACGGCCCCGCCAGCTGGTCGATGCCGACCGGGCCAAAGACCTGCCGCTTCGCCTCGTTCACAAAGGCATTGCCCGGCCCCATGATCTTCATCACCGGCGGCACCGATTCGGTGCCATAGGCCATCGCCGCAATCGCCTGCGCCCCGCCGATGCGGAAGACGCGGTCCGCCCCCGACAGATGGCAGCCCGCCACCATCGCCTGATGCGCGTTCGGCGGCAGGCAGGCGATCACCTCTTTCACGCCGGCAACCTTGGCCGGAACGATGGTCATGATCGGCGCGGAAAGCAGCGGGAACCGCCCGCCCGGCACATAGCAGCCCACCCGGTCAATCGGAATCACCCGGTGGCCCATGAAGACGCCGGGCAGCGATTCCATGTCCAGAGGCAGGATCGTCGCCAGCTGCGCCTCAGCGAACCGCCGCACGTTGGCGATGGCAAATTCGGTATCCTTGCGGGTCTGAGGGTCCAGCGCGGCCACGGCCGCCTCGCGTTCGGCCATGCTGATTTCCAGCGCCTCGACTTGGGCATTGTCGAATTTCAGCGAATATTCCCGCACCGCCGCATCGCCCCGGGCCTTCACCTCGGCCAGCACGCCCGCGACCAGTTCGGCAACCGGCTTGTTGTCATTTTCGGCGCTGCGGCCGGGGGACTTGACCCATGTGACTTTTGCGGAAGGATAGGCTGCGGACGAGGCGGACATCTTTGCTCCTTTCGGCCGGGCGGCCGGGCGTGAATCTGGTCTTTCTTCTAGTGCATTTTGCATACGTCTGCAATTCCCTATTCAGCAGGCCGCAAGCCAGATTCGCCGCTTGGCGACAATCCGCTGTGGATTGGCGCAAGTTGGCCCTTGCCATCCCCGCCACCGATGATCTAAGCATATTGCAAACGTATTCAAATGAGGCTCCCATGGCGATCACCTGGCTCAAGCGCGGCAAGCCCGAGGCGGAACGCGCGGCAGACGATGCGCAGGTCCGCGCCACTGTGGAATCGGTCCTGGCCGACATTTCGGCCCGGGGCGACGCGGCCGTGCGCGACCTGTCGGTGAAGTTCGACAAATATGACCCGCCCGCCTTCCGCCTGACCGCGTCCGAAATCGAAGCGGCCGTCCAGAAGGTCGCCCCGCGCGACATCGCCGACATCCGTTTCGCCCAGGATCAGATCCGCCGCTTTGCCCAGGTGCAGCGCGCCTCGATGACCGATGTCGAGGTCGAAACCCTGCCGGGCGTCATCCTTGGCCACCGCAACATCCCGGTGCAGTCGGTGGGCTGCTATGTGCCGGGCGGCAAGTTCCCGATGGTCGCCTCGGCCCATATGTCGGTGCTGACCGCCGCCGTCGCCGGCGTGCCGCGCATCATCGCCAGTGCGCCGCCGGTGAACGGCGCCCCCCACCCCGCCATCGTCGCCGCCATGCATATGGGCGGCGCGCATGAAATCTACGTCCTCGGCGGCATGCAGGCCGTGGGCGCCATGGCCATCGGCACCGAAACCATCAAGCCCGTGGACATGCTGGTCGGCCCCGGCAACGCCTTTGTCGCCGAAGCCAAGCGTCAGCTTTACGGCCGCGTCGGCATCGACCTTTTCGCCGGTCCGACCGAAACGATGGTGATCGCCGACGACACGGTAGATGCCGAGATGTGTGCGACCGACCTCCTCGGTCAGGCCGAACACGGCTATAACTCCCCCGCCGTGCTGGTGACCAATTCCCGCAAACTGGCTGAGGGCACGCTGTCCGAAATCGACCGCCTGCTGACCATCCTGCCCACCGCCGCCACCGCCGCCATCAGCTGGCGCGACTATGGCGAGGTGATTCTGTGCGACACGCATGATGAGATGCTGGCGGTCGCCAATGACATCGCCAGCGAACATGTGCAGGTGATGACCGACCGCGACGACTGGTATCTGGCCAACATGCACAGCTACGGCGCGCTGTTCCTTGGCCCGCGCACCAATGTCGCGAACGGCGACAAGGTGATCGGGACCAACCACACGCTGCCGACGAAGAAAGCCGGGCGCTATACCGGCGGGCTTTGGGTGGGCAAATTCCTGAAAACTCACAGCTATCAACGGGTGACGACCGATGCCGCCGCCGCCCTGGTCGGCGCCTATGGCTCGCGCCTGTGCATGCTGGAAGGCTTCGTCGGCCATGCCGAGCAATGCAACATCCGCGTCCGGCGCTATGGCGGGCGCAATGTCGAATACGGGACGGCAGCCGAGTGATATCATGTCGTATCAATTTTATCACTTGATATCAGATTGTGTCGTTGGCATATCTCCCCATGTGGATAGACCATGGAGGAAATCAATGCCCACAATTAATGTCAGCGACTTCGCCCTGAACTACCTCAAGCATCACGCCGAGCCGCTTGTGGATACGACCGTCTCTGTTCTTGACCGCATCCTGTCGGAGCATGAGAGCCTAAAAGCGTCCAAACAATCTGCAACCACTCTGGAGATGCGCTTCGGGGGCAAGGAGCTTCCGTCTGTGAAGTTCACGACGATCCTGTCTGCGAAAGTCGCTGGGAAGCCCGCCAGCCAAAGATACTGGAATAACATCTTAGAGGACATGATCGCTGCCTGTGTGGCGAGAGGCGCAGAGCCGAGCGACGTGCAGTCACTGCTTCAGGCGAACGTGATGCAGGGCAATCATGCCGAAAACGGCTATCGCTATGTGCCCACTGCGGGCTTCTCTTTTCAAGGTCTTGAGGCCAATCGCATTTGCAGGAATCTTGCCGCGCTTGCGGAACGCTACCAGGTACCGCTCGACATCGAACTGCGCTGGCAAGATGACGACAAGGCAGCATTTCCGAACCAGACCGCAAGGATAATCCTGCCATGACCCTGCCGCGCACCCCTTCGTTCCGGCTGGACGGACGCCGTGCGCTGGTGGCGGGGGCGTCGTCCGGCATCGGCGCGGCCTGTGCGGTGGCGCTGGCCGAGCAGGGGGCCGAGGTCACGCTGTGCGCCCGGCGGGAGCCTGATCTGCAGGCGCTCGCCACCGAAATGCGGGCCGAGGGCTGGAAGGCCGATGTCCTGCCGCTGGACATCACCGATACAGCGGCGACCGAGGCGGCGCTGGCCGCGCGGCCGGCCTTCGACGTCATGGTCAATTCGGCCGGCCTTGCCCGCCACGCCCCCGCCATTGACACCACGGCCGGGGATTTTGACGCGGTCGCGAACCTGAACCTCCGCGCCGCCTTCTTCCTGACCCGGTCGGTCGCCAAGCGCCTTCTGGCCGAGGGCAAGCCGGGGTCGCTGATCAACATCACCAGCCAGATGGCCCATGTCGGCGGCATCGACCGCGCGGTCTATTCCGCCACCAAGCACGCGGTGGAGGGGATGACCAAGTCGATGGCCATCGAATGGGGGCCGAAGGGCATCCGCGTGAACACCATCGCGCCGACCTTCATCCGCACCGCGCTGACCGCCTCCACCTTTGCCAACCCCGAACGCGCCGCCTGGATCGCATCAAAGATCAAGCTGGGCCGGGTGGGCGAGGTGACCGACATCATGGGCGCTGTCGCCTTCCTGGCCTCGGACGCGGCGGCGCTGATCACCGGAACCTCACTGATCGTCGATGGCGGCTGGACCGCAGACTGAAGGAAAACCAATGGCTTCGCGCTTCGCAAATCTTCCCGACTACATCCAGGGCGTCACCTGGGAAATCTGGGAAGGCCGCCAGATCGCCTCGCTGCATCAGGCCTATGGCCGCGACATGATCGCCCGTAGCACGCTGGGTGTGATGACCGGCAATGTCGATGTGATCAACGACACGCTGGCCAGCCTTGCCGCCTTCCCCGACCGCCAGATCTATGGCGATGACGTGATCTGGTCGGGGGATGAAGCCAGCGGTTATCTGTCGTCCCACCGCTCGATGATCATCGGCACGCATACCGGCCACGGCGTTTTCGGCCCGCCGACCGGCCGCGTGGTGGCCGCCCGCTGCATCGCCGATTGCTATGTTCAGGACGACGTCATCACCGACGAATGGCTGTGCTACGACATGGGGTCGATGGTCAGGCAACTGGGCCACAGCCCCGAGGCCTGGGCGCGCGCGTCGATCACGCGCGAAGGCGGGCCGGAGAAGGCGCGGCGCCCCTTCACCCCCGGAATTGACCTGCCCGGCCCCTATCAGGGCCGCGGCAACGACCACCCGCTGGGGCAAAAGCTGGCCGATATCCTGACCGCGATCATGGCCAAGGACGTGGCCGTCATCGGCCGCAGCTATGACCGGGCGGTCCACATCTCGCATGCGGGCGGCGTCACCGGCTGGGGCATTCCGTTTGCCGAAGCCCAGTGGATGCAACTGCGCACCTGCTTCCCCGATGCCCGCTTCACCATCCACCACCAGATCGGCCGCGCCGACGCGGGTCAGCCCGACCGCGCCGCCATCCGCTGGTCGCTGGACGGGCATCACACCGGTTTCGGCCTGTTCGGCGCCCCGACCGGCACACCGGTTCACATCATGGGCTTCACCCATGCCGAGTTCGGGCCCTGGGGCCTGCGCCGCGAATTCAGCCTGTGGGACGAGGTTTCCATCTGGAAACAGATCCTGCTGGCCCTCCCCGACCACTCCTACCAAGGATAAACCAATGACCCCCGATCAGATGGAAGCCCGCATCGTCCGCTACGGCGATCTGCGCCCCTGCAAGACCGCCTTCATCGACGCCCATACGCCGGGCTCAAACCGCAAGGAAAACTTCACCATCATCGGCGGCGGCGTGTCGGAATCCCCCGATCAGCACGTCCACATCCGCGAGACGCCGGGCTTCAACATCGGCGCGGCGGGCCAGCCCCCCGGCTGCCGCAACAGCCTGCACAGCCACCGCACCGCCGAGGTGTTCTTTGTCCTGAAAGGCCGCTGGCGGTTCTTCTGGGGCCGCTGGGGCACGGCGGGAGAGTTCATTGCCGAGGAAGGCGACATCTTCAACATCCCCACCGGCATCTTTCGCGCGTTCGAAAACGTCGGCACCGATTACGGGATGATCATGGCGATCCTGGGCGGCGACGATGCCGGGGGCGGCGTGGTCTGGGCGCCGCAGGTCATCACAGACGCCAAGGATTACGGGCTGGTGCTGGGCAAGAACGGCAAGCTCTACGACACCAAGAAAGGCCAGAACCTGCCCGAAGGCGTGCCGCCGATGCCGCTTCTGACCGAGGAAGAGCTGAAGGCCTTCCCCGAACCCACCACCGCCGAGGTGATCCCGAACCACGTCGCCCGTTACTGGGACCTGATGGCGCTTTCCGACCGCCAGCCCGCCAAGGTGATCGGCGCCAACGGCAAGCTGCGCGACCGCCCCGGCTTTGATGTCGAGTTCCTGTCGCGCAACTCGATCCCCGAAACCCCCTATACCCTGACCCGGCACGAGGTGCTGATGCCGATGCGCGGCTACTGGCGGCTGTCGTGGTCGGGCGGCTCGACCGTGCTGAACCCCGGCGACACCGCGGCCATTCCGCCCGGGCTGGAACACAGCCTTGCCCCCTCGATGACCGGCGAATCCAGCCTGTACCGGGTCATCGCCACCGACGACCCCGCAGGCCTGACCGGACGCCTTCTGTAGAGACGGAAGGAAGACGCAAGGAAGACGGAAAGAAGACGCCCGAAAGACGCCGTTCAGCGAGGTTCCGATGCCCATTCCCGCCACCCATGTCGGCTCTCTCCCCCGCCCGCAAGAGGTGGTGGATTTCCTCTTTGCCCGCGAAAGCGGCGGGGCTTACGACCCCGCCGCCTTCGACGCCTGCATGGCGGCGGCGGTGATGGAAAACGTCCGCCGCCAGAAGGAAGCGGGCATCGACATCGTCTCGGACGGAGAGGCGTCGAAGATCAGCTATGCGACCTATGTCAAAGACCGCTACACCGGTTTTGACGGCGACAGCCCCCGCAACGCACCGGCGGACCTGAAGCTGTTCCCCAGCTTCCTCGACCGGCTGGCGAAGGAAGGCGGTACGCCAAAATACGCGCGTCCTCAATGCGTTGGCCCGGTCGCGTCGAAAGGTCAGGGCGAGTTGGGCAAGGATATCGCCAACCTGAAATCGGCGATGGCCGCGCATGGGGTTGCGCGCGGCTTCATGAACGCCGCCTCGCCCGGTGTGATCAGCCTGTTCCTGCAGAACGCCTATTACCGGGACCGCGAGACCTATCTGCATGCCCTGGCCGATGCGATGCGTGACGAATATCGCACCATCCTGGACGCCGGTCTTGACCTGCAGCTGGATTGCCCCGATCTGGCGCTGTCGCGGCATATGTTGTTCACAGACCTGACCGACGCGCAATTCCTTGCGGTGGCCGAAACCCATGTCGAGGCGCTGCGCCACGCGCTGGACGGCCTGCCGCAGGACCGCATCCGCCTGCATATCTGCTGGGGCAACTACGAAGGCCCCCATGTCTGCGACATCGACATGGCCAAGGTCTTTCCGCTGCTGATGAAGGTTCCCGCCCGCTACATCCTCTTTGAAACCGCAAACCCCCGTCACGGCCATGAATGGACGGTATTCCGCGACCGCGCGGCCGAAATTCCCGATGACAAGGTGCTGATCCCGGGCGCGGTGGACACGACGACGAACTTTGTCGAACACCCCGATCTTGTGGCGCAACGCCTTGAACGATTTACGGATATCCTCGGGTCTGACAGGGTGATCGCCGGTTCCGACTGCGGCTTTGGCACCTTTGCCGGCTTCGGCGCGGTGGACCCCGAAATCGCCTGGGCAAAGCTTGCAACGCTGAAGGAAGGGGCGCGGCGTGTGGGGTAAGGGCCAAAACTCTTCGAAGAGTTTTGCAAATTCCTTCCAGGGAATTTGGCCCCTGTGATCCCGCTGGTCCTTCTTCCCGGCATGATGTGCGACGCCTGGATGTGGGGCGGGATCGACCGCGCGCTCGATGTGCCGGTGATCCACCACCTGCCGACCGGCGCCGCGACGATGGCGGCGCTGGCGGCCGGGTTTCTGGCCGATGCGCCGCCGCGCTTTGCGCTGGCCGGCCTGTCGATGGGCGGGATCCTTGCCATGGAAATCCTTCGGCAGGCGCCGGATCGGGTCGCGCGGCTGGCGCTGCTTGACACCAACCCCCGCGCCGAAACGGCCGAGGTGCAGGCCCGCCGCGCACCGCAGATCGACCGGGCGCTGGCGGGCGATCTGGAGGGTGTCATGCGCGACGACATGAAGCCCAACTACCTTGCCCCCGGCCCCCGCAAGGCGGAAATCCTTGATCTGTGCATGGATATGGCACTGGCGCTGGGCCCGCAGGTCTTTGCACAGCAGTCGCACGCCCTGCGCGACCGGCCCGACCAGCAGGCGACGCTTGCGGCCTTCACCGGGCCGGCGCTTGTGTTGATGGGGGCGGATGACAGGCTGTGCCCGCTGGACCGCCATCAGCTGATGCACCGGCTGATGCCGCAGTCGCAGCTGCAGATCATTCCCGGCGCCGCGCATCTGCCGCCGCTGGAACAACCCGACGCCACGCTGCGCGCCCTGCGCGGCTGGCTTGCCTGAAGGAAAGCCCATGCCGATCAGTGATATCAAGGCCCATTTCGCCGCCGGAGGCACCGCCGTCAACGGCTGGTGCGCCATCCCCTCGGCCCTTACAGCCGAGATCATGGGCCGCGCCGGGTTCGACATGATGACGGTCGATCTGCAGCATGGGCTGATCGACTATCAGACCGCCCTGACCCTGTTGCAGGTGCTGCAGGGGCTGCCCGCCCCGGTTCTGGTCCGCGTGCCGTGGAATGAACCCGGAATCGTGATGAAATGTCTGGACGCCGGGTTTTCGGGGCTGATCTGCCCGATGATCAACACCGCCGAAGACGCGCGCCGTCTGGTCGAGGCCGCGCGCTATGCCCCCTTGGGTGGGCGATCCTTCGGCCCGACCCGCGCGAATCTGGTCCATGGTCCGAGTTATGCCCGTGCCGCCAACGACCGGATCGTGCTGCTGGCGATGATCGAAACCCGCGAGGCGCTGGCCAATCTCGATGCGATCCTGGCGGTTGAGGGCATCGACGGCATCTATGTCGGCCCTTCCGATCTGGGCCTTTCGATGGGGTTCGAGCCAACGCTGGAGCCCAAGGCGCCGGCGGTTCTGGACGCGATCGCGCAGATCGTCACCCGCACCCGCGCCGCCGGCCGCATCGCCGGCATCCATACCGGATCGCCCGCCATGGCCCGGGCCATGCAGGCGCAGGGGTTCCACTTCACCTCACTCTTGACCGATGTCCGGCTGTTCGTGAACGCGCTGGCCGGCACACTGGCCGAGCTGCGCCAGAGCACGGCCGAGACGGTGAAGGGCTACTAGGCCAGCGGGCGCGGATGCGGGGTGTGGCGGAAGCGGTGGGATTCGAACCCACGGTGGGGTTCCCCCCACGCTGGTTTTCAAGACCAGAGCCTTAAACCACTCGGCCACACTTCCTTGGGCGGGCGCCGGGCGCCGGACCTGGCCCCATTCACCACAACCGCGCGCCAAGGTCCAGAGCATGTGCGCCCGGACGGTGGCCGATCACGCCCTGTTTTCCGCCCATCGGCCTGCGCACCCTTCCTTCTGCGGCCCGGGGCCTGTATCATGCCGCCGTTCGGGCAAGGGGGGCCACCCCGGGGCAAGCGCGTCGGCAGAACGCGCCAAGAGGTGCAAGGCATGGCAGGCATGGCAATCAGGCGGTTCATGGTTCTCGCGGTGGCGGCCGCGGCATTGGCCGGGTGTCAGGATGGCGGAGGGCCTTTCGCCTCACGCCCCAAGGGGGCGGCAAGCGCGCCTGCCCCGGCAGCGGGTGCGGCCAAGTCGGTCAAGCTGGTGGACCGCGACGTTGAGGCGCCCGAGGTCTTTCAGGTCACCGATACCGCGCTTTGGGACGGCCGGCCCTCGCTGGGCGGGGTCTGGGTGGCGTCGCCCGATGCCAAGGACCCCGAGCGGGTGATCCTGCGCAACCCCGCGAACGGCAAGTTCGTGATCGGGGCGCTGTTCCGGCGCGAACGTGACAACCCCGGCCCACCCCTGCAGATTTCATCCGACGCGGCCGAGGCTCTGGGCCTGCTGGCCGGGCAGCCCGGCAAGATTTCCGTGACGGCCCTGCGCCGCGAAGAGGCGCCGGTGGCGGCGCCGGACGCGACGAAGCCCATCCTTGACGCGGCCGAAACGGTTGAGACCGAAACGCTTGATCCGGTTCCCGGCGCCGCTGCGGCGATTGACCGTGCGACAGCCGAAGGCAAGGGCAAGGGCGCCGCGCAACCGGCCGCCAAGCCCGCCGCCGCCGCCCCCGCGCCAAGTGCCCCGGCTCCGGCCGCCCCGCCCGCCCCCCCGGCGCAGGGCAAGGGCGGGCTGATCCAGATCGGCATCTTCTCGGTCGAGGCCAATGCCAAGCGCGCGGCCGACACGCTGGCCAAGGCCGGCGTCACCGCCACGGTCCGGGCCGAGAAAAGCCAGGGCAAGGACTTCTGGTCGGTCACCGCCACGGGCGGCGCCGATGTGATGGCCAAGATCAAGTCGGCAGGCTTTGCCGACGCCTATTTCCTGAAACGCGGCTAAGGCGGAGAGCAGATGACCCGCATCCTCGGCACCCTTCTTGTCATTTTCGCAACGCTGGCGGCCCTGCCCGCCCGCGCCTTCGACACCAAGGCCACGGCGGCCTGGGTCTATGACATGACCACCCATACCGTGCTGATGGACAAGAACGGCAATCAGCCCTTGCCGCCCGCTTCGATGTCGAAGCTGATGACGATCAACATGCTGTTCGAGGCGCTGCGCGACGGCCGGGTTCAGATGGACACGGCCTTCCCGGTTTCGGCCCGCGCGGTCGAGATGACGGCGCGCGGCGGATCGACCATGTATCTGCAGCAGGGGGACCGGCCGACGGTCGAGGAACTGCTTCATGGCATGATCGTGAATTCGGGAAATGACGCCTGCATCGTGGTGGCCGAGGGGCTGGCCGGCACCGAAGAGGCCTTTGCCGCTCAGATGACCACCCGCGCCCAGGCGCTGGGCATGACGGAATCGCATTTCGCCAACTCGTCCGGCTGGCCCGACCCGGAACACCGGATGAGCATGAAGGATCTGGGCATCCTGTCACGGCGGCTGATCGAGGAATTTCCCGAATTCTATCCGATCTTTGCGCAGACCGAATACAACTACAAAGGCCGGGCGCCGGCCAATGCCAACAACCGCAACCCGCTGCTGAAACTGGGGATCGGGGCGGACGGGCTGAAGACCGGCCATACCTCGGAAGCGGGCTATGGTCTGGTGGGCAGCGTGAAGCAGGGTGAGCGGCGGATCATCTTCGCCATCACCGGGCTGGCCAGCGACAAGGACCGCGCCGAAGAGGCCGAGCGCATCAGCTCCTGGGCCTTTCGCCAGTTCGCGCTGAAGACCGTGGCCAAGGAAGGTCAGCGCATTGCCGAGGCGGCGGTCTTCATGGGCGCGGCCGACAAGGTGGGGCTGGTGCCGGCGCAGGATCTGCGCCTGCTGATCCCGGCGCTGGTGCAGGACGGGCTGAAGGCCGAGGTGGTCTATACCGGTCCGGTGAAGGCGCCGGTCGCCAAGGGCACGCAGCTGGCCGAACTGGTCATCACCCTGCCCGACCTGCCCGAACACCGCGTGGCCCTGGTGGCCGAAACGGATGTGCCGCGCGGCGGGTTCGTCACCCGGCTGATGACGGCGGCCCGCCACCTGCAGGCCAGCTATCTGGGCGGCGGCGCCCCGGCCAGCTGATGGCCGGAAGCTTCCTGTCTTTCGAAGGCATCGACGGCTCGGGCAAATCCACCCAGGCGCGGCTTCTGGCCGAAGCGTTGCGGGCCGGGGGGCGTGAGGTCGTTCTGACGCGAGAACCCGGCGGCAGCCCGGGCGCCGAGGAAATCCGTCGTCTGGTGCTGGAAGGCGAGGCCGACCGCTGGTCTGCGATGACCGAGCTTCTGTTGTTCAACGCTGCCCGGCGGGACCATCTGGAAAAGACCATCCGCCCGGCGCTGGACCGTGGCGCGGTGGTGATCTGCGACCGTTTCGCCGATTCCAGCCGCATCTATCAGGGCCTGACCCGGGGCGATCTGCGCGCGGTGGTGGACCGCCTGCACGATCTTGTCATCGGCACCGAACCCGATGCCACCTTCCTGATCGACATTGCCGCCGATGAGGGGCTGGCCCGCGCCGTGGCCCGCCCCGGCAAGGAACTGCGCTTCGAAGGCATGGGGCTTGCCCTGCAGGAACGCGCGCGCGAGGGTTTTCTGGCGCTGGCCGCCGGCCATCCGGCGCGGTTCCGCGTGATCGACGGCGCCCGCCCGCCCAAAGCCGTGGCGGCGGATGTGCTGGCCGCTGCGCGCGCGGTTCTTGACGCCGCCGCCCCCCGGCCATGAGCGGCGATATCCCCGAGCCTGACCGGATTGATGGTGCCCCCCATCCGCGCCAGACCGTCCGGCTGTTCGGCCATGCCCATGCCGAGGCCACGTTTCTGGAGGCTTTCAACGCCGGCCGGCTGCACCACGGCTGGCTGATCAGCGGGCCGCGCGGGGTGGGCAAGGCCACGCTGGCCTGGCGGCTGGCGCGGTTCCTGCTGGCGACGCCCCCGCAGGACGGCGGGCTTTTCGCCACGCCGCCGCCGGCGACGCTGGATATTCCGCCCGATCACCCGGTCAACCGCCACATCGACGCGCTGTCGGAACCGCGGCTTTACCTGCTGCGCCGCGCCTGGGATGAAAAGAAGGAACGCCTGCCCGACGTCATCTCGGTCGATGAGGTGCGGGGGATGAAGAAGTTCCTCTCGCTTTCCGCCGCCGATGGCGGGCGGCGGGTGGTGATCGTCGATGCGGTGGATGAGATGAACCCGCAGGCGGCGAACGCGCTGCTGAAGGTGCTGGAGGAACCGCCGCCGCAGGTCACGCTGCTCTTGGTCACCCATCAGCCGGCGCGGCTTTTGCCCACCATCCGCTCGCGTTGCCGGGAACTGCGGCTGGCGCCGCTGGCGCCGGATGATCTGGCCTCCGCACTTGCGCAGGCGGGCGGCGAGGTCGATCCGGCCGAGCGGGTGGCGCTGGCCGAGCTGGCCGGCGGTTCGGTGGGTGAGGCGTTCCGGCTGACCATGACCGAGGGCCTGCCGCTTTACGCCCGGCTGGTCGATCTGTTCCGGGGCCTGCCGGGGGTGGACCGGCGGCAGGCCCTGACGCTGGCCGAAGCGGGGGCCGCCAGGGGTGCGCAGGCCACCTTTGAACTGATCGTCACGCTGATCGACCTGTTTCTGGCCCGCCTTGCCCGCGCCGGCACCATTGGCGCCCCGCCGCCCGAGGCCGCGCCGGGTGAGGCAGCGCTGATCGCCCGCCTTGCACCCGACCCCTGGGCCGCGCGGCACTGGGCCGATCTGGCGCAATCGCTGGGCCTGCGGGCACGGCGCGGCAAGGCGGTCAACCTTGACCCTGCGGCGCTTCTCATGGATATGGTGCTGAGGATCGACGGGACGGCGCAGGCGCTGTCGCGGCGGACCTGAAACCCGCCGGCCCGCCCTATCGCCCCGTCGCAAGCCGGGGGTTTCACACCCCCGGACCCCCGTGGGATATTTGTCGAGAGAGGATGGCAGGGCGAAGGAAATGACGTGCCGGACCCGATGAAGCCCATGCCCTCCGAGATCATGCCCCCCGAGATCGTGGACAGCCACTGCCATCTGGATTTCCCGGATTTCGAAACCGAACTGCCCGACGTCATCGCCCGCGCCCGCGCCGCCGGCGTCAGGCGGATGGTCACCATCTGCACGCGGATGCGCAACCTGCCGAGGGTGCAGAAGATCGTGGCCGATCATGAGGGCATCTTCTATGCCGCCGGCATCCACCCGATGAGCGCGGCCGAAGAGCCGCCGCTTTCGGTCGCTGATCTGGTGGCGCTGGCCCGCGATCCGCGGATGGTGGGCATCGGTGAGACGGGGCTGGATTACCACTACACGCCAGATTCCAAGGAGCTGCAGCAGGCAAGCCTGCGCCGGCATATCGAGGCGGCGCAGGAAACCGGGCTGCCGCTGATCATCCATGCCCGCGATGCCGACGACGACATGGCGGCGATCCTGGCCGAAGGCATGGCGCGGCAGAGCTATTCCTGCGTGATGCACTGTTTTTCCTCGGGCGAGGGGCTGGCGAAGGCCGCGCTGGAGATGGGATTCTACCTGTCGATGTCGGGCATCGCGGCCTTCCCGAAAAGCACCGCTCTGCGGGCGATCTTTGCCGCGGCCCCGCTGGACCGCATTCTGGTCGAGACCGACAGCCCCTATCTGGCGCCGCCGCCCTATCGCGGGCGCCGGAATGAGCCGGCCTATACCGTCTTCACCGCCAAGGCGGGGGCCGGGGTCTTTGGCATCACCGAGGCGGAATTCGCGGCGGCGACGACGGCGAATTTCGACCGCCTCTTCACCCGCGCGGCGCGCAAGGCGCAGGCGGCCTGACCATGGCGGAGCTGCGCTTTACCATTCTGGGCTGCGGGTCTTCGGGGGGCGTGCCGCGTCTGGGCGGCGACTGGGGCGATTGCGACCCGGCGAACCCCCGCAACCGCCGCCGCCGCTGTTCGCTTCTGGTTGAACGGCAAGAGGGTGCAGGCGTGACGCGGGTCTTGATCGACACCTCGCCCGACATGCGCGAGCAGCTTCTGGATGCCGGTGTCGGCACGCTGGACGGCGTGGTCTTTACCCATTCCCATGCCGACCATACCCATGGCATCGACGATCTGCGGCAGATCGTGTTCAACCTGCGCCGGCGGTTGCCGGTCTGGGCCGATGCGCCGACGCAGGACGCGCTGATCTCGCGCTTCGGCTATGCCTTCATCCAGCCGGCGGGCAGCCCCTATCCGCCGATCCTGGACCTGCGCGCCATCGACGGGGTGATCGAGGTGGACGGCGCCGGCGGTGTGGTGCGCCTGCAGCCCTTCACCGCCGATCACGGCAGCATGCAGGCGCTGGGGTTCCGCATCGGCGGGCTGGCCTATCTGCCCGACGCGGTGGACATTCCCGAGGAAAGCTGGCCGGTCCTGGCCGGGCTCGACTGCTGGATTGTCGATGCGCTGCGCCGCAAGCCGCACCCGACCCATGCCCATCTGGCGATGGCGCTGGACTGGATCTCCCGCGCCCGTCCGCGGCAGGCGGTGCTGACCAACATGCATCTTGACCTTGATCACGCAACGCTGCTGACCGAATTGCCGCAGGGCATCACGCCTGCGCATGACGGCATGGTCCTGACCTTCGCAGACCCGTCGTGAACGCGCTGATCGACGTCATCCTGCCGGTCTTTCTGGTGATCGGCTTCGGCTATGCGGCGGCGCGGTGGACGTCTTTCGGCGAAAGCGCGGTGGATGGCGTGATGCGCTTTGCGCAGAACTTCGCGGTGCCCTGCCTGTTGTTCAAGTCGATCGCCGGCATTGATCTGGGGGCCGAGTTCGAGACGGGGCTGTTCCTGTCCTTCTACATCGGCGCCTTCACCGCTTTCACGCTGGGCTTTGCCGGGGCGCGGCTTTTGTTCGCCCGCCCGCCCGAAGATGCGGTGGCCATCGGCTTTGCCTGCCTGTTTTCGAACTCGCTGCTGCTGGGCATCCCGATCACCGAACGGGCCTATGGCACCGATGCGCTGGCGGGCAACTTTGCCATCGTCGCGCTGCATGCGCCGACCTTCTACACCTTCGGCATCATCGCGATGGAGCTTGCCCGGTCGCGCGGGCGGCTGGCGCAGCCCGGGCGGCTGTTGCTGCAGATCGGCAAGGGCGTTCTCAGCCAGCCGCTGGTCATCGGCGTGCTGTCGGGGCTGGCGTGGAACCTGTCGGGCCTGCCGGTGCCGGTCGCGGCGCAGGGCGCGCTGGACATGATGGCGCGGGCGGCGGTGCCGGCGGCGCTGTTCGGGCTGGGCGGGGTGCTGCTGCGCTACCGGCCCGAGGGCGACATGAAGGCCATCGCCATGGTCTGCGCCCTGTCGATCCTGATCCACCCGGCCATCACCTACAGCCTTGGCCGCTGGGTCTTTGCGCTGAACACCGGGCAGTTGCGGTCAGCGGTGATGACGGCGGCCATGGCGCCGGGGGTGAACGCCTATATGTTCGCCCATCTTTACGGCGTGGCGAAGCGGGTCAATGCCAGCGCGGTGCTGATTGCCACGGCGCTGTCGATCCTGACGATCTGGGGCTGGCTGCATATCCTGCCGTAAGGGCACCCCGGAGCCTTCAAAGGCTCCGGCCCGATTTCTTTGAAGAAATCGGTCTTAGCGGAAGCCGCGGGCGTGGAAGATGAAGCCCAGGAAATTCAGCAGCACCTGCGCCGCCAGGATCTGCGTCGATTGTGAGGGGTCGTAGTCGGGTGCCACCTCGACCAGATCCATCCCCACCACCTCATGCGCCTTTGCGACGTGCTGCAGCAGTTCCAGCACCTCGTAGTAAAGGAAGCCGCCATGGCTGGGCGTGCCGGTGCCCGGCGCGATCGAGGGGCAGAAGCCGTCGATGTCGATGGTCACATAAACCCGCGCACCGGCGGGAATGCGTTTGGCTACGCCTTCGGCGCCCAAAGCGCGGAACTGGCGGACCGAGAGGATGTCATCGCCCATGACGCGGGCGGCATCATAGCCGTCCTTGGCGGTGGAAGAGACATTGCGGATGCCGACGGCGGTGATGCCGGTGACATAATCCTTTTCCGCCGCCCGGCGCATCGGGCTGCCATGGCCGACCTTCACGCCATGCCGTTCATCGACGAAATCCAGATGGGCGTCGATCTGCAGGATATGGATCGGCCCCTGCCCTTCGAACGCCTGAATGCAGGGGATATTCACCGAATGGTCGCCGCCGATCACCACCGGCAGGGCGCCGGCCTTCAGGATCGCCTCAACCCCCTTGCGGATGTTGGCGTGGCTTTTGGCGGTATCGGTGTGGACGATGTCGGCATCGCCGATATCGACGATCCGCACCGATTGCGGCAGATAGGTGCAGTCGTCCTCATGGTCATAGGCGCCGGCATGGCCGAAGCTGAACAGCGTCGATGCCTCGCGCACCGCGCGGGGGCCAAAGCGCGCGCCGGCGCGGAACTGCGTGCCGAAGTCGAAGGGCGCACCCAGCACCGCCACATCGGCGGCGATGGCATCCCAGTCCTGCACATAGGGCCGCTTGCCGAAGGTCGAGATGCCGACGAAGGGCAGGTTCAGCCGGCCGCTGTCATAGGTGTTGGCCATAGCTACCTCGGCGTCACGCCGCGCAGGCGTTCGGACCGGCGGCGCAACAGTTCAACCGTGGTCAGAAGCAGGATCGACACGATCACCAGAATGGTCGCCACCGCAAGGATGGCCGGGCTGATCGCCTCACGGATGCCGTTGAACATCTGGCGCGGGATGGTCTGCTGCTCGGGCCCGGCGATGAACAGCACCGCCACCACCTCATCAAACGAGGTGACGAAGGCGAAAAGCGCGCCCGAGATGATGCCCGGCAGGATCAGCGGCATCACCACCTTGAAGAAGGTCACCCGGGGGCTCGCCCCCAGCGAATGCGCGGCGCGGATCAGTGACTGGTCAAAGCCCGAAAGCGTGGCCGTCACGGTGATGATGACAAAGGGAATGCCCAGAACCGCATGGGCGATGATCACGCCAAGATGCGAGTTCACAAGGCAGCCCTTGTTCGACAGGAACACCCCCAGCACCGACCCCAGCGCGGTATCGGGTGCGACGCAGGCCTGCGCGTAGAAAAAGCTCATCCCCACCGCGATGATGATGATGGGCACGATCATCGGGCTGATTAGCAGCGCCATGATCAGCCGGCGATAGGGCATTTCCGGCCGCGACAGGCCAAGGGCGGCGATGGTGCCCAGCGTGGTGGCCAGGATCGTCGCCCACAGCCCCACCCAGAAGGAATTCTTGGCGGCCTGAATCCAGGTCGAACGCTCCCACGCGATGGTCCACCAGGCGCTGTCGCGCGGCGCGTCGGGTGTGGGGTGGCCCAGCGTCAGCAGCGCATCATACCAGCGCAGCGAATAGCCCGCGGGATCAAACCGCAGCATCTCGGGCGTGAAGCTGAAATAGGCGCCCGAGGTGAAGGACAGCGGAATGACGACAAGGATCGGCGCGATCAGGAAGACAAAGATCAGGACACAGATCACCAGATAGGCGTAGTGCCAGGTCTTCTCGAGCGGCGAGGCATAGGACGGAAGCGCCATGATGTTCTCCTTAGCCCAGCTTCAGCCGGTCGATGCCGATGAGGCGGTCGTAAAGCCAGTACAGCAGCAGGATCGAGGCCAGCAGCATCGCCGCCAGGGCCGCCGCCAGCGACCAGTTCGACTTGGACATGTGGAAGCTGATCAGGTTCGAGATCAGCTGCCCGTCCGCCCCGCCGACCAGCGCGGGGGTGATGTAGTAGCCGACCGCCAGAATGAAGACCAGAAGCGAGCCGGCCGCGATCCCCGGCAGGGTCTGCGGCAGATAGATGCGGCGGAAGGTGGTCCAGCTGGTGGCGCCAAGGCTGCGGGCGGCGCGGGCATAGCTGGGCGGGATGACCCGCATCACCGAATAAAGCGGCAGGATCATGAAGGGCAGAAGGACATGGGTCATCGCCACGACGGTGCCGGTCATGTTGTACATCATCTGCAGGCGGCTGGCATCGGGCACGACCCCCATCCAGACCAGCAGGTTGTTGAGGATGCCCTGCTCCTGCAACAGCGCGATCCAGCTTGTCGTGCGCACCAGAAGCGAGGTCCAGAACGGCAGCAGCACAAGGATCATCAGCAAAGAGGATTTCGACATCGGCAGCACGGCCAGCAGATGCGCCACCGGGAAGGCCAGCAACAGGCAGATCACCGTGATCAGCGCCGAGACGAGGAAGGTCTTGAAGAAAAGGTAAAGGTAGATCCGTTCCTTGTCGCCGCCCCGGGTCCAGCCCTCATCGGTCAGCTTGCGGTCGGCGGCCACCTTGTAGAACTCGGTGGTGTATTTCGACGAGGCCGCTTCCATCCCGCGCCACAGCTTGACCGAGGACCATTCGGCATCCAGCGCGATCAGCGCCTCTTTGTAGGGGGGCTGCAGGTCCTTGGCGGCCCGGGCACCGCCCTTGAACAGGCTGATCGTGCCGGGAACGGTATAGTTGATACGGGTGCCCGCGATGCCGGTGGTCTTTTCCTCCTGCATCCGGGCCAGGTCCTTGACCAGCGCGGCATAGGCCTCTTCCGGCGGGTTGGCATAGTCGAAACCGGGGTTCGCGGCGAACCAGGCATCCAGTTCGGGGGCCGAGGCGGAAAATCCGTCATGCTCGACCGAGCGTTTCAGCATGTAGCCGATCGGGATCAGGAAGGTCAGCAGCACGAAGGCCAAAAGCGGCAGCACCAGAAGCAGCGCCCGGCGGCGCGCGCGCGCCTGCGCGGTGGCAAGCGCCTCTTTCAGCGGCCGCCCGTCGGCGGTGGTCAGCAGCGCTGGCGTGGCGGCCTCGGTCATCCGTCGTCCCTTTTCCGGAAGTCCGGGCGCGGAATGACCCGCGCCCGGTGATGGTCAGGCAGGATTACTGGGCAAGCCAGGCCTGGAAGCGCTCGTTCAGTTCCGCGTCATGGTCCACCCAGAACGGAGCCGAGGTTTCCAGCGCGTTGCCCATGTTTTCCGGCGCGGTCGGCAGGTGCGGCGCCATCACGGTCTTGCCGTCCTTGAAGAGGATCTCTTCCTTCATCGACGACTTGCGGGCCGGACCATACGAGATCTGCTGGGCCGAAGCGCGCAGACCTTCGGTCGAGGTCGCGAACTTCACGAACTCCAGCGCGTCGGCCATGTTCGGGGCGCCCTTCGGAATCACGAACATTTCGTTTTCGTAGATCTGGCCGTCCCAGACGATCTGGAAGGGTTTGCCTTCGTTCATCGCGGCGGCGAAGATCCGGCCGTTGTAGGCGGTGGTCATCGCCACTTCACCATCGGCCAGAAGCTGCGGCGCCTGCGAACCGGCTTCCCACCACACGACCTGATCCTTGATCGTGTCCAGCTTGGCGAAGGCGCGGTCCACGCCTTCGGGCGTGTCGAGCAGCGCATAGACTTCCGAAGCCGGAACGCCGTCACCCATCAGCGCCAGTTCCAGAACCGCCTTGGCGCCCTTGCGCAGGCCGCGCTTGCCGGGGAACTTCTCCAGGTCGAAGAAGTCGGCGACCGTCTTCGGGCCTTCGGGGAACTTGGTGGTGTCATAGGCGAAGATGTTCGACCAGATGTCGGTCGAAACGCCGCATTCGGTCACGGCGCCGGCCAGGAAGTCATCGGCGGCCGGGGTGCCGTCGGCACCGGCGGGCAGCGAGGCGATGTCGATCGGCTCCAGCACGCCTTCGTCGCACAGACGGATGGCGTCGGCATATTCCAGCGAAGCCACGTCAACCGTGACGTTGCCCGATTCCACCATCGCCTTGATCGGCGTGGCGGGGTTGTCGCTGTCGACCATGACGGTCGGCTTGCCGGTCGCGGCGATGAACGGCTTCACGAAGGCTTCGGTCTGGGCTTCGCCATAGGCGCCGCCCCAGGACATCACCGTCACATCCGCTTGGGCCGCGAAGGCCGCGGCGGAAAGCGCGGTGGACAGTGCGAGAATTTTCTTCATTGCAGTCTCCCTGTTATGGTTGGTCCGGTGCCGCCCTTCTCGAGACCGGGCGGCCCCCTTTCGGGGATCACATGGGATCAAGCGCGCGGGCATCCTGCGGATGCCAGCCGACCTTGATCCGCTGCCCGTTGGCCAGCCGGGTCTGGCCAAGGGTATTGCGCATCTTCATCACGAAATCGTCCGATCCGGCGACCCGCAGCCGGGCGCGCAGGATGTCACCCATGTAGATGATCTCCAGCACTTCGGCGTCGATGGTATGGGCGCCGGGGGGCATCATCTCGGGCTTGAATTCCACCCGTTCGGGGCGGATCGAAACCAGCGTCTTGCCGCCCTTTTCGGTCACGTTGACCGGGGTGGCGTCGATCAGCTCACCCGTGGCCAGCCGCACCAGCGCCTTGCCTTCGGACAACTCCTCGATCGTGCCGGGCAGCTTGTTGTTTTCGCCGATAAACTGGGCGACGAAGCTGTTCTCGGGCCGTTCGTAAAGGTCGGCCGGGGGCGCAAGCTGCTGGATGCGGCCGTCGTTGAACACCGCAACCCGGTCCGACATGGTCAGCGCCTCGCCCTGATCATGGGTCACATAGACCACGGTGATGCCAAGGCTTTCGTGCAGGTGCTTGATTTCGAACTGCATATGCTCGCGCAGCTGCTTGTCCAGCGCGCCCAGGGGTTCGTCCATCAGCACCAGCGCCGGATCAAAGACCAGCGCCCGCGCCAACGCAATCCGCTGCTGCTGGCCGCCCGAAAGCTGCGCGGGCCGGCGGTTGATGAAGCTGCCCATCTGCACCATGTCCAGCGCGCGCTTGATCTTGGCCTCACGCTCTGACTTGCCCATGCCGCGCACTTCCAGCGGGAAGGACAGGTTTTCGCCCACGGTCATATGGGGAAACAGCGCGTAGTTCTGGAACACCATGCCGATGCCGCGCTTGTGCGGCGGCACCTGGTTGATCGGCCGGCCATCCAGCCGGATTTCACCGTTGGTGGCGGTCTCGAACCCGGCCAGCATCATCAGGCAGGTGGTCTTGCCCGAACCCGACGGCCCGAGCATCGTCAGGAATTCACCCTTCCCGATGGTCAGGTTCAGATCCTTCACGACCAGCGAGACGCCGTCATAGCTTTTCTGCACATGTTCGAAAGCGACGAATGCGTCGTTCGGGCCGGTCTGTGCCACGCGATACTCCCTGTGATGACGGCGGCTGTTTTCGCCGCTCTTGCCGATGACTAAAGCGGATGCCGAAGTTGAAGGCAACGCTGTCGTCATTTCTTCATCGGTCGCATGTGAAATGCGCGGCGACCGGGCATTTTGCGCCGCATTTGCCACCCAGAGCGGCATCGCGCCAAGGAATCGGGCGGCGGTTTCTGCGCCGCGGCGGTCGGGTTTGACAAAAGGGGCGACGATTCCATGCCGGATCGGTGCGGCCATTCCGCAGCGCAGCAAGAATCGGCGCGAAGGCGCGGCAGGTCTTCAGGGCTTTGGGGAAGTCCGGCGGCCGGCCGGGGATCGAGTGGTGCGGATGAAAAGACTCGAACTTTCACTCCGGTTAAGGAACAGCGACCTCAACGCTGCGCGTCTACCAATTCCGCCACATCCGCACACTCGGTCCCGGGGCCATGACCCGCAGGCTGGCGGCTATGTAGCGGCTCGGGCGGGCGAAGAAAAGGGGGATTCTGCGCGCCCGGGGCGGTTGCATTCCGCCTTCCGCCGCGCCATCTGTGGACCGTCACCACGGAGCGCGCCGCGATGGGCAATCAGGTCGAATGGCAGGTTCTGCCCGGGCTTTCGCCCTATGCCGAAACCCTTGCGGCGATGGAGGAACGTGCAGCCGCTATCGCAGATGGCCGCGCGCCCGAGGCGGTCTGGCTGCTGGAACATCCCCCGCTTTACACCGCCGGCACCAGTGCGCGGCGCGAAGACCTGACAGACCCCGGCCGCTTTCCGGTCTTCGAGGCCGGGCGGGGCGGGCAGTACACCTACCACGGCCCCGGCCAGCGCATCGCCTATACGATGCTGAACCTGAACGAACGGGGCCGCGACGTGCGCCGCTTTGTCTGCGCCATGGAGAACTGGGTGATCGCCACCCTGGCCGAGTTCAACGTGAAGGGCGAACGGCGGAGCGGCCGGGTCGGTGTCTGGGTGGTGCGTCCCGACAAGGCGCCGAACCCCGACGGCACCCCGCGCGAAGACAAGATCGCCGCCATCGGAGTGAAACTGTGCCGCTGGGTCAGCTTTCACGGACTGTCGATCAACGTCGAGCCGGACCTGTCGCATTTTGGCGGCATCGTGCCCTGCGGCATCCGTGACCATGGCGTGACCAGCCTTGTCGATCTGGGGCTGCCCGTCACGATGGCCGACCTTGATGCGGCGCTGGCCGCGACGTTTTCGCGCGCGTTTCCGGGCTAAAGACGCATCTGCGATGCCTTGATATTGCCTATCAAGGGGCAGAAACTCCATGTTCAACGCGCGCCAAGGCGACTCATCGGTCGCGTAGCATTGAGGATGACATGAACAAGCTTTCCCTGACGGTCCTGCTCGGCAGCCTCGCGCTGGCCGCTCCTGCTCTGGCCGCCGATCCCGCTGCCGGCGAGAAGGGCTTCAACAAGTGCAAGGCCTGCCACACCGTCACGCTGGCCGATGGCACGGTCGCGGTGAAGGGCGGCAAGACCGGCCCCGACCTTGGCGGCGTGATCGGCCGGCCGGTGGCCTCGGTCGCCGATTTCAAATATGGCGACTCGATCCTGGCCGTCGGCGCCACCGGCGCTGTCTGGGACGAAGCCTCGCTGGCGACCTATGCCGCCGACCCGACGGCCTGGCTGAAGGAAAAGACCGGCGACGACGCCGCCAAGTCGAAGATGACCTTCAAGCTGGCGGCGGGCGGCGAAGATATCGCGGCCTGGCTGGCCACCCAGAAGTAACCCGGTCCCACAGGGATCCTGCGGGGGCGGCCACCGGCCGCCCCCTTGCATTATGGGCGCGCCGCAAGTGCCGCCTGCGACAAGATAACTTGATCCAGATCAAACTCGCCCGTTGCCGAGGACAGAACGTCGCACTAAAGACTGGTTCAATGGACGCGACCGGGATCAACGGGCGCGCAGGGAATCATTCGGAACGGGAGAAGCCAATGGCAGACGCCGCCATTCATGGCCACGACCACGACCAGCGCGGGTTCTTTACCCGCTGGTTCATGTCGACAAACCACAAGGACATCGGGATCCTCTACCTCTTCACGGCCGGCGTTGTCGGCCTGATCTCGGTCATCTTCACCGTGTACATGCGGATGGAGCTTATGGAGCCGGGGGTTCAGTACATGTGCATGGAAGGCATGCGCCTGACCGCCGCGACGGTCGAGCAATGCACGCCCAACGGCCATGTCTGGAACGTGACCGTCACCGCCCACGGCATCCTGATGATGTTCTTCGTGGTCATTCCCGCGCTCTTCGGCGGCTTCGGCAACTACTTCATGCCGCTGCAGATCGGCGCGCCGGACATGGCCTTTCCCCGGATGAACAACCTGTCCTACTGGATGTATGTCGCCGGCACCTCGCTGGCCGTCGCATCGGTCATCTCGCCCGGCGGCAATGACCAGCTGGGTTCGGGCGTGGGCTGGGTGCTTTATCCGCCGCTGTCGACGAACGAAGCCGGCTATTCGATGGACCTGGCGATCTTCGCCGTCCACCTGTCGGGCGCCTCGTCGATCCTCGGCGCGATCAACATGATCACCACCTTCCTGAACATGCGTGCCCCCGGCATGACCATGCACAAGGTTCCGCTGTTCGGCTGGTCGATCTTCGTCACCTCGTGGCTGATCCTGCTGTCGCTGCCCGTTCTGGCCGGCGCCATCACCATGCTGCTGACCGACCGCAACTTCGGCACCACCTTCTTCCAGCCCTCGGGCGGCGGTGACCCGATCCTGTATCAGCACATCCTGTGGTTCTTCGGCCACCCGGAAGTGTACATCATCGTCATCCCGGCCTTCGGCATCATCAGCCAGGTCATCTCGACCTTCTCGCGCAAGCCGATCTTCGGTTATCTGCCGATGGTCTATGCGATGGTCGCCATCGGTGTTCTGGGCTTCGTCGTCTGGGCGCACCACATGTACACCGTCGGCATGTCGCTGACCCAGCAAAGCTACTTCATGCTGGCCACCATGGTCATCGCGGTGCCCACCGGCATCAAGGTGTTCTCGTGGATCGCCACGATGTGGGGCGGCTCGATCGAGTTCAAGACGCCGATGCTCTGGGCCTTCGGCTTCCTGTTCCTGTTCACCGTGGGCGGCGTGACCGGCATCGTCCTGTCGCAGGCCCCTGTCGACCGCGCCTATCACGACACCTATTACGTCGTGGCGCACTTCCACTATGTGATGAGCCTGGGCGCCGTGTTCGGCATCTTCGCCGGGGTCTACTTCTGGATCGGCAAGATGTCGGGCCGGCAGTATCCGGAATGGGCGGGCAAGCTGCACTTCTGGGCGATGTTCATCGGTGCGAACCTGACCTTCTTCCCGCAGCACTTCCTGGGCCGTCAGGGCATGCCGCGCCGCTACATCGACTATCCCGAGGCCTTCGCCTACTGGAACCACATCTCGTCGATCGGTGCCTTCCTTTCGTTCGCCTCGTTCGTGTTCTTCATCGGCATCGTCTTCTACACGCTGTTCGCCGGCCGCAAGGTGACCGAGAACAACTACTGGAACGAATACGCCGACACGCTGGAATGGACGCTGCCCTGCCCGCCGCCCGAACACACGTTCGAGCAGCTGCCGAAGCAGTCGGACTGGGATCACGCCCGCGGGCACTGAGACCTGAACCAGTTAAAAGGCCCCGGAGGAAACTCCGGGGCCTTTTCCTTTGGCCGGGGCCGCATCGCATCCGTTGCACCCGGGCAGTGCCTTGACGAAACCCGGGGCCTGCGCCACCTCTGGCCCGATCTGGCGGAGTGTTCCCTTGCCCTACCAATGGCTGCCCCCCGATGGCGAAGGCGACAGGCTGCATCTGTGGCCCTACCGGTCGCTGACGCGGCGGGGCTTTGCGCTGTTCATCGGCGCCACGGCGGCGCTGATCGCCCTGCCGCTGACGGTGGTTCTGGGGTCGCCCGTGCTGTGGATGCTTCTGCCCTTTCTGGCGCTGACGGTGGCCGGCATCTGGTGGGCGCTGGACCGCAGCTTTCGTGACAGCGACATCGTCGAGGATCTGCGGCTGACCGCCGATCTTATCAGCCTGACCCGCCATGGCCCCAAGGGCCGCCGGCAGGACTGGCAGGCCAATCCGCATTGGGTGAAGGTGACGCTGCACCCTAAAGGCGGCCCGGTGCAGGATTATCTGACCCTTTCCGGCGGCGGGCGCGAAGTGGAACTGGGCGCCTTCCTGACGCCGGCCGAACGCGGGCAGATTGCCGCCGATCTGCGCGGCCGTCTGGCCCGCCTGCGCAGCCTGCAACCTTGACGGCAGCGCCGCGGCGGCTCATCCTTTGCTGATTGATCCCCGCGCGGCCTTTCTGCCGTGATCCCGCCTTTTCCCGCCGGCGCGCCCGCGCCGATTTCAGGACGAACCGATATGGCCCACCCTCCGCGCCGTTATGCGCCGGTCCCCGGCATCACCGTCGATATCATCGAAAAGCGCGTCCAGATCAGCGGTCAGGCGCAGGTCTGGGGCGAACAGGCAACGCCCCTATCGGCCCTGCTGATCCAGAACACCGTCAACCGGGTGTGGAACCAGAATCTGGGCGACCGGGCCTTCTTCAAATGCGATTTCACCGTCACCCACCGCGCCGCCGCCACGCGCCCGTCGAACATGCTGCAGATCGAGCTTGCCCCGATCGAGTTGCCCTCTGCCGTGGTCCGCCCCCGCTTCGGTCAGACCTACATGCGGCTGGATTCGCGGCTGGGCAATGTTCTGGAATGGGTGGTCGCCCATGAATTCGGCCATATCATCGGCCTGAAGGACCGCTACACCGAAAGCCTGCTCAGCCAGGTCGGCAGCAATTTCGGCTTCAAGCGCGAAACCACGCCGCTGCCGGGCTATGAAAGCAACATCATGGCCACCGACGAAGGCACCTTGGCCCTGCAGAACCTGACCGACATCGCCGATGATATCGCCGGCCGCACGCCCTGGCTGCAGACCGACGATCAGGTGCGCGCCTATGTGAAGGCCCGCACGCCCGAGATGCTGCAGCTGATGACGGTCGATACCCGGCTGGCCGCGCTGGCCACGCTGATGGAGGGCTGGATTTCGGACGATGACGTGGCGGCCATGGTCGCGCTGATTGCGGCGGTGCGCAGCCCGGCCCATGCGGCCCGCCTGCGCAGCGGCGTCGATCTGACGGTGTTCAACAGCGTGGCCCAGCGCAACCGGGTTGCCGACGCACTGGGCAAGATGCCACGCTAGCCCAAGGCCAGCCGAAGGAATCAGCCGATGCCCCGCCTGTTGCGCTATGCGATCTGGACGATGGTCTTTCTGGCCGGGCTGATCGTGCTGGGGCTGGCAGCCTTCCGGCTTAGCCCGTGGCCCGCCGTTCTGGTTCTGCGGCACAGCTTCGACAGCGAAGCGCAGCACGCCATGCAGGCGCTAGAGCCCCTTCTGCCCGATGGCCTGCAGGAAAAGCGCGATATCCCTTACCTTGCGGGCGATGACGATGCGCTGCTCGATGTCATCCTGCCGCCCGGCCCGGTGCCGCCCGGCGGCTGGCCAGTGGTGGTCTGGGTTCACGGCGGCGCCTGGGTGTCCGGCAGCAAGGAGAATGTGGGCAATTACCTGCGGCTTCTGGCCGGGCGCGGCGTGGCCATGGTGAACGTGGATTACACGCTGGCGCCGTCGGCCCGCCATCCCGTTCCCGCCCGGCAGGTAAATGCCGCGCTGGCCTGGCTGGCCGCCCATGCCGGGGACGAGGGACTGGACGCCCGCCGCGTGGTGCTGGCCGGCGACAGCGCCGGCGCCCAGATTGCCGCGCAGACCGCCATCGCCCAGCTTGATCCGGCCTATGCGGCGGCGCTTGGTCTTGAACCGGCGCTGCCGGCGGGCAGTCTGCGCGGGCTGGTGCTGTTCTGCGGCGGCTATGATCCGGCGGCGCTGAATCTGGAAGGGCCGTTCGGCGGATTCCTGAAAACCGTGTTCTGGGCCTATTTCGGCACGCGCGATGTGCTGAACGCGCCCGACCTGCCGCTGTTCTCGATCCCGGCGAACCTGCCCGATGACATGCCGCCGCTGTTCATCAGCGCCGGCAATGCCGACCCGCTGGGCCCGCAATCGGTTGCACTGGCCGAGACGGCGGCGGCGCGGGGGATCGAGGTGGATGCGCTGTTCTTCCCGCCCGACCACCAGCCGCCCCTGGCCCATGAATACCAGTTCTCGCTGGAAACCCAGGCCGGGCAGCAGGCGCTGGAGCGGACCCACGCCTTTCTGGAACGGGTCTTCAGCCCGCCAGCTGCGCCTTGACGGTGGCGCCCACCGCGCCGAAATCCATCTGGCCGGTGTATTTGCCCTTCAGGACGGCCATCACCTTGCCCATGTCGCGGATGCTGGTGGCGCCCGCCTCGGCCACGGCGGCGGCGATGGCTGCCTTGACCTCATCAGCCGAAAGCTGACGCGGCAGGAATTCCTCGATCACCGAAATTTCCGCCAGTTCCTTCTCGGCCAGTTCCAGCCGCCCGCCCTCTTCATAGATGCGGGCCGACTCCTGGCGCTGCTTGACCATCTTGCCCAGCACCGCCAGCAGATCGGCGTCGGAAACCTCGGCCCCGCCTTCGCCCCGGCCCGCGATCTCACGGTCCTTGATGGCGGCGTTGATCAGCCGCAGGGCGGAAAGGCGGTCGGCCTCTTTCGCCTTCATCGCATCCTTCAGGGCGGCCTGCAGGCGCTCTCGCAGTGACATTGTCGGTCCCCTTGGTTGTCCGGGGCGCCAACATACAGCGAAGCCCGCCGGGAAGCAACCATGCGGAATAACGTCAACTCATTGATATTCAATGAAATTCCTTTTCGCCGCAAGCCTTGACCCCACCCGCCCGACCCCTTAGTTTCCCGCCAATTTGCCCGAAGGGAGTCGCCTGATGCCCATCCCCGCCGCCCACCCGACCGCCTGCCTTGCCCTGGCCGACGGAACCGTCTTTTACGGCAAGGGCTTTGGGGCCACGGGGGAAACCGTGGCCGAGCTGGTCTTCAACACCGCGATGACCGGCTATCAGGAGATCATGACAGACCCGTCCTATGCCGGGCAGGTCGTTACCTTCACCTTCCCCCATATCGGCAATGTCGGCGTGACGCCCGAGGATGACGAAACCGCCACCCCCGCCGCCGCCGGCATGGTGGTGAAATGGGACCCGACCGAACCGTCGAACTGGCGCGCCGCGGGTGAGCTGACGGACTGGCTGGTCAAGATCGGCCGCATCGGCATCGGCGGCATCGACACCCGGCGGCTGACCCGCGCCATCCGCCAGCAAGGCGCGCCGCATGTCGCGCTGGCCCATGACCCCGAAGGCAAGTTCGACATTGCCGCGCTGGTCGCCAAAGCGCGGGCGTGGAAGGGCCTTGTCGGGCTGGATCTGGCCAAGGACGTGACCTGCGCGCAAAGCTATCGCTGGGATGAAATGCGCTGGGCCTGGCCGCAGGGCTACAGCCGGCGCGAAGGCGCAGGTTTTCGCGTGGTTGCCGTTGACTATGGCGCCAAGCGCAACATCCTGCGCTGCCTGGCTTCGGTCGGCTGCGAGGTAACCGTGCTGCCCGCCACCGCCACCGCGGAAGAGGTGCTGGCCCACAACCCCGAAGGCGTCTTCCTGTCGAACGGTCCGGGCGACCCGGCGGCGACCGGCGAATATGCCGTGCCGATGATCAAGGGTGTGCTGCAACGTGACCTGCCGCTCTTCGGCATCTGCCTTGGCCATCAGATGCTGGCGCTGGCCTTGGGGGCGAAGACCGTCAAGATGAACCACGGCCACCACGGTGCCAACCATCCGGTGAAAGACCTGACGACGGGCAAGGTGGAAATCACCTCGATGAACCACGGCTTCACCGTGGACAGCCAGACCCTGCCGGCGGGCGTGGCCGAAACCCATGTCAGCCTGTTCGACGGGTCGAACTGCGGCATCGCGGTGGAAGGCAAGCCGATCTACTCGGTGCAGTACCACCCCGAGGCCAGCCCCGGCCCGCAGGACAGCTTTTATCTGTTCGAGCGGTTTGCCGCCGCGATGAAGGCCCGCCGCGCCGCCTGAGGCGCTGCAGCCTGCTCCGTCCCGGTTAACCCCGTCTTAACCAGTTCCGCCGATCCTCGGCGGGCCGGAACGGAGGGGGTATGTCTGTCTTGCCGCTGCACACTGCCCTGCTGCCTGCGCCCCCGGCGCAGCCGGCCGGCGCGGGCGCGGCGCAGTGGACGCTGCACCCAAGGGCCCATCCGCCCGATCCGCAGCTGACCGACCGTCTGGGCGTGACCTTCTGTCTGGCATCCGGCCTGCTGCCCTGGCGCCAGGTTGCGGGGCAGACCGTGGTCGCCGCCCCCTCGGCCGAGGTCTTTCTGCGCCACCTGCCACGGCTGACGGCGGCCCTCGGTCCGGTCGTCCCGGCGCTGTGCCCGGCGGATGAGATCGAGGCAGCGCTGATGCGGATGCGGGGGCCGGCGCTGGCGCTGCGGGCCGAAACCAGCGTCGCGGAGCCGGAAAGCTGCCGCAGCTACCGCTTGGGCCGGGTGCGGGCTGTTGCCGTTGTCGGACTGGCGCTGCTGGTGCTTGCCACCGCGCTGGCGCCGCTGGCGGTCCTGGCCGTGATGACGGGCATCGCGGTTCTGGCAACGCTTGGCTTTTCGCTGCTGAAACTTGCCGCCTGGGTCCGGGTGCTGACCGCGCGCCCGCCGCCGTCGCCGGTCACTCTGGCGCGGCTGCCGACCGTGTCGATCATGGTGGCGCTGTATCATGAGGCTGACATCGCCGCCCGGCTGGTCGCCCGGCTGGACCGGCTGGACTACCCCCGCGCGCTGCTGGATGTGCTGCTGGTGGTCGAGGCCGACGATCACCTGACCCGTGCGGCCCTTGCCCGCGCCGGCCTGCCCGGGTGGATGCGGGTTGTCGCGGTGCCCAACGGCCCCATCCGCACCAAGCCGCGCGCCCTGAACCATGCGCTGGATTTCTGCCGGGGCAGTCTGGTGGGGGTTTATGACGCCGAAGACGCGCCGGAACCGGACCAGTTGCAGAAGATGGTCGCGCATTTCCACGCCCGCGGCCCCGAGGTGGCCTGCCTTCAGGGGCGGCTTGACTACTACAACCCCCGCGTCAACTGGCTGTCGCGCTGCTTCACGGTGGAATATGCCGCCTGGTTCCGCCTGTTCCTGCCTGGGGTCGCCCAGCTGGGTCTGGCGGTGCCTTTGGGGGGAACGACGCTGTTCTTCCGGCGTGAGGTGCTGGAGAAGCTGGGGCGCTGGGACGCCTGCAACGTCACCGAGGATGCCGATCTGGGCATCCGCCTAGCCCGCCACGGCTATGTGACCGAGCTTCTGGACAGCACCACGTTCGAAGAGGCGAATTGCCGAGCTCGGCCCTGGATCAAGCAGCGGTCACGCTGGATCAAGGGCTTCATGATGACCTGGCTGACCCATATGCGTGACCCCGCACGGCTTTGGCGCGAGTTGGGGGTGCGGCGGTTTCTGGGGGTGCAGCTTCTGCTGCTGGGGTCGGTCCTGCAGGCCCTGACGGCGCCCTTCCTGTGGGCGTTCTGGCTGGTGCCGCTGGAGGTGGGCCATCCGGTTGAGGCCCTGCTGGGGCCGGTGGCCTTCCGGGTGCTGTGGATCACCTTTTTCGCGGTGGAAGGGCTGACCATCACCTTCGCCATCGCCGGTTTGCGCCGCACGGCCCACGGGCTCAGCCCGCTGTGGGTGCCGACGCTGTCGCTTTATCACGTCATGGCCACCGCCGCCGCCTGGAAGGCCGCATGGGAAATGCTGACCCGCCCGTTCTGGTGGGACAAGACGCACCACGGCCTGTTCGATGCCGGCGGCTAGAGCGCATCTCATTCAATCAGGTTCACCTGATTGAATGAGATGCGCAACATTTCCAAGGGCTTGCCTGTCTTGGATCGCGTTCAGTCTGAATCAGATTGAACGCGATCCGCCCTAGCGCGTCTTCAGCTCACCCGCATCCACCCGCAGCCGGGTTTCGAAGGCCTTGGAGATGTGGGATTTCAGCGCCTGATAAGCCGCCTCGCCGTCATGCGCCTCGATCGCGCGGATGATCTGGTCATGTTCGGCCAGCGCCACCTCGTCGCGCCCCTCGGCCGCGAAAGAGGTCGTGGCCATCAGCGCCATCGAGCGGTTCACCAGATCCAGCTGCTGCACCAGAAAGCGGTTGTGGCTGGCCAGATGGATCAGCCGGTGGAACCGCTTGTTCGCCCGCGCCAGCGCCCGCGGATCGCCGCCCAGAAGCTTGCGGTCGTCCTCGACCATGCCGCGCAGAACGCGCACCTCTTCCTCGGTTGCATGGCGGGCGGCCAGACGGGCGGCCAGCCCCTCAAGCTCGGTCCGCACGGTGTAAAGCTCGGCCAGCTGGTTGTGGTCCAGCGAGGCGACGATCAGGCTGCGCCCGTCGCGCGCCAGCATGCCCTGGGTTTCCAGCCGCTGCAGGGCCTCGCGCACCGGCGTGCGGCTGACGCCCAGCCGCTCGGCCAGTTCGGATTCCACCAGCCGGTCACCCGGCTTCCAGTCCCCCCGTTCGATCCCGTCCAGGATCAGGGTATAGGCATCCTTCTGCACGCGCGGGTCCTCCTTCGCGGCGCGAGACTATCCGCTTTCGCGGCCCGCGCAATGGCACGATTGCGCGCACCCCGGCGGCGGCCTATCTTGGCGCCATGGTCAGGCAGAACTTCCAGCATGTCGATACCTGGGTCTTCGACCTGGACAATACGCTTTATCCGCCGCGCTACCGGCTGTTCGACCAGATCGAGGTCAGGATGACCCGCTGGGTGATGGAGGCGCTGTCAGTCAGCCGCGACGAAGCCGACCGCCTGCGCCGGCACTACTGGGAAAGCTACGGCACCACGCTGGCCGGCCTGATGCGCGAACATGGCGTCGATCCGGGGCCCTATCTGCATGAGGTCCACGATATCGACTTTTCCGCCCTGCCCGCCGATCCCGAACTGGCGGCGCGGATCGCCGATCTGCCCGGCCGCCGGATCGTCTATACCAACGCCTGCGAACCCTATGCCCACCGCGTGCTAGAGGCGCGGGGTCTGACCGGCCTTTTCGATGCGGTCTATGGTGTGGAACATGCCGGCTTCCGCCCCAAACCCGAGCGGGAGGCGTTCGAGGCTGTCTTTGCCGCCGATGGTCTGTCGCCCGGCCGCGCCGCGATGTTCGAAGATGACGCGCGCAACCTGCGGGTGCCCCATGCGCTGGGGATGCGCACCGTCCATGTCGCCCCCCGGGCCGAACCGGCCGAGCATATCCACCACCACACCGACGAACTGGCCGATTTCCTGGCGCTGCTCGGCTGAACGGCCTGCGACAACCTGCCCCGCGACATACCGCCCCCTCGTCGCGGGGCGGCGAAAGCCCCATCTGTGACCCGTCAAAGAGGAATCACAGATGTCGCTTTCCGAACCCCTTCCCGCCCCCGGCCTGATGTCGCGCCTGCCGCTGATCGGCCCGATCTCGCGCGCCGTCGGCCGCGATATCGACCTGATCTTCTACCTGCTGGTGATTGCGCTGACGGTTCTGGTGCTGGCCATCAAGACCTGGGGCATCATGGTGCTGACGCTGACGGCGCTGGCGCTGGTGCCGGTGATGTTCATCATCTTCGTCTGGATCACCTGGCCCTGACTCCCCTGCGGCGCGGGTGCGCCGCTTTGTCCCTTCGCTTTCCTGTCCGCAGGGCCTAAATTCGCCCTGAAATCAGGGGGCCGCGATGGACCGCATCAGCACCGACATTCTGGTATCCGGCGGCGGTGTCGCCGGGTTGACGGCCGCCGCCGCCTTTGCCTCGGCCGGGTTTTCGGTGATCTGCGCCGATCCCGCCCCCCCGGTGACCGAGCGCGATGCCGCCGGCGCCGACCAGCGCACCACGGCCTTCCTGCAACCCTCGATCCCGGTGCTTGAGGCCGCTGGTCTGTGGTCGCGGCTGGAACCCCACGCGGCGCCCCTGCAGATCATGCGGATCATCGACGCGGGCGGGCCGGTGGCCGAGCCGCGCGTCATCAAGGATTTCGACGCCGCCGACATCTCGGACCAGCCCTTTGGCTGGAACCTGCCCAACTGGCTTCTGCGGCGCGAGATGGTGGCGCGGCTGGCCGAGCTGCCCGGCGTGACCTTCCTGCCCGGCGTGGCCACCACCAACCTTTTCACCCGGGAAGGCGAGGCGCTGGTGACGCTGTCCGATGGCCGGCGCGTGGCAGCGCGGCTGGTGGTTGCCGCCGATGGGCGCAATTCGCCAATGCGGCAGGCCGCCGGCATCCCGGTGAAAACCATCCGCTATGGCCAGAAGGCGCTGGCCTTCGCAACGACGCATCCGGTTCCGCACGCCAATGTCTCGACCGAGATTCACCGCTCGGGCGGGCCTTTCACCCTTGTCCCCCTGCCCGACCGCGACGGCCGCCCCTCTTCGGCGGTGGTCTGGATGGAGAAAGGCCCCGAGGTCGCCCGCCTTGCCGCCCTGCCGGTGGCCGAGTTCGAGGCCGCGATGAACGAACGGTCCTGCGGCATCCTTGGCCCGCTGACGCTGATGTCGGAACGCACCGTCTGGCCGATCATCAGCCAGATCGCCGCGCGGATGGCCGGCGAACGGCTGGCCCTGATCGCCGAAGCCGCGCACGTCGTGCCGCCCATCGGCGCGCAGGGCCTGAACATGAGCCTTGCCGATCTGCGCGCCCTGATCGACCTTGCCACCGCCACCCCCGCCGATCTGGGCAGCCGCGCGATGCTCGACGCCTATCACCGCCGCCGCCACCTTGAGGTGCAGGCCCGCGTCACCGGCATCGACGCGCTGAACCGCGCCTCGATGCTGGCCGCACCCGCCTTGCGCGATTTCCGGGCAGCGGGGCTGAATGCGCTTTATTCGCTGGCACCGGTGCGGAAAACCCTGATGCGCGTGGGGCTTGGCGTGCGCTGAACTGTGGGACAATGGCCACGCCCCGGCGGAAAATCCGCCCCTTTCGGCCCTAAGGCCATGAAATTGCCTCTGTTCCTGCCTAGCTTGACCAAAACGAGCAGAAAAAGAACAGGTCATGGCAAGCCTCACGATCCATTCGGTCGCGAGCGTTTCGATCCTTGCCGAGGATGGAGATGCGCCGCGCAACGGCAATCCGCTGACCAACGCCCTTTGGGGCGATGCGTTCAGCTGGGAAAATCCTGACAATCTGGTGCTGACCTTCGGCCCGGCTTCGGGCGGCGTGACGCTGACTTTCAGCGATTCCAACGGCGTGCTGACTGACGATCCGGTGAACGGCGCCATCGTGACCGACCAGCGGCTGACAGCGCCGGTGACCATCGGCGGCACGACCTACACCCCGAACACCACCGAGTTGCGCTGGCAGTCGCCCCCGCCGGTCTATGTCGAGGATGAATACCATGTCACGCTGTTCGATGCGGCGGGCAATGTCTATACCATGGTCGGCGTGTCGGTGACGGTTGGCTACAACACCACGGTCGTGGGCGTGACCTTCCTTGGCACCGCCCCGCCGGCCGGAACGCCGCTTTACTACCGGCAGGGCCAGTCCACCTACACCGGCAACGGCCAGTCGGCCGAGATCCCCGATCTGACCATCACCCCCGGCGTGGTTTGCTTCCTGCGCGGCACCCGCATCGCCACGCCGCAGGGGCCGCGCCGGGTCGAGGATCTGGCGGCGGGCGATCTGGTGGAAACGCTGGATCACGGGGCCCAGCCGATCCGCTGGGTCGGTTCCAGCCCCGTCGCCGGTCAGGGCGCGCTGGCGCCGGTGCGCATCGGGGCGGGGCATCTGGGCAATGGGCGCGACCTGCTGGTGTCGCCCAACCACCGGCTTCTGGTGACCGGCGCGATGGCCGAAATGCTGTTCGGCGAGGCCGAGGTTCTGGTGCCCGCCAAGTTTCTGGTCGATGGCAAGGCGGTCACGGTCGAACCGCGCCCGCGCGCCGAATATTTCCACATCCTGCTTGACCGGCACGAAATCCTGCTGGCCGAAGGCGCCCCCGCCGAAAGCCTGCATCTGGGCCGCGAGACGATGGAGACGCTGGACGCCGAAGCGCAGGCCGAAATCGCCGCAATCTTCCCCGAAGCGCCCTGGCAGGCCGCCGACCTGTCGCGCCGCAGCCTCAGCCGGCGGGAAACGCTGGTCCTGTTGGCGGCCTGAGGCGGTTAAAGAACCGCCTCAACCCCGCGCCGCAGCCGCGCCACGGTGGCATCCACATCGGCCAGCTTGTCCAGCCCGAACAGGCCGAGCCGGAAGGTGCGGAACCCCTCGCCCTCGCCCACCTGAAGTGGCACACCGGCGGCAATCTGCATCCCCAAGGCCTTGAACTTGCTGCCGTTCTGAATGTCGGGGTCATCCGTGTAGCTGACGACAACCCCCGGCGCCTGATAGCCCGTCGCGGCAACCGAGGTCACGCCCCGCCCCTCCAGCAGCGCCCGCACCGCGCGGCCCAGCGCCCATTGCGCCGCCTTGGCCGCCTCGAACCCCATCGCCTTGGTCTCGGCCATGGCATCGCGCAGGCCAATGATCGCATCGGTCGGCATGGTGGCGTGATAGGCATGGCCGCCACCCTCATAGGCCGCCATGATCGCCCGCCATTTCGCCAGATCCAGCGCGAAACTTGACGATTTCGTTGCCGCCAGCCGCTCTTCCCCGCGCGGGCCAAGCACCACGATCCCGGCCGCCGGCGAGGCCGACCAGCCCTTTTGCGGTGCCGAGATCAGCACATCCACGCCCGTAGCCGCCATATCCACCCAGATGCAGCCCGACGCGATGCAGTCCAGTACCATCACCGCCCCCACCTCATGCGCGGCGGCGGCCATCCGGGTGATGTAGTCATCGGGCAGGATGATGCCGGAGGACGTCTCCACATGCGGCGCAAAGACAGCCTCGGGCTTCACCTCACGGATTTTCGCGCAGACCTCTTCAATGGGCGGCGGCGCAAAGGGCGCCCGCGCCGCGTTGCCCGCCGTCCGCGCCATCACCACATGCGTCTCGGCCGCCACGCCCGAAGCGTCAAAGATCTGCGTCCAGCGATAGGAAAACCAGCCGTTCCGCACGATCAGCACCCTGCCCTGCCCGAACTGCCGGGCGCAGGCCTCCATCGCATAGGTGCCGCCGCCGGGCACCAAAGCCACCGCCGTGCCGTGGTAAACCTCTTTCAGAAGCGCCGAGACCTCGCGCATCACCCCCTGAAACCGCGCCGACATGTGGTTCAGGCTGCGGTCGGTGAAGACCACCGAAAACTCTTCCAGCCCCTCGGGGTCAACGTGATCATGCGGCAGTTTCATCGGCGCCTCCCTTGCGTGGCCGCAGCCTAGCCGCCCGGCCGGCTACGGGCCAGCCCCATCCTCTCTCTGCAAATATCCTCTGGGGGTCTGGGGGGCGAAGCGCCCCCAGGGGGCCACCAAAGACCCCGGAAACACATCGGTAGGGTGCGTGCTCGCACGCACCGGCCCTACCCCAACGGCCCCGGCCGCCGCTCTTCGGTCAACAGCACATTGGCCTCAAGGTTCCCCACCCCCGGCAGCGTCATGATCCGCCGCCGCAAGACCCGCTCGAAATCGGCAATGTCGCGTGCCACCACCCGCAGCCGGTAGTCGAACAGGCCCAGCACATGCTGCACCACCTGCACCTCGGGAATGGCCGTCACCGCCCGCTCGAAATCCTCAAGGCTGACCCGCCCCTTGGTGGCAAGCTTCACCCCCAGGAACACCGTCACGCCAAAGCCCAGCGCCGCGCGGTCCACATCGGGCCGGCGCCCGGCGAAGACGCCCGCTTCCTCCAGCCGCCGCACGCGCCGCCAGGCCGCCGGCTGCGACAGCCCGAAGCGCCGCCCCAACTCGCCGGCCGACAGGGTGCCATCCAGCGCCAGCGCACGCAGCAGCGCCCGGTCCGTGTCATCCAGATCAATCACAGCGGCAGCGCCTCCGTCTCCTTGATGGTCGAAACCAGCATCAGCGCCTCGATGTCCGAGATATGCGGCAGGGTCAGGATGCGGGCGCGGTAGATCTCCTGCCAATGCGCCATGTCTCGGGCGATCACATTCAGCCGCACATCGACACGGCCCAGGAAGGTCTCGATCCCCACCACCTCGGGCACCTCGCGCGCCTGATCAAGGAACTCGTCGAAGGCGCGCGGATAGGTCTTGTCCAAGGTGAAGCGCAGCGAGACCTCCACCTCATAGCCCAGCCGCCGCCAGTCGATCACCGCCCGCTCGGCCCGGATCACCCCGGCCCCGCGCAACCGGTCCAGCCGGCGCCACAGCGTTGCCACCGTCACCCCGGCGCGCTCTGCCAGATCGGCGCGCGGCAGGTCCGGCTCGGCCAGCCAGTGGCGCAGGATGCGGCGGTCGGTGTCGTCGATGGACATGAAATTTTCACCAATGGGCATTCCTGCGCATGATCCATCGCAGATTGGCAGGAATGCGTCAAACAATGCACGGGATCACGGCCCGGAAACCCTATTGTGCCCCCATCTTAAGCACAAGGAGACCGCCATGCGCGTCTATTATGATCGTGACTGCGATGTGAACCTGATCAAGGACAAGAAGGTCGCCATTCTCGGCTATGGCAGCCAGGGCCACGCCCATGCGCTGAACCTGCGCGATTCGGGCGCCAAGAATGTCGTCATCGCGCTGCGCGAAGGCTCGCCCTCGGCCGCCAAATGCGAGAAGGAAGGCCTGAAGGTCATGGGCATCGCCGAGGCTGCCGCCTGGTGCGACGTGATCATGTTCACCATGCCCGACGAATTGCAGGCCGCGACCTACAAGAAATACGTCCATGACAACCTGCGCGAAGGTTCCGCCATCGCCTTTGCCCACGGCCTGAACGTGCATTTCGGCCTGATCGAGCCGAAGAAGGGCGTCGATGTCATCATGATGGCGCCGAAGGGCCCCGGCCACACCGTGCGCGGCGAATACACCAAGGGCGGCGGCGTACCCTGCCTCGTGGCTGTCCATCAGGACGCGACCGGCAAGGCGATGGAAATCGGCCTGTCCTATTGCTCCGCCATCGGCGGCGGCCGTTCGGGCATCATCGAGACCAACTTCCGTCAGGAATGCGAAACCGACCTGTTCGGCGAACAGGCCGTTCTCTGCGGCGGTCTGGTCGAACTGATCCGCATGGGCTTTGAAACCCTGGTCGAAGCCGGCTACGAGCCGGAAATGGCCTATTTCGAATGCCTGCACGAAGTGAAGCTGATCGTGGACCTGATCTACGAAGGCGGCATCGCCAACATGAACTACTCGATCTCGAACACCGCCGAATACGGCGAGTATGTCTCGGGCCCGCGCATCCTGCCTTACGACGAGACCAAGGCCCGGATGAAGGCGGTCCTGACCGACATCCAGACCGGCAAATTCGTGCGTGACTTCATGCAGGAAAACGCCGTCGGCCAGCCCTTCTTCAAGGCCACCCGCCGCATCAATGACGAACACCAGATCGAGAAGGTCGGTGAAAAGCTGCGCGCCATGATGCCCTGGATCTCCAAGGGCAAGATGGTCGACAAGTCGCGGAATTAAGCGATATTCAAAGGGCGCTCTTCGGAGCGCCCTTCTTCATTGTGAGTGACAGATGACAAGCGAATTTGAAGACTTGACTGCGGTTGCCCTTGAGCGCCGAAAAATCTTTCGCCCTGAATGGTTTCGTGACCTGCTGGCCGCACGACTTGGACTTGGCGACACGTTCTGGATCGGCAACTACGGCGTCGCGCTTGTTTTCGTACCGTTGTTCTTTTTCTTCGGCCTGATTGCTCCAGCTTTCTTCGGTCAGCAAGCTTACGCATTTCTATACCCCAGCTTTGCGGGGCTGTCTGCGATCTATCAATTCTGCCTCATCAGAGCGGTCTTCATCTGCGCGCGTCGCACGCCCGAGGTCGGTGGCTGGCGTTGGTTTGGTGTCGCATTTACCGTTCTAAATTTCGCCACCTCGGCCCTTTTGGCGCTCTTGTTCACCTTTGGGGCGCTTTCGGTATAACTCAGCGCACCAACCGCAGCAGCAGATCGGTCAACCGCCGGACCCCCATAGTATAGGGCGGGAAAAGCATCGCCATAGGCAGGAAGCGGTTGGTCAGGACCGGGCGTTCATGGCTGAAGGCGCGGAACCCCTCATACCCATGCGCGGCGCCAAGGCCGGAATTGCCGATGCCGCCGAAGGGCAGGTTGGGGTGGCTGAAGGTCAGCAGCGTCAGGTTCACCCCGACCGAGCCTGATGCCGTCTGCCCCACCACCCGGTCGGCCAGCGCCCGCCCGCCAAAGACGTAAAGCGCCAAGGGCTTCGGCCCGGCCCCTATCCGGGCCAGCACCTGATCCAGATCGGAAAACGGGATCAGCGGCAGGACGGGGCCAAAGATTTCCTGCCGCGAAACCTCCATCCCCTCGGTCGTGCCTTCCAGAAAGGTCGGGGCCAAGGCGGTATCGCCGGCCGACTGCCCGCCCGACACCGCCGCACCCGCCGCCGCCGCATCGCCGATCAGCCCGCGCAGCCGCGCGCCGTGGCGGGCATTGACGACGCGGGCCAGATTGCCCGGCTCGGCCCACATCCGCGCGGTTTCGTCCTTGATCATGGCCGAGAACCGCGCGGCCACGCCGGCCTCGACAAAGACATGGTCCGGCGCCACGCAGGTCTGGCCACCGTTGAAGAAACGCCCCCAGGCGATCCAGCGCGCGGCCTGCGCCAGATCGGCATCACCCCCGACAATGACCGGCGACTTGCCGCCCAGTTCCAGCGTGACCGAGGTCAGGTTCCGCGCCGCCGCCGCCATCACGATTCGGCCCACTTCGGGGCTGCCAGTAAAGAAGATGTGGTCGAAGGGCAGTGCCAGCAGCGCCGTCGCCACATCCGGCCCGCCTTCCACCACCGCCACCAGATCGGGCGGAAAGCACTGCCCGATCAGCGAGGCCAGCAAGGCCGAGGTCTGCGGCACCATCTCGGACGGTTTCAGGATCACCGAACAGCCCGCCGCCAGCGCCGAGACCACAGGCCCCAGCGCCAGCGTTACCGGATAATTCCACGGCGCGATGATCAGCGCCACGCCCTTCGGTTGCGGCACGATCCGGGCCGATGCGCCCAGCCCGGTCAGCCCCGGCCAGACCCGGCGCGGCCGCATCCAGCGCCGCAGATGACGCCGGGCATGGGCGATTTCCTGAAGCACCGGCAGAATCTCGGACAGCAGGGTTTCCACCGGGTGCTTGCCGAAATCGGCCTCAAGCGCCGCCACGATGGCCGGGCGGTTGTCCAGCACCATGCGGCGCAGCGCCTCCAGCGCGGCAAGCCGTTCTGCCCGGCCAAACCCTGACCGGCGGGCGGGGGCAAGCGCCCTCTGGGCGTGGAACAGGGCAGCGGGATCGGACATCGGGCCTCACAACCGGGGCTTTGCAGCAGCAAACGCCCGCCGCCGCCGCCGATCAAGCGTGACGCGGTGTCACGCCGCTGCCGCCACCGCCGCGACGATCTCATCCACCACTTCGGCCAGAAGGCCCGCGTCCTCGCATTCGGCCATGACCCGGATCAGCGGTTCGGTCCCCGACTTGCGGATCAGGATGCGGCCCTTGCCGGCAATCCGCGCCTCGTTCGCGGCAATGGCGGATTTCACGCTGTCGGCCTCAAGCGGCCGGGCGCCGGCGGCGAAACGGACGTTCTTCAGAAGCTGCGGCACGGTGTCGAACTGCCGCACCAGCCGGCTGGCAGGCTGGCCGTCGCGCGCCATCTCGGCCAGGAAATGCAGCCCCGCCAGCAACCCGTCACCGGTGGTGGCAAAGTCGGTCATCACGATATGGCCCGACTGCTCACCCCCCAGGTTCCAGCCGCCCTTCCGCATCGCCTCGACCACATAGCGGTCGCCCACGGCGGTGCGCTCCAGCCGCAGGCCACGGCCGGCCATGAACCGCTCCAGTCCCAGGTTCGACATGACGGTGGCGACCAGCGTGCCCCCCCGCAGCCGGCCCTCTTCGGCCCAGCGGGCCGCCAGCAGCGCCATGATCTGATCGCCGTCCGCCACCCGCCCGGTTTCATCCAGGATCATCACCCGGTCGGCGTCGCCGTCCAGGCTGATGCCCACATGCGCGCCATGGGCCACCACCGCCTCGGCCGCCGTCTCGGTATGGGTGCTGCCGCAGCGGTCGTTGATGTTGGTACCGTTGGGCGACACCCCGACCGGGATCACCTCGGCCCCCAGTTCCCACAGCACCTGCGGCGCGGCCTTGTAGGCGGCACCGTTGGCGCAGTCGATCACCACCTTCAGCCCGTCCAGCCGCAGCCCCGCCGGGAAGGTGGTCTTGACGAATTCCTGATAGCGCCCGACCGCATCGTCGATCCGCTTGGCGCGGCCGATCTCATCGGCCGGGGCCAGTGCAATCTCGCCGTCAAGCATCGCCTCGATCTCGGCCTCCGCCTCATCCGACAGCTTGAAACCGTCGGGGCCGAAGAACTTGATGCCGTTGTCATGGTGCGGATTGTGGCTGGCCGAGATCATCACCCCCAGATCGGCCCGCATCGAGCGGGTCAGAAACCCCACCGCCGGCGTCGGCACCGGGCCCAGCAGGAGCACATTCATGCCGGTGCTGGTCAGCCCCGCCGTCAGCGCGTTTTCCAGCATATAGCCTGACAGCCGCGTATCCTTGCCGATCACCACCCGGTGCGCCGTGCTGCCGTCGCGGCGGAAATAGCGCCCGGCCGCCGCCCCAAGGCGCAAGGCCATCTCGGCGGTCATCGGATAGGTATTGGCGCGGCCCCGCACACCATCGGTTCCGAACAGCTTCCGGCTCATCTCGGCTCTCCTTCCGTCACCGCCTGCCACAAGGACAGCGCCTGCCGCGTCTCGGCCACATCATGCACGCGGATCATCTGCATCCCCTGCGCCACGCCCGCCAGCGCCACCGCCAGACTGCCCGGCATCCGCCGCGCGGCCTCTGCCTCACCCGACAGCGTGCCGATGAAGCGCTTGCGGCTGGCCCCCAGCAGAACCGGCACACCCAGCCCGTGAAACAGGCTCAGCCGAGCCAGAAGCGTCAGATTATGCGCCAGCGTCTTGCCAAAGCCGATGCCCGGGTCCACCGCCAGCCGGGCGCGCGGAATGCCTGCCGCCTCGGCCACCGCCAGCCGCTCGGCCAGCGCGTCATAGACGTCCAGCAGCACGTCGTCATACTGCGGGTCGTCCTGCATGGTCTCGGGCGTGGCGATGGAATGCATCAGGATGACCGGCGCCGCCAGTTCCGCCGCCGTCGCCGCCATCGCCGGGTCAAAACCCAGCGCCGTCACATCGTTCAGGATCGTCGCCCCCGCAGCAAAGGCCGCCCGCGCCACCCCGGCCTTGCGCGTGTCGATCGACACCGGCAGGTCCAGCCCGCCCGCCCGCAGCGCCGCAATCACCGGCGCCGTGCGCGCAATCTCTTCTTCTGCCGCCACCTCGGCCGCGCCCGGCCGGGTGCTTTCGCCGCCCACGTCCAGAATATCGGCCCCCGCCGCCATCTTCCGCGCCTGCATCACCGCCGCCTCGGGCCGCAGGAACAACCCACCGTCCGAGAAACTGTCGGGCGTCACGTTCAGGATGCCCATGATCCGCGGCCGGTCCATCGCCAGCCCGCCGAAACCGGGCCGCGCGGCAACCAGCGGCGCCAGTTCCGCCGCCGTCAGGTCGCCCGCCGGCACCACCCGCGCCGTCCGCCCCCGCTCGATCACCTCGACCCGGTCGAACCAGCACCAGCCCCCGGCCAAGGGCAGCGCACCCGCCGGCCGCGCCGGATCGGTCATCGCTATCGGTCGCAGATAGACCCCCACGGCCCCGCCTTTCATCTGTCCTCAAATATCCTGCGGGGGTCCGGGGGTGCAAAACCCCCGGGCGCTGCCGCCCCTCGCGCCCTTGGGATTAGGCCGCGCCCGGCCCTGCCGCAAGGGGCAGGATCAGGCCCGCTCGACCGTCACGCGGCTTCCTGCCGGCAGTGAAACATCGCCGTGAACGATCAGCCGCTCGGCCGCCATCGTCTCGGCCAGCCACAGGGCCAGCGCCACCGGGTCGCGGCTTTGCGGCCCGTCCACCGCATCCAGCACCATTTTCGAGGGCGCCCAGACCATCATCTGACCGCGCTTCACCGCCCAGTCGATCTCGGTCCGCGTCGCCATCACCACGCAGCGCGGATCGCGCGCCGCCAGAACCCAGGCGTTCTGCTCGATGGCCAGCAGGTCCACCCGGCGCTGGGTGGGGCGGTGGCCGGTCTCGGGCCGCGGCAGATCGGGCAGGCCGATGGTCAGGATCACCGGCAGCCCGCGCGCCTGCAGAGCGTCCAGCCGCGCCGACAGGTCAGGCGCGGCAATGGCGGTGTTATCAAGAAAGACCACCAGCGGATGCACCGCCGCCTCGGCCCCGTCCTGACCCACCACCTGCAACGCGGTTTCCGCGCGGGACCGGACAATCTCGACCCCCAGCTTGTAGGGGCCGATGTCCAGCTTCTCGACCCGCACGAAGGCGCGCATCGCCTGCGGTTCGGCCAGGATGCGCTCGGCCACCCGCTCGGCCAGGGTTTCCAGAAGGTTCAGCCGCTCGGCCGCAAGTTCCGAGGCAATCGCCTCGGTGATCCGGTCATAGGACAGTATCTTGTCGACATCGTCGTCCAGCGGCGCCGGCGCCGGGCGCACCTCGACCACCACGTTGAACAGCAGGCGCTGGCGATGCCCGCGTTCCTTCTGGAAGGCACCGATCTCGGCCTCGACCAGATGGTCGCGCAGGCTGATGCGGTCACGCGGATCGGCCGAGGCCGAGGCAAGGCTGCGCTCTTCGGGGTGGGCGAAGGCAAGGCGGATATCGGTGGTCATGGGTCCCCTCCCGGGGGGCGAAATGCACGGGGGGCAGGCTAGCGCCCGCCCCCGCAGCCGCCTTGCACGAAGACGGCATTCCGATCAAGACCCGCGACCCGTCAGGGCTGCTTGTAGAACAGATGCGCGCCGATGGCGGCGGTGCGCGGAAACCGGCTGGCCCAGCCCGGGCGCACGGCGCGGGTGTGGAAATGGGTGGCGCCAAAGGTCAGCGCGCGCGGCGCACCATCCAGCATCACTCGGGCGATGCGGCCGGCAATCTCGGCCGGATAGGGTTCGCGCATGTTGTCGCTGGCCCCATCGCAGACATAGGAAAACTGACAGCCCCCGCCGCCGCGCTGGCCCACCACGGCACAGACGCTGGAGGGATAATCGGCGCTGTCCACCCGGTTCAGAATGACTTCGGCCACGGCGAACTGGCCCTTGATCGTCTCACCGCGCGACTCGAAATACAGGGCCTTGCGCAGGCAGTCCCACTGGGCATCGCCTTCGGGTTCCGGCAGGCTCATCAGCCAGGCTTCACTGTATTCGATGACAACCGGCTGACCCGGCTTCTTCGGCGCCGTCCTGGCCACGACCTTGGGCCCGGTCGCAAGCGCGTTCAGCTTGGAAGGTGGCAGAGCCCCCACGGCCGAACGCTCGGCCCCCATCAGCGATTCCATCTGCTGCGCGATCAGCGCGGTCGGATCGTTGGACTGGCTCACCGTCACTTCGGCGAAGGCCGCCCCGCTGAGAACACCCAGCGCCAGAAGCGCAGAGGTCCAGACTTGGTGCAAGCGCATGTCTCGTGGTCCCGGTCTGTTGCAGTCTGCCGCCACGACATTCAGTGCGCGACGACGGACGGCCCTAACCGAGCCCGGGCGGACCTGTCTACCAATGTGTCAAAATTACAACATAATTTCGGCATTTCTCAGCGGAATTCCGCCGAGTAACTTGATGTTTCACATTAGGAAACAATCATAAAATCATGATTTTGTGGTGTTTTCCGGGTTATCCACACGATCGGCAAGCGCCAGGTGTGCCGCTGCCAGACGCGCCAGCGGCACCCGGTAGGGGCTGCACGAGACGTAATCGAAGCCCTGGCTGCGGCAGAAGGCGATTGATTCGGGGTTGCCGCCATGCTCGCCGCAGATCGACAGCGTCAGGTCGGCGCGGGTCTTGCGGCCACGGTCCGCACCGATGTGCAGAAGCTCTCCGACCCCGTCCACATCCAGCACATGGAACGGGTCTTCGGGGAAGACCCCCTGCTGGACATAGGTGTTCATGAAGCGCCCGGCATCGTCGCGCGACAGACCATAGGTCATCTGCGTCAGGTCGTTGGTGCCGAATGACAGGAAGGCGGCATGCTGGGCAATCTCGCCCGCCCGCAGCGCGGCCCGCGGAGTTTCCACCATCACACCCAGCTTGTAATCGAAGTTCACCCCGGTCTTGACCCGCACCGCGGCGGCCACCGCATCGACATGGGTCTTGACCAGTTCCACCTCGCGCCGGGCGCTGACCAGCGGGATCATGATTTCCGGCACCACCGGCGCCCCCTTCTTGGCCACCTCGACCGTGGCTTCAAAGATCGCCTGCGCCTGCATAGCATAGATCTCGGGCAGGACAACGCCCAGCCGGACACCACGCATGCCCAGCATCGGGTTGAACTCGCTCAGCGCCTCGGCCCGGCGGGTCACATCGGACAGGGGTTTGTCCAGCGCCTCGGCCAGTTCGCGCATGCCTTCGCGGTCATGCGGCAGGAATTCATGCAGCGGCGGGTCGAAGAGCCGGATGCAGACCGGCAGGCCCGCCATGATCTCGAACAACTGTACAAAGTCGTCGCGCTGCATCGGCAGCAGCCGCGCCAGAGCCGCTGCCCGGTCTTTCGAGGTGTCGGCGAAGATCATCTCTCGCATGACGACCAGCCGGTCTTCGTCGAAGAACATATGCTCGGTGCGGCACAGGCCGATGCCCTGCGCCTCGAACTGGCGGGCGGTGGCGGCATCGGCCGGCGTGTCGGCATTGGCGCGGATGCCGATGTCGCGCATCTCATCGGCCCAGCCCAGAAGCTTGCGGAACGCGCCGTCCAGCGCCGGGGGCAGCAGGCTTGCGGCCCCCGCCAGCACCTCGCCCCGGGTGCCGTCCAGCGTGATCAGGTCGCCCTCGCGGAAGGTGCGGCCATCGGCGGCGGTCAGGCGGCGTTCCTTCAGGTCAAGCCGCAGGCCCGAGGCGCCCACCACGCAGGGCACGCCCAGACCGCGGGCAATCACCGCAGCGTGGCTGGTGACCCCGCCCCGCTCGGTCAGGACGGCGGCGGCGGAATGCATGCCGCGGATATCCTCGGGCGCGGTTTCCCGACGGACAAGGATGCAGGGTTCCCCCCGGGCGGCGCTGGCCTGCGCGGCGTCCGAGGTGAAGACGATCCGCCCCACGGCAGCGCCCGGGCTGGCGGCAATGCCCTGTCCGAAAACGTCACGCGCGCCGCGCAGATCGACCTGGGGGTGCAGCAGTTCCGACAGCGCCCGCGGTTCGACCCGCAGCACCGCCTCTTCGGGGGTGATGATGCCGTCCTCGGCCAGTGCGACGGCGATCTTCAGCCCCGCGCGCGCGCTGCGCTGCACGCGCACCGCGTCGATCACCGAAAGGCGGCCGTCTTCGATGGTGAATTCGATCTGCATTTCCTCGCGCAGGCGGGCGCGGCAGGCGGCGCCGTGGCGCGTCAGATCGGCAAAGACCCCGGGCGCCAGTTCTTCCAGCGAGGGGCCGCGCGGATCGCGGGTCAGGTAGATCGACTCGGCCTGTTTCAGCGCGGCCCGGCCCTGGCTTTGGCCCAGATAACGGCCGGTAACGCGGTGCAACCCGGTGACCGGATCGATGAACTGGATCACGCCGGCGCCCGAGATGCCGGGCCCGATGCCCTGTGCCATGGCCTGAACCACCAGCCCCAGCGCCGCTTCGGCCGGGGCGCCCTTGGCCTGCCGCAGAAGCCGGGCCGAGGTGCCCTCCCACGCGCGGGCCATGCCGCGCAGCACCTCGGACAGCTGGCGGGCGGGGTCTTCGGGGAAGGGCTCGTCCATCTCGCGTTCGTACTGACGCAGCGCCTCGCGCAGGGCCGAGGCCGACGGCTTGCCGAATTCGAACATATCGGGGTCCAGCCGGGCGACATGCGTGGCGTAGCCTTGCACAAAACGCAGATAGATCGTGTCTGCGGCTTCCGAGCCGTGGCTGGCGGTCAAGGCGGCGTGGCGGGCGGCATTCATGCCGACGTTCAGCACGGTGCCCGGCCCGCCCCAATCGGGATTCTCGGGGCTGGGGCGGACCGAGACCAGCGGCGCATCGCCAAAGAAGCGCAGGATGGCGCGGGTATCCATGGCGTGACCGGCGGCGATGTTGCGCACCGTCATCGCCGGCAGCGCCACGGTGGGCGGCACCGGCAGGTCAAGCCGGATCAGGCGCTGCAGGCATTTCGCCCGCCAGCCATGGGCGGCGGTGCGAATTTCGGCCGTGGGGGTCACTTGCGTGAACTCGGGGATCGGGGAAAATTTCTGCACCGCAGCACCTTTCGTTGGCGCGGAGGATACACCCCCCGCGCCGTCACGCAAGCGGCGATGGCGGCAGCGGGGGTTTCACACCCCCGCACCCCCGTGGGATATTTGAGGACAGATGAAAGGGCTCAGCCTTCGATCCGGGTCAGATCGGCCACGCCCGAGCAGATGGCGCGGATGCGGTGCAGCAGATTCAGGCGGTTGCGGCGGACGATCTGGTTGTCGGTGTTGATCTGCACCGCTGCGAAATAGGCACGGATTGGCTCACGCAGGGCGGCCATGGCGGCCATGGCAGCGGGGAAATCCTCGGCCGCCGTGGCGGGGGTAATCGCGGCCTCGGCGGCGTCGAGCGCGGTGAAGAGGGCGCGTTCGGTGTCGGTCTCGGCAAATTTCGGATCGGCGCCGAAGGAATATTCGACGCCATCCTTGGCTTCGGCCTGCGTCAGAAGATTGTTGGCTTGCTTGAAGCCCTGCAGGAGGTTGGTGCCGTCTTCGGTTTTCAGGAAGGCGGCCAGCGCCTCGGCCCGTTTGACCAGCAGCGTGAGGTCGTCATTGCCGGGCATGGCGAGGCAGGCGTCGATCACGTCGTGGCGGATGCCCTGATCCTTGAGGAAGACCTTGAGGCGGTCGTGGAAGAAGGAGAGGAGGTCGGTGGGAAGAACGTTATACTTATTAAGTGCCCCCAAATAGTCTCTCAACCTGACTATGATATCAGCAGCCTCCAGCCGCATACCTCTTCGGGCAAGTTGATCGACAATTTGGTTTTCGCTAATGGGTGCTCCGGCGCCCGCTTGGCGCAGCAAATCAACCACCTCGTCGAGATACTTCTCTCTCCCAGGCACCCCGACCCCAGATAGTTCGCGCAGATTGAGATGATCCGCTGCACTAAGGCCAATAATTGCCCGGACGGAAATCTTAACCCCATCCCCCAGAACCAACCGGATCACCCCCAGCGCCGCGCGGCGCAGGGCGAAGGGGTCCTTCGAGCCCGTGGGTTTCTCATCAATCGCCCAGAAGCCGGTCAGCGTGTCGATCTTGTCGGCCAGCGCCACGGCGACGCTTACCGGCTCGGTCGGCACGGCGTCCGAGGGGCCGAGCGGTGAGTAATGGTCGCGGGCGGCAAGGGCGACGGGTTCGGGCAGGCCGGCCTCACGCGCGTAATACATGCCCATAAGCCCCTGAAGTTCGGGGAATTCGCCGACCATGGCGCTGCGCAGGTCGGCCTTGGCCAGACGGGCGGCCTGTTCCGCCATGTCGGCATCGGCGCCGACCAGCGGCGCGATTTCGCGGGCCAGCGCGGCGATACGGTCGATGCGGTCGGCCTGCGAACCCAGCTTGTTGTGGAAGGTGACGGATTTCAGCCCCTCCAGCCAGTCGCCCATGCCGGCCTTGGCGACGCGCAGGTCATTGTCCCAGAAGAAGCGGGCGTCCGACAGCCGCGCCGTCAGCACCTTCTGGTTGCCCTTCAGGATGGTGGCGCCGTGATCGGTGGTTTCGGTGTTGGCCACCGTCACGAAGCCTTCGATCCGGCCGGTGCGGGGGTTCTTCACCGAGAAGAACTTCTGGTGTTCCTTCATCGAGGTCTGCAGAACCTCGGGCGGAAGGTGCAGGAAATCCTCGGCAATCCGGCCCATCAGCGGCACCGGCCATTCAACCAGCCCGGCGACTTCGGCAAGAAGGCCGCGGTCTTCGACCAGTTCCAGACCGGCGGCGAAGGCCAGGTTCTGGGCGCCCTGCCAGATCGCGGCCTCACGTTCCGCGCTGTCAAGGATGACATGGGCGCGCTTCAGCTTCACCGCGTAGTCGTCGAAAGAGGTGACGGCGAAGCGGCCCTTTGACAGGAAGCGGTGGCCTTCGGTGGTGTTGCCGGCGGTGATGCCTTCGACCGTCAGCGGCACGACCTGGGCGCCGGATTCGTCCGTCAGAAGGCAGAGGATCGAATGCAGCGGCCGCACCCAGCGCAGCGCGCCGTTGCCCCAGCGCATCGACTTGGGCCAGGGGAAGTTGCGGATGGTCGCCTCAAGCACCTCGGCGATGATCGCGGGGGCGGCGCGGCCGGGCTTTTCGATGACGGCGAAGAAGACCTCGCCCTTCTTGTCGGCGCGGCGTTCCAGCTGATCGAGCGTCAGGCCGGTTGAGCGCAGGAAGCCCTCAATCGCCGCCGCCGGGGCGGTGGTGTTCGGGCCCTTGCGTTCTTCCCGCACGGGTTTTGACTGGGCTGTCAGCCCTTCGACCGCCAGCGTCAGACGGCGCGGGGTGGAAAAGGCGCCGGCCGAGGCGTAGGTCAACCCCGCCTCGACCAGACCGTTCGTCACCATGGATTTCAGATCCTCGCGGGCGCGGGCCTGCATCCGGGCGGGGATTTCTTCCGAGAAGAGTTCGATGAGAAGGTCGGGCATGGCTTACTCTGCGGTCTCTGCGGTCTCGGGGGAAATCTGGTGCCAGGCATAGGCCCGGCCATCGGGGAAGACGGCGACGACGCGGTCGATCTGCGGGGCGATGCCGGCCTGCGACAGGAAGGCCAGCGCCTCGCCCTTTTCCAGCGCGGTGCCGATGGCGGCGGCATCGAAGCAGTCGAACCACGAGGGCGCATTCAGCGGCTCGGGCTTGTCATAGGCGACATAGGTTTCGGTCAGCATGGCCTGGCTCATCGGGGTGGTGAAGCAGGCGCGGAAGCGCAGGGGCGAGGATTCGGCGTCGATGCCGGTGACGGCTTCGGCCAGGATCGGCTCGGGCTGGCCGCCTTCGATGGGGGTCAGCATGATTTCGGCGCCGGGCCGGAACGACGCCTCATGGTAGAAGGCGTATTCCTGAAGCCAGTACATGGCGATCCCGGCGGCGGCTGCGATCACGACAATACTCCCTGCGGCCAGCTTGCCCGCGTTCATGCGCCCGCCCCGGCATCCGCCCCGGCTTCGGTCAGGCGGAAGGCGTCGGCGCATTTCTTGGCCAGCGCGCGGACGCGGCCGATATAGGCCTGCCGTTCGGTCACGCTGATCACGCCGCGCGCGTCGAGCAGGTTGAACAGGTGGCTGGCCTTGATCGTCTGGTCATAGGCCGGATGGGCCATGATGATGCGCTTGCCGGTCTTCGGATCATCCGCCGGGAAGGCTAGCAGGCGTTCGCATTCGGCCTCGGCATCCTTGAAGTGCTGAAACAGCATCTCGGTCGTGGCGCCGTCGAAGTTGTGGCGGCTGTATTCCTCTTCGGTCTGGCGGAAGATGTCGCCGTAGGTCAGCGGAATGGGCGACTGCGGGTCGTTAAAGGGCATGTCCATCACATGGTCAACGCCCAGCACATACATCGCCAGACGTTCCAGCCCGTAGGTCAACTCGCCCGACACCGGGCGGCAGTCATGGCCGCCGACCTGCTGGAAATAGGTGAACTGGCTGACTTCCATGCCGTCGCACCAGACCTCCCAGCCCAGCCCCCAGGCGCCAAGGGTGGGGCTTTCCCAGTCATCCTCGACAAAGCGGATGTCGTGCAGCGCCGGGTCCAGCCCGATTTCGGCCAGCGAACCCAGATACAGCGCCTGCAGATCGGGCGGCGAGGGTTTGATGATGACCTGATACTGGTAGTAGTGCTGCAGGCGGTTGGGGTTTTCGCCATAGCGCCCGTCGGTCGGCCGGCGCGAGGGCTGCACATAGGCCGCCGCCCAGGGTTTGGTGCCCAGACTGCGCAGCGTCGTGGCGGGGTGGAAGGTGCCGGCGCCCACTTCCATGTCATAGGGCTGCAGGACGGCGCAGCCCTTGGCGCCCCAGTAGTTCTGCAGGCGCAGGATGATTTCCTGGAAGGAACGCGGCGCTTTGCGGGTCTCGTCCATGGCGGCCTCTTGAAATGCTGCCTCTCCATAGGCAAGAGGCGGTGCAGGGTCAATGCGGCGGCAGGGTGCGAAAGGACGTGCATCCCCTGTGCCGCATGATAGGCTCGGCAGGATTTGAGGGGCGCGGCCCCGCTGGCAGGGTTAAGGGACGCATGAGGATTTGGGTTTTTGTCGCGGCGCTTCTGGCCGCAGTCGGTTTCTCAGCGGCCGCCCGCGCGCAGGACAAGGCCTGGGTTCAGGTCGAGGCGCATCCCAGCCAGGCCGAGGCGATTGACCGGGCCGAGGCCTATGCGGCCGCCTTCCCCGATGTGACGGCCTATGCCACGCGGACCGGCTGGATTGCGATTGTTCTGGGCCCCTATGCGCCCGCCGCCGCTGCCGGCCGGCTGAATGACCTGAAGCGCGAGAACATGATCCCCGCCGACAGCTACATCGTCGATGGCAGCGCCTTCGGCGATGTCGTCTGGCCCCTTGGCGGCGTGGCGCCCGCCCCTGCCGCCGATGTGCCCGAGGTTCAGCCCGAAGAACCGCTGGCGCCGGTGGTGGCGGAAGAACCCGATGAAACCCCGCAGCAGGCCCGCGCCTCGGAAGCGGCGCTGTCGGATGACGACCGCATCGCGCTGCAGCGCGCGCTGGCGTGGTATGGCTTTTATCAGGGCGCGCTGGACGGTGCTTTCGGCAAGGGCACCCGCGGGTCGATGGCCGCCTGGCAAGAGGCCAACGGGTTTGAGGCGACCGGCATCCTGACCGCGCGCCAGCGTGCCGTGCTGGTGGCCAACTATCAGGCCGATCAGGCCGAATTCGGTTTCCAGACCATCACCGAGGCCGAGGCCGGCATTGAGATTACCCTGCCGCTGTCGCTGGTGGCCTTTGAAGGCTATGAGCCGCCCTTCGTCCGCTTTGCCGAAAAGGACGGATCGGGCGTGCAGATCATGCTGATCTCGGAACCCGGCGGGGCCGAGGCGCTGGCGGGGCTTTACGACATCCTGCAGACGCTGGCCGTGGTGCCGGCCGAAGGCGAACGCAGCCGCAGCGAGGACAGCTTCACCATCAATGCCGGCAATGCCGGGGTGCAGAGCTTTGCCTATGCCGAACAGGCGCGCGGCATGGTGAAGGGCTATCTGGTGGTCTGGAAGCCCGCCGATGCCGAGCGTATGGCGCGGGTGCTGCCGGCGCTGAAGGCCAGCTTCCGCCCGGTGGGCAGCAAGGCGCTGGACCCCGGTCTGGTGCCGATGGAAGACGCGGTGCGCGCGGGCCTGCTGGCCGGGCTTGAGGTGCGGCGTCCGAAACTGTCGCGCACGGGTTTCTTCGCCGATCCGGCGGGAACGGTGGTGACGGTGGCCGAAGCGGTGGCGCAATGCAGCCGCATCACGCTGGACCATGACACCGAGGCGCAGGTTCTGACGGTTGATGCCGCCGCCGGTGTGGCGGTGCTGAAGCCCGCGGTCGCGCTGGCGCCCCCGGCCGTTGCGGCGCTGTCGGCCGCAACGCCGCGCGCCGGAACCGAGATTGCGGTGGCGGGTTATTCCTATGAAGACAAGTTGCCGGCCCCGGTCCTGACCTTCGGCGCCTTCGAAGAGGCGCGCGGCCTGAATGGTGAAGCGGGAATCGCCCGGCTCTCGGCGCCGGTCCTGCCCGGCGATGCCGGCGGGCCGGTGATTGATCCGACGGGCGCCGTCGTGGGCATGCTGTTGCCCGCCGGCGGGCCGGATGGCAAGGCGCTGCCGGCGGGCGTGGCCTTTGCGCTGTCGGCCGACAGTCTGGATGCGGTGCTGACCGGTGCGGGCATCACCCCCGCCCTTGCCCCTGCCGGTGCCGTCCGCGCCAGCCCGGATGCGCTGAACAAGGCCGCGCTGGGGATGACGGTTCTGGTCTCGTGCTGGGAATGATCAGTCCCGCCAGAACCGCGGCAAGAGGATGACCAGAAAGGCCAGAAGGCCAAGCCGCCCCATCAGCATGGCGGCCGACATGATCCAGATCGCCGCGTCGGGATAGTCCACAAACGTGCCGGTCCGCGCCACCAGCGGGCCAAGGCCATAGCCGATGTTGCCGATCGCCTGCCAGACCGCCCAGAGGGCCGAGATCGGGTCCACCCCGACCAGCGTCATGGCCACGGTCATCAGCCCCATCAGCAGCACATAGGCGGTGATGAACAGGATCGTGCCGCTGATCACGTCATCCTCGATCACCCGGCCTTCATACTTGGCCTGCAGGACGCGGCTGGGGGTGGCGATCTGGCGGATCTGCGCGGCCAGCGCGGCTGCCGCCACCTGCACCCGGAAGATCGACAACCCCGCCGCCGTCGATCCTGAACAGGCGCCCAGCGTGCCGACCACGAAAGCCACCACCAGCGCGAATCCGCCCCAGCCCGAGAAGCTGCCGATTCCGAAACCCGTCGAGGACTGGACCGAGATCAGGTTGAACAGCGCCTCGCGGAACACCTCTTCAACGCCCTGATCCGAAGTCATAAGCCGCCAGATCGAAACCGCCGCCACCGCAACGGCCAGGATACGAAGATAAGCGCGGGCCTGACTGTCCTGCCACAGCGGGCGGGTCTGGCCGTTGATCAGCTGCACATAACGGATGTAGGGCAAACTGGCGAGGAACATGAACAGGACCGCAGAATACTGGATCTGCGGCGCGAACCCGGTGAAGGAACTGTCATTGTTGGAAAAACCGCCCGTCGCGATGGTGGTCATGGCATTGACCACCGAAGACAGCGAATCCATCCCCAGCGCGCGGTAGGTCAGGCCACAAAGGATGGTCAGCCCGAAATAGACCAGCACCAGTTGCCGCGCGATGTCGGTGGCGCGCGGCAGGGCCTTGCCGAAGGTGTCAAAGCCCTCGGTGCGGAAATACTGCATGCCGCCCACCCGCATGACGGGCAGGAAGATCATCGCGACAAAGGCGATGCCCAGCCCGCCGAAGTTGTTCAGCATCGCCCGCCACAGGTTCAGCCCCGCCGGCTGATCCGCCAGCCCGAAGATCACCGTGCCGCCGGTGGTGGTCACCCCCGAGGTCGCTTCGAAATAGGCCTGGGTAAAGCTCAGATGCGGCTCGCCCAGCATGAAGGGCAGCCCGCCGAAACCCGGCACCAGCCCCCAGATCGCCACCGTCATCAGATAGGCCTGACGGGCGTTCAGGCTGCCCCCCAGCGCGTTCGAGGTGGCAATCGACAACAGCAGCCCGACCGTGCCGGTGATGATGGCCGATTCCAGAAAGTCGCGTGCGTTCCGCTCGTCTCCCGACCGCCAGTCCACCACGGCGGGGGCCAGCATCAGGATCGCAAGCACGATCAGCACGCGCCCGACGACATAGACGATGGGCCGAAGGTCGATCATGCGGTCAGGCATAGGGCCTTGCAGCCCTTGCCGTCAAACCGGGGGCTGCGGCTTTGCCGGCGGCGTGGCCCGAAGGCCACCCCTAGCCGACGTGATAAAGGCTGGCGAACAGCCGGGGGTCCAGGCTTTCGGCGGCAAAGGTGGTCCCTTCCGTCAGGATCGACACCGCGTCATGGCTGTGCAGGCTTTCCTGATGGCTGGCGACAATGCGGAAATCGCCCACCCGGGGATCGGCGCGCAGAACCTCGCAGAAGCTGCGGGCGGCATCTTCGACAAAGATGGGATTGGCGGCATTCAGTTCGGCGAAAGCCTGTTCATCCTCGCGCTTCACCATAACCTGCGTCTCGGTCGGCACGGCGCGGCGGGCCAGTTCGATCAGGTCTTCGAACCACAGGCAGGGGCCATCGGCCACCTCGACCGACAGCCGCGCGACAGACCGCTGCGAATGCGGCGTGGCCAGTTGCCCGCGCGTCATCCGCGCATGTTCCGACAGTTCCAGCGAGCAGGGGCAGGTCGACGAATAGACGAAATCAAGGTGCATCAGCCGCTTGCGCAGTCCGCCCCGGTCCACCAGTTCCAGCGCGAAGTCGTAGTACTGCCAGCCCGACAGGCCCGAGCGCAGGCTTTCCACCCGCACCGGATAGGAAAAACGCATCTGGATGCGGGCGTCAAAGCTGCCAAGGTCGCGCTTGTAGTCGTCCAGCGCGTGTTCGATCACCTGGAAGGAAAAGTCGCGTTCGGCATGGGCATAGAAGGACCGCATGATGCGGCTCATGTTGATGCCCTTCTTTTCGGCCTCAAGGCTGACGGTGCCGGTCACGCCGGTTTCCAGCATCACCGGCTCTCCGCCGCGGCGGCGATAGCGGATGGGCAGGCGGAAGTTCGAGATGCCCACATGCTGGATCACCGCCTTTTCGCCGACGATCAGGCTGGAGGGGCCGTTCTGCAGGTCGGGCAGGCTGGCCTTGTAGTCGGCATCGGCGCGGAAACCGGCCGGATATTCGCGCGACATCACCGGATAGCCCTGCCCCAAAAGCGCGCCCGCCTGCGGATCAAGCGCCACGATCTCGGCCTCAGACGCCCGCGATGCCCATGCCTTCAGCGTTGCCAGTGCCGCCGCAGCCTCATCGGACGAGGGCGGGGTGTCGAAATCGGCCACATGCAGGTTCATCGGGGGCTCCTTGCGGTTCCGGCGCAGGTTGGGCGCCTTCAATGTCAACAGGGTTACGCGCAACAGCGCGGGGCGGATCACCGGCAGCGGGAATCGCCGCCGGGGACAGATCATCAGATGGGCATGACGGCCCGCCGATCAAGTCCGGATGCGACCCTGCGGCCGGGGCGGGCGACAAACGGCCCGCCCGCGCCGTCAGATCGCGGCCAGCGCCGTCTGGAGATCGGCGATCAGGTCGCCCGCATCCTCTAGCCCGACCGACAGGCGGATCAGGCCGGGGGTGATGCCAAGGGCGTCCTTCTGGTCCTGCGGCAGACGCTGGTGGGTGGTGGTGGCGGGATGGGTGGCGATGGTCTTGGCATCGCCCAGATTGTTGGAAATCCGCGCGATTTCCAGCGCGTTCATGAAGCGGAAGGCGCCATCCTTGCCGCCCGCGACCTCAAAGGTCACCAGCGTGCCGCCCGAACCCATCTGCGCCATGGCCAGCGCGTGCTGCGGATGGCTGGCCAGCCCCGGATAGATCACGCGCGTCACCTGCGCCTGCCCTTCCAGCGCCGCGGCAATGCGTGCGGCACTGTCGGCCATGGCGCGGCAGCGCAGGTCCAACGTGGCCATGCCGTTCAGATGCATCCAGGCGGTAAACGGGCTCATCGAGCCGCCGGTGTGCTTCATGTAGGGTTCGGCCACCTTGCGGATGAACTCGGTCGTGCCGCAGATCACGCCGCCCAGCGCGCGACCCTGCCCGTCGATGTGCTTGGTGGTGGAATAGACCACCACATCCGCCCCCTGCTCCACGGCGCGGCTGAAGATCGGGGTGGCAAAGACGTTGTCCACGATCACCAGCGCGCCCTGCGCATGGGCGATCTCGGCCACGGCGCGGATATCGACCAGTTCCAGCGTCGGGTTCGACATGGATTCGAAGAAGACAGCCTTGGTGCCGGGCGTCACCGCGCGGCGCCACTGGTCCAGATCGGCGCCATCAACGAAGGTCACCTTCACGCCAAAGCGCGTCAGCACCTCTTCGAGGATATACAGGCACGACCCGAAAAGCGCCCGGCTGCTGACCACATGGTCACCCGCCCGCAGCATCGAGGTCAGCGCCCCGTTCACCGCCGCCATGCCGCTGGCGGTGGCGAAGGCATCTTCGGTGCCTTCCAGCGCCGCGATGCGTTCCTCGAACATCCGCGTCGTGGGGTTGCCGTAGCGGGCATAGATGAACTCATCCTCGCCCGCCTTCACAAAGCGCGCCTCGGCGGCTTCAGCGGTGGGATAGACGAAACCCTGGGTCAGGAAGATGGCCTCGGCCATCTCGCCATACTGGCTGCGGCGGCTGCCTTCATGTACCAGCGTCGTGCGGGTCTTCCAGTCTTTCGTCATCGTCTTGGCCCCCGGCCATCAAAAAGCCCCGGAAACCCAAGGTTCCGGGGCCGCGGCGGCAGACCCTGAACCTTTTAGCGGTATGTTTAACGTGGCCCGCAATCCGGTCACAAAGCGCCACGGAGAAGGGGAATACGCCCCGCACCGGCCAAGGTCAACCGCGATTGCGCGTCAGCCTTCGGGCAGGCCGGCCAGCCAGTCGGTCAGCCGGGGCCGCGCCGAAGCCTCACCCGCGGCGCGCGCGGCCTCGATCACGGCGCGGGCTTCGGACAGGTCCACCCGCCGCAACAGCGCCTTGACCGGGCCGACCGAAGCCGGCCGCATCGACAGGACGCGCAGCCCCATGGCGGCCAGCGCCAGCGCCTCGATCGGGCGGCCGGCATCCTCGCCGCAGAACGACAGCCGGGTGCCCGCCTGCGCGCAGCGCGCGACGATCTGGCCGACAAAGGAAAGGAACGACAGGTTCAGCGTGTCATAGCGCCGGCGAACCCGTTCATTTTCGCGGTCAGCGGCAAAGAAGAACTGTTTCAGGTCGTTGCCGCCGATCGAGATGAAATCGGCCATGGCAAAGAATTCGGCCGGGGCATAGGCAAGGCTGGGGGTTTCCAGCATCGCGCCGATTTCGATCTTTTCGGGCACGGCATGGCCCAGCGACTTTTCGCGGTGCAGCTCGCGCAGCATGGCGCTGCGGGCCTCGACGAATTCGGAATGCTCGGCGACGAAGGGGAACATCACCGCCAGCGGCCGGCCGCGCGCCGCCCGGATCAGCGCCTGCAACTGCATCCGCAGGACGCCCGGCTTGTCCAGCCCCACCCGGATCGCGCGCCAGCCCATCGCCGGGTTCGGCTCATCATTCGGCTTCATGTAGGGCAGCACCTTGTCCGAACCGATGTCCAGCGTGCGGAAAGCCACCGGAAGGCCCTTGGCGGCATCCATGACGCGGGCATAAAGCTGGGCCAGCTCTTCGCGCTTGGGCATCTGGTTGCGGATCAGGAACTGCAGCTCGGTGCGGAACAGCCCCACCCCCTCAGCGCCCGAACCGGCCAGGCTGGGCAGGTCGGCCATCAGCCCGGCGTTCATGTGCAGCGCCACGGTCACGCCGTCCTTGGTGGTGGCAGGCAGGTCGCGGAAGGCCGCGTAACGCTTCTGCGCCTCGGCCTGCATGGCGATCTTGTCGCGGAAGCTGCGGGCCACCGTATCATCGGGGCGCAGGTGGACGATGCCCTGATCGCCGTCGACCAGAATCTGGTCGCCGTTCAGCGCCTCATTGGTGATGCGCGCGGCATGGATCACCATGGGAATGGCCAGCGCGCGCGCCACGATGGCCGCGTGGCTGCCGACCGAGCCTTCTTCCAGAACCACGCCCTTCAGCTTGCGGCCGTATTCCAGCAGTTCGGCCGGCCCGATGTTGCGCGCAACAAGGATCGGATTGTCGGGCATGGTCGCGCCGGTGTCGCGGCCCTGCCCCGTCAGGATGCGCAACAGCCGGTTCGACAGGTCGTCCAGATCGTGCAGGCGGTCGCGCAGATAGGCGTCCGGCACCTGTTCCATCCGGGCGCGGGCGGCGGATTGTTCCTTTTCCACGGCGGCTTCGGCCGAAAGACCGCGCTGGATGTCTTCTTCCATCCGGCGCAGCCAACCCCGCGAATGGGCGAACATCCGGTAGGCTTCCAGAACCTGCTTCTGTTCCTTGTCCAGGCTTTCGGCCGCCAGCAGATCATCGACCGACACCCGCAGGACGCCGACCGCCTCGCGGATGCGGTCGATCTCGGTCAGCGGGTCGTCGGCGACGGGGTTCGTCACCACGACCCGCGGCTCATGCAGCCAGACCCGGCCCTCGGCCGCGCCTTCCTGTCCGGTGCCGCCGCGAAAGAGGACAGGCTGCTTGTGCATCGCTTCGAACCCGTCGCCGCCGAAGGCGCCCAGTTCGGTCATCTCGGCCAGCACCATGGCCACGACTTCCAGCGCCTCGATCTCATCTTCCGAGAAGCTGCGGGCGATCCGCGACTGCACCACCAGCACACCCAGCTTTTCGCCGACGCGCTGGATGGGCACGCCAAGGAACGAGGAATAAATCTCTTCCCCCGTCTCGGGCATGTAGCGGAAGCCCTTTTCCGAAGGCGCATCGGCCGTGTTCACCGGCATGCCGCTGCGGGCGACCCGGCCCACCAACCCCTCACCCAGTTTCATCCGGGTCTGGTGGACGGCGCCCTTCTTGAGCCCCTCGGTCGCGCAAAGCTCCAGCGTCTCGGGGTCGCGGAACAGATAGATCGAGCAGACCTGCGTCTTCATCGAATCCGCGATCAGATGCGTGATGCTGTCCAGCCGGTCCTGTCCGCGTGCCGGCGTGGCCAGCACATCGCGCAGGCGGCGCAAGAGCTTGCGGCTGTCGCTTTCGCTGCGTTCGGGCATGGCATCATCCAATGGATCGTCCCCCCTCTATAGGGGGCGGCAAGTGCCGGAGAAAAGCGAAATTGCGCCACAGCCGCCCGAAGTGGCGGCAATGGCCCGATTTCGTGATAGCGCAAACGGTTTTCGCTGAAAGGCCGGGCGCCGCCCGGCCCCGCGGCAGGATCAGGCCTTGTCCAGCCCGAAGGTGTCGTGCAGGGCCTGCACGGCCAGTTCCATGTACTTCCGGTCGATCAGGACCGAGATCTTGATCTCGGAGGTCGAGATGACCTTGATGTTGATATTCTCGGCCGCAAGGGCCGCAAACATCTTGGCCGCCACGCCGACCTGGCTGCGCATGCCGATACCCACGACCGAAACCTTGGCGACGTCGGTATCGATGATCAGTTCGTCATACTTGATTTCGCCGCGCGCCACGGCATCTTCCAGCGCCTTCTTGGCCCGTTCGACCTGATTGATCGGGCAGGAAAAGGTCATGTCGGTGACGGCGCCGGGGTGGGCGGCGTCATAGTCCTTCTCGCTGATGTTCTGAACGATCATGTCCACGTTCACCCCCGCCTCGGCCAGCGGCCCGAAGATGGCCTGCGCCACGCCGGGGCGGTCTTCGATGGTGAAAAGGGTGATCTTGGCTTCCTCACGCGAGAAGGCCACGCCCGAGACGACTTTCGATTCCATGATTTCCTCCTCGTCGCAGACCAGGGTTCCCGAGGTCTCGTCGGTATCTTCGAATGACGACAGAACCCGCAGACGCACCTTGTAGCGCATCGCCAGTTCCACCGAGCGGGTTTGCAGCACCTTCGCGCCAAGGCTGGCCAGTTCCAGCATCTCTTCAAAGGCAATCTTGTCCACCTTGCGGGCCTTGCCGCAGATGCGCGGATCGGTGGTATAGACGCCGTCCACATCGGTATAGATGTCGCAGCGTTCGGCCCCGAAGGCGGCCGCAAAGGCGACGGCGGTGGTATCCGACCCGCCGCGGCCCAGCGTGGTGATGCGGCCTTCGGCCGAGACGCCCTGGAAGCCCGCGACGACGGCCACCTTGAAGCCCTCGGCGAACTTGGCGTCGATATTCTCGCGCGGGATCGACATGAAGCGGGCCGAGCCATGGGCCGAAGTGGTGTTGATCGGCACCTGCCACCCCTGCCACGACCGGGCCGGCACGCCCATTTCCTGCAGCCGCAGCGCCATCAGCCCCGCCGTCACATTCTCGCCCGAGGCGACGACGGCATCGTATTCGCGCGCGTCATACAGCTTCGAGGTGGTCTCGACCCAGCCGACCAACTCATTGGTCTTGCCCGACATGGCGCTGACGATGACGATGACGTCATAGCCGCGCTCAACCTCTTTCTGGACCTTTTTCGCGGCATTCTCGATGCGCGCCAAGTCGGCGACCGAGGTGCCCCCGAATTTCATCACCAGAAGCGGCATGGATCATCCCTCCGTGGCCGGAAAACCGGCGCTTCTTTATGCGGCGCGGGCGCGGGGCGCAAGGGGATAGGCGGGGGGCGTCAGGGCGCCGCAGCCGGCGTGGCCCAATGCACCCAGCCCGCCTGCCGGTCCACCACCCGCAGCGCCGGAAAGCGGGCGGACAGACCGGCAAACTCGCCCTCAAGGCACAGCCCGCGCAAAGGCGTCCGGGCGGCCAGTGCGGGAGCGATGTCTTCGGGCGTCCAGATCCGGCGGAAGGGGCGGCCGTCGCTGGCCAGAAGCGACAGCGCACCGGGAAAGATGATCAGGTCCGATTTGCCCCATCCGCAGACGATCGCCGCCTCACCCGGCGCCAAAGCGGCCCGGAACCCCGCCAAAAGCGGGCGGAAGGGCGCCATCCCGGGCCGGTCCAGTCCCATCGCGCCAGCATCCTTCCACGGCCCGCCCGCCGTCAGCCCCAGCCCCAGCGCGACGGCCGGCGCCAGCAGTGCCCCGCGCGGCAGATGCGCCAGCGCGGCCCCGGCCGCGGCGGCAAGGATGGGCAGGATCAGCAGCAGATAGCGGTCAAAGGTTTCACCGCCGGCGAGGGTCAGGATCAGGATGAAGCCGCCCGCCAGAGCCGCCGGCAGGGCCGTCAGCCGGTTCCGCCGCAGCCAGGGCAAGAGGGCGGTCAGCCCCAGTAGCCCCGCCCACAGCACAGCGCCATCGGCGGCCATCCAGCCCGGCCAGCGCAACTGGCGCCACATATCGTCCTGCAGGCCGGGCAGGAAGCGGCGGGCGCCTTCCTGCAAGACGCCGATCCGCAGCGCCTCGGCCCCGTGCAGCAGCCATTGCGCCACGGGCCAGACCGCGATCAGGACCAAGGCCAAAACCAGTGCCCCCCGCCCATGCCGGCCCGCAGGCACCCCCGGCAGCGCCAGCACCGGCAGCACGGCCAATGCAGCAACGGGCGCCTTCTGCAAGGCGCCGGCCCCCACCGCCAGCGCGACCACCCACCACAGCCGGGGCCTTTGACGAGCCGCAAGCGCAAGGCACAGCGCCGCCAGAACCGACAGCGCCGCCGGCATGTCCAGCATCGCGGAACTGGCCGAAACCCAGAACAGGGTGGACCCCGTCAGCAGCAGCAACGCCGCAAGCACCGCCCCCGGCCGGCCGCCCGACAGGCGCCGGGCCAGCCACCCGGTCAGCGCCATCACCCCCAGCGCCGACAGAAAGGGCAGCGCCCGCAGCGCAAGCCCTTCGGGCACACCGGCGCGGATCAGCGCCGCCCCGGTCCAGTATTGCAGCGGCGGCTTGCGGAAACTGGGCGCGGCGTTCGACCGGATCGTGCCCCAGTCGCCCGAAGTCACGATGCCCAGCGTCCGTTCAGCCGTGTAGTATTCGTCATACTGCCACAGCTCGGCCCGCGGCAGCATCAGCGACACATGCAGCGCCAGCACTAGGCCCAGCGCCGCGGCAACCCAGGCCTCGGCCCGCGCGGTCACCTTGCCCTACAGCGCGCGCCAGCCGATGTCGGACCGGCAGAAGCCCTCGGGCCAGTTCAGGTGGTCGATCATCGCATAGGCCCGGTTGCGCGCATCGGCCAGCGTATCGCCCCGCGCCGTCACGTTCAGCACCCGCCCGCCGTTGGCGACGATCTGGCCGTCCTTCAGCGCGGTTCCGGCGTGGAAGCACATGTGGCGGCTGTCTTCGGGCAGGCGCGACAGGCCGCGAATCTCGCTGCCCTTCTGATAGGCGCCCGGATAACCGCGCGCCGCCATCACCACGGTCAGCGCATGATCCTCGGCCCAGTTCACCTGCGCCCGGTCCAGCCGGCCATCGGCGCAGGCCAGCATCAGGTCCAGCGCCTGCGCACCCAGCCGCATCATCAGCACCTGGCATTCCGGGTCACCGAAGCGGCAGTTGTATTCGACCAGCCGCGCCCGGCCGTTCTCGATCATCAACCCGGCGTAAAGGACGCCCTGATAAGGCGTGCCGCGCCGGGCCATTTCATGAATGGTCGGCAGAACGATTTCATCCATCGCCTGTTTCTGGATCGCATCCGTCAGGACGGGCGCCGGGGAATAGGCGCCCATGCCGCCGGTGTTCGGGCCGGTGTCGCCGTCACCCACCCGCTTGTGGTCCTGCGCGGTGCCGATGGGCAGGGCGTTCACCCCGTCACAAAGGATGAAGAAGCTGGCCTCTTCGCCCGCCATGAATTCCTCGATCACCACCTCGGCGCCGGCCGCACCAAAGGCACCGCCGAAAATCTCGTCGATGCCGGCCAGCGCCTCGGCCTCGGTCATGCCCATGATCACGCCCTTGCCCGCCGCCAGCCCGTCGGCCTTGATGACCAGCGGCGCCCCCTTGGCGCGGACATAGTCGCGGGCGGCGGCGGCTTCGGTAAAGCGGGCATAGCCGGCGGTGGGGGCGCCGCAGGCATCGCAGATTTCCTTGGTGAAGGCCTTCGACGCCTCAAGCCGCGCGGCGGCGGCCGAGGGGCCGAAGGTCAGGATGCCGGCGGCGCGCGTCGCATCGGCCACGCCGGCGGCCAGCGGCGCCTCGGGCCCGACGATGACGAAATCGACGGCGTTCTCCTCGCAGAAGGTCACCACGGCGGCACCGTCGAGAACATCCAGATCGGCACATTCCGCCAGCGCCGCGATCCCGGCATTGCCCGGCGCCACGATCAGCCGGTCGGTCTTGGGGTTCTGCTTCACCGCCCAGGCCAGCGCATGTTCCCGCCCGCCGCTGCCCAGAATGAGGATGTTCATGCTGCCCCCGCTTGGCCTTTTGCTTTGGGCCTCATAGGTCGGGGCAAGGGTCCGTGCAAGCGTTTGGCGGCTACTTCTTCTTCTCGCAGGCTACCCCGTCGCCGTCGCGGTCCAGTTCGTAGATGTCTTCGCCCACGATATAGACCGGCCCCTGCACATAGGCCGGGCCGTTGCCGTTGCCGCCGGCACAATCGACATCCGATGCCACCGGCACACAGGCGCCCTGATAATTGGGGTCGCATTCCTGCGCCATGGCGGCGGCGCTGCCGGAAAGCAGCACGGCAAGCGCAAGGGCAGGCAGCCGGTGCATCGGGGCCTCCGCGAAAAGGTTAACGAAAGGTTAACACGAATCGGCCCCGAGCGGACCCGCATTGCTACCGGACCTTCGCCACCGGTTTCTTTGAAGAAACCGGACCGGACCCTTCGAAGGGTCCGGGGCCAGGCTCTGGTGCCGCGCCCTTCCCCTTGGCCGCCCGCGCGCCTATTCTGCCGCTATGGACATGTTCGAAGACTCCCCCGCCCCCGGCAACAGCCCGGAATACACCGTCTCGGAGCTTTCCGGCGCGGTGAAGCGGGTGATCGAGGGTGAGTTCGGCCTTGTCCGTGTGCGCGGTGAGGTGGGGCGGGTCAGCCGGCCCTCATCGGGGCACCTCTATTTTGACCTCAAGGACGACCGCTCGGTCATCGCCGCCGTCTCGTGGAAGGGGCAGGTCGCGCGGATGCAGGTGCGCCCCGAAGAGGGGATGGAGGTCATTGCCACCGGGCGGATGACCACCTTCCCCGGCCAGTCGAAATATCAGCTGATCGTCGAGGATGTCGCCCCCGCAGGCGCGGGCGCCCTGATGGCGATGCTGGAAAAGCGGCGGGCGGCGCTGCAGGCCGAGGGGCTGTTCGACCCCGCCCGAAAGAAGCCCATTCCCTACCTGCCGCAGGTGATCGGGGTGGTCACCTCGCCCTCAGGCGCGGTGATCCGCGATATCCTGCACCGGCTGCGCGACCGCTTTCCGCGCCATGTGCTGATCTGGCCGGTGGCGGTGCAGGGCCAGAACTGCGCCGGCGAAGTGGCTGCCGCGATCCGCGGCTTCAACGCCATCGAGCCGGGCGGCCCGATCCCGCGGCCCGATGTGCTGATCGTGGCGCGCGGCGGCGGGTCGCTTGAGGATCTTTGGGGTTTCAATGAGGAAATCGTGGTCCGCGCGGCGGCGGGCAGCCGGATTCCGCTGATCTCCGCCGTGGGGCACGAAACCGATACCACGCTGATCGACCATGCCGCCGACCTGCGCGCGCCCACCCCCACCGCCGCCGCCGAACTGGCCGTGCCGGTGCGGATGGAGCTTCTGGCGACGGTTGAGGGGCTTTCGGCCCGGCTTCTGCGGGCGCTGAGCCTGGGCTATCAGCGCCGTGACCAGCGCCTGCGCGATCTGGGCCGCGCGCTGCCACGGCCCGAGACGCTGCTGGCCGGGCCGGCGCAGCGGCTGGACCTGTGGTCAGGGCGGCTGGCGGGGGCACTGGGCATCGCCACGGCCCGCAAGCGCGCGGCCTTTGAACGCGGCGCGCGGCTGCGGCCCGAGATGCTGCTGGCGCTGATCCGCCAGCGGCGTGAGGCACTGGACCGCCGCGCCGGTGAGGCCGATGCCCGGTTTGACCGTCGCGCCGATGCCCGCCGGGCGGCTTTTGACAAATGGGCCAGCCGGCTGGAACCCGCGCTGCACCGGCTGATCACCCAGGCCGCCCGCCAGCAGGAAGAGGGCGCGGCGCGGCTGGCGAAACTGTCGGCGCGGCTTGATGCGGCGCCGGTCGCGCGCCTGGCCGAACTGACGCGCCGGGTCGAGGCGCTGGACCGCACGCTGCGGACGCTGGGCTATGACCAGACGCTGAAGCGCGGCTTCGCCGTGGTGCGGGGCGACGGTCAGGTGGTGACCACCCGGAGCGCCGCCGAAAAAGCGCATCAGCTGGAAATCCAGTTCGCCGACGGCCGCCTGCCGCTGGGCGCCCGGCCACCGCGCAAGACAAAGGGCGACGGGCCGGAGCAGGGCAGCCTGTTCTGACGGTTGTCAGAAAAGGTCAAGCTTTGGCGGCGGCCATCGGATGAAGAACCTGCTTCAACCATGCTTTGTACATTGCCGATTCCCGGGAAGTGGAATTGGCCACCAAACCGCCCGATGATCGAAAATCACAGGCCCGTTCAGCTGCCCAGCCACGGCCCCGGGCAGGGCATGCCGCTTTGCGCGCTGTCCAGTTCGGCCAGCGGCATGCCTTCGGGGTCGCCCTGTGCGCGGGCCAGCAGCACGCCGTCGCGGTCGTAGAACCACCAGCAGATCGGCGCGGCGCCCTCTTCATAGCTGAAGCAGACAAGGTCTTCGGCCTCATCCCACCAGATGCCGGGCTTGCAGTCCTGCCCTTCAAACGCCCAGATCACGCGGCGGCCGGAGAGATACTGTTCGCGCCCCCAGATCTGGCCTTCCTGCGCGTAGACGATCGTGCGCCCGGTGACGCGGGCCTCAAACTCATCCGCGGTCAGGCGGCGTTCCTCGGCCAGCACGGCGGCGGGCAGGAACAGGGCAAGTGCCGCCCATTTCATGAAAACCTCCACCGCGCGAGATGAGGGGCGATGGCGCGGCGCCACAGCGGCGGGAAAAGCGCGATGGTGCAGGCCACCGGCAGGGGCCAGGGCAGCATCGGCGCCTCATCCGTCCCGGGCATGCGCAGCGCCGGATAGGGGCGCGCGGGATGGGCGTGGTGGTCGGAATGGCGCGGCGCGTTCAGCATCAGGGCCGAGGTGAACCAGAAAGGCGCGTTCCAGCTGTGGCGGGCCGAAACCGGTTCAAGCCGGCCATCGGGCAGCGTCCTGCGCATCAGCCCATAGTGCTGAACGTAATCCGACAGCAGAAGCTGGCTTTGCGCATGCAGCGCCAGCCCCAGCCAGACCAGCACCCCCGCCGCCCCGGCAATCGCCCAGGCCGCCGCCAGCGATGCCACGGCCAGCGCGACATAGCCCGCATAGGGGTTGATCCGCCGCCCCGCGGCCCGGGCCGACAGCGCCCGTTCGGCCGACAGCCCCTTGCGGAAACTGCCGGCCCAGGCGCGCAGGAAGAAGCGCCAGAACCCTTCGCCCGCGCGGGCGGTGTTGGGGTCTTCGGCGCTGGCGGCGTGGCGGTGATGGACCAGCCGGTGCGCGCTGGCATGGTGGCCGAAGAGAAGGCTGCCATAGATCGCCACGCCCAGAAGATGCAGCCAGCGGTTGCCGCGGTGGATCAGCTCATGCGCGGCGGGGTTCGACACCTGCCCGAACCACAGGCCGGTGGCGGCAAAAAGCGCCCCCTTCTCCCACGGCGCCAGCCCCGACGGTCCGGCGATGCCGGCGACCGCCATGGGCAGCAGAGTCATATGGCCGATGGCGAGAGCCACCAGCAGGGCATCGGCGGCGGGAAACTCGGCCCCTTCCGGCGCGTTGCCCATGAAGAAGCCCCTGATCTGGTCCAGCGCCACGGCAAACAGCGTCATGTAGATCAGCGCCGCCAGCGCCCAGACCCCGCCCAGCCACAGCCCGGCCGCGAACAGGGCCAGCGGGCTGGCCGAAACAAGGGCGAACAGGGCAAGCGGCAGCGGACGTGAGGTCAGGTCTTCCATGGCGCGACGCTATCATGCAAGGCTGGCCCGAACAGCCGGGAAACTGCCGCATGTTCTCTGTTTTTGGCCTGCTTCTCCTTGTCGCCCCGCTCGCCGCCCTGATTTACCTGATCGGCTTCGCAGCCCGGGCCGAGGGGCGGCACAGTTGGACCGGCACTTGCATGAAGACCCTCTCGACCGCTGCCCTCGCACTGACGGGGCTCAGCGGCGGGGCGCCGGGACTGATCACGCTGGGCCTTGCCCTGGGGGCCATGGGCGATTTCGCCCTGTCACGCCCGGGAAAACCGGCCTTCCTCGCCGGCATGGGTGCCTTCGCCGCAGGGCATCTGGCCTATGCACTGGCCTTCTGGCAGCGCGGGGCGGTGCTGGGCGGCCCGGACCTTGGCCCGGGGCCGGTCGTGGCGCTGGCGGTCCTCGTGCTCCTGCTGATCTCGACCGAATTCTGGCTCGCCCCGCGCACCGGCGCCTTGCGCGGGCCGGTCAGGGGCTATGGTCTGGTGATCGGGGTGATGGCCGCCAGCGTGGCCCTCCTGCCGGCCAATCCCGGCGACACCCCCTTGACCCTCGGCGCGGCGCTGTTCCTCGCCTCTGACGTCCTCCTCGCCCTGCGCCTTTTCGTGGCCACCGCCCCGACCACCCAGGGCGCCCTCAGCCTCGCGCTCTGGCCGGCCTATTGGCTGGGACAAGTCCTGATCCTCTTTGGCGCCGCGCTTTACTGGACATTCCCCAAGGGCTGAACCCTTTCCAAGACAGGCTGAATTGACTAGGTGAAGGGAAACCAGCCAAAGGCGCCCCGATGTCCTTCTTCAAGAAGCTCAAAGACCGGATGTTCCGCTCGTCCGACAAGATCGGCGAGGGGCTGGACGCGCTGGTAGCCGAGGCGCCGCCCGAAGCCGGAACGGTGGCCGAACCGGCAGCCGAACCGAAGCCCGGCCTGATCGGCCGTCTTCTGGGGCGTGAGGGTGAGCCGCGCCGTCTGGTCGATGACGCGATGCTGGAAAGCCTGGAAGAGGTGCTGATCACCGCCGACATGGGGGTGGATACTGCCGCCCGGGTGACGGCCAATATCGCCGAGGGCCGCTTTGGCCGCCGCATCTCGACCGCCGAACTGCGGGGCGCGCTGGCCGATGAGGTCGCGCGCATCATGAACCCGGTCGCCCGGCCGCTGCCGCTTTACGCGAAGAAACCTCAGGTGGTTCTGGTGGTGGGGGTGAACGGGTCGGGCAAGACCACGACGATCGGCAAGCTTGCCAGCCAGTTCAAGGCAACGGGCAAGAAGGTGGTTATCGCGGCGGGCGATACGTTCCGCGCTGCCGCCGTTGAACAGCTGCAGGTCTGGGGCAACCGCGCGGGCGTGCCGGTTCTGACCGCGCCAGAAGGGTCAGATCCGGCAAGCCTTGCCTTCGACGCCCTGACCCGCGCGCAGGACGAAGGCGCCGACCTGCTGATGATCGACACCGCCGGCCGGCTGCAGAACCGTCAGGACCTGATGGAGGAACTGGCCAAGATCGTCCGCGTCATCCGCAAGAAAGACCCGACCGCGCCGCACAACACGCTTCTTGTGCTGGATGCCACCACCGGGCAGAACGCCGTCGCGCAGGTCGATATCTTCCGCAAGATCGCCGATGTGACGGGGCTGGTGATGACCAAGCTGGACGGCACGGCGAAGGGGGGCGTGCTGGTCAGTCTGGCCGACCGCTTCGGCCTGCCGATCCATGCCATCGGCGTGGGTGAGCAGATTGACGATCTTGCGCCCTTTGATCCCGAAGATTTCGCCCGCGCGCTGGTCGGGCTGGAAGACTAGCCCGACCCCCGGAAGGAGACCTGCATGGAAACCCGGAAGATCAACCCGATCCTCAAGCTGACGCTGGAGCTGGGGCCGGTGGTCCTGTTCTTCGTGATGTTCGGGCGGCTGAAGGACCAGACCTTCACCATCGCCGGCACCGCCTATTCCGGCTTCATCGTCACCACGGCGGCCTTCGTGCTTCTGATCATGGCGACGACGGCGCTGCTGTGGAAGCTGACGGGGAAGCTGTCGCGCATGCAGCTTCTGACACTGTTGCTGGTGGTGGTGATGGGCGGGCTGTCGGTCTGGCTGAATGATGAGCGGTTCATCAAGATGAAGCCGACGCTTCTCTATCTGGCCTTCGGCGGGGTTCTGGCCGTGGGGCTGTGGCGCGGGCAAAGTTACCTGAGCCTTGTGATGGATGAGGCGCTGCCAATGAAACCCGAGGGCTGGATGATCCTGACGCGGCGGCTGACCGCGTTCTTCTTTGGCCTTGCGGTGGCGAATGAGGCGGTCTGGCGGCTGATGTCGACCGAGGCCTGGGTAAACTTCAAGACCTTCGGGCTGACGGCGGCGCTGTTTGCGTTCTTCATGACGCAGGGCCGGCTGCTGGAAACCTATGCCATCAAGGATGAAGGGGCCAACTAGGCCCCGATTGCCCCCGCCGCGGAAACGGCCCGTTTCCCGCAAGCCCGAAATCGCCCCTTCGTCGCCGCAATCGCGGCCCGTGTCCGCCTGAAACTCGGCACAACTTTAACGAAAGCAAGGGGCATGACCATGACGGATCCCGCCACACGGCTGATGACGGCCCTTCAGCTGGCGTTCGACCGCCTGCCGCCTCTGCCGGCCGAGCTGGCGGCGCCCGGCCTGTTGCTTCTGGTGCTGTGGCCGGCGCTGTCGGTGGCGCTGCCCACCCCGACCGAGGCTTTCATGACCGCCTTTGCGATTGCCTTGGCCATGCGGCTAGCGCTGCGGTCGCGCATCATCATCCTGACGGCGCGGGCGCGCCTGCCGCGCCGGGCCACAGCGGCGCTGGTGCTGGCGGCGGGGCCGGGGCTATTGGCGCTTCTGCTGCTGGCGGGCGATCCGCTCATCTGCCAGCGCTTCCTGTCGCTGTACTTCCTTGCCACGGCGGCCTTCTTCCTGTTCGACCACCTCGACGGGCGCAACCTGATGCTGAACCTGCGCTTTCCCGGCCCACAGGCCCGAAGCCGGTTGCTGGCACCGGCGCTGGTGATCTTTTACCTTGGCCTTCTGGGCGCGAATGAAACCATCATCGCGCGCGCCGGTCTGGGTGAATGGCTGCTGTTCTTCGGCTTTCTGCCGCTGATCACCCACCTGGTGATCGGGGCGCTGCTGCGCGCCCTGCCGGCCACGGTCCGGGTCAGCTAGGCCGGCTTTCCGTCAGGCGCGGCGGCGCGGTGGCGGCCGAAAACCGCGTCAGCACCGCCTCGGCGCCGTGCTGCACTGTCAGCCGCATCAGGGCAAATCGGATGCGCGCCATCTCGCGGTAGTAGCCCAGATAAGCCGCGTTCAGCGCCGCCCCCGACACCGCCCCCAGAACCGGCACGGCCTGCGCCGCAAGCTTTGGCCCCATGGCGGCGGCCAGACGCGGGGCAATCGTGGCGATGACCTTCTGCAGCGCGGGGCCGGTCAGCGTCAGCCGGGCCGACAGGAAGCTGGTGTTCACCCCATCGTCGGCGGCAAGGGGGGAACCGGCGGCAAAAACCTCAAGACAGGCGCCGCGCACCGATTCCTGATCGGGATCGAAGCCCGCCGCGGAGGCCTCTTCTCGGATGGCTTTCAGGATCACCGCGATGGTCACCGGCAGTTCTGCGACCGAGGTGGCAAGCCCCCCGGCCCCGCCCGCCGCGCCGCTGGCAATGGCCGCTGCCAGCGTGCCGCGCCGGCCCACCGCCGGAACCCGGCCACCCAGCCCGAAGGCCGCGCGCAGGGCGGCCTCGGTCACCCGCTCCACCTCAGTGCGGAAACGGGCGGGGACAAGGGCAAGCTGCTTTTCGATCCCGCCGCCCAGTTTGTTGACCAGCGTCATCAGCGGCCCGTTGGCCCGGCGCAGGGCGCGGGCCAGATCGGCAATCTCGCGGTCAAGGTCGGGCGCGGGCAACGCGGGCAGGGTGTTCATCCCCCGAATGTGGGGGTGAACCGGGGTTCAGGCAAGACTTCCCGTCGCCTTCGTCACCTGCCCCGTCACGCCCTGCCAGGCGCCCTTCTTCAGCTCCAGCCCCAGAACGCGGTCGGGGTTGGTGGGCGGCGGCATCAGCACGCCCTCGAGCTTCTGAAAACCGAAGCGGCGGTAATAGGGCGCGTCGCCCACCAGCATCACCCGCTCCCACCCCAGACGGCGGGCCTCGGCCAGGCTTTCGTTGATCAGAAGCCCGCCCAGACCTTCGCCCTGACGGGTCGGGTGAACGGCGACGGGACCCAGAAGCAGCACATCCTGCCCGCCCACCTCAGCCGGCCAATAGCGGATGGCGGCGGCCAGCGTGCCGTCATCATCGCGCAGGATCAGGCAAAGCGCCGCCACCGTGGGCACCCCGTCGCGCAGCCGGTAGCTGGACAAGGCGGTGCGGCCCGGCGCGAAGCAGAGGTCATAAAGCGCCTCTACCTCCCACCAGTCTGCCTCGGTCTCTTCTTCCAGCTGATACAAGGACGGCGCCTCCGGGAATCATCTGGCAACGCGCGTAACATGCGGATACCTCAGGATCAAATGCCCGAAGGAGGTGCCATGTTCTACCGCCCGGCCGATGGCCACCCCCTGCCGCACAACCCCTTGCCGGCGCTGGTCGCGCCCCGGCCGATCGGCTGGATTTCGACACGCAGCAGCGCGGGCGACAACCTTGCACCCTATTCCTTCTTCAACCTTGTCTCTTACGCGCCGCCACAGGTGATCTTTTCGGGCGACCCGCGCGACACGGTGGCGAATGCACGCGAGACCGGGGTTTTCGCGATGAACGTGGTGGAAGAGGCGGCGATGGCGGCGATGAACGCCACCTCGGCCAAGGTCGCGCGGGGGGTGGATGAATTCGCGCTGGCGGGCGTCGCCAAGGCCGAATGCAGCACCATCGACTGCCCGCGCGTCGCCGGGGCGCCGGCCACGCTGGAATGCCGGGTGCTGCAGGTGGTCGAACTGAAGGGCGGCCACAACACGCTGGTCGTGGGAGAGGTCACGGGCATCCACCTGCGCGACGACTGCATCGTCGATGGCCGGTTCGACGTGACCCGCTTTCACCCGGTCGGCCGGCTGGGCTACCGCGATTATGCGGTGGTCCGCGACCTGGTGCAGATGACACGGCCGGACTGACGGGGGCCAGCCAAGCCCCCTTCCCCTTCCCCGCCCCCTCGCCTAATCTTCTGCTGCACCTGCGAGAAGGACGACCCATGCAGACCATGATCGGCGTCATCGGAGGCTCGGGCGTCTACCAGATCGAGGGGCTGGAGGGCGCGTCCTGGGTCAAGGTCAGGACGCCCTGGGGCAAGCCCTCGGATGAGGTGCTGGTGGGCCGGCTGGACGGCGTGCCGATGGCCTTCCTGCCACGTCACGGGCGGGGGCATGTGCACAGCCCCTCATCGGTGCCTTACCGCGCGAATATCCATGCGCTGAAGTCGCTGGGCTGCACCGATGTGGTGGCGGTCTCGGCGGTGGGCAGCCTGCGCAGCGATTTCCGCCCGGGCGATTTCGTGAACGTGGACCAGTATATCGACCGCACCTTCGCCCGCGACAAAAGCTTTTTCGGGCCGGGCTGCGTGGCCCATGTCAGCCTGGCCCATCCGACCTGCCCGCGCCTGGGCGCCGCCGCCGCCGGGGCTGCGCGCAAGGCCGGCGTGACGGTGCATCAGGGTGCCACCTATCTGGCGATGGAAGGGCCGCAGTTTTCGACGCTGGCCGAAAGCCGGCTGTACCGCAGCTGGGGCGCCGATGTGATCGGCATGACCGGCATGCCCGAGGCGAAACTCGCCCGCGAGGCCGAGCTTTGCTATGCAAGCGTGGCCATGGTCACCGATTATGACTGCTGGCATCAGGACCATGGCGCGGTGGATGTGGCGCAGGTGATCGCCACGCTGAACGCCAATGCCGGCCACGCCCGTGCGCTGGTGGCGGGGCTGCCGGCGCTGCTGGGTGCGGGCCGCGCGCCCTGCCCGCACGGCTGCGACCGTGCGCTGGACCATGCGGTGATGACGGCCCCCGCCCTGCGCGACCCCGAACTGGTGGCGCAGTTGTCGGTCGTCGCGGGCCGCGTGCTGTGAGGTTGCCCCGGATGCGCGGTGTCATTTCCCTGCTCCTCGCCCTTGGTCTGGCGCTGCCGGTGGCGGCGCAGGATGGCGTGGCTTCCTCAGGCCGGCTGTCGGATGATCAGTTCTATCGCCTGATCACCTGCGGCGCGGCGCCCGGCGGCAAATGCGACATTCCCTTCGTGCGCTGGAACAAGCAGCGGGTCAGCGTGGCGCTGCGCCCGGCCGACAAGGGCTATCCGCCCGAACTGGCCCGCGCGGTTGACCGTGAGCTTGACCGTGCCATTGCCGAGATCAACCGCGCTGCGGGCGGGGCGCTGCGTCTGGTGCGCGACGATCGGCGCAGCGGTGCCGACATTCTGGTGACCCGCAGCCGCCTGCGCGAAGGCCAGCCGACCCGCGGCATTCCCCGGATGCCGGATGGAGAGCCGGTCGGCGTGGGCTTCATGTGGCTGTGGTGGGACGACGACGCCAATATCACCGAAGCCTCGATCCTGATTTCATCCGACATCACGATGGACGATCTGCGTTCGGTCGTGCTGGAAGAGTTGTTCCAGTGTCTGGGCTTTCTCTACGACATCGAGAACGCTTATTACGAAGGCCGCTCGATCGTCTCGCAGGACAGCAATGAGACCATCCGCATCGAGGGGCAGGACCGCATGGCCCTGCGCCGCCACTATCCGGGGGGCTGAACCGCCATGAAGAAGACGGTGAAGGACTATATCCGCACCATCGTGGATTTCCCGCATGAGGGAATCCTGTTCCGCGACGTGACCACGCTTTTCGCCGATCCGCGCGGGTTCCGCATGTGCGTGGACCAGCTGCTGGCGCCCTATGCCGGCATGCGCATCGACAAGGTCGTGGGGCTGGAGGCGCGGGGCTTCATCCTGGGCGGCGCGGTGGCGCATCAGCTGTCCACCGGCTTCGTGCCGATCCGCAAGAAGGGCAAGTTGCCGGGCGCAACGATCAGCCAAGCCTATACGCTGGAATACGGCGAGGCGGTGGTCGAGGTGCATGACGACGCGATGGCGCCGGGCGAAAAGGTGCTGCTGGTCGATGACCTGCTGGCCACCGGCGGCACCGCCGAGGCCGGCATCCGCCTGATCGAGCGGCTGGGCGCGCAGGTGGTGGGCTGCGCCTTCGTGGTCGATCTGCCCGATCTGGGCGGGCGCAAGCGGCTTGAGGCCCTGGGCATGGACGTGCATGCCCTTTGCGAATTCGAAGGGCTGTGACCGGCCATCCCCGTCTCGCCGCGCTGGCGGTGGTGCTGGACGGTGCGGGGCATGTACTGCTGGTCCGCCGCCGGAACCCGCCGGATGCCGGGCTCTGGGGCTATCCGGGCGGTCATGTCGAGCCGGGAGAGACCGTACTGGACGCGGCCGCGCGCGAACTGCGCGAAGAAACCGGCGTTGTGGCCCGGCCGCTGGCCCTGCTGACCGGGCTGGACATCATCGGCCATGATGCCGCCGGGCGGCTGGAGCATCATTTCTTTCTGGCGGCGGTCCTGTGCCGTTACCTGTCAGGCCGGCCCGCCCCTGCCGATGACGTGACCGAGGCGGCATGGCTGCCGGTGGATCAGGTTCTGACGGGCGGTCTGGCGGCAAGCGCCGATGTGGATACGGTCCTGCGACTGGCCCTGCGGCATTAACCGTTCCTTAGAAGGAATCGCGCTAGACCAAGGGGGCCCGGTGCTCTGGCCGGGTCACGCTGCTTGCAACACGTGATACCCACTCACCCCACCCCGCCCCGCAGGCCCCGGTCTGCGGGGCAATTTCATGGGGCTATTCGGCCGCTTCCTCGCCCCCCGCCGCGCGCATCAGCCGGTCGGCCTTCTTGCGCACCAGTACCGTGCGCAGATCGTGCATGGCCAGCAGCAGGGCATCCGTCACCGCCTCAAGCTGGTCATCGGTCGCGCGCGACTGCGCCCATTGGGTGGTCAGGTTCATGTGATCGACCGCACGCAGGATGTCATCGACATCGCGGGCCGCCAGAAGGGCCTGCCGTTCGGTCAGCCAATCGGCAATCACCGCCTGTTCGGCCGCCGAAAGCTTGCGGTCGCCATGGGGTTTGACGTTGCCATTTTTGACGTTGACCGTCGCAATCTCTTCCAGCTCGATCCGGCGCTGGCGGTTTTCGGTATCGACGCGGAACACCACGGCACCGTTTTCGCGGATGCGGAAGTAGAAATCGGGAAGATCGCCGGCCATCCTACCCTTCCTTCCCGCTGTCGGCATTGTCGAGGACGCGCAGAAGCGAGCCGTCTTCATCGACCAGCGCGAACATCCGCGGCGCGCCGGGCAGCTTGAAGATGCCGGTCAGGCGGGGAATCTGCGTCCGGTCAGAGGGCAGGCCCAGGCCCTGCCATTCATCAAGCAGCCCCTGGATATTATCGACGCGGATGCAGGCCGAAAACCAGCTGGACCATTTGTCAACTTCTGGATGGGGAAAGAACTCCAGCTCCAGCGCCCCGCGCTGCAGGATCATCCAGCCCTCATCGCGGAAACCGGTGCGAAAGCCGAGGCGATGGTAGAACGCCTCGGTCGCGCCGAAATCGCGGCTTGGCAGGTTTGCCGTGATGCGGTCGGCCATCGGTCCCCGTCAGTTCAGCCCTGCGCAGAAGGTCTGGATGCGGCGGCAGGCCTCTTCCAGAACCTCGTCGGCGGTAGCGTAGCTGACGCGGAAGTTGGGCGAAAGACCGAAGGCGGCGCCGAAGACCACGGCAACCCCGGTTTCCTCAAGCAGCGCGGTGGCGAAGGCTTCGTCATCGGTGATCCTGGCGCCGCCGGCGCTGGTCTTGCCGATGCAGCCCGAAATGTCGGGGTAAACATAGAAGGCCCCCTCCGGGCGCGGGCAGGTGATGCCCTTGGCCTGATTGAGCATCGAGACCACCAGATCGCGCCGCCGCTGGAACAGCTTGCGGTTGGGCGCCAGAAAGTCCTGCGGGCCGGTCAGCGCCTCAAGCGCGGCATACTGGCTGACCGAACAGGGGTTCGAGGTGGACTGGCTTTGAATGGTGCCCATGGCCTTGATCAGCTGCACCGGCCCGCCGGCATAGCCGATCCGCCAGCCGGTCATCGCATAAGACTTGGACACGCCGTTGCAGGTCAGCGTGCGGTCATAAAGCGCGGGTTCGATCTGGGCGGGGGTGGTGAATTCGAAATCGTCGAAGACCAGATGTTCATACATGTCATCCGACATGATCCAGACCTGCGGATGGCGCAGCAGCACATCGCACAGGGCCCGCAACTCGGCGCGGGTATAGCCGGCGCCGGTCGGGTTCGAGGGGCTGTTGAAGATGAACCACTTGGTCCGGGGCGTGATCGCTGCCTCAAGCTGCGCCGGGGTCAGCTTGAAATCGGTCTCGATGGTGGCCACCACCGGAACCGGCGTGCCGCCCGCCAGCAGCACCATGTCGGGGTAGCTGACCCAGTAGGGCGCCGGGATGATGACCTCATCGCCCGGGTTACAGGTGGCCATCAGCGCGTTGTAAAGAATCTGCTTACCGCCGGTGCCGACGGTGATCTGGTTCGGCGCATAGGTCAGGCCATTCTCGCGGCGGAACTTCTCGCAGATCGCCTTCTTCAGTTCGGGAATGCCGTCCACCGCCGTATAGCGCGTCTTGCCGGCGTCGATCGCCCGCTTGGCGGCTTCGCGGATGTTCGCCGGCGTGTCGAAATCGGGCTCGCCCGCGCCAAGGCCGATCACGTCGCGACCCTGCGCCTTCAGTTCGGCCGCCTTGGTGGTGACCGCGATGGTGGGCGAGGGTTTCACGCGGGCAAGGGTATCGGACAGGAAAGCCATGGGGCGGAACTCCGCTGGGGTTGGATTTTCGGCGTAGGTCTCTTAGGCTTGCCCCCCCTGTCGATCAAGCGATATCGGAAGAAGGAGAGGCAAGATGACGGAGACGACCCCGACGAACTGGTATGCCGAGCCGCATGCCACCTTCGGAGACCGGCTTGAAGCGGCCCGCACCGCCGCGGGCATGACCACAGCCGGACTGGCCGCCGTTCTGGGTGTGCAGAAGAAGACCATCGAAGCCTGGGAGGCCGACCGCAGCGAACCGCGCGCCAACCGGCTGCAGATGCTGGCGGGCGCGGTCGGCGTGCCGCTGGTCTGGCTGATGACCGGCGCGGGCGCCGTGCCCCGCACGGTTGATGCCGAACCCCTGCCCGACAGCGCCCGTGCCGCGCTGGACGAACTCGCGCAGCTGCGCCGCAGCGCCCTTGCGCTGGCCGAAGAGGCGGTGCAGATGGAGCAGCGGGTTCGTAGCCTTCTGCAGGAGAATGCGGCGTGACGGAAACGGCGGAAGCGCGGCTGAAACGCATGGCCATGCGGTCATGGCGGCGGGGCACGAAAGAGATGGACCTGGTCCTTGGCCCCTTTGCCGATGCCCATCTGGCCGGCATGGATGCCGGGACGCTGGAACTTTATGACGCGCTTCTGCACGAGAACGATCAGGATCTTCTGCCCTGGGTGCTGGGGCAGGTTCAGCCGCCCGACCGTTTTGCGCCGCTGATCGGCCGGATCGGCGTCTTCGCGCGCGAAAGGCTGGGCCGCGGTTGATTCCGCCACCGGGGCCGGTGCGAATTTACGCAATGTTTCCGATTTGTCCGCAACCTGTGCCGGACAACGCGGTTGCGGAGCGAATGATGCGGATTGATGCCCCGGTGCTGGACGGCACCCACAAGGCCCTGATGGCCGGATATCTGGATAACCTGGCGCTGGTCGAACGGCTGCACCGGCTGCTTCTGGACGTGATCAAGGACGAATTCGAGCGGCTGGGGATACTTGAGATCAACTCGGTTCAGGCGCTGTTGCTGTTCAACATCGGCGAGAATGAAGTGACGGCGGGCGAGCTGAAGACGCGCGGCTACTATCAGGGCTCGAACGTCAGCTACAATCTGAAGAAGCTGGTCGAACTGGGCTACATGCACCACCAGCGGTCTGAAATCGACCGCCGGTCGGTGCGTGTGCGGCTGACCGAGAAGGGCCGCCGGGTGCGCGGCCTGCTGGCCGACCTCTTCGCCCGCCACGCCGAGGGGCTGATGAAGCGCGGCATGGTCGATGCCGAGGGGATGGAGGCGATGAACCAGACGCTGAAACGGATCGAACGCTACTGGAGCGATCAGATCCGCTACATCTACTGATCCGCGCCGTCAGACGGTGTGCAGATAAAGGTCGAAATCGACCTCGCTGACGGTGCGCATCACCCGGGCGTATTCCGCCGCCTTCACCGCGGTAAAGGTGCGGTGCATATCCTCACCCAGCGCGTCTTTCAGGAAGGCCGAGGCGCTTGCCGCCTTGATCGCGCTGCGCCAGTCGTCGGGCATCACGATATCGGTCACCGCATCATAGCCGTTGCCGGTCACTTCGGGGCCCGGGTCGATCTGTTCGGCA
>Ga0268299_1000647_pt1 | contig 95597 bp, 73 predicted proteins | sample NOBtaG_FD_193484 | JGI IMG/M metagenome (GOLD analysis project Ga0268299, IMG submission 193484) | Activated sludge microbial communities from bioreactor in Nijmegen, Gelderland, Netherland - NOB reactor | ecosystem: Engineered > Bioreactor > Aerobic > Activated sludge | place: Netherlands...
CGCACAGGGCAAAGGAGGCCCACCGGGCGATCAACCCGTCCAGCGGACGGACGCCAACTCGAAGCTGGCCCACCAGCAGATGGTCGAGAACCTGAAGAAGGGGCGCATCGACGTCTACTTCGTCGGCGACTCGATCACGCGCCGCTGGCGGGCCACGGACTACCCGCGCTTCTTGAAGAACTGGGACGAGAACTTCTTCGGCTGGAACGCCGCCAACTACGGCTGGGGAGGCGACACCGTTCAGAACGTCCTGTGGCGGCTCAAGAACGGCGAGCTGGACGAGGTCCATCCCAAGGTCATCGTCCTGTTGGCCGGGACGAACAACCTCGGCAACGCCCCGGCGAGCGATGCGCGGGCGGCGGAGGTCGTCAAGGGCATCAAGGCGGTGCTCGACGTCCTGCGGGAAAAGGCACCCCGCGCCACGATCCTCGTCATGGGGATCTTGCCCCGCAACGACGGCCCAAACCCCACGGCCGTCGTCGCGGCGATCGACAAGCTCAACGCCAAGATCGCCGAGCTGGCGGACGGCAAGACGATCCGCTACCTGAACATCAACGACAAGCTGGCCGACAAGGAAGGGAAGCTGCTGGAGGGGATGACCGAGGATCGGCTGCACCTGAGCTTGAAAGGGTATCAGGTCTGGGCGGACGCGTTGAAGCCGACGCTGACGGAGTTGCTGGGGCCGCCCGCCAAGGAGGACAAGGCCCCGCCGCCGACCGGCGATCCGAGCGCCGCCAAGAAGTAGGCCCCGTGGCGTGAGGCGCGCGGCCCGAGCACCGGAGAGTAGGTCGCTGGGGTTGTGGGGCCGCGTTCTATTCACCCGGTTCCGTTGATCCGCTGCTCCAGGTCAGCCAGCACCGTCAGGATCTCGTCCCAGTCGGTCGGCTCCGCCGGGTACATCACGCGCATCGCCTGGTAGTCGCGCCGCAGCGCCGGCAGTCGCCCGGTCGGTGGCACGAGGCGGAACGTCCCCGGTCTGGCGAGGTCATAGTTCGCCCAGCTACTTCCGAAGAACCGCCCCTTCCAGGCGACGACCCGCTCGCGCAGGTCGTGCAGCGCGACCGCCCCGGATGCCGCCGGGTGGCGGGCCAGCGCCGCCGTGTCGGCGTAGTGGCGCGAGAACCGGTCCGGGATCGGCCTGTCGGCCGGGCGGTGATACTCGGCGTGCAGGATCGTCGCCTTCTCCCAGAAGGTGCGTTCGACCTCCAGAGCCACCACCTCGCAGAGCCAGTCCGGGAACGCGGCCGGCAGCGTCTCCGCCAGCCAGGGCCGAACCGGATGGCGGCCCACCGGCTGCTGCTCGGTCAGCGAGCCGAACTCGAGCTTGACCGACCGCGTGAGGTACTCGAAGCCGGCCGGCTGGGTCGCCGGGTAGTGGAACAGCAGCACCGGCGAGTTCGTGCCGGGGTCCGTCAGGAAATCGATCCAGGCCCCGTCCCTGTCGCCGAGGGGCAATCGGATCGCCGCCTCCAGCGCCGGGGCGATCCGGTCCCGGACAGCGTCCGCGCAGACCGCCTCGGCTCGCTTCATCCACTTGTCCGCCTGGTTCCGGCTCTCCCCGGCCGGGGGCAGTCCCAGGAACTCCGGCGAGACGGACAGGTCGATGTCCTCCGAGAACCGCTCGATCGCGCCGAAGACCTTCGACAGCGACGTCCCGCCCTTGAAGACGAGGGCGTCGGCGAACTCCGAGCGGAACAGGACGGCCAGCAGCCAGCAGACCCAGAAGTCCTTCTCCAGGACGACCGGCAGGACGTCGCGTCGGAGCGCCGCCTGTTCGAAGTACAGCCGGCGCTCGTCGGCCGGCAGGTCGAGGAAGGCGAGTTTCAAGCTCCCTCCTCGGCGAGCTGCCGGAAGACGGGGTGCATCCAGACGGGGGCCAGGGCGATGTCCGCGAGCAACTTGCGCCGCTCGTCGGCTGGGAGCGTGCGCCGGAGGTGGGCGATCCGTTCCGAGGTGACGTGCTCCTCGCCTAGCTCGCGCAGCGCCTGGATGAGCAGGCCGCTGAGCCGGCCGGCCGCCGCCATGTTGCGCGGCGTCGTCCGGCGCAGCTGGATCGTCATCGGACCGATGGTCACGGTCCGGCTGGGGCCGTCGGTCAGGAACACAGCGCGCGCGGGCACCTGCTCGGTCAGGCCGAGGGCGTTGGCCGCGTAGGCCCCCGCCGGCTGCAGGCGCGTGCGGTCGCGTCCGGCCAGCGCCCGGGCGACCGCCTCCGCCGAGGGCGACAGCAGGCCGAGGACCGGGTGCTCTTGCGGGTAGTCATAGACGCCGCGCGTCAGCCGCCGGATGGTCCCCTTGCGGGCCAGGCGGTGCAGGGCGACGTCGACCGCCTGCCGGCTGCCGAGATCAAGAAAGTCGGCCGGGACGTGGACGGCCCCTCGCCCCTTGCGCTGGATGCGGGCGAGGAGCCGGGAGTCGATGCTCTGAGGTGGTGTTCGGGTCTTCATAGCGTAAGAAATAATACAACGTATTTCTTACAATCTCAAGGCGAGATAATGGCGAGTCAGCGGGGGCGTTTGGGCGAGGAGTCGTGGTTTGTGCCGTCAGGCGGTCCGCATCTGGCCGAGCGGAACCAGCGTCTCAACACCGGCCAAGGCGTCGCCTCCGTCGGTTGACCCAAATGAACGAGCCCACCCAGCCGGGTGGGGCTTTCGTCGTCACCGGATACCCGATCTTCAAGCTTACCGCCAGACGGGAGCTAACCAGATCATCACTGCGGCGACGGCGGTGCCGACGGCCGCAATCCAAACGCTCCATGCGACCCAGCCGTATTTTTCCTTCGCGATCTCCGCCAGCACGAAGTTGTGATCGGCGACGTACTGGGGCGTCGCCTGACGGAGGGCCGTCCCGTACGATGCGCGGTCGCCGTGCATGAGGATGTCGTCCCAGTAGATCAAACCGGCCGGCTCAGGGGCCGAAGAGGACTGGGTTGAGTTCGGCTGCTTCCCGTCCTTCGCGATTGGCGTTCGCCGCAGACGCGGGACGATGACGGCAGCGCCCCCGACGATGGCCAGGACGAGCAACACGAACGCCGCCAGGGCCCCCAGCACCTCGACCAATCCGGCCCAGGTCCACCCGATGAATACCGGCCACTTCAGCAGGCACTCGTGCACCCGCGCGGAAAACATCGCGCCGATGAGCGCGGCGCACCAGGCCATGACGACGCCGGCCTTCGCATCGGCGAAGCGGATGTACTCGTTCAGGTAAGTGTGGACGTTCCAGCCGAATTCCAAGGCTTCCGCCGGCGGCAGGGGCCGGCCGGCCGGCGAGGCCTCCAGAGCCTGGTCCGCCGTGTTCGCGCTGCTCGGCGTCGGGGCCGGCTGGGCAGGCGTGGTCGGGGTCTGCTGTGGCGGCGCTTGCGTAGGGGGCATGGCGTTCGGTATTCCTTTCAGGAAAGCGTCCGGTAGTCGGAGGGGTAGCGGAGCAGGAACGAGTCGTCCCGGTCGCGGAAACGCTTGAAGTCCGCCCGGCCGGTGGGCGACTTCGGGAACTGCTTCTTCGCGTCGAGCGACAGCACGACGGAGTTGTTGCCGTCGCTGTTCTTGCAGCAGCCGTTGACGCAGTTGCCGTAGGCGGTCAGCTCGGTGGCACCGCCCCGGCCGATGTTGGTCGCCACGATGTTGCCGACGTCGATGCCGACTCCGATCTGAAGCCCGCCCTTGACCTTGTTGGCTTCGAGGACGCGGTTGACGACGGCGTCGATCGCCTCCACCATGCCGGTGCCGCAGCGGGCCGCCTGGCGGAGCGCCTCCTCGCGCTGTTCCTTCGTCGGGGCGGCGTCCGGTCCGTCCAGTTCGACCAGGCCGAAGCAGGCGATGGCCCCGTCCCCCCGCAAGCCCACGACTTGCCCTCCCCCCCGGCCGACTAGCTCGAGCATCGTCGGCAGGTAGGTGTGCATCGTCAGGTAGGTGTCGCGCGGGCCTAGCTCAAGCGCCCGCCGCGTCGATCGCCTAAGGTCGAAGCACAGTAGGGTCGCCCAGCCGCGTAGGCCATGAAACGTCTTCACCTTGGAGAGTTTCGGCCGGCTCGAGATGTGCTGCACGTCGGCGGCGTTCTTCCGCCCGTAGTGGTGCTCCGACTCGGCCATGGCAGAGAGGTTGATCTCGTCAGCTGCTTCCTGGGCGTCCGTGAAGCACTGGGACGCGATGTCGAGGAGGTCGGCCACTTTCAAAAGGGCCATACTTTTCCACTTCCCCGCCCCGGAAAGTGTCATAGAAATGCAGGGCCGGACCGGGGCGGTAGCTCCGGACTGGCGCACCACAGGGTCGCCTTCCCACGTGTTCCAATCGCCGGGAGGCGGTCCTGTTATCCTTGCGCTCCGCGACGGGCGGAGTATCCCACCTTTCTCCCCTGCACATCGCGCGCCATTTCTTTCCGGCGGGTATACTAGTTTCCGTAGATATAACCTGGTACAGGGTTTGCGCCGAGTGCAGGGCTTGTCGATGGGGCCGCTCGCGCGCGTGTACGCCTGTCACTTTGGCGACCCCGTCCGCAGGAACGCCACAATGGCAGGCACGGTCACTCGGACAATATCTTCGGGGCGATCGGCAGTAGGCGGCGTCCTGCTCTCACCGCGTCCTCCATCTCTTCGCGTCTCGCGTCTTCCGGCTGGTATTCTGTGTCGTGCCCGTGTGGTGTCTTTGAGACCGGTCCTGCCACGCGGCAGCCCGCGCCGCATAATAGCCACCGGCCACCGGAGGACACCGCTAATGGTCCGCATCGGAATCGCCGGCATCGGCTTCATGGGCATGATCCACTACCTCGCCGCCCGCGACCTCCGCGGCGGCCAGGTCGTCGCCCTCTGCTCGCGCGACAAGAAGAAGCTCGACGGCGACTGGACCTCCATCAAGGGCAACTTCGGCCCCGCCGGCACCCACATGGCCGTCGCCCACCTCAAACGCTTCGAACGCTTCGACGACCTGGTCGCCGACCCCGACATCGACCTCATCGACATCTGCACGCCGACCGACCAGCACGAGGCGATGGCTCTCGCCGCCCTCCAGGCCGGCAAGCACGTCCTCGTCGAGAAGGCCATCGCCCTCGACGTCGCCGCCGCCGACCGGATGATCGCCGCGGCGAAGGCCGCCGGCAAGTCCCTCTTCGTCGGCCACGTCCTGCCGTTCTTCCCCGAGTTCGCCTACGCCGCGGCCGTCGTCAAAGATGGCTCGCTCGGCAAGCTCCTCGGCGGCCATCTCAAGCGCGTCATCTCCAAGCCGGACTGGTCCGGCGACATCGGCGACGCGGCCAAGACCGGCGGACCGGCCATCGACCTGCACATCCACGACACGCACTTCGTCGGCCTCGTCGCCGGCGTGCCGCGGCACGTCTTCGCGGTCGGCACCGTCGAGGCGGACGGCTCCGTCAGCTACCTGACGACGAGCTACCTCTACGGCCCCGGCGGCCCGGCCCTGACGTGTTCCAGCGGGGCCCTGGCGATGAAGAGCCGGCCGTTCGTCCACGGCTACGAGCTGTACTTCGAGCGGGCGACGCTCACCTACGAGTCGGGCAGCCTGCCGCTGACGCTACTGTCGGCCGACGGGCCGCCGTCGGCCGTCGCCCTGCCGGTCGCCGGCGAGCTGACCGCCTTCACCCAGGAGATCCAGCAGGCGGTCGACGCCGTCGCCGAGGGCAAGCCGGCCGAGCTGATCGCCGCCCAGCTGGCCCGCGACGCCCTGGCCCTGTGCTTCCAGGAGTGCGAGTCGGTCCGCACGGGCCAGGTCGTGGCCGTCCGGTGAAGTCGGACGGCCGAAGCGTCACGCCGTCGCGCGGCGGGGCCGCCGGTAGCCGACCAGGCCGAGGCCGCCGACGGCGACGAGCAACAACGTGCCCGGCTCCGGGATAACGGTGACGTTCGGGCCGGACAGCACCAGGGACAGGTTGTCGGCGTAGCCGTCGTTCGACGTGCCCTCGTTCCGCGTCATGAGCAGGGTGACGACCAGGCTGCGCGTCCCGGCCGGGACGATGCCGACCCCCTGACGGAAGAGCAGGCCGGTCTGGTTGCCCCGCTGGCCGACGGTGACCGGCCCGAGCTGGATCGAACCCAGGCTGCCGTTCATCGCGTCGAGGAAGGCGAGCGAGAGCCGGGCGTTGTCGCTCTGGCTGGCGAACCCGCCGAGCCAGCCGCTCAGGTCGTAGGTGACCAGGCCGGCGTCGATCGCCGCCTGCACCTCCGGCGTCGAGCCGGTGATCAACTGCTGGGCGCTGGACGACGTGCTGTTCTCGCCGCCGTAGAAGAAGCGGTTTCCGCGCGTCGCCGGCGGCATCGGGCCCGGGTCGCCGTAGACCGGATATCCGGCCCCGAAGGTCCACGAGAAGCCCGTGAAGCCGTTCGCCCCGGCCGGGCCGCTGACGACGGTCCACCCGGCGGCCACGAACGAGCCGCCGCCGAGCGACGCCCCCATCTCGGCCCCTGGATTGGTGATCAGGTTGCTGGCGAAGACGATGTTGGCCTGGGCAGCCCCTCCCGTGCAAAGGAAGAGGAACAGGGCACTGAACCAGGCCGCCCGGACAAGGACAGTGTGGGCATTCATCGGAGAATCCCTAATGGGGAAACCTGCCCACAGCGGCACGCCGCCGTGGGTGGTTCGGGGTGACTCGATTAGGCGCGAGGCGCGGGGGCGCGTCAAGCGCGAAATTTCCCATCTTCACCACCGGATCGCCGCACTGAGAAACGCCCGCATGGCGGAGGTAAGCCGTTGTCCTCTGCCCCCCGGCGGGGTAGAGTATGCCAACGTCTCGTCCCCGAGGCAGCCGAGGGATTCCCGTGCTGACCCGCCGCGACCTCCTCCGTGCCGGCACGCTCGGCGTCACCGGCCTGAGCCTGCCGGACCTGCTCCACGCCGACGACGCCCGGCGCGGCCGGCCGCTCGCCGACGCGTGCATCTTCGTCTTCCTCTGGGGAGCCCCGAGCCAGTACGAGACGTTCGACCCCAAGCCCGACGCCCCCGACGGCATCCGCGGCCAGTTCGGTACCCGGCCGACGCGTCTGCCCGGTGTCCTCTTCGGCGAGCATGTGCCGCTCCTCGCCGAGCGCAACGACCGCTTCAGCGTCGTCCGCACCTGCGCCCAGACCAGCACCCACCACCAGTCGGCCGCGTTCGAGGCGCTGACCGGCTACCCGCCCGTCAAGGACATCGTCGCCCTGACCGCGTCGCCGGCCGACTACCCGAACCTCGGCTCCGTCGTCGCCCGCTACGCCCCGTCGCGCGACGGCCTGCCGCCGTTCGTCCAGCTGCCGCAGCTGGCCAGCGACGTCGGCAACCTGACCCCCGGCCAGTTCGCCGGCTTCCTCGGCCGGCGCTGCGACCCGTTCGTCGTCGCCAAGGACCCGAGCCGGCCCGGCTTCGACGTGTCCGACCTGACCCTGCCCGCCGACGTGACCGCCGACCGGCTCGACGACCGGGCCGCCCTCCTGCGCGGCATCGATCGGCAGCGCCAGGCCCTGGCCGAGTCGGTCGAGGCGCGGGCGCTGGGCGTCCACCAGGAACGGGCCGTCGGCCTGCTGACGAGCCCGGCCGTGCGGCGGGCGTTCGACCTCGGCCGCGAACCCGGCGGCCTGCGCGAGAAGTACGGCCACAACACGCTCGGCCAGAGTTTTCTGCTCGCCCGCCGGCTGGTCGAGTCGGGCGTCCGGCTGGTGACGGTCTGCTCCGGCTTCAACGGCAAGACGCCGCAGGACGCCTGGGACACGCACAAGGACAATTTTAACCAGCTGCGCGACAAGCTCCTGCCGCCGTTCGACCGCGGCCTGGCCGCCCTGCTCGACGACCTCGGCCAGCGCGGCCTGACGGAGCGGACGCTGCTGCTCGTCTGCGGCGAGTTCGGCCGGACGCCGAAGATCAACAAGGACGCCGGCCGCGACCACTGGGAGAAGTGCTACAGCGTGTTATTCGCCGGCGGCGGCGTCGCCCCGGGCCGGGTGCTCGGCCGATCGGACAAGATCGGGGCGTACCCGGTCGAGGGCCGCGTCTGTTCGCCGGCCGACCTGTGCGCGACGGTCTACCACTGCCTCGGCATCGACCCTGCCGCGGAGATGCACGACCAGGCCGGCCGGCCGGTGCCGCTGTCGCGCGGCGAGCCGATCGGCGAGCTGTTCTGACCGCCCTCGTCACGTCCGGCCGCCCGTCTCCGACGGCGACTCGCCGAACGCCCGGCGGTAGTCGGCGGCGAAGTTGCCCATGTGGTGAAACCCATACCGACGCGCGACGGCCGAAACCAGCGTCGTCCGCTCGGCCTTGAGCGCCGCCCGGACGGCGTTCAGCCGCAACGCCTTGAAGTACGCCATCGGGCCGAGGCCGTAGCGCTCGCGGAAGGCCAGCCGCAGCGTCCGGTCGCTCGCCCCCAGGGCCGCGCACAGGTCGACGGCCCCGAACGGCTCGGCCAGGCGCGACCGCATCAACTCCTCAGCCCGTCGCACCAGAACCGCCCGGGTCGAGAGGGGCACGTCGGCCGGCCGGCACCCCTCTCGTGCCACGAGGGCCTCGACCAGGGCCCGGAGGCAATGCTGCTCGGCCCCGCGCCCTTCGGGCGACGTCAGCCAGGTCGGGTCGGCCGACGACCGCGACAGGGCGGCCCGCATCGCCCGGTCCAGGCCGGCGGCGGCGGCCAGCGGCGGCGTCAGCACGGTCCAGGCGAACGGGATGCCGGGATCGTCGCGGCCCAGGAGCGTCCGCGCGGCACCGTGGATGGCTTCGGCTTCGAGCGACAGGCCGACATCGACGCAGCGGCGGGGCGAGAGGTTGTCCACCTCGGTGTCCGGCCCGTGGACGACGAGTTGCCCCGGCCGAAGCCGTCGGCCGTGCCAGAGGCTGTCCGCGTTGGTGGCCAGGACGGGGTAGACCGAGAAGAGGCCCGCCCGGGCTCGGCCGCGCACGGCGATCGCCTGGTTCATCTCCAGTTCGACCAGGCGGACGTGCGCGCCCCGGACGGCGTGCAGCCGGCCGGCGAAGCGCCCGGCGGACACCTGCTCGAACCGGCCGTCCCAGCCGAGGAAGAAGTCGGCCAGCTGGTCGAAATCCGTCAGCACGCCCGGCGGCGAGTCGGCCTGGTGCATGGTCGGCCTCGCGGAACCCTTTGCCGATATTGGATAGTGTAGCGATTTTCATTGGCCCGCCTCGCCGGGCCGGCGTAGCCTGTGCCTCGGAAGGCGGGCGGGGCGCTCGAGCCGCCGCGAGTTCTCTTCCGGGGCTTATGCCGATCACGCCCTCCCGATCCGCGGCGCAGCCACAGCCTAACCGTCCGTGCCGAGGCGATCCCGTCCCGCTCGTTCCGCCGTTCCCTTTCTCAGCAGGAGAGCAGCACCATGCGTTCGCGATCCCTCCTCATCCTGGCCGTCTTCGCCGCGGGGGGTGGCGTCGGCTGGCTGGCCGCGTCCGGCCGCCTCTCGGCCCTGCTCGACCCGGCAGCAACCGCCGCGACCGACGACGCCACGCCGGCCAAACCGACCCCGCCCCGACCGACCGGCCTCGACCCGGCCCTCGTCGCCCATAACGAGGCCGTCGCGGCCCTGGCGGCCCAGCAGGGCAAGAAGCCGAACATCTGCATCATCTGGGGCGACGACATCGGGCAATCGAACGTCAGCGCCTACTCCCGGGGCATGATGGGCTACCAGACGCCCAACATCGACCGCGTCGCCAAGGAAGGCATGCTGTTCACGGACTACTACGCGGAGCAGAGTTGCACCGCCGGCCGCGCCTCCTTCATCACCGGCCAGCACGGCATGCGCACCGGCCTGACCAAGGTCGGCATGCCCGGAGCGAAGGCCGGCATGCAGAAGGAAGACCCGACCATCGCCAACCTGCTCAAGGGACTCGGCTACGCCACGGCCCAGATCGGCAAGAACCACCTCGGCGACCGGAACGAGTTCCTGCCCACCGTCCACGGCTTCGACGAGTTCTACGGGAACCTGTACCATCTCAACGCCGAGGAGGAACCGGAGCACGTCGATTACCCGAAAGATCCGGAGTTCAAGAAAAAGTTCGGCCCGCGCGGCGTTCTCGACTGCCAGGCCAGCGACAAGGACGACCCGACCGAGGACCCCCGCTTCGGCAAGGTCGGCAAGCAGACCATCAAGGACACCGGCCCGCTGACCCGTAAGCGGATGGAGACGATCGACGACGACATCGCCGAGCGTTCGGCGGCGTTCATCAAGAAACAGGCCGGAGCGGGTAAGCCGTTCTTCCTTTGGGTGTGTTTCACCCACATGCACGCGTTCACACACCCAAAGCCGGGCAGCGTGGGCCAGGCCGGTCAGTGGCAGTCGGTTTATCACGACGTGATGATCGACCACGACAAGAACATCGGGACCGTTCTCAAGGCGCTCGACGACGCGGGCGTCGCGGACAACACCTTCGTCATGTACTCCACCGACAACGGCCCGCACATGAACACCTGGCCGGACGGTGCCATGACGCCGTTCCGCAACGAAAAGAACACCGCCTGGGAAGGGGCCTACCGCATCCCGTGCATGGTCCGGTGGCCGGGCAAGATCAAGCCGGGCAGCGTCTCCAACGAGATCGTGTCGCACCTCGACTGGCTCCCGACGTTCCTCGCCATGGCGGGCGACGCCGAGATCACCCAGAAGCTGCTCAAGGGCCACAAGGTCGGGGACATGACTTACAAGGTCCACCTCGACGGTTTCAATCTGGTCCCGTACCTGACCGGCCAGGTCGAGAAGTGCCCGCGCGAGTCGTTCATCTATTGCACGGACGAGCAGCAAGTCGCCGCCCTGCGCTTCAACCACTGGAAGCTTCTGTTCATGGAGCAGCGGGCCCCGGGCACCCTGCAGGTGTGGGTCGAGCCGTTCACGACCCTGCGGGTGCCGAGGCTCTACAACCTCCGGATGGACCCGTACGAACGGGCTGACATCACGTCGAACACCTATTTCCAGTGGCTGTTCGAACGGATCTACCTGATGGTTCCCGCCCAGGCTTACGTGGGCAAGTTCCTGGAGACGTTCAAGGAATACCCACCGCGGCAGAAGGCCGACACCTTCAACCTCGACGCGGTCATGAAGAAACTGCAAGAGGCCGGCGGCAGCAAGTGACCCTGCCGCCATCGGTCCGCGACGGATTGCTTTCGTTCGCCGCCGTCCGAGGCGTCTCGGACGGCGGCGAGAAGCGTCCGGTGCCCTGGTGGCGGGACCCGGTCCGTCCCCGCACCAGGGCCCTTGCCGACTTTGAATCGTCCGGCTCACTCATTCGACCAGCGCACCCGGTCGAAATGCGATGCGCTCCGGAAGGCAGATGAGCAGGAAAGGCACCTTGTCGCATCGCCGGTGCCTCGGCCGATCTGGAATCCGGTCTGTCACCATCCGTCACCACACCTGAAGGAGCAAGCTATGAAGCTGCGAACGACCGTCGCGACCGTCGCGGTGCTCGCCGTCGGCGTGCTCGTCGGCTGGCTGGCCACCACCGGCCGGCTGTCCGAGCTGTTCGGCCAGGACAAGAAGCCGGCCGGCCCGCCCGAGTTCAAGGGCGTCATCAAGCTCGACATCCGCGACTCGAAGGCGGACTGGGCCCCGTTCACGCCGAAGGCGGCCCCGAAGGGCGCGCCGAACGTCCTCGTCGTCCTCTACGACGACACCGGCCTCGCCGCCTGGTCCCCCTACGGCGGCCGGATCAACATGCCGACGATGGACCGGCTCGCCAAGAACGGCCTGACCTACACCCAGTGGCACACGACCGCCCTCTGCTCTCCGACGCGCTCGACGATGCTGACCGGCCGCAACCACCACCTCAACGGCTGCTCGTGCATCACCGAGGGCGCGCAGGGCTTCCCCGGCTGGAGCGGCCGCATCCCCGAACAGTGCGCCACGGTCGGCCAGATCCTCCAGGACAACGGCTTCAGCACGTTCTGGCTCGGCAAGAACCACAACGTCCCCGAGCAGGACATCGCCTCCGGCGCGAACCGCAAGGAGTGGCCGCTCCAGAAGGGCTTCGACCGCTACTACGGCTTCCTCGGCGGCGAGACGAACCAGTGGTACCCCGACCTCGTCGAGGACAACCGGTTCACCGAGCAGCCGTACGGCCCGGACAAGGGCTACCACGTCTCGAAGGACCTCGCCGACAAGGCGATCGAGATGTTGCGCGACCAGCAGGCCGCCAACCCGTCCCGGCCGTGGTACATGTGGTACTGTCCCGGTGCCAACCACGCCCCGCATCACTGCCCGAAGGAGTACGTCGATAAGTACAAGGGCAAGTTCGACGACGGCTACGAGGCCTACCGGGCGTGGGTGCTGCCGCGCATGATCGAGAAGGGCATTCTCCCCAAGGGCACCCAGCTGTCGGCCCTCAACCCGATGCCGAAGGACGTCGCCAACCCGGGCGACGCCGTCCGGCCGTGGGATTCGCTCAACGCCGACGAGAAGAAGCTCTTCAGCCGCATGGCCGAGGTCTACGCCGGCTTCTCGGAGTACACCGACGCCCAGGTCGGCCGGCTCATCGACCACCTGGAGAAGACCGGCCAACTCGACAACACGGTCGTCTTCTACTGCGCCGACAACGGCGCGTCGGGCGAGGGGAGCCCCAGCGGCTCGGTCAACGAGAACAAGTTCTTCAACAACTACCCCGACGAACTGGCCGAGAACCTCAAGTACCTCGAGACGCTCGGCGGCCAGGACACCTACAACCACTACCCGACCGGCTGGGCCGTCGCCTTCTCGACGCCGTTCAAGATGTTCAAGCGCTACTCCCACAACGGCGGCACCGCCTGCCCGATGGTCGTCCACTGGCCCAAGGGCATCCAGGCGAAAGGCGAGATCCGCCACCAGTACCATCACGCGGTGGACGTCGTCCCGACCATCCTGGAGTGCTGCCAGCTCGAGATGCCGAAGGTCTACCGCGGCGTCGAGCAGTACCCGCTCTCCGGCGTGTCGATGAAGTACAGCTTCAACGCCAGGCCGGACGACCCGACGCAGAAGAAGCGGCAGTACTACTCCATGCTCGGGACGCGCGGCATCTGGGAGGGCGGCTGGAAGGCCGTCGCCACGCACGCGGCCCTGACGAGCAAGGGCCACTTCGACAAGGATCCGTGGGAGCTTTACAACCTGAACGAGGACCGCTCCGAGTCGAAGGACCTCGCCAAGGAGCAGCCGGAGAAGCTCCAGGCGCTGATCAAGGCGTGGTTCGAGGAGGCGGAGAAGAACAAGGTCCTGCCGCTGGACGACCGCACTGCGGCGGAGCTGCTCGGCGTCGAGCGGCCGAGTGAGGAGCCGGCCCGCGAACGCTACCTCTACTACCCGGACACGGCCCCGGTGCCGGAGGGCGTCGCGGCGAACGTGCGCGGCAAGTCGTACAAGATCCTCGCCGCCGTGGACCTCACCGACGCGAACGCCTCGGGCGTGATCTTCGCCCACGGCTCGCGCTTCGGCGGCCACGCGCTGTTCCTGAAAGATAAGAAGCTGCACTACGTGTACAACTTCCTCGGCATCAAGCCGGAGCAGCGCCTCGTCTCGATGGGCGAGATCACGCCCGGCAAGTACATCGTCGGCGTCGAGTTCACCAAGGAAGGCGAGGGCAAGTACAAGGAGTCGCTGGGCAAGGCACGCCTCTACGTCAACGACAAGGTCGTGGCCGAAGGGGCGATGAAGACGCAGCTCGGCAAGTTCACCTTGGCCGGCGACGGGTTGTGCGTCGGCCGGGATAGCGGCGACGCCGTCAGCGAGCAGTACAAGACGCCGGGTGCGTTCACCGGCGGCAAGATCCGCGTCGTCGGTGTGAGCACCGAGAAGGCGACATACGCCGACCTGGAGAAGGAGTTCCGGGCGACGTACCTCAAGGACTGAGGGTCTCGTCTTGGCGAGCCGGGGGCCGACGCTCCCGGCTCGCCTTATTCCACGACCACGACGCCGCGTGCCTTCGCCCGGTCGAGGATCTCCGGGACCGTGTTCCGCACCAGGTCGCCGCAGGGGATGACCGTCATCGCGCCCGACTTGTGCAAGCAGTGCAGCTCGCGGTTCTTCCGGCCGCGGTCGTTCGTGACCGTGGCGTGCTGGACCGCGCGCAGGTCGTCGAAGCGCACGTCGTGGACCGACGGGGCGAACCACAAGCCGTAGCACGCCTCGAAGTGTTCGTCGTCGATGACGACCCGGTCGGTGTACAAGGACGGGGCGATCAGGAGGAGCAGCGGCCCCATGCAGATCAGGACGAAGCCCCACATCGGGCTCCACTTGCGCAGGAACCAACCCGCCGGCATCGCCAGCACGCCCCCCACGATGACGCCGATCCGGACCCAGTCGGCGAACTGGTAGATCACCGTCGGGCCGTCGGCGACGCGCTCGTAGCAGCCGGCGACGAGGCAGAGCGTCAGCCCGGCAAGGACCGCCAGGCCTTTCCGCGTCGAACGAGTCATCGCGTCCCTCCGTCAGCGGCGTAGCTGGTCGAGGATGCCCGGGTCCATGATCTCGTCGTCGCGGGCCAGGAGCAGCAGCTTCGCCAGCACCTCGGCCGTGCGCGGGTCGTTGTCCGCGAACGGCAGGAAGACCCGCCCCCGGTGCTGCGCCGGCACCGCGACGATGCACAGCGCCCCGCCCGGCATCTTGTGGACGGTCCCGCTCCCCAGGTGGAGCGAGTACTTGCCGAGCTTGCCGTCGATGAGCAGGTGCTGCCCCTTCGCCTTGACGTTCTTCAGGCCGAGCAGCGTCGCCAGCTCGGTCGCCAGGGCGGCTCGCATCTCGACCGTCGAGGCGCTCGCCTCCGGATCGACGCCGCCGACGTGGGCGACGCTGACGACGAGGTCCACGTCGCGCATCACCTCGGAGAAGATCGCCTTCGGCACCGACGCCAGCGGCACGGCGACCCAGTCGCCCCGACGGCGGAACTCGACCTTATCGACCGTCAGCCCCTCGACCTCCAGCGGCGTGCCGACGCCGTACTGGAACGTCACCTCCGCGACGAGGTCGTCGGCCGGGAAGGTCTTCTCCGCGCCGTCCATCGTCCGCCAGCCGCGCGTCCCGAACAGGGCCATCGCCTGGTTCGGGTTGACCTGCTGGCCGGCGTAGCGCCGCGAGAACGTCTTGTCCGCCTTCTCGGCCTCGGTCAGGACGTACACCTCGCGGAAGACCTGCTTGAACGGCTGGACGCGCTCGATCCGGAAGCAGTGCGCCTGCCAGTCGTGCCAGTCCTTCGCCTTGAGCAGGTCGAGCGGGTGCGCCAGCCGCAACGTCTCGTCCTTCTTGACCGGCTCCTTCTTGCCGGCGAAGTCCTCCAGGGCCTTGCCCTCGGCGACCGGGTAGCCGCGGATGCCCTCGCCGATCAGCACCAGACGCGACAGGTTCTTCGCGACGAGCGGGTGGCGCATCAGTTGCGGCAGCTCGTCCCCGCGCAGCGTGTCGCCGCGGATCATCATCCCTTCGAGCGACTGGCGGATGCGCGCCGCCTGTTGTTTGAGCGCCCCCCGGCGATCGACCAGGGCGGCGACCTTCTTGTTCTTGCGGACCTTCGGCGGGATCGCCTTCAGGGCCTTGTCGCCGCGCTGGATGGTCGTCACCGGATCGGCCTGGTCGTCGAGCGAAAGTGACACCGTCACGTCATCGACCGTGACGACGACCGGCCCGGCGGCGAGGTCCTGGATCTCCTCCCTCTCCATCGCCCAGATGAGGCGGTTCGGGTCGGCGAACCCGGCCGTGCGGGCGAGGTTGGCCAGGCCGATCTCGCCGGTGCGGACGGCGTCCTCGCGCGACAGCGGGCTCAGGCCTCGCGCGTACTTGCGGTACGCGGCGAGGACCTTCCAGCGGTCGTGCAGGTCGGCGTCGCGCTTGTCGCCGGCCGCCAGCGGCAGCAGGCCGAGCAGGCGGACGGAGTTCTTCAGTTTGCGCTGCTTCACCTCGCGCATCAGGTCGGCCCGCTTCGCCTTGCCGCGCAGCACGTCGGCCAGCTTCTGGGCGTTCTTGTAGCCGCTGTCGGCGTACTTGCACGCCGTCTGGAGCGCGTCCCACTGCTTTGCGCCGACGGCGTCGAAGGTGCGGCGGAACCACTCCGTATCGACCGCTCCCTCGTCGCGGTCCTCCTCGCTCAGGGTCGTCCGCTGGGCGACGAGGCGGTCCCAGGCCGAGACGTGTTCGCCGGGCCGCTGCCCTTCCTTTTCCAGCCTCGCCTCCAGCGCCTCGGGCAGGTCCGGGTTCGCATACTCCATGTGGGCGTAGAACCACCACACCGCCTCGGCCAGGGTCGGCAGCCCCAGGTGGTGCGCGACGTGATCGACCCAGCGCGGGTTGGCGAACGCCAGCTGCAACGGCAGGTCCGGCAGGATCGTCTTCGCCTTGACTAGTTCGCCGATCCGGGCGGCGAACGCCTCGGGCGTGTCGTCCGGGCCGGGGTAGGTCGATCGGACGAGGTCGGTCAGCACGGCCGCCTTGCTGTCGCTGTACGAGACCCGCCCAAGGTTGCGCGGCCCCATCGCGGTCAGGATGCGGACGAGGTCGTCCAGTCCGACGATGCTGTTCAGCGCCTGGGCCGGCCCGGTCGCCGCCGTCGGCAGGTCGCCGCGGGCCAGCTCGACCTCGAGGACGCGCCGCCGGGCGCGCTCGACCAGGTCGCGCAGCTCCGGCCGGCGGGTCAGGATGTCCGGCTCCGGACGGCGCGTCACGTCCCCGAGCCCCTCGAAGTCGGCGCTGCTGTAGTCGTCCTCGAAACGCGGCCCGAGGAGCTGGTCGGCCACGTCGGCCAGGCTGGCGAGGCCGGCCTCGTAGCCGGCGGCGACCGTGTCCCAGTCCATGCGCCGCCGCTGGGCCGTCGGCGTCGGCTGCTCCAACCAGTGCAGCAGGCGGAAGTGCCGGCCCTTCTGCTCGGCCGACCAGCGGTCGTCGCGGTTGTCGCGGTCGTCGCGCAGCCGCTCGACCCAGAATTCGAACAGGTTCCAGTCGCGCCAGTCGTCGCCGTAGTCGTCCGGGTCGACCTTCTTCTTGAGCAGCTCGTCCGGCACGGCGGCCAGGCTCGCCTCGGTCGCGTCGAGCAGGAAGTCGGCCATCCCGGTCGGCTCCTCCATGCGGACGAGCCAGATGAGCAGCTCCTGGGCGATCGGGTACTCCAACTCGACCGGCTCGGCCACGCCGCCGAGGACGGTCTTGATCGCCTTCTTGATCGCCGGCGTCTCCTCGTTCGCTCCGGTGAGGTAGTCGAACAGCCATTCGCTCATCTCGACCAGGGCGGCGGCGCGGACCAGCTCCAGGCCGTCGGCGTCGCGCAGCTCCGCCGGCCGGTCGCGCCACCAGGCCGTCAGCTCGGCGCGCAGCGGCATCCGGGCCAGGTCCTTCGCCTGCGGCTCGCCCCAACTCGGGCTCTGCATCTCGTAGCTGATCGCGGCGAGCGGCATCTGGCGCGGGTCGGCCCGCTCCTCCGTCGCCGCGTCGTCGTCGAGGTCGGGCAGGTCGTCGTCGTCGAGGTCCCGATCGCGCTCGAGGATCACCATCGTCTCGGCGTGTTCGGCGACGAACTTGTCCAGCCCGGCGAGGATCGCCCGGGCGGCGGGGGTGACGATCTGGACGGCGACCTTGCGCGGCGGGACGCGCGGCGTCAGCTGGCTCGGGTCGAGCAGGCCGAGGGCGTTGTCGAGCGTCGGCACCTCGCGCTTCTCGTTCAGGATCGCGTCGAGCAGGCTTCGCTCCGCCGCCGGCAGTTTGCCGTGGTCGTCGCGGTAGGCCGTCGCCCGCTCGCGGCAGGCGGCGACGGCCTTCTTGGCATCGACGAGCTGGCCGAGCAGTTCCAGGCCGGCGAGGCGCTGGTTGGCGTTCTTCGAGGCCAGGAGCCGGTCGGCGCTGGCGAGCGCGCCGTCGCCCTTCTGGCGGGCGAGGAGCTTGAGGACCACCTTGCGCAGTTCGGCGTTCTTCCGCGTGAGCAGGCCCTCGACCTGGGCCGCCTCGGTGGGTTGGATCGCCACCTTCTTCAGGCCTTCCAGGGCGCGTTCGCGCACCCAGCTGTCGCGGTCGCCGAGTAGCGCGAAGAGCGCTTCGCGCCCTTTTGCCGACAGCGGCTTCATCTCGCCGAGGCGCTCCGCGACGGTGCTGCGGCCGTTGCCACTCATCCGTGGCAGGAACGGCAGTAGCTCTTCGGCGTCGCGCTTGCCGAGGTGGTCGGGCAGGTCGTCGGCCAGTTCGCGCGCGTCGGCGGTGATCTCGTCGTTGTCGGGGCCGATCTTCTTCAGTTCGGTCTCCTTGTCCGGCATCCGGCCGAGCAGGCGGACGAGCGGCTCGAACAGGGCCGAGTCGTCCGGCTCCCGGTCGGCGAAGCGGACGGCCTGATAAGCCCGCAGGGCGACGCGCAGGTCGTCGTCGCCCATCGCCCGGGCGAGCAGGGCCCGGGCGGCCGGCAGCACGACCGCGTCGAGGAACAGCACGGCGAGATAACGCCGGTGGACGTCCTTGTCCTTCAGCAGCGGCTCGACCAGCGGCACGGCCCGGACGGCGTCCTCGTAGGCGGCCGACCACAGGGCGAAGTACAGCTCGTCGCCCTTCGCCGTGGCGATGGCCTTCCGGGCGGCGTCCGGGTCGTCGAGATACTTCAGGACGGTGGCGAACGCCTTCTTGAAGCGCGAGCCGCTCTCGTTCTGCTGCTCGCTGACGCCGAACCAGACCATCGCCGCCCGGACGGTCGAGCTGAACCGGAGCAGGTCGTGGTCGAGGATGAGCTTCAGCATCCGCCGGAACGCCTGCGGGTGGGCCTCGTCCACCGTTTCGAAGATCGACTGCCGCAGGCCCTCCTGCCGCTGGGCGGCCAGGAGCAGCTTCTCGACCGCGTCCCAGCCCTCGGGCTTGCCCGCGACGAGCAGGCCGCGCGTGACGTGGCGGCCCATCGCCCCGATCGGGTGGGTGCGGTTGATGCTCGCCAGGAGCGTCTCGAACACCTCGTCGCCGACCGGGCCGCCCTGGTCGATCGCCGCGGCGAGGAGGAGGCCGACGCTGTCCGCGCCGCTGCCGTCGCTCAGGTACGGGGCCCACGCGGCGAGCCAGGCCGGTGTCGGGTCGTAGCCTTCCAGTTCCTGGACGACCGTTTCCAGGAAACGCCAGCGAGACTCGACCGTGACGGTCTCGTCGCCCGGCGCGCGGAAGCCCTTGCGGTCGTAGTCCATCTCGTAGGGCAGCCGGCCGCAGAGCTGCCAGGCGGCTTCGAGGACGTCGCCGAGGCGCGGGAAGAGCGTCGCGAAGAGGCGCTTCCGCTCGGCCGGGCGCAGCTTCGCCGCCTCGGCGGGGATCGTCTTCTGGTACGCCTGCCGCTTGTCCCAGTCGCGCAGGTCCTTGCCGGTGACCGGGTCGTGGTCGAAGAGGAACCGCCCGACGCGGACGAGGTTGGCCGGCAGCTTGTTGACCTCCTTGAGGCGCTTCTCCTTCCAGTCCTTGGCGCGGACCTTGGCCAGCTCCTTCTCGGCCTGCTCCTGTTTTAGCATGGCTCAGCCCCCCGCCAGCAGGGTGAGGCGGACGAACATCAGCCGGCTGTCCGGCTTGAGGTAGACCGGGGCGTCGAGGCTGCGCTGCTCCTCGCCGTCGACGAGGACGAGGTAGAGGCCGTCCTCGAACGCCTGCCAGGCGACCGCCACGGCGTCGTCCACATCGACCTCCTGCTCGCCGACCTCGCTGCCGCCGGATTCGATCTTGCCGCTCGCGGCCTGAGCGGCGATCTGCCGCTCGGTCAGGGCGCGAAACGTCAGCCGGTCGCGCTGCCGCTTCTGGAACGCGGCGACCTCGGCCCGGACGACCCGGGCGACGACGTCGCGCAGGGTGACGGTGCCGCCGTCGCCGAGGTCGGGCGGGAACGGGATCGACCAGTCCTCGAACAACGGGGCCTTTCGGCCGAGGGCCTTGCCGCTGACGGTGAGCATCGAGACGCCTCCGAGAGAGTAGTGGGAGGAGTATAATCCGCCGGCGACCTGGCGGCCAGCGCGGTAGGGTGGTCTCCACGCAACCGTCACGGAATCGCCCCGTTCCCGTAGGCAGGGATGGCGTTCGCCGAACCACCGACCCGGGAGCCGCCGCCATGTCCCTGCCGCCTCTCGCCGCCGTCGCCGGCAAGACCGTCGCCCTGGAGCCGGACCTGCCTGCTGACGAGCGGGCCCGGCTCGAACGCCGGTTGCATGTCCTCGGTGCCGTCGTCGTCGAACCGGACCAGGCCGCCGACCTGCGCGTCGTCGTGGCCGGGCCGTTCGGGGCGCAATGTCGTCGCGCAGCGGACGAGGCGCTCGTCACCGTCGAAGGCATCGAACCGCTGCTGGCCCCGGCGCGGGACGCCCTCGTCGCCTGGTTGCGCGCGGCCGGCTGGCGGTCGCTCCAACCCCTGGACGCGGCGGGGATCGAAATCGACCTCTCCGGGGCGGATCTTTCCGGGCTCGACCTGGCCGGCCTTTACCTGGGCCGGGCGCGGCTCGACGGCGCGCGCGTCGTCGGCTGCGACCTGACCGAGGCGTACCTGAGCCACCCGCGCGAGGTCGATTTTCGGGCGGTCCGCTCCCTGCGCGGGGCGACGCTCCACTCGCCGAAGGACTGCGATTTCTCCGGCCTGGACCTGACGCTCGTCCAACTGGGCGGCGAGGCGGAGCGGTGCTCCTTCCGCGGGGCGCGGCTCGACCGCGAGCGCCTGCGCGAGTGCTCGCTCCGGCGGTGCGACCTCGGCGGGGTCGATCTGTGCGACGCCGACCTGCGCGGCGTGGACCTGAGCGGGGCCGACCTGTCCGGGGCGCTCGTCGCCTGGGCGGACTTCACCGGGGCGCGCCTCGAGGGGGTGCGGTTCGACGGCGTCGATCTCTCCACCGTGCGGGGCCTGCCGGAGCCGGCGAAGCCCGCCGAGCCGACGCCCTGCTCGCCGGAGCTGCGCGAGCTACTCGCCGCCCTCGGCGACGCCGCGCCGTGGTCGCTGAGCGTCGTCGTCGCGCGCCTCGGCGGCGACCGGACGACGCTCGTCCTGGCCCGGCAGCAGCACCGCTGCCACGCCGCGTACCGCGAACGGGACGCGCTGGTGCCGTTCGCCTCGCCGGGGGCGCTGTTCCGCCTGCCGGACGACCTGGCCGGGGCGGTGCCGGACCTGGCGACGTACCGCTTCCGGCCGAACCGGCTCGGCCGGCGCGTCGGCCTGCTCGCGCTGCGGGCGCTGTGCGCCGCGCTGGGCCGGCCGCTGCCGTCGGCGTCCGACCTGGGCCGGGCCCGGCGGGCGCGCTCGCGCGCCGCCCAGGCCGCGCGCGAGGCGGCGCTGGACGAGTTGCGCCAGGGGCCGGATCGCGTCGAGGCGTGGAACCTCGCCTACCGGGCGTCCGGGACGCTGCGCTGGCTGCGCGGCGTCCGCCTGGCCGGCTGCGCCCTGCGCGAGGTCCATCTGGCCGGGGCGCGGCTCGGCCGGGCGAATCTGGCCGGGGCCGACCTCGAGCGGGCCGAGTTGTTCGAGGCGTCGCTGCGCCAGGCCGACCTGTCGCGGACCCGGCTCCGCTTCGCCCGGCTGGAGCGCGCCGACCTGGCTGGGGCCGACCTGCGCCACGCCGATTTGACGGGGGCGAGCCTCGGCAAGGCGGACCTGTGCGGGGCCGACCTGTCCGACGCCCGGCTCGACTTCGCCGACCTGAACCGCGTTCGCCACGACGGCGCGACGCGCTTCCCGGCCGGGTTCGACCCGGAGCGCGTCGTCGCCCGGCCGAGGAGGGCGGCTCAGATGCACCGCGAACTGCTCCGTCGCGGCGTGCCGGCGGCCCGGCTGCGCAAGGCGACGGCCGAGTTCCTCGCCGGCCGGCTGCCGCGGCGGGTCGAGTGCGACGGCCGGCAGGTCGATGGCGTCGTCGGCGAGGCCGGTGGCGCGGTCCACGCCTGCCGGCTAACCTGGCGAGGGCAGCACGAATGTGCTACTCCTCAGTTCCGGCGATGTGCCGAGGCGAACCAGGGGTTCTGCTGGCACCTCCTACTGGTGCTGCTCGCCCTGCCGGCGGCGTGCCACACGGCGTTCCCTGCGGCGCTGGATTGGGTCGCATTTGGCCGCGACCAACGGCCGAGGGCCGACGCGGACGAGATCGCGGCGATCTTCCTCCGCGACGTGCCGCTGGACGGCTGCGACTTCCGCCCGGAGGCGATGCTGCCGGAAGACTACTACGCGCCGTGATGTGCTACAATGCCCCGCGGAGGTGACCCGCATGACCGCGTCGGTGGCCGGCAAATCCTTCTGGCTCGATCGCAAGATCCGCCTGTGGACGCGCTCCCAGCTCGGCACCCAGCTCGCCGTCCGCGGCGGCTCCGTGCGAGACGCGATCGCCGCCGGCCTCGACTATGTCGTCCTCGACCGCTCCCGCTGGGCCGGCACCGCCGCCCCGGAGGAGGAGGCCCGCGCCTGTGGGGCGGCCGTCCTGTCGCTCGACGAGTTCTACGCCTTGCTGTGCCCGAGCCGGGACGAGGCCCTCGCCGTGTTGCGCGGCGGTCGGGCCAACCGTGAACGCTGGGAGGCCCTGCTGCCGCTCGTCTCCAGCCCGGTCGAGATCGATCTGGCCGGGGCCGACCTGTCCGGCCTCGACCTGGCCGGGTTCCTCTTCCGCCGCTGCGACCTCGCCGGGGCTAACCTTGCCGGCACGAACCTCGCCGGGGCGACCCTGTCCGGGCCGGCCGACGTCGATTTCACCAAGGTCGCCGGGTTGCGCGGCGTGAGTGTGAACTCGGCGGTCGGGTGCGACTTCGACGGCCTCGACCTGACCGGGGCGAAGCTGGGCGGCCGGTTCGAGCGGTGCAGCTTCCGGCGGACGAACCTCCGCAAGGCCGAGGCGGCGTCCGTCGAGTGGGTCGATTGCGTCGCGACCGGGGCCGACCTGGCCGAGGCGGACTTCAGCGGCTGGAAAGCCGAGCGGCTCAACGCCCCGAACCTCCACGCCGCCGGGGCGACCCTGTCGCGGGCCGCCCTCCGCGAGGCGCACCTGGCCGGGTCGATCTTCCGCGAGGCGCTCCTGGACGAGGCCGTCCTCGCCGGGGCGCACCTGGAGCAGGGCGACTTCACCGGGGCCGACCTGCGCGAGGCCGACCTGACCGACGCCGACCTCCGCCGGGCCGGGTTCCGCCGTGCGAACCTCGCCGACGCCGACTTCACCGGGGCGAAGACGAGCGGGGCGGCTTTTGAAAGCTCGCACCGCCGTGGGGCGAAGGGCCTCGCCGTCACCGAGACGTCGGCCAAGAAGAAAGCCGCGACGCCGCCCCCACCGCCGTACGGGGGCCGGCTCGTCGCCCTGACGGAGGCCCTCGCCCCGGCCGAGAACTGGCTGCTGACGTTCGTCCTGGCCCACCGCACCGAGGGGCCGGTGACGTGGTCGTTCGAGCCGGCCGGCCGCGGCCGGTTCCGCGTCACCTGCCAGACGCGCGCCGAGACGACCCCGACGCCGACCGGCGACTGGGCCCGCGCCCTGTTCGACCTGGAGGCGACCCAGCGCGAAGCGACGACGCTCCAGGTCGATACCGTCCGCCTGCTGCCGCAGGCCCTGGCCGACGAACTAGAGCTGCTGCCGGTCCAGGCTGTGTGCGAGCTGTTCGGGGCCCACGTCCCCGAGGCGTTGCCGGTCCCGCGGTCGCTGTATACCGCCCTGGCCAACGGCGTCGAGGCGTTCCTGCGCGAGGGCGAGCCGGCCCGGCAGTTGCTCCGCTTCGCCGACGAGCGCGAGCGGTTCGCCCTGCTGTCCCTGGCCGGGGCGAACCTCGCCGGCATCGACCTGGGCGGGATGGACCTCGGCCGGATCGACGCGGCCGGGGTGAACCTGGCCGGGGCGCATTTGACCAAGGTGCAGTTGCACGAGGCGACGCTGCGCGACGCCCGCCTCGACCGGGCCGTTCTGAAGAAGGCCCGCCTGGACGGGGCCGACTGCCGGGCGGCCACCGCCCGGGCCGCCGACCTGAGAGAGGCCAACCTGAAAGGCAGCGACTGGCGCGCGGCCGACCTGCGCGACGCCGACCTGAAGAAGGCCAACCTGGCGCAGGCCCGCCTGGAAGGGGCCGACCTGACCGGGGCGGATCTCGACGGCGTCCAGGCCCACCTCACCCGCTACGACGCGGCGACGGTCTTCCCCGACGGCTTCCAGCCGCAGGGCGGCTGGATCTCGACTTCCGGCGAGTTGATGTCCATACCGACGGATTATCCGTCGCTGGTGCAGCTGCTGGGGTACGTGTTGCAGCCGCGCTGGAGCCACGTCGCCCCGCACGTCACCGCCGGCCTCGCCCCGCTCTGGGCCGAGGCGGACGCCGACCGCGCCCACGCCGTCGTGCCGGCGGCGGTCGGCGCGACGACGTTCCTCGCCTGCCGCATCACCAGCGCCGGCCGGTTCCAGTGCGCGACGCCGGACCTGACCCCGTGCCCCGACGCGGCCGACGGCGTCTGCCGGCACGTCGTCTGCCTGGTGCTGTCGCTCGTCCAGCGCGAGCGCCTCTCAGCCGAGGACGCCGCCCGGTGGCTACAACGGTCGCTGGCGCACGACGTCGGCCTCGACCGCGACGCGCTCGGGGAGATCTTTGCGCGGTACGCGGAGACGATCCAGGCGGACTACCGACCGAACGAGACGCTGCCCGAGGATTATTACGCGCTGTGAACCCCGGGCGTTGCCACGCCCGGGCTTGGGGGGATGGAGTGACACGGAGACCACGCGATGGGTAAGAAAGCCGCCCCGACGACCGCCGCCGTCGCCGCCCCGTCCGCGTCGCGGCCGGCCCGCGTCGTCGAGCAACTCCGCGAGCCGGCCGAGGTCCGCTACGCCGACCAGCTCGCGGCGCTGAAGCAGAACGACCCGGACCCGGCACCGCCGGCGTGGTATCTGTCGCCGCGGTCGGTGCTGCGGTACGTCGTCGGCAGCAAAACGCCGCTCAAGCTCGACCGCGACGGGCAGACGGTCGAGGTGCCGATCACCCGGAAATTCTTCGGCGACGACGGCATCGTCGAACGGTCGATCGTCACCCTCGCCTCGGAGCGGGCACTGCTTCTGGTCGGGGAACCTGGGACGGGTAAAAGTTGGTTATCCGAACATCTGTCAGCCGCGATTTCGGGCATCTCGACGCTGACGATCCAGGGCACGGCCGGCACGACCGAGGAGCAGATCAAGTACAGCTGGAACATCGCCCGCGTCATCGCCGAGGGGCCGAACCCGAACAACCTCATCCCGGCCCCGACCATGGTCGCCATGAAGGGCGGCAAGCTCCTCCGTTTCGAGGAGATCACGCGCTGCGTCCCCGACGTGCAGGACGCCCTCGTGTCGATCCTGTCCGACAAGGCGGTCGCCATCCCGGAGCTGCCCGACGCGAACATGGTCTGGGCCCGGCCCGGGTTCAACATCATCGCCACGGCGAACACGCGCGACCAGGGCGTCAACGAACTGTCGGCCGCCCTGAAGCGGCGCTTCAACTACGTCTACATCCCGATCATCGGCGACCAGAAGACCGAGATGGAGGTCGTCACCGCCCGGTCGCAGGAACTGCTCGACCGCTACGACCTGCCGATCAAGCTGATCCAGTCGGTCATGGAGCTGCTGACGACCGTCTTCCGCGAGATCCGCGACGGCCAGACGACCGACGGCGTCAGCATCAAGAAGCCATCGACGACGCTCTCGACCGCGGAGGCGATCGGCACCGCGCTGGACGCGGCGTTGTACGCCCGGTTCTTCGGCCAGGGCTCGCTCGGGGCGGCCGATGTCGCCCGGAACCTGATCGGCTCGATCGTCAAGGAGGACCTCAACGACCTGGCGATCCTCAAGGAGTACAACGTCCTCGTCGCGAAGAAGCGCGCCGCGAAGAGCGCCGAGTGGAAGGAGTTCCACGAGACGCTGAGCAAGGAGCTGAAATGACGCCGAGCCCGACGCTCGCCCAGGCCGCCGGGGCGGTCGCGCTCGAGATCGACGCGATTCGCGCCCTGACCGAGCAGGTGCTGAACGAGCCGCTGTACTGGTTCCCGGTCCGGCACCACTCGCCGACGGTCGCGCGCGCCCTGGGCCGCGTCATCCGCGAGCGCAAGCCGAAGGTCATCTTCCTCGAAGCCCCGGCCGACGTCGGCGACGTGATCCGCCACGTCCAGGACGCGAAGACCCAGCCGCCGGTCGCGATCTACTGCTCCTACCGCGACGACGACAACGTCCTCGGCCTGGCCGGCGTCGCCAGCGCCGCGCCGGACATCCCGCCGCGCTTCTCGTGCTTCTACCCGCTCATGGCCTGCTCGCCCGAGTACGCGACGATCCAGGCGGCGGCCAAGGTCGGGGCGCGCATCGTCTGCATCGACCTGCCGCAACACGCCCGGCTGCCGCGCCGCGCCGAACTGCCGGCCCCGACCCCGGACGCGCCGCGCGCGCCGGAGCCGCCGCGGATGGCCGGCCCCGAGGACGAGCGCCTGCTGACGACGAGTCGGTTCTACAAGGCCCTCGAAGCCGCGTCCGGGTTCAAGTCCTGGGACGAGGCGTGGGACACCCTGTTCGAGTCGCGGCCCGACGATGAGGACCCGGAGTGCCTCCGCTACGACCTCGCCCTGTTCTGCGCCGCGTCCCGGGCGACCCGCGACGTCGAGCTGACCGCCCAGGACGACACCCTGCCGCGCGAGCGGCACATGCTCCGGGCGATCACCCAGACCCTCCGCGATGAGAAGCTCGCCCCGCGCGACGCGATGGTCGTCTGCGGCGGGTTCCACCTCTTCCTCGACCGGTCCGACGCCACGCCTCCGCCGGAGTGCCCGCCCGGGACGGTGTTCAACACGCTCGTGCCTTACTCGTACTTCCGCGTGTCGACCCTGTCCGGCTACGGGGCTGGCAACCGCGCGCCGCAGTTCTACCAGCTCTGCTACGACCTGGCTCAGGCCGGCCGGCTCGACGAACTGGCCGTCGAGTTCACCGTCCAGGTGCTGCGCCAGACGCGCAAGGCCGGCGCGCACGTCTCGTCGGCCGACGCGATCGCCGTGTCGCAGCACGCCCGGATGCTGTCGCGCCTGCGCGGCCGGGCCCAGCCGGTGCTCGACGACCTGCGCGACGCGCTCGTCACCTGCTGCGTCAAGGGCGACCCGAAGGACCAGGGCCGGCACCTGCTCGCCGCGTTCGACAAGGCGGCGATCGGGACGAAGCTCGGCAAGGTGACCGACGCGATCGGCCGGCTGCCGATCCTGAGCGACTTCCACGCCCAGCTGAGCGACCTCGACCTGGGCGAGGTCGCCGAGCGCGAGGGGAAGCTCCACCTCGACCTGGACCGCCGCGACCCGCGCGACCACCGCCGGTCGATCTTCCTCCAGCGGCTGCGCTATCTCGCCGTCCCGGTCTGCTCCCTCGTCGAACGGCCGGCCGGCGACGTCGAGGGCGGCCTGATCTTCCGCGAGGGGTGGGACCTCGGCTGGAGCCCGGACGTCGAGCCGAAGTTGATCGAGCTGAACCTCTACGGCGACACGGTCGAGGCGGCCGCCCTCGCCCGGCTGCGCGAGCAGATCGCCGAGGACGGCCACCAGGCCGACGCGGCGTGTCGGCACCTCGTCCAGGCGGTCGATATGGACTTCGCCGACCTGGTCCAGCACGTCGAGGAGGTCTGCGCCCAGGCCATCGACCAGGACGGCCGATTCATCGCCCTGGCGAGCGCGCTGTCGAGCCTGACCCTGGTCGACCGCTACGCGGTGTATCGCGGCCTGCGCCGCGACGTGCTCGGTGGCCTGATCGACCGCTGCTTTGACCGGGCGTGCTTCGCCCTGCTCGACGCGGCGAACGCCCCGGACGACCAGCACCCGGCGATCGTCTCCGGCCTGCTCGTCCTGGCGGAGACGGTGCAGCGCAGCGACCGGCCGGGCCTCGACCGCGACCTGTTCGCCGAGCAGGTACGCATCGCGGCGGAGAACAGCCAGGTGCCGTTCCTGAGCGGGGCGTTCCTCGGCCTGTTGACCGAGTTGCGCACCCGCCCGGCGGAGGACCTCGCCGCCGACGTTTCCGCCCTGGCGCGGGCCCCGTCGGACCGGATGGTGACGGCCGGCGACTTCATTGACGGCATCCTGGCCGTGTCGAGCACAGCGATCCTGCTCGGAGCGGACGCCCTGATCGGCGCGATCGACGAGCTGCTACGGGCGGCCGAGTGGGAGGTGTTCCTGACGATGCTGCCCCGGATGCGCGGCGCGTTCGAGCGGCTGCACGAGCGGCAGCGCGACTCACTGGCAGCGAACGTCGCCCGCCGCTATGGGCTCTGCGAGGCGGAGGAGGTGACCGACCTGCGCACGTCTGTCGGGGCGGCGGCGCGCATCGCCGAGATCGATCGCCAGGTGGCGCGCATTTTGGCGCGGTGGGAGTTCTGACGATGAGCACGCAACCGGACGACCAGGACCGCGAGACGCTGACCCGCTGGCGGCTCGTCCTCGGCCAACAGGCCGAGCAGCACGGCATGTCGTGTGCCGGCAACGAGGACGCCCAGCGTGTCGAGGAGCTAGTCGGCTTCCTCTTCGAGGACTGCGACGGCGAAGGCCAGGGAGCCGGCCAGGGTCGGCAGGGTGGTCGCGGCCGTAATCGTGGCAAGACGAAGGACCGCCAGGGCGGCCAGGGCAAGTCCACGCTCTCGGTGCCGGAGTGGGTCTCCGCCGTCCACGAGTTGTTCCCGCGCCAGGTCAAGGAGGTCATGGAGCGCGAACTGGTCAGCCGACGCGGCATTCGCGAGTTGCTCTCGCAGCCGGACCTGCTCGAGAAGATCGAGCCGAACACCGAGATCGTCAAAACGCTCCTGACCCACAAGGATCTGCTCACGCCGGAGACGCGCGTCCTGGCCCACAAGATCATCGCCCAGGTCGTCGAGCAGCTGAAGGACAAGCTTCGCGTCGCGATCGAGAACGCCATCACCGGGGCGATCCGCCGTGACCGCCACTCGCCGCGCAAGGTGTACCGCAACCTCGACCTGAAGACGACCCTGCGGCGCAACCTCCGCCACTACGACGCCGAGCGCGAGAAGCTCCTCGTCGATCGGCTCTACTTCTACGCCGCCGAGCGGAAGAAGCGGCCGTGGCACATCGTCCTGGCGGTGGACCAGTCGGGGTCGATGCTCGACAGCGCGATCTTCTCGGCGGTCATGGCGTCGATCTTCGCCGAGCTGCCGGCGGTGCGGACGTCGCTGTTTTTGTTTGATACGCAGATCGCCGACCTCTCGGACAAGGTCGGCGAGCCGGTCGACGTGCTGTTGTCGGTGCAGCTCGGCGGCGGCACCGACATCACGATGGCGATGCAGTACGCCGAGACGCTGGTGCGCGAGCCGGCCCGGACGATCGTCGTGCTGATCACCGACTTCTACGAGGGCCGCGACGAGCGCGACCTGATCGAGCAGACGGAGAACATGGCCCAGTCGGGGATGCGTCTCATCGGCCTCGGAGCGCTCGGCTACGACGCCCGGCCGGCGTACAACAAGGAGACGGCGAAGAAGCTGCGCAAGGTCGGCATGGACATCCTGGTCTGCACGCCGGAGAAGCTCGCCGAGTGCATGGCGCAGATCATTCGCGGCTAGTTTTGGAGTGCGGCGATTCATCGCCGCTTTGGTCTTCGTTTTTCTCTTCGGCTCCGCTTTTCGCGCGATTGACCTGGTCGCATCCCGCGCGTCCCGAGTCGAATGGGAGGTTGGGTCGGGGGCGGTCCCCGGCTACAAACGCACCCCCGACGGCGCGCGCAACCGTTGGCGGACCTGGCGGACCTGCCCCATCGTCCGCCATTGTCGCTGATTGTCAGCCAGCCGCGCGCAACCGTTGGCGGACCTGGCGGGGCGGTCCGAGAGAGCCAGAAAAGAAAACGAAGACCAAAGCGGCGATGAATCGCCGCACTCCAAAACGGCCGCCGACCGCCCGCGTTGTACCCAGCCGCTTGGTCTGCTAAACTGAGCCCATGTCACTCCGTCTGGCGAACGTACACCTGCCCATCGACGCGCCCGAAGACGAGCTGCCCGGCCGGGTGGCCCGGCTGCTCGGCGTCGCGCCAGCCGAGCTGCGCCGCTGGCGCATCCTCCGCAAGAGCCTCGACGCCCGCGACCGGGCCGCCCTGCACTTCGTCTACTCCGTCGAGGCGGTCGTCGGCGACGACGAGGAGGCCGTCCTGACGGCCGCCCGAGATCGGCTGCCGCCCGGGGTGCGCCTCGACCGTTTCGAGGAGGAGCCGTTCGCCTTCCCGCCGGCCGGGATGCACCCGATGGAGCACCGGCCCGTCATCGTCGGGGCCGGCCCGGCCGGCATGGCGGCGGCGTACTTCCTCGCCGAGCAGGGCTATCGGCCGCTCCTGCTCGAACGCGGTCGGAAGGTCCGCGAGCGCGTCGGCGACGTCCGCGCCTTCGACGCCGGCGGGCCGCACGACCCGGAGAGCAACTACCTCTTCGGCGAGGGCGGGGCCGGCACGTTCTCCGACGGCAAGCTCACCTACCGCGGCACCGGGCCGGACGTCTACCGCATCCTCCAGCTCTTTGCCGAGTGCAAGGGCAAGCCGAGCGTCCTGTACGAGGCCCGGCCGCACCTCGGCAGCAACCGCCTGCCGGCCGTCGTCAAGGCGATGCGCCAGCGCATCGAACGCATGGGCGGCGAGGTCCGCTTCTCGTGCCGGGTCGAGGACCTCGACGTCCGCGACGGCCAGGTCGTCGGCGTGCAGACCTCAGGCGGCCACATCCCAGCGTCGGTCGTCGTCCTCGCCCCGGGCCACAGCGCCCGCGACACGTACGAGATGCTGCTGCGCCGCGGCGTGCCGCTGGTGCCGAAACCGTTCCAGATGGGGGTGCGGATCGAGCAGCCGCAGGAGAACGTCAACCGCCACACCTACGGCGGCCAGAAGCTGGAGCAGCGCCTCGGGGCGGCGAGCTACGAGCTGGTGGCACGCGGCCCGGTCAACCTGTTCACGTTCTGCATGTGCGCCGGCGGCTACATCATGCCGAGCGTGTCGGAGCCGGGGGCGTTCTGCACCAACGGCATGAGCCTGTCGCGGCACGACTCGCCGTATGCGAACAGCGGCCTTGTCGTGACGATCGAGCCGGACGGCTTCCCGGGCACCGACCCGCTCGCCGGGGTGCGTTTGCAGCAGCAGTACGAGCGGCTGGCGTTCGCGGCCGGCCGGGGCGAGTACCGCTGCCCGATCCAGCGGGCGCGCGACTTCCTCGCCGACCGCTCACCCGGCGACGTGCCGGAGAACAGCTACCCGCGCGGGGCAGTCGCGTATCCGGTCGGTGAACTGGTGCCGGAAGTGGTGCGCCAGGCGCTGCGGCACGGCCTGCCGCTGCTCGACCGGCAGTGGCAGGGGAAGTTCCTGCGAGACGCGACGCTGGTCGGTCCGGAGGCGCGCGGCAGCGCCCCGGTGCGCATCTTACGCGACGACGCGACGCGCGAGTCGCCTGGGGTCGGTGGTCTGTATCCGGTGGGGGAAGGGGCCGGCTACGCCGGCGGCATCATCAGCGCGGCCCTGGACGGCCTGCGCACCGTGGCGGCGATCCTGACACGCTACGCCCGGCTGGCGGACCCGGTATACCTGCCGGCGGACGTGGGCGAAGAGTGACCCCCCGCCCACAAGCCCGGGCGTTGCAACGCCCGGGCCTCGCGCCCGGTCACGGCTTGAAGACGCCGGGCCAGTTCTCGTACGCCCGCGGCGGGCCCTTGTAGCACGGGTCGCCCCAGAAGGCGCGGCACGACCCGAAGATGAACACGCAGTCCGCCTTGCCGCTGCCGCAGCCGAAGTCGTTGTGGTGCGTCTGGCACTGGTTGTTCGCGCAGCGGTTGTACAGCCGATGGAAGAACCCGGTCGGCTCCGGCTTCGGCGTCGGGGCGGTGTAACCGATGATCGGCCGCGGCGGCGGGGCGGTCGGGGCGGCCGGCACCGACGGGCCGGACGGGACCGGGTTCGCCGGCGGCTGGCCCGGGTAGGCCGGCACCCCCGGCTGCGCCGACGCCGCCGTCGTGAGCCAAAGTAGGCCGAACGCCGCGATCGTCCCGGCCGCTGTCGTCTTCTTCGTCGCCATCGATTCCCTCCGACGGGTTGTCGTGCCGTACCCCTCCCCGTTATCGACCCTCGCGGCGCGCGCCATCACACGCCGCGAGGCGGGGACGGCACGGCCGACGCCCGCGGCGAGAAACCGTTCCGGATGTGCCTGCTCAGCCGGCTTTGTGGCCGATGTCGCGCCGGTAGATGAAGTGGGCGCAGTCGATCTGCTCGACGGCCTGGTAGGCCCGCTGCCGGGCCTCGGCGACCGTCTCGCCCAGGGCCGTGACGCCGAGGACCCGGCCGCCGTCGCTGACGACCCGCGTCCCCTGCATCCGCGTCCCGGCGTGGAAGATCGTCACGCCGGGCACCTTCGACGCCTGTTCCAGGCCGTCGATCGGGAGGCCCTTCTCGTACGAGCCCGGGTAGCCCTTCGCCGCCAGGACGACGCAAACCGCCGGCCGCGGGTCCCAGTCGAGCCCCGTCCCGGCGACCTCCTCCAGCCGGTTGTCCACGACCGCCTCGATCAGGTCGAGCAGGTCGGTCCGCAGCCGGACCAGCAGCGGCTGCGTCTCCGGGTCGCCGAACCGGCAGTTGAATTCCAGGACGCGCGGCCCCTGGGCCGTCAGCATCATGCCCGCGTAGAGGACGCCGTTGAAGGAACGATCGATCTTGTGCAGGCCGTGGATCGTCGGCACGAGCACGTCGCGGTCGATCTGCTCCAGCAGGTCCGGCTTGACGAGCTTCGCCGGGCAGTACGCCCCCATGCCGCCGGTGTTCGGCCCCTTGTCGCCGTCGAACGCCGCCTTGTGGTCCTGGCACGGCTGGAGCGGCACGATCGTGTGGCCGGACACCAGGGCGAGGACGGAGAGTTCCTCGCCGTCGAGGCGCTTCTCGATGACGACCTGCCGCCCGGCCGTCCGGCCGAACTCCTCCCGGCTCATGATCCGGTCGATCGCGGAGAGGGCCTCCTCCTTCGTCGAGCAGACGAGGACGCCCTTGCCGGCGGCGAGGCCGTCCGCCTTGACGACGACCGGGTACTCGCGCGTCTCGATGTACGTCTTCGCCGGGCCGGGGTGGTCGAAGATGCGGAACTCCGCCGTCGGGATGTTCGCGTCGCGCATGAGCGTCTTGGCGAAGACCTTGCTCGCCTCGATCTGGGCGGCCTCCTTGTTCGGGCCGAAGACGCGCAGGCCGGCCTTCTGGAACAGGTCGACGATGCCCATCGCGAGCGGGTCTTCCGGGCCGACGACGGTCAGGTCGATCGCCTCCTTCTGGGCGAAGCGGACGAGCTTGTCGACCTCGGTCGGCTCGATCGGGACGTTGGTCGCCTCCTCGGCGGTGCCGGCGTTGCCGGGGGCGCAGAAGAGGCGCGGGGCCCGCCGCGACCGGGCCAGCTTCCAGACCAGGGCGTGCTCGCGCCCGCCCTTGCCAACGACGAGTACCTTCATGTCGCCTCTCGCCTCCGCGGCGCGGGATGCCCCGCCGCGTCCGGACGGCGGGAACGGGTATTCTACGCGCGGCGGGAGGCGGCGGGTAGCGCGGCTACTCCGGCGGAAGGAACGTCACCCGGCCGGTGTCGTCCATGCGGTAGCCGTAGAGGCGTTCGAGCTTCTCCGTCAGCAGCGTCGGTGCCGTCAGGTCGGGCGACAGGCCCCACACCCGGCGCGTCCCGGCCGCGTCGAGCGTCGTCAGCGTCAGGCCGTCGGCCGCCAGGCGGGCGGCGCGGACCGGCTCCGGATGCGCCAGCGGCGGCGTGATCGGCCGGGCGTCGTTCGCGTCCCAGACGACGACGGAACGCTCGCGGACCACGGCCAGGCGTTCCGACATGCCGTCCCACGACGCGACCCAGTGGCCGTCCGTGCCGGTCAGGGGCCGCGTCAGCGGCTGGCCGTCCCACAGATGCCAGAAGCGCAGGCCGTTCTGCTCGGCGACGACGAGCTGGCCGCCCCCGCCCGGCGATCCGAAACCGAGGCCGGGGATGCCGCCCACGTCGTCGGACGGGGCGTCGAACCACAGCGCGGTCGCCTCCGGGACGACGCGCGTCCAGAGCTGGTCGCCCGACTCGACGTCCCACATCTGCACCCGGCCGTCGAGCAGGCTGGCGACGTGCTGGCCGTCGGCGGACAGGGCCAGGTCGAACCCGCCGGCCAGGGCGACCTCGTCCTGGCCGGCCAGCGGCAGCGTGTGGACGACCTTGCCGGTCGGCACGTCGATCAGCTCGATCTTCTTCTGCTCGCGCGGCAGGCGCAACAGGAGCCGGCCGTCCTCGCTCAGGCAGAGCGCCGTCCGCCCGGAGGCGGGGCGCTTCAGTTCGGCGACGACCTGGCCGGTGGCCATCTCGTGGACGGTGACCGTCGCGGCGTCGTTCGTGAACGTGACGACGAACCGGCCGTTGCGCGTGGCGAACCAGCCGTTGTGGCGGTCGAGCAGCGGGAAGGAGCGGACGACCTTGCCGGCCGCGTCGCGGAGGTCGAGCCGGTGCGGGGCCTTGTCGTCGGCGGCGAGCCGGACCTGGACGAGGGCCTGTTCGGCGTCGGGGAGCAGGAAGGCGTCGTCGGTCTTGCCGGCTTCGCCCAGGAGGGCCGTGCCGTCCGGCGTCGCGGCGGGCAGCTCCCACAGGGTCGTGTCGCGGAGGCCCTGCAGGACGGCCCAGCGGTCGCCGTGGAGGAACCGGGCCTCGGTCACCGCCGCCGCCCCCGGCCAGCGGAAGGTCGGCCGGCGGCCCGGCACGTCCCACAGCGCCGGCGGCTGCGGCGTCGTCGTGGCGAGCGACCCGGCGGCGAGGAGCTGCCGGTCGTCGCGGCTCAGATCGAGGCCCATGACGTGGCCGAGCCCCTCGACTTCGGCCTCCGGGTCGGTCTGGGACGGCAGCCAGAGGCAGGCGTTGCCGCCGCCGCGGCGCGGCAGATCGAGCGTGAGGAGCCGGGCGCGGCCGGCCAGCGGCGTCAACTGGAACGCCCGGCTGCCGCCCTGCCAGCGCTCCTCGTCGCGCTCCTTGAGATCGTCGAGCCGCCACGTCTCGACGCGGTGGTCGCGGTAGACGACGTACAGCTCGTCGCGCGGCCCGGACGAGACGCCCTCGACCGGCTCGTTGCCGGCCAGCGGAATGCGCTCCCAGGTCGGCTTCTCGTCGCCGAGCTTGCAGACGGCCAGTTCCTTGCGGCCCTCGCCGAGGACGACGACCGCCTTGCCCGACTCGACGAGGTGGCCCTGCCGCGCCGCGAACGGCAACGGCAGCCGGAACGACTCCCGCCCGTCGGCCGGGTCGAGGACGAGGAGGACCGGCTCGGCCTTGTCGCCGACGCCGGCGCAGACGGCGACGATCCGCTTGCCGCCGTCGAGGAACCGGGCCAGGGTCGCCCCGCCCGGCGTCGGGAACGTCGCCCGCACCTGGCGAGTCTCCAGGTCGAGAAGTTCGAGCGCCGGCCGATCCGTCCGGCGCAGGAGCGTCTTGCCGTCGGGGTGCAGGTCGGCGACCTCCTGGCCGGCGGCCGCGACGACGCCGAGTGGCCGGGGCAATCCGCCGTAGCGCTCGTACGCGGCGAGGCGCTGCCGTGCCACGATCTGGGCCGCGGCGTCGAGCGGCAGGCCCTGGACGATCGGCCGGGCGAACCAGTGGACGGCCGGCACCAGCTCCGCCCGGGCGGCGTAGTCGAGGCCCTGGTCGAGGAGCCGCCGCGCCTCCTGGCGGTCGCGGTCGGCGTGGGCCTGGAACGCCCGCTGCTGCGCCTCGCGCGCCTGCATCTCGGCGTGGCGGGCCCGGTCCGCTTCTTCTCGGGCCCGGATGGCGTGGGCGGACGAGATCGTCATGAAGGTGAACAGGCTGACCAGCAGCGCCGCCGCCATGCCGGCGACGGCCGGGTTGCGCTTCGCCCAGCGGACCGACCGGCCGACGACGCCGACCCGGCGGGCCTTGAGCGGCCGGTGGTCGAGGTAGCGCCGCAGGTCGTCCGCCAGGGCCTGGGCCGACGCGTAGCGGTCGTCCGGCTGGCGCGACATCGCCTTGAGGACGGCCGTCTCCAGGTCGCGCGGGATCTTCGCGTCGAGCCGCCGCGGCGCGACCGGGTCGCGCTGGAGCAGGGCCCGGAGCACCTCCTGTGGCGTCGCCCCATCGACCGGCGGCCGGCGCGTCAGCAGCTCGTAGAGCGTCGCGCCGAGGCTGTACAGGTCGGTGCGGTGGTCGATCGGCCGGACGGCCGCCCCGGCTTGCTCCGGGCTCATGTAGCGCGGCGTGCCGACGAGCTGGCCGGTGTGCGTCAGGGCGGCGTCGCCGTCCATGCGGGCCAGGCCGAAGTCGGTCACCCACAGGACGCCCTCGTCGTCGAGCAGCAGGTTCGACGGCTTGACGTCGCGGTGGACGACGCCGCGCTGGTGGGCGTGCGCCAGCGCCTCCGCCGCCTGGACGCCGAGTTCTGCGACCCACCGGTAGTAGGCGTCGCCGGTCGGGACGGCGGCCGTCGCGCCGAGCGGGTGCGTCGCGTTCGGGTCGGCCTTCGGCGGGTGGGCCAGGTCGCGCAGGACGGCGTCGAGGCCCCGGCCGGCGATGAGCTGCATGGCGTAGTACGGCACGCCGTTGACCTGGCCGACGTCGAACACCGGGACGATGTTCGTGTGGTGCAGCCCGGCGGCGGTGCGCGCCTCGCGGAGGAAGCGTTCGAGTTGGGTCGGGGCTTGCGGCCCGGCGAGCGGCAGCACCTTCAGCGCGACGCGACGCCGGAGCGTCTCGTGGACCGCCTCGTAGACGATGCCCATGCCGCCGCGGCCGATCTCGGCGACGATCGTGTACAGGCCGAACCGGCTGCCCGGCGTCAGCTCGACGCCGCCGACCGGCTCCGCCCCGCCGCGGGCCATGCCTTCGAGCAGGAGCAGCGTCGGGAACAGGGCCCGGATGCGCTCCGCCAGGTCGGGATGCCGCGTGGCGTAGTCCTCGATCGCGGGCAGGTCGCCGGCGCGGACCTTGGCGGTGAACTCGTCGGCCAGGCCGGCCAGGATCGTCGAATCGTCGGGCATTTTCGTCCTCGCGATTACGGCCGTTGTTCGAGCAGGCCGCGCAGCCGTTCCAGGGCGCGGATGTAGCGTTTCGCCGCCGCCGCCTCGCTGACGCCGAGCAGGACGGCCGCCTCGCGGCTTGTCAGCTGCTCGACGTGCCGCCACAGGATCAGGTCGCGCTCGTCGTCGTCGAGCCGGCCGAGCGCGACGCGGACCTTCTCGGCCACCTCGGCCGCCGCGACCTGGGCGCTCGGGGCCAGGCCCTGGGCGAGCAGGACGCTCGACGCCTCCGGCAGGGCCGGCACCTCGCGCCCGACGGCACGCTGTTCGGCGAGGAGGTGCATTCGGTGTAGCTGCAACACGCGCTCGCGGGCCAGGCCGTACAGCCACAGCGCCGGCGGCACGGGCTGCGTCTCGCGGTAGGTCGGCCAGCGGCGCAGCGCCTCCAGGTACGTCTCCTGGAGGACGTCGGACACGTCGAGCCGGGCGGCGAGTCGGCGGTCGAGGCGCAACTGGACCGCCCGGTACAGGGCCGGCCGCTGCTGCTCGAAGAGGGCTTCCAGGTCTTCCATCGGCGGACCTCCCCACCGGAAGGATAACTGCACCGGCGGCGCAAACGGGACAAGATTTCGCCGCCGCCTGCGGCCGCTCGGGGTTGACAGCGACGGCCGGTCTGGGCGATGTAGAGGGCCGTATGGATGCGCGCGTCGTTGTCGCGTGAAGGAGGAGATTCGATGCGACGAAGCCTCACGGCCCCGATCGTCGGGCTGACCCTGGCGTTGGCGATGGGTTGCAGCGATAGCGGTACGCCGGTGACCGCCCCGGACCCGACCGTCTCGCTCCCCGGCCCGAAGGAGGGCGGCGGCGGCACGCTGGCGGCCTTCAACTCCGGCGACATCCTGCCGCCGATCTCGCGCGAGGACGACAACCCGCGCATCGAGAAGGCCCGGCAGCAGATCGCCCTGATGAGCCAGGCAGTCCTGCGCTACATCGCCGAGAACAAGGCCGCCCCGCCGAGCCTGGAGGCGATCGCCCAGCCGGGCGAGGGCAAGACGCCATACTTCGACCCGGCCCTACTGCTCGACCCGTGGGGCTCGCGCGTCCAGTACGACCCGAAGGGGCCGATGAACGCCAACAAGCAGCCGGACCTGTGGTCGCTCGGCCCGGCGGACGGCTCGGTCTTCATCGGCAACTGGAGCGAGAAGCCGACGGCGGCCCCGACGCCGGTCCCGACCGTGCCGCAGCCGGTCAACCCGTTCGGCAAGGCGGAGCAGAAGGAAGAGCCGAAGAAGCTCGGCGAGCTGCCGTGACTCACCGTCCGAGCAGGTAGCGGTGCGGGTCGACCTCGTCGCGGAGCAGGCGTAGCTCCTCGGCCGTCGGGGCCGGCGTCTGCTCCAGCGCGTCACTGACCAGGAGCGGGAAGCTCGTCCGCTCGCGCACCTGGTCGAGCGTCACGCCCGGGTGCAGGCTGCGCACCTGCATCCGCTTCGTCTCGTCGTCGTAGCCCATCACGGCCAGGTCGGTGATGACGCGGTACGGCCCGGTCCCGGCCGGCAGCCCGGCCGCCTCGCGCGCCCCGGGCCCGGTCAGGTAGCCGGGCGTCGTCAGGAAGTCGAGCTTCTCGACGAAGCGGCGCGGGTCGTGGTTGGTCACGACCATGATCCGCCAGCAGAGCGACGCCAGATCGTTCGCCCCGCCGGAACCCGGGAAGCGCACCTTGGGTTTGGCGTAATCCTTGCCGATCATCGTCGAGTTGAGGTTGCCGTAGGCGTCGATCTGCGCCCCGCCGAGGAAGGTGTAATCGACCATGCCGCGCTGGCACGTCTCCATGATGTCGGCCATGCTCGTCGCCATGACGGCCCGGTAGAACGTGCGCGAATCGCCGACGCTGATCGGCATGGTCGGCAGCTGCGGCGCGACGCCGCCCGCCTCGAAGAGGATGACCAGGTCCGGGGCGTGCAGCCGCTGGGCGAGCATCGCCGCGGCGCACGGCACGCCGGTGCCGACGGCGACGGTCCGGCCGTTCTCCAGGCGGCGGGCGGCGCAGCAGATCATCAGTTCCATCGCGTTGTAGGACGCCATCGGGTCACCCCACCTTGAACAGCCGCCGGGTGTTCTCGACGAGGACCGTCTCCGCCAGGGCGACGGCCCGCTCCTCGCTGAGGTGGCCCGGCCGGACGAAGTCGTCGGCGAGCACCTTCGCCAGAATGCGGCGGTACATGGCGAACTTCGGCAGGCAGAACTCGAGCTTGTACGCGTCGCTGTAGTAGCCGATCTGCTTCGTCTTCGGCACGGCCTGGAGCCGGCCGCGCAGGTCGTGTTCGATGTAGACCGGGATGTTCGAGTACCACCAGTGGCCGTGGGCGATCACGTTCGGGAAGATCCAGGCGTAGCTGGCCAACTCCTGGTTCTGGGCGCTGGTCAGGACGCTGATACAGAACGGCACGTCGAGGAAGGCGTTGAACAGGGCCTTGTACTGGATCAGCGACGTCCGCTGGTCAAAGAGGTCCTGGCCCTGGAAGACGCCGGTCTCGTACACGCGGCGGTTGACGCCGATCATCAGGTCGAACGGCAGGCCGAACTCGCGGCAGTGCTCAGCCAGCATCCAGAACGTCGAGCCGGGGGCGACCTTGTTGCCGTCCGGGGCGTGCGGCGCGAAGTCCGGCGGCAGCGAGATGGCGCACGCCCGCGCGCCCTTACTCGTGAAGTGCTCGAACAACTTGGTGATCGCCTTGCGGAGGCTCGCCCCGTCGCCGGCCTCGATGCCGGTCGCCTTGGCGAGGCGTTGCTTGACCGCCGGCTTGTCGAGGTGGAAGACGAGGTCGTCCGTCCGCAGGCACGGCACATAGACGTTCGTGTCGAAGCCTTCCAACTTGTCGTCGAACTCGTTTGTCAGGAAGACGCGCTCCAGGCCGGAGCGCTTCAGCACCTCGTCGTCCCAGCCGGGCCGCTTCATGCGCGCCTCGGCCTGCTTCCAGAGGAAGTCCGTGTCCGCGCCGGTGACGCGGTCGCCGTCGAAGCCGAGGAAGGTGCGGGCGATGTCGAGGAACCACTGGGCCTGGGCCGTGTTGTCGTAGTGGCGGTCGAGGTAGGAGAGGATGGCCTTGCAGCGTTCGCGCGGATCGAAGTCGGCGGCGAGCGGCGTCTGCGGCATCCCGGCGGAGTGGGCGAGTTCGGTGTAGTAGTGGTAGCCGAGGATCTCGTCGAGGTTGCGGGCGGCCGGGCTGTGCGGGTTGATGTGCGTGTGCGGATCGACCAGGGTGATCCGGCTGATGCGCTCGTAGAGCGAGGTCTGGAGCGTGTCCATGACGAGATCCTCCGCACGACCGGGACGTTTTTACAATCCGTTGTAACCGTTACAACCGCGCGGCGCGGAATGCAAGGCCCTGCCGGCCGGGTTCATCGACGAGTTTTCTTCCGAAGGCAATGGCCCGGCAGCGAGTTGCGCCGGATCGCGGCGGCCGGCGCGGATTTCTGGCACGCCGGATGCATTGGTATCAATTGTTCGCAGGCAGCCAAGGCCGCGTCCCCCCGCGACCCCAGCAACCCCCCTCTCCTTCCCCTGCGACAACCCCGACGAAAGGCACCCCTCCCTTCCCCCGGAGGGGTGCCTTGTTTTATGGGGCGGGTCAGGCCGGAGGCTGCTCCGCCGCGAGTCGCTGGCGAAGGGAGGCGACGTAGTTCGCGTAGGCCTCGGCGTCGGGTCGGCCGATCGCCCGGTGGTACTCGACGGCGAACTCCAGGAGCGGGAGCGCCTGGGCGATCTGGCCGAGTTTCACCAGCTCGCACCCCCAGCCCCAACTGGTCGCCACCGCGCCGCGCTTGTTGCCGATCTCCCGATCGATGGCCAGACTCTGCCGGAAGCAATCGATCGCTTGGCGTGGCTGTCCAAGGTCGGCGTAGGTGAGTCCGAGGCTCAGTAAGGCCCCGCCCTCGCCGCGCCGGTCGCCGATCTCCCGGGCCAGCTCCAACCGGCGCTGGAGGAGGTCGATCGCCCGGTGGGGTTGGCCGAGCTGTCGGTAGGTCTTTCCGAGGTTGCCGATGGCGTTTCCTTCGCCCTGCCGGTCGCCGAGCTCCCGAGCGATCCGCAACCGGGCTTCGTGGCACTCGATGGCCCGGTCGAACCGGCCCAGAGCCCCGTAAGCATTTCCGAGGTTGCCCAGGACGATTCCCTCCCCCCGCCGGTCGCCCAGGGCTCGCGCGATCGTCAGCCGCCGCTCGTAGAATGAGAGTGCCTCCGCCGGTTGCCCCAGCGCGGCGCTCGCGAGGCCGAGGCTGCCGAGGGAGCTGCCTTCGCCCCGTCGGTCGCCCAACCCCTGGGCGATGCCGAGCTGCGCCCGGAACCAGGGGATCGCCTCGCGGGGCCGGCCGAGGGCGAGACAGGCGGTCCCGAGACAGCCGAGGATGTTGCCTTCGATGCGCCGGTCGCCGACCTCCCGGGCCAGCGCCAGGCCGTTCTCGTACGACTCGACGGCGAGCCGCACCTGGCCCAGCCGAAAATACGCGATGCCGAGGCCGACGCGGGCATACGCCTCGCTCCGGCGGTCGCCGAGCCGTCGGGTCCGGTCCGCCGCGACGGCGTACCAATCGACTTGTTCGTGGGCGAGCAACCGCAGGTCGAGCAGCCCGGCGGCTTGGAGGGCGACATCCCGGCAGATGACCTGCCAGGCCGGGGCGTCGGGTTGCCCGCGAGCCCGGTCGAACGCGACGCGGGCTTCGACCTCCACGGCTTCAAAACGGCGGAGGGCGACGAGGATGTGGTCGCCGCCTTGCTTGAGCTGGAGGTTGGCGGAGCGGAGCTCGTCGCGGAAGAGCGCGGCGTGGCGCAGTTCCAGCAGATCCCGACCTGAAGGGTCGAGTCGGCCCGTGGCGTATTCGCGGACGAGGTCGTGCAGGTGGAATCGCCTCTCCTCGGCCTCCCATGCCAGCAGGCTGTGCCGCTGTAACTCGCCGAGATAGTCGTCGGCGGTGTCCTCGTCCACGGCCCAGACCTGGGCGGCCCACCCCTTCTCGAACCCGCCGGCGAACACAGCCAGGGCGGACCACGCCACCTTGGTCGCGTCGGCGAGGAGGTCTTCGCTCTCCGCGACGACGAGCCAGACGCCGTCCAGCACGTTCAGCCGGCCGCGCGTCTGGAGCCGGCGCAGGTAGTCCGCCGCCGTCCAGTCCGGCCGTTCGGCCAACGCCGAGCCGGCCAGCCGCAGCGCGAGCGGTAGCCGACCGCAAGCCTGGGCCATGTCCGTCGCCTCGGCGTCGCTCAACTGCGGCACCAGGCTCCGCACCAGCGCCGACGCCGCGTCGGCCGGCAGCGTGTCCAGGTCGTGCCGGCGCAAGCCCTTGACCGCCAAGCGACGCCGCGACGTGACGATCACCACCGCCGGCGTCCCGGCCGGCGGCAGCAGCGCCTCGACCTGCTCGGCTGTGCCGGCGTTGTCGAGCAGGAGCAGCACCCGCTTGCCGGCCAGGGTCGCCCTGTACTCTGCCAGCAGGGCCGCGTCGTCGTCCGGGACGCGGTGGTCCACCCCGCGGAACTCGCGCACGATCCGCGCCTGCGCGTCGCACGGCCGGATCGGCACCGGATCGACGCCGCGCAGGTCGATCTCGATCAGGCCATCCGGGCAGCGCGACGCGAGGCGCTCGGCGAGCTTGCGGGCCAGCTCCGTCTTGCCGACGCCGCCCTGGCCCTGGACGCCGCTGATCGCCACGCCGGCGGCGTGCTGCAGTTCCAGTTCGGCCAGGTCGTCCTCCCGACCGACGAAGTCCGCCGCCGGCATCGCCAGCGAGCACGGCCCGCGCCGCTCGCCCTGCTGCCGGAGCCAGTGCTCCAGGGCGCGGTACACCTGGTGGCGCAGGTCGTGCGGGTTGACGAACCAGCGCACCACCTGATCGCGCGCGATCCGCTCCTGGAACGCCGCCAGCCGGTCGAGCGCGGCGTGCTCGACGCGTTCGTCCGGCCAGGCGGCCGACGGGTGGAGCAGGAAGCAGAGCCGGGCTAGGCCGCGCGTGCCGGCGTGGTCGTACTCGCACTCGGTGACGGAGGCGGCATAGCCCGGCTCGACGTAGCCGTAGCGCCGGGCGAAGACGCCGACGTAGACGCCGGCCCGGTCGAGCTGGGCCAGCGACGCGGCGGTCGCCCCGGCCCCGGTCGCCGGGAAGTCCTTCATATCGACGACGGCGAGGCCGAGCTCGTCGCACGCGGTGCGGACGGCCTCGCGCTCGTCGGGCAGGTCGCGGCTCGTGCTGCCGACGAAGACCAGGCGGGTCATGGACGCTCTCTCGACCGGAGGGAACCCTACCTAGAATATGCGACCATTGCCCCAGGTTTGCACGAAAACCGGCGACTGGTCGTCAGCCGTCGCACTCGACCTCGCTGATACGGAAGGCCGGCTCCCGGTCGAGGAACGCCCAGATCGCCTCGACCTGCCACGGCTCCATCGCCGGCCGGGTCGCGGGCCACCAGGCACGCCAGCCGTGGTAGGTCCACAGAGCCGGGTCCGGGGCCGACAGGCCGAGGTCCAGAACGTAGTCGCCCAGGACGAGCAAGCGCAGTTCGTCCTCGGCCCACGGCTCGGTGTAGCCCTCCGGGTTGGTGGTCAGGACGGCCCCACGCGGCGGGATGTCCAGCGGGCAGTTCTCGGCTCGGTACTCGCGGTTGAGCCGGTCGCACCGCGCGTCGGCCGCCGGGCGCGACGAGAACACGTCGCGCGGGAAGCCGCCGTCGGGGTGGTTCGCGAAACGGGCCCGCCACCAGGCCACCGGCTGGACGACGTAGAGCAGGTCGGCCGGAACCCGCCGGGGCAGTCGCCGCCTCATCCCTCGCCCTCCGCCAGGACGCGCTCGACGATCTGATACGTGCCGAGGACGCCCCGGGCGCGCAACTCCTGGGCGTAGGCGACCGCCCGTTCGAGCGACCGGAACGCCTTGTGGGTGACGCCGTCGTCGCTCGCCTCGAAGAACGAGTCGTTATACTCCCACGCGCACTCCAGCACGAGATAGACGACGTCCGGCCGCGGCGCGGCGTCGCCGGCCTCCTCACGCCGCTCGGCCTCGTATTCGCCCCGCCAATCGACGTCGCGCATCGCCTCGTCCTCCCGCACGGTCTACGGCCCGACGGGGCGGATGTGACGCGGCCGGTTCGTAGAATAGCCGCCTGTCAGCGATCCATCGGAGGGACGACCATGACCCTGAACGTGACGTTGATCCAGGGCGGCGGCATGGGCCTCGACCAGGTGCCGGCCGTGCAGCGCATCGTCGCCGCCGCCGGGGTGGCCATCGCCTGGGACGAGCACCTCGCCGGTGCGGCCGCCCTCGAAGCCGGCCAGCCGGCCCTGCCGCCGGCCCTGCTCGACTCGGTCCGCCGCACCGGCCTCGCCCTCAAGACGAAGCTCCTCCCGCCGACGACGAAGCCGGGCGGCCGGCCGGTCAACTTCAACGTCAAGCTGCGGCAGGAACTCGGCCTGTTCGCCTCCGTCAGGCCGCTGAAGAACCTGCCCGGCCTGCCGGCCCGGTTCGACGGCGTCGATATGCTCGTCGTCCGCGAGCTGACCGAGGACCTCTACGGCGCGATCGAGCACGAGGTCGTCCCGGGCGTCGTCCAGAGCATCAAGGTCGTCACCGAGGCGGCGAGCCGGCGCTTCTTCACGTTCGCGTTCGACTGGGCGGCGAAGGCCGGCCGGAAGGAGGTCGTCTGCGTCCACAAGGCGAACATCCTCAAGCTGGCCGACGGCCTGTTCCTGGAGGCGTTCCGGTCCGTGGCGGCGAAGTACCCGCAGTTGAAGACGCGCGAGCTGATCGTCGACAACTGCTGCATGCAGATGGTCGCTCGGCCGACGCAGTTCGACGTGCTGGTGATGGGCAACCTGTACGGCGACATCGTCAGCGACCTGGCCGCCGGCGTCTGCGGCGGCATCAGCACGACGCACGGCATCAACGTCGGCGACAAGGTGCGCGTCTACGAGTCGTTCCACGGCGGGCCGCGCGAGGCGGTCGGCGCGGACCGGGCCAACCCGCTGCCGCTCTTGCTGCCGGCGATCGACCTGCTGGAGGCGACCGGCCACGGCGAGGCGGGGCAGCGCATCCAGAAGGCGATCGGCGTCGTGCTGACGGAGCACAAGGTGGCGACGCCGGACCTCGGCGGCACGGCGACGACGACCGCGATGGCCGACGCGATCGTCGCGGCGCTGGGGTGACAGCGAGCGAACCGATGTGCGGAGGATCGGCGATGGTCTGGGATCCGTACCGCTTCGAGTATGTGCGGGCTTGCTACCGCGACGAGGCCGAGTACCTCCGGATCTGCCTCGACCTCGACTTGGTGAGCGGCGGTGAGGTCATCGCCTGGGCGGACGAACTCGTTGCCGCCTTGCCCCAACCGCCGGTTGAGATGATCGACTTGTCCCTCCAGACCGGAGAGCCCGCCCACGCGCTGGCGACCGCCATCGCGAGTGTGAGCCGTGGCGCGAATACGGACGCTGTCGCCCGACAGGTTCTGGGATTGCTAAAACGTCGGTTTGCACGAGGGGACGCCACCGCCGAGGTGGCTCGATTACTATTCCGTCTCGCTGATTTTCTCGACGTGCCGGAGCGCCTTCGTAACGTGCTTCGCATGTCGCATTGGGTCTTGGAGGATGCGGCACACGGCTACGGCGACGCGTATCAAGTTCGGGAGCGAATCGCCCAGCTCTTCGAGGAACACGCCGCTGTGGACCGCATCGGCCCGGGGCTCGGCCTCATCCCTTGACCGTCATCAGCGGCCGCAGCTCCGCCACCGGCCGGGCGATGCCGGCCGTCTCCAGCGTCCGCACGATCGGGCCGATCCCCTTGTACGCGAACGGGGCCTCCTGCTTCAGGTCGTCGAGCTTCTTCTGCAAGATGTCCCGCCGCGCCTGCAGGTCCGGCCGGCGGAAGTCCACCGGCGTCACGACACGGAAGCGGCGCAGGAAGTCGTCGAACTCGGCGTCGTGGCCGCGCATCGCCTCGCCGCGGGCCAGGGCCCGGCCGGCACCGTGGCTCGCGCTCGCCAGCGCCTCGGCGTTGCCCAGGCCGACCAGCAGGAAGCTCGACGCCCCCATGCTGCCCGGCACCAGGACCGGCTCGCCCAGGTAGCGGTACGGCGTGCCGGCCATCGCCTCGACGCCGCGCGCCGGGCACGCCCCCTTGCGGTGGACCCAGCGCACCCGGCCGGCGGCCTCCTCGCGCCAGACGAGGTTGTGCGGCGCGTCGTAGACGAGCGGGAAGTCGACGTCGCCCAGGACGCTCTCCAGGCTCGCCTTGAGCATCAGGGCGAGGAAGAGCCGATTCGCGAAGGCGAAGTTCGCCGCGTTGTGCAGCGCGTCGCGGAACGTGTCCGCCTCGCGCCGGTAGCGCGGCCCGGTCGGCAGGACGAAGACGCCGTTGTCCGGGTGGCGCAGCTCGGCCGGGTAGAGCTTGCGGATCACGTCGCGGAAGTAGCCGCCGCACAGGTGGCCGACGCCGACCGAGCCGGTGTGGACCATCACCACGACCATGCCGACCTTCAGGCCCCACGCGTGGGCGGCGGTGCCGTCGAGGATCTTCTCGACCGCCTGCACCTCGACGAAGTGGTTGCCGCCGCCGATCGAGCCGATCTGCGAGTCGCGCGAGAAGCCCTCCTCCGGGCCGAGGAAGTCGTCCAGGCCGAAGACGCGCTCCGCCCGCAGGCTGCCGAGCTGTTCGACCTTGTCCAGGTCGCGTTCGAGGTTCTGTTCGTGGAACAGCCGCCAGAGGCCGTCGGCCTGCTCCCGCGGCACCGCCTCCAGCAGGCCCATCAGGCCGTTGGTGAACAGGGCCGTCCGCTGGGCCCGCGTCATCGGGATGTTCCGGCCGCCCTCGAAGTAGATGCGCCGGCAGGCCGACTCCAGCTCGTCCATCTTGCCGTCGAGCTGGCCGACGGTCAGCGACGTGGTATGGACCCGCATGCCGCAGTTGACGTCGTTGCCGATCGCCTGCGGGATGAGGAAGCCCTCGGTGGCCAGGACGGTGCCGACGGGGACGCCGGCCGCCTTGTGGAAGTCGGGCGTGACGGCGACGCGCGGGATGGCGGGCTCGTCGTCGAAGGCGTCCGGCTGCGCCTCGGCCATGCGGGTGACGGTGTCGCGCACGTCGAGCAGGCTGAGCAACTCGTCGACGGCGGCCGGCTCGACCGGGACGTCGTCGCGGGCGAACAGGGTCGCGTCGATGCCGTGCGGGTTGTCGACCGCCAGCCGGGTGTCATCGACGCGGCGGAGGCGCGGGTGCGGGCGCATGGAACAGGGTCACTCCGGATTCGGGTCTCCACCTACAGAATGGCGACCCGCCCGGATTGTGACACCTCACGCCGGCTTCGCCCCCGCCCGGCCGGCCTCGACGACGAACGACGCCCGCACCTCGGCCGCTCCGCCCGGCTTCGTCACCTCCGCGACGACGACGTAATCGCTCTGCCACGTCCCCGGCTTGACGACGCAGCGGACGTAGCCGCGCTGGGCGTTGAAGAACCGCACGCACGGGTTCTTCATCAGCAGCTTCGCCTCGCGCTCCTTCTGCCGGTCGAGCGGCTGGCCGTTGCCACCGCTGCTGATGCTGGTCCCGACGAACTCGGTCGCCACGACCGGCAGCTCGGCCTTGCGGTCGTCGACGCGCAGGTCGTTGACCCAGTTGCAGTGGATGTCGCCGGTCAGCACGACCGGGTTCGGCACCCGACGCTGGGCCAGGAACTCGACGAGCTTCATCCGCTCGTGGGCGTAGCCGGGCCACTGGTCCATCGAGTAACGCGACACGTCCGCGTCCGGCATCAGCCCGGTGGCGACGTTGACCATGCCCATCATCACCTGCTGGGCCAGGACGTTCCACGTCGCCGACGACCGGAGCAGGGCCGCCTTGAGCCAGTTCGCCTGGGCCGCTCCGAGGATCGTGTTCTTCGGGGCGAGGGCGTCGTCGTTCAGGTCGGACTGCTTGTCGCCGTTGGGCTGGTCGGTGCGGTACTGGCGCGTGTCGAGCACCTGGAACGACGCGAGCCGGCCGTAGGACACCGTCCGGTAGAGTTTCATGTCCGGGCCGTGCGGCAGCGAACAGGGCCGGAGCGGCATGTTCTCATAGTACGCCTGGTAGGCGTTGGCCCGCTGCTCCAGGAACGCGGCCGGGTCGGCGTCCTTCCGCTCGCTGATCTCGGCGGCGTAGTTGTTCTCGAACTCGTGGTCGTCCCAGGTGACGACCCATGGACACCGGGCGTGCATCGCGGCGAGGAGCGCGTCGCCCCGGTACTGGGCGTGCCGGGCGCGGTAGTCCTCCAGGGCGACGATCTTCTTGCCGTGGTGTTTGCGGACGCGGTTGTTCGCGCCGGCCCCCTCGTAGATGTAGTCGCCGAGGTGGACGACCAGGTCGAGGTCGTCCTTGGCCATGTGCTCGTAGGCGGTGAACAGGCCCGTCTCGTAGTGCTGGCACGACGCGAACGCGAAGCGCAGCGCCGCCGGCGTCGCCGTCGGGGCGGGCGTGGTGCGCGTCCGGCCGACCGGGCTCGTCGCGTCGCCGGCCTTGAAGCGGTACCAGTACCACCGGTCCGGCTGGAGGCCGTCCACCTCGACGTGGACGGAATGGCCCAGCTGCGGCGTCGCGACGGCGGTGCCGCGGGCGACGACGGTCTTCATCGCGTCGTCGGACGCGAGTTCCCACTGCACCTCGACCGGCTCGGCCGGCATGCCGCCGAAGTCCTCCAGCGGCTTCGGGGCGAGGCGCGTCCAGAGCAGGGCGCTCGTGTCGGCCGGGTCGCCGGACGCGACGCCGAGGGTGAACGGGTCGGCGTCGAAGCGCGGCGCGCGGACGACGCGGCCCTCGGTACGGCCGCCGAGGAAGGGCAGGGAGGCCAGCGCCGCCCCGTAGGCGAGGAAGAGTCGTCGGCTGACGCCGCCCTCGTAGCGGACGGCGTCGCGCAGCCTGGTCAGGTCGAGCATCGGAGCCCTCGGTTCGGGACGGGCGACGGGATATCTCCCGGTGACATAACCCGACCCGGACGGCGCGGCCCGCGAAAAAGGGGTGAAGACCGGCGGTCGTCAGGGCAGGTCCCACAGCGCGACCTTCGCCGCGTTGTAGCCGCACGCCCCGTGGACGCCGGCCCCCGGATGCGTCGAGGCCGAGCAGAGGTACAGGCCGCGCACCGGCATCCGGTAGTTCCAATACGGGAAGTACGGCCGGAAGAAGAGCAGCTGGTCCGCCTGCGAGCTGCCGCCGCCGAGGTCGCCGCCGACGAGGTTCTCGTTCATCGCCTCCAGGTCCGGCGGCGCGAAGATGGCGCGCCCGCGGATCTTGCCCTTGAACCCCGGCGCGAGCGCCTCGATGCGCGCCTCGATCCGGTCGGCGTACACCTCGCGCTGGGCGGCCCAGCCGCCCTCCAGTATCGACGGGACGCGCGAGTACGCCCACAGCGTCTGGCTGCCGGCCGGGGCCCGGGTGTGGTCCGCCAGCGACTGCTGGCCGATGACCAGGTACGGGTTGTCCGGCAACTGGCCGGCCCGGGCCTGGCGCGTGAACCGCCGCAGGTCGTCGAGGCTGTCGCCGGTGTGGACGACGGCGGCGTGGCGCGTCTCCTTGCACGTCCACGGCACCGGGCCGGACAGGGCCCAGTCCATCTTGAACGTGCCCCAGCCCATGCGGAACTTCTTCAGCCGGCTGCCCGACCACGACGACGCGTACGACTCCGGCAGCAACCTGTGGAACAGGGCGTGTGGGTTGACGTCCGCCAAGACGGCCCGGCGGACGACGATCTCGTCGCCCTGCTCCGTCTCGACGGCGACGGCCCGGCCGTTGACGGTGACGATGCGGCGCACCCGGCTGCCCAGGCGCACCTGGCCGCCGGCTTCCTCCAGCCGGCGGAGCAGCGCCTGCGTGATCGCCTTCGCCCCGCCGACCGGGACGGGGAAGCCGGCGTCGCTGGCGAGCAGGGTGAGCACCAGGCCGAGGCCGGCCCCGGCGAAGTCGTCCGGGCCGAGATCGACGTGCAGCGCCAGGGCGGCGATCACGCGGCGGGCCGCCTCGGTGCGGAAGTGGCTCGTCCCGAACCGGGCGGTCGTCGCGCTGCCCTTCCAGGCGAGCTTGAGCAGGTTCGTCACGCCGAGCCGCCACGCCGGGCCGACCGCGCCCAGCGGCGCGAGTAGCGCCTCGGCCAGGCGCTCGCCCATGCCCTTCTGCCAGGTGGCGAGCTTGCGCCAGGCGTCGCCGTCGGGGCCGAACGTCTTCGCGGTGCGGTCGAGGTTGCGGCCGATCGTGACGCAGGAGCCGTCCGGGGCGGGGTGGCTGCTCTCCCAGCCGGCGTGGGCCCAGTGCAGGCCGGCCCCGGCCAGGTTCAGCTCGCGGAACGCCGGGCTGTACTGCCCGAACGGGAAGAACGCCGCCCCGACGTCGTGGACGAAGCCGGGTAGCGTCGTCTCCAGCGACCAGACCGCGCCGCCGGGCCGCGGCTGCGCCTCCAGGACGAGAACCTTCCAGCCGGCCCGGGCGAGCATCGCCGCCGCAGTCAGGCCGTTCGGCCCGGAGCCGATCACGACGGCGTCGGGGTCAGACCGATCGCTTCGCGGTGCCGCCACGTCAGCTCCCGCCCTTCAAGGCCGACTCCGGCACGTCCTTGAACAGCGACTTGTTCGGCCCGCCGCCGCCGACCGCCTGCTCCAGCTGGTCGGAGAACTGGCCGACCTGGTTGCTCGACGGGTTGTCCCCCTGCAAGAGCTTCAGGACCGGGACGGCGGTCTTGACGACGCCGGAGACGTACTTCTGCGTCGCCTCGGGCTGCTTCGATTCGGTCGCCTCGAGTAGTTGCAGGCCCTCCTGCAACCGGGCGGCGTAGACCTTGCACGGCAGCTTGGCCTGCTTGTTCTCGACGAGGGCGAACCCGGTGAACGTCGGCAGGAACCGGCCGATCTGCTCGGCGGCGTAGTCGGGGCAGTAGTCCTTGTCGAGGGCCGGGGAGACGCGGGCCAGGGCGATCGCCGCCTCGACGCGCTCGTCCATCAGGGCCGGCGGCGTGACGCCCTCGCCGGCCATGGTCTTGAGCAGGACGACGCTCGGGTACGACTTGTCCGGCAGGCTCGGCAGGCGCGTCAGGCCGAGGGCGCGGATCGCGTCGCGGCGGAGGATCTGGAAGGCGCGCACCTCCTGCGGCGAGACGCCGGACGGGAACTTGGCCGGCCGCTGGACGAACTTCGTCAGGGCGGCGGCCGCCTTCTCGACCCCCTCCTTCGGCAGCAGGGTCGCCGCCTTCGGGTGGCTGAGCAGGTCGGCCAGGCCCCGGATCATATGGTACTTGACCGCGTCGAGCTGGCCGTCGTCGGCGAGCACCTCGACGTAGAGGTCGAGGCCGTCGGCCTGGTCGAGTTCCGGCAGGCGGGCCAGGCAGCGGGCGACGTTGACCCGGGCGATGGGTAGCCGCGACCCGAGGACGAGCTTCCCCTGGGTGATCAGGGCCTTGGTGTACAGCGCCAGGGCGGCCGCCGTCTTCGCCTTGTCCCTGGTCAGGCGCGACAGGTCGCCGTCGAAATCGCTGTAGAGGCGCTCGATCGACTTGGGGCCCTTCGGCTCCATGTGGTACGCCTCGTCGTGGAAGCGGAACAGGATGTAGCGCACCTGGGCGTTGAGGGCCTCGACGTGGGCGGGGTTGTTCGGGTCGGCGGCGAGCTCGCCCTTGACCAGCTTCGGGATGAGGTCGCGGTTCTCCTTCTTGGTGACCTCGTCCTCGAGGTCCTTCGAGCCGATCGTCTCCGGCCCCTGGCCGCGGGCGGGGACGACCAGGCCGACGACGACCAGGCCGAGCAGACCGACCGACAACCCCCGCAGGGCCCGCGCCATGAACCGCACCATGTGGCCACCTCACGCCGGAAACGAGAACCGCTTGTACTGAAAGGCTAACAACCGCGTCGGGGCCGTGTCAACCGGCCGACGCGGTCGCTCCGCAAAAAGAACGCCAGGGCGGGCGGCTTCGTTGGCGGGCCGGGGCGGGTCACTCCTTCGGCAGCTCCTTGCCGCCGACGGTCTTGACCCCGTCGCGCGGCACGACGGCGACGACGTAGCGGAACCCGGGCCGCAGGTCCTTCGTCGCCAGGCCGCCGACGCCCAGGTCGCCCGTCTCCGTATCGAGCATCGCGCCGAGGGTGAGCTTGCTGCCGACGGTCGTCGTCACGACGACGAGGTCCTTCTTGAAGTCGATGATCGGCTTCTGCTCGCCGAGCTTCCAGGCGGCGAATAGCTCGTCGAACGCCTTCTGGGTGGCGATGACGCCGGTGGCCGGCTTCTTCGCCTCGAGCTTCTCGTCGTCGATCGAGCCCTGGAAGAGGACCTTGGCGTCGAGCTTCTTCTTCTCGGCGCGGGCCTCGCCGGGGACGAGCAGGGCCGCGACGGCGATGGCGACGATCCCGAACAGCGCGCGAGTCATGACCGGACTCCTTGACGTGAGGAACGAACCGCTTCGAGCCGAGGCTATTGTTGGCGGCGCGCCGGGCCGGGGCAAGGCGACGCGGCGGTTTTCTCGGCCCCGCGCGGTACAATCCAGGCGGAGGCCCCATGCTCGAGCTGCACGGACACACCGGGCGCGTCCGCGCCCTGGCCTACGCCCCGGACGGCCGGATGCTCGCCTCCGGGAGCGACGACCGGACCGTCCGCCTGTGGGACGTCACCGCCGGGGCGTGCCTCGCCACGCTCGACGGCCACGAGGACTGGGTCCGCGCCCTGGCCTGGAGCCCGGACGGGGCCGTCCTCGCCAGCGGGGCGTGGGACGACCGCGTCGTCGTCCACCCGCGCGCGAAGCGGCGCAAGGCCCGCGCCCTGCACGGGCAACATCTCGGCGGCGTCTGGTCGCTCGCGTATCGGCCCGACGGCACCGCGTTGGCCGTCGGCGCGGGCGACGGCCAGCTCACCGTCTACACCGACTTCGCCAAGGGGAAGCCGAAGCGCGTCGCGGCGCACGCCTGGCCGATCCACGCCGTCGCCTGGAGCCCGGACGGCCGGGCCCTCGCCACGGCGAGCCACGACCGGACGGTCAAGGTCTGGGACGGCGACTGGCAGCTCGCCCGCACGACGACGGCCGAACACGCCGGCTGGCTGCGCTGTCTCGCCTGGAGCCCGGACGGCCGACTCCTCGCCGCCGGCGGCGAGGACGCGACGGTCCGCGTCTGGAATTCGGCGGGCGAGGCGGTGTTCGAGCCGCTCGTCGGCCACGCCGACCGGATCGCCGCGGTCCAGTTCTGCCGCGACGGCGGCCTCCTCGTCTCGGCGAGCTGGGACGGCACGATCCGGACCTGGAGCGCGACCGACGGCCGGCCGATCGCCGGACGCGACTGGGGCCTCGGCCGGATCGACGCCCTCGCCCTGTCGCCGGACGGCATGACCGCCGCCGCGTCCGGGCGCGACCACGTCGTCCTCGTCTGGGACACGGACGGCGTCGGCGTCATATAGCCCCCGGCTTGCCGGGCGTCTTCGCAGCCGACCAAATCAACAGGCACCCCCGGCAAGCCGGGGGCTATGTGAGGATCGCGATGCTCCTCCTACCGCCCACGCCGGGAAAGCCGCTCAGCCTCGCCTGCTCGGCGGACAGCGCCCGGCTCTACGTCGGCTGCGGCGACGGCTCCGTCGCCTGCTGGGACCGTCAGGATGGCGGCCTCGACGCGGTCTATCGCCATCCCGGCCACCTGCCCGTCGTCCGGGTGGCGTGCGGCCCGGACGGCTGGCTCGCGGCCGCCTTCTCGCGGCAGATCGCCCTGATCCCGCCGGACGACGAGCAGGCGGAGGTGATCGACACGGTCGGCCTCGGCGGCGGCCTCGTCGCGTTCGGGCCAGGCGGCGACCTGGTCTACACCGCCCACGCCGCCGGCGAGTGGCGGCACCACCGGCCCGGCGTCGGCCCCGGTCGGCACGTCGTCGCCTGCTCCGGCGACGCGCTCGCCCTGGCGGCCCAGTCGGACCGGCCGTGGGTCGTCCTCGGCCACGGCGTGCGAAAGACCGGCGGCGCGACGTGGTGGCACTTCGACGGCGCGCCGAACGCGGCCGGGTCGTTCCAGGTGACGACCCCGGTCGTCGCGGTCGCCGTCTCGCCGGCGGGCGACCGGCTCGCGATCGGCACCCGGTCCGGCCTGGTGTCGCTGCTCGACCCGGACGGCTCCGGGCCGACGCGCGTCCTCGGCTCGTTCCGCGTCGCGCAGCGCGACCAGCGCGTCGCCTGGGAGGGGGGCGTCTTCGGCCTGGCGTTCACGCCGGACGGCCGGGAGCTGCTCACCGTCAGCAGCGACGGCGACGCCCAGCGCTAGGACGTCGCCGGCCAGCGCCTGCTCGGCAGCCTCGACTGGGAACTCGGCCGACTGACCGCCCTGGCGTTCGCCCCGGACGGCCAGACGGCTGCCGCCGTCGCCGCCAGCGGCCGGGTCGTCGTCTGGGACGTGGACTGAGGGGAAGCCATGCGCACCATCGACGCCCACCGCGGGCCGATCCTCGCCGTGGCATACCTGCCGGGGCAGCGCCTCGCCTCGGCCGGCTGGGACAAGACCGTCGCCGTGTGGGACGTCGCCGAGGGCACCGAACTGGCCCGCCACCAGACGACCCGGCCGGTGATCGCCGTGGCCGGGTCGCCCGACGGCGAGCAGGTCGCGTTCGGCGACGCAGTCGCGCTCGCCGTCTGGGAGCCGGCGAGCGGGGCGGTCGAGCCGCTGCCCGGAGCGGCGGTGTCGTCGCTGGCGTGGAGCCGCGACGGGGCGTATCTGGCCGGGGGGTACTTCGAGCGGCGGTTCCGGGTCTGGGCGGTCCGTCGGCGGGACTGGCTGCCACTGGACCGGGTCGCCATGCCGATGAAGCTCGACTTTGCCGCGGACGGCCGGCTCCTCGTCGTCGGCGACACGGCCGTCTGGCTGGCCCGGCCGCCGGAGCGGGCGACGCGCCAGCTCGGCTTCGGCTCCGGGCGGCCGAAGCGGCTGACGGCTGGGGCGATCTCGCCGGACGGGGCGTGGGTCGCCCTCGGAGGCCCGGGGGGCGAACTGGGCGTCTACCGCCCCGACGGCAAGGCGGACCGGAGGCTGTCGGGACACCGCGGCCACCTGCTCGGCTGCGCGTTCAGCGCCGACGGTCGGCTCCTGGTGACGGCGTGTTATGACGGCATCGTCCGCCTGTGGGACGCGGCGACCTGGACCGAGCGGGCGTGCTACGACTGGCGGATCAGCACGATCCGCGGCGTGGCGGTCGCCCCGGACGGCATGACCGCCGTCGCGGCCGGCTTCGACGGGACGCTCCTCGTCTGGGACCTGGACTGAGCCGCCTCACGTCGCCGGCGCGTTCAACACCGTGTCGTCGATGTAGACGTCGTCGCCGGCCTTGTGGTACTCCGGGCCGAGCACCTCGACCACGGTCGGGTTCCGCGGCGGGTGCGCGTGCGGCGAGGCGAAGTACCCCTCGACGATCACCGCCTGCTCGCGGTACTCCGGCACCTGCATCAGGAAGGCGTGCAGCTTCGCCAGGTTGTAGTGCGGCACCGTCGCGTACAGGTGGTGCGGCAGGTGGTAGTCCATGCCGAGCGGGAAGACCGCGTAGCGGATCAGCGGCCGGATCAGGAACGTCCGGCTGTTCGTCAGCCAGCCGCGGTCGGCGTTGCCGTGCTGGACGACCTGGCGCAGGATCATGAACAGCGAGAACGCCGTGAAGATCGGAACGACCCACAGCGCCAGGAAGTAGAGCCACACCACGCCGCCGAAGAAGTGCGCCGCTACGCCGAGGCCGGTGAACAGCAGGAAGTTGAACGTCACCCGGCTCATCGCCGTCGCCTTCGGCGCGATGACCGGCGGCACCTTCGTCACGAAGTAGTGGTCCGCCGGGATCGACCGCAGCACGGCGAGGACGACCAGCGTCAGCGCGACCGGCACGGCGAGGACGACCCACAACGGGGCGGTCAGCGACAGCGTCACCATCAGCGCGAACAGCCCGAGCGCGTGCAGGACGCCGATCCGCTTCGGCCGGGGCGAGACGTAGCGGTCCTTGTAGGCGTAGGGGCCCGTGTCGGAGCCGAAGGCGTTGTACTTCGCCCGGACGAGGATGTAACGCACCAGCGGGATCAGCGTCGCCTGCCAGAGCAGCGTCCGCAGCAGCTGCCCTTTCGTCGCAGGGAAGTTGAGCCAGTGGCCGGACTTCCGCAGCTGACCGGCGTCCGGATCCTGGTCCGGGTCGTTGACGAACTGGTGATGGGCCAGGTGGAAGACCCGGTACGTGTACGTCGAGCTGAACAGCGGGAAACTGCAGAACCAGTCGGACACCGCCTCGTTGAGAAGCCGGCCGCGGAACAGGGCGTAGTGGACCGCCTCGTGCGTCAGGGCGGCGAGCTGGTGCTGCGACGCGCCGATGACGACGACGGCCGGCACCCAGACGAGGAGCGTCCAGGCCGGGTTCCACTCGGCGGACAGGGTCCACTGGTGAAACGCGACGACGCCGGCGACGGCGAGCAGGATCACCGCCCAGGCCCGGGCGAGGTAGAGCCAGTTGGTGACGTTGTCCGTCTGGCGCAGCTCCTGGAGCTTCTCCTTGACGGCCCGGTCGCGCAGGGTGCGCGGCGTCTCGCTGGTCGGAATCACCCCCATCGGCGTGGCTCCCGAAAAGGACAGGGACGGCGGCCTTCTCTATCCTGATCGGCCAAGCGCGAAGCGTTCTCCAGCCCGGAGATGACGCCCCAGACGCCCCAGAATTGGCAAGCGTTCCAGCCCGCTCATCTTACCACGGACGCCGCTGGGAAATGCGCGGTCCGGCACGCCACGGCGGCGCAGCGGGCTGGCGCGGCGTTGCAATCCTCACGATGGCGCGAACCGACACGGCGGTCAAGGGCCGAGGAGGAGTTCCAGCCGGCGTAGCTCCGTCTCCAGCGGCTCGAAGTCGGCCTCGACGGGAGCGACGCCCTCGCTGGCGCAGCGGCGGCGGAGGCGGTCGAGTTCGTCGAGAACCCGCAGCATTGCCGAGCGTACGAGCTGGCGATGGCGGTGCTGACGCACCTCGTCCGGGCTGGGCGGGGCGGGGTGGGTCGCCGCCTCGGCGAACGGGCCGCGTTCGAGCAGCTCCTCGCGGTAGATCGGAAGGCTGGCCGGGGCGTCGATGCCGAGACGGACGAGGCCGGCCTTGATGGCGACGACCTGGAGGCGGGTGGCGATCGTCGGGAAGATGATCTTTTCGTCGGTACGCCGAGACAGGACTAACATGGCGGGGATCCTTTCCCTCGGCGGCTCCGTGCCCGGTTGACCGTGGCCCCTCCGTGGCCACGCGGTGGCGAACGAGATCATCTTAGAGCCGGCGAAGGCGGACGGCAAGCCATTCTGGACACGAATCTCCCGGATGCGGTATCGTGGCACGCCGGTTGCGGAGTAGTCGGGCGTGGCGGACGGGCGGTCCGCCGCTTGACCCCACACGGAGGACACCGCGATGAAGCTGCAACGAAGCCGCCTTTTCGCCCTGGCGACGTCCGTTTTCTTCCTCGGTCTCGCCGGCGGGGCGGCGAGAGACCCCGCCGCGGCCGCCGACCCGGAGGTGCGCCGCCTGTACGACGCGGCCCGCGAGCGGTACGGGCGGGTCGATTCGTACATCGCCCGCCTGACGCGACGCGAGAAGGTGCGCGGCGAGCAACGGCCGGAGGAGCTGATCCTGTTCAAGTTCCGGGCCGAGCCGTGGAGCGCCTACCTGCGCTGGCTCGGCGAGGCCGGCGAGGGGCGCGAGGGGCTCTACGTCCCGGGCCGGCACGACGACAAGGTCCACACGCGCATCGCGGCGGGCGACGTGCCACTATTCCCGGCCGGCTACCGGATGTCCCTCGCCCCGGACGGGGCCCTGCTCAAGGCGGCGTCGCCGCATCCGATCACCGCGCTGGGCCTCGGCGCGGCGCTCGACAAGCTCGGCGACGCCCTCGCCGCCCAGGAGCGCGGCGACGACCGGCTCGGCACCCTGGCCGCCGTCGGGCCGGAGAAGCTGGAGGAGTTCGACGAGCCGGTCCGCGGCATCGAGCACCGCCTGCCGCCGGGGGCGGACCCGGCCGTGCCGCGCGGCGGGCGGCGCGTCTACTGGTTCGACCCGGCGACCGGCCTGCCGACGGTCGCCCGGACGCGCGACGACACCGGGACCGTCGTCGAGTACTACCGCTACGACCGCCTCCAACTCGGCGTCGGCCTCGACGACGCCGACTTCGACCCGGACCGCCTCTGGGGGGCGCGCCCCGGCAAGGTGACGACGCCTTGACCGGGTCGGCGTCACACCGCCTTGCCGTCGCGGTAACTGGTTCTGGCCTGTTCCGCGGGCGGGGCGGTGTCGTAAAATGCGCCGGTGTCGCTCTCCCCGCACGGACGCGCAGGCTGGAAAGGGATCGTCCGCATGACCGTCAAGACGCGCTCGATGAAACCCGCCACCAACGGCACGCCCGACCCGTCCGACAAGCCCGTCACCGTGCCCGACTTCGTCTCCGCCCGCGCCCAGGGCCGCAAGCTGACCATGCTGACGGCCTACGACTACACGATGGCCCGCCTGCTCGACGAGGCCGGCGTCGATTCGCTCCTGGTCGGCGACTCGCTCGGCATGGTCGTCCAGGGCCACGCCGACTCGCTGCCGGTCACCCTCGACGAGATGGTCTACCACACGCGCCTCGTGGTGCGGGGTGCGAAGCGGGCCCTCGTCGTCGCCGACCTGCCGTTCCTGACGTACCAGGTCAGCCCGCAGCAGGCGGTCGAGAGCGCCGGCCGGCTGATCAAGGAGGCGGGCGCGCACGCGGTCAAGCTCGAAGGCGGCGTCCGTAGCGTCGCGGCGGTCGAGGCGATCACCCGGGCCGACATCCCGCTCATCGGCCACGTCGGCCTGACGCCGCAGTCGGTGCGCCGCCTCGGCGGCTTCAAGGTGCAGCGCGACGCGGACCGCCTCCTCGAAGACGCCAAGGCGATCGAGCAGGCCGGGGCGTTCGCCGTCGTGGTCGAATGCGTCCCGGCCGAGCTGGCCCGGCGGGTGACCGAAGCGTTGACGATCCCGACGATCGGCATCGGGGCCGGGCCGCACTGCGACGGCCAGGTGCTCGTCGGACACGACGCCCTCGGGCTTTACACCGCGTTCCACCCGCGCTTCGTCAAGCGCTACGCCAACCTGGCCGACGCCGTGCGCGAGGCGGTGCGCGGCTACTGCGACGACGTCCGCAGCGGGGCGTTCCCCGCCGAGGAGCACAGCTTCCGGTGAGGGCGGTCTTGCGTGGGGCGACCGTCCTCGGTCGCCTTTTCGTCTCCAAGGCGACCGAGGACGGTCGCCCCACGGCACAGCCGAGGCCCCGATGCCCGACGCGCGCGACGAACTGCTCGCCCTGAACCAGAAGCTCCTGGAGGCGATCGCCGCCGGCGACTGGGCGACGTACCAGGCCCTGTGCGCCGACGACCTGACCTGCCTGGAGCCGGAGTCGCACGGCACCCTCGTCCGCGGCCTGGCGTTCCACCGCTTTTACTTCGACCTCGGCGGCATCCGCGGCCGACACACGACGACGATGGTCGAGCCGGACGTGCGCCTGCTCGGCGACGTGGCCGTCCTCGCCTACGTGCGGCTGGTGCAGAAGGTCGGCCCGGACGGTCAGCCGGTCACCGTCGCCAGCGCCGAGACGCGCGTCTGGCAGCGCGTCGAGGGCCGGTGGCGGCACGTTCATTTCCACCGGAGTCCGCTCGGGTAAAAATCCGTCCGGCCATCCGACCTGGAACGATTTTTCGTTCTAGACTGGAGGTGAGGTACGGTCCCGGACTGATTCTCGGCGGGTACGCACCATGACGGGCCGCGTCTTCATGGGCCGCTACGAGGTGATCCGGCCGCTCGGCGAGGGCGGCATGGGCCGCGTCTACCTCGCGCGGCAGACCGACCTCGGCCGGCAGGTCGTCGTCAAGGTCATGCACGACCACATCGCCGCCGACCCGAAATTCTGCGACCGGTTCACGCGCGAAACGCTCCTGATGGCGCGCTTCCAGCACCCGTACGCCGTCACGCTCTACGACGCGTCGCTGAACGACCCGCAGGGGCCGTTCATCGTCATGGAGTACATCAAGGGCGTCACGCTCGAGGCGCTGCTGCTCGGCGGCCAGCGCCTGTCGCCGGGCCGGATCGCCCGGCTGCTGCGCATGATCTGCGAGGTGCTCCAGGCGGCCCACGGCCAGGGGATCGTCCACCGCGACCTGAAGCCGGCCAACATCATGGTCGTCGATCCGGAGACGCCGTACGAGCTGGTCAAGGTGATGGACTTCGGCCTGGCGAAGCTGCTCGGCTCGGCGGGCGACCACCCGCAGGGGGTGACGAACGCCGAGTTCGCCGTCGGCACGCCCGGGTACATGTGCCCGGAGCAGGCCAAGGGCGAGGACATGGACCACCGCGGCGACCTGTACTCCGTCGGGGTGATGCTCTACGAGATGCTGACCGGCCGGTTGCCGTTCGCCGGCCGCTCGACGATGGACGTCCTGCTCGCCCACGTCGGCGAGGCGGTGCCGGCGTTCGCAGCCGCGGGCGGGGCCGACAACATCCCGCCGGGGGTCGAGGAGGTCGTCCTCGCTTGCCTGGACAAGGACCCGAACCGCCGGCCGCGCAGCGCCCGCGACCTGGCCGAGGCGTTCGCCGCCGCGGTGATCGACGCCGAGCCGCCGGCCGAGATCACGCCCGAAGAGCCGCAGCCGATCTCGCCGTCGTCGCACGGCCGGCCGCGCCCGACGGCGACCGAGCCGGCGTCCGCCGCGACGAACGCCCCGACGCCGACGCCGTCCGACCCGCTGACGACGGTCCACCACCTCGAAGCGTGGATGTACGAGCGCATCGCTGTCTACAAGCTGGCCGGCTTCGTCCAGGACTCGGGTGGCCAGGTCGTCGAGAACGTCCCGGGCAAGATCCGCGTCCGGTTCGGCGGCGGCAAGAGCGCCTACCGGGCCCCGGCCCAGGGGCCGCTCGCCTGGCTCGGCCTGGCCGACTCGCAGTTCGAGATCGAGCTGCGCCTGCAGCGCGTCGATTCGGACCGCGGCCCGAACCAGCTCCGCATCACCGTCCTGTTCAAGGCCCCGTCGGCGGCGGTGCATCGCAACCAGGCCTGGCACGACCTGTGCAGCCGGGTGTTCATCGACCTGCGCGCCTACCTCATCGCCCAGACCAGCCAGGCGAGCCCCTCGACGCACTGACCCGCCGGACGGCTTTTCACTCCCGTCTCATTTTTGACATTACGCGATTTCTGGCGTAGGTAATGGTGGATCGGACTTTGTGGAGTCCCCCCGTCATGTCCTCCGCCCTCGGCCCGGTTCCCGTCGCGACGGAGGACACTCCGCCCGTCGCCGAGCCGGGCCGCCGGTCGAGCCGCCTGCCGGCGATCGACGGCCTGCGCGGCGTACTCCTGGTGGTGATGACGTTCAACCACCTCGTCCTGTGGCCGTTCCGCGACCTGGCCTTCCTGCGGACGTTCAGCTTCCAGCCGCTCGGCCTGGTCACCGCGGCGGAGGGGTTCTTCTTCCTGTCCGGCCTGGTCGCCGCCCTGGCGTATGGCAAGCTGTACGACAAGGGCGGCCTGTCGGCCGTCTGGCCGTCGCTCTTGCCTCGGTTGGCGAAGATCTACGTCCTCGACCTGGCCGTCACCGTCGCCGTCGTCGCGGCGGTCGTCGCCGGGGCGACGCTGCCGGGGGAGTTCGCCGAACTGGAGGGGGAGATGCACCTCCACACGGCGTTCGCCCTCGCGGTGCCGTTCGCGTTCGTCAACCTGCCGTGGCTGTGCGACATCCTGACGTGCTACGTCCTGTTCTTGGCCGTCGTACCGCTGCTGCTCCGGGCGGTCGATCGGGGCTACGGCCGGTACGTCCTGCTCGTCTCGGCGGGGCTGTGGGCGGTGGCCCAGTTGCACCCGGCCGCCGCCCTGGCGCGGCGGCTGACGGCGTGGGACCCGGACCACCACTACATCACGTTCGGCTGGTTCGAGGTCGCCGGCTGGCAGGCGATCTTCGTCGGGGCGTTCCTGCTCGGCCGGGCGGCGCGGACCGGCCGGCTACCGGCGTGGATCGCCCGGCCGCCGGGGTGGCTGATCCTCGCCTGCGCGGCGGCCGCCGTCGCGGGCTGGGTGCAGCGGCACTACGACGTACCGCTGTCGGAGGCGTTCCTGGACCGGTGGGCCGACGTCCAGACGCTCGGGCCGCTGCGGCTGCTCAACTTCGCCTGCCTGGCGCTGCTCGTCCGGGCGGCGTGGCCGTGGCTGACGCCGCTGCTGGCGTGGCGGCCGCTCGCCGTCCTGGGCGAGGCGTCGCTCGGCGTGTTCGTCTACCACATCGTCGCGGTGTACCTGTGCGCGTGGTTCGTGCCGTCGGGCTGGTATCTGGTGCTGGTCCTTGCCCTGGTCGGGATGTACCCGGTCGCGCTCGGCTGGCTGGCGTTCCGCCGCTTTCGCAAGGCGGCGGGGTATGGGTGGTGACGGGGGCCTGGCGAGCGGCGCGGCGTCAGCCCGCTCACCAACCTGGAGCGCCAGCGACGGAGTAAGAACCGGCGGGCTGACGCCGCGCCGCTCGCCAGGCCACACCGGACCCGCCCTCACTCCCCGACCGGCACCGTCGGCTCGGTGCCGTCCTCGACCCAGACCCAGCCGTACTGCGTGTGGCTCGGGCTCGGGTCCTGGCGATACTCCTCCCGCAGCGCCTGGAGCTTGTCCGTCTTGATCGCGTTCCGCTTCGCGGCCGGGTCGATCCCGAACAGCTTCGCCGCGTTCAGGCCGAGGATCTTGTTCTTCACCTCGTCGGTCAGCGCCGGGTACTTGTACTTCTCCATCAGCTCGTCGGTCATCTTCAGCCGCCGCAGCCGGACGATCTGGCTCTGCGGGCTGCCGTTCCAGATCGAGTCGGTGCCCCACAGGATGCGGTCCGGACCGGCGACCTGGAGCATCTGGCCGAGCATGTGCAGGCACCGCGTCGGGCTGCCCGACGACAGCTGCGCGAACGTGCTCCCCAGCTCGAAGTAGATGTTCTTGATGCCCTCGTTCCGCTTCAGGATGCGCAGGATGTCGCTGATCCAGGGGATCTCCTGCGGGTCGTCCGTCGCCTTATCGACGACCTTCTCGCCGGTGCCGGCCGCCGCCCAGCCGGTCGCCCGGTAGCCGGAGTGGTAGACGATGAAGTTCAGGTCCGGCCAGTCCTTCGCCGCCTTCTCCAGGTCCATCGGCTGGCACGCCTTCTCGTTGAAGACGCCGAGCGGCAGCCCCTTGTGGACGCACAGGTTCTTGACGCCGAGCTTCTTCGTCTTCTCCCAGAACGGGTAGGCGACCTTCTCGTCGTCCATGAACCAGGCCTTCTCGCCCAGCTCCGCCCCGGTGTACATCTTCCAGGCGTCGATCTTCAGCTCCTTGACCTGGCGCTCCATCTCGTCGAGTTCCTTCGCGCCGAGGTTCGGCCGGAGCAGGCCGTGCGACAGGAGCCGCTGCGAGCCGGCCAGGTCGTTGACGAACTTGCGCGTCGCGACCATCTGGTCGGGGGGCAGCGGGTTCTTGTCCCAGTTCTTGCTCGGCACGCCGCTGATGACGGCCATGGTCGTGTCGCTGTCGCCGAACAGCTCCTTGACGTAGTGGACGCGGTTGAGCTGTTCCAGGCTCTTCTCCAGGCCGCCGGCCAGGGGGCGGAGCAGGAGGAAGAATCGCTGCATCGCCCGGCCGTCCGGCGTGTCGTCGTACCACTTCTGGCCGACGTCGACGTGGTGGGTCTGGACGTCGAAGATGAACTGGTCCTTCGGCCACTTCTCCTCGAACGCCATCGGCTGGGTGACCTCGTCGGCGGACACCTCGTAGCAGTCGCCGAAGACGTGGTTGAGGGCGGCGAGGGCGGTCGCCATGCCGGCCCCGGTGCGGAGGAACTGGCGGCGGGTGACGTTCTGGCGGCGGGCCTGCACCTCGGCGACGGCGGCGATCTCCGCCTCGACGGCGGCCAGCTCCGGCGACTGCGGTGGCGGGATGAACTCCTCGTTCGAGACGATGCGCAGCGGGATCGGCGACGGGGCGTCATTGCCGGCGTCGAGGTCGGACTGGCGGACCCACATGGCGGCCTCCACGGAGAGGGGATGATCGCTACAACCGGCATACCCGGAATAACCGGCCCTGGGTTTCGCCGTTCGGGAGGTGTCGGCCGGGTTTAGGATAGGAGGTCTGGGCGGCCTTCCCCGAAAATACCGACGGCGGCGGCCGACCCGGTCGCTCCGCCGGTGCTAGAATTGCGCCGTGGCGTAGGGAGGGCCGGCGCGACCGGGCCTCCCCGCGGCACGGGCTTTCCGCCAACGGCGGGGCCTTCGCGGATGGCAGGATGTCGATCCGACGGGCCCCGGTCTCCCCCCGTACCCCCTTGCGCGGGGCGTCCGCCTGGCCCCTTCCAGGCGACGCGCTGGTTCCGTCGTCCTGGCCGTAGGTACCGGGGTGTCCATGTCCGCCGATCTCACGCCGCCGGCCGCCCCCGCTCCGGGCGAGCCGGGCACCGGCCCGGCCCCGCCGGCCAATCCCGTGCCGGTCGACCGCCGCACGCCGCCGCCCGGCGGCGGGTCGGGGGCGATCCGCACCTTGCGGTGGGTTCCCGTGACGCCGATCTCCACGAGCTGGTATCGCCACGTCAAGGACGGGGTCGAGTGGTGCCTGGCCCTGGTCTTCTTCCTGCTGGCGCTGCCGGTCATCGCCGTCTGCGCCGTACTGGTGAAGCTGAGCAGCCCCGGGCCGATGTTCTACTCGCAGGTGCGCCTCGGCCTGAACGGCAAGCCGTTCCGGATCTACAAGCTGCGGACGATGCGCACCGACGCCGAGAAGGGCGGCGCGCAGTGGGCCAGGCCGGGCGACGACCGGGCGACGCCGCTCGGCCGGTTCCTGCGGAAGACCCACCTCGACGAGCTGCCGCAGCTGTGGAACGTCCTGCGCGGCGACATGAACCTGGTCGGGCCGCGGCCGGAGCGGCCGGAGTTCTTCCCGAACCTGGAGCGGGCCATCCCGCACTACCGCGACCGGCTCCTGGTCAAGCCCGGGGTGACCGGCCTGGCCCAGGTCCAGCTCCCGGCCGACACCGACCTCGACAGCGTCCGCCGCAAGCTCGCCTACGACCTGTACTACGTCCGGACGTTCACCCTCTGGCTCGACCTGCGCCTCATCCTCAGCACCGGGCTGCACATGTTCGGCGTGCCGTACCGCTGGCTGACGGTCCTGTTCGCGATGCCGTCGCGCAAGACGGTCGAGCAGGACCACCCCGGCGGCCCGGCGAAGTGACCCTGCCGGCCCCCCCTTGAAGTCCACCCGGCAGGCGATAGCCTGGAGCCGTGGTGGGACCGCGCGCGGCCCCACGGCCCGCCCGGAGACGTCGCATGGTGATGGTGCCCTGCCCCGCCTGTGGCAAGACGCTCATGGTGCCCCCCGAGCTGCTCGGCGGCATGGTGCGCTGTTCGGCGTGCCAGGGGGTCGTCCAGACGAAGGCCCCGACGCCGCAGCCGCCCCCGGTCCCCGAGCCGCCGAGCCGCCGGCCGGTTAAGAAGCCGGTCGCGACCATGCCGCAACTGGAACTGGAGGCCGCCCCGGACGAGACGCTGGCGAAGAAACCGCCGCCAGTCCAGCCGGCCCCGCGCAAGCCGGCCGGCCGGGACGCCGACCTCCCGATCCTGACCGACGCCGACGTGGTCGAGGAGGTGCCGGCCGTCCTGCCGGCCGAGGCGGCCGAGGCGGCCGAGCCGGAGCCGGTGTCGAAGCTGCTGGAGAAGAAGGCGGCCGCCCGGCGCGAGGCCGAGCCGCCGCGGCGCGAGCCGGCCCGCCGGCCGGAACCCCAGCCGGCCGACCCGTTCGCGTTCGACGAACCGGCGGGCGGTACGACGTCGGCCGACCCGCTCGCCTTCGACGACGACCCGCCCGGCGGCAAGAAGGCGATCATCGGCAGCGCGGCCAAGCTGCGGGCGTTGACGCAGCCGGCGGCCGGCTGGATGGTGTTGGCCGCCACGGTCGGCGTGGTCGGGGCACTGGTCGTCCTCGGGGTCGGCTCCGCCCGGGCGTCGGCCGGCGTCCCGGGCCAGTACCAGCACCTGCTCCTGATGGGGTTCCTGCTCCGCGCCGTACTCTACCTCGTCCCGGCCGGGGCGTTCGCCGCCGTGTGGATCGTCGCCGCCCGGTGCCTGGCCGCCCAGAAGCATCGCGTCATGGTCCACGTCGCCGCGGTCCTGGCGCTCGTCCACGCCGGGGTCGCCCTGCTCGGGTGCGGCGTCGGCTGGCCGGCCCTCGTCTTGCTCGGGTCGGCCCAGACCGGGGCGGACATCGACATCCCGCTCCTGGCCGGCAACCTCCTGTACGTCTGGCTCTCCGGGGCGTGCAGCCTCGTCGCCGGCCTGCGCGGCCTCGCGACGATCAACAACCCGGCCGTCCGCGAGGCGTTCGACGCCAACCGCGACCGGACCGCCGACGCGCAGTTGCGCCGGGCCGACCTCCAGGAGGAACGCGACGAGGAGCAGGAGCGTTCGTCGCGCCGGCGGCGGCGCGACGACTGACGCCCGGTCACGGCACGGTCCGCGCCCCGAGGGCGGCGTTCCGCTCGCGCTGCACCGTCTCGATCAGGTTCGGGTACGCCGCCTCTAGCTTGGCCATGTCCGGCAGGCGGACGACCTCGCCGGCGACGAGCGGGCCGTTGGCCGGCCGGCTCGCGTTGGCGGGGTGGTCCCGGTTGTAGGCCTGCAACGCGGCGGCGTACTCCTCGGTCAGGTAGACCTTCTTGCTCAGGCTCTGGTACGAGTCCCCTTGCTGGATGCGGTACTCCTGCTCGTCGAACTTGACGACGCGCGCCCGGCCGGTCGGCCGGGCGGAGATCGTACCGGGCGGCGTCGATCCCGGCAGGCCCGGCGTGGTGATCGGCGGGGTGATCGCCGCCGGCGGCGCGCCGACCGGGATCGTCGCCGCCGGGGCGAGCGGCGGCTCCCCCTGCGGGGTGATCCGGCCCGGGGCCGGTTGAGGCAGCGGCCCGCCGGGGGCCGGCGTCGGCGTGCCGGGCGTCCCGGCGGGGGTGAAGACGCTCTTGTACGGGTCTCCCGGCGTCGTCGGTGGCGGGGTCGAGCCGGCCCCGGGCGTCGGCCCCGGCAGCGGCGACATCGGTTGACCGGCACCCGGGTTGGTCGCCGGCAACGGCTCCGTGGCGGTCGGCAGCGGCTGGCCGAGGCCGGCCGTCGGCGGCGGCAAGGGCTGGGGCTGCCCCTGCGCCGGCGGCAGCGAGTCGATCGGGCCGGTCATCGGCATCGGCACGGGCGGCGTCGGCATGGGGGTGGTCGGCACGCCCGGCGTCGGGGTCGTCGGTGGCAAAACGCCCGGCCCGGTGCCCGGCGTCGGCGGCAGGGCGGCCGGCGGCAGCGGCGAGGTCGCGGCCGGCTCCCCCGGCGTCGGCGGGGTCGGCGTCGGCGTCGGCGTCGTGCCGGTCCCGGGCGGCAGCGGCTCGCTGGGCGGGAACACCCCCGCGCCGGGCGTCGGCGGCATCGGTGTCGGCGGGGTCGTCGCGGCCGGCAGCGCGACGCCGCCGGGCTGCGGCGTCGTGGCCGGCAGCGGCGTGGACGGTTCGGGACCGGTCGTGCCGGTCGCCGGCGGCAGCGGGTTGGTCAGCGGGCCGGCCGTTCCCGGCCCCGCGGCGGGCGGCAGCGGCGTCGGCGTCGTCGCGGCCGGCGGCAGCGGCGTCGGGGCCGCCGCGGTCGGCGACGTGGGGGCCGGCGTCGGCGTCGGGTTATCGCCGTTGAAGCCGACCGTGCGGAGGCCGGCCCCCGGCTGCGGCACCGGGCTCGGCGTCGGCTGGAGCGGGAGTTGCTGGCTCGGCATCGGCTCCAGCGCCCCCGGCGGCTGGATGCGCTCCGCGCCGCGGGTCGCCACCGGCGTCGTGGTCGGCGTCGTGGTCGTCGTCGTCGGCTTCTCGTTGGCCTTCGCCTCGGGGCTCGGGCCGGTCGGCGCCGGAACGACCTCCGCCGGCTTGTCGCGGAGGCGGTCGGCGACGATCACGCCGACCAGGGCCAGAAACGCCGTCGTCACCACCAGGCCGACTTTCACTTCCCTGGACATGGCCGCCCCTCCTTCCTGGGAGACCGGAAAGCCCAGGGGGGTGATCCCCTGGGCTTCCCGCGACGGTGCGGTGGGCCGCACTTCACCTCTTCGACCGACCCGGCGGTCGGCCGTCAGTCCGAATCGTTCGGTCCGTGCCCGGTCGCTTCGCGGGGGCCGGCGCTCTTCTCCTGGGTGTACTGCCGCCAGCGGGCGACGTCCCACAGCTCGAAGTGGTCGTCGATCCCGACCAGGACGATCTCCTGGTGCAGGTCGGCGAACTGGGCCAGCTTCTCCGACAGGGTGACCCGGCCGTCCGGGCTGACCGGGATGCGCTCCGTCTGCGCGAAGTAGAGCCGCTTGAAGACGCGGACGTCCACCTCGCGGGCGGTCGACTTCTCCAGGCGCTCGGCAAGCCGGCCGAGGTGGGCCTGGTTCGTCAGCCAGAGGCACTGGTCCGGCCCCGGCGAGACGAGGACCGTCGGGCTGTTGCCGAGCTGGTCGCGGATCGCCCGCGGCAGGGTGACGACGCGCTTCTCGTCGAGGTTGCACGGGAACGTCCCGGTCAGCGGCAGGACGACGGCGACCTTCGGGGCCGTCTCGCGGCGCATCGCCGGCAGCGGCCGGACCGCCTCGACGTCCTCGGTCGGCAGGCAGGCGTCCGCGGGCAGGGTGACCGTGTCGCCGACGGCGAAGACCTTGTCGCCGGGCATCCCCGGGTTGAGGCGCAGGATCTCGTGCGTCCGCTCGGTGGTGTTGAGCGTCTTGCGGGCGATCTCGCGGACTGTCTCGCCGGCGTGCCGGACGCGGTAGACCTGGGTCGGCCCGGCCGCCGTCAGCGGCGGCTCGCCCGGCTCGGTCACCGTCGTCGGCGGCAGGGTGTTCGGCTGGGTGAACTGGCGCGGGGCCTGCGGCGGCTGAGGCGTCGTCGTCGGCGGCAGGGTCGGCTCGGTGGCCGGGACCTGCTGGACGGGCGGCACGGTCGGCTGCGTCGCCGACGAGGGCGGGGTCGGGCTCGTCAGCGGCTGAGGCGGCGTCAGCGGGGGCGTCGCCTGCGGCAGTGGCGGCGGGGTCGGCGACGCCGGGGCCGGCTCGGTCAGGCCGACCGGCTGCAGCCCACCCGGGGCCGGGAAGGTCGGCGCGGTCTGGATCGCCGGCAGCGGCGTGGGCGGCGGCGGCGGCTCCTGGAGCGGCGGTGGCAGGGTCGTCGTCGGGGCCGTCGCGCTCGACGGCGTCACCGGCGGCAACTCCGGCAGCTTCGGCGTCTCGGCCGGCGGGCCCGACGGCAGCGGCTGCGCCTGCGGCGGGGTCGGCTCGGGCGACGCGGTCAGCGGGTTGTCGCCCAACCGGCTGACGACGACGCCGCCGACCAGGCAGAGCAGCCCGCCCAGGGCCATCCATTTCCACTGGGTCGTTCGCATCGGCATCCTTGCTCCTCTCTTGCGCGGTCCGCCCCCCTCGGCGGGGCGGCCGCTCCCTTCCGATCCGACGCCGGCCGCGGCGGGAACCCGGTCGGCGTCGGCGTCCGTCCTACGGCCCGAGCCGCGTCGCCCAGCGCAGCTTCGCGCTGCGGGCGCGCGGGTTGTCGCGGGCCTCGTCCTCACCCGCGACGACCGGCTTGCGGCTGCCTTCCTGCCACACCGCCCGGTCCTTGAACGCCTGCTTGACGAGGCGGTCCTCCAGCGAGTGGAAGCTGATCAGCGCCGCCCGGCCGCCCGGCTTGACGACGCGCGGCAGCACCTCCAGGAGCCGGCGCAGGGCCGCCAGCTCGGCGTTGACGGCGATGCGCAGCGCCTGGAACGTGCGCGTCGCCGGGTCGATCTTGCCGGAGCGCGGCACGCACGACCGGACGAGGTCGGCCAGTTGCCCGGTCGTCTCGATCGGCCTTGTGTCGCGCGTCTGGACGATGCGCCGGGCGATGCGGCGGCTGAGGCGCTCCTCGCCGAAGCGGAAGATGATCTCGGCCAGGTCGCGCTCGTCCATCCGGGCGAGCAGGTCGGCGGCCGTCTCGCCCTCGTCGCGGTTGAGGCGCATGTCGAGCGGCCCGTCGTGGCTGAAGCTCAGCCCGCGCGACGGGTCGTCCATCTGGTCGGAGCAGAAGCCGAGGTCGGCGAGCACGGCGTCCACCTGTCCCAGGCCGGCGTCGCGGAGGACGCGCGGCAGTTCCTCGAAGTTCGCCCGGACCAGCTCGACCGGCAGGCCGGCGAGGCGCGGGCCGGCCAGGGCGAGCATGTTCGCGTCCTGGTCCAGGCCGAGCAGCCGGCCGGCCGGCGGCCCGGCGAGCCGCTCGGCGATCCGGCGGCTGTGGCCGCCGGCCCCGACGGTGCAATCCACGACGACCTGGCCCGGCCGCGGGTCGAGCGCGGCGAGAACCTCGGCCGGGAGGACCGGCACATGGCGCGGGGAGTCAGACGTCGGGGGGTCGTTCATGGGGGTCGAGAGGGGTCGATCGTGAGGGTGGAGGCGCAGCCTCCGCTCCGGCGCACGCCGGTACTATATAGCGGTTCGGCCGAGGGATTCAACCCAAGTCAGAAGTCAGAGGTCAGAAGTCAGAAGTAAACCCGGGTCTTCACTTCTGACTTCTGACTTCTGACTTCTAACTTTTCGATGGGGCGTCGAGCGCCTCGCGGACGGCCCTGGCGAGGCCGTCCGGCCGGAACGGCTTCGGGATGAAGCCCTGGATCTCGCGCCGGTTCTCCTCGCTGAGCGAGTCGGCCGAATAGCCGCTCGTCAGGACGATGCGGGCGGCCGGGTTGATCTGGCGGATCTCGCGCAGGGCCTCCCGGCCGGACAGGCGCGGCATGGTCATGTCGAGGACGACCAGGCCGATCTCGCCCTGGCGGCGGCGGTACGTCTCGACGGCTTGCTCGCCGTCCTCGGCGAGGAGGACCTGGTAGCCTTGCTTTCGCAAGATCGTCTGGCCGAGGCTGCGCAAGGCGGCCTCGTCGTCGGCGAAGAGGATCGTCTCGGTGCCGCCGGTCGGCGGTGGGGACGGCGGCGTGGCGGTCGGCGTGGCGGCCGCGGCCGTCCGGGGAAGATAGATCTCGAACGCGGTCCCCTCGCCGACGGTGCTGTGGCACTCGACCCAGCCGCGGTGCTGCTGGACGATGCCGAACACCATCGCCAGGCCGAGGCCGGTCCCCTTGCCGGGGCCCTTCGTCGTGAAGAACGGCTCGAAGATGCGCCGCCGCACCGCGGGCGGGATGCCGCACCCGGTGTCGGCCACCTGGAGCAGGACGTACTGGCCGGGCCGGCCGGCCGGGTGTTCCCGGGCGACGGCGGCCGCGTCCAACTCGACGTTCGCCGTGGCGATCATCAGCGTCGCCTCGCCGCGCGGCAGGTCGGGGTAGTCCGGCCGGTCGAGCACTTCGTGCAGGGCGTCGCGGCCGTTGAGGCAGAGGTTCATCAGCACCTGGCCCATCTGGCCCGGGTCGGCCTGGACGGTCCACAGGTCGAGGGCCGGGCTGGTCCGGAGCAGGATGCGCGGGTCGAGCGTCCGCCGCAGCAGGCCGACCACCTCGTCGAGGGTCCGGTTCAGGTCGAGGGGCTCGGGCCGGAGCATCGTCTGGCGCGAGAAGCCGAGCAGCTGGCCGGTCAGCGTCGCCGCCCGCCAGGCGGCCTGCTCCGCCGTGGCGAGCAGCTCCTTGATCGGCGAGTCGGCCGGCAGCTGCATCTGCGCCAGGGCGAGGTGGCCGAGGATGCCGGTGAGCAGGTTGTTGAAGTCGTGGGCAACCCCGCCGGCGAGCTGGCCGACCGCCTCGAGCTTGTGGGCTTGCCGGCGCTGCTCCTCGTCGCGGTGCCGGTCGGTCACGTCCCAGAAGATGCCCAGCACGCCGACGACCCGGCCGGCCGCGTCGTGGACCGGCGTCTTGACGACGTGGACGCGGCGCTCGCGCCCCTGGGCGACGTTCGGCTCCTCCTGTTCGATCCGGGCCCCGGCCAGGACGCGCCGGTCGTCGTCGCGGTAGCGCCGGGCCAGCTCGGCCGGGTACAGGTCGAGGTCGTTCCGGCCGAGGATGTCCGCCTCGGCCAGGCCCAATTCGTCACAGAAGCGCCGGTTGGCACCGATGAAGCGCAGGTCGAGATCCTTGAGGAAGACGGCCTGGACCAGGTTATCGACCAGGGTACGAAACCGGTCGTCGCGCTCGCGGACGGCCGGCTCGACCAGGTTGGTTTCGTTCATGGCATCCGCCAGCCACGGGGCGTTCCACCGTTGGAACTCTAGCATAATCCCCCACCGGGAACCTGCCAAAATGGTCGTTTGCACGAGCGTGGAGGCGCGATGGTGGAGCGGATCGTCTCGGGCGGGCAGACGGGCGTGGACCGGGCAGCCCTGGACGCGGCGCTGGACGTCGACCTGGCGTGCGGCGGCTGGTGCCCGCGCGGCCGGCGGGCCGAGGACGGCGTCATCGACGACCGGTACCCGCTCCAGGAGACGCCGTGGTGGGGCTACCCGCAACGGACGGAGTGGAACGTGCGCGACTCGGACGCGACGCTGATCCTGACGCGCGGCGCGCCGGACGGCGGGACGGCCCTGACGATCGCCCTGGCGGAGCGGTACGGCCGGCCGTGTCTGGTGGTCGATCTGACGGAGCCGCCGCCCGTCGAGCCGATCCGGCGATGGCTGCGCCAGCACGCCGTCGGCGTGCTGAACGTCGCCGGGCCGCGCGAGAGTTCGCAGCCGGGCGTCCGCGACGCGGCGTACCAGCTGCTGCGCGACCTGTTCGAGGCCTTGGCCGAGACGGAGGCGTGACGGTTACTTGCCGGCCGTGGCGCGGGAGAACGCCCCCTGGCCGTGAACGTCCAGGTCTTCGACGACGACCTTCGCCGCCTTGCCCGCCGGACCGACGGCGAACGTCACCGCGCTGAGGCCGGCCGCCATCTCGCCCGCCGGCTGGTACAGGAACACGTCGCGGTCCCAGTGCCGCAGCGGGTACGTCGTCCGCTTCGGGCCGGCCCGCAGGACGAGCCGGCCCTGCTCCGCGGCGACCTCGACCGGACCGAAATAGGGGTTGTCGTAGGTGCCGACGTAGGCCGCGTGGCCGAGCGGCGGCGAAGGCCGTTCCGGTGGCTTGCGGTAGTCCGTCGCCGTGCCGTAGGGCGGGGCGTTGACCGCCTCGAACCCCTTGCGGTAGCGTTCGGCCCAGTCGGCGTCGAGCTTGCCGTTCAGGGCGAGGTCGAAGAAGCTCGCCGCGATCGCCTCCGGGACGCCGACCGGGGCGGCGTTGGTGAGGACGGCGATGCCGAGCCCTTCTGTCGGGAGGAGCGTGACCACCGTCGCCGCGCCGAGGTCGAACCCGCCCGAGTGGCTCAGGCGAACCCGGCCCCGGTCGTCGTAGCTGACGTTCCAGCCGAGGCCGTAGAAGCCGGTCCGCTCCGTCGCCGGGTGTTCCGGCGGCCCGCTGGCGATCTGGGGCCGGAACGTCTCGGCCAGCGCCGCGGCGGCGGCGACCTGCTTGCCGTCATACTTGCCGCCGGCGAGGAGGAGCCGTAGCCAGCGGCCGAGGTCGTTCGCCGTCGAGCTGACGCCGCCGGCCGGCGACTGGGCGTCCGCGTCGCGGACGTACTTCGCGACCGGCTTGCCATCGACGCGGACGTGGCCGACGGCGCGGTTCTTCGCCGCGGCGTAGTCGGCGAAGCGCGAGCTGGTCGCCGCCATGCCGAGCGGGCGGTAGAGCTTCTCGGAGGCGAGGTCTTCCCATGGCTTGCCCGCCGCCCGCGCCGCGGCGACCGCCGCCGCGGTGAAGCCGAAGTTCGTGTAGGCGAACCGCGACCGGAAGCTGCTCGCCGGGTTCGCGAAGCGCAGCCGGCGGAGGACCTCGGCCCGGTCGTAGCCGAGGTCTTCGAGAAGGTCGCCGGCGTGGTCGGCCAGGCCGCTCCGGTGGCAGAGCAGGTCGCGCAGCGTTACCTCGCGCGTCACCCACGGGTCGGCCAGGCGGAAGGCCGGGTCGCGGTCGATCACCCGGTCGTCCCAGCCGACGATGCCCTCGCCGACCAGGGCCGCCAGGACGGTCGAGGTGACCGGCTTCGACACCGAGGCAAGCTGGAAGACCGTGTCGGCATCGACCGGCTCGTCCTTCCCGACCTGGCGGACGCCGAACCCCTTGACGAAGGCGACACGGTCCTGGTGTACGACGACGACCGCCACGCCGGGCACGGCGGTCTTGTCGCGCATCCGCTCGACGTACTTTTCCAGCTCGGGCAGTGCCGCCGCGACGGCCTGCGGCGACACCTCCGCCGGGGCGAGGAGACCAAGAAGTAGGAACGTCGCGTTCATGTCACCCTCCGGCGGCCGCCAGGGCCTGCGCCAGGTCGTCGATCAGGTCGCGGGGATCTTCGAGGCCGACGTTGAACCGGACGAGCTGCCGGCCATAGTCGCGGACGTGGCGGTACGCCATGACGAGGCTCGTCACGCCGCCCCAGCTGTAGCCGATCTTGAACAGGCGCAGCCCCTCGACGAAGGCGGCGATCCGGCCGGGCTCCCACGCCGGGTCGAACACGACCGAGAAGATGCTCGCCGAGCCGGTGAAGTCGCGCCGCCAGACGTCGTGGCCGGGGCAGTCGGGGAAGGCCGGGTGCAGCACCCGGACGATCTCCGGCCGGGCTTTGAGCCAGCCGGCGACGGCGAGCGTCGAGCGCTCCAGGTGCCGCAGGCGGAGGTCGAACGTCTGCAGGCCGCGCAGGGCGAGGGCGCAGTCGTCCGGCGACGCCGCCAGGCCGAGTAGGCGGCGGGTGCGGTCGATCCGCGTGAAGGCGTCGTCGTCGTTGACCGAGACGCTGCCCAGGAGCAGGTCGCTGTGGCCGCCGACGTACTTCGTCAGGGCCTGCATGCTCACGTCAACGCCGTGGCCGAAGGCGTCGAACAGCACGCCGGCGGCGTAGGAGTTGTCCAGGGCGACGGGCACGCCGCGCGCGTGGGCCGCGGCGACGATGGCCGGCACGTCCTGGATCTCCATCGTGACCGACCCGGGGCTCTCGCACCAGACCAGCGCCGTGTTCGGCCGGAGCCGGTCGGCCACGCCGCGCCCGAGCATCGGGTCATAGGCCTCGACCTCGACGCCGAGGCCGGCGAGGAGCTTGTCGGCCAGGTCGCGGTTCGGCTTGTAGGCGCTCTCCGGCACGAGGGCGTGCGAGCCGGCCCGGCAGTACGCCAGGTAGATGAGGCCGATCGCCGACAGGCCGCTCGGGACGACGAAGGCGTGGGCGGCGTTCTCCAGCTCGGCGACGCGCCGGCCGAGTTCGAGCGTCGTCGGCGTGCCGAACAGGCCGTAGACGTAGCCGGCACTGGCGGCCGGGTCTTCCCAGGCGTCGGCGAGGGTCTCGAACACGACCGTCGAGCCGCGATGGACCGCCGGGGCGAGCGAGCGGAAGCCGGCCGGGGCCCGGGCAGTCGAGTGGATCACCCGGGTACTGCGGCGCGGGCCGGCCGCGTCGTCCGGTGATGGGATGGTCGGTTCGGTGGTCATGCCGTCTAGCGTAGGGAACCGGCCGGGTCATTTCCGCTTCGGGGCGAGCGGCCGGCTGATGAGCAGGCCGAGCTTCGAGCCGTCGTCGACGAGCTTGCCGGCGAGGACGTCCTTCTCGGTGAACCGGGCGAGGAGGATCTCGCCGGCCGTGTCGCGGTCGCGGTCGTAGGAGATGAAGATCCGCCCGTCGGGGGCCTGGAAGCCGTCCGGGTAGGAGACGCCCTTGCGGTCGTCGAGAACGAGGCCGCCCTTCCAAGTCTTGCCGTCGTCGTCGGAGAGCCAGGCGCTGAGCTTGACCCGGCCCTGGTGGGCGTCGATCGCGTCGCCGTGCTTGATGAAGAGCAGCCGGCCGGAGGCGAGCCGGCGGACGTGGAACCGGGCGTTCGGCTGGCGGATGCCCGCCGGCTCGGTCGGGCCGCTCCACTTGACGCCGCCGTCGGCCGACGTGCTCTGCATGATGCCCTTCGCCGTGCGGGCCAGCATCCAGAGCGAGCCGTCCTTGCGCTCGACGAGCATGTGCTCGTGCCAGTCCGGGTTCGGGAACCGGGCCGCCCCGCGCCGCTGCCACGTCGCGCCCTTGTCGGTCGAGGCGAGGACGTTCGCGCCGCGGAGCGGGTCGAGTTCCTTGAACTGGCCGCGGAAGGGGCCGAACCCGTCGCGCTGGTCGAGCGAGATCGGCAGGAGCCACTCGCCGGTGGACAGGACGGTCGGCTTGTTGAGCATGACGCCGTGCCAGATGCGGCGCGGCGCGGACCACGCCGGCTTTTCCGCGTCCGGGTCGTCGCAGACCGCCGCCCAGACGCCGGCCCGGCCGTCGAACATGCCCATCGACTGGTCGAAGAACAGCCAGAGCCGGCCGGCCGGGTCGGTCCACAGGTTGCCGACGAGGACGCTGCGGTCCATCGGCAGGTTCGGCGAGTGGGCATCGACGACGAGGCGCGGCTTCGACCACGTCTCGCCGGCGTCGTCGCTCGTCGCCAGGACGAAGAACGCCTTGGGACTGTCGCCGCCGGCGACCCAGCACGCCCAGAGGCGGCCCTTCGGCGTGCGCTCGATGCCGATCGTCATGCCGTAGTCGAGTTTGTCGTAGTCGTACTTCGGCAGGGGCGACGTGTCGAGCTTCGGCGGGACGAGGGCCAGGTCGGAGACGCGGCGCATCAGGTCGAATTCGTAGGCGCGGAGTTGCTCCGGCGTCATCGTCGCGAAGCGGGCCTCCGGCGGCTCCTCGTCCGCCCGGACGGAGACGCTCACGATCACGACCAGGGCCAGGAAGACTCGCGAAGCCGGCAGCATGGCACGTCCTCGGCGCGGGGTTCGTCCGGACCTACTTCAGCCAGCGGTCCAGCCAGTCGTACGCGACCTTGCGCACCTCCGGCGGGAAGTTGTGGTCGCAGTCGGGGTAATTCGCCGCGAGCTTCTCCTTCGCCCCGAGTAGATCGTAGACCGGCAGGGCCGCCCGGACGCAGTCCTTGACGCCGCCGACGTCGAAGTTGTGGTCCTTGACCGGGGCGCTGGCCAGGAACGGCCGCGGGGCCAGGGCGGCGACGACCTCCGGGAAGTCGAACGGCATCTTCTCCGGCTCGCAGTCGTAGGCGGTCCTGATCCGCGGCATATAGCCGTCGTGGCTCCAGCCCTTGAGGTCGCCCTTCATGTACGTCGCGAAGCTGCAGAAGCCGCAGTTCGAGACGACGCACTTGAGCCGCTCATCGAACGCGGCGACGAACATCGCGTTGTGGCCGCCGAGCGAGTGGCCGAGGACGCCGATCCGCTCGCCGTCTACCTCGGGCAGCGACTGGAGGAAATCGACGCAGCGTCGGTGGTTGACGACGCCCTTCATCGTCGCGCTGGCGTAGCCGGCCTTGTACGGATCGAAGGCGTATCCCCCCGAGTTGACATAGTCCGGGGCGAGGGTGACGTAGCCGCGCTCGGCGAGGTGGACGGCGTAATGGCGGTCCTCCTTCGGGCCGAAGCCGGCTGGCACGCCCTTGCCCAACTCCTTGTGCGTCGGGTGCAGGCAGAGCACCGCCGGCAGCTTCGCTTTCGCCCCGGTCGGGATCAGCAGGTACGCCGGCAGCCGGTCGCCATCGACCACGGCGAAGGTGATGTGCTTGCGGACGAACTTCTCGGTCTTCTCCTCGGAGACGACCTTCACGTCGAGCGGTCCCTTCGCCGCGTCGGGCAGCGGCCCCATGACAAGTTGCATGGCGTCGAGGATGTGCCGGCGTCGCGTCACCCAGTCGGCGGCGGTCGTGATCGGCCGTTCCTTGCCGTCCGCGACGACGACGAGCAGGTTTGCCTTGTCGGGATAGGACGGCGGCGCGGCGAGGCCGGCCAGCACCAGCGGCAGCGCGACGACGAGGCGGCCCATGATCGACCTCTCCGTGGGATGCGGGAATCCGTACCCTCATCATCGGAACCTCGCCCGTTTGTCGCAAGTCAGGAGCCACGATGGAGACGCGGCAGCTCGGCCGGTCGGACCTGCGCATCACGCGCCTCGGCGTCGGGGCGTGGGCGATGGGCGGCGGCGACTGGAAGTTCGGCTGGGGCCACCAGGACGACGCCGACTCGGTGGCGGCGATCCACCGGGCGCTCGACCTCGGCATCAACTGGATCGACACCGCCGCGGTCTACGGCCTGGGCCACAGCGAGGAGGTCGTCGCCCGGGCGATCCGTGGCCGGAGCCCGCGGCCGTACATCTTCACGAAGTGCGGCCGGGTCTTCATCGACGGTCAGCCGACGACGATCCTCACCGAGGCGTCCCTCCGCAAGGAACTGGAAGCGAGCCTGAAGCGCCTCGGCGTCGATGTGATCGACCTGTACCAGGTCCACTGGCCGAACGAGACGCAGGTCGAGGAGGGCTGGCGGACGCTCGCGAAGTTCCAGGCCGAGGGCAAGGTGCGACACCTCGGCGTCAGCAACTTCAACGTCGCCCAGCTGGAGCAGGCCGAGGCGATCGCCTCGGTCACGTCGCTGCAGCCGCCGTACTCGCTGATGGTCCGTGGCGTCGAGGCCGAGGTGCTGCCGTGGTGTCTGCGGCACAACGTCGGCGTCATCAACTACGCGCCGATGGCGTCGGGTCTGCTGAGCGGCCGGATGACGCGCGAGCGCTTCGCCGCCCTGCCGGCGGAGGACTGGCGGCGCAACGGCGTCAACTTCCAGGAGCCGAACTTCTCGCGCGGCCTGGCCCTGGTCGAGGCGCTGAAGCCGATCGCGGCGAAGCACGGCACGACGCCGGGCGTCGTCGCGATCGCGTGGACGCTGGCCAACCCGGCGGTCACCGCGGCGATCGTCGGCGTGCGGAACGCGGCCCAGATGGACGAACTGCTCCCGGCGGCGAGCTTGAAGCTCACCGCGGACGACATGGCGACAATCGCGGCGGCATAACCAGCCCGGAGCGCGAGCGACGGCATACCGTTCCGCCGCCTTCGGCGTGACGACGGTACCGACGGGAGGGCTGCGCCGGTCTGGGGAAACGACGCGGTCCTTTTCGCTCAGCCCCGTGGCGACCGGGTACAAGATGTCGCTTTCGAACCCGGTCGCGCCGCCCGCCCGCCCGAGGACGACCGGCCGCTTCTCGATCCGGTTGCCGTCGCCGATGACGAGGACATGGTACTGCTTCGTCTCGCGCCCCTCGACGACCACGGCAGAACGCGGGACGTACAATTCCGGCTTCGCCCCGTCCGGCAGCGTCAGGCGGACCCGGACGAACATCCCCGGCAGGAGCAACCGCTTCGGGTCTTCCAGCGTCGCCCGCATCCGCAGCGAGCCGGTCTTCTGGTCCAGGCGCGTGTCGATGAAATCGACCTTGCCGGCGCGCGGGAAGTCGGCCTCGTCGCTGAGGCCGACGCCGACCGTGATCCGGTCGCGGTTCGCCCGGCGGAAGCGCAGGACGGTCCTCTCATCGACGTCGAATGCGACGCGGATGCCGTCCTCGGCCAGGACGGCGAGGGTCGTCTCGTCGGCGCGCACCAGGTTGCCGGCATCGACCAGCCGCCGGCCGATCCGGCCGTTGATCGGGGCGGTGATCCGCGTGAAGCCGAGGTTGAGCTTCGCCAGCTCGACCGCCGCCTTGCACGCCTCGACCTCGGCCTGCGCCTCGGCGTGGGCGGCGACGCCGCGGTCGAACTCCTCGCGCGACACGCCGGCGTTGAGGGCCTTGAGCCGTTTCAGGTCGGCGTCGGCCCGGGTCAGGCGGGCGATGCTCGCCGCCAGCTGGGCTTCGGACCGGGCGAGTTCGGCCCGGTACGGCCGGGCGTCGATCTCGAACAGCAGGTCGCCCTGCTTGACCTCGGCCCCGTCCTCGACGTGGACCTTCTCCAGGTAGCCAGTGACGCGGGCGCGGACCTCGACCGTCGCGGTCGCCTCGGTCCGGCCGGCGACGACGATCGCGTCCGCCCCGGGGCGGACGGTCGGCAACAGGTAGGTCACCACCGGCGGCTCGTCGGCGGCGACGACCACCGACCCGAGCAGCGCGACGAGCACCACCAGCCGAGCGTTCATGGCGATTCCTCCGAGGAGCGGGCCTTCTTCATATAGCCCCGGGCAAACCCGGGGTCTTCGCATCGAAAGGCACCGCCGGCAAGCCGGCGGCTATGTGGCGTATGGGGCGGCGTCACTTCCCGCCGAGCAGCCGGACGCGGACCGGGCTGTTCGCCGCCTCGTCCAGCTCGACGCGGAGCGGCCCCTTGCGCGCGTCGCGGTCGATGGCGAACGTGACCGCGTGCGGGCCGTTCGTCAGCTTGAGGGTCGTCTCCGGCTTGACGTCGATCGGAGTCTGGTCGAGCCATAGCCGCAGGCCGGCTGAGTCCCCGATCTTGAGCACCGCGTCGCCGGGGGCGGACACGTCGAGCTGGAACCGGGCGAAGCTCAGCGTCGGGCTGATCTCGCCGACCGGCCGCTTGACCGTCAGCGACGGCAGCTCGCCCAGCGGCAGGTCGCCGGCGACGGTGCTGTACGCCGGGCCCCAGACGAAGGCCGGGTCGGTCCCGGTGACGGCGTGGTGTCCCTGCGTCGCCAGCGGCCGGAATGCTCCCGGCGTCGCCTCCAGGGCCTGCCAGCGGCGCACGAGGCGGTTCTTACTCACCGCGTACGGCCCGACCTTGCCCAGCTCGGTCAGGTAGCGCACGAGGTCGAGCAGTTCCTGCCGCGTCAGCGAATCGGTCAACCCCTCCGGCATGAGCGACTTGCCCTGGCTCTGCTCCTCGATCGCCCGGGCCGGGATGACGACCTCCTTGTCCTCGGCGTCGCGCAGGACCAGCTCGTCCTTGTTCTGCCGCACCTTGACGCCGTTGAAGACCTTGTTCTCGGTCGTGACGACGACGAGGGAGTGGTAGTTCTCTTTGATGGCCTTGTTCGGTTCGAGGAGGCTCTCCAGGAGGTAGTCTGGCTGGGCGCTCGCGCCGATGCTGCTGAGGTCGGGGCCGACCTGGCCGCCCGCGCCGCCGAGGGCGTGGCACTTCAGGCAGGACAGATCCTTACGCCGGTAGACCGCCTCGCCGCGGGCCGGGTCGCTCTTCTTCGCCATCTCGTCGAGGAAGGCCGTCTTCTCGGCCGGGGTCAGGGCGCGCGGCTTGCCGTCGAGGTCGCCGGCCTTGCCGAGGGCGGCGACCAGGGCCGGCTCGTCGCGGCCGGTCGCCCGGGCGGCGCGGATCGCGAGCCGGGCGACGTCGGCCGGCAGCTTCTGGCCGTCGAGGGCCTTGACCAGCGCGTCGGCCCCCTGCTTCTGGCGGACGAACGCCGCGACGACGGCATCGACCTCGGCCGGAGGGAGCATCCCGAGGAAGGCGACGGCCTGCTTCGCCGCCAGCGGGGCGTCGAGCGTCGCCAGGGCGGCGACGGCGAGCCGACGGGCCGTCAGATCCATGGCCTGCGTGACGAGGAACAGGGCCTGCTTGCTCTCGGGGTGGCCGATCGCGGCGACGGCGTGGAACAGGGCGGCCCGCTCCTCCGGGCTGACGCCGTCGCGGCCGCTCTGGCGGAGCAGGTCGCGGAACGCCTCGGTCTGCTTCCACGCGCCGAGCAGGTCGGCCGCGGCGATCCGCACCGGCTCGGCCTGGGATTCGAGCAGGCGGAGCACCTTGCCCAGGTCGGCCCGTGGCTTGACGTTCCGCGCCAGGGCCGCCTGCTCCAGGGCCGCCAGCGCGACCGCCTGGCCGCGCGGCGTGAGCTTGTTGTCCAGGACGCGCTCCAGGACGAGCGGCAGGTCGTCCGGCCCGCCGAGCGAGGCGATGAGCTGGAGGACGCCCTCCTCGCCGTCCTGGGCGACCTTGCCATCACGGACCAGCTTGACGAGGGCCGGCACGACCTGCGGCGAGCCAGCCGCCTTGAGGGCGTACAGCAACCGGGCCGGGCTGCCGCCGAAGTCGAACTTGCCGGCCTGCAGCGCCGGCAGCCACGCCCCTTGCAGGTCGATCATCGTCTGCGTCAGGCCGTAGTCGAGGAAGCGGTCCATCGGCCGATCCAGGGCGGCCAGCGCGATCTCCGCCGACCGGGCCGTCGGCAGCAGGGCCAGGGCCCGCACCGCCTCCAGGCGCACCTGCGGATGCTCGTCGGCGACGCGCGGCGCGAGCAGCTCCAGCGCGTTGCTCAGCCGGTCGCCCCAGCCGGCGACGACGCGCACGGCCGCGGCGCGGATGCGATGGTCACCCGCGATCAGCAGCGCGCCGAGCAGTTTCGGCTCGACGTGGTCGATGGCCTGGTACGTCCACAGCGCCTCCAGCCGGAGCGGGTCGGCGGTGTCGTCGGCGGGTAGGTTCGTGACCCATTCCGTCAGCGCCGGCACGACGGCCTTCGCGCCGCGCTCCTGCAAGACGCGCCGGCCCTGGTGGCGGGTGAACTGCTCCGGGGCCCTGAGGAAGTCGAGCTGGCCCGGTTTGAGGTCGCCCTGGCGCAGCGCGGCGGCGTCCAGCTTCGGCGCGAGGGGCCGGCCCTTCGCGGTGACGCGCCAGATCCGGCCGTGGGTCAGATCGCGGCGCGGGTCGCGGAAATCGACCTCGCCGTGCTGGATGATCGGGTTGTACCAGTCGGCGATGTAGATCGCCCCGTCCGGGCCGACCTTCACGTCGATCGGCCGGAACGCGGCGTGGTTCGTCTTGATGAGGTCGGCCTGCTGCCGGGCCTGGTAGCCGGCCCCGTCGGGGATCAGCTTGAAGCGACACACCCGATGGCCGCGGAAGTCATTGGTGACCAGGTCGCCCTGCCAGTCGTCCGGCAGGTGGCGGCCGCTCATCGTCTCCAGGCCGCAGTACTTCGGACTGCCGGGGTTGAGGCCGGGCAGGATGTGCTTGCCGCCGGGCGACGCGGTGTACGTCGCGCCGGGGATGACGTAGTTGATCCCCTCGTTGCCCGCGCCGTCGGTCAGGAAGCCCTGGCCGAAACGATCCCAGTGGTGGCCCCAGCTATTCCACAGCCCCTTGGCGTACACCTCCAGCCGCTCGGTGTCGGGCCGGTACCACCACACGCCGCCACCGTTGAGCCGACGGACGCCGTAGGGCGTCTCGATGTGCGTGTGGATGTAGACGGACTGGTTGAAGTAGAGCCGGCCGTCGTCGCCCCAGCGGAGGGTGTGGATCATGTGGTGGGTGTCCTCCGTACCGAAGCCGGACAGGAGGACCTTCATCTTGCGCGCCTTGCCCTTGTCGTCCGGGTCGGAGAAGTGGAGCAGCTCGGTGCTGTTGCCGACGTAGACGCCGCCGTCGCCGGGTTCGAGGCCGGACGGGATGAGCAGGCCGTCGGCGAAGACGGTCGTCTTGTCGGCCTTGCCGTCGTTGTCGGTGTCGGCGAGGACGAGGACGCGGTCGTTCGCCTTCTCGCCGGGCTTGATCTGCGGGTACGACTCGGAGCAGACGACCCAGAGCCGGCCGTCCGGGCCGAAGTTCATCTGGATCGGCTTGGCGAGCATCGGGTCGCCGGCGAAGAGGTTGACCTCGAAGCCGTCGGCGACCTGGAACGACTTGCGTTCGAGTTCCGGGTCCGGGTCGGGGATGTTCTTCAGGTCGCGCTGGGCGGCGACGGGGCTGAGGAGGACCGCGAGCAGGGCCGGCAGGGAGGGCAGGACGTAGCGCATGGGTCAGTTCCCCTTCTCGGTCAGCTTGCGGATCTTCTCTTCCTGCCTCTCGACGAGTGGGTCGAAGAGCGGGATCTCGGCGGCGTTCTTGCCCTGCTCGTGCTTGCGGAAGCCGTACAGGTACGTCTCGTTCGCCGGCCGCCAGCGGTAGAAGTAGAGCGTGTTCTTATCGACGACCGCCTGGCGCAGCTCGCTCGTGTCGCCGCTCGCGATCGGCTGGAACCCGAACGCCGCCTCGATGAGCGGGGCGGTCAGACGGTAGCCGTCCGCGGTCAGATGCAGGCCGTTGACCGTCAGCGGCGAAGGGGCCGACTCCATCGCCTTGAGCAGCGGCGTGAACAGATCGACGTACGCCGCCTTGCGCTGCTCGGCCAGCTCGCGGACGGCGTCGGCGTAGAGCTTGAGGTTCTTGTTCGCCGTGGCCGGGTCGCCCTTGCCGGCCTGCTTCTCCATCGGCGTCGGCGACAGAAAGATGAGCCGAGCTTTCGCTGGGGCGAGGTCGTCGAGCAACTTGGCGTAGTCGGCCTTGAACTTCGCCAGGCCGGCCTCGCCGTCGAACGACTCGACGTTGCCGTAGCCGAGGACGATCACCGTCGGCTTGAGGGCGAGGACGTGCTCCTTGAGCTGCTTGTAGCCGTTCGGCTGGCCGCCGAAGCTGCCGCGCGCCTCGCCGCGGACGGTGTCGCCGCTCCAGCCGAGGTTGCGCCAGACGACCGCCTTGCCGGGGAAGTGCCGCAGCAAGGCCGTCTCCCAGTGGCCGTCGCGCTGTTCACGTTCGAGGAAGGTGCCGCCGACGAGGACGACGCGGTCGCCGTCGGTCAGGGTGAGCGGCCCGGCCGCGGAGAGGAGCGGCAGGGCCAACAGGAGCGGGAGAGCGAATTTCGGCGTCATGGCAGCTCGGCGGGTGCGGTGGGGCGAACATGGGCATGATACCCGACGCGGCCCTCGGCCGGAAGGGGCCGCCTCAGACCGGCCGTGGTGGCGAGGCGCAGGCCAACGTAGGTGAACGTCGAGCCCCGGTTAGTCCGGCCGCGGTTCGACGCCCGACACGCCCCCGCAGCGAGGTTCCACGCGCCTCCGTGGACGATCGCGAGGTCGCCCTGGACGGTCGCCGTCCATTCGAAGACGTTGCCGTGCAAGTCGAAGATGCCGAGCCGGTTCGGCGGGTAGGAGCCGACGACGGTCGTCCGGCCGACGTGGCCGCCGAAGTTGGCCAGCTCCGGCGACAGGTCGTGGGCCGGGCTGGCGAAGTGGTACGCGAACGCGCAGTCGTCCCGGCAGGTCACCGGCGACCGGGTGGCGAACTCCCACTCGTCGGCGGTCGGGAGCCGGTAGCCGTGGCCCGGCTCCAGTTCGTTCAGGAGGGCGACGAACGCCTCGGCCTGCCGCCAGGAGACGCACTCGACCGGCAGGCGGTCGAGGTCGGCGTCTGCCAGGTCGGTGACGCGGCGGGCCTGGCTGCCGCGGCGCGCGAACGCGGCCGGGTTCGTCCCGTCCACCGCCCGCCACTGGGCCTGCGTCACCGGATAGACGCCGAGCCAGAACGGCTGTGCGATGGTGACCTTCCGCCGGCCCGGCGAGGTGACGCCGCCGAGCCAGCCTGTGCCGGGCGGCACCCAGACGAACGTCCCGGCGGCGGGGCTGGTGAATCGCGGCAGGGGGACGGTAACACCCGCGGCGAACAGATCCTGCAAGCGGGCGTGCCGTTCCTTGAACAGGGCCGAGCGCGGCTCGTCCCAGCAGAGGCGGAGGAGGCGGACAAGTTCGCCGCGCGGGTCGTCGCGCTCGGCGAGCCAGTCGGCGAAGACGAGCCACGGCGTCGGGTCGTGCGGGTGGGCGACCGTGTCATCGAGGAACGCCTGCTCCAGGTCCATCTTCTTACCTCACCCGACCAGGTGCAGGAGGGATCGGACCGCTGCGAAAGCCGCGGTGGCGACCGTTTCGGGCGAGGCGGCCTCGTTGCCGAGCAGATCCCAAACCGCGGCATCCACAACCGCCGGGCGGGTCATCTCGCCATACAGGTTCGCCGCGTGGCCGCCGGACCGGCCGACCGGCAAGACGACGGCCCGGCGCTCCCTGGCGACGCGGGCCTCGTGGACGGTGCCTGGCCCGCCCTCGATCGCCAGGTACAGGCGGGCCAGGCGGGCGAGTACCTCGCGCCGCTCGGCCATGTCGCGCCCGGCGAAGATGGTCTCGCCGTAGTCCCAACCCTCCTCGCCGTGTGGGAGGACGTGGTGGACACGAGGCTCTCCCCCGGCCGCGATTCGCGCCTGGAAGAAGCTCCGACCGACCGTTTCGCCGACGCCCTCGACCCCGCCGGTGAGGAGGAGCAAGTCGGGGATAGCGGCCAAGAGCTGGCCGACGGCCTGACAGGTCGCCTCGCTCTCCGGGTGCCAGAAATCCGTGCTGCCGATGACGACGAGTTCCGGCCCGTCAGGCAGCCGGGCCAAGATGCGGTTCGCGAGGTCGTCGAAGTCGAGGTTCACAATTCGGGCCCTCGTACGGCAGGGGGAGCACGCTCGGTAACCGTCTCGCCAGCCACGCCGACCGCGATCCCGAAGCGATCCCGGCCAGGATCAGCAGCGCCGTCCGCCAACGCGGCCGAGAGCCGCCGTTCGGTTTCACGGCTCCAGCACCGACCGCACCTCCGCCTCATAAGTATCGATGCCGTCGCACACGACGCCTGGCAGCAGGTCGCCGAAGGCGTTCGCTTCCAGCACGGCGTGCCGGCTGAAGTCCGGCCCGACGAGCAGATCGACACCGACGTGCAGGCTGCCGGGAAACTCGGCCGCTGCCCGTTCGCAGGTCGCCAGCGCCGCCGGCCACGCGCCCGGCGGCATCCGGGCCAGCACGGCGGACAGGTCGCCGCGCTCGTTGCGCAGGTGGAGGTTCGTCATCGGGCTCCGGCTCGTCCGCACGACGACGTGCCGCGCCTTCCCGCCGATGACGACGACGCGCAGGTCGAACCCGACCCCGGCGAGCGCCGCCTTGGGGAGCCACTCCTCGACCTGCACCCCCTCGCGGGCCAGGGCGTCGATCAACGCGGCGACCTCCGCCGGGTCGCGGTAGCGGCGGATCTTGCGCGAGTTGTACAGCCGCAGTTCGCCGCCTTCGCGGACCATCTCGACCGTGGTGACCGCCTCGTCGGACCGGAAGGCGACGACCCCGGACGCCGACGAGCCGTGGGCGAGCTTGACGAAGACGGCCGACCGGCCGGCGGCGCGCATCCGCTCGCGCAGCTCGGCGAACGAGCCGACCGGGCCAAGGCCGGCCGGCACGGGGACGCCTGTCCGCGCGAAGCGCTCCTGACACGCCACCTTGTCGAAGAGGATTTGCACGTCGGCCGGCGGGTTCGTCAGCCGGTGCGGCGGGCAGCGCGACAGCTGGTCGGCGAGGCGACGCAGCAGCGCCCGGAAGCCGAGATACCACTGGCGCGGGTACCAGATCCGGCCCTTGTCGAAGGCGAGCGCCGCGGCGGCGTCCCGGCCGATGCGCGTCGGCCCGGGCGCGTCCGGCTCGTCGGCCCCGAGGGCGAGCAGGGCCGTCTCCACGGCCCAGTCGCGGCCGGGCGACTCGAGCCGGACGACCGCCCCGGACCGGACGGCCTGCTCCAGCGTCGCCCGTCCGGCGATCAGGTCGGCGTACGCGACGAGCACCGCCGGAGCGAGGCCGCACCGGGCGAGAGCCGCCTGGAAGTACCCGACGCGCGGGCAGCCGGGGTTGCCGATGACGACGAACGCCGGGCCGCTACTCGGAGTGGGCGACGTAGCGGTACTGTTCGTCGCCATCGTCGTCCGCCTCCCGGGCGTCGCCGGCATCGACCTCGATCCCGAGGGCGGCCAGCCGCTCGACCACGGCCGGCGAGATGTAGTGGTGGTGGATGTCGAGCTTCTCCAGGTGGGCGAGGCCCGGTGTGGCGAGGAGGGCCTCCGCCCCGGTGTCGGACAGCGTCCCCAGGGACAGGTCGAGTACGCGCAGCCGCGAGAGGATAGCCGCCCCGCCAACGGCGGCGGCGACGTCGTCGGCGATCTCGCTGTTGCGCAAGCCGAGGTAACGCAGCGCCGGCAGGTCCTTCCCGTCGAAGATGCCGCGCAGGTCCTCGACGGTCGTGTCGGCCCCGTACTCGGAGGTGCCGAGCCAGAGTTCGAGGTGTTCCAGGACCGGTAGCTGCGACGCGCCGACGGCGCGGACGACCTCGCGCGGCAGGTTGCTCGCCTCGAACGTCAGGGACCGCAGGTGAGCGTGCTCGAGCGGGCGCAGCCCCAGCGAGCCGCCGCCGCGGCTGCGGAAGTGCTCCAGTCGGGGGAACGCTTCCAGCAGGCCGGTCACGTCGCACAGGTTGATCCAGGAGATCTCCTGGTCGCTGTAGACGAGGTCGCCGAGGAACAGGGCCCGCAGGTTCGGCAGCCGGTCGCGGGCCTTGACGAGGTCGGCGACGACCTTGCGCGCGTCGCCGCCGTCGGAGCCGAAGCAGTAGCCGAGGACGAGGGCCTCGACGAGGCTGATGGCCGGGTCGGCCAGGAAGGCGTCCAGGGCCGCGCCTTCCTTGTCGTCGTAGTCGCCGTCGAGGCGGCAGGCGACGGCCGGCGCGTGTTCACCCTGCTCGGCGAGGTGGTCGGCCAGGGCCATGCGCGACACGGCGTCGTCCGGGTCGGCGGCCAGGGCGGCGAGGATACCCTCGCGCAGCGAACCGAGGCCGGCCGTCTGTTCGGCGTAGCCCTGGGCGACCCTCTCGGCGATGAGCCGCTCCGCGGCGGCGCGGGCCTCGGTCGCCGAGCCGAACTCCTGGTCCTCCTCCTCGCCGTCGCCGCCGACGGGGCCGGTCCGGACGACCATCAGGCCGCCTGAGGTGAGGACCGTCCATAAGGTCGCCGCGCCGCCCTCGACCCGGTGGAAGGTGCGCTCGACGTACGGGGCGTAGCCGGCCTTGACCTGCTCGGCGACGAGGGCCCGGTACGCCGCCTGGGCGTCGGCCGGCGTGGCGAACGTCTGGACCTCCGTCTCGCCGGCGGAGCCGACCGGGCCGCGCTCGACGGTGAGGCGGTCGCCGGCGAGGGCGACGGCGAGAAAGTCGCCCCGCGCCGCGGCCGTGCGGAACTCGCGCCGCGGCATGGTCGGCAGGACGACGCCGACCGCGGGCTGGTAGTCCACGACCGGGTAGCCGGCGAACTCACGGACCTTCTCGCTGATGCCCATGCGCGTCTCCTCCGGGGGTGGGGCTATCATAACGGCCGAGCGTCTCGCCGACGACGCCGGCGGCGATCCCGACGAGGTAGGCGAGCAGGTCGCCCCAGGCGAACGTCGTGCCGAGGACCAGCCGCCCGAGCGTCGTCGCCCGGACCGCGTCGATCCACGGGGCGTGGTACAGCTGGCCGAACTCGACCCCGGCACTGGTCGCGACCGCCAGGGCGGCGACGAGCCGCGTCGAGGCGGTCGGCAGGAGGAGGCACCAGCCGAAGAAGACGACCAGGGCCCACAGGGCGTCGCCGCCGTACTTGCTGACGAAGCCCTGCGGAACCCACGCCGAGCGGAGGAACAGCCCGGCCCCGATCGCGGCGAGGATCAGCAGCGCCGTCCGGCCGCGCGGCCGGCTATGCGTCGAGGGCCGCGGCATGGTCGAGGGCCGCCCGGTAGTAGCGGTCGATGGCGGGGTGCAGCACGTTCGGGACGACCCACTCCGGGCCGAGGGAGCCGGACAAGTCGCGGTCGCGCAGGGCCGGCAGCGGGCAGCGCTCCCACGCCGCGTTCTCGCGGAGGGCCTCCTCGCGAACGCCGTCCGGCAGGCGGAGCAGCGGCAGGTACGCCCCGAGGCGGAGGCCGAACAGCACGCCGGTTCCAGGGTGGACCAGGGCCGGCGACGGGCCGACGAGGCAGACGCACGCGGCGAGTTCCGCTTGGGGCAGGAGCGGATAGATCGGCCCCGACACTTCGAGTTGGCCGAGCGTGGCCTGGAGCCGTCGCCGGTCCGCCGCGGTCATCGGCCGGGGGCGGATCGAGGCGTCGCCGGCCAGGTCGACGAAGGCTGGCAGCCCGGCCAGTACTGCGGCGTTGGCCGGGTGGGCGGCGAAGCGTCGCCCCAGCTCGGCCGATGGCCGCATCGACCAGCGCCAGGCGAGCAAGGCGACGGCGACGAGGCCGAGGCCGGCGAGGAGCCAGTAGATCATGCCCCTCCTCCGCCGTGCACCCCCGGAGGGATCAATTTGTTCCGGACGCATCGGCCGTTGAACGATTCCCACGACCGGACCGGGGAGTGTGGGGCATGGAAGTGGTCGAGCAGCGGCATCGTTCGCGTCCTGTCGCCTTGTGCGAGAGGGTAAGGCGGACAAGAGAGGCGCGGTCAGAGCAAGGCCCGAACCGCACAAACCGCGGCCGCCGCGACCTGGTCCGCGCTGGCCGCGAGGTCTCCGAGGGTCGCCCAGGTCGCGGCGTCGATCGACCCCGGGCGCTCGACTTCCGGGTAGAGTTCGCCGGCGTGGCCGCCGGATCGTCCGACGGGCACCACGACGGCGTCGCGCGACTGGGCGACGCGGGCCTCGTGGACGGTGCCGGGGCCCCCTCGATTGCGAGGTAGACCCGGGCCAGGCGGGTGAGCACCTCGCGCCGCTCGGCCATGTCGCGCCCGGCGAAGAACGTCTCGCCGTAATCCCAGGCTTCTTCCCCGTGCGGCAGGAGGTGATAGACGCGCGGCTCGCGGCCGGCCTGGGTCCGCGCCAGAAAGAAGCTCCGGCCGACCGTCTCGCCGACGCCCTCGACGCCGCCGGTGACGAGGAGCAGGTCGGGAACGTCGGCCAGGAGCCGGCCGACCGCGACGCACGTCGCCTCGCTGTCGGCGTGCCAGAACGACGTGCTGCCGATGACGACGAGTTCCGGCCCGTCCGGCAGCCGGGTCAGGATGCGGTTCGCGAGGTCGTCGAAGTCGGGGTCCATCGGCCGGGCTTCCGTGGCTGGGGTGAATCTATGGCGGCACTCAGCTCAGGATGCCCTCGACCACCTCGCCCTCGACGTCGGTCAGCCGGAAGTCGCGGCCCTGGAACCGGAACGTCAGCTTCGTGTGGTCGATGCCGAGCAGGTGCAGCAGCGTCGCGTTGTAGTCGTGGATGTGGACCGGGTCCTTGACGACGTTGTAGCAGTAGTCGTCCGTCTCGCCGTAAGTCGTGCCCTTCTTCAGGCCGCCGCCGGCGAGCCACATCGTGAAGCAGCGCCCGTGATGATCCCGGCCGTAGTTCGTCGCCGTCAGCGCCCCCTGGCTGTACGTCGTCCGGCCGAACTCGCCGCCCCAGATGACGAGCGTGTCCTCCAGCAGGCCGCGCTGCTTCAGGTCGGCGACCAACGCCGCCGACGGCCGATCGACGTCCTTGCACTGGCCGCGGATCTGCCCCGGCAGCGAGCTGTGCTGGTCCCAGCCGCGGTGCATCAGCTGGATGAAGCGCACGCCGCGCTCGACCATCCGCCGCGCGAGCAGGCAGTTGCGGGCGAAGCCGCCATCGACGCCGGTGTCGTCGATGCCGTACGCCTCGATCGTCTTCCGGTCCTCCTTGCTGAGGTCGGTCAGCTCGGGGACGCTGGCCTGCATCCGGGCGGCCATCTCGTACTGGGCGATGCGCGTGCCGATCTCCGGGTCGCCGAAGCTCTCCTCGGCCATCTTGTTGAGTTCCGCGGTTGCGTCGAGCATCCGGCGTCGCGACGGCTCATCGACGCCGTCCGGGTTGGACAGGTAGAGGACCGGGTCCTTGCCGGAGCGGAAGCGGACGCCCTGGTGCTTGCTCGGCAGGAAGCCGGCCCCCCACAGGCGCGAGAAGATCGGCTGGTCGGTCTTGTTGCCGGAGCCCTGCGAGATGAGGACGACGAATGCGGGGAGCGAGTCGTTCTCGGTGCCGAGGCCGTAGGAGAGCCAGGCCCCGAGCGACGGCCGGCCCGGCTGCTGGCTGCCGGTCTGGATGAACGTGATGGCCGGGTCGTGGTTGATCGCCTCGGTGTGGAGGCTCTTCACGATCGTGATGTCGTCGGCGATCTTCGCCGTGTGCGGCAGCAGCTCGGAGATCCACTGGCCGCTCTGGCCGTGACGGTCGAACTTGAACAGCGACGACGCGACGGGGAACGCCTTCTGTCCGGCGGTCATGCCGGTGATGCGCTGGCCCATGCGGACCTCGGCCGGTAGCTCCTGGCCGTGGTAGTCCTTGAGCTTCGGCTTGTAGTCGAACAGGTCGATGTGCGACGGCCCGCCGGACATGAACAGGTAGATGACATGCTTGACCTTGGCCGGGCGGTGCAGGGCCTTGAGTTCGCCGCGCAGCTTGGTGTCGGCGGCGTAGCCCTGCTCGGCGAGGAGGGTCGCGAGGGCGGCGGTGCCGAGCCCGAGGCCGGCCCGGCCGAAGAAGTGGCGGCGGGTGAGCAGGGAGGAGAGGTCGTGTTCGGGGCGCATCATCGGTTCCTTGGTGGTGTCTCGTATGCCTTGCGAACCTCACTCCGCCGCCAGGGCCGTCTCCTGGTAGAACGCCTCGCGCCAGACGCCCTGCTTGCGGACCCAGACCGCCGAGGCGAAGCACTTCGCCGGGACCGGCTTGCCCTTGTATGTCCCGGTCATCGCCGCCTCGTAGGTGACCAGGGCCGCGTCCGCGCCGAGCGGCTGGACCTTCACCTTGCTCGACTTGTACTCGGTCAGCTTGTGGTCGGCCAGGCTCTTGAGCTGCTCGTCCTTGCCGAGCGGCTTGCCGTAGTAGGGCGTGACGGCGACGTGGTCGTCGGTCATCAGGGCGGCGACGGCCTTCGCGTCCCCCTTGGCGAACGCCTGGTTCAGCGCGTCGAGCGCCTTGCCGACCTCTGCGGCCGGGTCGTCCGACCGGGCGGGGACGGCGATGACAAGTGCGGCCAACGCCGCGAGCAGCATCCGGTGCATGGCTTGTTCCTCCGGGTCCGTCTCGTCAGTTCCGCGTGATCGTCTCGTCGAGGTTGAGCACCACGCTCGCCACCATCGCCCACGCCGCCAATTCGACCGCGTCGAGCTGGTCGTTCGCCGCCGCCTCGCCGACGGCGAGCAACTTCTTCGCCAGGTCCGGGTTCGCCCGGTACGCCTCGCGCTGCTGCTCGTACAGTCGCAGCAGCACGGCCCGTTCGCGGTCCGTCGGCTGCCGCGACGTCGCCAGGCGGAAGGCGAACGCGACGCGCTCCTCGGCCGTCTTCGCCTCGGTCAGCATCCGCTCGGCCAGCTTGCGCGACGCCTCGACGTAGGTCGGGTCGTTCATCAGCACCAGGGCCTGGAGCGGCGTGTTCGTCCGCGAGCGGCGGACGGTGCACACCTCGCGGTCCGGGGCGTCGAACGTCAGCATCTGTGGCGGCGGCGACGTCCGCTTCCAGAACGTGTACATGCTCCGCCGGTACAGGTCCCGGCCGTGGCTCTGCACGAACTCCTGCGCCGTCCAGTTCTTGCTGTCGCCGCGCGACGTCAGCTCCGTCCACAGCCCCGGCGGCTGGTACGGACTGACGCTCGCCCCGCCGATCCGGCCATCGAGCAGGCCGGACACCGCCAGGGCCTGGTCGCGGATGAACTCGGCCGGCAGCCGCAGCCGCGACGCCCGGGCGAAGAGGCGGTTCTCTGGGTCGCGGGCCAGCAGGTCCGGCGTCACCCGCGACGACTGGCGGTACGTCGCACTCGTCACGATCAGGCGGAGGAGGTGCCGCGTGTCCCACGTCCGGGCGAACTCGGCCGCGAGCCAGTCGAGCAGCTCCGGGTGCGTCGGCGGCTCGCCCTGTAGGCCGAAGTCCTCGGCCGTCCGCACCAGGCCGAGGCCGAAGAACATCTGCCAGTAGCGGTTAACCGTCACGCGGGCCGTCAGCGGCTGGTCCTTCGCGACGAGCCAGCGGGCGAGGCCGAGCCGGTCGCGCGGGGCGTCGGCCGGCAGCGGCGGCAGGGCCGCCGGCGTGTTCGCCTCGACCTTGTCGCCCTTCTTGTCGTACTGACCGCGGACGAGGACGTGCGTCTCGCGCTTCGCCCCGTCTTGCATGACCATCACCGTCGGGGCGGCCGCCTCGGTGGCGGCCCGCTCCTTGTCCAACGCGGTCAGCTTCGCCCGCAGTTCCTTCGCGGCCGGGGCGACCGTCGAGGCGTAGTACTTCCGCAGCTCGTCGATCTGGGACGGTGTCAGTTCATTGTCAGCCGAAGCGAGCAGCTTCGCGACCGCGTCCGGATGGACGGCCGGGCCGAAGGGATTCTCGGCAGCTGTCGCCGCGAGGCGGATGCGGCCGGGCTGGTGGGCCGTGAACTGCGAGAGGAACTCCAGCGACACCGTCACGTCACCCGCGTCCGCCGGCAACGGCCTGTCCAGCGACACCGTAAAGGTCTGCGTCTTGCCGACCTCGGGGAAGATCGCCCAGCCCTTGCCCTTCCCGGTGATCGCGTCGGCCGCCGGGAAGGTGTCCTGGCTGAAGCTCGCCTTGGCCTCCTTCAGCGCCACGTCCTTTCCGCCGGCCTTGACCCTGAAGGCGCTCATGACGACGTTGCCGTTGACCGACCGGCCCGGCCCCTTGCCGTTGAGGGCGTCGTCGGGAAGGATCTCCAGCCGCAGGCCGGTCGTGCCGGCGGGCAGGGCCTTGAGCGTGGCCGTGTAGACGTCCTGGGCCGGGTTGTTGCCGCTAATCTTGTAGACGCCGTCGGCCTCCTTCGCGAACGTGCCGCCGCCCTTGGCGACGAGCGTCGCCGGCTCCAGCACCTGCCAGCCGACGGCCGGCTTCTCGCGCTGCTGTTTCCGCCACGCGGCGAAGGCGGCCTCGTCGATCGGGGCCGGCTCGTTGAGCTTCTTGCGCAGGGCGTCCATCTCGGCGGTGATCGCAGCGAGGCGGGCCTCCTGCTCCCTGGTCGGCGCTCGCAGTAGCGGCATCGCGTTGCCCTTCGAGCCGTCCAGGCCGTTCTCCGGCACCTGGTGGAAGAAGGCGAACAGCTGGTAGAACTCCTTCTGCGAGATCGGGTCGTACTTGTGGTCGTGGCACTGGGCGCACGCGACGGTGAGGCCGAGCCAGACGGTCGTCGTCGTGTTGACGCGATCGACGATGTACGCCGTCAAGTACTCCTGCGGGATGGCCCCGCCCTCGAAGTTGATCATGTGGTTGCGGTTGAAGCCGCTGGCGATCTTCTGTTCGACCGTCGCGTTCGGGAGCAGGTCGCCGGCGAGCTGCTCGACGGTGAAGTCGTCGAAGCGCTTGTTGCGGTTGTACGCCTCGATGACATACTCCCGCCAGCGGGTCATGTCGCGGCCGCTGTCGAGGTGGTAGCCGTGCGTGTCGGCGAAGCGCGACGCGTCGAGCCACTCCAGGGCCATGCGCTCGCCGTGGCGCGGGTCGTTGAACAGCCGCTCGACCACCTTCTCGTAGGCCTCCGGCGACGGGTCGTTGACGAAGTCGTCCACCTCCTTCGGGGTCGGCGGCAGGCCGATCAGGTCGAGCGTCACCCGGCGGATGAGGCGCACCTTGTCCGCCTCCGGCGACGGCGACAGGCCCTCCTTCTCAAGCCGGGCCAGGACGAAGCGGTCGATCGGGTTGCGGATCCACTTCTCGTCCTTGACCGCCGGCGGGGCGGCCGCGACCGGCGGCGAGAACGCCCAGTGCTGGCTCCACGGCGCGCCCTCCTTGACCCAGCGCGTCAGCAGGTCGATCTGGGCCGGGGTGAGCACCTTGCCGGTCTTCTTCGGCGGCATCTGCTTCGCGTCGTGGACGGTGAGCCGGCGGAGCAGCTCGCTCGCCTCCGGCTTGCCGGGCGCGACGATGGCCTGGGTCTTGCCCGGGGCGAAGAGGCCGTCGCGCGTGTCGAGGCGAAGGCCGCCCTTGCGGGTCTTCTCGTCGGGGCCGTGACAGGCGAAGCAGTTGTCGGTCAGGATCGGCCGGACCTGCCGCGCGAAGTCGATGCCGGACGGCACCGGCTGCGGCGGCCCGTCGGCGGAGAGGACGCCGAGGGCCAGGAGGAGCGGCGCGACGAGGAGAGCGGCGGTGCGCATGGCGGGGAACGTCCTGGGTGAGCCGGAGATCCACGAGGGCGGCAATGTCGGCAGTTTATCACGAACCTCGGCCGAGGCGTACTTGTAATTGCCCGGACCGGGGGCGAGAATGGCGGCTCGCATGCCGGAGGACGCCCATGACGATGCAGCTCGCACCCGGCCAGCGCCTGGGGGACTTCGAGATCGTCCGCGAGGTCGGCCGCGGCGGCATGGGCGTCGTCTACGAGGCGCGCCAG
>Ga0268299_1000648_pt1 | contig 95444 bp, 86 predicted proteins | sample NOBtaG_FD_193484 | JGI IMG/M metagenome (GOLD analysis project Ga0268299, IMG submission 193484) | Activated sludge microbial communities from bioreactor in Nijmegen, Gelderland, Netherland - NOB reactor | ecosystem: Engineered > Bioreactor > Aerobic > Activated sludge | place: Netherlands...
GCGTCGTGCGGCCTTCGACCCGCGTGGGAACTTGGAACACGAAGCGGTCGGGGTTGATGAAATCCTGGTACCAGGTGCCTGACGCCAGCAGGTATCCATGCTCGAAGGTCCGCTCCACGCCGACGCGCGAACGCTCGAAACGCCGCGTACGCAACGCGACGTCCACGCCGGGATTGAAGGTGAAGACGTTGATCTCGCGCAAGAAGAGATCGTCGCTCACGCGCAGCACGTCGGCGAACCCCCGAAAGCCGTACGGCAACCACTGATCGTGCGTCATGCCCGCGCTCCAGCGATTGACGGGGATGTTGGGATCGGCGATGCGGGAGTTCACGATGTCTCGCGAGCTCGCACCGCGGATCTGCTCGTTGAAGTACGACCCGCTGACCTCGCCGAGCGTCGACGGGCTGAGCGCGTAACGATACTCGGCGAGCACGCCGACGCGGGCCTCGGTTTCCAGATCGAAGGAGAGCGTCGCGTCGTGGCTCTTGTTGATGTTGAGGTAAAGTGGCTGCTCGATCTGAAAACCGCGGCGATTCGAGAAGCCGAATCGCGGGAACAAGAGTCCCGTCTGGCGTTGGCGCTGCACCGGGAAGACGCCGTAGGGCACGTAGAGGATCGGCACGTTCTTCACCGCAAACGTGCCGCCCTGCACGCGGCCATACCCCTGAAGATCCAGTGTCACGCGCTGGCCCCGGATGCTCCACGCCGGCGACTCGTCGCGGCGACAGAGGCACGTCGTGAAGCCGCCGTTGGTGACCGTATAGGTCTGCCCCACGCCCTTCTCGAATCGGTCGCCCGTGAGCTGATACCGGTTGGCGTCGAGGAACACCTCGCCCTCGTTCATCGCGCCGGTCTCGTTCACGAGGTCGAGGGTGAGCGCCTGGGCCGCGAGCGTTCCCTGCGGGTCGACCACCACCACGTTGCCCTCGGCCTCGGCGACCTGCGTCTCGCGATGGACGCGGACGGTGTCGGCGGTGAGCACCATGTCGCCGCGGGTGATCTTCACGGCGCCGCGTGCGGTGATGACGTCGGCGCGCTGGTCGAACTCGATGTGCTCCGCGTCGATCGTCACTTCACCCGGCGCGTCGTCTCCGACGTGGGACAGGCCCGGAATGCCTTCCCGCGCCTCGACGCAGGCCGTGCCCACGACGACGAGGAGACCGACGACGACGGCGTGAATCAGCCCCCGCATCGGCGTCAGCATCGGCCGGCGAGACGAGCCGCCGCGCGCTCGCGCTCGGCCGCGGCGGCGAGGTCGGGGTCCACGACCGGCAGCAGGTCTCCGATCAGGAACAGCGAGCCCGCGACCACTACGACGTCCTCGGGTGCGCTCGCCGCGACGAGCGCGCGGTAGGCGCGGACGGGATCCTCGCACGCGCGCCCTTTGTCCGGCAGCGCGGCCACGAGATCGACGGGGTCCGCGCTCCGCGGCTGGCGCGGCCGCGTCACGACGATCTCATCCGCCACCGCACCGAGTGCCCGCAGCATGCTCTGCCACCCCTTGTCGCGCATGACACCGAAGAGTACCCGCACGCGGCGCCCTGCCGCGCGCGTCCGAACCTCGGCGACGAGCGCCTCGATCCCGGCCGCGTTGTGGGCGCCATCCAATAGCACGAGGGGTTCACGGGACACTACCTGGAGGCGTCCGGGCCATCGCACGTCCGCGAGACCCGAGCGCATCGCCGCCGTCGTCGGCGTGAGCCCGGGAGCGAGCTCGAGCGCGCGCAGCGCGAGCGCCGCGTTTCGCCGCTGGTGTGCGCCCGCGAGACCGAGCACGAGCGGACCGAGCGTCGCCGTCCGCGAGCGATAGACGAGCGCACCGTCGGGGTCGCGCGCGAGCGCGAAGTCGCGATCCAGTACCTCGAGGGCACTCCCGAGCTCGGCGGCGCGCGCCGCGACGACCTCGGCCGCGACACCGGTCGCACCCGACACCACCGGGACGCCCGCTTTGATGATCCCCGCCTTCTCGCCCGCGATCGTCGCCAGGTCGTTGCCGAGATACGCCTCGTGGTCGAGCCCGACGTTGGTCACGATCGCGACCGCCGGCGTCACCACGTTGGTCGCGTCGAGGCGCCCGCCGAGGCCGACCTCGAGCACGACGGCGTCCACGTCGGCGGCAGCGAACGCCCGCCAGGCGAGGAGGGTCATGACCTCGAAGCACGTGAGATCGAGTGCCGTGCCGAGCGTCGTTCGGATCGCGGACACCCCCTCGACGACGGCATCTTCGGAGATCGGGATGCCGCCGATCGTGATGCGTTCCCGGAACGACACGAGATGCGGCGACGTGTAGAGCCCGACGCGACGACCGTCGGCGGTCAGCATCGCCGCGAGCATCGCGGCCGTCGACCCTTTACCGTTGGTGCCGGCGACATGGACGGTCGGCGCGCAGCGTTCGGGATGGCCGAGCGCCGCCGCGGCACGTCGGACGCGTTCGAGCTTCAGATCGATGCCCTGCGCGGCCTCGAGGCGATAGAGCCACGCGAGCGTGGCAACGTACGGATCCTCGGCCATCCGCGATCAGCGGCGGCGCGCCGGCCGGCCGTTCGTCGTGAGGAGCCCGAGGACCCGGGCGAGCGTGCGGCGGAGATCGCGGCGCTCGACGACGGCATCGAGAAAGCCGTGCGCCAACAGGAACTCGGCGCGTTGGAAGCCCGCAGGCAGCTCCTCGTTCAAGGTTTGGGCGACGACGCGCGGTCCCGCGAATCCGATCAACGCGCGCGGCTCGGCCAGGTTGACGTCGCCGAGGAGCGCGATCGACGCCGCGACCCCGCCGGTCGTGGGATCGGTACAGACGGAGACGTACGGCACCCCCGCGTCCCGCAAACGGCCGAGCGCACCGGTGAGCTTCGCCATCTGCATCAACGAATGGATTCCCTCTTGCATCCGCGCGCCACCGGACGCGGCGCAGATCACGAGCGGCAGGCGGCGCGCGCCCGCGTGCTCGATGAGACGCGTGACCTTCTCGCCGACGGCCGAGCCCATGCTGCCGCCGAGGAAATGAAAGTCGAAGACCGCGATCGCGATCGGGATGTCGGTGACGCGACCCGTACCGGTCACGACGGCCTCGCGATGGCCGGTGCGCTCCTCCATGACGCGAAGCCGCTCCGGGTATGGCGGCACGTCCGGGAACTCGAGCACGTCGCGCGAGCCGATGCCGGCATCCCGCTCGGTGAACGTGCCCCGATCGAGCAGCAGCTGGAGGCGCTGCTCGGCGGTGAGGCGGCCGTGATGACCGCATCGCGGGCACACGAAGAGACGCCGCTCCAGCTGCTTGCGGTAGACGAGCTCGCTACAGCCCTCGCAGCGCGCCCAGAGCGCCGCGGCGCCATCGGCGTCCGCGCTCACCGGCTGTCGCGGCACCGACCCCGCCTACCCTCGCGCGCCGTGCACGGCGATCGCGAGGTCGTGCAGGAACTGCCGGGCTGCCGGAACGAACGCGGCGCCGGGATTCGCTTCGCCGAGCTGCATGAGCGCGCTCCCGACGACGACCGCATCGGCGATCCGCGCGACTGCCCGCGCCTGTTCGGGGTTCGTGATTCCGAAGCCGACGCCGACGGGGAGCCCGACCCGAGCACGCACGGCTTCGACGCTCGCCGCGATCGCCGACGGGTCCGGCGCGGCCGCACCGGTCGTCCCGGTGATCGACACGTAGTAGACGAAGCCGCGCGCCCGCTCGCGCACGCGATCGATGCGCGAACGGTCGCTCGTCGGCGCGAGCAGGAAGATCATGTCGAGCCCTGCCGCGTCGGTCGCCTGTTGGAGCTCGTCGGCCTCTTCCGGGGGGAGGTCGACGCACAGGACGCCATCCGCACCGCTCGCGGCCGCGTCGCGCGCCAGGCGTTCCGCGCCGTACCGCAGGAACGGATTCGCGTACCCGAAGAGCACGATCGGGATCGCCGAATCGCGACGGAACTCCCCGACGAGCTCGAGCACGCTCGTGAGCGTCGTCCCGACGGCGAGCGCCCGCTCCGCCGACCGCTGCAACGCCGGCCCGTCGGCCATGGGATCCGAGAACGGGATCCCGAGCTCGATGAGGTCGGCACCGGCATCGGCCGCCGCCCGCAGCAGCTCGCGCGTCGCGCCGAGGTCGGGATCGCCGGCCATGATGAACGGCACGAACCCGGCGCGCTTCTCGCCCGCGAGCCGCGCGAACGTCGCCGTGATCCGGCCGCTCACGCGCGCGCCTCCTTCGGCTCGCGAAGCTGCAACCCGAGATACTCCGCGACCGTCTCCATGTCTTTGTCTCCGCGTCCCGAGAGATTCACGACGATCACCGCCCGGCGCGGCAGCGTCGGCGCGACGCGGATCGCCGCCGCGATCGCGTGCGAGCTTTCGAGCGCGGCAATGATCCCTTCGTGCTCCGCGAGCGTCCGGAGCGCCGCGACCGCGGCCTCGTCACCGACCGTCTCGTACGTGACACGGCCACTGTCCCGGAGATAGCTGTGCTCCGGACCGACCGCGGGATAGTCGAGCCCCGCCGAGATCGAGTGCGCGATCTGCACCTGCCCCGTCTCGCTCTGGAGAAGATACGTCTTGTTGCCGTGCAGGACCCCGACGTGGCCCGCCGTGAGCGACGCCGCGTGCTGACCGCTCTCGAGCCCGCGACCCGCCGCCTCGACACCGATCATCTTGACCTTCTTGTCGCCGAGGAACGGGTGGAAGAGACCGATCGCGTTGCTGCCGCCGCCGACGCACGCGATCAAGAGATCCGGCAGCCGGCCGGTCGCGTGGCGGATCTGCCGCCGCGCTTCTTTCCCGATGATCGACTGGAAATCGCGCACCATCATCGGATACGGGTGCGGGCCGGCGACGGACCCGATGATGTAGAACGTCTCGCGTACGTTCGTGATCCAGTCCCGCATCGCCTCGTTGAGCGCGTCCTTGAGCGTGCGGCTGCCGGAGTCCACGGGGTGCACCGTGGCGCCGAGCAGCTTCATCCGAAAGACGTTCAACGCCTGGCGGCGGACGTCCTCGCTGCCCATGTAGACCTCGCACTTGAGACCGAAGAGCGCCGCGGCGGTCGCCGTCGCGACGCCGTGCTGACCGGCGCCGGTCTCCGCGATGATGCGGGTCTTTCCCATGCGCGTGGCGAGGAGGATCTGACCGAGCGTGTTGTTGATCTTGTGCGCGCCGGTGTGACACAGGTCCTCGCGCTTCAAGTAGACGCGCGCCCCGCCGAGACTCCGCGTGAGACGCTCGGCGAAGTAGAGCGGCGTCGGGCGGCCGGTGTAGCGCTCGTGGAGCTCACGCAGGTCGCGCTTGAAACGCGCGTCCTTGTGCAAACGATGGTAAGCGCGTTCGAGCTCGAGCAGCGCCGGCATGAGCGTCTCGCTCACGTAGCGTCCGCCGTACGGCCCGAAATGACCGCGGGAGTCAGGCAGTCTTGGCATGCGTGACGAAGTCCTTGAGGAGCGCGTGATCCTTGATGCCGGGCGCGCGCTCCACGCCCGAGCAAACGTCGACGCCGAGAGGACGCAGGCGACGTACGACGTCGGTGACGGTATCCGGGTTGAGGCCGCCGGCGACGAATACGCGGCGCGCCAGATCGCGCGGAATCGGCTCGATCGGAAGAGCCCGCCCCGTCCCGCCGTGACGATGGGGATCGGCGGTGTCGGCGAGCAACCAGCCGTCCGGGTACGGCGCCGCCGCGGCTTCGAGGTCGCTGAAGCTCGCGACCCGGAGGGCCTTCATCGCGGGAACGGTGAACCGCCCGCAGTAGTCCGCGGCCTCGTCGCCATGAAACTGGAGGAGCCCGAGCTTCGCGCGCGTCACGGCGTGCTCGACCTCGTCCTTCTCGGCGTCGACGAAGATGCCGACGGCGAGCACGTGTCGCGGCAACAGCGCAACGATCGGTGCCGCGTCGTCCGGTGTGATGAAACGCGGGCTCTTCCGATAGAAGTTGAAGCCCAGGAGATCGGCGCCGGCTTCGATCGCCGCGACCGCGTCGGCCGCGCGCGTGATGCCGCACACCTTGACGCAGAGCGGCCGTTCGGCGGGATCGATCACGCGAGGAACTCCCGAAGGGCCGCGCCGGGATCGGCGGCGCGCATGAACGTCTCGCCGATCAGGAACGCATGGACGCCGGCCGCCTCGAAGCGCGCGAGGTCGGCGTCGGTCTTGAGGCCGCTCTCGATGACGACCGTGCGACCCGGCGGAACTCGCCCGAGCAGCTCGAGGCCCGTCTCGAGCCGCGTGACGAAGGTATCGAGGTCGCGGTTGTTGATGCCGACGAGGGTCGCGTCGGCCGCGAGCGACCGCTCGAGCTGCTCCGCCGTGTGGACCTCGACGAGCGCGACCATTCCGAGCTCGCGGCCGAGCGCCACGAGCTCGCGGATGATCTCCGTTCGCAAGATGGCCGCGATGAGGAGAAAGGCGTCGGCGCCGTACGCGCGCGCCTCGTAGACCTGATACGGCTCGAAGAGGAAGTCCTTGCGCAAAAGCGGTACGTCGACGCGGTCGCGAATGGCCGCCAGGTAGTCGAGGCTTCCTTCGAAGAACCGCTCCTCGGTGAGGACGGAAATGCCCGCCGCTCCCGCCGCGGCATACCCGGCCGCGATCGCGACGGGATCGAAATCGTCACGGATCCGTCCGAGCGACGGGGACGAGCGCTTCACCTCGGCGATCACGCGCCGCCCCGGCTGGGCGAGCGAGGCCGCGAAATCGCGCCGAGGGAGCGCGAAGTACGGAGTCTCCGTGAGCGACCGCAGCGGCCGCTCGCGGCGGCGTACAGCCAGGTCCTCTGCTTTCCGGTCGACGATGGTCTGAAGGGTGCTCATGCGCGGGGAGGATCTTCCTCGTACTCGTTGCTCGTCTCGACGAGACGCGCAAGCGCGCGCGCCGCGGCTCCACCATCGATGGACGCTGCGGCGGCCTGCGCACCCGCTCGCCAATCCCCGGCGCGACCGGCCGCGACGAGCGCGGCGGCGGCGTTCACGACGACGAGATCACGTGCCGGCCCGGCGGTTCCGGCGAGTACCGCGCGGATGATCGCGGCGCTCTCACCCGCATCCGCGACGCGTGGCGGGGGCGACGTCCGCTCCGCGAGCCCGAAGGCGTCCGGTCGGACCTCGTACGTCGTGACGCCGTCGCGGGCGACCTCGCTGATGCGCGTCGGGCCGGCGGTGCTGATCTCGTCGATGCCCTCGGCGCCGTGGACGACCAGCGCACGCGTCGCCCCGAGCCGACGGAGGGCCTCGGCCATCGGCTCGGTCCACTTGGCTTCCGAGACACCGACGAGTTGCACCGTCGCACCGGCGGGGTTGGAGAGCGGCCCGACGAAATTGAAGATCGTGCGAATACCGATCTCCTTGCGCGGCCCCGCGGCGAAACGCATCGCCCCGTGGAAACGGGGCGCGAAGCAGAAGCCGACGCCGGCACGCTCGAGGCAGCGCGCCACGCCTGCCGGCGCGAGATCGATGCGCACGCCGAGCGCTTCGAGCACGTCCGCGCCACCGACGCGTCCCGATTGCGCGCGATTGCCGTGCTTCGCGACCGCCACGCCCGCGCCCGCGACCACGAGTGCGGCCGCGGTCGAGACGTTGAAAAGCTCGGCGCCGTCGCCCCCGGTCCCGCAGGTGTCGACGACGAGCCCCGCGAACTCGACGCGCGCCATGCGTGCCCGCATCGCGCGCGCGGTGCCGACGAGCTCGTCGACCGTCTCGCCCTTCATGCGGAGGGCGCTCAGGAGCGCGCCGATCTGCGCCGGCGTGGCGGCACCTTCCATGATCGCGTCGACCACGGCGTGCATCGTCGCCTCCGAGAGATGCCCGCCCGTCACGGCGCGACCGATCGCGCTTCGGAGGAGGCTCGCGGCGTCGGCCGAGGGCTCGGGTGCGGACGTCACGGCGCGCCGTCCCTCACCGAGCCGGAAGACCGTCGAGGAAGTTGCGGAGGAGCTGCTTGCCTTCGAGCGTCAGGATCGATTCGGGATGAAACTGCACCCCTTCGAGCGGAAGGCTGCGATGACGCACGCCCATGACCTCGCCCTCCGCGGTCCAGGCGGACACTTCGAGCTCTGCGGGCATCGAGGCGCGCTCGATCACGAGCGAATGGTAGCGAGTCGCGTCGAAGGGATTGCTGAGACCGCGAAACACGCCCCGACCATCGTGGTGAATGGGCGACGTCTTGCCATGCATGATCCGCTCGGCGCGGACGATGGCTCCGCCGAGCGCGGCACCGATTGCCTGGTGTCCGAGGCAGACGCCGAGGATCGGAATGGTGCCGCGGAATTTCTCGATCGTCGCGACCGAGACGCCCGCCTCGTTCGGCGTGCAAGGACCAGGCGACACGACGATGCCGTCGGGATGAAGCGCCTCGATCTCTTCGAGCGTGATCTCGTCGTTCCGGCGAACCACGACTTCCGCACCCAGCTCGCCCAGATATTGCACGAGGTTGTAGGTGAACGAGTCGTAGTTATCGATCATGAGAATTTTCGGCCCCGTGCGGGCGCCGGCTGCGCCGGCGTCCTCCGATGGGCGGCGCGCCGTGGAGTGCATCCCCGGCGCTCCCTCACCACCAGCACCACCAGCTTTGGCTGTCGTCACGATGTCGCTCCGCCGAGTTGCTCGGCGCGTTTCAATGCCTGGAGCAGACCGCGTGCCTTGTTCAGGCACTCGGCGTGCTCGCGGTCGGGGTCCGAGTCGGCGACGATTCCGGCACCCGCCTGGAGGTAGACCATGCCGTTCTTGATCACCATCGTGCGGATCGCGATGCACGTGTCCATCGCGCCGTCGAATCCGAAGTAGCCGACGGCGCCGCCGTACACGCCGCGCCGCACCGGCTCGAGCTCCTCGATGATCTCCATCGCCCGGATCTTGGGCGCGCCCGAAAGCGTTCCGGCCGGAAAGGTCGCGCGGAACGCGTCGAAACAATCGTACTGAGCGCCCAGGCGACCCTGGACGTTCGAGACGATGTGCATGACGTGCGAGTAGCGCTCGATGACCAGGCGTTCCGTCACTTCGACGCTGCCGATGTCGGCGACGCGGCCGACGTCGTTCCGGCCGAGGTCGAGGAGCATGATGTGCTCCGCGATTTCTTTCGGGTCCGCGAGGAGCGCGCGTTCGAGCTCGCGATCCTCCATCTCCTGCGTCCCGCGCGGGGACGTGCCCGCGATCGGGCGGACGGTGACGACGCCGTCCTCGACGCGCGCCATGACCTCCGGCGACGAGCCCACCAGCGTTTGCTCGCCGAGCTTCAGATAGAACATGTAGGGCGAAGGATTGACGGTGCGGAGCGCGCGGTAGCAATCGAACGGAGCCGCCCGGAGCGGCGTCTCGAGACGCTGCGCAAGTACGACCTGGATGATGTCGCCGGCGCGGATGTATTCCTTCGCGCGGTCGACGAGCGCGCCGAATTCGCGCGCGCTGAGATTGGGCGTGACTGGCAGCCCCTCGCCGCTCGTCGGCAGCGCCTCGGGTAGCGTCAACGGCGACGCCAGCCTGGCGACGAGCTCGTCGATGCGCGCCACCGCTTCCTCGTACGCCGTTCGAGGATCGATCGCCGGGTCGCGCAAGTCGACGTCCACGACCACCTTGATCGACTGCGCGACCGTGTCGAAGACGAGCAGACTTGAGGGCACGATGAAATAGAGCTCGGGGAGCCCGAGCGGATCCGGCAACGTCGAAGGCAGCCGCTCGAAGAAGCGCACCGCATCGTACGCGACGTAGCCGACGGCGCCCCCGAAGAAGCGCGGCAAGCCTGGCACGGACACCGCGCGGTAGCTCGCCAGAAGCTCCCGCAGGGCTTGGAGCGGATCGGCCGCCATGAAGCTACGTTCGGCGCTGCCCCGCTCGCGCAGCGTGACCGTGGTGCCGCGGCTCACGAACACTGCGGCGGGCTCGGACCCGAGGAAACTGTAGCGTCCCCATTTGTCGCCGCCGACGACGCTCTCGAGGAGGAACGCGTGTTCGCCGCGCGCGGTCTTCAGGAACGCGGAGACCGGGGTTTCGGTGTCCGCGAGGATCTCGCGGAACACCGGAACGAGATTGCCGCCGCGCGACAGCTCGAGGAAATCAGCCAGACTGGGAGTACACGCGGCCATCCCGTTCTCAATCCGAGGCGACGAACGCCTCCGGCACGCCGGGTTCGCGCCGGAGGCGCGTCACCACTTGCTGCGCTTCTTCGAGCGAGCCGTAGTGCCCGACCCGGACGCGATAGAACGTCTCGCCGCGCCGCCGTACCTTGAGGACGAACGCCTCGTAGCCCTTGGTCTTCAGGCGCCGCAAGATGGCATCGGCCGTCCGCGGATCGCGGGTCGCCGAAACCTGGACGCTCCAATCACCTCGCGCACCGGTGCGAACGGCCGGCGTCGCGACGGCGTTCGGAGCGAGTGCCACCGCGACGCGCGCCGTCGACGGCGGTGCCGGCGCGCGCTCGGCCTTCTGGATTGCCGGAGAGGGCGCGGAGGCCGGCTGACGCGGCTCTTCCTTGGCGACCTTCGTCGCCGGCTCGGGCTTCGCCGGCGCCTCCGGCTTCGGCGCGGCTGCGCGCTGAGACGGCGGCGCCTCGTCGTCGGGCTCGTCGGCCAGTGGCTCGGGCTTCTTCTCGGGGCCGCGTTCAGCCGCCGGCGCGTGCGCGACCACATCCACCGGTGGCTGCACCACCGGCCGCGGCTCGGCGTCACGCGCGCCGGGTTTCGCGACGCCGCCGGGCCTCCCCAGCGTGTCGTAGAACGTGAGGCCGTCGCCGGCACCGGGCGTCTGCTCCACCGCCGGCGCAACCGGTACGCGTACGATCCGCTCGCCGACGTCGGGCCGTCGGTCGCCGAGCCCGCGGCCGGCATAGATGCCGAGCAGAAACACCACGAAGAGGCCGGTCACGGCGCTCACGATGACGCCCGCGATCTCGAGCCTGCTCAACTCGAAGCGGTGACGTGTCCCTTTCCCGGCCATACGCCCCCCCTCACATCGTGTCGGGCGCGTTCATGCCCAACAGTCGCAATCCCACGCGGACAACCTTCTGCACGTTCGCGACCAGCAAGAGACGCGCGCGCGCCAACTCGCGGTCCTCTCCGAGAATACGATTGCGGTTGTAGTAGCGGTGGAAGTCCCCGGCGAGCTGCATCAGGTAGAACACGACGCGATGGGGCTCGCGCTCGAGCGCCGCTTGCTCGACGGTCTCGGGAAACTGGGTCAAGGAGCGCACGAGCGCGAGCTCGTCGGGATCGACGAGGCGGCTCGTATCGGCGTCCGTCACCCCGGCGCGGTCGATGCCGAGCGCCTCCGCCTGACGGAACACGCTCGCGACCCGCGCGTGCGCGTACTGGACGTAGAAGACGGGGTTGTCCGCCGTACGCTGCTTCGCGAGATCGAGATCGAAGTCGAGCTGCGCGTCGGACTTGCGCATGAGGAGAAAGAAGCGCGTGGCATCGGCCCCGACCTCCTCGACGACCTCACGGAGTGTCACGAAGGAGCCGGAGCGCTTGCCCATGCGCACAGGCACCCCCGCGCGCGTCAGGCTGACGACCTGCACCAGCGCGACCTCGAGCTTGGCGGCATCGAGACCGAGCGCGGCGAGTGCCGCCTTCATGCGTGGAATGTGGCCGTGATGGTCGGCTCCCCAGACGTCGATGATGCGGTCGAAGCCGCGCGCGAGCTTGTCGCGATGATAGGCGACGTCGGCGCCGAAATACGTGAACTCGCCGCCCGACTTCACGAGCGGACGATCCTTGTCGTCACCGAAGTCGGTCGACCGGAACCAGCGCGCACCGTCGGCTTCGTACACCACGCCGCGCTCCGCGAGCGCCGCGAGCGTCGCGTCGACGGCACCGTCGTCGCGGAGCTTCCGCTCGCTCACGTACGCGTCGAACGTGATGTCGAGCATCGCGAGGTCGTCGCGAATGGCGTCGAGCAACATCCGACCGGCCGTATCGCGCATGTGGGCGCGCGCCGCGGCCGGCTCGGCGTCGGCCCATCGATCGCCTTCACGCTCGCGGATCGCGGCCGCAACGTCCCGGATGTAGTCGCCGTGGTACCCGTCCTCCGGGAAGGCGATCGGACGGCCGCAGAGCTCCATGTAGCGCGCGTACGTCGACGCGCCGAGCATCTCCATCTGGTTGCCGGCGTCGTTGACATAGTACTCGCGCTCGACCGCGTGGCCGGTCGCCGCCAGGAGTCGCGCGAACGCATCCCCGGTGACGGCACCACGCGCGTGCCCAACGTGCAGTGGTCCCGTCGGATTGGCGCTCACGAACTCGACCTGCACCCGCGATCCCTCGCCGATCGTCGAGCAGCCGTACGTCTCACCAGCGCGGTCGCAGTCCGCGAGCGCCCGCCACCAATACGAGGGGGCGAACCGGAAATTGATGAACCCCGGCCCCGCGATCGTGACCTCGGCCAAGATGCCGTCGCGGTCCTGGACGTTGCGGACGATGATCTCCGCGACGGCACGGGGCGGCTTCCTCTCGCCGCGCGCCAGCATCATCGCCACGTTGGTAGCGAGATCACCGTGCTCCGTTTCCTTCGGAACGCTCAGAAACAAAGAGGGGAGAGTTGCGGTCACCAGCTCTCCCCCCTTGATCGCGCGCTCACAGGCGTCGCGCAGCACGTCTTCGAGAGGCTTCTTCATGCCCCCCCGAGGGCGGAGATCGCGCCGGGTCGGCGCCACCACCACGAACGTCGCTGCGGTCGATGAAGAGAGGTTCGCATTCCTAAAAACCTGAGATCTTCAGCGTGGATACGTGCTTTCTCCCGGGCAGTCAAGTTTGCCGGCGAGTTCCCCTCGACGGGTCCCGCGCGTAGACGCGGGGCCGAAAAAACGAAGGGCGCCGCGTGAGCTCGTCACGCGGCGCCCTTCGATCGATCGCGACTCGGCGAAGCGCTCAGCCAGCCGCGGCGCGCTTCCGAGGAGCCTTGGCCGAGGCGTCGCCCTTTTCCGTCTTCGCGCCGGCTTTGCCGGTGCGCGGCGCGCCCCGGCGCTTTTTCTGCTTGTCGCCCTCTTTCGCGGCCTCGAGATCGGCTTTCCGGGTGACGAGCTCGAGGATCGACACCGGCGCCGCGTCGCCGTGGCGAATGCCGATCTTCACGATGCGGGTGTAGCCGCCGTTCCGCTCCTTGAAGCGCGGAGCGATGTCGTCGAACAGCTTCTTCACGACCGCGCGGCTTTGGACGAACGTGAGCGCGCGACGACGGGCCGCAAGCGTGCCTTCCTTGCCGAGCGTGATCATCCGCTCAGCGAGACGGCGCGTTTCCTTTGCCTTCGCATCGGTCGTCTTGATGCGCTCGCGCTCGAGCAGCGCCGTCACCAGGTTCCGGAACAGAGCCCGACGGTGCGACGCCGATCTATTGAGTTTGCGTCCGGCGTTCAGGTGACGCATCAGGCGCTCTCCTTCTCCTTCTGTAGGCGGCGCCGCTCGAGCTCCTCCCGATTCGGGAAGGCCTCGAGCCGCATGCCGAACCCGAGACCCATCTCGTGAAGGATCTCGCGGATCTCGTTCAGGCTCTTTCGCCCGAAGTTCTTGGTCTTGAGCATTTCCTGCTCGGAGCGCTGCACCAGCTCACCGATGAACTTGATGTCGGCGTTCTGGAGGCAGTTCGCCGAACGCACCGACAGCTCGAGCTCGTCGACCGGGCGGAACAGGTTCTCGTTGATCTTGCCCTCGATCGTCTCCTCGAGAGGCTCGGCGATCTCCGCCTCCTCCTCGAAGTTGATGAAGATCGTGAGCTGGTCCTGGAGGATGCGCGCTGCGAACGCGAGCGCATCCTCGGGCTTCACGCTGCCGTCGGTCCAGATCTCCATGACGAGACGATCGTAGTCGGTGCGCTGACCGACGCGGGCGTTCGTCACGTTGAAATTGACCTTGAGCACCGGGGAGAAGACGGCGTCGAGAGGAATCGTTCCGACCGGATCGCCCTCTTCCTTGTTGTGCTCGGCCGCGACATAGCCGCGCCCGCGCTTCACGACCATCTCCATCTCGAGCTGCGCGTCCTTGGAGAGGGTCGCGATGTGTTGCTCGGGATTGAGGATCTCGACGCGCGGACCCGTGACGATGTCCGCGGCGGTGACGTTGCGCTCGCCCTTCACCGAAAGGCGCACGGTATCCATCGGCACGTCGAGCAGCTTGACCCGAACTTCCTTCAGGTTGAGCACGATGTCCGTGACGTCCTCGGTGACACCGGGCAACGTCGAGAACTCGTGCAGAATACCGCGAATCCGGACCGCCGTGATCGCCGCGCCGTATAGCGACGAAAGCAGGATACGGCGGAGCGAGTTCCCGATCGTGGTGCCGTAGCCGCGCTCGAGCGGCTCGCCTACGAACTTGCCGTAGGTGGCGGTGAGAGTCTTCTCGTCCGCCTCGAGACGCTTCGGTTTGATCATGTCACGCCAATTTCTGTGCATAGGATCCTCCAGCGCGCCGGTTACTTCGAGTAGAGCTCGACGACCAGTTTTTCGTTGATCGGCATCGTGAGATCGGTCCGAGCCGGCAATCCCTTGATGCGCCCGGTGAAATTCGGCCGATCGACCTCGAGCCACTCGGGAACACCGCGACGTTGCGAGAGCTCGAGCGCCTCCTGGATGCGCACCACCTTGTGGCTGCGCTCACGGACGGTGACGACGTCCCCGACCTTCAGCAACGCCGAAGGGATGTCGACCTTCCGGCCGTTGACGAGGAAGTGGCCGTGCCGCACGAGCTGCCGCGCCTCGGCGCGCGAGTTCGCGAAGCCGAGCCGATAGATCATGTTGTCGAAGCGCCGCTCGAGCAGGATCATGAGGCTCTCGCCGGTGATCCCTTTCGCGCGGTCCGCCTTGTCGAACAGGCGGCGGAACTGACTCTCGAGCAAGCGGTACATGCGCTTCAGCTTCTGCTTCTCGCGCAGCTGGAGGCTGTACTCGGAGAACTTCACGCGCCCCTGGCCATGCTGGCCCGGCGGGTAGTTCCGGCGCTCGATGGCGCACTTGTCGGTGTAGCACCGCTCCCCCTTGAGGAAGAGCTTCAAACCTTCACGTCGGCAGAGCCGACAAACTGACGCTCGGTAACGAGCCACGCTACGGAACCTCCTGGACCGGCTTTCCCGATCCGCTCACTCACTGTGCTTCGTTCAGACTCTTCGCCGCTTTGGGGGACGACAGCCGTTGTGCGGGATCGGGGTCACGTCCTTGATCAAACTGATGGTGAAGCCGGCCGCCTGGAGCGACCGGAGCGCGGATTCGCGCCCGGCGCCGGGCCCCTTCACGAACACCTGGACGGTTCGCATGCCCGCGTCGATCGCGCGTTTCGCCGCTGCTTCCGCGGCGAGCTGCGCCGCGAAGGGCGTCCCTTTGCGCGAGCCCTTGAAGCCGACGTTCCCGGCGCTCGCCCAAGACACGACGTTCCCGGTCGGGTCGGTGATGGTGACGATCGTGTTGTTGAAGGTCGAATGGATGTGCGCCACGCCTTCAGGCACGGCGCGCTTGGCCTTCTTCCGCCGAACGGTCGCGCGGTCGGCCGCCGCCGGCTTCGTGGGTGCTTCGGGTCGTGCCATGGCTCTTTTCGGTCCTCTCTCGCCTTACTTCGTGGGCGCTTGCTTCTTGCCGGCGATGGTCTTGCGCGGGCCCTTCCGCGTGCGCGCGTTGGTGTGCGTGCGCTGACCGCGAACCGGAAGATTCTTACGATGACGGAGGCCGCGATAGGCGCCGAGATCGACGTAGCGCTTGATATTGAGCGCCACCTCGCGGCGCAGATCACCCTCGACTTTGACGCCGTCGATGATCCGCCGAAGCTTCACGAGATCCTCCTCGTGGAGATCGTCGGTCTTCACATCGAAGCCGACCGCCGCCTCGGTGAGGATCTTGCGCGCGCTGCTCCTGCCGATGCCGTAGATGTAGGTGAGCGCGACTTCCATGCGCTTCGCCTTCGGAAGGTCGACGCCTGCGATACGTGCCATGTCTCGCCTCTAGCCTTGCCGCTGCTTGTGACGCGGGTTCGAGCACAAAACGCGCACGACACCCTCGCGCCGAATGATTTTGCATTTCTTGCAGATCTGTTTGACCGATGCGCGAACTTTCATCTTCCTGCTCCGTCGTTCACTTGGTGCGAGTCGTGATCTGACCGCGGCTGAGATCGAACGGGGACAGCTCGACCATGACTTTGTCGCCCGGAATGATCTTGATGTAGTGCATCCGGAGCGCCCCCGACGCATGCGCGATGACCTTGTGACCGTTGTCCAGCGCGACGCGAAAGGTAGCGTTGGGCAGCGACTCCTGCACCGTACCATTGGCCGCGATGATGTCAGATTTCGGCATCGGCATGCTCATAGCAAGCTCAGGACGTACGGGCCGCCTTCGACGATCGCGACCGAGTGCTCGAAGTGCGCGGACAAGCTGCCGTCCGAAGTGACGGCGGTCCAACCGTCCTCTTTGACATGCACTTCCGGCCCGCCCGCGTTCAGCATCGGCTCGATGGCCAGCACCATGCCCTCACGGAGCCGAATGCCCCGATCTGCCTGTCCGAAGTTCGGGACCTGCGGATCCTCATGCAAACGCCGGCCGATGCCGTGGCCGACGAAGTCGCGGACGATGGCATAATTCCCGCGCTCGGCACGGGCTTGGATCGCGGCCGAAACGTCACCGATCCGCCGTCCCGGCCGCGCTTCTTCGATACCAGCCTCGAGCGCCTCGCGCGTTGCGCGCATCAGCTCGGTTGCCTCGGCGCTCACCGTCCCGATCGGCACGGTTACGGCGGCGTCTCCATAGAAGCCCTTGTACTTCACGCCGAAGTCGAGCCCGACGATGTCGCCGTCACGGAGGACCCGGCTCGTCGAGGGGATGCCGTGCACGACCTCGTCGTTGATCGACACGCAGAGCGAAGCCGGAAAGACCCGATTGGCGACCTCGTAGCCCTTGAACGCCGGCACGGCGCCCTTCTTACGGGTCAATTCCTCCGCCACGCGATCGAGATCTTCGGTCGTGATGCCAGGGCGCACCATGGCCTTCAGCTCCGCGAGCACCTCGGCGACGATCATACTGGCGCGCCGCATGATTTCGATTTCCTCGGGTGCCTTGATCTGGATCACGACTTCGACACTCCGACGCGGCTCAGGATGCGGCTCAGGACGTCGTCGCGGCCGCCGATCCCGTCGACTTCGACCAGCTGGCTATGCTTCCGATAGTATTCCAGCAGCGGTTGGGTTTCCCGTTCGTAGACCTCGAGACGGGAGCTGATGATGTCCTCGTGGTCGTCGTCGCGCTGGTAGAGCTCTCCATTGCACTTGTTGCACAAACCGGCGTTGGTCGGGGGGTCGAAGATGATGTGGTACATCGCCCCGCACTCGCGACACGTGCGCCGCCCGGAAAGGCGCTTCAGGAGCTCGTCGTTCGGGACCGAGAGGCTCACGGCGTGCTCCAACGAGCCGCCGAGCTGACCCAGCATCTGGTGGAGCGCATCGGCCTGCGCGACCGTGCGCGGAAAACCGTCGAGAATGAACCCGTTCGCGCAGTCGGGACGGCGCAAGCGTTCCTCGATGACTCCAACCATGAGCGAGTCCGGAATGAGCTCTCCCTTGTCCATGTGTCGTTTGGCTTGTGATCCCAACGTCGTCTTACGCTTGATCTCGTCCCGCAGGATCTCGCCGGTCGAGATCACCGGGACGCCGAGATGCTCCCCGAGCCGACGCGACTGCGTGCCCTTGCCGGCACCGGGGGGACCCATGATGATCAAGTTCATCAGTGGCTCCGCTCGGTAGGCTCTCAGCCCCGACGTCCACGGAGCCGACCACGCTTCATGAAACCTTCGTAGTTGCGCGTGAGCAGATGGGTTTCCATCTGCGCCATGGTGTCCAGCGCCACGCCGACGACGATCAGGAGCGACGTGCCGCCGAAGAAAAACGTGACGTTGAACCGCGAGATCAGGATCGTCGGCAGGATGCAGACCGCCGCAATGTAGAGCGCGCCGCCGAGCGTGATGCGGGTCAGAATGCGGTCGATGTACTCCGCAGTCTTCTTACCGGGGCGGATACCGGGGATGTAGCCGCCGAACTTCTTCATGTTGTCGGCGACGTCGACCGGGTTGAAAGAAACCGCCGTATAGAAATAGCAGAAGAAGATGATCAGCCCGACGTAGAGCAGGTTGTAGACGAGCGAATCTGGGGACAGCATCTCGGCCGCGCGCAGCGCGATCGGGCTGTCGGGAAAGAAACTCGCAATCGTGCCGGGGAAGATGAGGATCGACGACGCGAAGATCGGGGGGATGACACCCGAGGTATTGATCTTGAGGGGCAGGTGCGAACTCTGGCCGCCGTACATCTTCCGGCCGACCACGCGCTTCGCGTACTGCACGGGGATGCGCCGCTGGCCGCGCTCCATGAAGATGATGGCGGCGACGACCGCGACCATGAAGAACGCGAGCCCGATGACGACGAAGAGACTGATCTCACCTTCGTTCATGAACTGAATCGTCGTCCCGACCGCAGAGTACAGGCCCGCCACGATCCCCGCGAAGATGATGAGCGAGATACCGTTGCCGATGCCGCGCTCGGTGATCTGCTCGCCGAGCCACATCAGGAACGCGGTACCCGACGTGAGTGTGACCATCGTCATCAGACGAAAATACCACCCGGGCTGGAGCACGACGGAGGCCCCGGTCGGTGACTGGATCTGCTCGAGGCCGACGCTGATGAAGAGGCTCTGTACGAGCGACAGCACGACGGTACCGTAACGCGTGTACTGCGTGATCTTGCGGCGACCCGCCTCACCCTCTTTGGAGAGCCGCTCGAGATACGGGACGACGACCGTCAGCAGCTGGAGGATGATCGAGGCGCTGATGTACGGCATGATGCCAAGCGCGAAGATCGAGAAGCGCTCGAGCGCTCCGCCCGAGAAAAGGTTCACGAGGCCGAAGAAGTTGTTCGCGGCGTCCTCGAAGAAAAGGCGGAGTGCCGCGCTGTCGATCCCCGGCGTCGGGATGGCGACACCGACACGGCAGACCGCCAGCATGCCGAATGTGAACAGCAATCGGCGCCGGAGCTCGGGAACCCGCGAAGCGTTTTGAAAACCTTCGAGCACGCTCAGCCTTCCTGCGGGGTGGACGCCTTGACGATGGTTTCGACGGTGCCGCCAGCCTTGCTGACAGCCGCGGCAGCCGCTTCGCTCGCCTTGTCGACCTTGACGGTCAACTTCTTCGTGAGCGCGCCATTCGCCAGAAGCTTGACGGGACGACCCGCACGCACGAGCCCCGCCGCGACGAGCGTGGAGGGGTCGATCACGCTGCCGGCCGCGAAACGCTCGAGCTGGTCGAGCTTGATGATCTCGTAGACCTTCCTCGTAGGGTTCGTGAAGCCGAACTTCGGCAGACGGCGCTGGAGCGGCATCTGGCCGCCTTCGTAACCGGGAGGCGTGTTGCCGCCGGAGCGGGCGCCGCGACCCTTGTGGCCGCGCCCGGAGGTCTTGCCGTTGCCGGAGCCGATACCGCGGCCGAGACGCTTCCGCTCTTTACGAGAGCCGGGGGCAGGATGGAGATTCGAAAGGTCTATCAACTCCATGTCACTCTCCGACCTGCACGAGGTGCGCGACCTTGTCGATCAACCCGCGCACCGCGGGGGTGTCTTGGACGGTCGCGGTACAGCCGATACCCCGCAAACCGAGGCCGCGCAGGCACTCGCGCTGAATGCGCGTCCCGCCGATCTTGCTCCGGATCTGGGTCAGCTTGATGCTCTTCTGAGTTGCCATGAATTCCTCAGCGAATCTCGGCCAGGGCCTTGCCGCGGAGCTCCGCAACTCGCTCCGGCTCGCGCAGCTCCAGGAGTGCCTGGATGGTCGCTTTGACCATGTTGTGGGGGTTGTTGGAGCCGAGACACTTGGTGAGGACGTTCTGGATGCCGGCGAGCTCGACGACGGCGCGGACGCCACCACCGGCGATGACGCCGGTACCGTCAGAGGCCGGACGAAGCAGCACCGCCCCGGCACCGAAGATCCCGGTCACCTGGAACGGGATCGTCCCATTCGCGATCGGCACGGTCATGAGGGTCTTCTTGGCCTTCTCGATGCCCTTGCGGATCGCCTCGGGCACTTCGTTGGCCTTGCCGAGGCCGTAGCCGACGTGCCCCGCGTTGTCGCCGACGACGACGAGCGCGCTGAAGCTGAACCGCCGGCCACCCTTCACGACCTTCGCAACGCGGTTGATGTGAACGACCTTCTCTTTCAGCTCGAGCCCGTTGGCTTCGATGCGGCGTACCGATCCACGCGCCATAACGCTCCCGTCAGATCTTGAGACCCGCCTCGCGCGCGCCTTCGGCGACGGCGCGAACGCGTCCGTGGTAGAGGAAGCCGTTTCGATCGAAGACGGCTGCGGTGATTCCCTTGTCGAGGCAGGACTTGCCGATCACCTCACCGACGACCTTCGCCGCGGCGACGTCCGTGCTCTTCTTGATGCGTCCTTTGACCTCGGGTGTGAGCGTCGAGGTGGTGAGCAAGGTCTGCCCCGTCTCGTCGGAGATCACCTGGACGTAGATGTGCTTCTCGCTCCGGAAGACCGAGAGGCGCGGACGCGCGGAGGTACCGCGGAGGCTCTTACGCACCCGGCCTTGGCGAAGCTTGCGCGCCTGACGGCGTTGATCGGTGAACATGGGCATGAATGGGTCCTCTACGAGGCGGCGCCGACGGCCTTACCGGCCTTCCGACGGATAGTCTCCTCGGCGTACTTGATGCCTTTGCCCTTGTACGGCTCGGGCGGACGAAGCTTGCGAATCGCGGCGGCGGTTTCACCCAGCACCTGGCGGTCGGCGCCTTCGAGCGTCACGACGGTCTGCTTGTCGACCTTCGCCTGGACGCCCTGCGGCAGCGGGAACAGGATCGGATGCGAGTAACCGAGCGCGAGCTGGATCGCGTTGCCCTTGGCCTCGGCACGATACCCGACGCCGTTGATCTCGAGCACGCGCCGGAAGCCTTCGCTGACCCCCGTCACCATGTTCGAGACGAGCTTCCGCGTGAGGCCGTGAACGCTGCGCGCCTCGCGAGTATCCTCTCGACGCGCGATGTTCAGCGTACCGCCTTCGACCTTGAGCTCGACGAGCGGGCTCACGGCCGCGGAGAGGGTACCCTTCGGACCTTTGACCTGCACCGTGCCCGGCGACGTCGAGATCGTGACGCCGGAAGGTACCGTAATCGGCTGCTTGCCTACGCGCGACATTCGATCACCACACCGCGCAGAGCAGCTCGCCACCGATGCCGCGCTGCTTGGCTTCGCGGTCGACGAGAATGCCGGCCGGAGTCGAGAGAACGTTGATGCCGAGGCCGCCGCGCACCGCGGGAATTTCTTCCTTCCCGACGTACACACGGAGACTCGGACGGCTGACACGCTCGATACCGCTGATCACCGGGGAGCGCTTCTCGTCGTACTTGAGCGCGACGCGAAGCAGCTTGGTGTGACCCTCCCCAACCACCGTCGCGTCTTTCAGGAATCCCTCCGCGATGAGCACGCGAGAGATGGCTTCCTTGGTGCGCGACCACGGCACGTCCACCCGCTCCTTGCGAGCCTGGTTGCCGTTGCGGATGCGGGTCAGCAGATCTGCGATGGGATCGGTCATCGACATCGGGTCACCAGCTCGCCTTGATCAGGCCGGGGATCTGTCCCTTGCGCGCAAGATCGCGAAGGCAGAGCCGGCACATGCGAAACTTGCGGAAGAACGCCCGCGCGCGACCGCACAACGGACAACGGTTGTACTGCCGGACGCCGAACTTCTGACGCCGCGTCGCCTTCACTCGTAGACAGGTTTTCGCCACCGTTACTCCTCAGTTCCGGAACGGGAAGCCGAGTGCGCGCAGCAAGAGCTTCGCGTCATTGTCGGTCCGCGCCGTCGTGCAAATCGAGATCGTGAGACCCTTCACCTTGTCGATCTTGTCGAGGTCGATCTCCGGGAAGATGATCTGCTCGCGGATGCCGAGCGAGTAGTTCCCGCGCCCGTCGAACGAGCGGTCGGAGAGACCCTTGAAATCGCGGACGCGCGGCAAAGCGACGTTCACGAGACGGTCGAAGAATTCGTACATGCGCTCGCCGCGCAGCGTGACCATACAGCCGATCGGCATGTTCTCTCGCAGCTTGAAGTTCGCGATGGCCTTCCGGGAGCGCGTGACGACCGGCTTCTGGCCGGCGATGGTCGCCATCTCCTCGACGGCAGAGTCCAGCAGCTTCACGTTCTGGATCGCCTCGCCGAGACCCATGTTGAGAACGATCTTCTCGAGTCGCGGGACCTGAAACACGTTCGCGCAGCCGATCTCCTTTTGGAGAGCGGGCAGGAGTTCCTGCGCGTAGCGCTCGCGCAGACGCGCCTTGTTCGCCTGGGTGCTCATTTGTCGATTGCCTCTCCGCAGCGGCGGCACGTGCGAACGCCCGAGCCGTCGTCCAAGCGCCGGCTGCCGATGCGGGCCGGCGCGTTGCAGCGCTCGCACATGATCATCACGTTCGAGAGGTCGATCGAAGCTTCCTTCTCGACCACGCCGCCGGGGCTTTGCTGACCACGGGGCTTCTGATGCCGCTTCACCATGTGCAACCGCTCGATGATGACGCGATTGTCCTCGCGGATCACGCGCAACACCTTGCCCGTCTTTCCGCGCTCGCGACCCGTGATGACCATCACGGTGTCGTTCTTGCGGATGCGGCTCGTGTTCGGGCGCGCGACGCGCGATGCTCCCGCACGCATCACAGCACCTCCGGCGCGAGCGAGATGATCTTCATGAACCGCTTGGCGCGCAGCTCGCGCGCCACCGGTCCGAAGATACGGGTACCGATCGGCTCACGCTGGTTGTCGATCAGAACCGCAGAGTTGTTGTCGAAACGGATGTACGACCCGTCCGGGCGGCCGACTTCTTTTGCCGTCCGAACGATGACCGCCTTCATCACGTCGCCCTTCTTCACCTTGGCGTTGGGGATCGCCTCCTTGACCGAAACGACGATGATGTCGCCGATCGAGGCGTATCGGCGCTTCGAGCCGCCCAGCACCTTGATACAGAGGACCTTGCGAGCGCCGGAGTTGTCGGCGACGTCCAGTATGCTTTCAGCCTGCACCATGGCTCGCTCCTAGAGCTTGACCGCCTTCTCCACGATCTTGGAGACGCGCCAACGCTTGTGCCGGCTGAGCGGCCGGCACTCCGTGATGAGTACCGTGTCGCCGACCTCGCACTCGTTCTTCTCGTCGTGCGCTTGATAGCGCGTCCGTCGGGTCAAGAACTTGCGGTACTTCGGGTGCTGAACGCGACGCGATACCGCGACTACCGCGGTGTTCTGCATCGAGTTGCTGACGACCGTCCCGGTCCGTGTTTTTCGCTGTGCGTGCATGCTGACCTTATTTCCCGCGTTCGCGCTGAACGGTTTTGAGACGCGCGATGTCACGGCGGACCGTGCGCATCTTCATCGGGTTCTCGAGCTGGCTCGTCGCCCGCTTGAGCTGCAAGCCAAACAGCTCTTCCTCGAGCTCGCGCAGCCGCGCGTCGAGCTCCGTCTCGGAAAGATCCCGTGCCTGACTAGCTCGCACCGTGCGCTCCTGCCCGCTCTTTCACCTGAGTGGCGATCGAGAGCTTGTGCGCCGCGAGACGAAGCGCCTCACGACTGATGTCCGGCGCCGCGCCTTCCATCTCGAAGAGCATGCGACCGGGCTTGATCACCGCAACCCACATCTCGGGCGCGCCCTTGCCCTTACCCATGCGGGTTTCAGCGGGCTTCTTGGTGAGCGGCTTGTCGGGGAAGATCCGGACCCAGACGCGACCCCCACGCTTGATGTGACGCGTGAGCGCAACACGGGCCGCCTCGATCTCACGGGCGGACAGCCAACCTCGGCTGGTCGCCTGGAGGCCGAAGTCGCCGAAGGCGAGCCCGGAGCCGCGCCAGGCGAGACCCGGGCGCCGCCCCTTCATCATTTTCCGGTGTTTGACTTTCTTCGGTGCGAGCATGTCCCTGGCCTACGAAGCGCCGACCGCCTGGCGCTGATCTTCTTCCTGCCGGGTGATGACCTCGCCGCGGAAGATCCACACCTTGACGCCGATGACGCCGTACGTGGTGTAGGCTTGCGCGAGGCCGTAACCGATTTCCGCGCGGAGCGTGTGCAGGGGCACGCGACCCTCGCGGTACCATTCGCGGCGCGCGATCTCGGCTCCACCGAGGCGACCCGACGACTGGATCCGAATACCGAGCGCACCCATCCGCATCGCTCGCGCGACCGCTTCCTTCATCGCACGGCGAAAGGCCACGCGACGCTCGAGCTGGAGCGCGACGTTCTCCGCGACGAGCTGCGCGTCGATGTCCGGACGGCGCACCTCGTGGATGTTGATGAAGCAATCCCGCTGCGTGAGCTTGTTGAGCTCGCCCTTCAGCTTCTCGATCTCGGCGCCCTTCTTGCCGATCACGATGCCGGGACGCGCCGTGTGCACGTTCACCTTCGCCTTGTTGGCGGCGCGCTCGATCTCCACCTTCGCGATGCCCGCGTGGTAGAGACGGCGCTTGATGAACTGACGGATGCGAATGTCTTCGTGGAGCAGCGCCGAGTACTCACGCCCCGCGTACCACTTCGAGTCCCAGCCCTCGATGACGCCGAGCCGAAAGCCCCGCGGATGTACTTTCTGTCCCATCGGCTCCTAGTCCTTCTTCTTCTCGTCGACGACGATCGTGACGTGGCTCGAGCGCTTGATGATGCGCGTCGCGCGGCCGTGCGCGCGCGGCAGGAAGCGCTTCTGGGTCTGCGCGCCGTCAACCCACGCGGCCTTTACGTAGAGCGTGTCGACGTCGACGTTGTGGTTCGACTCGGCGTTGGCGATTGCCGATTTGAGCGTCTTGGCGATGAGCTTCGAAGCACGGCGCGGATTGAACTCGAGGACGCCGATCGCGTCCTCGACGCGCTTGCCGCGAATGAGGTCGACGACGAGGCGCGCCTTCTGTGGAGCGATGCGCGCGTGTCGCGTACTGGCTCGGGATTCCATCACGATGCCTTTCGCTCTACTTCGCCGCGGGCTTGGCGCCAGGCTTCACGTCCGCCTTGCGCGCGCCGGAATGCGCGTGGAACGTGCGCGTCGGAGAGAACTCGCCGAGCTTGTGGCCGACCATGTTCTCGCTGACGAACACCGGGATGAACTTCCGACCGTTGTGAACGGCGAAGGTGTGACCGACCATGTCGGGAATGACGGTCGAGCGGCGCGACCAGGTCTTCGTGACCTTGCGCTCGCCAGACGCATTCATCGTTTCCACCTTCTTCAGCAGGTGCTGATCGATGAACGGACCTTTTTTTATAGAACGTGCCACGTCGCTGTGCCCCCGCGCCTACTTCTTGCGGCGCATGACGATGAAGCGGTTGGTCCGCTTGTTGTGCCGGGTCTTGTAGCCGCGCGAGGGCTGGCCCCACGGCGTCTGCGGATGATTGCCTTTCGAGCGCCCCTCGCCGCCACCATGCGGGTGATCGACCGGATTCATCGCGATGCCGCGCACGCTCGAGCGACGGCCCTTCCAGCGGGTGCGGCCGGCCTTGCCGACCGAAATGTTCTCGTGGTCGAGGTTGCCGACCTGCCCAACAGTCGCGCGACACTCGATACGGACGAGACGCTGTTCACCGGAAGGCAGCTTCAGCAACGCGTGCTCGCCCTCCTTTGCCATGAGCTGTGCGGCGCCGCCGGCGCTCCGCACCATCTGCCCACCCTTGCCCACCCGCAGCTCGATGTTGTGAACCATCGTACCGAGCGGGATGTTCTTCAGCGGCAAGCAGTTGCCGGGACGAATGTCCGCCTCGGCGCCAGACATGACCTTATCCCCGACGCGCAATCCGACGGGCGCGACGATGTAACTCTTTTCGCCGTCCACGTAGTGGAGAAGCGCGAGGCGCGCGGAGCGGTTGGGGTCGTACTCGACCGCCGCCACCTTGGCAGGAACATTGTCCTTCAAGCGCCGGAAGTCGATGACGCGGTAGCGGCGCTTGTGACCGCCGCCGCGATGACGGGTCGTGATGCGACCGTTGTTGTTGCGCCCACCAGACTTGCGGAGGGGAGCGAGAAGGCTCGCCTCGGGCGTGTCGCGCGTGATCTCGGCGAAATCGTACCCCGAGCGGAACCGCTTTCCGGGGGAGGTCGGTCTGTAGAGGATCGTCGCCATGGCTCGCTTACACCTGCTCGAAGAAGTCGATGCGCTGCCCCTCACCGAGGGTCACGTACGCCTTCTTCCAATCCGACCTGCTCCCCATGGAGCGGCCCACGCGGCGCGTCTTGCCGAGGAGATTCGTAGTGCGAACCTTCACGACCTTGACCTTGAAAAGCTTCTCGACGGCGCGCTTGATCTCGATCTTGTTGGCGTCGGGCCGCACCTGAAACACGACCTGGTTGCCGATCTCGTTGACGTAGGTGCCCTTCTCGGTGATGAGCGGCGCCTCGATCACGGAATATTCGCGTCTCATGCCGCCACCCGCTCCTTGATCCGCTCGAGCGCGGCCTTCGTGACGACGAGGTGGTGGTAGCGCAGCAGATCGTACACGTTGAGGCCGGCCACTCGCAGCACCTTGGCGTTCGGGACGTTGCGACCCGCGAGCTCGACCTTGGCGTCGGCATCGTCGATCACGACCAGCACCGTATCGTCGATGCCGAGTGCGCCCAGCATTGCCACGAAACTCTTCGTCTTGATCTCGGCGAACTCGATCTTGTCGACGATAGTGAGACGCTCTTCACGGAGCTTCTGCGCCAAGACCGAGCGAAGCGCGGCGCGACGCGCCTGCTTCGGCATCGGATACGAGTAGTCGCGCGGCTGCGGTCCGAAGATGATCGCGCCGCCGGGCCACACAGGGGATCGCGTGCTACCCGCGCGCGCGCGCCCGGTGCCCTTCTGCTTCCAGGGCTTCTTGCCGCCACCGCTCACCTCAGCACGCGTCTTCGTCGCGGAGGTACCAGCCCGCCGCCCTGCCGTCTGCATGCGCACGACGTCCGCGAGAAGGCCCCGCCGGAGAGGCTCGGAGAAAATGGCACCCGGGAGGTCGATCGAACCGGCGCTTCCCTTCGTCTGGGTGACGACGGGAGCGCTGATCATTTGGGTTTCTTTCGAGTCCGCCATCATTCAGCTCCCGCGGCTTTCACCTTCGCCTTGCCGCCCTGGTGCTTACGGATGACGATCGTTCCACCCTTCGCGCCGGGGATCGCCCCGCGCAGAAAGATGAGATCCTGATCCGCACGCACCTCGACGACCTGGAGGTTGGCGACGGTCACACGCTCGTTGCCCATCCGGCCCGACATGCGCTTGCCCTTGAAAACGCGACCCGGAAAGGAGCGGTTACCGATCGACCCGCCGTGCCGAAAATACTCGTGGGTGCCGTGCGAGCCCGGGAAACCGCTGAAGTGATGGCGCTTCATCACGCCCGCGGTGCCCTTGCCCTTGCTGACCCCGGTCACGTCGACGACGTCACCCGCCTGGAACACGTCGGACACGCGGACGTCCTGGCCGACCTCGAGCGCGGCGTCGTCACCGATTCGGAACTCGCGGAGCACACGGAAGGGACCCTTCTGCGACTTCGCGACATGGCCATTCATCGCTTTCGAGACGCGTTGCTTCTTCTGCGCGCCGAAGCCCAACTGCACGGCGGCGTAGCGGTCACGCGCCTGCGTCTTGGCCTGCACCACGGTGCACGGACCCGCCTGCACGACCGTCACAGGAACGAGGCCGCCCTCACCCGTGAAGACCTGAGTCATGCCGACCTTCTTGCCGATGATCCCGGTAACCATAGGAACGTGACCCTGTTATTGCAGCTTGATTTCGACATCGACGCCCGCGGCCAAATCCAGCTTGCCGAGAGCATCGATCGTCTGTTGGGTCGGCTCGAGAATGTCGAGGAGACGCTTGTGCGTCCGGAGCTCGAACTGCTCGCGCGACTTCTTGTCGACGTGCGGCGAGCGATTGACGGTAAACCGCTCGATGTGGGTCGGAAGGGGAATCGGACCGGCGACGCGACCACCGGTGCGGCGGACCGTGTCGACGATCTCGCGCACCGACTGGTCGAGCAGCCGATGATCGTAGCCACGCAGGCGTATGCGAATCTTCTCGTTCACGGAATTATTCGAGAATCTTGGTGACGACGCCGGCGCCGACGGTGCGACCACCTTCGCGGATCGCGAAGCGCAGTCCCTCGTCCATGGCGATCGGCGTGATCAACGTCACCGACAGCTTGATGTTGTCCCCGGGCATCACCATCTCCGTCCCCTCGGGCAGCGTGGCCACCCCCGTCACGTCCGTCGTCCGAAAGTAGAACTGCGGCCGATACCCGTTGAAAAACGGCGTGTGCCGCCCGCCCTCCTCCTTCGTCAACACGTACGCTTCCGCCTCGAACTTCGTGTGCGGCGTGATCGATCCCGGCTTCGCCAACACCTGCCCGCGCTCGATGTCCTCGCGCTTCACACCGCGCAGCAAGCACCCGACGTTGTCGCCCGCCTGCCCCTCGTCGAGCAGCTTCCGGAACATCTCCACGCCCGTCACCGTCGTCTTCGCCGTGTCCTTCATGCCGACGATCTCGATCTCCTCGCCGACCTTCACCCGCCCGCGCTCGATGCGACCCGTCGCCACCGTCCCGCGGCCGCTGATCGAGAACACGTCTTCCACCGGCATCAAGAACGGCCGGTCCACGTCGCGCTTGGGCTCCGGGATGTACGCGTCGAGCGCGTCCATCAGCTTCTGGATCGCCCCCATCCCAATCTCGCTGTCCTCGCCCTCGAGCGCCTTCAGCGCACTGCCGCGAATCACCGGAATGTCGTCCCCCGGAAACTCGTACTTCGACAACAGCTCGCGAACCTCGAGCTCGACCAGGTCGAGCAGCTCCGCGTCGTCCACCATGTCGACTTTGTTCATGAACACCACGATGTACGGCACGCCCACCTGCCGGGCGAGCAGAATGTGCTCGCGCGTCTGCGGCATCGGCCCGTCCGCCGCGGACACCACGAGAATTGCGCCGTCCATCTGCGCCGCCCCCGTGATCATGTTCTTCACGTAGTCCGCGTGCCCCGGGCAATCCACGTGCGCGTAGTGCCGCGCCGCCGACTCGTACTCCACGTGCGCCGTCGCGATCGTGATCCCCCGCGCCTTCTCTTCCGGCGCCTTGTCGATCTGGTCGAACGCCACGAACTCCGCCAGCTTCTTGCTCGCCTGCGTCTTCGTGATCGCCGCCGTCAACGTCGTCTTCCCGTGATCCACGTGCCCGATCGTCCCTACGTTCACGTGCGGCTTCTTCCGCTCGAATTTCGCCTTGCTCATACCTTCCTCCGCTACGCGCCCACGGCCTTGGCCGCGATCTCTTCCGAGATTGCCTGCGGCACAGGCTCGTAGTGAGCAAACTGCATGGTGTAAGTGGCGCGCCCCTGCGTCTTGGAGCGCAGATCCGTCGAGTAACCGAACATCTGCGCGAGCGGCACGTGCGCGTTGATCACCTGCGCACCCGCTCGCGAATCCATTCCCTGAATGCGACCACGGCGGCTGCTGAGGTCTCCCATCACCTCACCCATGAACTCTTCGGGCACCACCACCTCGACCGCCATGATGGGCTCGAGAATGATGGGCTTCGCCTTGGCAGCCCCCTCTTTCGCGGCCATGGAACCTGCGATCTTGAACGCGACTTCCGAGGAGTCGACATCGTGATACGAGCCGTCCGTGAGAACCGCCTTCACGTCGACCATCGGATAGCCGGCAAGCACGCCGCCCTCGAAAGCCTCTTTGATGCCCTTCTCGACCGCAGGGACGAACTCCTTCGGAATGGGAGCGCCCTTGGTACCGTCGACGAACTCGAAGCCGCTACCAGGCTTCAAGGGCTCGAGCGTGATCCAGACGTGGCCGTACTGACCGCGACCGCCGGTCTGCCGAACGAACTTGCCTTCCTGCTCGACCTTGGCGCGGATGGTCTCACGATAAGCGACCTGAGGCTTGCCGACGTTCGCGTCGACCTTGAACTCGCGCAGGAGGCGATCGACGATGATCTCGAGGTGCAGCTCCCCCATGCCGGAGATGATCGTCTGGCCCGTTTCTTTGTCGGTCTGAACGCGGAACGACGGATCCTCGGTAGCGAGCTTCTGGAGCGCGATGCCTAGCTTCTCCTGGTCATCCTTCGTCTTGGGCTCGATCGCGACGTCGATCACGGGGTCAGGGAATTCGATCGACTCGAGGATGATCGGATTGTCCTCGTCGCACAGCGTATCGCCAGTGGTCGTCGAGCGAAGACCCACGGCCGCCGCAATGTCACCGGCGTAGACTTCCTTGATCTCCTCGCGCTTGTTCGCGTGCATCTTGAGGAGACGACCGACCCGCTCCTTACGCGTCTTGGTGGAGTTGTAGACGGACCCGCCGGCAGTGAGCACGCCCGAATAAACGCGGAAGAACGTGAGCGTACCAACGAACGGGTCGGTCATGATCTTGAACGCGAGCGCCGAGAAAGGCGCATTGTCTTTCGCCTCGCGCTCGGCGTCTTCCTTACTGTCGGCGTCGATGCCCTTGACCGGCGGGACATCGAGCGGAGACGGCAGGAATTCCACGACGGCATCGAGCAAGAGCTGCACGCCGCGGTTCTTGAAAGCCGAGCCGCAGAGCACGGGGACGAGCGTCATCGCGAGCGCGCCCTTGCGGATGGCCGCGCGGATCTCGTCCTCGCTGATGGCAGCCCCTTCGAGGTACTTCTCCATCAGCTTCTCGTCGGAGTCGGCCGCAGCTTCGACCAACTTCTCGCGATACTCGTCCGCTTGCGCTTTTTCCGCCTCGGGAATCTCAGCCTCGCGGTATTTGGAGCCCAGGCTGTCGTCGTCCCAGACGATCGCCTTCATCCGGACCAGATCGATGACGCCAACGTGCGCATCCTCGGTACCGAGCGGCAACTGAAGGGCGACGGGATTTGCCCGAAGGCGATCCTTCATCATCTGCACGGTGCGGAAGAAGTTCGCACCGATTCGGTCCATCTTGTTGACGAAGGCCATGCGCGGAACGCCGTACTTGTCGGCCTGCCGCCACACGGTTTCAGACTGCGGCTCGACGCCCGCAACGGAGTCGAACAGCGCGACGGCCCCGTCGAGAACACGCAACGAGCGTTCGACTTCCATCGTGAAGTCGACGTGGCCCGGCGTGTCGATGATGTTGATGCGATGATCCTTCCAGAAGCAGGTCGTCGCAGCAGAAGTGATGGTGATACCGCGCTCCTGCTCCTGAACCATCCAGTCCATGGTGGCCGTGCCCTCATGGACCTCACCGATCTTATAGTTGATGCCGGTGTAGTAGAGGATGCGTTCGGTGCAGGTGGTCTTACCGGCATCGATGTGAGCCATGATGCCGATGTTGCGGGTGCGATCGAGTGGTGACTGGCGGGGCATGACCGATTACCAGCGGTAGTGAGCGAAAGCCTTGTTGGCCTCCGCCATGCGATGCGTGTCTTCGCGCTTCTTGATCGCGGCCCCACGGTTGTTGGCGGCATCGTTGAGCTCACCCGCAAGCCGCTCCACCATCGACTTTTCGGGCCGGGCGCGCGCGTTCAGCACCAACCAGCGCATGCCGAGCGAAATGCGGCGCGCAGGACGGACCTCCACAGGAACCTGATACGTCGCACCGCCGACACGCCGGGAACGCACCTCGACGAGCGGCTTCACATTGTCGAGCGCCTTCTTGAAGATTGCGAGCGGCTCCTCTTTGGTGCGCTGCTGGATCAGGTCGAGCGCGCCATAGAACGTACGCTCGGCGAGACTCTTCTTGCCCTCGATCATGATCGTGTTCATGAACTTGGTGACCATCCGATCGTGAAACTTCGGATCGGGCAGTACTTCGCGACGACGAACCTCTCCCTTACGCGGCATCCTACGACCTCGACCTTACTTGGGCTTCTTGGCGCCGTATTTCGAGCGACCCTGCCGCCGATCCTGCACGCCGATCGAGTCCAGGGTGCCGCGCACGACGTGATAGCGGACGCCAGGAAGATCCTTCACACGACCACCGCGAATGAGCACGACCGAGTGCTCCTGAAGGTTGTGACCGACGCCCGGAATGTAGGAGGTCACTTCGATGCCATTGGTGAGCCGAACACGTGCGACCTTACGAAGCGCGGAGTTCGGCTTCTTCGGGGTCGACGTGTAGACGCGCGTGCAGACGCCCCGCTTTTGCGGACAGCTCTGCAGCGCGGGCGCTGCCAGCTTTCGCCGCTGCGGCTTGCGCCCTCCGCGGATGAGCTGATTGATCGTCGGCATCGTGGTGGCTCCTGTCTCACTGTGGGGCGCGGAAGGACGTCTCCGCGCCGAAAAGGCCAGAAAAAACGCGCAACCTATTCGAACGCGTTCAGCCTGTCAAGTTTCCGTCAGCTAGCGGCTAGTCGGCTCATGCACTGGCGCTCTCGGGCTCGACTTTCGCGGTGGGCACCTCGAGAAGGTCCTCCGGCCGCTCTTCGGGCTCCTCGGACTCGATCTCGACCTGAGCGTAGCGCTTGATGCCTGTACCTGCGGGGATCAGCCGGCCCATGATCACGTTTTCCTTGAGGCCAGTCAGGCGGTCGACCTTGCCGTTGATCGCGGCTTCGGTGAGGACCTTCGTGGTCTCTTGGAACGAGGCTGCCGAGATGAAGCTCTCGGTCGAGAGGCTGGCCTTGGTGATGCCGAGGAGCAGCGGCTCGGCCGTCGCCGGCTCGCCCCCCGCTTCCTCGATCTTCTGATTCGCCTCTTCGAAACGCCACTTCTCGACCTGATCGCCGACCAGAAATTCCGCGTCGCCCACCTCTTTGATGCGAACGCGACGGAGCATCTGGCGCACGATCACCTCGATGTGCTTGTCGTTGATGCGCACACCTTGGAGCCGGTAGATCTCCTGGACCTCGTCCACGAGGTACTTGGCGAGGGCCTTCTCGCCGAGAATGGTGAGAATGTCGTGCGGATTCGAGGAGCCGTCCATGAGCGGCTCGCCGGCGCGCACGTGGTCGTTCTCGTGCACACTGATGTGCTTGCCCTTCGGGATCAGGTACTCGCGTGGCTCGCCGACCTCGGGGGTGACGACCACCTTGCGCTTACCCTTTGTATCCTTGCCGAACGACACGAGGCCGTCGATCTCGCTGACGACCGCGAACTCCTTGGGCTTGCGGGCTTCGAAGAGCTCCGCGACGCGCGGGAGACCACCAGTAATGTCTTTCGTCTTGGTGGTTTCGCGCGGCATCTTCGCGATGATGTCACCAGGGGACAGCGCCTGCCCCTCGTACACGTTGAGGTGCACGCCGACAGGAAGCTGATACCGAGCTTCGTTGCCGTTCGGCAGACGCGCCGTGTTGCCGTCGGCGTCTTTGATCGTGATGCGCGGACGCTTCTCGACGTCCTTCGTGTCGATGACGACCTTCGTTGAAAGACCGGTACGCTCGTCGACGCGCTCTTCGACAGTGACGCCTTCGATGAGGTCTCCGAACTTCACGGTGCCACCGACCTGGGTCAGCGTCGGCAAGGTGTACGGGTCCCATTCGACGAGAAGATCGCCACCCTTCACCTTGGCGCCGTCGTGCTTCTTCAGCTTCGCACCGTACACCACCGGGTACCGCTCGCGCTCGCGCTCGCGGCCCGCCTCGGGCACGTCAATGATCGCGAGCTCACCGTTCCGGTTGATGATGATCTCGTCGCCCTCGTTGTTGGTGACGGTCTGGAGATTGATGAAGCGAACGATACCGTCGTTCCGCGCCTCGAGCGTCGTCTGCTCGGCGCGCCGGCTGGCCGTACCGCCGATGTGGAAGGTCCGCATCGTGAGCTGGGTGCCCGGCTCACCGATCGACTGCGCGGCAATGACACCGATCGCTTCACCGAGATTGACCATGTGACCGCGGGCGAGATCGCGACCGTAGCAGAGGCCGCACACGCCCTGCCGCGACTGGCACGTCAGCACGGAACGGATCTGCACTCGCTCGATGCCGGCCTTCTCGATGGTCTCGACGATGGCCTCGTCGATCTCGTGATTCGCTCGGACGATGATCTCGTCGTTGTAGGGATCGTGCACGTCGACCAGAGCAACGCGGCCGAGCACGCGGTCACCGAGACCTTCGATGATCTCGCCGCCCTCGACGAGCGACGACATGTCGATGCCGTCTGGGGTGCCGCAGTCGGGCTCGGTGATGATCGAGTCCTGGGCGACGTCGACGAGACGGCGGGTGAGATAACCCGAGTTGGCGGTCTTGAGCGCCGTGTCCGCGAGGCCCTTACGCGCACCGTGCGTCGAGATGAAGTACTGCAGCACCGTCAGACCTTCGCGGAAATTCGCGGTGATCGGGGTTTCGATGATCTCACCCGAAGGCTTGGCCATCAGACCGCGCATGCCGGCGAGCTGCCGGATCTGCTGCGCGCTACCACGAGCGCCGGAGTCCGCCATCATGAAGATGGGGTTGAAGCTCGGGGAGGTGCGCTCATTACCCTTGTCGTCGGTGAAGGTTTCGGTGCCGAGCTGTCGGAGCATCTCGTCGGCGATCCGGTCGGTGACCTGGGCCCAGATGTCGACGACTTTGTTGTAGCGCTCGCCGTCGGTGATGAGGCCCTTGTTGTACTGGTCCTCGATCTGCCGAACCTCGTTCGTCGCTTCGTCGAGGAGCTCGCCCTTCTGCGGCGGGATCAGCATGTCCTTGATGCCGATCGAGATGCCGGCGCGCGTCGCAAACTCGTAGCCGAGATCCTTCAGCTTGTCGGCGAAGATGACCGTCGCCTTGTTGCCCGCGCGACGGTACGCGAGATCGATCAGATGACCGAGCTCCTTCTTCTTCATGACGCGGTTCACTTCGGCGAAGCTGATCTCGGCCGGGACGATCTCGTAGAGGAGGACACGGCCGACGGTGGTTTCCACGAGCTTGTTGTTGATGCGAACCTTGATTTGCGCCTGCATGTTCACTTCGCCTTGGTCGAAGGCGATGCGAACCTCGTCGGCGCTCGCGAAGGACTTGCCCTCGCCCTTCACCATCGGCTTGTCGCGGGTCATGTAGTAGAGCCCGAGCACGATGTCCTGGGTCGGCACGATGATCGGCCGGCCGTTCGCCGGCGAGAGGATGTTGTTCGTCGACATCATCAGCGCGCGTGCTTCGACCTGCGCCTCGACGGACAGCGGCACGTGAACGGCCATCTGGTCACCGTCGAAGTCGGCGTTGTAGGCCGCGCAAACGAGAGGGTGAAGCTGGATCGCTTTGCCTTCGATCAGGATCGGCTCGAACGCCTGGATGCCGAGACGGTGCAGCGTGGGCGCGCGATTCAGGAGCACAGGGTGCTCCCGGATCACTTCGTCGAGAATGTCCCAAACCTCGGACTTCTCCTTTTCCACCATCTTCTTGGCGCTCTTGATGGTGGTGACGAAGCCGCGCTCTTCGAGCTTGTTGTAGATGAAGGGCCGGAAGAGCTCGAGCGCCATCTTCTTCGGCAGGCCGCACTGATGAAGCCGAAGCTCCGGGCCGACGACGATAACCGAACGACCGGAGTAGTCGACGCGCTTGCCGAGCAAGTTCTGGCGGAAGCGACCGCTCTTGCCCTTCAGCATGTCGGAGAGCGACTTCAGGGGCCGCTTGTTCGGACCCGTGATCGCGCGGCCGCGACGCCCATTGTCAAAGAGCGCATCGACGGCTTCCTGCAACATGCGCTTCTCGTTCCGGATGATGATGTCCGGCGCGGAGAGCTCCATCAGGCGCTTCAGGCGATTGTTGCGGTTGATGACGCGACGGTAGAGGTCGTTCAGGTCGGACGTTGCGAAACGGCCACCGTCGAGAGGCACCAGCGGACGGAGATCAGGCGGAATCACCGGGATGACCTCGAGGATCATCCACTCGGGACGGTTCCCCGATACGCGGAACGCGTTCAGGACCTTCAAGCGCTTGGCGATCTTCTTCCGCCGCGCCTCACTCCCAACCTCGCGCATCTCGATGCGCAGACGCTCGGACTCCTCGTCGACCTCGATGTCAGCGAGCAGCTTTCGGATCGCGGCGGCACCCATCTCGGCCTTGAACGAGTCGGGGCCGTGCTCCTCCATGGCCTTCCGGTAACGCTGCTCGGAGAGCACCTCTTTGTACTCGAACGGCTGACCCGGAAGCTCCTTCTTCGAGCTCGTGACCACGAACGACTCGAAGTAGAGGATCTTCTCGAGGTCCTTCAGCGTCATGTCGAGCAACGTGCCAATGCGCGACGGCAGGCTCTTCAGGAACCAGATGTGCGCGACCGGCGTCGCGAGATCGACGTGACCCATGCGCTCGCGGCGCACCTTCGATTGGATGACCTCGACGCCGCACTTCTCACAGACGACGCCACGGTGTCGCATGCGCTTGTACTTGCCGCAGTTGCACTCGTAGTCCTTCGTCGGACCGAAAATCTTCGCGCAGAAGAGACCGTCACGCTCCGGCTTGAACGTCCGGTAGTTGATGGTTTCCGGCTTCTTCACTTCGCCGTGTGACCACGACCGGATCTTGTCCGGAGAGGCGAGCGAGATGCGCAACGCGTTGAACGCGACCGGATTCTTCGGCTTTTCGAACAGGTTGAAGAGATCTTCCATTACCATCTGATCTTCTCCGCTCTAGCTCTGGGCCTGCCCGGGCTGCTCTTCGACCAGTTCCACGTCGAGCGCCAGACTTTGCAGCTCTTTCACCATGACGTTGAACGATTCCGGCAGTCCCGGTTCCAGCACGTTCTCACCCTTGACGATTGCCTCGTACATGCGCGTACGGCCCGCGACGTCGTCAGACTTGACCGTCAGCATTTCCTGGAGACTGTAGGCAGCCCCGTAGGCTTCGAGCGCCCACACTTCCATTTCTCCCAAACGCTGGCCGCCGAACTGGGCCTTACCGCCGAGCGGCTGCTGCGTGACCAGCGAGTATGGGCCGGTGGAGCGAGCGTGGATCTTGTCGTCCACGAGGTGGTGCAGCTTCATGATGTACATGACGCCGACCGTGACCGGCTGCTCGAATGGCTCACCGGTACGGCCGTCCGCGAGCGGCATCTGGCCGCTCGGCGAGAGACCCGCACGCTTCAGCATCGCGAAGATCTCGTCTTCCGTCGCGCCGTCGAAGACGGGCGAGCCGACGTGAATGCCGCGGCCGGCCTTCCGAACGATCTTTGCAAGATCTTCGTCGCTGATCCCATCGATCAGATCGACGACGTCCTTGCTGACGTAGATCTCCTTGAGCTTTCGGCGCACGCTTTCGATGCCCGCGGCGCCGTTCTGCTCGAGCTCCGCCACCATCTGACGGCCGAGCTCGCGTGCGGCCCACCCGAGGTGAGTCTCGAGGATCTGACCGACGTTCATACGCGACGGAACGCCGAGCGGATTCAGGACGATATCGACCGGCGTCCCGTCCGGGAGGTACGGCAGGTCCTCTTCGGGAAGAATACGCGAAAGTACACCCTTGTTGCCGTGACGGCCGGCCATCTTGTCGCCGACCTGCAGCTTGCGCTTGATGGCGACGAACACCTTGACCATCTTGATCACGCCCGGGGGCAGCTCGTCACCGCCCTTGAGGCGTTCGATCTTCTCGCCGAACATGGTCTTGATGCGTTCGCGCTGTTCGTTCATCGCGTCGACGACCCGTACGAGCTCGTCTTCGACCTTGTCGTTCTCGACCTTGATGTCGCCCCAGTAGGCCGAAGGAATCTGATCGAGGTCTTCCGCCGTGATGACCTGCCCCTTGGGCAGCAAAACGCGGCGCGAGTCGTCCGCGAGGCGAAGACTCGCCGTCTTGCCGACCAGCAGCTTCTTCACCTTCTTCAGAGTCGAATCCTTGATGATCCGATCCTCGTCGTGCTGGTCCTTCGTGAGGCGCGCGACCTCCTCTTCCTCGATGATGCGGCTGCGCTCGTCCTTGGTAACGCCCTTCCGCGAAAACACTCGGGCGTTGATGACGGTGCCCTCGACGCCGGGCGGAACGCGGAGTGACGTATCGCGCACCTCGCCCGCCTTCTCACCGAAGATCGCGCGGAGGAGCTTCTCTTCCGGCGAGAGCTGGGTTTCGCCCTTCGGCGTAATTTTGCCGACCAAGATGTCACTCGGCTTCACCTCGGCGCCGATCCGGATGATGCCGGAGTCGTCGAGGTCCTTGAGAGCCTCGTCGCCGACGTTCGGGATGTCGCGGGTGATCTCTTCGGGTCCGAGTTTGGTGTCCCGGGCGACGCACTCGAACTCCTCGATGTGCACCGAGGTGAAATAGTCCTCACGCACGATGCGCTCGCTGATAAGGATCGAGTCTTCGAAGTTGTAGCCACCCCACGGCATGAACGCGACGACGATGTTCCGGCCGAGCGCGAGCTCGCCCATCTCGGTCGAGGGGCCATCGGCGATCACATCCCCCGCCTGTACACGATCACCGGCAACCACGATGGGCCGCTGGTTCATGCAGGTGTTCTGGTTGGAACGCTGGTATTTGACGAGATTGTAGATGTCGACGCCCGCATCGCGGCCGTCAGTACGCGGCTTGTCGGCCTTCACGACAATGCGCGTGGCATCGACGGTTTCGACGATACCGTCGCGCTCAGCGACCACCGTGACGCCAGAGTCGCGGGCAACGACTCGCTCCATGCCCGTGCCGACGAGCGGCGCATCCGTGCGGAGGAGCGGAACCGCCTGACGCTGCATGTTGGAGCCCATGAGCGCGCGGTTGGCGTCGTCGTTCTCGAGGAACGGAATCAACGAAGCGGCGACGCTCACCAACTGGTTCGGCGAGACGTCCATGAACTGCACCTGCTCGGGCGGGACCTGCATGAAGTTACCGCCCTTACGCGCGGACACGAGGTCCGCGGTGAAGGTGCCCTTCGCATCGAGGGGCGCGTTCGCCTGGGCGATCACGAGGTCCTCCTCTTCCAACGCGGAGAGGAAGCGGATGCGATCGGTGACGCGACCCTTCTCGACCTCGCGGTACGGCGTCTCGACGAAGCCGTAGTCGTTCACGCGCGCATACGTAGAGAGTGAGGCGATCAGACCGATGTTCGGACCTTCCGGCGTCTCGATCGGACACACGCGACCGTAGTGCGTCGGATGAACGTCGCGGACCTCGAAGCCGGCGCGCTCGCGCGTCAGACCACCCGGGCCGAGCGCCGAGAGACGGCGCTTGTGGGTGATCTCGGAGAGCGGGTTCGTCTGATCCATGAACTGCGATAGCTGGCTCGACCCGAAAAACTCCTTGATCACGGCCGACACCGGCTTGTAGTTGATGAGCTCCTGCGGCATCAGCGTTTCGATGTCCTGAAGGCTCATGCGCTCCTTGATGGCGCGCTCCATGCGGACGAGACCGATCCGGTACTGATTCTCGACGAGCTCGCCGACGGCGCGCACCCGCCGGTTGCCAAGGTGGTCGATGTCGTCGATCTGGCCGTTGCCGTTCTTGAGCTCGATCAGGTAACGCACGACCTCGAGAATGTCCTCGCGGCGAAGCGTCCCCTGCTCGAGCGGCACGTTGATCCGGAGCTTGTGGTTGAGCTTCAGCCGGCCGACCTTCGAAAGGTCGTACCGATCGGGATTGAAGAAGAGGTTGTGGAAGAAAGCGGTCGCGGTCTCGGCGGTAGGCGGGTCACCCGGACGCAACCGACGATAGATTTCGAGCACGGCTTCTTCGGGCGACGCGATCTTGTCTTGGAGGAGCGTGTTGCGCAGCGACGGGCCGACGTGCAGGTCGTCGATGAAGAGCACCTCGATGGAGTCGATGCCGCGCTCGCGGAGGAGGTCGTAGCGCTCTTGCGTCAGCTCCTGATTGCCCTCGATCAACACCTCGCCCGTCTTGGGATCTGGGACGTCGTGCGCCGACACGCGACCTACCACCTCTTCGAGCGTGATCGGCACTTGCTCGACGCCAGCCGCCTCCATCTGCCGGATGACCGCCTTGGTGAACTTGCGGCCTTCCTTGACGATGATTTCGTTGCTCTGCGGGTGGCGGATGTCTCGACTCGCCTTGATGCCCACGAGCTGATCCGCGCGGAACACCTTCGCAGCTTTCCGGCCGTCGAAGATGATCGTGTCGCGCTTGTAGTAATAGTTGAGCAGATCTTCGGTGGTCATTCCGAGCGCGCGCAGCAGGACCGTCGCGTGGAACTTGCGGCGGCGATCGATGCGGACGAAGAGGCTGTCGCGCGCGTCGAACTCGAAGTCGATCCACGAGCCGCGATACGGGATGATGCGGCCCGAATAGAGGAGACGACCACTGGCGTGGGTCTTCCCCTTGTCGTGGTCGAAGAAGACGCCCGGCGACCGGTGCAGCTGGCTCACGATCACGCGCTCGGTGCCGTTGATCATGAAGGTGCCGTTGCGGGTCATGAGCGGGATCTCGCCGAAATAGACCTCCTGCTCCTTGACGTTCTTGATCGAACGAACGCCGCTCTCGGGGTCGACGTCCCAGATCACGAGCTGGATCGTGACCTTGAGCGGCGCGGCGAACGTCATGCCGCGCTGATGACACTCGTCGACGTCGTACTTGGGCTCGCCGAGCGAATAGCTCACGAACTCCAACGAGGCCGTCTCGTTGAAGTCCTTGATCGGGAACACGGACTTGAAGACACCCTGCAAGCCGGTGTCGGCACGACTCTCGGGTGACACCTCGCGCTGCAGGAATTCGTCGTACGACCGCTGCTGGATATCGATGAGATTGGGGATGTCGACGATTTTTTTGATGCGGCCGAACGTGCGTCGCAGACGGAAATTGTTCGCGACCTGTACAGAACTCATGCCGTGCCTTTCTTCATGAACCGGTGAACCCGGTCCCCGACCCGCTGACTAATGAACCGACGCCATCCAGCTGCGCGAACTACTTGATCTCGACCTGACCACCCGCCTCTTCGAGCTTCTTGGCGATCGTCTCGGCCTCGGCCTTGTTGACGCCTTCCTTGACGTTCTTGGGCGCGCCGTCGACGAGATCCTTGGCCTCCTTCAGACCGAGGCCGGTCAGCTCGCGCACGACCTTGATGACCTGGATCTTCTTGTCACCGGCGGTCTTGAGCACGACGGTGAACTCGTCCTTCTCTTCCGCAGGTGCCGCACCGCCGGCCGCCGCGCCCGCACCGGGCATCGCCGCCATGACCGGGGCCGCCGCGCTCACGCCGAGCTCGGCCTCGAGCTCCTTTACCAGCGTCGCCGCCTCCATGAGGGACATGTTCTTGATGAAATCCTTCACCTGCTCACGCGAAACGTCTGCCATGGTACTGCTCCTCCTTCAGTTTGGGGACGCGGCAACGGGCCCGTCCGTGTGTCGAAATTCGCGGATGGACCCCGCTATGCCTGCTTGGACTTCTCGATCGCCCCGAGGAGCCGGACCAACGACGCCCCCGGTTCTTGAATCGTACGCAACAACTGGGATGCCGGTGCCTGCAACAAGCCGAGGAGCTGGGCGAGCAGGACTTCCCTGCTCGGCAGCTTCGCGAGCGCGCTCACGCCCGAGGCCGGAAGGGCCTCGCCATCGAGTACTCCGCCGCTGATCTTCAGCTTGTCATGCTGCTCGGCGAATTTGACGAGGATCTTGGCGACGGCCACCGGATCCTTGCCCGTCGTCACGAGCCCCGTCGGTCCGCGCAGCAGCTCGTCGAGCTTCGCGAAGGCGGTTTCCTTGATCGCGCGTCGGGTGAGCGTGTTCTTGCTGACGCGATATGACGCGCCGACACCCTGGAGCTCGCGACGCAGCTTGTTCAACTGCGCGACCGTCAGGCCGCGATATTCGGTAACGACGCCGAGGCTCGCACCCGACAGGCGCTCGGTCAGCTCGGTGATGAGCGTCGTTTTTTCGTCTCGGTTCACGGAAGCCTCCTGATTACGCCGCCGCCGTGAGGCCGCGCGCCGCGTTGGGGTCGATCATGACACCGGGCCCCATCGTCGTCGCGACCGACACGCTGCGGAGATAGTTACCCTTGGCCGCGGCGGGCTTGGCCCGCACGAGCGCCGCGACCAGCGCCGCAGCGTTGGCCGTGAGCTTCTCGGGACCGAACGACGCCTTGCCGATCGGCACATGCACGATGCCGGCCTTCTCGACGCGGTACTCGACCTTGCCCGCCTTGACCTCCTGCACGGCCTTCGCGACGTCGAACGTCACGGTGCCGACCTTCGGGTTCGGCATGAGGCCGCGGGGACCGAGGACCTTACCGAGACGACCGACCGCGCCCATCATATCGGGCGTCGCGATCACCACGTCGAAGTCGAGCCAGTTCTCCTCTTGGATCTTCTTCGTGAGCTCCTCGCCCCCGGCGAAATCCGCGCCCGCGGCTTCGGCTTCCTTCACCTTGTCGCCCTTGCCGATCACGAGGACCCGCACGGTCTTGCCGGTGCCGTGCGGCAGGATGACCGTGCCGCGAACGTTCTGGTCGGCCTGACGCGGATCGACACCGAGACGCACCGCCAACTCGACCGTCTCGTCGAATTTCGCGTACCGCGACTCGACAGCGAGCGCGATCGCTTCATCGAGGGCATACGTCTTCTCCGAGTCGATCTTCGCCGCGCCCGCGCGATACTTCTTGCCATGCTTGCTCATCACTAGCCCTCGACCACGATGCCCATGCTGCGGGCCGTGCCTTCCACGGTGCGCATCGCCGCCTCGAGACTGCCGGCCGTGAGGTCCGGGGTCTTCAGCTGCGCGATCTCCTTCACCTGCTGCTTGGTGACCTTCCCGACCTTGTTCTTGTGCGGGACGCCCGAGCCCTTCTCGACACCAGCCGCGCGCTTCAAGAGCACCGATGCAGGCGGCGTCTTGGTCACGAACGTGAAGGAGCGGTCGGCGTAGACGGTGATGATCACCGGGATGATCAGACCCTGCTGCGCCTGCGTCTGCGCGTTAAACTGCTTGCAGAACTCCATGATGTTGACGCCGCGCTGACCGAGCGCGGGGCCGACGGGCGGACTCGGATTGGCCGCTCCAGCGGGAATCTGCAACTTGACTTCAGCGACGACCTTCTTGGCCATGCGATTGAGATCCTTTTAGGCTTTCTCGACTTGGATGAAGTCGAGCTCGACGGGCGTCGCCCGCCCGAAGATGCTGATGAGTACCCGGAGCTTGCCCTTCTCGGGCTTCACTTCTTCGACGACACCATTGAAATCCTGGAACGGTCCGTCCACCACCTTCACGTTTTCGCCGGTCTCGAAGAAGACCTTGGGCTTCGGCTTGACCGCGCCTTCCTCGACCTGCTGGGCGATCTGCCGCACCTCGGTCTCGGAGATCGACGGCGGATCGGTCGCACCCCCGACGAATCCGGTCACTTTCGGCGTCGACTTGACGACGTGCCACGTGTCGTCGTTGAGCGCCATGTTGACCAGGATGTACCCCGGAAAGAACTTGCGCGATGACGTGCGCCGCTTCCCCTTGACGAGCTCGACCACCTTCTCCGCCGGCACGAGGATGTCTCCAAAGAACTCCTCTTTGCCCATGGAGCGGATGCGCTCTTCGAGCGCCGCCTTCACCTTATGCTCGTACCCCGAGTAGGTGTGCACGACGTACCACTTCTTCTCGGCTACGGCGGCGGTCGCCATTGTCATTGAACACCCAGGAAGCGCGTGAAGAAGAAGGAAATCACGCCGTCGACCAGGCCGAGCCAGAGCGACACGATCGCGACAACGACCAGCACGACCACGGTCGCAGCGACAGTCTCCTGCCGCGTGGGCCAATGGACCTTACGCAGCTCCGACACAACCTCAGTGAGGAATTGTCGGGACTGCGGGACGATTTCTTTGACTTGCTGCAGACGCTCGTTTGCCATTCGATGCTCGTCTCTACGGTCTCGCGTCAGGCGCGAAGAACGGGCCAGGCAGGATTCGAACCTGCAGCCCCCGGATTTGGAGTCCGGTGCTCTAGCCAGTTCGAGCTACTGGCCCGCACGCGCGAACCTTCAGCGCAACGACGAGACGCCATGCACATCACGACCCCCATCTTCGCGCCGACCGGCTCGCGCTCGTACATCAGACTTTGCCTTCCTTGTGCTGCGTGTGACTGCGGCACGCGGGGCAGAATTTCTTGAGTGTCAGCTTTTCGGTCATCGTCTTCTTGTTCTTGCTCGTCGTGTAGTTCTTGCGCTTGCACGACTCGCAATTGAGCGTGATCAGGTCCCGCATCGCCTACTCCAAAATCTTGGTGACGACGCCGGCGCCGACGGTGCGACCACCTTCGCGGATCGCGAAGCGCAGTCCCTCGTCCATGGCGATCGGCGTGATCAACGTCACCGACAGCTTGATGTTGTCCCCGGGCATCACCATCTCCGTCCCCTCGGGCAGCGTGGCCACCCCCGTCACGTCCGTCGTCCGAAAGTAGAACTGCGGCCGATACCCGTTGAAAAACGGCGTGTGCCGCCCGCCCTCCTCCTTCGTCAACACGTACGCTTCCGCCTCGAACTTCGTGTGCGGCGTGATCGATCCCGGCTTCGCCAACACCTGCCCGCGCTCGATGTCCTCGCGCTTCACACCGCGCAGCAAGCACCCGACGTTGTCGCCCGCCTGCCCCTCGTCGAGCAGCTTCCGGAACATCTCCACGCCCGTCACCGTCGTCTTCGCCGTGTCCTTCATGCCGACGATCTCGATCTCCTCGCCGACCTTCACCCGCCCGCGCTCGATGCGACCCGTCGCCACCGTCCCGCGGCCGCTGATCGAGAACACGTCTTCCACCGGCATCAAGAACGGCCGGTCCACGTCGCGCTTGGGCTCCGGGATGTACGCGTCGAGCGCGTCCATCAGCTTCTGGATCGCCCCCATCCCAATCTCGCTGTCCTCGCCCTCGAGCGCCTTCAGCGCACTGCCGCGAATCACCGGAATGTCGTCCCCCGGAAACTCGTACTTCGACAACAGCTCGCGAACCTCGAGCTCGACCAGGTCGAGCAGCTCCGCGTCGTCCACCATGTCGACTTTGTTCATGAACACCACGATGTACGGCACGCCCACCTGCCGGGCGAGCAGAATGTGCTCGCGCGTCTGCGGCATCGGCCCGTCCGCCGCGGACACCACGAGAATTGCGCCGTCCATCTGCGCCGCCCCCGTGATCATGTTCTTCACGTAGTCCGCGTGCCCCGGGCAATCCACGTGCGCGTAGTGCCGCGCCGCCGACTCGTACTCCACGTGCGCCGTCGCGATCGTGATCCCCCGCGCCTTCTCTTCCGGCGCCTTGTCGATCTGGTCGAACGCCACGAACTCCGCCAGCTTCTTGCTCGCCTGCGTCTTCGTGATCGCCGCCGTCAACGTCGTCTTCCCGTGATCCACGTGCCCGATCGTCCCTACGTTCACGTGCGGCTTCTTCCGCTCGAATTTCGCCTTGCTCATATCGTGCGTCTCCCTCTGGCTACGAAAGACCTATCGTCGGAGAAAGCCCAGGAGCGGGATCGAACCGCCGACCTCATCCTTACCAAGGATGTGCTCTGCCGACTGAGCTACCTGGGCATCGTGCAAGCCGTCACCGTTGCTGGAGAGCGGGAAACGGGATTCGAACCCGCGACCCTCAGCTTGGAAGGCTGATGCTCTAGCCAACTGAGCTATTCCCGCGTCGAAGGTTGCCACGTGATGGTCACCACATTTCATATGGAGAGGGGAGGATTCGAACCTCCGTAGGCTGACGCCGGCAGATTTACAGTCTGCTCCCTTTGGCCACTCGGGTACCTCTCCGCTTGCCAACCTCGAAGACTCCGCCGACCGTCTTCAAGCTGGCGATAGGAATCGAACCTACAACCGCCTGATTACAAATCAGGTGCTCTACCGTTGAGCTACGCCAGCAGTCGTTCCCCGCCGTGGAGCACCGACAGCTCGAACGCTCGTCTCGACGATGCCTGCCTCCACTGGGTCCGTGCGCCCGATCGATACCTTTCCCGGTGACCGCAACCGAGCTTGGCACCGTCGAGAGTCGTCTAAATGCTGTTCTTGAGAACCGGAATGATGTGCGAACCTACCTACCTAGCGAGCGACCAGAAAACTGTCAACAAGAGCGGGGGGTAGAACGCCGATAGGCACGGCCCTAGAGGGATTCAGGCGCCTGCGGAACCACCTTCTTGGCCAATTCATGGATGCCGATGGCGGCTGCGGCGGCGGCGTTCAGCGAAGCCACGCGCCCTCGGACCGGAATTCCGACCATGAAGTCGCACGCCCTGGCCACGAGCGGTCGGATGCCCCTGCCTTCCCCCCCGATGACGATCACCCACCGTTCGGACGTCGGAAGCTGTTGGAATCCCGAGGTCCCCGCCGCATCGAGCCCGACGATCCAGTACCCAGCAGCCTTCAACTGTTCGAGACCGCGCGTGACATTCACGACCTGCGCTACAGGCAAATGCACCGCCGCACCGGACGAGGCTCGTACCACGGTGGGCGAAACGGCCGCGCTGCGGTCCTTCGGAAGGATCAGCGCCCCTCCACCGAGGACCTCGGTGGACCGGATGATCGCGCCCACGTTCTGCGGATCGGTGATGCCGTCGAGCACGACCACGAGCGCGGGTGCCGCCTGGATGACATCCTCGATCGCCCGAAATTCGAACGGCTTGGTCCGCGCAGCGACACCTTGATGATTGCCACCGGCGCTCATGCGATCGAGCGCGCCGGAATCGACCGTTTCGACCGCGATTCCGTACCGACGGGCATCGTCGATCAGAGGCTCCGCCGCGCGCAAGCCCCGCGTGACGTACAGCGTAGCGATCATCCCCGGCGACGTCGCCACGACTTCACGTACGGGGTTCAATCCATAGACGAGACTCATCGACGGCGCGGCGTCGTTTCGATGCGGTCGGATCGAGTGGCGGGGCATGGCTCTTTCCAGTAGAGCAGGGCCCTATAGCATGCCGCGCTTCGCGATGGGCCCCACGCTCCGGCGATACTTCTGGCGCGAAGTCGCCGTCCCATTCCTCCTCGGCATCGGCGTTTTCACCTTCATTTTGCTGATCGCTCGCATGCTGAAGCTGGTCGAGCTGGTCGTGAACCGCAACGTCCCGGTCCTGGAGATCGCCAAGCTCTTCGCCTACATCTTACCGACGTTCCTCGAAGTAACCGTGCCGATGGCATTGTTGCTCGCCATCCTCCTGTCGTTCGGCCGGCTGTCGGCCGATAGCGAAATCGTCGCCCTCAAAACGTCCGGCATCAGCCTGTATCAAATGGTGCTGCCCGTCACGCTTTTCACGGGCCTCGTGACGCTCCTCGCAATGCTCCTGGCGGTCTACGCGCGCCCCTGGGGCAATCACAACCTGAAGGCGAGCCTCTACGAGATCGCGAAGACCCGTGCGAGCGCCGGCCTTCGCGAGCGCGTATTCAACGACGACTTCGCGGGGCTCGTGATCTACGTCGAGCACATCGAGCCCCCAGGTGACCGGCTGGAAGGCATCCTCATCGCCGATGGACGCGACCCGAATCAGCGCAATACGGTCCTGGCACGCAACGGGTTCCTCGTCGGAAACGAGCAGGCACACACGGTGACACTGCGGCTCCTCGAGGGCAGCATCCATACGTTCCTTCCGGGCGAGAAGAGCTACCACAAGACGGACTTCACAACCTACGACGTCACGCTGAACCTCGCCGTCGCGCTCGCAAAGTTTTCACAGCGCGAGAAGGACGCGCAGGAAATGACGCTCGCCGAGCTGCGTGCGACCATCGCGGCGCGAACCGCCGCGGGCCGGCCCGTCAACGCTGAGCTCGTTGAGCTGCATCGAAAGTTCTCCCTGCCCTTCGCCTGCCTCGTCTTCGGACTGGTGGGAGTCCCACTAGGCATCCAGCCCGTGCGAGCAGTCCGCTCACGCAGCTTCTCGGTGAGCCTCGTTCTGATTTTCGCGTACTATCTACTGTTGACCGCCGGTGAAGCGATGGCCGAGCGCGGCGCGCTGCCCGCCGTCGTGGCCCTGTGGATTCCGAACGTCGTGTTCGCGGTCCTGGGAATCAGCCTATTCCTCGCGGCTGCGCGAGAACGTTCGTTCGACCTTTCACTGCTCATACGGCGCTCCTCGGGCTTCCGAGCGCGACACGCTGGTGCGAGCCCATGAACGTCCTTCTCCGCTACGTACTCTCGGAGTTCTTGCGCATCTTCGGGTTGTGCATGCTGGGCTTCCTCCTAGTCTACGTTCTGGTCGACCTCTTCGACCATCTCGACGGATTTCTCCGGTACCAGGCGAGTGCCGGCGAAGTAGCGCGGTACCTGCTGTTCAAGATTCCATTGATCGTGACCCAGCTCGTTCCGGTTGCGACCCTGGCCTCCGTTCTCCTCTCCCTCGGCATGATGGCTCGGCACAACGAGCTGACCGCCCTGCGAGCATCAGGGATCAGCACGGCACAGATCGCTCGCCCGCTGTTCGCCACAGCGATCATCCTCAGCCTCGCGATCCTGCTCTGGAACGAGGCTGTCGTCCCATACGCCACGGAACGATCGCGCTATGTCGAGATCGTCGAGATCCGCAACAAGCCGCTGAAAGCACTCCTCAGCGAACACGGGATCTGGTTCCACGGCCGCAGCGGCATCTACAACATCGAGCACTTCGACGCGCGCACCGGAACCCTGGTTGGCCTGACCCTGTACGACTTCACGCCCGGCTTCCTACTGCAACGGCTGATCGAGGTTCCGACGGCCCAATGGCGGGACGACCGCTGGCAGGTGAGTGCAGCGGTCGAACGCACCTTCGACGAGAAAGGGACCGTCCACACTCGCGCACTCGCCGCCGGCGAGCTCGTGCTCCCCGAACGCCCACAGGACTTTCAGATCATGGAGAAAGACCCGGAAGAGCTGAACTTTCGGCGCCTACGGCATCACATCCACGAGCTCAGTCGCAAGGGTATCGACACCACCGAGTCACGCGTCGACCTGCACCTGAAGCTCGCGCTCCCACTCGTACCCCTCGTCATGGTGATGGTCGGCGTGCCACTGGCCGCACGCAACCCCCGCAGACGCGCGCTCGCGACGAGCATCGGCATCGGTCTCGTCGTCGGGTTCAGCTACTGGGTACTGCTGGCGCTCACGATCTCACTCGGACACGGTGGGGCGATCCCGCCGGCGATCGCGGCCTGGACGGCGAACGGCGTCTTCACCATGCTCGGCGTCTTCCTGTTTCTTGGGCCGGAATAGCTCAGGGCACGACGGCGAGGTGGTCGAGACCCTCGGTTTCCAACCACCCCATCATCGCGTTCATGTTCTGGATGGCCTGGCCCGCGGCACCCTTGCCGAGGTTGTCGATCACCGAAACGAGCACCGCATGACGGCTCTTCTCATCGAGAGTCCAACCGATCGCGCAATCGTTCGTTCCTACGACGTCGCGGATCTCCGGCGGCCGATTCGCGGTGAGCACGATGAAGCGCTCGTTCGCGTACCGTTCGCGAAAGGCATCCGCAAACGTGTCCATGTCGACGCCCACCCGTGGCCGAACGTAGATGGTTGACAAGATGCCCCGCCTGATCGGGAGCAAATGCGGCACGAACGTGACCGCGCAACCCTCGCCAAGTGACGGGCGCAGCTGCTGCTCGATCTCGGGAGCGTGGCGATGCTTACCGATCTTGTACGCCTTGAGGTTGTCGTCGACCTCGGCAAACAGGTACTCGGCGGCGACGGTCCGCCCCGCCCCAGTCACGCCCGACTTGGCGTCGATCACGATGCCCTGGGACTCGACGAGGCCACGCTCCACGAGCGGCAGCAACGCGAGCAGTGCAGACGTCGGATAGCAGCCGGGATTCGCTATGAGTCGGGCGTCAGGAAGCGCATCGCGAGAGTACTCGGTGAGTCCATAGACTGCCTGCTCGAGAAGATGAGGAGCCGCATGGGTCCCGTAGACCCGCTCGTGCTCTGCGGGGTCGCGCAGGCGAAACTCCGACCCGATATCGACGACCCGACAGCCGCTTTCTACGAGCGCCGCGACCCCGACCGTCGAGGCCCCGTGAGGCAACGCGGTGAACGCGAGGTCACATCGCGCAGCCACGGCTTTCGGGTCGAAGGCCTCGAGCTCGAGGTCGAGCTTGCCACGCGTCGCCGGGAGGACTTCGGCCAGGCGCTTGCCGGCACTTTGTTCGGACGTCACGGCAACGATCCGAACTTTGGGATGCCGGGCGAGGTAGCGGACCAACTCCGCACCGGCGTATCCCGTCGCCCCGACTACGGCGACGCGGATGGCGTCGGTGGAATCGGGCATGGGATCAGCGCTTGGAGTACTGCGGACGCTTGCGCGCCTTGTGCCGGCCGTACTTCTTTCGCTCGACCTCACGAGGGTCGCGCGTGATGAATCCGGCCTTCTTCAGGACCGGGCGAAACTCGGGATGCGCGAGCATCAGCGCCCGTGTGATGCCGTGCCGGATGGCAGTCGCTTGCGCCGCAACACCGCCTCCGCCGACGTTCACTGCGAGATCGTACTGCCCGCCGGTGTTCGTGAGCTCGAAAGGCTGGTGTACGATCATGCGCGACGTCTCACGGCCGAAGTAATCTTCGAGCGTCCGCCGGTTCACGACAACCTTGCCCTCACCGATCGACATCCGAACCCTGGCGACGGCGCTCTTACGCTTTCCTGTCGCGACGTGGACTTCTCGACGTTCTGCCATACTTCGCTCGTTCCTCGTGCTCAGATGCTCAGCGTTTCGGGCTTCTGGGCGGCATGTGGATGCTCCGCACCCCGATAGATTTTGAGTTTGGTTGCGAGCTTCCGTCCGAGCCGATTCTTCGGAAGCATGCCGACGACTGCCGACCGAAGCACACGCTCGGGCCGCTCCGTCATCATGCGTCCCGCTGAAGTACGGCGAACACCGCCCGGATATCCCGTATGACGGTGGTAGATCTTGTCGGTGAGCTTCGCACCGGTAAGCTTCAGCTTCGAAGCGTTCACAACGACGACGAAATCACCCGTGTCGACGTGCGGCGTGAAGGTCGGCTTGTGCTTGCCACGCAGTACGTTTGCGACCTGTGTCGCCACTCGACCGACGACCCGCGACTGCGCGTCGACGATGAACCATCGTCGCGCAGCGAGCGCGTCCTCGCGCGAAGCCATGTACGTGTCTTTCTTCACTTCGAAGCTGACCTTTCTAGAAGCGGGGCCGACGAGACTCGAACTCGCGACCTCCTGCGTGACAGGCAGGCGTTCTAACCGGCTGAACTACGACCCCGAATTTGGTCGGGCTGTACTATCAATCGAGCCGCCCGAGTTCAATGGGCGGTGCTGGTTTCGAACCAGCGACCCTCGGCTTGTAAGGCCGATGCTCTACCGCTGAGCTAACCGCCCCGCCGAGAATCGCGCGGCCGCTAGTTCAAGCTGTCCTTCAGCGTCTTGCCGGGCTTGAACTTCGCCGAGCGTGACGCCTCGATCTGGATCGCTTCGCCGGTCTTCGGGTTTCGGCCCGTGCGCGCCTTGCGATCCGAGACCTGGAAGGTTCCGAATCCAGAGATATGAACCTTCTCGCCACCCTTGAGCGCCCCGACGATGTCGTCGAAGATCGTCGCGACGATGCGCTCCGCGGTGCCCTTGGGAAGATCAGTCTTCGCGGCGATCGAATCGATCAACTCGGCCTTCGTCATGAGTGCTCCTTCGGCTGAAAAGTGGGGCAGGCCATACCAGCCGAGATTCAGGGAGTCAATTCAACGCGTTGGCCGTCAGTGCGTAATGATCTCGGGCGTGGCCGTCGTCGGCTGCGGGAATGGATGCTGCGCCGCCGGATCCCCGGCGATTGGCTGCCGAAGAAAGCTTTCCGGGTCCGAGAGGACCAAAGCCTTCCTGAGCACGTCGTCCATGTGATCGACCAGCTCGAGGCGGATCGATTTCAGGATCGTCGCCGGGATGTCCTTGATGTCGCGCGCATTCTCAGCCGGGAGAAGGACCCGCTTGATGCCAGCGCGGTGCGCCGCCAAGACCTTCTCCTTGAGGCCGCCGATCGGCAGCACACGGCCACGAAGCGTAATCTCGCCAGTCATGGCGATGTCGTGACGGACCGGTGTACGCGTCAGAGCCGACGTCAAAGCCGTGGCCATCGTGATGCCCGCAGAAGGACCGTCCTTGGGAATCGCGCCCTCGGGGACGTGAATGTGGATGTCGACCTTCTGATAGAAGTCGCGATCGAGCCCGAGGGCTTCGGCCCGTGACCGGACGTAGCTCATCGCGGCCTGCGCGGATTCCTGCATGACGTCGCCGAGCTTGCCGGTGATGATCAACTTGCCCTTCCCCGGCATCACCGTGACTTCGGTGCCGAGGAGCTCGCCGCCGAGATCGGTCCACGCGAGCCCGGTCGTAACGCCAACTTTCTGCTCGTCGTCCGCCTTGCCGTATCGGTAGCGCGGCGGACCGAGGAGCTTGAGGAGCGACTTCGGCGTCACCTTCACCTTGGCGTTGCGGTCCTTCTTCACCACCTCGACCGCTGCCTTGCGGCACACCGCCGCGACTTCGCGCTCGAGGCTGCGTACGCCCGCTTCCTTCGTGTAGTGCCGGATGATGCTGAGAATCGCCGAGTCCACGAACTCGATGTTGTGCTCCGCGAGCCCGTTCGCTTCGCGCTGCTTCTTGATCAGATAACGCTTGGAGATGTTCAGCTTCTCGAGCTCCGTGTAGCCCGCGATGCGAATGATCTCCATGCGATCCTGCAGGGGTCGCGGAATCCGCTCGAGTGCGTTCGCCGTCGTGATGAACATGATCTTCGAAAGATCGTAATCGACGTCGAGGTAGTGGTCATTGAACGTCGTATTCTGCTCGGGATCGAGAACCTCGAGGAGCGCCGAAGACGGGTCGCCCCGAAAGTCGGTCGACATCTTGTCGACTTCGTCGAGCAGGAAGACCGGGTTACCAGAGCCAGCCTTCTTCATCGATTGAATGATCTTACCGGGGAGTGCGCCGATATAGGTCCGGCGGTGTCCACGGATCTCGGCTTCGTCGCGCACACCGCCCAACGAGACGCGCACGAACTTCCGTCCCGTAGCGCGCGCGATCGACTTGCCGAGCGAAGTCTTGCCAACGCCCGGGGGCCCGACGAGACAAAGGATCGGACCGCGGAGCTGACCGACGAGGCTCTGCACGGCCAGGTACTCGAGAATGCGCTGCTTCACCTTCTCGAGCCCGTAGTGATCCTCCTCGAGGACCTTTTCGGCGTCGGCGATGTCGAGCTTGTCTTCGGTGAACTCGTTCCAGGGGAGACTGATGAGCCAATCGATGTAGTTCCGGACCACTGTGGCTTCAGCGGACATCGGCGACATCATCTTGAGCTTCTTCAGCTCCTTGTCCGCCTTGTCGCGAGCCTCAGGCGACATCTTCTTCGCCTTGATCTTTTCTTCGAGTTCCTGGACCTCGTTCTTGAATTCGTCCTTCTCGCCGAGCTCCTTCTGGATCGCTCGCATCTGCTCGTTGAGGTAGTACTCCTTCTGGGTCTTCTCCATTTGCTTCTTGACCCGAGTACGGATGCGTTTCTCGACCTCGAGGATCTCGATCTCGGAACGCATGTAGCCGAGCACCTTTTCGAGGCGTTCGGCGGGGTCGAGCAGCTCCAGAAGGGTCTGCTTGTCTTCGAGCTTGATGCCGAGGTGCGCCACGATCGTGTCGGCGAGGCGAGCCGGATCCTCGATCGACGCCACCGACATGATCATCTCGGGCGGGATCTTCTTGTTGAGCTTGACGTAGTTCTCGAACGTCGAGTTCACGCTACGGATGAGCGCCTCGAGCTCGGTCGTCTTGTCACACGTCTCGACGATTTCATCGACTTCAACCAGAAAGAAATCAGGATGGTCGACGTACTGCGCGACGCGCGCGCGCTTCTTGCCTTCGATCAGAACCTTGACGGTGCCATCGGGAAGGCGAAGCAGCTGCACGACGCTGCCGAGAGTTCCAACCTGATAGATGTCCTCCTCGGTCGGGTCGTTCGTCTTGGCGTCCTTCTGCGCGGCGAGCAGGATGAACTTCTGCTTGCCCATCGCCTCTTCGAGGGCGCGGATCGAGCGCTGCCGCCCTACGAAGAGCGGCACGACCATGTGTGGGAAGACAATGATGTCCCGCAGCGGCAAAAGGGGAACGCGAAGAGCTCCGGGTTTCGGCGGATCCTTCTTGTCGTTGCGAAACAGCATGCGGTCCGGTCCCCTCCCTACGCAGTCTCGGCCGTCTTCTGGTAGAGCATGATCGGCTGCTCTTTCCGGGTGACGACTTCCTCGGAGATCAACACCTCTTTGATGTTCGGCTGCGACGGGATCTCGTACATCACGTCGAGCATGATGTTTTCCATGATCGCGCGCAGCCCTCGAGCGCCCGACTTGCGAGTGAGCGCTTCGCGGGCGATCGCCGTCAGCGCCCCCTCGGTGAACTTGAGGTGCACGTTCTCCATGTCGAAGAGCTTCTGATACTGTCGCGTGAGCGCGTTCTTCGGCTCCTTGAGGATGCGGACGAGCGACTGCTCGTGCAGCTCCTCGAGCGTCGCAATGACGGGAAGCCGTCCGACGAACTCGGGGATGAGGCCGAACTTCAGCAGATCTTCGGTCTGCACCTCGTGGAGAAGATCACTCACCGTCTTCTCGTCGCGGCGACGGATGTCCGCCCCGAACCCCATCCCCTTCATGCCGATGCGTCGGCGAATGATGTCTTCCAATCCGACGAAGGCACCGCCGCAGATGAAAAGGATGTTGGTGGTGTCGACCTGAAGGAACTCCTGCTGCGGATGCTTGCGACCCCCCTTGGGCGGCACGCTCGCCGTGGTTCCTTCGATGATCTTGAGGAGCGCCTGCTGCACCCCCTCACCCGACACGTCGCGCGTGATCGACGGGTTGTCGCCCTTGCGCGCGATCTTGTCGATCTCGTCGATGTAGACGATGCCGCGCTGACACTTCTCGACATCGTAATCGGCGTTCTGGAGGAGCGAGAGGATGATGTTCTCGACATCCTCACCGACGTAGCCGGCCTCGGTGAGGCTCGTCGCATCGGCGATCGCGAAGGGCACCTGGAGGAAGCGCGCCAAGGTCTGCGCCAACAAGGTCTTCCCCGAGCCCGTCGGACCGACGAGGAGGATGTTCGACTTTTGCAACTCGACGTCGCCCGTTACGAGCGAAGAATCTATGCGCTTGTAGTGATTGTGGACGGCAACGGCGAGAATCTTCTTCGCGCGCTCTTGGCCGATGACGTACTGATCGAGCACCTTTTTGATCTCGGACGGCTTCGGTACCGCCGAGGTCGAAGTGAGCCCCTCTTCCTGGTCGCACTCTTCCGCGATGATGTCGTTACAGAGATCGATGCATTCGTCGCAGATGTAGACCGTGGGACCGGCGATCAGCTTTCGAACCTCGTCTTGGCTCTTCCCGCAGAAAGAGCACACGAGATTCCCGGTTCGCTCGTCTCCGTGCTTCGCCATGGCGTCTCCCTAGGGGCGCTTAGTCGGCCGATTGACGATGACCTCGTCGATCAACCCGTACTCGACCGCCTGCTTGCCGGTCATGAACATGTCCCGGTCGGTATCTTTCTCGATTTTTTTGATGCTCTGACCGGTGTGCTTCACGAGAACGTTATTGAGCTGCTCGCGGATGCGGAGGATTTCGCGGGCTTGGATGTCGATGTCCGTCGCCTGCCCCTGCACGCCGCCGAGCGGCTGATGGATCATGATACGCGCGTGGGGCAGCGCATAGCGCTTACCCTTCCCACCCGCCGCCAAGAGCCACGCCGCCATGCTCGCCGCCTGCCCGAGACACAGAGTTGACACCTCGGGCTTGATGTATTGCATGGTGTCGTAGATCGCGAGGCCGGCCGTCACCGAGCCCCCCGGCGAGTTGATGTAGAAGTGAATATCTTTCTCGGGGTCCTCGGATTCGAGGAACAGGAACTGCGCTGTGACGAGGTTCGCGACGTCGTCATCGACCTGCGAGCCGAGGAAGACGATGCGATCCTTGAGGAGGCGGGAGTAGATGTCGTAGGCGCGCTCGCCCCGGCCGGTCTGCTCCACCACCATGGGGATGAGGCTGGCTTTTGTCATGTCACGGCGAGCTTAACTGCTTTTCCGCGTCCCGGCAATCAAGTTTGATGCGACGGACCCCGGATCGTCGCGTGTTCGACCAGCCATGTGAGCGCTTTTTCTTGCGCGAGGCGTTCAGCGATCTCTCGTCGTGCCTCTGGATGGCGATAGAGCTCAGCAAGGCGATCGCGTTCGCGCGGCGCACTGCGCAGGACGTCTGCGATACGCTCGTCGATCTCCGCCTCGTCCGTGGAGATGTTCTCCTGAAACGCGATGCGCTCGAGTAGCAACGCCGAATGGACGGCTTCGCGAGCGCGGACACGCAGCTCCGTGCGGATCTCGTCCAGCTTCGCTTCGAGCTCCGGATTGCCCTCGCCCTGCACGTTGTGCACACCGATTTCACGCGCCATGGCCTCGAAGCGCTGGGCAGTGAGCGCTTCCGGCACGTCGAACGGATTGCGCTCGCCGGCTTGCTTCACCAGCGCGACACGCATGCGCTCGTCTGCCTCGCGTTCCGCGGCGGCGACGAGGTTCTGACGGATCTTGTCACGAAGCTCGGCGAGCGACGCGCATTCGCCATGATCCTTGGCGAACTCGTCGTCGAGGGCCGGCAACTCCTTTCGACCGATCTCTTTCACCTCGACGCGGAATGTCACCGTTTTGCCGGCGACCTCCGACCCGTGATGACCCTCCGGGTACCTGATCGGGATGTGCGCGCTCTCGCCACGCTTGAGACCGACCAGCTTCTCTTCGAACGGCGGGGGAAACGTACCACTCCCGACCTCCACGACACGACTCTGGGCGACCGCGCCCGGCAGCGCCCTGCCATCGACGCTACCAGTATACGAGAGCTCGACGAGATCACCCTGCTCGACGGTGTCACGATCGGTGACCGGGACCATTTGAGCGAACGACTGTCGCGCCCGCTCCAACTGTGCATCGACGGCATCGTCCGCGACCGGCGATACCGCGCGCTCCACGACGAGATCGTGGTACCCGCTGACCTGGACGTCGGGCTTGACCTCGATCGTCGCGGAATAGCGCAGCCCTTCCGCCGGCCGAACTTCCTCGGCGACGATCTCGGGGCGCGCGACGGCCTTCAGTTGACGCTCTTCGAGCGCGTGCACGAACGAGTGTTGGATGAGGTCGCCGATGACCTCGCTCTCGACCTGACTCCCGTAGTAGCGCTCGAGAACGTGGCGCGGCACCTTGCCGGGACGAAACCCCTTGATGCGGGCGCGCTGCGACAGGCCACGGTAAGCGGCATCGATCTTTGCTTGGACTTCCGCCGCAGGAACGGCGATGCCGAGCTTCTTCTTGATCGGGCTCAAGTCTTCGACGGTGACGTCCACGACGTATTCCTTACGCAGTCCGTCCTGCCCTGACAAGTCGCACACCTGGCGCGACCGAGTGCGAGAGGGGGGACTCGAACCCCCATCCGACAAGCGGGCTAGATCCTAAGTCTAGTGCGTCTACCAGTTCCGCCACTCTCGCCCGGATCGCGTCATGCGTCGTCGACGCCGCCCACCACCGCGATCGTCGTACACCATCCACGCGCCGCCGCGCAAAACCTTCCCGGCGTGCGCTTGCGAGGCTGGATCACGGCGGCTACGAGCCTCGCATCGTGCCCGGACGCGACCTCTCCCGGACCCCGCTCGTCCTCGTCGTGATCGCACTCGCCACGACGCTCGCCTACGCGGGGAGCTTCTCGGGGGACTGGATCTCAGACGACGGCCCGATGATCGTCGAGAACACCAGCCTCCACGCACTCACGATCGAGAATCTCACCACGATCGCCACCTCGAGAAGCGACGGCGTCAACTACATCCCGTTGAACTTTCTCTCGCTCGCGATCGACCGTGCGCTCTTCGGCCTGTGGCCGCCCGGGTTTCACCTCGTGAATCTGCTGCTGCACATCGCGACCGCGTTCGCGATCTACTTCTTCCTCCTGCGCATCCCGGAGCCGGGAGGGCTCGCTGCGGCCGCCGCGCTCCTGTGGGCGGTGCATCCCGTTCAGGTCGAGTCCGTTGCGTGGATCAGCGAGCGCAAGAATCTCCTGTCGACGCTCTTCTTCGTGCTCGCCTTCGACGCCTACCTGCGTTTTTCGGCGACGCCACGCATCCGTACCTACCTCCTCGTGCTGCTGCTCTACATGGCGGCGTTGCTCTCGAAGGTGAACACCATCGTGCTCCCGGCGATGATGCTGGTGTACGAGATCGCCCTGCGGCGACGGCTACGACCGCGGGACGTCGCGGCGGCCCTGCCGCTCTTCGCGTGCGGAGGGCTCGTCGCGTGGGCGAACCTCTCCGGGAATACGTCGCACGGCGCGTCGTACCACGGCGGTAGCCTCGTCTCGACGCTCCAGACGAGCAGCACGACGATCCCGCGCTACCTCCTGAACGTCGTGGCGCCCTTCGATCTGTCGGGATACTACCCCGTGCCCCTGCGCGCGTCGTGGCTCGACCCCACCGTCGCATTCTCGGTAGCCGTCATCGTGGTGCTCGTCGCCCTCACCTGCTGGCTCGCATGGCGCGGCGCACCCGACGCTTTCTGGCTCGCGTGGTTCGGCATCACGCTCTCCCCCATGCTCAACCTCGTCCCGTTCCCCGCGTTGATGAACGACCGCTACTTGTACCTGCCGCTGGTCGGCCTACTCGTCCCACTCCTGCGCCTCGGGCAGCTCCTGCTCCAGCGCGCCGATGCCTTCCGCTGGGCCGCGATCGCGATCGTCGCGGCGACCTTCGTCAGCCTGACGCTGGCCCGCGTTCCCGTCTTCCGGAACGAGCTCAACCTCTGGGCAGATTTTGGGCTCCGGTTCTCCTACATCACGTCCGATAGACCGTGGGGTCCACCGCCGCGCCGGGAAGAAAAGCGGCTTCTCGCGGATGCGCTGAAGCGCCATCCGGAGCGCGCCGCGCTCTACAACAACGTGGGCGGGTTCGCGTTCGAGGAAGCTCGGTTCGCCGACGCGCTGGCGTCACTGGAGCGCGCGTACGAGCTCGGGCCCGATGATCCGACGATCGCACTGAACCTCGGACGTACCTACCTCGCGCTCGGTCGCGTCGACGACGCCGTCCGCACGCTCGAACGCGCCATACAGCTCGAACCAGCGGCGTTCTTTCCCCAGCTCAATCTCGCGCGCGGCTACCTCCTCCGCGGGGATCTCGGACGCGCACGTGCCACACTGGAGCGCGCCAAGAGCATCAAAAAAGACCCGTTCTTCTGGCGGGAATTCGAGCAGCAACTCACGCGAGCCGAAACCCGCGCGCCGTCCTAGCCTCACGATCCGACGAAAAACCGCCGCGGATTGTCGACGAGGATCGTCGCGATGTCCGCGTCGCTCAGCCCTCCTGCCCGCAGCTGCGGCACGATCTTCGTCAGAATGCTGGTGGGTCGCCAATCGGGAAGCATCGCCAGTACGTCCTCGTGCCGGTTGGCGAACGGCAGCGGCCGCCCCTGCCAACACGAGATCGTGTCGTGAGACAAAAGAATGTTGCGAACGTGACCGCTCTTGGCGAGGAGCAGGACGTTCTTCACCCGCACCTCGTCCGGGACGATCAGCGAGATGCCGAAGCGGTCGAACCCGACGAACGCACCGCGCTCGGCGAGCGACCGGTGATAGTCATGGTCATCGATGCCGTCCGAATGCCCGACGACGAGCCGCCCCGCCGACACCCCCTCGCCGGTCACGAGGTCGATCTGGTCGTGACCACAGGAGGCTTCCTGCGTGTGGGAGATCAGTGGCACCCCGGTCTCACGCGCCGCCCGGGCCCCCGCTATCACGAGCTTCCGCTCGTAGTCCGAGATCTGCTGGGCCCCGGTCGCGATCTTCACCGCCCCCGCCCGAATCCCGGTGTCACCGACCCCCTCGGTGATCTCCTTTATATAGATGGCGGTGATCTCTTCGACCGGCATGTGCCGGAACGTGTAAGTGATCCCCTCCGCTTCGAAATACGCCCCCGTCGTGCAGACGATACGGAGACCGCTTCGTTGCGACAGCTCTGCCAGGAACTCGACGTCCCGCCCGAGATCCATCGGACAGGGATCGACGAACGTTCCGACGCCGAGTCCGCGAAGCTCCTGCATCTGGTCCACCGCCCGCGCCATCGCGTCGGCACGTACGTAGCGCGGGGCGAGCGCGTCGAGCTGCCACCCCGGGAACCCGATCAGCACGTGCTCGTGAATGAGCGTACGGCCGAGGTCGGCGGCCGAGACACGACCCGTGACCGTCTGCACCTCGCGCGCGCCGGAAGTCATGGGAGCGCGACCTAGCAAGCGCCGATGGGAGGAACAAGCCGCGTCGCGCGGGGAGCGGTCAGAACGTCGCGTCAGCCGCGAGCGCGTCCGGCAGCCGGCGGAGATACTCGCGACGCGTGATCTCCACCACGCCGAGCGACCGCAAGTGATCGGTCGCGAGCTGCACGTCGAGCAGCCGGAAGCCGCGCCCCGCGAGCCACGCGACGAGCCCCGCGAGCGCCACCTTCGAGGCGTCCGGCGCCCGATGGAACTTCGACTCGGCCGCGAAGAAGCCACCGATGGCGACCCCGTACAATCCGCCGACCAAGGTTTCGCCCTGCCACACCTCCACGCTGTGCACCCACCCGAGCGCGTGCAGCCGGCCATAAGCGCGTCGAATGGCGGGCGTGATCCACGTGCCTTCGTCCCGGTCGGCGCACCCCGCCATGACGCCGGCGCAATCCTGATCGCGGGTGACCCGGTAGAGACCCCGCCGACGGACCCGACGAAGACTCCGGGATTCGTGGAACCCGTCGAGCGGCAGCACCGCTCGCGGATCGGGCGACCACCACAGCAAGCGGCCGGCTGGGTCCGGCCACGGGAAGATGCCATTGCGGTATGCGGCGAGGACGGTGCCCGGTTCGAGGTCCCCGCCGGCTGCGAGACAGCCATGCGGCGGCGCCAGCTCCGCCGACGGCATCACATATCGACTCGGCGGCGGCTCGATCGGGTTCGGGACCCTCACTGGCGAACCGGTGCCCGTTCAGCCGCCCGACGCCGAGAAGTGCTCACGGAGCGCGTGCATGCCGCGAAACGTCGCCATGACGTCGATCGGCGCGTCGAACGGCTTCCCCTCGAGCTCGCGGTACGCGCGCTCGACATTGAAGAAGAGTCGCTCCGGTTCCGTCCAGCCGGCATACGGTCCGAGGTCGATACGCTTCGCGGCTTCGAGCGTCGTCCGCCCCGCGTCGAAATGGCGCTGCGACTCCGCGCGAACGTAGACGAGGTACGCGCGCAGCTCGCGCGGCCCTTCCACGCCGCAGAGCGGACCGTGGCCCGGCACCACCACGTCCGGCGCGAGCGCAATGATCTCATCGAGGGCGGCGATCCATTGCGCGTACGTGCCCTCCCATCCGATCGGCGTGCAAAGGCGAAACAGGATGTCACCCGTGAAGACCACGCGCTCGCGCGGCAGGTGGACGATGACGTCGCCGATCGTGTGGGCCGGCCCGACGTAGCGAAGCTCGACTCGCATCCCGTCGAGCTCGAGGTCGAGCCGATCGTCGAAGAGCGTCGTCGGCGGCGTGAGCTCGACGCCGGTGAAGTCCCACTCCGCCAGCGCCGCGGAGAACGCCGCGATCGCGGGATCGCCGCTCGCGCCCGAGTCCTTCAGCATCTGGAGCACCGCCGGCGACGCGTCGCGCCCGAAGGCCTCCGCGCAGCGCCGCGAGCCGATGATGTCCGCGCCGTGGAACAGCTGATTGCCCCAGCAATGGTCGCCGTTGTGGTGCGTGTTGACGACTCGGCGCGCCGGCTCGGCGCGAACGCGGCGGTACGTCTCGATCAACGCCTCGGTGTGGCGCAGATCCCAGAAGGTATCGACGACGAGCCCGCCGCCGCGGTTCAGGAAGCCCGAGTTGCTCCAGCCGAGGCCGCGGTCGGGCGTGAGGCAGGCGTACACGTCGGTCGCGATCTCCCGGAGCTCCATATCGGCGGCCATAGCATCGTCCCCGCCTCGTGGCGACGCCCGTGGCGCGCTTCCACCACCCGAGCGGGAGGGCCATGATCGCGGCATGGGCACTCGCCTCGACTTCGGTCCCGCCCGCGCACTCCTTCTGACGCGCGTCCTGCGAGCGACGATCCTCGTCGTCTGCTTCGTGACCGCGGGGATCGCGTGGTCGCTCGGCTCGCCGACGGTCGCCGGGCTCGCGCTCGTGATCGCCGCCGAGGAAACCTGGGAGACGAGCGTCGTCGTCGCCGCGCTTCGCCGGCACCTGCGCGGCGAGGCGTCGCCCTGGCATCGCGTCTAGCGCCGCGACGCGGTGTCGGGCACGACGCTCGTCGCTCCTAGCCGGTCCCGATCGCGGCTGTTAGATTCGCTCGCGGCGGCACGATGCGGGCGACGGAGCGCGAGGGGACAGCTCGAAACGGAACGGCGGGACCACTCGAGGCGCCGCGGTTCGTGATCGAGCACGTCACACCCGCGATCGACGACGGCCGCTATCCGCTGAAGCGCATCCTCGGCGACGTGTGCACGGTCGAGGTCGACATCCTGCGCGACGGTCACGACGTCCTCGCGGGCCGCATCCTCTACCGCGGCCCGGGCGACGATACGTGGCAGGCGGCGCCGCTCGCATACGATTGGAACCGCGACCGCTGGTCCGGGGAGTTCCGGCCCAGCCGTCTCGGCCGGTGGACATACACCGTGGAAGCGTGGACCGATCGATTCGCGACCTGGCGTCACGCGCTCGCAGCGCGGTACGAGGCAGGCCGCGACGTCGCACCGGATCTCCAGGAGGGCTCGGCCCTCGTCGCCGAGGCCGCGGCCCATGCGGCTGGTGACGCGCACGCGACGCTTCTCCGCGTCGCCGAGAATCTTCGGTGCGCCGAGCTGCCGCTCGAGGAACGCGCCGACCTCGCGTTGCACGAGGATCTCCAGAGTCTCGTCCCGCCGCATCTCCCGGCCGTCGATCGCACGCGCGCCACGCGCGAGTACGCGGTGATCATCGATCGCGAGCGTGCGCGCTTCGCCGCGTGGTACGAAATGTTCCCGCGCTCGTGCGGCCCCGCGCCCGGACGACCCGGAACGCTCCGCGACGCCGCCGATCGGCTCCCCGCGATCGCGGCGCTCGGATTCGACGTCGTCTACCTGCCCCCCATCCACCCGATCGGACGCACCCATCGGAAGGGCCGCAACGGCGACCCCGTGGCCTCCCCCGACGATCCCGGCAGCCCCTGGGCGATCGGCAACGCCGACGGCGGCCACACCGCGATCGCGCCCGAGCTCGGCACGCTGGCCGACTTCCACCACTTCACGACGGTCGCCACGGCACACGGCCTCGAAGTCGCGCTCGATTTCGCGCCCCACTGCTCGCCCGACCATCCGTGGATCGCCGAGCATCCGGATTGGTTCGTTCACCGGCCCGACGGCTCGATCAAGTGCGCGGAGAACCCTCCCTACACCTTCGACGACATCGTCCCGCTCGACTTCTGGTGCACCGACCGTCAGGCGCTCTGGCACGCGTGCCGCGACGTGCTCCGCTTCTGGATTGCCCGCGGCGTGCGGACGTTTCGCGTCGACAACCCCCACACCAAGCCGTTCGCCTTCTGGGAGTGGGTGATCGCCGAGGTCACCGCCGAGCACCCCGACGTCATCTTTCTGGCGGAGGCATTCACCAGGCCGAAGGCAGTGCGAGCGCTCGCCGCGCTCGGGTTCACACAGTCGTACACCTACTTCATCTGGCGCACGACAGCGGCCGAGCTTCGCGAGTACGTGACGGAGCTGACGCACGGCGAGCCTCCTGAAATCCTCCGGCCCGCGTTCTTCCCGACCACCCCCGACGTGCTGCACGCGTACCTCCAGAACGGGGGCCGCGCCGCGTTCCGGGTCCGGTTGCTGCTCGCGGCAACCCTGTCCCCGCTCTACGGCATCTACAGCGGCTACGAGCTCTGCGAAGGCGAGCCGTTGCACGACGGCAGCGAGGAGTACCGGGACTCGGAGAAGTTCGAGCTCCGCTGGCGCGACTGGTCCGCACCCGGAAACTTGAACGACGATCTCGTCGCGTTGAATCGGCTCCGGCGCGACGAGCGTGCCTTGCAGGTGGCCGACAACGTCGAGTTCCACGACGCGGGGAACGACGCCCTCCTCTGGTACTCGAAGCGCGGCATCGACGGCGGCGCCACCCTGTTGATCGTGGTCAACCTCGACCCGCACCATGCCCAAGAGAGCATGGTGGAGGTTCCGCTCGAGCTGCTGGGCGTCGACGAGGCGACCGCGTTCGCGATCGAGGACGTCCTGAGCGGCGAACGCTACACGTGGCAGGGCACGCGCGCGTACGTGCGTCTCGACCCCGCCGTACGCGTCGGCCAGATCTTCCGCCTCGCCCAGCCGAGCGCCACGGCATGACCAACGACGTCCGCGTCTGGCCGGGCGCCCCGCAACCGCTCGGCGCCACCTGGGACGGCGAGGGCGTCAACTTCGCGCTCTTCTCCGCCCACGCGACCGCGATCGAGCTCTGCCTCTTCGACGGAGCGGACGGCGCCCCGGAAACGGCACGGGTCCCGCTCGTGGAGCGCGACCAGGGTGTCTGGCACGCGTACCTGCCCGACGCGCGCCCGGGGCAACGCTACGGCTATCGCGTCCACGGCCCGTGGGATCCCGCGCGTGGCCACCGCTTCAATCCGCAGAAGCTGCTCGTCGATCCGTACGCGCGCGCGCTCAGCGACGCCGGACGATTCGGGCCCTCGCTCTTCGGCTACGATCCCGACGACGACCGCGTCCCGAGCCGCCTCGACAGCGCCGCGGCCGCGCCGAAGAGCATCGTCGTCGAGTCGGCGTTTACGTGGGGCGACGACCGGCCGCCGCGCATCCCGTGGACCCGCACCGTGCTCTACGAGTGCCACGTGAAGGGCCTCACGGCGCGGCATCCGGACGTGCCGGCGCGGCTCCGGGGCACCTATCTCGGCCTCGCGACCGATCCGATCATCCAGCACCTCCAGCAGCTCGGCGTCACGGCCGTCGAGCTGCTACCGATCCACCAGACCATCGTCGACCGCCACCTCTTCGCGCGCGGCCTGACCAACTACTGGGGCTACAACACCCTCGCCTTCTTCGCGCCCGACGGCCGCTTCGCGACCGCCGGCGGCGGCGCGCAGGTCGCCGAGTTCAAGACGATGGTGAAGCGCCTGCACCGCGCCGGCATCGAGGTCATCCTCGACGTCGTCTACAACCACACCGGCGAGAGCGATCACCTCGGCCCGACGCTCTCGCTGCGCGGCATCGACAACGCGATCTACTACCGGCTCGACGGCGACGACCCGCGCGGCTACGTCGACGTCACCGGCTGCGGCAACACGCTGAACCTCCCGCACCCGCGCGTCGCGCAGCTCGTCCTCGACAGCCTGCGCTACTGGGTCGAGGAGATGCACGTCGACGGCTTCCGCTTCGATCTCGCCCCCGCGCTCGGCCGCGGCGCCGCGATCGACAGCCGGAGCGACGCGTTCTTCGACATGGTCCGCCAAGATCCGGTGCTGGCACGCGTGAAGCTGATTGCCGAGCCGTGGGACCTCGGACCGGGCGGCGATTGGGGCGGCGCGTTCCCGGCCGGCTGGTCGGAATGGAACGGCCGTTACCGCGACGGCGTGCGGCGCTTCTGGCGCGGCGACGCCGGCCGGGTCGCGGACCTGGCGTCGCGGCTCTCCGGCTCGAGCGACATGTTCGAACCGGGTGGCCGGAGCGCCGACGCCAGCGTCAACTTCGTCACCTGTCACGACGGCTTCACGCTCCGCGACCTCGTCACCTACGAAAACAAGCACAACGAAGCCAACGGCGAGGACAACCGCGACGGCACCGACGCGAACTGGAGCCGCAACTGGGGCGTCGAAGGCCCGACGGCCGCGGTCGACGTCCTGCGCCAACGCGCCGCCGTCCAGCGCGCGCTCCTCGCGACGCTGGCGTTCTCGCAGGGCGTACCGATGCTACTCGCCGGCGACGAGATCGGTCACTCGCAGGACGGCAACAACAACGCCTACTGTCAGGACACCGAGCTCTCGTGGATCGACTGGAATCTCGACGAGCCGGCGCGCGAGCTCCTCGCCTTCACGCGGCAGGTCTTCGCGATCCGGGCCGCGAACCCGGTGCTCCGCCGGCGGGGCTTCTTCCACGGTCGCGAGCTCTCCGGCACGGGGTTGAAAGACGTGGCGTGGCTCCGGCCCGACGGACAAGAGCTCACCGAGCTCGACTGGCACGATCCCCACGTCCACGTGCTCGGCATGCTGATCCACGGCCAGGCGACCGACGAGAAGGACGATCACGGACGGCCGGTCATCGGCCGCACGCTGCTGTTGCTCGTGAACGGCGGAGCGCGACCGCGCGCCTTCACCTTGCCCCGCCTCGGCCGGCCGGGTGACTGGCACGAGCTGCTCCACACGGCGCGGCCGGGGACGCGTACGGTGAAGACCGACGTCGTGAACCTCCTCGGACACTCGCTCTTGCTGCTGCGCTACGAGGATCGCCGATGAGCGACGCGTCCGCCCCCGCGATCCGACGCCTCGTCACCGGCACGCACACGAGCCCGCACGATCTCCTCGGGGCCCACCCCGCGGCGGTCGGCGACGTCACGGGCGCGGTCATCCGCGCCTTCCATCCCGACGCGATCGGCGTCGAAGCCTTGCTGCCACAGGGCGCGCCGACCCCGCTCGTCGACCAGGGCGGCGGAGTCTTCACGGTCTTCCTTCCCGGCGCGACCGTTCCGCTGCGCTATCGCCTGCGCTTCCGTTTCGCCGATGGCCGCACCTGGGAACGTGACGACCCCTACCGGTTCCTTCCGACGCTCGGCCCGCTCGATCTGCACCTCTTCGGCGAAGGAACGCATCGCCGACTGTGGCGGCACCTCGGGGCGCACGTCCGCCGCGTCGACGACACCGACGGCGTCGCATTCGCCGTCTGGGCGCCCAACGCGCGCCGGGTTTCGGTCGTCGGCGATTTCTGCGGGTGGGACGGCCGCCTCTTCCCGATGCGACAACTCGGCGGCTCGGGCGTGTTCGAGCTCTTCGTCCCCGACCTCGCCGCGGACGCCCTCTACAAGTTCGAGATCCTGACGCCGCAATACACGCTTCGCCTCAAGACTGATCCCTTCGCGGCCGCGATGGAGCGCGCACCCGGCACCGCGTCGCGGGTCGTCGCCCCGAGCGCGTACGCGTGGGGCGACGCCGACTGGATGCGACGCCGCCCCGCCACCGACCCGGCGCGCGCGCCGATGGCGACGTACGAGGTCCACCTCGGCTCGTGGGCCCGCGTACCCCAGGACGGCAATCGCTCGCTCGGCTTCCGCGAGGTCGCGCCGCGTCTCGCGGCGCACGCGCGGAAGCTCGGGTTCACGCACCTCGAGCTCCTGCCGATCATGGAGCACCCGTTCGAGGGCTCGTGGGGCTATCAGGTCACCGGCTACTACGCGCCGACCGCGCGCTGGGGCACGCCCGACGACTTCCGATTCTTCGTCGACACCTGCCATCAAGAAGGCCTCGGCGTGATCCTCGACTGGGTGCCGGCGCACTTTCCACGCGACGACCACGCGCTCCGTCGCTTCGACGGGACTGCCCTCTACGAACACGACGACCCGCGCCGCGGCGAGCATCCCGATTGGGGCACGCTCATCTTCAACTATGGGCGTCGCGAAGTCGCGAACTTCCTCGCCGCGAACGCGCTCTACTGGCTCGACGAGTTCCACGTCGACGGCCTGCGCATCGACGCGGTCGCGTCGATGCTCTACCTCGACTACAGCCGCCGCGAGGGCGAATGGCTGCCGAACCAACACGGCGGGCGCGAGAATCTCGAAGCGGTCGCCTTCCTGCGCGACCTCAACGACACCATCGCCGCCGAGCAGCCCGGGTGCTTCACGGTCGCCGAGGAGTCGACGGCATGGCCGGGCGTCACGCACCCGACCCGCGACGGCGGGCTCGGCTTCGCGCTCAAGTGGAACATGGGCTGGATGCACGACACGCTCGGCTACTTCGCCCGCGAGCCGGTGCACCGGCGATTTCACCAGGACGAGCTGACGTTCGCGATGCTGTACGAGCACCGCGAGCGGTTCGTGAACCCGCTCTCGCACGACGAGGTCGTGCACGGGAAGCGCTCCCTCCTCGAGAAGATGCCGGGCGACGAATGGCAGCGCCTCGCGAACCTGCGCCTGCTGCTGACGTATCAGTACACGCGACCCGGAAAGCCGCTGCTCTTCATGGGCACCGAGCTCGCGCCCTACGCCGAGTGGAACCACGACACGAGCCTCGACTGGCACCTCGCCGAGCAACCGTCCCGCCGCGCCTTCGGGAGTTTTCTGTCCGCGCTCGGCGCGCTCTACCGCGACCGATCCTGCTTCTGGCGGCGCGATCCCGATCCCGACGGATTCGCGTGGATCGACTGCACCGACCGCGACGCGTCGGTGGTGAGCTACCAGCGGCGCGACGGCGAGGCGCACGCCGTCGTCGTCCTGAATCTCACGCCCGTGGCGCGCGACGGCTATCGCATCGGCGTCCCGAGCCCGAGCTCGTATCGCCTGCTCCTCGACAGTGACGCCGCGGAGTTCGGCGGCGCGGGGCGCATCCTGCCGCCGACGTTCCACCCGGAGCCGCTCGCCTGGCACGGCCTCCCGCAATCGATCGTGGTGAGCCTGCCGCCGCTCGGCGCGCTCGTCCTGGAACCCGCCTGACCCGATGTCTTCGCGTCCCGCGCTCGCTCGTCTGGCCCGCCGGCTCGGCATCCTTCCGCGCTACACCGACACCAGCGGAGTCGTCCGTGACACGAGCGAACGCACCGCCGTCGCCTTGATCACGGCCCTCGGGCACGACGCGGAGACCGAAGCCGAAGCCGTCGCGAGCGAACGCGCGCTCGCGGCCGCCGCGCAGCGTGCGGTGCCGGCGACCCGCGTGGCGACCGCGCGCGAGGCGCGCCGGATCGCCGTGCAGCTACCGCGTGCGATGCGCGGCGCGCGTCGCATCGACTGGACGCTCGAGCTGCGCGACGAGGCCGACACGCGCACCACCGCGCGCGGCCGACTCGACCCCGACGATCCGGCCGCGCACGTGACGCTGCCCCGCGTCCCGGTCCAAGGCTACCATCGCCTCAGCCTCGCGCTGGAAGCGACGGGCGCGGCACCGATCGCGGTCGACCAATCCCTGATGGTCGTCCCGCCGCATTGCCCGTTGCCCGAACGCGTCCTCGGGCGGCGCGGCGTCTTCGGCCTCCTCGCGAATCTCTACGCGGTCGAGAGCGCGCGCAATTGGGGCGCCGGTGACTTCACCGACCTCGGCGCGCTCGTCGACTTCGCCGGCGAGATCGGCGCCGCGTTCGTCGGCGTGAATCCGCTCCATGCGCTCCGAAACGGCCGGCGCGAGATCAGCCCGTACAGCCCGGTGAGCCGGCTCTACCGGAATGCGCTCTACCTCGACGTCGCCGCCGTGCCGGAGGTCGCCGAGACGCCGGCCGTCGCGCGCCGGCTCGCGAGCCCCGCGATGCGCGAGGCCCTCGCGCGACTCCGCGCCGGGACGCACGTCGACTACGCCGGCGTGATGGCGCTGAAGACGCCGCTCCTCGCGGCCCTGCACCGCACCTTCGTCGCGCGCCATCGCGATCGCGACAGCGCACGCGGACGGGCGTACCGGCGCTACCTGCGCGCGGAAGGATCGGCGCTCGTCGACTTCGCGACGTACGTCGCGCTCGAGGACCATCTCGCCCCGACGGCGGGGCGCGACTGGCGCCGCTGGCGCCGCGAGTACCGCGACGCGCGTTCGCCGGCCGTCGCGGCGTTCAGGCGCGCGCACGCGGACGCCGTGGATCGCGTGATGTGGACGCAGTTCGAGCTCGACCGTCAGCTGGCGATGGTCGCCGGGCGCGCCGCGCGCAACGGCTTGCCTCTCGGCGTCTACCAGGACGTCGCGCTCGGAACCGCCGCACGCGGCAGCGATCCGTGGTCCTTCCCGGAGCTGTTCGTGCTCGACGGAACGAGCCTCGGGGCGCCGCCCGACGGGCTCGCACCCGCCGGACAGAACTGGGGTCTTCCCCCGCTCCATCCGCACGCGCTGCGAGCCGACGGCTATCGCTATTGGATCCGATTGCTGCGCTCCGCGTTCGGACACGCCGGGGCGCTCCGCATCGATCACGTCATGGGACTCTTCCGGCAGTTCTGGATCCCGCCGCGACGGCCGGGATCGGAAGGCGCGTACGTGCGGTTTCCGGCCGACGATCTGCTCGGAATCCTGGCGCTCGAGAGCACGCGCGCCGGCGCGCTCGTGATCGGCGAGGATCTCGGAACGGTGCCACCGGGACTTCCCGCCCGCCTCCGGCGCGCGGGGATTCTCTCGACCCGCGTGCTGTTGTTCGGACGCGACCGCCGCGGGGCGTTCCGACCCGCCGCGAGCTATCCGCGCCAGGCGCTCGTCGGCGCGAACACGCACGACATCGTGCCGCTCGCCGGCTGGACCTCCGGCCGCGACCTCGGCCTCCGGCGCCGGCACGGGCAGATCCGGAACGACGCCGAGCTCGCCGCCGCGCGCCGCGAACGTCGCGGGGCGGTTGCGGCGCTCGCCGATCTCCTGGTCCATGCCGGTCTCTGGCCGGTCGACGCGCCGGCCGACGGCACCGATCCGCGCTTCCGCGGTGCCGTGCATGCACTCCTCTGCCGCACTCCGAGCGTGCTCGTCGGCATCGCGCTCGACGACCTCATCGGCACACCCGAGCCCGTGAACCTCCCCGGGGTCGACCTCGACCGCTACCCGAGCTGGAGCCGTCGTCCCGGGCTCGCGGTCGAAGCGCTCGCCAGCGACCCGCGGGTGGCCTCGGCCCTCGCCGGCACCCGCCGCCGCGCCGTCCGCACTCGCTAGCCCCGGCCGGCGCGGGCGCGGCGCACGGCAACCCGCGTAGGACGTGCGCGCCGTCACTTTCGGATCGAAGCGTCACAAACGCCGTCGGCAGGCCGTGAGGTCGCGATTCCCCTGGACACGGGAGTCGTAGAAGTGACGGGTCGGGTAATCACCCTATTTCGTGTCGTTGTCGCCCACGGAACCGCACGACACCCGACGCGCACGCCGCTTGCTTCACGATCGATCGATACGCGGATCGAAGACCATGCTCTCGGCAAAGCGGACGGCCGGCCCCTACCCTTGGTTGCCGGCGATGATCGCCGTCGTGATCCTCGCGGGGCTCGCGATCGCCGGCGTCGGCCTCTGGAGCCTGCGCGAGCGCTTGATCGAGAGCACCGGCCGGACGCTCGCGCTCACCGCGGCGGAGAGCGTCGACAAGCTAACGCTCATCCTCAGCGAGCATGCCCGCCGTTTGCGCATCGTGAGCGAGGACCCGGCGCTCTCGAGTGACGATGCCGGGCAGGCGGCCGTCCGACTCCAAGCCTTCGCCGCCGACCACCCGGAATACCGCTGGGTCGCGGTCACCGATCTCGCCGGCCGGGTCACGGCCTCGTCGGATCTCTCGCGCGTCGGCACCGTCGCGAACCCGCGGCCGTGGTTCGCGATCGCGCGCGGCGTCGGCATCGACGTCCGCACCGTTCGCGTCGGCGACGACTCGGCGCGGCGCTCGCCGGTGCTCGCCTTCACGGTACCGCTCGTCGACGCCGACGGCGCCGTGCGTGGCGTGCTCGTGGCGCACGGGACGCTCTCCCACGTGAAGCGCGTCTTCGACCGCAGCACCCGCGAGCTCCAGCGCAAATGGAGCCGCGCCATGGCCTTCGACTGGCACCTCCTGAGTCCGAACGGCGACCTGATCGCGAGTACACGACGCCGGCCGCTGTTGCCGAAGCTCGCGTTGCCGTCGGCCTTCGCGAGCGCCGGAAGCGCGCCCGGCTATCTCGAAGAGCGCGATCCCGGCCGCGGCGTCGGCATGCTCACGGGCTACGCGCGGATGCGCGGCCACGACGCGCTCGCCCTGCCGCGCTGGGCTCTCCTCATCCACGTCGACCGTCAGGACGTCGTCGGCCCCATCCATCAGATGATCCTCAAGCTCGGGGCGCTCTGGGGATTGATCATGGCCCCGCTCTTCCTCACGACGATCTGGGCGACGGGACGCTTGCGCGAGGAATGGTCGGAAAGCCGCGAGGACAGCCGCCGGGCGTCGGAGGCGCGACGCGCCGCGGACGAGAGCGAAGGCCGCATGCGCGCGATCCTCGATCATGCCGCCGAAGGCATCGTCACGGTCGACGACACCGGCATCATTCGCTCCTTCAACACGGCGGCCGTTCGCATGTTCGGCTGGACCGCCGGCGAGATCTGCGGCCAGAGCGTCGCGCGCCTCCTCCCGAGTGGCGCCACGGGCAGGCACGACCTCGGCGGTCCGCGCTGGCTCGAACGCATCGTCCGCCGCAACAACCACCGAACCCTGACGCTCACCGGCCGCCGCCGGAGCGGCGCGACCTTCCCGCTCGGACTCGCGCTCAGCGAGGTGGTGACCGACGACCATCGCGTCTTCATCGGCATCGTCCGTGACCTGACGGACCAGAAGCGCGCCGAGGCCGACCGCGGCCTCCTCGCCTCCATCATCGAGCACACCGACGACTTCGTCGGCGTCGCGAGCCTCGACGGCCGCGTCGTCTTCGTGAACCCCGCGGGGCGCCGATTGGTCGGCGTCGAGCCGTACGCCACGGTCGGCGACGTGTCGCTCGACGACTTCGTCTATCCCGACGACCGTCCGGCGTTTCGCGAGCACATCGTGCCGGCCGTGATCCGGAACGGCCGCTGGCAAGGCGAGCTCCGCGGCCGCCATCTCGCGACCGGCGAGCCGCTCGACGTCGGGGTGAACCTGTTCCTCGTGCACCACCCGCGCACCGGGCGCGCGAGCGGCTTCGCCGCGGTCTGCCGTGACCTGCGCGAGCAGAAGCGGGTCGAGGAGGCCACGCGGCAAGCGCGCGAGCTCACGCTCGCCAAGGAGATGGCGGAAGCGGCCTCGCGCGCCAAGGGCGATTTCCTCGCGACCATGAGCCACGAGATCCGCACGCCGCTGAACGGCGTCGTGGGCATGACCGCCCTCCTCCTCGACACGCGCCTGACCGAGGAGCAACGCGACTACGCCGAGTCGTTGCGCACGTGCAGCGCGTCCCTGCTGAGCGTGATCGACGACGTGCTCGACTTCTCGAAGATGGAAGCCGGCAAGCTCGACCTCGAAGTGATCGACTTCGACCTGCGTCGCACGGTCGAAGAGGTCGTCGAGCTGTTCGCGGAGCGCGCCCACAGCAAGCATCTCGAGCTCGCCGCCCTCATCGACCCGGCGATCGCGACCGCCCTCCGCGGCGATCCGAACCGCCTGCGGCAGATCCTCTCCAACCTCATCGGCAACGCGCTCAAGTTCACGGACCACGGCGAGGTCGTCGTCCGCGTTTCGGCGGTCGGCGACGGGCCGTCGAGCGTGCTCCTGCACCTTGCGGTCGCGGATACGGGCATCGGCATCCCGCCCGAGCGCCAGGCCATGATCTTCGAGTCGTTCTCACAGAGCGACGTCTCGAATGCGCGCGTGTACGGCGGCTCCGGGCTCGGGCTCGCGATCGTGAAGCGGCTCGCCGAGCTCATGGGCGGTCAGATCGTCGTCGACAGCGAGCCCGGCGCGGGTAGCACGTTCACGCTCGTCGTGCGCCTCGAGAAGCAGCCCGGCGCCGTCGCGCGTGCGTCCGTTCCGATCCTCCAGGGCCGGCGCGTGTTGATCGTCGACGACAGCCCGACCGTGCGGGCCCTTCTGCGCGCGTACCTCCGTCGGCTCGGCATCCGCTGCGGTGCCACCGAGGACGGCGCCCACGCGCTCGCGCTGCTGCGCGCGGCGGCGACACGCCGGAAGCCGTACGAAGTCGTGTTGCTCGACTGGGACATGCCCGTCATGGACGGACTCGAGGTCGCGCAGGCGATCGCACAGGAACCGACGATCGCCGACGTGCGGATGGTCCTGCTGACCGCGATCGGCCAACGACGTGCGGCTCGCCGCGCCAGTCGGAAGACCGGGATCGCGGCGTTTCTGTCGAAGCCCCTCCGGCTCGATCGTCTGGAGAGCTGCCTGTTGAACCTGTTCGATGCGCCGACGTCGAAGGTCGCGCTATCGGCACGGCCCGACGAGCGGGTCGCGCAGCGCACGATCCCGGTCCTCGGGCACGTGCTCGTCGCCGAGGACGACCCGGTCAGCCAAAAGGTCGCCCGTCGCCTCCTGGAGAAGCGCGGCTATCGCGTCGACGTCGTCGGTAACGGTCGGAGCGCGGTCGACGCGTGCCTCCGCCGCGCCTACGACCTCGTCCTCATGGATTGCCGCCTCCCGGACCTCGACGGGTTCGAGGCGACGAGGGAGATTCGCCGCCGCGAGTCGTCGCAGCGCCGAATGCCCATCGTCGCCCTCACCGCGAGCGCCGCACCGACCCTCCAGCAACGATGTCTCGACGCCGGCATGTCGGGTCATCTGGCCAAGCCGCTTCGCACCGAGGCGCTCGACGCCGTGCTCCGAGAGTGGGTCGAGCCGCGCGGCGAGGTCGCGTCCGCGACCGACGGCGACGAGCTGCTCGACACGGCCGGATTGCTCGCCCGGGTCGACGGCGATCTCGACTTCGTGCGCGAGCTCGCGCTCGGGCTCCGCGACGATCGCCCGCGTTGGCTCGACGAGCTGCACGGCGGGCTCGCGGCGCACGACGCCGCGCGCGTCGAGCACGCCGCGCACGCGATCTGCGGGAGCGCGGGCAACCTCGGAGGTCGGCGCGTCGCCGCGCTCGCGCGCGAGATCGAGACGCGCGCGCACGCCGGCGACCTCGCGCCGTGCGGCCCGATGCTCCCTACGCTCGCCGGCGCGCTCGAGCAGCTCGAGCGTGCCCTGCTCGGACTCGATCGTCGGCATCTCGCCGCTTCCTGACGATCGGCCGACTCCGTAGCACTCCGCCGCCTTTCTGGGGCATTCCCCGAATGGCGACCTCCGCACCCTCCGTAGAACGTGAACGACATCGTCGTGAACGTTCGGATCGCGCAGCGATCCCGAGGAGGAAGCGGTGTCGAGATCGCCTGGGTCGGTCCAGGCTCGCGGGTGGGCTGCCCGCCATGCGTCGTGCTGGGGTCTGGCGATCACGCTGCTGCTCGTCCCGACACCGAGGCAGCCCGAGGCGTCGAGCGTCACGTCGTGCATGCGGGCAGTCGCACGCGCGAGCGCGACCCTCGCACGGGACCGCATGCGGCTTCGCATGCGGTGCAACCCGCCGCTCGACGCCGTCCGCTCGGTCGCGACCTGCCCCGATGCCGCGACCGCCAGGATCCGAGCCCGCGCGCTCCGGTTGATCGAGCGTCACTGCGGCGGTGCCGATCGCCGTTGCAACGGCAGCCCCGACGACGTGACCGCCGCGACGATCGGCTGGACGTCGCCGCAGTGCCGCGATCTGCATCTGGCCTCGTGCCCGCTCACGACGCGCGACTGTCGGGGCATCGCCTCGTGTGTGACGTGCATCGGCGAAACCAGCGTCGACGCGGCCTTCGCGGAGCTCCGGCTCGGAGTCGACGACACCGTCGCGAGAGCAGACGCCGCGCGGTGCCGGCGCGCGCTCACACGCGGAAGCCAACGGGCGTTCCTCGGCACGAGCCGCGCCCTCGAGCAGTGCGAGAATCGCGTCCTCCGCGGCACGATCGCCGGCACCTGTCCCGACGCATCGGCGGCACGGCGCATCGCGAGCCTTCGCGCCCGCGCGATCACATCGTGGTGCCGTGCCTGCGGCGGTCCCGACGGCGAGTGCGGTGGCGACGACGATCCGTCGGTGCGCACCCTCGGCGTCGCCGACACCTGCCCGAACGTCACCGCGCCGGGCGGGAGCTCCTGCCGGGCAGAGATCACCGACGTGACCAGCCTCGTCGAGTGCTTGGACTGCACGCTCGGAGCGACGGCCGGCTGCCTCGACGCGTACTCCGTACCGTCACTACGCGCGCTCCCACCCGAGTGCGGACCGCCGGCGACCACGGCTGCGACCGCATCGCCGACCATCGTCGCCGCGACCACGACGCCGGCCGTGAGCGCGTCGAGCAGCCCCATCGTCACCGCGACCTCGGCGGCGCCGTCGCCGACCACGAGCGCAACCGTCACCGTGACGCCGAGCGCGACGCGAACCGCGACACCAAGTGTTACCGCTTCTCCGACAGGCACGCCGACCGCGTCTCCGACACCGACGGCGTCGGCCACGGAAACCGCGACCGTCACCACGACCGCGACCACCACGGCGACACCGACCGCGACGGGAACACCCACGCTCTCCGCGACCCCGACCGCGACGCCGACGCCGACGCCGACGCCGACCGCTTCCCCGACGCCGACAGCCACGACGACTCAGACCGCCACGGCCACGCCGACGGTCACGGCGACGCCCACGACCTCCCCGACGCCGACGGAAGCCCCGACGGCCACCCCGTCTCCAACCGAGACCCCGACAGGAACCGCGACGCCGACCGAGACTGCGACACCGACGCCGACCGCTTCCCCGACGCCGACAGCCACGACGACTCAGACCGTCACGGCGACGCCCACGACCTCCCCGACGCCGACGGAAGCCCCGACGGCCACCCCGTCTCCAACCGAGACCCCGACAGGAACCGCGACGCCGACCGAGACTGCGACACCGACGCCGACTGCTTCCGCGACACCGACGGCCACCGCGACCCCAACCGCCACGGCCACGCCGACAGCTACGACGACTCAGACCGTCACGGCCACGCCGACGGGAACCCCGTCGCCAACCGAGACCGCCACGGGAACCGCGACGCCGACCGAGACTGCGACACCGACGCCGACTGCTTCCGCGACACCAACGGCCACCGGGACCCCAACCGTCACGGCCACACCGACGGCGACTCAGACGCCGACGCCCACGCTGTCTCCGACCCCCACGGCGACGCCGACGCCGAGCGTCACGGCAACTGCCACGGCATCCCCTACCCACACACCGACGCCCACTCCGACACTGTCTCCGACCCGCACACCGACGCCGACTCCGACGGCGACGCCCAACTGCGGCGACGGGGTGATCGTGTCACCCGAGATCTGCGAACCAGGCGTCGGCGGGTGCGGCATCCTCTCCGTCTGCATCGCCTGCATCGCATGCGTCTGAGCGTGGCGAATGCGTTCCCCGATTTTGCGGCGATGCCTCACGCCTTTGCGGTACCGATTTGGCCATGGTGCGTGATTGTCACCTTGAATAAGCTCACGTTACGACTCGCCCCAGTCGTTCGCAGTGCCGTTCCGTCGCTACCAAGCCGTTCAGACGATCGAGAACAGGGAGGTCCCATGTCGCACGTCCGTTCCCCCCACGCCCGGGGCGTTCGCTTCTCCACCGCCATCGCCGCCGCGTTCCTCGCGACGTGCGCGATCCTGACGACGGCCGGCACCGCCCAGGCTGACGCGCTGCGCTGCAAGCGCGAGGTCGTCAAAGCCTCCGCCAAATTCGTGCAGGCGAAGCTCAGGGCCCTCTCGAAGTGCGAGGAAGGCGTCCTCATGGGCAAGCTCACCGGGCCCTGCCCCGACGCGAAGACGACCGCGGCGCTCAACAAGGCATCCCTGAAGCTGCGCTCGGCGATCGACAAGAAGTGCGGCGGCCCCGATCAGGACTGTACGACACCGGACAACAACGACAGCCTGGCCTCGATCAACTGGGGGAGCAGCTGTCCCAACTTCGAGGGTGGCAGCTGCAACAACGCCATCGCGGATTGCGACGGCGTCAGCAACTGCCTCCTCTGCGTCGACGAAGCGGCCGTCGATCAGGGGATCGGCCTCTACTACGACGACCTCACCAACTCCTCGAACGCGGCCGTGAAGAAGTGTCAGCGCGAGATCGGCAAGAGCGCGGTCAAGTATCTGCGGCTCAAGTCGAAGCTCCTCCAGAAGTGCAACGACAAGGTCATCACCGGGCAGTTCGCGGGCCCGTGTCCGGACGCGAAGTCGGCGGCGATCCTCGCCAACGCCTCCGCCAAGATGAACACCAAGCTCTGCAGCACGTGCGGCGGCGGCGACCGTGTATGCGGCGGTGGCGACGACCTCACGCCGGCGACGATCGGCTTCGCGGCGACGTGCCCGAGCGTCACCCCGCCGGGCGGCACGTCGTGCGGCGGCACGGTCGGCACGCTCCAGCAGCTCGTGAACTGCGTGAGCTGCGTGACCAACTACAAGGCGGATTGCGTCGACCGCATCGCGTCGCCCTCCGTGGACGCGTACCCGGACGAGTGCAGCGGCGGCACGCCCCCGCCGAACTGCGGCAACAACGTCGTCGAAGGGAGCGAGGTGTGCGACGGCACCGACGACGCCGCGTGCCCCGGCAACTGCACCCCGATGTGCGCGTGCGCCGGCCCGTGCGTCCTGCCGAGCCAAGTGCCCGCGAGCGTCGCGTTCGTCGGCCGCACCGGCAGCGACCTCGACACCGGGTGGACCGGCATCGGCCACGACAGCCAGACCGTCGACAACTCGGCGCTGATGGCGGGCAACGTCTCGAACTGCGATCTCGATACCGGCTCGCCCACCTGCGGCCAGTGCGATCTCCTGGGACCGATCTCCTACCCCGGGCCTTCCAAGAACTGCGTCTGCTCGAACCTCGCCACACCCGACTCGAGCTCGCTCGCCACCTGCGATCCGAATGCTCCGAGCTGCGGTGGCGGCGAAACGTGCACGTGTCTCCTCGGCCCGCCGCTGCCGATCTCGGCCGGCGCGATCCCGGTCTGCGTCGTGAATCGGCTGACCGGCCCCGTCACCGGCACGGCCAACATCTCCGACAGCGGGCCGAACGCGGGTGAGGGCTCCGTGGCGCTGCAACTGGTCGCCGCCGTGCACAACGGCGAAGCGGTCGAGCAGCCGTGCCCCGTCTGTCTGAACGATCCGACGCCGCGTGACGGCGTGAAGGGCGGCACGTGCAAGGACGGCGTCCGGAACGGCCTGGCGTGCGACGTCCAGGGCTCGAGCCAGTACTTCGGCACGGTCAGCATCGACTGTCCGCCGTCGGCCGCGAAGAACATCGGCAACCTGAGCCTCGGCTTCAATCCGGCGACGACGGGCGAGACCCAGCTCGCGGCGAACCGGCCGTGCACCGATTCGCCGGGCAACAACTGCTTCTGCAATACCTGCGCGACGGCGGCCGCGGAGCCGTGCAACACGAACGCGGATTGCCCCGGCGGCGTCATCTGCGGCGGGCGACGCTGCGTCGGCGGCACCAACCTCGGCGCCGCCTGCTCCACCGCCTCGGAGTGCCCGAGCGGCTTCTGCAACCGTCCAGGCCAGCCGACGAAGCAGAACGGGTGCGCGGACAGCACCTGCACACTCAACACCGCCGACGGGCCGACCGAAGGCATCTGCGAGGCGGGGCCGATCGACCAATCGTGCAGCCTCGAGCCGTTCCGAGGGTGCTCGAACGATGCAGACTGCAACCCGCCGCCGTCGGGCAATTGCGCGTCCTGCATTCCCGGACAGTCGTGCGGCTCGTCGCTCCGCCAGTGCTTCCTCGATCCGATCGTCCGGCAGGGCGTAGCCGACACCCAGACACCGGTCGTCGCGGCGACCTTCTGCATCCCGCCGACGTCGAGCCAGTCCGTGAACCAGGTGGCCGGTCTCCCGGGCCCCGGTGCCCTGGAGCTTCCGACTCGCGTCTTCAAGCTCGGAGCGCAATGCGGCAACAACACGGTGAACGCGGGCGAAGGCTGTGACGGCACCGCCGACGCCGCCTGCCCCGGCGCGTGTCAGATCGATTGCCAGTGCCCGGGTTGCGGCAACGGCACGGTCGACCCTGGCGAGCAGTGCGACGGCGTCGACGATGCGGCCTGCCCGGGTCAGTGTCAGGGTACCTGTCAGTGCACCGCGGCCACCTGCGGCAACGACACGGTCGAGTTCGGCGAGACGTGTGACGGAACCGCCGACGACGCGTGCCCCGGTTCTTGCCAGCCGAATTGCAGCTGCGGTGCGGTCTGCGGCAACAACGTCGTCGAAGGGTCCGAGCAATGCGACGGCGCCGGCTCCGTGGCGTGCCCCGCGAGCGCGTGCCAGCCCGACTGCACGTGCGGGGTCTTCTGCGGCAACAACCAGATCGATCCCGGCGAACAGTGCGACGGCACCGGTACCGGTGTCTGTCAGGGCACGTGTCAGGCCGATTGCCAGTGCGCTCCCGCGTGCGGCAACGACCAGCGCGAGGGCAGCGAGCTCTGCGACGGCGACGACGACGGTCTCTGCCCCGGTCAGTGCTCGCCGAACTGCACGTGCCCGGCGTCCGCGACGATCACGTTCACGGTCGGGGATACGGCAGACCTCGATACCGGCTGGACCGGCACGGCGCATGACTTCGCCGTCCAGAAGGGCTCCCGCATCAGTGGCGAGCTCTCCGGGTGCGACGGCGTGTCGGACTTCGATTGCGACTTCTTCGGCAACGTCGGCTCGTCGTGCGCGGCGGACCCGACGCAAGCATGTCTGACCAACGCCGAATGCAGCGCGGGAGGATGCAACATCAACACGTTCGGCCCGCCCCTGCCGCTCTCTGCGGGCGGCGTACCGGCTTGCATCGTCAACCGCTTCGCCGAGGACGTGACGGGCTCGTACAACCTCCAGACGGGCGACGCGGATCTCTTCACGACCCTGAGCTCGCTCGTGTACCTCGGCATCACGGTGCGGGAGCCTTGCCCGATCTGTGACTGCGGCCTCCCCGATCCGGACGACTGCACGATCGGGTCGACCGGCACCTGTTCGAGCGGCGGCGGCGCGTGCACGGTGCAAGGCGTCGGCCCGCTCGGGCCGACTTCGAACGAGTGCGCGCCGAGCCCGTCCTCGAACGTGTCCGGCGGCGGTCTGATCATTCCGTTCCAGCCGGTCACGACGGGCACCTCGACCTTCGCGACCAACCAGCCCTGCGACGTCCAGACCGGCCAGAATTGCTGGTGCGACGGTCAGCCGCAGACGAACCAGTGTGCGAACGCCTGCGACGGCGGGAGCAACAACAACCTGTCGTGCTCCAGCGACGCCGACTGCCCGGGTGCCGGCGCCGGCGCCTGCAAGCCGCTCTGCCGGCAGATCGTCGGCGAGGCCGTCGGCGAAGGCGAGTGCGTCGCCGGTCCGCCCACCCAGACGTGCCAGAACGCGCCGGAGATCGGGTGTCAGACCAACAGTAACTGCCCCGGCGCTACCGGCCCGTGCGTGGCGAAGAACCAACGCTGCTTCATGGATCCGATCGTCAAGGTCGGCACGCCCGGTACGACCACCAACGTTTCGGTCTCGACGTTCTGCATCCCGGCGACGTCGGCATCCGCCATCAACCAGACCGCCGGCCTCCCCGGTCCAGGTGCGATCTCGTTCGCGAACGACATCACCCTCCTGCGCTGCGGCGACAACACGGTGAACCGCTTCGTCGAGGAATGCGACGGGACGGACGACGACAACTGTCCCGGCGCGTGTCTCGCGAACTGCACCTGTGACGCCGACTGCGGCAACAACATCATCGAGTTCGGCGAGCAGTGCGACGGCACACAGGACTCCGCGTGTCCGGGCCAGTGCGGCGCCCCGAACGCCGAGAACCCGTGCGTCTGTCCCGTGACCTGCGGCGACGGCTTCGTCGGCCCCGGCGAGGAGTGCGAAGCCGGCGACGACGACGCCTGTCCGGGTCAGTGCACCCAGTGCAATTGCCCGGTCCCGACCGCGACGTGCCTCAACAACACCCTCGATCCCGGCGAACCGTGCGAGGTGCCGGCCGTCGGCTGCGGACCGAGCCAGGCGTGCCTGCTTTGCCAGCAGTGCTTCCCCGACCTCTCACCGATCATCAACGAGCTCGGGTTCATCTGCGGCAACCTGAACGTCGAGCCGACCGAAACCTGCGAGCTCCCGGCGATCGGGTGCGGCAGCGGTCAGCTCTGCCTCGACTGTCATCAGTGCGTCGACGCGATCCCCTTCTGTGGCAACCTCAACATCGAGCCTGGGGAAGCGTGCGAGCTACCGGCCGCGGGCTGCGGGCCGAATCAGCTGTGTCTCTTGTGCGGCCAGTGCGTGGACGTCCCGCTCTCGATTTGCGGCAACCTCAACATCGAACCCGGCGAGGTCTGTGAGCTGCCGCAGCAAGGCTGTGGTCCGCTCGCGCTCTGCGCCCTCTGCCAGCAGTGCATCCCGCTCTTGTGACGACGACGCACCGCTGAAGGTCACGACGGCCGGTCCGGAGATTCTCCGCGACCGGCCATCGTGTTTTTGGGCTCACCGGTGACAAAAATCTTCTACCCTTTTTCCGCTCCGACCGTTCACCTGAGCGGGGCATTTGCGCGCACGGGTCACGTGGTACGCGCGTACCACCTGACCCAGCCCCCTGACTGGAGACCGCCATGCGTAGCCTTCGTTCTCGCTTGTCTACCCTCCTGATCGTCTGCACCACCGGATGGATCGTCGGCGCTCTCGATCCGACCGCGGCCCGCGCGCAATCGACCGTGGGCGGTGAAGCCTTCGGCGTCACCGCCTCGTCGCTCCTCGTCAACGTCACCGAGTTCCCCGACGTCGTCCTCGCCCCCGAGGGCGGCTCCGCGTCCGCCGCCGTCGCGGGGTTGACCGCCATGGGCCTGCTCACGACCGGCACGATCGCCGTCGACACCAACGGCACGACGGGGCCGAGCAACGCCGACGCCGAGAGCACGGCAACCGTCGAGCAGGTGAACCTCATCCTCGAGAACCTCCTCAGCGCCGACGTCCTGACGGCGCAATCGACGAGCACGTGCGACGGCGTGACGGCGAGCAGCAGCGCCGCCGGCACCGGCATCGCCAACCTCGTCGTCGCCGGCGTTCCGATTCCCGTTCTGCCACCGCCGAACACCGTGATCCCGATCAACGTCCCGCTCGTGTTGAGCGGCTCGATCACCATCAACGAGCAGATCACGGGCGGGAACGGCACGACGACGTCGTCGCTCACCGTCAACCTGATCCACGTGCAGCTGACGACGCTCCTCATCGGGACGGTCGACGTCGTGATCGCGTCCGCGCACAGCGCCGTCTCCTGCGGCGCGCCGGTGCCGACGCCGACTCCGACCGCGGGACCGTGCGTGCCCGGCTCGCAGATCACCGGCGACCCGATCGTCAGCGGCGAAGCGTTCGACCTCTTCGTGAGCGTCCCGCCCGTCACCGTTCCGGAGAACCCGCACGTCGTCCTCGCCTCGAACGGCGGCAGCCTCGGCGCGAGCGTCGTGAGCTTCACCCAGGGCGGCGTCGTCTCGACGGGCACGCTGACCGTGAACACCAACGGCACCACGTCGCCGACCATGGCGAGCTCGGACAGCACCGCGCGCGTCGAGGATCTCGATCTCCTCGGCGGCCTCGTGACGGCCGACCTCCTGCAATCCGTCTCGAGCAGCACGTGTGGCGGCGGCAGTGCCACGAGCTCGCCCGCCAACACGATGTTCCTGAACCTGGTCGTGAACGGCACACCGATCGCGGGCACCCCGCCGCCGAACACGGTGATCGGCGTCCCGGGGATCGCAACCATCACGCTGAACGAGCAGATCCCCGGAGGAAACGGCACGACCGCGTCGGAGCTCACGGTCAACGCGGTGCACGTGGTGCTCCTGAACGGTCTCGGCGAAGCGATCATCGCCTCGGCGGCAAGCGGGGCGGATTGCGCGCCCGTCGTTCCCCCGGTCGGCCCGACCTGCACACCGATCCCGGTCCTCACGCCGACGGCGAACGTCCCGACCGCGACGGCGACCGTCGCCGCGACCACGACCGTCGCCCCGACCGCGACCGCTCCGACTCCGACGCCGACCGGTCCCGTCGCGACGGCGACCCCGACGCCCACCGTGACCGCGACGCCGGGCGCGGATCTCAACCACTTCATCTGCTACGAGATCCACTCGCCGCCGCTGAACCTCGCCGGCGTCTCGCTCGTCGACCAGTTCGGCGCGAGCGCCGCGACCGCGAAACGCGCCAAGCGCATCTGTCTCCCGGCGGACAAGAACGACGAGGATCCGCTCGCCGTCGGCGCGCCGGAGACGTTGACCTCGTTCACGATCAAGCAAACGTCCCCGAAGTTCGCGCGGGTGAAGGGCCTCTCGGTGACGAACCAATTCGGCGCGGTGACGCTCGACATCTTCAAACCCGACCGCCTGTTGGTGCCGACGGCCAAGAGCCTCGCGGGCGTGCCGGCACCGCCGAACTTCCAGACGCTCGACCACCTCAAGTGCTACAAGGTCGCGCTCGCCAAGACGCGCGCGTCCGGCATCAAGATCGACGACCAGTTCGGCACGGTCACGGTCGACATCAAGAAGCCGCTCCACCTCTGCGTCGCGGTCGACAAGAACGGCGAGGGCATCCCCGTCCCCGGCCAGACGCAGATGTGTTACCTCGTGCGGACGACGAGCGGGACGCCGCCGCCGCAGAAGCACCTGCCGAACACGCTGTACACGACCCATCAGTTCGGGTCGGACGCGCTCGAGGTCTTCGGGCCTCGCGAGCTCTGCGTCCCGTCGACGCTGCAATAGGCTCCGTCGAGGCGAGGATCGCGGTCGACCCCAGCGATCCTCGCCTCCTCCCCCGGGGGCTTCGGGTGACTCGACTTGGCGCGACAGTGACCGCCAGCTAAACATCCGAGGATGAACCTACGCAGCCGTCCGGTGCTCGCGTGGGTCTTCGCAGTCGTGCTCGGCCTCGCGGGCTGCAGCAAGTCGGGCGAGACCGCACCCACCGGACCACCACCCCCCGTCGTCGAGGTCGTGACCGTCACGCCGCGCACGCTCGCGAACGAAGCGGCGTTGCTCGGACAGCTCGTCGCGCTCCAGAGCGTCATGGTGCGCTCCGAGGTCGCCGATATCATCGAGACGATCGAGTTCGAGGAGGGCACCCCCGTCACGAAGGGGCAGGTGCTGTTCCAGCTGCGCGACGACGAGCCCGTCGCCCGCCTCCGCGAAGCGGAGACCGCGCTCGGGCTCGCCGAGTCGAACTTCCGCCGCACGCGCGACCTCTCGCGCGACGGTATCGTCGCCCCGTCGCAGCTCGACGACGTGACCGCGACGCTCGAGGCGACGCGGGCACGGCTCGAGGTCGCGCGCGTGGTGGTCGATCGCACCCGCATCCGCGCGCCGTTCGACGGGTACGCCGGGAATCGCCTCGTGTCGGTCGGCGCCCGCATCGAGCCGGAAAGCGACCTCGTGCAGGTCGAGTCGATCGCGGTGCTCGAGCTCGCGTTCCAGCTCCCCGAGCTCGCCATGCCGGTCGCGCGGGTCGGCGTCCCGGTCGACCTCCGCGTCGCGCCCTACCCCGACCGCGTGTTCTCCGGCACGATCTCCTTCGTCGCTCCGAGCCTGAATCCGCAGAACCGCCGCTTGCTCGTGAAGGCGCGGGTGCCGAATCCCGACCTCGTGCTGCGGCCTGGGCTCTTCGCCACGGTCGAAGCGAAGCTCGCCGCCCGCGACGACGTCCTCGCCGTCCCCGACAGCGCCGTCGTCTACGGCAGCAAGGGCACGTTCGTCTGGCGGGTCGACGACCAACAGAAAGCAGAAGCCGTCGACGTCGCGATCGGCATCCGCCACGAGGGGCTCGTCGAGGTGACGAGCGGGCTCGACCCCGGCGACGTCGTGGTCGTCGCCGGCACCAACAAGCTCGCGCCCGGGCTCCAGATCGAAGCGGTGCCCTCGAATCTCGATCCCTCGCCGGTGCCGAGCGCCGCGGCGCCGCGCGAGGCAGCGGCCTCCTGAAGGTCGTCTGAGCGCGGCATGAAGATTTCGGGCCACTCGATCGAGCGCCCCGTCCTCGCGACGGTGATGTCGCTCGTCATCGTGCTGACGGGTGTGATCGCGCTGCCGCGGCTCGCGAACCGCGAGCTGCCCGACGTCGATCCGCCGGTCGTCTCGGTCGCGACCATCTACACGGGCGCCGCGCCCGAGGTCGTCGAGACGTCGGTGACGCAGCCGCTCGAGGACGAGCTGATCGGAATCGACGGCATCCGCCACATCACTTCCGTCAGCCGCGAGCAGGTCTCGGAGATCTCGATCGAGTTCGACCTCGCCCGCGACGTCGACGAGGCCGCGAACGACGTCCGCGACCGCGTCGCCCGCGTCCGCGGCACGCTGCCCGACGAGGTCGAGGATCCCGTCGTCGCGAAGAGCGACGCCGACGCGGCGCCGATCATCTGGATGGCGCTCGCGAGCGAGCGCTACGGGCAGCTCGAGCTCTCGAACATCGCGGAGACGCGGCTCAAGGATCGCCTCTCGAAGCTCCCCGGCGTCGCGACCGTCATCATCGCCGGCGAGCGCCGCCACGCGATGCGCGTCTGGATCGACAACGTGCGCCTCACCGCGACGAATCTCACGATCGGCGAGGTCGAGCAGGCGCTGGCGCGTGAGAACGTCGATCTGCCGTCGGGACGAGTGGAGGGCGCGCGCCGCGAGTTCACGGTCCGGACGCTCGGCGAGGTCGCGACCGCCGAGGAGTTCGGGGCGTTGATCGTCGCCGAGCGTGGCGGCGAGGTGATCCGCCTCGGCGACATCGCGCGCGTCGAGGTCGGACCCGAGGACGACCGCAACTTCGTCCGCTTCAACGGGCAGCCCGCGGTCGCGCTCGGCGTGGTACGCCAATCGAAGTCCAACACGGTGTCCGTCGCCGACGCCGTCCTCGCCGAGGTGGAGGTGCTGCGGCGCGACCTCCCGGCCGACGTCTCGCTGGAAGTCGCGTACGACCAGTCTACCTTCATCCGCCGCTCGGTCGCGGACGTGACCCGCACGATCTTCGAGGCCGTGCTGCTGGTCGTCGCCGTGATCTACCTCTTCCTCCGCAGCTTCCGGGCGACGCTGGTGCCGGCGGTCGCGATCCCGGTGTCGGTCGTCGGCACGTTCGCGTTCCTCGATCTCTTCGGCTTCTCGATCAACACGCTGACGCTGATGGGCCTGACGCTCGCGATCGGGCTCGTCGTCGACGACGCGATCGTCGTGCTCGAGAACGTGACCCGCTGGGTCGAAGGCGGCACCCCGCCGCGGAAGGCCGCGCACGAGGGCATGGCCGAGATCTCGTTCGCGGTGCTCGCGACCACGGTGTCGGTGATCGCGGTCTTCCTGCCCCTCGCCTTCCTCACCGATCAGACGGGACGGCTCTTCCGGGAGTTCGGCGTCACGGTCGCCGCCGCCGTCGCCATTTCCGGGTTCGTCGCGCTGACGCTCGCGCCGATGATGTGCGCGCGCCTCGTACGCCCCGCGACCGCGGAGCACGGCATCAAGCTCCGCCTCGAGCGTGAGTTGGAGCGCCTGACGAACGGCTACCGCCGCATGCTCGACGCGGCGCTCGCCCATCGCCTCGCCTGCCTCGCCGTCGGCGCCGTCTGGTTCGCGCTCGGGCTCTGGCTCCTTCAGGTTGCGCCCCGCGAGTTCGTGCCGGCCGCCGACCGCGGCAACATCCTCGTCGTCACCGAGGCGCCGGAAGGCAGCACGCTCCTCGACACCGACCGCTACCAGCGCGACGTCGAAGCCATCGTCCAGTCGGCGCCGAACGTCTCGAAGGCGTTCTCGGTCGTGGCGTTCGCCAACGCCGGCCCCGGCGCCGTCAATCAAGGCGGGATGTTCGTCACGCTCGACCCGTGGGAGGAACGCGACCTCTCGCAGGAAGCCGTCATCGGCACGCTTTACCCGCGCTTGCACCGGGTGCCGGGGATGCTGGCGTTTCCGTTGAGTCCGCCGTCGCTCGGTACGAGCTTCGACGCGACGCCCGTCTCGCTCGTCGTGCAGGGTCCCGACATCCAGCAGCTCGCCACGTTCGCGAACGAGATCGTGCATCGCGCCGGCGAGATCCCGGGTGTGGTGAATGCGCGCAGCAACCTCGTCCTCAACAAGCCGCAGATCGTCGTCGACATCGACCGCAACCGCGCCGCCGACCTCGGCGTGTCGGTGCGCACCATCGCCTCGACCCTCCAGATCCTCCTCGGCGGCCTCGACCTCTCGCGCTTCAAGCTCGAAGGCGAGACCTACAAGGTCATGGTGCAGCTCGAGGAGGAGTTCCGGCGCCGACCCGGCGAGCTCCTCGAGCTCTACGTCCGCGGCAAGAACGGCGAGATCATTCCGCTCCATTCCGTCGTCCGCGTCCGCGAGTCGACGGCGCCGCGCGAGCTGCCGCACTTCGACCGCCTCCGCTCCGCCACGCTCTCCGCGTCGTTGCTGCCGGGGACGCCGCTCGGCGAATCGCTCGACCGCATCAAGGCGCTCGCGACCGAGATCATCGGCGACACCCCGGGCTATCGCCTCACCTTCTCGGGCGAGTCGGAGGACTTCTACGAGTCCGGCAACGCGCTCGCCTTCGCCTATCTGCTCGCGATCGTCATCATCTATCTCGTGCTCGCGGCGCAGTTCGAGAGCGTGTGGCATCCGCTGGTGCTGATGATCGCCGTCGCCCTGTCGTTCACGGGCGCGCTCGCCACCCTCTGGCTCACCGGCGACACGCTGAACCTCTTCAGCCAGATCGGCCTCATCATGCTGATCGGCCTCGTCACCAAGAACTCGATCCTCATCGTCGAGTTCGCGAACCAGCTCCGCGAGCAGGGCCGCGACCTTCTCGACGCCACCCGCGAAGCCTCGGTCACCCGCTTCCGCCCCATTCTCATGACCGCGATCTCGACGGTCGTCGGCATTCTGCCCATCGCCCTCGGCACGGGCGCCGGCAGCGAGCTCCGCGCCCCGCTCGGCATCGCCGTCGCGGGCGGCATGGTGTTCTCGACGGCGCTGACGATCTTCGTGGTGCCGGCGGCGTATCTGGTGCTGGAGGAGACGCTGACGCGCGCCCGCCGGCGCCGTGTACTGCAAGTCACAGTGAGTGAGCCCGCGGTATCCACGCCGGGCTGAAGCGCACGACGACCGATTACTTGGAGTGCCCGAACGTGCTCATGGGATGATTGCGCTTCACGTAGTCGTCGATCTGCTCCAATGTCGGGTCCATCGTGTTGACGAAATCAGCGAGTCGGCGCACATCGGTTTCGGTCACCGGGGGAAGAGCGACGACCCGGCCACGGGAGTCCGGAACAACCATGGTGCTTCCAGTGTCGTGACACGAGTAGCACTTCGACTTGCCGTCACCCCACTTGGGGCCGCCTATCATCACGGCGCCATACAGAATCTTGGATCTGGCCTCTGAGATTCCCGCCGCACGGTTGGCGTAGTAGAAAATTCGATGCACGTCGCGCCAGGGTGCCGTCTTGGTATCGCAATAGACATCGTGGATGACGGCTGCCTCGCGGTATTGTCCTTCGAACGGTCCGCCAATGATCGACCACACCGCTTGCGGTATCGTTGCTCCATCCGTCTGGCTGCCTTTGGGCGCTATCCATTTTTGGCCCTTCGGGTCGACGTACACGAAGTCCTCAAGCAGAAGCATTCGGCGCTCGTTCTCTGCGCCACGCAACCATTCTGCCTTGACGGTTCCGACGAAGTGACCGAGCGGAATCTCTGATGCCGTACAGGCCACGGCCATGAGTAGCGGAAAGACGATGACTGCGATTCGTCGCGGCATGACGCGTCACGGTTCGATGAAGGGCCAGAGAGAACTCTTACGCAATTCCTTTACCTCTTCAGAGCTGAACCCTCCCAACCGGCCGAGCGCCTCCAGAATGGCACGTGTGTCCCGTGCCATCTCTGCGCCGTCTTCCCCTGCGCCGTAAGCCCACTCGAGCTTTCGAAGACAGACCTCTCGAAACACGGCGATGATTTCCAGCTCAGACATCGCCGATGCCGGGGGCAACGCCCGGATCAACGCTACGGATGCCTTCCGATGCTCGTCTCCGACCTGCAAGGCCGTGTCGCAATGTTTCTGATACCAAGCACGGACGCGTTCGTAGGATTCGCGGAGGTCCACGTTTTCACCCCTCTCATGCGCTCGATCGGCTAATGCACGCAGCTGTCTACCGAGATCACGACGGAATCCTCAACAAGGGGCCAACCAAAACTTGCACCAGTTTGAGACGCCCAGAAGCTTCGGTAAACCTCGTTGGCGATCCGCCGACTCTACCTCTCGGCGAAGCGCCGTGAGCTTCCTCGCGGACACCGAATCACACGGACGACCGCGTGTTCAGCCACCAATAGAACGGCAGCCCCGCGAGCAGCACCGCGATCCCGATCGCGCACTCGAGCGGGCGCCCGACGACCATCGCGACGGCGATCGCGGCGTTGGCGAGCAGATAGAGCGCCGGCACGACCGGGTAGCCCCACGCGCGATACGGGCGCGGCCAGTCCGGGCGCGTCCAGCGCAGCCGATAGAGCACGGCCGTGTCCGCCATGGTCGCGAGCACGATCGCGAACGTCGTGTAGTCGAGCACGCTCGGGAAGCGGCGGAGGACGAGCAGCAGCACGATCGCGACGACGGCCTGCGCGACGATCGCGCGATGCGGGGTGCGGTACGTCGGGTGGACCTCGTGGGCGTCGCCGACGAAGAGGTCGTCGAGCGCCATCGCGTACGCGATCCGCGGGCCGACGAGGATCGTCGCGTTCAGCGTGCCGAGGATCGAGACGATCACGAACGCGCTCATGAGGCGGCCGGCGCCCGGACCGAAGAGCGCCTCCGCGGCCGACGCGCCGGCGTTCGGCGCAACGCGGAGCGCGTCGAGCGGGAGCGCGTAGAGATAGACGAGGTTCAAACCGAGATACGCGAGCGTGCAGAGGGCGAGCCCGAGGAAGAGCGCCCGCGGCAGCGTCCGTGACGGGTCGTGGATCTCGCTCGCGACGAACACCGGAGCGTTCCAGCCGAGATACGTGAACAGCACCGGCGACAGCGCGAGCCCGAACGCGGCGGCCGGTGCCGCGTCCGCCGCGCCCGCGACGAGCGGGCCGAGACGCGCCGTATCGCCGCCTCCGGCGATCGCCGCCACGGCGACGAAGGCCGCGATGCCGCCGAGCTTCAGCCAGCTCGTCCAATTGTTGAGCTGCACCCCGCGGCGGACGCCGAGATAGTTGACGGCCGACGTGGCGATCGTCGCCGCGATCGCGAGCCCGACCACGCCGGGCGCGCCGAGCCCGAGGTGCGGGGCCAACGACTCGGCGAACGCCGCGGCGAGCGACGCCACCGTGCCGGCGTAGATGACGAAGAAGCTCAGCCACCCGACGAGGAAGCCGGCGGCTGGATGGAATCCCGCGCGCAGGTACACGTAGTCGCCGCCCGCGCGCGGGAACATCGCGCCGAGCTCCGCGTTCGCGAGCGCGCCCGCGAGCGAGAGCAGCCCGCCGACGAGCCACGCGGCGAGGATGAGGCCCGGATGCGGCAACAGTCCCGCGATCGCCGCCGGCGTGAGGAAGATGCCGGACCCGATGACCGACGCGACGACCAGCATCGTGGTGTCGAGGGTGCCGAGCTCACGCGCGAGACGGTCCCGCGGGTCGGCCCCCGCTTCGTCTTCCCCGCCCAGCACGCGCTCCACCACGCGCCTCCCCTAGCACAGGCCGCCGGCGGCCACGCGAGCGCGTGCCGGGTAGCGGCGCGCTACCGCGAAGGTAGCGCCGTACCGGCAAAGGAGGTCGTCATGACCAAGCGAACCGCACTCTTCTCCCTGCCCTTCCTGCTCTGGACCACCGCCGCGCAGGCCGCCACGTTCTCCACTCCGTGGATGTTCGCCGGCGAGGACCAGCTGGCGCAATGCAACGTGACCAACGTAGGCACGAAGCCCGTCACGGTGACGATCGAGCTCTATGATTCGCTCGGCAAGCGGGTCGCCGCCGAGCGAGACAACTGTAGCGACGTGCCGCTCGCGCCGAAGGCCACGTGCGGCGTCGACGTCGGGAACCGCAGCGCCATGTGCTTCATCAAGACCAGCAGCGCCGCGGTCCGGGGCGCGCTGACCATCTACGCGCTGCGGCCGATGACCACGCCGGTCACCGTCGTCCCAGCGACGGCCAAGTGACGGCGACGCGGCAGTTGTCGGGGGCCGTGCGGTCTGTCATGCCGGACGACGCATGGACGGCTCCCCCCTCGTCGCGACCGCCGCGCTCGTCACCGCCGCGATGCTCGCCCTCTGGCTCCTGAGCCTCGCGCTCCGGAACGCCAGCATCGTCGACGTCTTCTGGGGGCTCGGCTTCGTGCTGATCGCCCACGTCACGCGCGTCACGGCAGCGGGAGCACCGGCGCGCGCTTGGCTCGTGACCGCCCTCGTGACGGCCTGGGGCGTTCGGCTCGGCGCCTACCTCCTCTGGCGCAACTGGGGCGGCGGTGAGGACTATCGCTACCAAGCGATGCGCCGGCATTGGGGCAAGCGCTTCTGGATCGCGAGCCTCGGCATCGTGTTCGGGCTCCAAGGCGTCCTGATGTGGCTGATCTCCCTGCCCGTCCAGGCCGCGATCACGGCCCCCGCCCCCGCGACCCTCGGCTGGCTCGATGCGCTCGGGACGGTGCTCGTGCTGACGGGTCTCGCGTTCGAGAGCATCGGGGACCTCCAGCTCGCCCGCTTCAAGGCCGACCCGTCGACCAGGGGCCACGTCATGGATCGTGGCCTCTGGCGCTACACCCGTCACCCGAACTACTTCGGCGACGCGGTCGTGTGGTGGGGCCTCTTCTGCTTCGCGCTTGCGACGGGCCACCCGCTGACGATGATCGGGCCGCTCGTCATGACGTGGCTGCTCACCCGCCTGTCGGGCGTCCCGCTGCTCGAAAAGAAGCTCGCCCGCACCCGACCCGGCTATGCCGAGTACGTCGCGCGGACGAGCAGCTTCGTTCCCTGGCCGCCGAGAGACTGAGCGCGGTTCAGGGCTCGAGTCCGACCACCACGAAGGCGACGAACTCCGCCGCCTTGCCGCCGGCGACCGACGTGTTCCCGGTCGCGTCGCAGAGCGTCTTGATCTTTCCGAGCTTCTGCTTCGCTTCGAGCTTCGCGAAGCAGCCTTTGGCGGGGTTGCCGCCGCCGTCGAACTTCGCGATCGCCTTCGCGACGCACTCCTCGTCGGTCGCGACACCGGCTTTCTTCGCCTTGATCTCGCACTTGAAAAGGCCCGAGAAGAGCGCGCCGACGCATTTCACCTTGCCGGCGCCACAGTTGCTGCCGAACGAGGGGGGTCCGCCGGGTGCGACCTCGTTGCTCACGATGTCGAGGGTGAAATCCTCGACCATGTCGTCGACGTCGAACTCGTCGATGATGCCGGCGGGACAGACGGTCGCGGGCTTCGCCGCATCTTCTTTCCCTTCGACCTTGTCCCAGCATTGCGTCTTCGGATCGGGGGCGGTGCCGAACTTGGCCCGTGCCTTCCGGACGCACTCCTCCGCCTTGTCCTGGTTCTCCCCGCCGAAGCCGGTCTTGAAGATCTTGGCGTAACACTTGAAGACGGCGCTCGAGAACGCGTGCGTGCACGCGAGCTTGCCGGCGATGCAGGTGTTCGGCTGCGCCAGCGCGGGCGTTCCGGCGCCGAGGACGGCGGCGGCGACGAGGATCGGGACGACTGAACGAAACATGGGGTGAGACTCCTTTCTCACCTTCCAGGCGTTCATTCCGGACCGAACGCCGTTCATCTCCGCGCCGGCGCCGCGGGCGAGCTCCGAGGATGGACTCTCGAACAAAATCGAGTACCATCGCGGCCTTGCCTCGCCGGACGCAGCGCGATCAGGGACGAGGATCGGGGGGAACGACGTGACGGCGACGACGGCGAATCTACTGCGACGAATCAACTGGGTAACGACCCTCTTCCTGCTGCTGACGCCGCTCGTCGGCCTGATCTGGGGGGCGCTCCACATCTACGCGATGGGCGTCGGCCCGCACGAGGTCGCACTGTTCGCGTTCTACGTGTGCGCGACCGGCTTCAGCATCACGACGGGCTACCATCGCCTCTTCGCGCACGGCTCCTACGAGTGCTCGCGCATCGTGAAGATCTTCTATCTCCTCTTCGGCGCCGCCGCGTTCCAGCACTCGGTGCTGTCCTGGTGCTCCGACCATCGCCGCCACCACAAGCACCTCGATGACGAGGGCGACCCGTACAGCATCACGCGCGGCTTCTTCTGGGCGCACATCGGCTGGCTGCTCGTGACCGACCACAAGCGCGCCGAGGACTTCTCGAACATCCCCGACCTCGTCGCCGATCCGTGGATCCGCTGGCAGCACGAGTACTACATGCCGATCGCGGTCTTCATGGGCTTCGTGGTGCCGTTCGGGCTCGGCTGGATGGTCGGCCATCCGTGGGCCGTCGTGCTGTGGGCCGGCGTCTTTCGCGTCGTGCTCGTCCACCACTCGACGTTCCTGGTGAACTCGCTCGCGCACCGGATCGGCCGCCGCCCGTACCTCCGCGCCATCTCCGCGCGCGACAGCATCGTCACCGCGTTCCTCACCTTCGGCGAGGGCTACCACAACTTCCACCACCGCTTCGCGACCGACTACCGGAACGGCGTGTCGCGGATCGCGTGGGACCCGACCAAGTGGCTCATCCGCGCGCTCGAGATGGCCGGCCTCGCCTGGGACCTCCGCCGCGTCCCGACCGAGAGCATCATCGCGGCCGAGCTCGATTGCGATTCCCAGCGGCTGGTCGAACGCGTGCGGGGCACGTCCGAGCAGGCCCTCACCCACCTGCGCGAGCGCTTCGCCGAGATGTCCGCGAGCGTGCAACGCGCGGCGGCCGCGTTGACGGTGCGCGAGCGTGAGCTCGCCGAGGCCCGGAAGCAATGGGGCCGCGACCGCGCCGATCAGATGCGCCGGCTCCGCGCCGAGCTCCGCGCGGCCCGCCTCGAGATGCGCGCGGCGCGCGTCCGTTGGGAAGCCGTGCTGCGCGAGCTCCTCGACGGTCCGGTCGCGCTGCCGTCGCGCTGAGCCGTTCGAGCCGCGCCCTCGGCCTCAGTCGTCGTTGCCGTCGTACACGTCGAGCGCGACCGTCGCGACGTTGTTCGCTGGCGTCGGATCGGCGCCCGGTCCGACGGCCGTGAGCGTCATCTGACAGCGCGCCGGCGTACCCGGCGCGGGTGAGAAGAAGGCGTCGGCCGCGACCGTCAGGATCACCGTCGCGGTCGCGCGTTTGCCGGCGCGCACCACGATCGCATCCTGCGCGCCCGCGGTGCGCGGCAGGAAATCGGGTCCCGCGGTCACGATGCCGGCCGGGCAATTGCCGACGTTCGGCACGAGGCGGATCTCGTGGCCGGGACCGCCGCGGTCCGCCTCGACGTCCTCGTTCCGTACCTTGATGCGGAGCTTCACGGTCTTCGCGACCGCGCCCTCGCGAAGCTTCACGCGCTTCGGACGTTTGAGCCCGGCGGCGCTCGAGTCGTGCCCGCCGCCGCCCGGCCCCGGCGTCGCGGTCGGCTGCGGAAAGACGAAGGTCGGCGTCGGCGCCGGTCCCTGGCCGACCGAGAAACGCCGGTCGACGCGCGTCACGTTGCCCTGCTGGTCGGCGACCGCGACATGAAGATGCGCGTTCGTGACGTCCGTCATGGCAGGCGCGAGCGCGACCGACCAGATGCCGTCGCCGACCGACGTCGCGAGGTCGGCGAGCTCGGCGCCGGCCGCGCGCCCGGCCATCGGCACGTCGGCCGTGATCGAGAGCGACCCCGCCGCGAGACCCGAGTCGCCGTCGGACGCGCCGATCAGCAGCACGCCGAGCTCGCCGCTGTTCCACCCTGGACGCGGCAGCGTGACGTCCAGCGCCGGACGGAGATCGTCGAGGAACCAACCGTGCCCGTTCGTCGTCTGGTCGATCGGACAGCCGAGATCGACCCAGCGCGCGATGGTGAGCTTCTCGTCGGCGCTGAGCGGCGGGACGCCGCTTCCTGGCGGCGGCATGATCGTGCCCGTGTAGTCGAGGTCGGCGGCGTTCGGATCGGCGCCGTTCGGCAGCGTCGCCTCGACGCCTGGCGTCGACTCGGTCGGATGGTCGGCGTTCGTCCAGCCGTCGAGCC
>Ga0268299_1000650_pt1 | contig 95142 bp, 77 predicted proteins | sample NOBtaG_FD_193484 | JGI IMG/M metagenome (GOLD analysis project Ga0268299, IMG submission 193484) | Activated sludge microbial communities from bioreactor in Nijmegen, Gelderland, Netherland - NOB reactor | ecosystem: Engineered > Bioreactor > Aerobic > Activated sludge | place: Netherlands...
TTGAGGCCGGCATATCTCCGACCGTGCTGATGTAGATCGGGGGGTCCACCTTCATGAACTTCAGGCACTCCCGCGCGATCTCGTTCTGAATCTCGTCGATCTTCTGGACCTGCTCGCTCTGAGAATAGTTGAGACGGATCCTCTCTCTGAACACCTCTCCGTGTTTCTTCACCGTGACATAAATGTATTTATTGATCGCCGTGCTGAGCACCGCGCCATGGCTGCATTCATAAAAAGCGGGCAGGTCGGTCCCGCCTCCGCAGAAGCTGACCCGCAAGGGGGTGCGCGTCAACACCATGCTGGGAGCGGACCGCCCTTGCCTAGCCATGCTTGACTGCCCAGTCGTAGGGAATCTCCGGCGTGAACGGGTCCAGCCGCAGCATTTCCTGGGGATCATGCGGTTCGCTCGCACAGTTGGCGAGGATCACCATCTTGTCGCCAAAGGCCTTATAGCCGTTGGCAATCCCCGGCGGAATCTGAACCAGACAGTAGTTATCCTCACCGAAGAATACTTCCTGAAGCAGGCCCTTTGTCGGCGACCCCGGACGCAGGTCATACATCACGAGCTTCGCCCGTCCGCTGATGACGGCATTGTTGATGGTCATCGTTTGGTGGATGTGCCACGCTTTGATCGTCCCGGGCCAGGCCGTTGAGAAGTAGATTTCGCCGAAGTTCTTAAAATGAGGGTCGGTGGCCTTCATCATGTGCATGATCTTGCCGCGCTCATCGACGATCTGTCTCAGGGGAACGATCTTGACCCCGTCGATACAGGCGTTGCTTTTGAGGGCATCCTTTTTCCAGCGCAGGGTACCGTCCAACTGGCCGCTTTCCAGCAGATGCCGAAGCCATTTCAAACGGGTGAACCGTTTGTCGGTGAACGTGTCATTGGTCAGCCCGATCATCCGGAAGGTTTCATGGAGTTCCTCAGCCCCCTTTTGGGCCGTCCACTCGAACTGAAACTCAGGAAATGTGCGCGCAAACTTTCCGAAGTCCGCCTTATAGGTCCGTTGGTCCGCGCCGGAATCACCGCGCACCTCCAATTCGCACCCCGGCACTGTCTTGGTGACGATCTCCGCAAGGTCGATGATCTGATGATTGAGATGGTTGGCTCCTGTGTTGAACGCTTGATTGTGTATCAGCGCCTTCGGCGCGCGGAGCACCATCGTGAAGGCGCGCGCCACATCCCGAACGTGAATCACGGGACGCCAGGGCTTCCCGTCGCTGTGCAAGATCACTTTCTTCGTCGTCACCGCTCGACCGACAAGATCGTTCAGCACGGTGTCGAATCGCATACGGGGAGACACACCGTAAATCGTGCCGTTCCGTAGGAAGACCGGCGAAAAGTGTTCGTCCGCGAGCTTGGCAATGGCCTGTTCGCTGTTTACTTTCGAGCGCGCATAGTCGGTCTTCGGATCCAATGGAGACTCCTCTGTGACGACGGCGGCCGACGCCATGCCATACATGATGCAGGAGGAGGAGAAGAGAAACCGCTGGACCCCAGCGGCTTTGGCCAGTTCGGCCAATCGGACTGAGGCCTTGTGATTGATGTCTTCCGTCCATTCCCACTGGAGATTGCCGATCGGGTCGTTACTCAGCGCCGCCAGATGTACGACGGCGTCGATGCCCTTGAGGTCGTCCTCTGTCAGATCACGAATATCCTTGCGAATCCAGGCTACCTTCGCCGTATCTTCGACGAGGGTACATTGGCTGTAGTAACCGGTATCAAGGCCCGCCACGTCGTATCCCGCCTGCAGCAGGCAAGGAACCATGACTGAGCCGATGTAGCCGTTGTGACCTGTGACGAGGACCCGCTTGATATGTGGCATCGCTTCCCCCTTCTTGAGTACGAGTGCGTCTGTGGAATGGACCGCGCGCGAGGAATGGTCAGTTAGTTCCGCGCGGATGCAAGACTGTGTGGGCCGCGGCCGAGCATTGTTCTCGCGGCTTCGAGCAAAGGAAACGTTTCCGAGACCAGCAACGAGGAACATCCCGCGACCTCGGCCGCTTCCGCATCACGAACGTCGTCGCCGATGAAGATGATCCGACTCAAATCAAGATGGTAGTCCCGCTGAGCTTGGAACAACATGCCGGGCCTCGGCTTGCGGCATTCACAACCGTCGTCCCAATTGTGCGGACAATAATAAATTGCGTCGATCGCGCCTCCCGCCGCCGCCGCTTCCCGCTTCATACGCTCGTGGATGTCCAATAACTGGGTTTCGGTCATCTCTCCCCGACCGACGCCCGCTTGATTCGATACGACGATGACGCGGTGCCCTGCTTCGTGAAACAGCCGTAACGACTCCTTGGCGCCCGGGAGCCACTCGAATTCCTCCCAGCGCCTTACATACTGCGCCTTCGGAGGTTTTCGATTCAGGACCCCGTCGCGGTCCAGAATCACGGTCGGCTCACGCGCGAAAAACGCTTCTGTCAGAGGCAGCCGCCCGTGCGAGCCGACACTGTAGTAGCGATGATCGGTGACGTAGGCCGCCAACTGGCGATTCCTGGCGAGAGATGGATAGACCGCCGTCTCAAACAGCACATTGCCATCGGGAAGGAGATCAAGGACCGATTTCTTCATGATGGCATAGCTGATTTCGACTCCTTGCAGATCGGGGTGCTTTCGGCTCTTGTCGTAAACGGCGACATAGCCGTCGGTATCGACTTGAATGCTGTTGGTCGTGTACGCGTCTTTGTTCCGGTATACCGTCAGCATGGCCGGAACATTGGCTTGAACGAACCGCTGCCACATCTTATGCATTTGCATAGGCCAGTAGTTGTCGCAATACATCAGGAGGAAGCACTCGTCGATCAACGGGGCGGCGAGCTTGATTCTCTTGCCCGTGTCGTTTTCCACGGCAGTCACGGAGTATTCGATGCTGACCCCCCACCGACTGCCGTCTCCGAAATGCTGTTGCACCACTTCCGGCAAGTAGCCAAGAAGAATGAGGATGCGTTGGAATCCTTGATCCCGGAGCATTTCGACAAGGTATTCAAGAAACGGCTTGCCGTGGAATTCGATCATGGGCTTGGGCCGCGAGTCCGTTAACGGGCTCAGCCTGGTCCCGCGACCGCCGGCTAAGATCACCGCTTGGGTCGGTCGGCGCATGGACTTTTCTCGATCGTCAGCCGGCATGAGCGTTATTCTCCTCCGCCGAATACCCCGTAGTTTGCTACGGGGATGAAGGCGAGGTGAACCCTCCGTAGCCTTGGCGAAGGTGGGTAGTGGCTTCGGAGAATTTCGCAAGATACCCCGCAGCTTGCTGTGGGGAGCTTCATTGGCCGGACTCAGTTGGGGAGGTCGGTGGGCTCGCTTTGGCAAGACAAGCCGTGAGTATGTGACAGATCAATTGGTGTGCAGGCTCCACCAAACCATAGGCTCCCTTTTCTGTTTGGAGCAGGAGAAAGTCATCGACTTGGCGCTTCAATTCGCCCCCGTCAAATCCCAGAAGACCTATGGTTACGACGCCACGTGCACGGGCAAGTTCCACCGCCCTGAGAAGATTGCCCGAATTCCCGCTCGATGAAATGACAACCAGGACATCTCCAGGTCTGGCGAAGTTTTCCAACTGTCCTGAGAACACACGCTCATAGCCTTCGTCGTTCGCCAATGCCGTCAGCCATGACATGTTGTCGTTCAGGCTGATGACACGCACCGGCGGCAGGCCCGCTCGTTTGGTCGCTTTGCCGAGATCATTCACCCAATGAGAGGCGATGGCCGCGCTTCCGCCATTTCCTGCGACGTAGATCATTGCACCGCCCTCTCGAGCCGCGGCCAGGCTTTCAGCGATCCGCTCGATCGCATCCTGATCGACCAGGCGCAAGAGCTTTTCGAAAGCGGGCAGGTAATTCCCGATGATGTTTCGTGTTTCAGCGGGCTGTACGCCAACGTTCATCGTTACCTCCAGTCGGTTTCAGTTCGGACACACAATTCCCTTGTGCCACACGCGGCTCATATGTTGCGCAGACAAAGATATGGAGGGAACCGGCAACTGCGGTTGCGGGTCATGGCACGACGACTGTGTCGCCGGACAGCAGAATGATGTTTCCCGATTCGATCCTTCCCGCCACGACATCGTCGTACCGGACGGGGATGTGGATTTCTCGGAGCTTCTGATCACCATTCGGTCTCAACCGCACGACCTGCATCTTGTTTTTCCTGGCATATTCGGTAAATCCACCGGCCAATGAGATGGCCTGTAAGACCGTCGCGTAGGATTTCAGTTGGTACTTTCCCGGCTTCGTGACTTCTCCGACCACGAACACGGCATAGCTGTTGAGGTCCTTGACACTGACCGACACGCTCGGGTTCGCGATAAATGGTTTCAGTTTTTCGGTAATCCGTTGCGCCAACGCATCCGTCGTCAAACCGGCCGCCTGGACCTCTCCGATGATCGGCATGGAGATGACCCCATCGGGACGAATCGCCAGAGTTTTTGTGAGATCCTGATTTTTCCAGACCGCAATCTCCACGACATCTTCCGGACCGAGCAAGAATTGCAGCGGTGCGTCGTACTCCCGTTCCTGAACCGTCGGTTGGGCGCATCCCGACATCAGCACGATAGAGGCGACGCCGGCCATCAGCAGCATCGGCCCTCGCATGCGGGATACTCGGCCGATGATCTTAAGCATGGCGTACGTCATATGGCCCTACCGTTCATTCAGTTTCTGTCCGGGAAACACCACCATCGTCTCGCTGGGGACTACGACTGTGTCACCGGCTTTCAATTCGAGATTCTGGGATACGCCGCCGCGCAGGACGATGTCGTCATAGCTGGCGCCGATCGTCTTCGTGCCGGAACCATTCTCTGAAAACCTGAAAATCACGACCTGATTCCTCGCGGCGATCGGTGTAAATCCTCCGGCGATCGTCAGACCTTGGAGCAGCGTGGTCTTACTTTTCAGAGGATACTTCCCTGGCCTCTGGACTTCCCCGAGTATGAAGATGTTGTAGCTATTCAATTCCTTCACGCTGATCGCGACCACGGGATTTTGAACGTACTCTCTAAGCTTTCTCGTCAATTCGTCCGCCAGCTGAGAAGGCGTCTTCCCCACGGCCACGACATCCCGCACAACAGGAAGAGAAATTCTTCCATCGGGACGTACTTGGACGCTCCGGGAAAGATCCTGATTCCTCCACACGCTGATTTCCAGGACATCCTCGGCTCCGATGAGATAGTCGCTGCTGACCGCATTGGCGAGCTTTTCCATAGCGGCAACATTTGGTCCGTCGCCGCTGGTCCGGACATCACCATTGTCGATGTTGATCGCCGAAACAGACGCCGACTCGGCGCCCGCCTTCGCGGTCGGCATCGGCGAAGCCGTCCCCGACTCCGCATTTCCTGGAACAGCTACCAACCACACGGCGACCGCGAGACCAATCGAGACGGCGCTATAGAAGTGGGTCATATGTCCTCTGCTTGAGTAGAGGTCACATCTCGAGCGACCTGGATTGTTCGGTGCACGGATCCCTTTTTACATGTCGGGCATCCGCCCAGTCGCCTCGCCCCCCGCCCGCTTCATGGGATTGGCAAGTCCCGGCTATGGGCGCGATGTTGGCAGCATCGATTTCCACAACAACGGCCTGTTGAATCAGACTGATGCTGATGACGACCCGACAGTGTCGTGAGTGTCGGACCAATCGCCCCTTCACCCCTTGCAGGGGACCGCGGATCACTTCCACGGCCATCCCTTCCTTCAGATAGGGATGCAGGTCATATCCCGCGCGGTTGTTCATCACGATCATCAAGGATTCAATTTCCTCCGCAGGTATCGGCTCGGGACGCCCATCACTGCCGATGATGCGCACAACCCCCGTGGATTGGAGCACCGGCAACCTGGTCTCGAAGGCGAATCGTGCAAAACAGTAACCGCTGAACAGAGGAAATTCGATTTTCTTCTTTCGATCCGTCCATTGGCGCAACCGAGTCATCAACGGAAGAAAATTCTCGATGTCGCGCTTGATGAGTTCATCGCGCACGACTTTCTCATGTCGCGATCTTGTCTGGAGCGCAAACCATTGTCGATCTCCCGCTTGCTCTGTCGCGCATAGCGTCACGTTGTCCTCCGGTCGTCGTCCCGATTTCTTTCAGTGCTTCGCCCTTTCGGCCCCATGTAGCACGCGGGAGCCTAGGGCCATGTAGCCTGGGGGGGGTGACGGGGCGGATTGTGCAGACTCTCGCGGCGTTTGACATCGGACGTATGTGCTTTTATTTCGGAACCCTTCACTGGATACCTGTTCTAGGACTGCAGCCCGCCTCTCATACAATTGTGCCTCCTGCAATCTACTCCTCGTGGTCTGATCGGATCATTGGCTATACCGTGTGGTGGAGCGAAATTCCTCATTGTTCGGCCTGTCGAGGGATCAGTGAACGCTGAGGCACTTCCGTCCTACGTAATCGTCATTAGCCCTAAAGAGTCCCTTACATTCCCCGACAATTTTTGACATAAGGATCCCTGCTTATTCTCCCAATTGGCTGCTGGAAAGGATCTTCTGGCTTAGAGACGTTCTTCACCATGGATGAAGCACTGAGCTGCTATGCTTCAGGGCCATTCGGCGGTATGAGTCTGGAGCTAACACTTTCGAGGCGACTGCGGAACATGTGTACGAGGATCAATTGTGGTGAAGGGATAAGACCTAAGGATGCGAAGTCGGGTTGGCACATCGCACGTCTCCGACCCTTTGTGTACGTCGCTCGTAAAACCTTCTCATTCAGCGTTCCTGTTCTAGTCCTAGGCCTAGCGCGCATTATTCATGAACGCTTCTACTTCAATTGCGGATTGGCTGCTGCGACAAGCCTGCGTGCGGAGTGTCGGCACGCAGGCGGGCGGGCTCGTCGCTCGGTCGGTCAACATACTGTTTCAAGTATGCTTCCCTCCCTCACGGCTCCACGCGCCCGTCTCGCCACGCGACTCCACAATTTCGCGACGAACCATCATGAATAATGCGCGCTAGACGATTCAACTTTTAGCTCGTCCCTGAGGGAGTGAGATGACCGAAACGTGCAAGAGCCTGCCGATCAAAGCACTGATTCTCAGCGACAATCACATCACACGGTCTGGATTGCGGCGGATTCTCGAATCGTATGCGGGATTTCAGGTATTGGGGGAAGGCAGCGTGGGCAGCACCAATATTGTCGAATCTCTGGTTCGTCAACACCCCGAGGTCATCCTCCTCGACCTTGATCCCAATGGCATCGATGCCCTTGGGTTCCTTCGCAATCTGGAAAAGCTCACGCGCTCATCCGCTGTCATCATTCTCAGTGACTTGGGAAACGATGAATTGGTCCGTAAAGCTCTCGCCCTCGGAGCTGCGGGAATCGTATTGAAACTGCAGCCGCCGTCCGCTCTGATTGCCATTATTCAGAGTCTGAACAGTTCGGCCAAACAAGCCTTTGAGGAGAACGGCTCAGGCAACCACGCGGTTGCCGTCACCGGATTGGAGACGGTCGGCCGTGCATCCAAGAAGTCTGGAAAAATCGACAGCCTGACCACTCGCGAGCGAGAGATCATCCGCCTGATCGCCGCGGGACTCAAGAACAAGGAGGTAGCAAGTCGGCTCCGGATCAGCGACATCACCGTTCGTCACCACCTTACCAGCATCTTCAGCAAGCTCGACGTCTCGAATCGACAAAAGCTACTGATTCTTGCTCATGAGCATGGTCTCGTCGAACTGACTCTCAGTCAGAACGCTTAGCCGTGTGTTGACAAACTCTGTGATGACCTCGGAAATGGCGTCGTATCCGAGATCACGGATGTCATCAGCGTGCCCCGCAGGCTGTTCAGAAAGGCCGTCCAGCAAGGCCGCAGCGAGTGAAGAGGCAAATCGTACTCTCTGCCGTACGTTGAGCCTCTGAGCGATGCGAGAACGAAGCTGGCGGACTTTATCAACAGCCTGTTAGCCGTTGCCCTAGAGATTCGGGTACAGATGCAACGACTTGCCCCGCCTATATTCAAAGTTAGCCCTACACGAGGACTCATTTTTCGCGCTCATTTTGCCTTTCACGAGACCCGAGGGGCCATCCAGAAGATGACCATTGATGAGAGTCTGGGAAACCGGGCTTAACCACGCTTCATTGAGAAAATCCGTGACTACGTGATCTTCATCAAAGAATTGGAACGCCTCAATACCCAGCTTATGGGACCAGCTCACTTCGGGTCGGGACCAGGCGAATTCGCCAAACACCTTCTTGACGGGAGTGATACTGGTGCTGAATCGAGCTTGCGGATGCTGATCCTCCGGCGTGCGCCACCGGAACAGAATTTCGGTGGCGCCAACGGTATCGCATTTTGTGAGCAACTCGAAGTTGAACACCCCGATGGCGACGTGATACAGCGGATCCAGATTGGCGCGCCATTTGATGCGATAAATCCCCGCTTCGCCGAGGCTCGGTTCCGTGAGCGTAATGGTGATCTCCATCGCACGAGGTTTGCCATCCCCTTCCCTCTCATTGTAGAAAAAACGGTTTCCTGTGCCGCGCGCGTACGATTGCTTCATTTGCCCAATTCCTGCGGGGGAACTGTAGATGATCCCGATATCAACCTGTTGGGTGACGGGAAGGTTTGGCGGGAGTGTGACGACCGCCGTCAGGCTCTTGTGTTTCAAACGGAGGGCATTGGCGACCATCGTCAGATTGGGCGTCGGAGCTTGATACCGATCCGGCGGCAGAGCCGTGCCAGGCGCGGGTGCGGTGATCCCAGGGACCGGAACCTTTGTGGGAGGCGGCGCCGGAGTGGGCGTAGCCGGAGTGATGACGGTCCCTTGCGGCAATCTGTTCTGGAGGACTCCGCGGGTCTCGATCTCGCCGGCTGAGTCGGAAGACGTCCGGGGGTGCTCTCCAGCTTGTGATTCATCCGGAATGACCGACACCTCCGTCGTCTCGAATATGGACTCCTTGGACCATGAGGTTGTCGGCTCCGGCACCGCATAGGCGATCATCATGAGAACCGGGGCCAGGACCAACCATTGTTTCGATGTCGTGACGCTCATGAGAGTCTCTCCATGTTAGGGTCTTGGATGAGAAAGAATGACTATAGAGACACCTGGCTGCAGCAGTGTCGTTCTATCTATAATAGGTGGGTCGCGGAAATTGTCAGGCTGGTTCAAAGAAAATACAAGAGGTTGACGTGAACATCGACAGGGGATTCTCCTAGTACGATCTCCTCTTGGGGTAATTTATGTTCTTCATGAAGCCAGGATGCTGGGTGCTCCGTAGACGCAAGTGATTGAAAGCGCTCCATCCGTCCAATTCATCCCCCTCACTATCCTGCTGCATCAATCCCTGCTGCATCAGCCCCACAAAATTTCTTTGAGCCGGTTACTGCAAGGATGTGCTGTAAGGAGTGGCGGTGTGTTCGGTATGGCGCGTCATTAGGCAAGCCACGGGATTCCTCTCGTTGAGCGTGGTGCTTATACCAGCCGCGTGGGCAGAGCCTGTCGCACCGAGTGTACACTGGGGTGCAATCGGTTACCCCGATCAAGAACAAACTCTCGTCGCAGGCATGACGTTCAATCGCTTCACCGAGTTCAACGGGAAAGGCGAGCGGTTCAATGCAATCCAGGAGTCTGCCGGATTTAATTTTGCCACAGTCAGTTGGACCGAACGTCTCATGAGATTTCCGGGTTGGAGCACCAACCTGACGGTCGGGGCAGGTCCAACCCATTCGGATCCGACGCTCTACATTCAGAATGACGTCACGCACCGACTGTTTGGAAATACTACGGTGCCGGTCACGCAAGAACGTGAAGCGACGGATTTCATGGTCAATGGAACGCTCACGCGATGGGCCAAACTCTTCGGGGAGCGCGACGTCGGTTTTGTGAGTCTCGGGTTTGCCGCGGGGTCACTCTACCAGGAAGCCTTCGCGCAGCTGGGAGTGCGCCGCCTCTCACTCGCCGATGCGCTGGAGCCGGTAGTGGGAACCAGCACCTTCTTGCGAGGATTCTCTCGGTTCGTCCGGCTTTCCGGTATGGGACGATATGGCCAAGTCTTCGGTGGCGCGGCCTTCCGCGATGCCACGGTCGCCGCTCAAGCCTACCTCGGGCAGGCTTCGATCTCGTTCGCCTCCTACGGCGATAGTGACGAGATGCCTCCGCGATGGGAATTGGAGTTCGCCTTCACAATCGATTCAGGTTTGTTCGCCGATCCCAGCGGACACTCAATCGAGAGGCGATTCGGGTCGCTTGCGTTCCGTTTCCCTTATGGAACCCTGGAAACATGGAACGATGCGGTGGGAGGAACTGACAACGGGCCTTCCTTCGGTTTTCAGATCATGTTCGATGTGCGCAGGATTTACAGACACCTGACGGCGCCTTAAGGATCAATAGCAGTCGGTGCGAATCGTGCCGCCGACCGCTGTGCTCGTGCAGGAAACGGGCGGAGAGCGCGGCGCGACCGGCATTCCCAGACCAGGCTGCACTGGCTTCACTACCGTCGTGGGAGGCGGAGAAACCGACAACGACACGGAAGGTTGAGTCTGCCCGCTTTCCGCAGCCAGACCCACGAGGGCAAACTCGCGTTCGCGCGAGCGCTGTTGCTCGGCCGCGCGCGCTTGCTCTCTGGCTTCGATACGCGCCACCGCGCGTTTCGCGCGAACTTCCGGCGGTTCGCTTGCAAACTCATCGGGATGACTGAGCCGAAGCAGTTCCGCTTCGATCCCGTCAAGACACCGGCGAGCGCTTTCCGGATACGGCGCCCGTTGACAGGCCGCGGTTCTGATCCCTCTCAGCCAGGCCTCGTGCTCGGTCCTCGTCCAGAGGCGGCGGAGTTCGTCGCTGCCTTTCGCCCGGGCCAGCTCGATGCGAAAATGTTCGTCATGCGTCAGATGATCTCCGCGGAGCTTGGCCAGCGTCCCGTCAAGGGCGAGCACACATCCCCGCCGGCTCTCGGGACCCGGCAGGCGGGTGCACGTTTCCATCATGGGGCCGCGGAGCCATGTTCGTGTCGCCGCCACATCCTGCACATTCCGCTCTGCGGGTGTCGGTGAGACGTTTGCACACCCAGCCACGACGGTGAAACAGAGGACAACGCCGATGCCTCGTCTCATGCTGCTCCCTCCTCTCGTGCCAAGGGGAACCGGATGCGAACGGGCCCATCTTACGCCTGATCCACGAAGATTGCGAGTCGCACCACCTTCTTCCAAATGCGTCAGGAGAATTACTGTTTCGGAAGACGTTGGAGATTGTACGCTGCGATGGCGACGGTGGAGGCGACGTTGAGCGACTCCATGCCACGGCTCAACGGGATTGTCACGCGGCGAACGGAAAATCGTTTCGTTTGATCGGAGAGTCCCTGTCCCTCGCTGCCGACTGCCAGAATCAAGCGCGGCGGCACATGCTCGATCCTATCCAGGTCCAGGGCGTCAGGCCCGCCGACCTCGGCGGCAAATACACAACAGCCTGCGCGCACCAACGGCGACGCCGAGCCCGTTACGAAGATCGGCAGACTAAGCAACCCTCCGCTCGCCGCCCGCACGACCTTGGGATGATATCGGTCGGCCGAGTCCGGCGTCAGCCACAGGCCGCTCACCCCGAGAGCCGCGGCGGTCCGAATGATCGTGCCGACGTTCAGGGGATCTTGAATGCCTTCCCCGTAGATGCCGAACAATGTCGGATAGTCGAGCACCTCGGCTTCGTCCCATTCAGGGCGGCCGGCGATCGCAAGAATTCCCTGGGTGGTGTCGAGATCGGACACGCCGGCGAAGACGCTGTCAGGACAGGTGTACGACGGGCATGCCATGGCCACGCGAAGCTGTTGGTCGCGCGGCTGTTCCCGTTCGCGATAGCCGGGGGTCGTCACGACGGAGCGCACGAGGGATGGATGATGGGCGAGAAGATCCCGAACCGCCTTGGCACCTTCGACCACGAAGGTGCCGTCGGCTTCTCGAGTCGGCTTATCCCGGATGAGCTCTCGAATATGCGCGGCTTGCGCGCGGGTCAGTGGCGGGATGGTAGAGGACACCCGACGTCCGCCGTAGGGTGCTCAGCGGCGCTTCCGCCCCGAGGCCGCCTCTGCGGCACGGATGCGCTGCGCGCGGGCTTTGGCCCGCTTCAAGGCGGTCAGTTTGCCGCGCGTGCGGTCGTCTTCATGCTGCAACTGTTCGAGCTGCGACTTGAGGTGAGCCTTTTCCTGGCGATGAAGGGTCGCGCACTCTTCCTTCGACAATTGGATCCAATCTCCGCCGGTCCTGGCTCTCTTGATTCGCTGCTCCAACGATTCGCGAAGCTGCTTCGACCTCATGGACAATAGGGATTTCAACGCCTGACGCCGGCGCTGAACCTCTTCCTCTTCCGCCATGATTCCACGGATGTCAGTTCCCAACATGGCTGCCTCCTCACCGCAACGGATGGATGATATGGTCGCCATTGTACCCGATTTGGAGGCTCATCTTCCACTGCTGGAATGGCACTGCAACATCATGAAATCCGGCCCTCTGCCTAGGAAATGGCCTAGGACGCTCGGTTGCGCGATTGCGTCTGTTTCAGTATGATTCCGCCATGGCGGTCGGCGCATATATTCAGGCATGGAGAGTATTCCGCGGCCAATCGCTCGAAGCTCTCGCAACCGAAGCCCAGGTTCCCGCCTATACCATTGAAAAGATTGAGGCCGACGAGGTCGACCCCGGCATTTCGACCCTGGAAGCCCTGGCGGAAGCGCTCAAGATTCCGGTCGCGTGGCTCTTTACCCACCCCACGAGCTTCCAACACCTCTTTGCGGACGACGAGGGAACCGATGTCCCACCCGGCGCGGACCCGGTGACCGAACGGATCCTCTCAGGCTCCCGCATGGACCGGTCGCTCTTCGTCCTATTGACCACTCTAATCCAGAGCGCCGAACCGAAGCTGCTCCGGGCCGCCGAGATGAGCCTGCGGAGCTTGGTCAAGCAATCGAAGCAGGCCACGGTTCCCTGGCAGAGCCGGCCCTCCGGGCACTTCGAACCACCAAGCGACTGAAAAGACGCTGAAGCGTCCTCAAATTCGAAATTCGAATCTCGAAGTTCGAAACTTCGGATTTCGTGCTTCGTATTTCGAATTTTCCGATTTTTAGAGTACCTGAAAGATGCCGCACTTCAAGTAGCGGGTCTCGGGCATCGAGGCAAGAATCGGATGGTCCTCGGCCTGTCCCCTCTGCGCCAATAGACGCACCTCCCGTCCCGCATCCCTGGCCGCCGTTCTGATCGCCTGCAAAAATTCCTGTTCCGACACGTGGTGAGAACAGGAACTCGAGACCACGAATCCTTCCGGTTTCGTCAACCGAATCCCCTGAAGATTCACGTCCTTATAGCCCGCCAATGCGCGAGGCACCGCCTGCCGGCTTCTGGCAAACGCGGGCGGATCCAACAACACCAGATCATAGCGGCGGCCCGACCGTTCCAACCTGCGCATCTCCTCAAACGCGTCGGCTTGCCGGTACGCGCACCGGTCCTCGACCTTATTCAGTTCGGCATGGCGTCGCGCGGCCGCCAGGGCGTCTTCTCCGACATCCACCCCTTCCACGGAAGCGGCGCCGGCCAATGCCGCATGGATGCCGAAGGCTCCCGTATGGCAGAAGACTTCGAGGACATCGGCCTTCGACGCGAGCGCGGCGGCTTCCAGGCGGTTTTGCCGTTGATCGCAAAACCATCCGGTCTTCTGCCCGCGCGCGAAATCCACGATGAACCGGGCCTGTCCTTCGCGCACCTCAACGGTCATGGCTCCGCCGCCTTTGAGAAATCCGGTCTCCAACGGCAACCCCTCGAGAGTCCGGCTCTTGGCATCGTTCCGTAGAAAGACGCGCTTGGCTCCGCTCTCTTCGCACAAGAGATCCGCCAACTGCTCCTTGCGCCGGTCCATGCCGGCCGAGAGCGTCTGGAGCACCAGCACGTCGCCGTAGCGGTCGGCGATCAGCCCGGGGAGAAAATCCGCTTCACCGTAAATCAGCCGATAGGCGTCCGTCCCGGATACGACACGTTTCCGCAGCCGCACGGCTTTCGCGATCCGCTCCCGCCAGAATGCCTCGTCGATCGGTTCCTCCCGGAAGGAGAGAATCCGCACGCGGATTTTCGAGGCGGGATTGAAGAAACCTCGCGCATAGAACTTTCCGTCCGGCCGCACCACGTCGACGAGATCTCCTGCCGTTGCCTCGCCGCCCGCCGGCTGGACGAAACCGGCGTAGATCCAGTAGTGGCCCGGCTCAGGTTGATCGTGTCTCCGCGCCAGGGTGAGTTTCGCCACCGATTGTTCGCTTGAGATCGTCATGACCTACTTATCCGACGGCGCGCGACCCGCGTCAAGCCCTTGGGAGTCGAGTGTAGTAGATCAGTTTGCCCATCAGAAGCACTGCAGTTGGTCATTCCCGCGGAAGCGGGAATCCAGTCAAGGCCTTCTCCTCAGCCCACATTATTCATGACCGCTTCTACTGCAACTGCCGATACGCCGCTACGACGAGCCAGCACGCAGCTTTGCAGGCATGCTGGCGGACAGGCTCGCCCCTCAAGGCCTCAACATACTGTGTCAAGTATGCCTCGGCTTCTCGGGGCTCCGCGTGCCCGTCTCGCATGGCGTCTGGGCAGTTTCGTCACGAACCGTCATGAATAATGTGGGCTAGCATGGAGTCGTGACCGAGGAGTGGATGCCCGCTCCCCGCTTAAAACATGCGGGGACAAGCTTCGCGGGCATGACGCAAGAGGAACCTGACCCGCTACCGAGTCGAGGTTCAACTTGACGATTGGGCGGCGCTATGGTTTCCTGCAGGCAGACGCACCGATTGTTCACCCGCCTACGCAGGACCCGCCTGCCGGAGCCGCGCGGCGGGCAGGAGCCACGGCTGCCCGTCCTCCGCAGTAGCCTGCTACGGAGGGTGGATCAAGCCGCGGGGCTCCACGACACAACGAGTATCCCGGACCCACCAATATGAAAGACACGGCGACGATCGGTTCGGCGGTGATCGAGCGGTTGCATCAACTGGGTGTTCGCCACATCTTCGGCATTCCCGGCGACTACGTCCTGAGCCTGTACCAGTTGATCGAGCGGTCGCCCATTCGCCAAATCGGCACCACGCGCGAGGATTGCGCCGGCTTCGCCGCCGACGCGTACGCGCGCATCAACGGCATCGGCGCCGTCTGCGTGACCTATTGCGTCGGAGGGTTGAACACGGTCAATGCCATCGCCTGCGCCTACGCGGAACGCTCGCCCGTCGTGTTGCTGACCGGATCGCCCGGTCTGTCAGAGCGGATCAAAATGCCCTACATGCACCACATGGTGCGCGAATTCTCGACACAGCGCGACGTGTTCGAACGGATGACGGTGGCCGCCGTTTCGCTCGACGACCCGATCACGGCCGAACGCGAAATGGATCGGGCTTTTTCCGCCCTACTGCGTTACCGCCGCCCCATCTATATTGAAATTCCCCGCGACTTGGTCCACACCCCTCTGGCCGCGCCGCTGAAGCCTCTCTGCTTGAACGACGAGCCCAGCGATCCGGGCGCATTGGAGGAGGCCATCGGCGAGGTGCGGGCCATGCTGGCCTCCGCGAAGCGGCCGGTGATCTTAGCCGGGGCTGAGATAGGCCGGTTCGGACTGCAAGACCATCTGGCGCGCCTCGTCGAACGCCTCAATGTGCCCATTGCCTCGACTCTCCTGGGCAAATCGATCATCCGGGAAGACCATCCGCTGTACGTCGGTGTCTACGGAGGCCTGATCGCGCGCGACGAAGTTCAGGAATTCATCAACGACTCCGACTGCCTGCTGATTCTCGGCTCCATCCTGTCCGATATGGAAGGGATCGACGCCCAGTCGCCCCTGCTGTCGGAGGGACGCACCATCCATGCGACGGCCGATCGGGTCTCGATCAAGCATCACCGGTACGATTCGATCCGGTTCCAGGATTTCGTGCAGGCGCTGAGCGCTCATCCGTTTCCCGGCTTCGCGGCGCGGACACTGCCGCCTCCCCTGCCGGTCGAGAACAAGCCGGTCGCGCCGAAGGAGCAGGTTACCCTTCGCGGATTATTTCGTCATCTGGACAGCGTGCTCGACGCCAAGACCCTGATTGTGGCGGACGTCGGCGAATCCCTCTTCGCGGCGGCCGATCTGCGCGTGCACCGGCGCTTCGAGTTCCTTTCTCCCGCCTATTACACGTCCATGGGGTTTGCGGTACCGGCGGCAGTCGGAGCCTCGTTCGCCGATCCGAATGTCCGCCCGATTGTCCTCGTGGGGGACGGCGCCTTTCAGATGACCGGTACCGAGCTGGCCACTGCGGTGCGTTACGGACAGATTCCGATCGTCATCGTCCTGAACAACCGAGGATACTCGACGGAACGGGAGATTCTGGAAGGGCCTTTCAACGACGTGCACGAATGGCAGTATGAAAAGGTCTGCGATCTCATCGGCGGTGGGGTTGGCTCCAGGGTCCGGACCCAGGAAGAGTTCGAACGGGCCCTGGCCGGTGCCTTGGCCGACACAAGCCGGCTGCATGTCCTTAATGTCCTGCTTGACCCGGCCGACCGGTCTCCCGGGATGGTCAGGTTGGCGCATCGGCTCGCCAAACGGTTGTCCACCGATCGGCCCTAGGCTCCCTCCAACCGGCTCTGGTCGGCCTGGGCACCTGTGTGTATGGTTCTTCCGTCATCCCTTCACCTAGTACTTCGTGTCCCTAATGCAACACCTCAACATCTGAATGCCCGCCCGGTGGCATGCGTGGTGCACAAGGGTGACGACCTCGCCAGTCTCAGGAACTCCCCGGACGATGCTTCGCGCCCCCCGGCCGAACATAGAGACTCCCAGGGGGACTCCCAGGACGGCATCGGTTCAAAATCCCAAGCAGCGAAGGGGTTGGTCTTGTCGGACTTCTACCAGAACGGCGTGGTCACGGTGCTTCACCGATTGGGCCCCTCGAATGTCGCGCAATTGGAACGCGAACTGACGCGCCATGGAAGCACCCATCCGATCGCGCTCGTCCTCCCCTGCCTCTATGCCGAGCTTGCCAAGCCGGCTCTGCGGCACATTCTGGACACACTCGGCGAGCTGTCCTATCTCAATGAAATCGTGGTCTCGCTCGATCGAGCCTCGGCGCTCGAGTTCCGCCTGGCCAAGCAGTATTTTTCAGGGCTGCCGCAGCGCGTCCGCCTGATCTGGAACGACGGCCACCGCATCCAGTCGCTGCTCAAGTTATTCGTCGCCAAGAACCTGGATATCGGCCACCAGGGGAAGGGGCGCGGTTGCTGGATGGCGTTCGGCTACATCCTGGCCCGCAACGACAGCCAGGTCATCGCCCTGCACGATTCCGACATCGCCAGCTACAGCCGGGAATATCTGGCGAGGCTCTGCTATCCGATCGCCAATCCCAACCTCAACTATGAATTCTGCAAGGGGTACTACAGCCGGGTGACCGACCGCTTGCACGGGCGGGTCACTCGCCTGTTCATCACGCCGCTGATCCGGAGCTTGCAGCAGCTCGTCGGCCCTCACCCGCTCCTGACGTTTCTGGACAGCTTTCGCTACCCTCTTGCGGGCGAATTCGCGATGGTGCGCGACCTGGCCTGGACCAATCGCATCCCGGGAGACTGGGGGTTGGAAATCGGCGTCCTGGCGGAGGTGTATCGCAACTGCGCCCTGCGCCGCATCTGCCAGGCGGACATCGCGGACACCTACGACCACAAGCACCAGCCGCTCTCGGACGACGATCCGGACGCCGGCCTGCTCAAAATGTGCGTCGACATCACGAAGTCCCTCTTTCGGAATCTGGCCAGCGAGGGGGTTGTGCTCTCGGACGGCGTGTTGAAGACGCTGCGAGCCACCTATTTGCAGAGCGCACAGGAAGCCATCAACCGGTACGAAAACGACGCCGCCATCAACAGCTTGACCTTCGACCGCCATGAAGAGCGGACCGCGGTGGAAGTGTTCCTCCAGGGGATGAAGCTCGCGACGGAAGGATTTCTCGAGGATCCTCTGGGCGTCCCCATGATTTCCAACTGGAGCCGCGTGACCCATGCCATCCCCGACGTCTTCGACCGCATGATCGAAGCGGTGGAGGAGGACCATGCATGGGATCCCACTGCCGAGCCGGCCGCTACACCCCGATGAGCCTTGAACGCATCCCGCTAGCGCCGGCGACGGAGGCTCGCCTGCGAGAGATTGATTTCACCGACATTCTCGTCGGCATACCCAGTTACAACAACGCCGCCACGGTCGGCCACGTCGTGCGCGCGGTCGCGGCGGGATTGGCAAAGTATTTTCCCTCCAAGCGCGCCGTGCTCGTGAACGCCGACGGCGGCTCCTCCGACGACACCTCCGCCCTCGTGGAGCGGACGGCGGTGGACCATCGCCAGCTGTTGATCGCCGACCGGCAGAGCGTGCTCCACCGGATCGTGACGCCGTACCACGGCATCCCCGGCAAGGGCAGCGCGTTCCGCACCATTTTCGAAATCGCCCGGCGGCTCAACGCCCGGGCCTGCGCCGTCGTGGACGCCGATCTGCGGAGCATTTCTCCGGAATGGATTGAGATGCTGCTGCGCCCGACCGTGGAGGAAGGGTTCGACTATGTCGCGCCGTTCTACCTGCGCCACAAGTACGACGGCACCATCACCAACAGCCTGGCTTACCCGCTCACGCGCGCGCTCTACGGTAAACAGCTTCGTCAACCGATCGGCGGTGAGTTCGGATTCTCCGGCGCCCTGGCCGCCCATTATCTGGATCAGCACGTCTGGGAGTCGGAAGTGGCTCGATTCGGCATCGACATCTGGATGACGACGGAGGCGATCGCAAGCGGAGCCCGCGTGTGCCAGAGCTTCCTGGGCGCCAAGATCCACAATCCCAAGGATCCCGCATCGGATCTCTCCGACATGCTGCGCCAGGTGGTGGGTTCGCTGTTCGCCTCGATGGAGCGGCACGCGGCGGTCTGGTCCGTCGTCGAAGGGTCGCACCCGGTGCCGCTCTTCGGCTTTCCCTACGAGGTCAGCGTGGAGCCGGTCCATGTGGACGTGGACCGCATGGTGTCGCATTTTCAGCAGGGACTGGCCGATCTGGCGCCGCTCTGGCACGAGATCCTGAGCCCCGCCACATTCGAGCACCTGGCCGACCTGAACGGGCACAATCGGAAAGAATGCCGGATTCCCGATGAACTCTGGAGCCGCATCGTCTTCGACGCGGCTGCGGCGTACCACCATCAAGTGTTGCCCCGTGAGCACTTGCTCAAATGCCTGACACCGCTCTACCTGGGTCGCACCGCATCCTTCGTGCTCGCCACGATGGGGTTGACGTCCGTCGAAGCGGAGCGCGCCATCGAGCAACTCTCCGTGACCTTCGAGCAGGGCAAGCCCTATCTGCTCGACCGCTGGGATCAGCACCACGCGCGACCGGCGGCGCAGCCCGCGCTGATCAAGACGGCGACGGAGCCGTGAGGTGATCATGAACTCCTTTATCGAGCAAGCGTTGATGGCTCCGTTGACATTGCTGGCCGGCTACGCCGCGGCCATTTTCCCCAATCTCGTGGCAATGGGAATCCTCCTGCTCGCCGGCCTGCTGGTGGCGCGCGTGACGAGCATCTTTGCCGAGCGATTGCTGCGTGTTCTCGGCTTCGATCGCCTGTGCAACCGGCTGGGCGTCACGGCGGGCTTGCTGCGCGCCGGGATCAAAACCGACCCCTCACGCCTCGTCGGCCGCGGCCTTCACTGGACCGTCGTCCTCGTGACGAGCGTGGCGGCCGTCAGCGCGCTCAACCTGGCTCCCGTCAATCAGGTGGCCCAATCGCTGCTGGCATACGTGCCCCGCTTGATCACCGCGAGTCTCATCCTGTTGGCCGGCTACATCGCGTCGAATTTCGCGTCGCAGGCGATCCTGATCGCCGCCGTCAACGCCGGCCTCACGCCGGCGCGGCTGCTTGCGACCTGCTCCCGCTGGGGGCTTCAACTGCTTGCGGTCGCCATGGCGCTGGAGCAGTTGGGCATCGCCGAACAAATCGTGGTGGTGGGATTCGGCATCACATGGGGAGGCCTCGTGTTGGCGGCGGCCATTGCGTTCGGCTTCGGCGCGAAGGATCTGGCCAAGGCGTTTTTGGAAAAGAAGCTGCTTCCCACGAGAACGGACGCACCGGATGACCTGCGTCACTGGTAATCATTCACGCAACCTGGACTGACGATGATTTCGAGCCTCAGCCACGACGGTTCCGACGCCCTCTTGGAACGACCGGTGACGCAGTTCGTCCTCTTCACCGATCTTGATGGCTCCCTGCTGGACGGCATGACCTATTCGTTCAAGCCGGCGGTTCAGGCCCTGCGCGAGGTCCGCGCCCGCGGCATCCCTCTGGTGCTGGTGTCGAGCAAGACGCGCGCCGAAATGGAGCCGCTCCGCAAGCGGCTCGACCATCGGGACCCGTTCATCGTGGAAAACGGCGCGGCCGTCTTCATTCCGCAGGGCCGTTTCGATTTTCCGATCGAACGGGCGCGCAAACGATCCGCATACGACGTCATCGAGCTGGGGCTGCCCTATCACATGCTCCGCGACGTGTTGAAGCAGATCGAGGAAGCCGTGGAAACCCCGCTGCGCGGGTTCGGCGACCTGTCGGTCGACGAAATCATGCGGGTGACGGGCCTGTCGGAGACCGACGCGGAGCTGGCCAAGCAGCGGGAATACGACGAGCCCTATCTGGTCGAAGGCCCGGCCACTCTCGTGGCGGAAGTGTGCCGGCAGATCATCATGCGGGGTCTGCATTGGACCAAGGGCGGACGGCTCTTTCATCTCACGGGGCAGAACGACAAAGGCCAGGCGGCGGCGCTGCTGCTCCGCTGCTATCAGCGGCAGTTCCGGCTGCAGGAAGGACCGGTCCGCATCGAGACGATCGGCATCGGCGACAGCATCAATGACGCGCCGCTCCTCAGCATGGTGGACCATCCCGTGCTGGTGCAGCGGATGGACGGCACCTACGACCCGGATGTGTACGTGCCCGGAATGATTCGCGCGGACGGCATCGGCCCGGTGGGATGGAACAGGGCCGTGTTGGAGCTTCTCGAACGCTACTCCTGACGGCGGGATCAGCCTGACTTCTTCGACGCGAACACGGTGGCGTCGCAGGCGATGTACTTGATCTGCTTCATCGGAATGATCACGACTTCCTTGGCGGAATCAACCTCCAGCACTTCCATGTCGTCGCTGATCGTGTGCCGGATCGCATCCTTGACGACCAACTCCTGATTGTCCACGAACACCACCTTCACCCAATACTGCACGATCGGCACCTCCCAGTGATATGAACCGTGTCGCCCGCATGCGCCGCCGGATCGCGACTCTCCGCTGTCGCGCTCACTGATTCTCGACGCCCAGCTCGGTGGACCGTTTCGTCGCCGCCTCGACCGCCGACATGACGCTGGCGCGAAAATGCCCCAGCTCCAAGGCGTGAATACCGGCGATCGTCGTCCCACCGGGCGACGCGACCCGGTCCTTCAATATGCCGGGATGCTCCCCGGAAGCCAGCAACAGGCGCGCGGCGCCGGCCACCGTTTGCGCGGCAAGCAGCTGAGCCGTCTGGCGAGGAAGCCCCATCTTCACCCCCCCGTCGGCGAGGGCCTCGACCATGATGTAGACATACGCCGGGCCGCTCCCGCTGAGCCCGGTCACGGCGTCGAGGAGCCGTTCCGGCACCTCCACGACCTGTCCGATCGTTTCGAACAGGGACCGGGCCGTCGCCAACTCCTGGGCCGGCACGTCCTCGTCGCAGGCGATGGCCGTCACGCCCTCTCGAATGGCGGACGGCGTGTTCGGCATGGCGCGGACGATCTTCTTGCGTTTCATCCCGCGCAGATGGCGGGCGACACGCGCGATGGGATAGCCTGCGGCCACCGAGACGATCAGCGTCTTGTCCGGCAAGACATCGCTGATCTCGTTCAGGACATGATCGAGCACCTGCGGCTCAACGGCCAGCACGAGCAATTCGGCGCCGTCGGCGGCCTCGGCGTTCTTGGCTGTGGTCGCGACGTGGTATTTCCCGCTGATGACGTCGCGCGCGGCCGGATCGATGTCCGAGGCGATCAGATGCGAGGGAAGGATCAGCTTTGCATGGAGCAGCCCCGCGATGAGGGATTCGCTCATATTTCCCGCCCCGATGAATCCGACTCGCGAAGTATGCCGCAACATGCGGCGATTATACTGACGCCGTTCCAGCGCTTGCAACTTGGCGGCTTGCCAGAACGATGCTTCGTTGGATACAGTAGGCCAATGCGCCTGCGAATTCTCATCGTCGGCCTGCTGGCCCTCCTGATCCTCCTCCCCGCTCAAAGCTGGGCCCGCCGGGAGTCGTTCACCGAACAGCAGAAAGAACAGGTCAAGAAAATAGACCGGGTGCTCGTGGAGGTCATCGCGCTGACCGATAAGGGACCGGCCGATACGGCGCCGTTCCTGGACTTGATCTCGAAGCGGCTGCGCGAGCTCGGCTACACGGTGGTCATGGACCCGGCGCAGCCGCACGACGTGCTGGTGCAGGTCAAATGCGAACAGCGAAAGACATGGGAAGGCACCACGAAGATGGGCAGCGATGCCGACTTGCCCGATTCGCCGTCCCGCTTGTGGAAAGGCCCGGCCTGCCAACTGATCTATTTTTTGGGCGGCAAGCGGATGGGATGGCACAAGGAAGTGCGGACGGAATTTGCGGATGCGGAGCCGGCGGCCCTTGCAACCAAGGCGGGAGACGCGGGAACGTATGCGATGAACCAACTGAGGGAACGGTTGGACGACTACGACTTCCCCTCGCTCATCACGGCCGAATGGGGACAGGAAGAACGCCTCTTCAAGCTGTACGACGATCCCGCGACGCCCGCGGCGCGGAAGGTCAGGCTGGCGAACCTATTCGGCTACATGTTTTCCAACGAAGCGGTTCCGCGCCTGCTGGCCGGCCTCAAGGGACCCGACCTCGAAATCGCCAAGGCCTCGGCGCTGGCCCTGGGCAATATCGGCCAAAAGGACACGGTGCCGGCCCTGGTGGAAACGATGAAGACCGGCCGTCCGGAGCTGCGGCCGTCCGCGGCCAAGGCCTTGGGTATTCTGGGCGCCTTGCACGGGGACTTTACCATCGTCGATCCCCTCCTCGAGACACTCAAGTCGACGGACGACGTCGCGCTCAAGACCGAAGTCGTGTGGGCCCTGGGTAAACTGCCGGACCGGCGCGCGCACGAACCGGTGCTGGCGCTCCAGAAATCCCTCTCCAACGTGCGCGAGAACGACGCGGACCCGAAGATGGTCAAGCTGAAAGAAGCGGTGAACTGGACCATGAAGCAGATCGATACCTGGGAGTATCTGCAGTAGCAGGGATCCTGCCATGCCGATGCATTCCATCCTCGCCCGGGTGCGGATCGGCCTCGCCGCCCTCTTGTGTATGGTTCCCCACGCGCAGGCTGCCTGGAGTCAGACGATCGGCGAAGCCGCCGAGCTGGACCGGCTGCGAGCCCGCGCGGAGGAAGCCATCGGCAACGACGACCCGGACGGGGCCGCGCTCAGCATGGGCCGCGCCGCGCTCATGGCCAAGCAATTGGCGAAGAGCCATCGGGACGACGCGGCCGCCGTGCGGTTCTATCAAGGGGCGGAACCGCTCTTCCGCGCGCAGGAACACGGCTACCGGGCCATCGCGTTGTTCCGTCGGGCAGGGGGACAGCTGCCGGCGTCATCGGGCGTTTGCGGGAGCCTGGCCCTGGCGCATGGCAGCCTGCAGCAAGCGTTGTCTCTGCTGGTTCCCGACGAGCAGGTGCCGGGCGACCTGCAGGAGCGTACCAAGAAACTCCGCGAATCGGCCGATGACTGGGGCACCGTCGTCGCGTCGATGATCAGCGACTACCAATGCTCATGAAACCGTGAAGCGTCTCTCGTGAAGCGTGATTCGCTTGCGAGATACGAGATACGAACGACGCAGTCTCCGCTAGTCCTCCTCCGGATTGATGATGTGCAGACCGGCCGTCTTGCTGGCCGCGAGAAGTTGCACGTCCGCGCTGACGACCGTCAGCCGGAGCGGCTTGAGCTCCAGAGCCAGCGCCAGATGCATCACCTGCTGCGCGCGAAGGAACGGATACTCCATCACCAATTCCTTGGTGGCCAGGTAGGTCTCCACCGTCGGAGCGATGAATTGGAACAAGCCTTCGATTGATTCACGTTCGAATTTGTGAATCACGGAGTAGCAGTCGTCCCGCGTGATCTCGCCCTGCTGGGCTCGGTTGGAAAAGGAGGAATAAAACTCCGTGACGGTCCAGGTCGGCAGGATCGCGACCTTGCCGCGCTTGACCATGAGTTTGTTCACGATGCGGGTGCCGCGCTCCATGCTGTAGCGTTTCACCAGAGCGGTCGAATCGAAGTAATAGTACGGCATGGGCTCAGATCCTCCCCTTCAGGATGACGGCGGCCAAGGGGCCCTGCAGCTTCGAGAGCCTATCTTGCAATTCATCCAGCGGAACTTCTTCGTAGCCTTCCCGGCGGAGCTTGTCGGCCAAATTGCCCTTATTGAACGAAGCGGTGTCTTCCTTGAGCCGGTCTCCGAGCCGCCGTTTGGCCAGACGGCTCGGCACCCGCTGTTGCGCTGCAGTCAACCCGCGGCCTCGGCTTCTCGGCGCCCGCCCGGTGGTGCTCAATCTGCTCATACCTGCCTTCTCCCTCCTGCTATTAGTGCGTTGCTGCCGCCGGCTTCTGGCCGGCCCCTTCACGCGGACAGCCGGCGGGACGGATCGCCTCCGCCGGCAGATCGGAATCTCCATAAACGTGGCCGGCAATCGCCTTCGCCACGTCGGACGACAATTCTTGCTGCATCACACGCACCGCCTTGGCCGTCGCCTCCCGCTCCGAGAGATGGCCCTCTCTGCCGCCCTTGGCGATGGCGCCGACCAGGCGCTGCCCCTTGACCTCCACAACTTCAAAGTCGCCGCACCAGCGGACATACATGAACTGCGGATCGCGCACGTCGATCGGCCAGATTCTGACGAATCCCCGCAGCAGCAACTCCGGCGCGGGGCTTCCCGAGGCACCGCCCGCAGCAGCTTCCGCTCCGGGGCGATTCACTATTTGCAATCCTTCTCGGATCAGCCCTTCGCTCAGCGCGCGTTGCGCCACCTCGGCCTGGTCGCCGATTACATCGACCGCGAAGAGAAGATTGGTCGCCAGAAACTGCTCGAGTTCCATGGTCAATTCATTGACCCGATAGGGCGACGCCGCCCCCTGTCCGCTCGGCCGGACGACACGCAGATCGGCATTGTAGGTTTCCCGGATCACGAGGTTATGCGCCGCCCGCCGTAACCCGCGGACCTTGGCCAGCTTGTCAGACGACCGGTGCGCCTCGTCGACGTCGGCCTGAATGCCCCGATCCAACTCGGCGATTTTCTCCATGAACGCCGTCTCGGCCTGCGCCCGCTGCATGACCGCCAAGGCATAGTACAACCGCTTCTTCGAATCGAACCATCGGTCGGCGATCCTGACGTTCTCAAGCACTTTGTCCGTGGAGACCTTGGTGAGGTTATCGATCGTCAACCGCCGTTCGTCGCGACTCTGCCCCCGCTGCTCCACGACCAAATACGATTCCCAATCTTTCGCCTGCGCGGACACTTCGGTCTTGAACACGCGGGCCAGTGCCGCATAAGCCTGATCTTCCGCCGCCGCGCTTCTGTCGGACTGCCCGACGCCGGTGAGATACTGCTCGGCCGGATAGTCGGAGCTCATGCCATTGACCCAAGCCGGTTTGGCCCGCCCGCCGAACCAGGAACATCCGATGAGCGACAGGCTGACCGTCCAGATGAAGAGCGTGGCCATCCGCGCAGGCATCCGCACAGACATCCGATCGATCATTGCACCACCCGTTGAATGAGAAACACCGTTTGCCCCGCTGCCAGGGAGAGAGACCGGCTTCTCGAAGACCCTTCTCCGGTGAACCCCACTCCCTTGACGTCATAGTGACCCGGAGGCACCCATCGGCGCGCGAGATGGATTTGATCGGGCAAGGTCCGCCAACTGCGCTTGTCCGCCTCCTCGGAGGCGACGGCATAACCGTGGGCAATCAAGCTCACCAGTAGTCCGACCCAATCGCCGTGTTTTTGTCCCGCGGCGCTCTGCGATCCCCTGGTCGCGGCTTCCGCCATCGCATATTTCGTCGCCGCCCTGGCCACAGCCTTGACGGCTATCCCCGGCAGGCGCTCCGACAAGGCCTTGTCCGCGAGCGCGGTCACATTTTGCACCGGTTCGGTTCTGACTGAAACGGGAGCCCCCGACGCGCCATCCAGCGTGACCGTGTCCACTGACACGTGTGTGGGTTGAGGAATCAGCTTCGGCAGCGCCACGCGCACAACACGGCCATTCAAGCCGTAGAGGACGCTGTCCGCGGCGCGGTTCTGCGGCGTATTCGGGTTGGTGAGCGCTCGGTTGATCAGGACCAATTGAAGCGCGTCCATGCTGATGGGCAGGTCAAGAAACTGATCCTCCTTCCGCGGTGCGCGGCCATTATAGCTGATCACGACCACTTGAGCGAGATTCTGCTGCGCTTGAATGGTCTGCCACGGCACGCCCTGAAAAGCCCGCTCGTAGGCGGCGAATTCAGATGTCAGGTGCAGCCCGTCCGTCGTCCTCAGGAGATCGCTCTGCAATTGCGTCGGCTCCCCGACCCGCGACCAGCCCTTCATCGTTTCGTAGGTTTCATAGGCCTTGCGATAGGCGATGAACGCGTTGTTGACGTCGCCGGTGCTCTCGTAAAGGATGCCCGTGAGATAGCGGGCGAAGCCGTCCTCCCGATAGGCGCTCTTGTCTTTGACGCGATCGGACAGCACGTTCAGGCGATGATCGATGCGCCGCGCTTCCACCAGCGATTCCTGCCAGAGCCCCAGCATGGCGTAGTTGAGCGCCTTGACGACGTTGATCATGACCTGTTCGTAGGGATCGCCTTCATAGGGCAGCGCATTGTCGTTGGACAGGAACGCGGCCGTCTCGGTGCGGACTTTTCTGGTGTAGAGCCGTTCGACCTCGTCGTCCGACTGCTCCAACATCAAATTACTCTGCTTGTAGTCGCCGGCCAGATGAAGCGTCATTCCCCGATCCATGCCGTACAGGACGCGGCTTTTATCGCCATACTCGTCTTCCGCCTGTTTAATGGCCGCATCGGCTCCCTGATAGTTATGCGTCAGCAGGCTTATGTCCGCCTTGACATAGTGCTTGCCCGCGGAACCGCATCCGCTTGCGGCGAGGAGTACGACGAAGGCGAGGGAAATCGCGAGGGATCTCGACAGACAAACGCCCCACCGCGCAGGAGCCTGTACGGTGGGGCGTGAGACGAAGCAGTTCAACGGACTTCTGACTGTTAGAAAACGGTGCGTTTCTTTTCGATCACTTTTTTGATCTTCTTCTGACCGAACCAGACCTTGGCGTTGCTTTCCAAGTCAACCATCTGGAGATCCACCTGGTAGAACATGGCTTTGGTGCCTTCGGCCTCGTCGAGAATCGTGGCGATGGTCCCCTTCATCATGAAGTCCGCGCCGATTTCCTTTCCGGGCGCCTTCTGCGTGTCCTCCCGGGCGTACATGGCCTGTTCCTTCCGCTCGTTGCGCACTTCCTCGCGTTCACCCTTGTTGGCCACGAACGTCACTTTCTGGGAGTTCGTCAGTTCGCGCTGGAGATCCGTGACGAAGGTTTGCGTATTGATGTGCTCGTGGCTGTTGTTGAGCACGGCGCCCACCACCACGACCGGTTGGCGGCTCTTGGCCGCCGTGAAGTTCCCCAGCCAGGGATAGTCGAGCGCTTCCTTCACCATGGTTTCCGCCACCATGCGGGAATCGGTGTCGTTCCACCGACCGCTCAGATCGGTTACCACACCGGTGTCCACGCGGGTGACTTTCGTTTCGCTTCCGCAACCGGCCAGCGTCAAGAATCCGAGGCACAACGCGGCCGCCCCGACCGCGCCGCCATAGCCCTGCAGCCCCATGCTCCTCTCCATCGTGCCTCCGCCCGCTTGGAACCGAGCTTACGAGTGCGCGATCAACGATTCGCGCGTTTGTCTTCTTCTTTCTCGAGACGCTCGAAGGCCTTGTCGGCGTTCTTGCGCACATAGTCTCTGACTTCCGCGTTGAGTTCCTTCGCTTGTTGCAGATTGTTCTTCATGTCTTCAAGATTCAGCTTCGTCAGCACGTAATAGGTTCCGGTCTTTTCGTCCTTGTACCGATCAATCGGACGGACACCGCTCAAGGTGGTCGTGGTGATCGTCTTGATCGCCCGCTCGACGTTCTGCTCTTCGGCGTTCCGGGTAAAATCGCCCGCAGTCGTCGACGCGGCATAGTCTCTCATCAGATATCCGGTATAGGTCTCAAACGTCTTGGCGATTTCGGCACGGCCCCGGTTCTCCGCCGTATCCCAGGCCAATGGCTCGTTTCTGACGCCCGTCACGGATCCCACGCCGAAAAACGCCTTGCTGTCTTTTTCGCTCATGGCGCCGGATCCCTGCTTGACCCACTTGGGAGGACCGCCGCACGCGGCAAGTCCGACGATCAGAACGAGAGCAACCCCACCACCGGCCAATTGTGAAAGGATTCCACGCGGCTGGCTCATGCGACTCCTCCTTCGCGGTTACGTCGATCCATCGGTGAAGAACGGCGAGAAATTCAGCGGATTTATGCTAACATGCACCACCACTTGAGTCAACGCGAGAAGTCCCGAGGCAGCGTCGGGAAAGCCCACAGGAAAAGGAAAATACCTATGGCGGACGTACAAATCGAAGACGGCATTATCCGAATCGTCGGGCTCGATGTGCAGGACCCGAAGGCAGCCGCGGTGCTGGCTCAATATCCTCAGGTGCGGTGGGCGGAGATCACAAGGCGCGCGCTCAAAATTGGCTTGGGTTACTTGAAAGGCGGAGAGAAGGACTAGCCCACATTATTCATGATCGCTTCTACTGCAACGGCCGATACGCCGCTACGACGAGCCAGCACGCCGCTTGGCAAGCATGCTGGCGGGCAGGCTCGCCCCTCGCGGCCTCAACATACTGTTTCAAGTATGCCTCGGCTTCTCGGGGCTCCGCGTGCCCGTCTCGCTTGGCGTCTTGGCAGTTTCGTCACGAACCGTCATGAATAATGTGGGCTAAGGCTTGTGCGGCTGCGGCTGGACACCCCGCGCCACGGCTTCGCGGGCCCGCACGTGATTGCCGCCGAGTTCCAGATACCGCTGAAACGCCTCGACGGCCTTCTGATCGTTCTTTAATTCATCCTCGTACAAGACCCCGAGCGAAAAATAGACGTCCACATAGGTGGGATTGACGGCGAGCGCGTCCAACATGGCCCGCTCGGCCTCCGGATACTGTCCCCTCTTTTCATAGATCAACCCCAGGGTGTAGGACGAATCCGGATTCTTCGGCGCATGCTGCACGGCGAGTTTGCCGGCGGACAGAGCCTCGTCGAGATCGGGCAGGACTTCGAGCCGCACGTAGCTCTTCAACACGTAGGCGTCGCCGTATTCAGGATCGTACTCCAGCGCGCGGTTCAGGCGATCCAACGCCTCGTCCGCCGACTTCCCGGTCTGCAGCAACGTAAACGCCTGCTCATACTGCAGCTTGGCGGCTTGCTTCCGCTCAGCCGGCGACTGCGGTTCTCCTCCGAGTCTGAACGCCGCCTTGCGCCCTTCGATCAGAATCGTATCGCCGTCTCCTTCGAGCTGCGTGAACTGCGGATGCTGGGCTCCCTTGGACTGCTCCTGGATCTGCTGGGTCGCATAGCGCCCCAACTCGGACGCCATCAGCCATCCGTTCTTGTCCAGATCCGCGGCCCCGGACAATCCCTTCGCGAGCGTTTGAACGAACAGACTCCGATCCTGCGTCCTGGTGACGGTTTCTCCCTTGTCACCGGCCGTCAACGCCTGGACCGCCCGCTTTTCCTGATCGTCTTCCGGTGCGACACGGCCTTCCAGCGACAACGGCTGCGCCGCGCTGACCTCCCACCCGCGCACAGCCACATCGAGCAATAAGAGCATGTGCTTCGAAGCGCTCCGCCGGCTGAATTCCTTGATCTGATCGAACGTCACGGCTTTGGACACGTTGGTGGGCTGGGCGTCCGACGGCACGAGATACCCCAGCTCATTGCCCGATTGGTCGCGCGTCACTCCCGCGTGACCGACGAAATAGATCACGAGACGGTCTTGGCGTCCAACCTTGCGAGGAAGAAAATCGGACAGCAACTGCTGGAGGCGCCGAAAGCTCGCGTCACTGTCATACAGCTCGACTACCTCTTCAAAACCCACCCCGCGCAACGCCTGGGCCATGGCCTTGGCGTCTTCTCTTGCGCCGGGCAGCTTGGGCGCCACCACGTAGTTTTCGATGCCGATCACGACTGCCCAGGACTTGTAGTACAACCCTTCCGGCTTCCCCATCTGTCCCCAGGCGGCGGACACGGGAAACGCGAGAAACAGGCAGCAGCACAGCAAGTGAAAGAGAGGACGATGGCGACTGGAAAACCGTGGCGACATAGGCAAGGACCAGCATGGAACCGCTCTGAAAATTCAGCCTACTCTTGCCCTCCCGTGACTGTCAAGAAACACTCGGGCGGGAGCTCGGCGAATCTCCACTGTCCGACCTGCTTCAGACATGGGACAGCCCTGCAACGATCCATCTTACCGGTCGCGTACCGGTGCGCGCATCGACACGCGTATCGACGCGCAGACCCTGCATCGATCCTCGCGCCCGCACGCCTGCGGCGATTGCATAGTTCCCCGGACCAAGGTATGGTTGTGGCCGATTCGTCCGGCGGAGGCCGGCAGGGAGCGCGCGACTATGGCGGACAACATCGATACCCTTCTGAAAGAAAGCCGGGTGTACCGGCCGACGGCCAAAACGATCTCCGGCGCCCACGTTCAGGATTACGAAGCCGCCTACAAGCGGTCGATCGCCGATCCGGAAACGTTCTGGAGCGGCATGGCCAAGGAGTTGGAGTGGTTCACCCCCTGGCAGAGAGTGCTCGAGTGGAACTACCCATGGGCCAAGTGGTTCGTCGGCGCGACCTGTAACATCGCCTACAACTGCTTGGACCGCCATGTGTCGACCTGGCGAAGAAACAAGGTGGCGCTGATCTGGGTCGGCGAAAACGATCAAGAACGGATCTTCACCTATGCCGAGCTCTCCAGGCAGGTCAACCGGTGCGCCAACGCGCTAAAAAAACTGGGTATCCGGAAAGGCGACCGCGTCACGATCTATCTTCCCAAGATCCCGGAACAGGTGGTGGCCATGCTCGCCTGCGCGAGAATCGGCGCGATCCACAGCGTCGTCTACTCGGGCTTCAGCGCTCCGGCCTTGTCCAGCCGCATCAACGACGCGGAAGCGAAGCTGGTCATCACGGCCGACGTGGGGTTTGACCGAGGCAAGGTCATCAACCTCAAACCGGTCGTCGACGAAGCCGTGAAGAGCTGCGCCACGGTGGAACACGTGGTCGTGGTGCGCAGGCAGAGTCCTGGGCAGGCCTTGTCGGCTCCGAAGGAAATCGACTGGCACGACTGGCTCCGCCACGAAGCGCCGCAATGTCCGCCGGAGGCGCTCGATTCGGAAGCGCCCCTCTATATCCTCTACACCTCAGGCACCACCGGAAAACCCAAAGGCGTCGTCCACGTGCACGGCGGCTATATGGTGGGCACCTACGCCACGACGAAATATGTCTTCGACATGAAGGACGACGACGTCTACTTCTGCGTGGCGGATCCGGGGTGGGTGACGGGCCACAGTTACATCGTGTACGGCCCCTTGCTCAACGGCGCGACGATTTTGACGTCCGAGGGCAAGCCGGACTATCCCACTCCCGGACGCTGGTGGGATCTGATCGAACGCTACGGTGTGTCGATCTTCTATACGACGCCGACCGCCATCCGGCTGTTGATGCGCTATGGCGAAGACTGGCCGAAGAAATCCGATCTGTCCACGCTGCGCATTCTGGGCAGTGTCGGGGAGCCCATCAACCCTGAGGCCTGGGAATGGTTCCACCGGGTGACGGGCAGCGACAAGCCCATCATGGACACGTGGTGGCAAACGGAAACCGGTTCGATCCTCATCACGCCGCTTCCCAGCGTCCCGCTGAAGCCCGGATCGGCGACGCGACCCTTCCTCGGCATCGAGGCCGACGTGGTCGACCGGCAAGGCAACAGCCTTCCGCCAAACGCCGGCGGCTTTGCCGTGATCAAGAAACCCTGGCCGTCGATGATGCGGACCATCTACAAGGATCCGGATCGTTACACAGCCTACTGGACGACGATCCCGAACTGTTACACGGCCGGCGACGTCTGCCACAAGGACGAGGACGGCTACATGTGGTTCATGGGCCGCGCCGACGACGTGATCAAGGTAGCGGGCAACCGGCTCGGGACGGCCGAGGTGGAGAGCGCTCTCGTCAGCCATCATGCGGTGGCCGAGGCCGCCGTGATCGGCAAGCCTCACAAGACGGTCGGGGAATCCATCAAGGCCTTCATCATCCTGAAGCAAGGAGAGAAGGAAACACCGGAGCTGATCCATTCCATCAAAGAACAGGTCAAGCATGAACTGGGAAAGATCGCGGTGCCGGCTGAAATCGACATCGTGACGTCGCTGCCCAAGACCCGATCCGGCAAGATCATGCGGCGGGTCCTCAAGGCCAAGGAGCTGGGACAGGACCCCGGCGACATCTCAACGATCGAAGAGTGATGCGCTGGAGCCCGAAGCCGACTATTGATCGAGACCAACAGGAGGCCGGTATGATGATGAAGTCAGTAAAGCTTGCTCCAATGGCTGTCATGGGCGCGGTATTGTGGTTCTGTCCCGTGCTCGCCCCTTCTTCCACCTTTGCCGCCGACAAGGACAAGCAGGCGAAGCCTCCGAAGACTGCACCGCAAGCCAAGGCCTCCAAACCAAAACAGGACAAGTCGAAATTTCAATCGGCCGAAACGGCGGGCAAAGCGGAGGCCTGTTTCGGCGTTGCGCCCAAGATCGACAAGCTCACGCCGGACGAGGGAAAGGCCGGAGACAGCGTGACCATCAAGGGAGCTCAATTCGGTCCGGCGAACTGCCTGCGCGGCGTGTCGTTCGGACCTGGCCGGCCAGCCAAGTTTACGTTCAAAAACGACCAGACCGTCTCCGCAACCGTTCCGTCAGGCGGACGCAAGGGTTTGGCGATCGTGACTGTCACGACGGCATCCGGCGAAGATTCGAAAGCGTTTTTGATGAAGTAACCATCCCCGAGGGCGGCAACCGCCGTCGATCGTCCGGATATGAAGTGGTCGAGAAAACCGGGAGAGCCGATCTACCAGCGACGGCACATGGTGGCTCTCCTGCTTGCCGTCTGCCTGCCGATCGTTCTGCTGCAGCTCTATAAGATATACATCGGGCCCATCAGCTTTCTTGTTCAACTGACCCTGGCGGTCGTCGTGTCCATCTTCGCCGGCATCGCCCTCTACCTGCTCTACAACGCCTCGGCGCGGAACGAGCCGTAGACAAGTCAGGTGGGATATAGCCCCCTCTAGCTTCTTGTACTCGTAGCCCCATGTAGGTGTCGTGGATGAGATGCCCGCATACTCCGGTGCCTCAGGTCGACCGTACCATGCTTCGCCCCTGCTCGGCTGCGGAACTTGTTCCATCCGATGCTACGCAGGATGGAACTGCAGACAGTCCTCGCCGTCGCGAAGGGCGACCGCATTGGCTCAGCAGTACGGTGCCCGAGCCTCGGCACAAGTCGTATGCGAGCCTCATCATTCAAACGGATGGAGCCGAGCGGACGTTCAGAAGCAGCGGGGATCCCGCCAGGGAGAAGGCACGTTTGAGCTACCCAGCGGCAGTGCCCACCGAGCCCTAGATGAGCCCTTTTTTCTTGAGATAGTCCTTGTCGATGGCGGGAGCCGGCTTGGACAGCTGGCTGCGCTCCTGGAGCAGCCGCTCGACGTATTTGCCGATGAGATCCGATTCGAGGTTCACCAGATCATCGACTTGCTTGAGCCCCAGCGTCGTCACCTTGGCGGTGTGGGGAATGATCGCAACCGATATGGCATGGTCGGTCACGTCGTTGATCGTCAGGCTGACACCGTCCACCGTGACCGAGCCTTTCATCACGCAATAGCGCAGCACTTCCAGCGGCATGTCGATCGTCACGACGGCGGCGTTGGCGTCTTGACGGCGGCTGCGAATCCGGCCGACGCCGTCCACGTGGCCTGCCACGAGATGCCCGCCGATGCGCTCGTTCAACTTCATGGCCCGTTCCAAATTCACCGGAGCACCGACTGCAAGGCGACCGAGCGCCGTGACCGAAAGCGTTTCCGGTGAAACTTCCACCGCGAACCAGGCTTGATCCCGCTCCGCCACCGTCAAACATGCGCCGTTCACGCTCACGCTGTCGCCGACCTTCAGATCGCTCATGACCGTCGTCGCGAGAATGGTCATCCTGGTTCCGGCAAGGGTCTTGTCGACGGAGCGGATGGCACCCATTTCTTCGACGATCCCGGTGAACATCAATCCTTCCTCAACAATATCTGCTTGACGACGTACACAAAGACCACGATCAACACGAGGACGCCCATCACTGCGACGACGCCGATCACGATGTCTTCTGTCGAATGTCCCTGCATCGCCGGCATTATAGTCGCTTCTTGCCGGACCTGTCTCCACCTATGCCCTTCTCATGGTGAACCAGAACGCCGCCGCGGCCGCGAGCTGCAGGCCGGCGATGACGGTGAACGCGCCCGCATAGCTCATGCCGGCGATCAGAATGCCGGCCAGCAACGGTCCGCTCGCGTGCCCGATGTCCATGATCGTGCCCTGCATGCCCATCCCCGCTCCCAGCGTCTTGAACTCCGAGCTGTCCGCCACGAGGGCCGAAGAGGACGACGAGACGACCGCTTCGCCGAATCCAAACCCGGCCGAGAGGGCCAACAGCACTGGGAACATGGACACATGCGGGATGCAAACAAAGGTACCGGCGCAGATCATCAATCCCAGTACGATGAGCGGCTGCCGTCCGATGCGGTCGGACACCCTTCCCATAATCGGCTTGGAAAAGAACGACGTGAAGGCCTGGACGCTGAAGAGGAGACCGACGTCGCCGGGATTCAATCCCACCGACAGGCCGTACAGCGGCAAGAACGCCATCAAGGCGCCGTTGGCGATCATCTTGGCCGCGTCCGTGGAACTCGTGATCAATACCTTCTTGTTCTTCGCGACGGCCGCGAAACCCTTCCACATCTCCGCCGTGATCGCGGAGAATCCCTTTCCCTGCATGCGCGGCGGCGCGACGTTCAGCCGCAGGCTGTAGAACAGGACGATCGCGGCGCAGCCGAACACGCCGGCGGTCACGAATGCCGCGGGGAACCCGGCCGCGTAGACCAGATACCCTCCGATGAAGGGTCCCAGTAAGGCGCCGGATTGCGTGCAGGCCGTGTAGGTGCCGAGTGCGGCCCCTCGGCGTTCCCGGTAAAGTTCGGCCACCGTCGCCAAGGCGCTCGGCGCAAAGATCGCCGTCGCGAGGCCGTGCACGAAGCGCAAGGCCGTCAAGGCGTTCAGATCCGTGATGAACGGATAGAGAAACGGAGGAAGGCCGAAGGCCACGACGCCGATCCGGAGCAGAATCGTCCGTCCGTAAATATCGGACAGGGCGCCGGACGGCAGCTTGAGCAGCACGCCCGTCAAGGTCGACACCGACACGATCAATCCAATCCGCTCGGGCCCGGCGCCGAGCGATTCGGCGAACAGGGACAGCACCGGCATGCGCACCATGTTGTAGCTGATGAAACAGAGCACGCCGACCGTGCAGATGAGGAGGAAACTTCGCGCGGAGGTCATGGGATCATCCCATCACGCCCGCCGCGCGGGCCCGCCGGCACCTGCTCCGGATCGGCCAGGGCCCGCTGCAGGAAGGCGATATCGGCCGCGTCCAACGCCGGAGGATCCATGGCTTCGAACAAGACCCGATCCGGATGCCGGCGCATTTCCAGTCCGAGGCGATTCACGACATCCAGTCCTTTGACCAGCTTCCGCTCCACCGTCCCGCCGATGAGGGGCCGAAGCAGCGAGAGCAGGCCCGAGACGAAACGGTTGTCCAATCTCGTATAGGACACCAGCGTCGTATCCATCGCTTGAGTGCCTTCCGGCTCCCGCACGGGCTTCATTCGGAGCAGCACGACCGCCTTGCCGGTCAGACTGGGCAACAGCCGGCTGTGGTGCGTTCCTTCAAGATAATAAATCCTGAACATGCGGTCGTGATAAAGGAGATGGACGAGACCTTCGGTCCCCTCCCCGTCGTTGCCCCAATACAGGCCGGGCCCTCGAGTTTCCGCCTTGTAGAGGCCCAAATCGAGTCGGTTGATCAGCGCCGCGGCCGTCGGGGGGCGATCGAGCAAATAGGTGTAGAGCGATTCCGTCAGGGCGGTCCGCACAGGACCGATCTTGTTCGCCGTCGTATAGTCGCCGACGACCGGCTGCAGCCGGCAGGTCCAAGCGGCATCCACTTTGTCGACAGGAAACGTCAGCCCGGCATGCTCGATCGGCACCGAGCAGGTTTCCGACCAGGCTGTCTCGGCCTGCCAGCACGCGACCGTGCCGATCACGACGGCGGCAAAGAGTGGACCCGCCCCGGCGGACGCGACGATCATGGGCCCTGCGCCGACACGGTGAGGTGAATGGAGAAGAGTTGCCGAGGGTCGTCGCGCAACCGCATCTGCCGGAGCAGGTGCTCCACCGACGAAGTCACCGGTCCCTCGAACGATACCGCGCCGTTGGTCGTGACCGTCAGCGGCTTCGTGACGTCGATCATGCTTTCATTGAGAAACAGGCTGTAGCGCCGCACCCGTTCCGTCGTCACCTCGATGCGATTCGGCGCGACGATGGTCGCGTCGAGCTTGGCGTACTCGCGCCGACGGATCGACTCGTCACGTTTGCTGATCAGATCGTCGGCAAAGGCGGCGATGGGATCGGTTGCGTCCAGGCGCACCCAATCGAACGGCTGAAAGTGGCTGGCCTCCCGCACCACGGTCAGTCTCGCAGGCAGCGGATCACGGCGCTGGCGATTGAGCCAGGCCGACAGTTCGGGCAGTTCCTCGCGCGGAAAGTAGTGGCCGCCGGCCACCGGATGCTCGCCATGATGTTCCCGATACACATGGGGATAACCCAGCACCGTCAGCTCCCGTGAAATGGACCGGCTCAGTTCCACCGGCATGACCTGGTCCTTTTCGCCATGGATCATGTATACGGGGGTGTTGCGGAGATTCGCCAGAAACGGCATCAGGACCTGATCCAGCCCGCTCGCCATCGGCGCGATACCGGCAAAGAGCGGCGCGTGGTGCATCCCGATCAACCAGGTGCCGATGCCGCCATTCGACATGCCGGTGAGGAAGATCCGGTCCGGATCGACGTGGTAGCGGCGCCGAACGTGTTTGACGGCGGCCAACACGAGCGTCTCGGCGCGTTTAGTGAACCAGGCTCCGCCCGGATAGGTCGGACAGGCCAGCACATAGTCATCTTCCAGGCGCGTCCGCCATCGTTCGAGATACGCCTCGCCGGTGAACCCCGCGCCATGCAGGCAGACGACCAACGCATAGCCTTTGGACGGTTGATACGTGAGCGGGATGGACAGCGCAAGTTGATAGGGTCGTCCGTCGACGACGACCTGCTCATCAGGCAGATCGCCGATTGGTTGCGACGAATAGGGATATTCCGTTTGGACGATCTGCGTGACGGTCTCGACCGACGCGCCAGGATGCGCCACGATCGTCCGCAGCAGCCGCTCCGCTTCGTCGGTATCCTGGGAATCCAGATAGTGGAAAATCAGCGGGGCGAGGGCGTCGGCATCCGCTGCCCGTGACGCCGGCTCATTCCATGAGCCGAAGACGATGAGGAGAATCAGGGCAAGCGGCCACGGGGTCACAAATCTCCTTCGACCAGGAAATCGTCGCCGACGGGTTTGATCTTCATGTCGCGCAGCCCCGCCGCCGACGCGAGCCGGGCCGGTCCTCGACCGCCGATGAGCCCCTTGGCGTCGACCCCGCCGAGCAACAGCGGCGCGACATACAAGCAGACGTGGTCGATGAGTTTCGAGCGAAAGAGAGAGGCATTGATCTCGCCGCCGCCTTCGACCAGCACGGATGTGATTCCGCGGTGCCCTAAGGCTCTCAGAAGCGCCGGCAGGGATACTCGCTTCCCGGCCGACGGCACGGTGATGATCTCAATTCCAAGCTGTTCGAGCGCCCGGCGCCGGGAGGCGGACGCGGCCGCCGTCGTGGCGACAAGGGTCTTGGCGTTCTCCTGCTCGGCAAGCACATGCGCACCGGGCGGTACTCGGAGCGTGCTGTCGACGACAATGCGCAACGGTTGCTTGTCGGCCATCGTCGTCAGACGTGAGCCGGTCCGCGCGGTCAACGACGGATCGTCTTTCAGCACCGTGCCTACCCCGATCAGCACCGCATCGACCTGCCCGCGCAGCCGGTGCGCGTCTCTGCGAGACGGCAGCCCGGTGATCCATCGGGATCGGCCGGTGACCGTCGCAATTTGTCCGTCCAGGGTCATCCCCGCTTTCAGAATCACATACGGGCGTTTCATCGTGACCCAGTGGCTATAGGGCCGATTCAGCGCGACGGCCTCGCGCTCTTTTACTCCCACGGTCACCGGAAGACCGGCCCGCCGGAGCGCAGCGATGCCCTTGCCGTTGACCAGCGGATTCGGATCGGTCATCGCGACGATCACGCGCCGCAGACCGGACTCAAGCACGGCCGGCACGCAGGGCGGCGTGCGCTTCTTGGTATGGCAGCAAGGTTCCAGCGTGATATAGAGGTCGGCCCCTTCGGACAAGGGACCCGCCTCGAGGAGGGCGAGAATTTCCGCGTGCGGCAAACCGGGACGGAGATGAAATCCCCGGCCCACGATGCGGCCATGTCTGACGACCACCGCTCCGGCCATCGGATTGGGGCTGGTCGTTCCCCGGCCCTTCTCCGCCAGGCGAATGGCGAGGGACATGTACCGATCGTCGTCTGCGGGATCAGCTCGCATGGTCCACGAAGACGCGCGGGTGCATCAGACTGTCCCTCCGCTCAACCATGCGGCCGATCACCGCCTCTTCTTTCGAGCCGCGGATGAACGGCGCGCGGGTCGCGCCGCGTGCTTCGGCTTCGTGCGCGAGGGAGCGGAGGATCGAGCCGCCTTCTTCGCCTCGGCTTCGGCCAGCGCCGCGTGCGCCGCGGCCAAGCGGGCGATCGGCACCCGATAGGGCGAACAGCTGACATAGTCCAGACCGAGCTCGTGGCAGAATTCGACGGAACTTGGATCCCCTCCGTGCTCGCCGCAGATGCCCAACTTGATCGCGGGGCGGGTCTTCCTGCCAGCAGAAATCGCCTGTTTCATCAGGGCGCCGACGCCCTCCCGATCGAGAACGGCAAAGGGATCCGATTCCATGATGTTGACGGTCTTATAGTAATCGATGAATTTCGCGGCATCGTCGCGCGAAAAGCCGAACGTGGTCTGCGTGAGATCGTTCGTGCCGAAGGAGAAAAACTCCGCCTCTTCGGCGATCCGGTCGGCCGTCACCGCCGCACGCGGCAACTCGATCATGGTGCCGACGTAATACGACAACTTGACGTTGAACCGCTTCATGGTCTCCTGCGCGACTTCGCGGACCAAGTCTTTCTGAGACTTCATCTCGGACACCATCCCGACCAGCGGAATCATGATCTCGGGCACGATCTTCTTGCCCTCCTTCGCGAGTTCGCAGGCGGCTTCCATGATGGCTCGGGCTTGCATCCGGGTGATCTCGGGCATCGTGATCCCCAACCGGCATCCACGGAGCCCGAGCATCGGATTGAATTCGTGCAGTTCCTCGACGCGGGCGAGCAGCCGGCGCTTTTCCCCGAGCGTAGCGGCATCACCTCCGGTCAGCTCCAGCTGCGCGATCTCCACCATCAGTTCTTCCCGCTTCGGCAGAAATTCATGCAGCGGAGGATCGAGCAGCCTGATGGTCACCGGGAACCCCTGCATCTCACGGTACAGGCCGATGAAATCCTGCTTCTGCAGCGGCATGAGCTGATCGAGGAATTTCTCCCGCTCTTCCTTCGTCCGGGCCAGAATCATCTTCTGCATGATCGGGATGCGGTCTTCGGCGAAAAACATATGCTCGGTACGGCACAGACCGATGCCCTCGGCGCCGAATCCCCGCGCAATATTCGCCTGTTCCGGCACGTCGGCATTGGCCCGCACGCGCAGCGTCCGGAAGCTGTCCGCCCAGGAGAGGATCGTGGCGAACCGCTGGAACTTGTCCGACTTTCGGGGATCGAGCTTGCCTTGAATGACTTGGATGATTTCGGACTCGACGACGGGAAGGTCGCCTTCATAGACGTTGCCGGTGGAACCGTTGATCGACAGATAATCGCCCTCGCGAAACGTCTTGGCGCCGATCTTCACGGTTTGGGCGTCGAGCACATCCACCGATTCGCACCCGGCCACGCAGACCTTGCCCATCTGGCGGGCGACGACGGCTGCATGTGACGTCATGCCGCCACGGGCGGTCAGAAACCCCGCCGCCGCGTTCATTCCATGGATATCGTCGGGGCTCGTCTCCTGCCGGACCAGCACGACCCGGCTCCCAGCCGCCTTCATGTCCACCGCCCGATCGGGCGTCAGCGCGATCTTGCCCGCCGCCGCGCCGGGCCCGGCCGGCAATCCCTTGCCGAGCGGATTGGCCTTGGATTCCTCTTTGGTATCGAAAATCGGATAGAGATACTGCGCGAGCTGATCCGGCCCGATCCGCTGAACGGCTTCCTGCCTGGTGATGGCCCCTTCCTTGACCATGTCGACGGCGATCTTGACCGCCGCGATTCCCGTGCGCTTGCCGACGCGGGTCTGCAGCATGTAGAGCTTGCCTTCCTGGATCGTGAACTCCAGGTCCAGCATGTCGCGATAGTGCTTCTCGAGTTTCTTGTAGGTATGTTCGAGTTCCTTATAGGCGTCCGGCACGTTCTTCGCGAGCGCGTTCACGGGCAGCGGCGTGCGGATCCCGGCCACCACGTCCTCACCTTGCGCGTTCATCAGGCACTCGCCGAAAAATGTCTTCTCGCCGGAGCTCGGACTGCGGGTGAAGGCGACGCCGGTGCCGCTCGTTTCCCCCATGTTGCCGAACACCATGGCGACGACGTTCACCGCCGTTCCCCATGAATCGGGGATGCTATAGAGCCGCCGGTAGGTAATGGCCCGCGCGCCGAACCAGGAGGAAAACACCGCGTTGATGGCCATCCGCAATTGGTCGAGCGGCTCGTCGGGAAAGTCCTTCTTGGTTTCCTCCTTGACCAGCGCCTTGAAACTTGCGACCAACTCGCGGAGATGCCGGGCGTCCAGATGCGTCTCATGCGTGACGCCGACTTCGGTCTTCTTGTGCTTGAGGATGGCTTCGAAGTGCTCGCGCGGCACGCCCATGACGATGCTGCCGAACATCGAGACGAACCGGCGGTAGCTGTCCTGGGCAAACCGGTCGTTGCGGGTTTTCGCCGCCAGTCCTTCGACCGTCTTGGTGGTTAACCCGACGTTCAGAACCGTGTCCATCATTCCCGGCATGGAGGCGCGCGCGCCGGACCGCACCGACACCAAGAGCGGCCGCTCAGGATCCCCGAATCCCATCCCCATGGATCGCTCGACGCGCTTCAAGGCCTGGAGGGAAGCCTCCCACATGCCGGGCGGATATTTCTTGCCCTGCTTGTAGTACTCGACGCAGGCCTCGGTCGAAATCGTAAATCCGGGCGGGACCGAGATGCCGAGATTGGTCATCTCCGCCAACCCGGCGCCCTTCCCGCCGAGCAGCTCCTTCATGTTCGACGTGCCCTCGGCCTTGCCGTCTCCGAAGTAGTAAACGTATTTCTTTGCCACGCGTGCCCTCTCCTTCCGCTCCACGACCAGTGGAGAATTCATGAACTGCGCGGTGCGGCCATTTCCAATTGAAGTCGATAGCGGCTCACAAGATAGCGCCTGGCCCATAGGCCGAACAAGAGCACGGCCACGACGAACAACGCGAGCGTCAGCAGCCGAAAATCAGGCCGGATGCCGTGATCGAAATAGTACCGGCCGTCCGGCCCCTGCCGGACCTTGATGTCGTTCGCCAAATGATGCGGCGCCCCGGACGGGTCGGCCAGATTGATCCATTCGGAGCAGAGTCGCACCGGTTCCGGGGCGCCGGCCACCCGCTCCCACGTCAACCGAAGACAGACGTCCTTGGCCGCATTGAAGAGATCGGGCGACTTGACCAACTCATCGAGATTCACGCCGCTGACCCAGACTCCGAACAGAAGAATGCCGTTGCAGAGGATGATCAACCCGACCGTGACAAGCGTCGTATACCGGCGCACCTTCGCCACGCGCGAGTCCTGAACCGCAGGCTCAGCTGTGGGGTGCGGTCGCTCCATCCCCCCTCACTCATGGCCGGAGACCGGTCTATCCACCTTGTACCATAATACGCGAAAAGTCTGCGAACGACTTGAAAAACTCGTCCACGGTTTTCAACAATGACAGCCGGTTGCCGCGGACCGCAGAGTCCTCGACATTGACCATGACTCCCGCGAAAAAGGCGTCGATGACCGGCTTCAGTCGCACGAGATGATCCAAGGCTCGGTCGTAATGTCCTTGTCCCATTTCGGCTTCGAAATCCTTGCGGCACAGGTCCGTCTGCCGGTGCAACTCCGTTTCGGCCGGATGGCTGAACAGCGCCGGATCGACCTGTCCCCTGCTCCACTGCTCCTTCTCGACGATCCGGGATGCGCGCTTGAATCCGACGATGAGGGGGTCGAACTCCGGCTTGAGCGTGACGGCTTGGAGAGCCTGCATCCTGCGCAGGAGATCCGCCAGGTCGAGCGCGGCGCCGGGCGCCACTCTCAATACGGCATCCATCACGTCGTCGCGCAAGCGATGCACGGTCCGGCCATAGTGGCGCACCCGCTCAAATAGGAAGTCGGCGATCCGACGGAGGCCCTGCTGTTCGGATTCCGCGGCGCCCTTGAAGCCTTCAGCGAGGATGAGCGCTCTCGCCTGCTCGATGGACCGGCGCAGGTCCAGCCGGAGGCCGCCCTCCAAAATGATGCGCACGACCGCCGTCGCATGACGGCGCAGCGCAAACGGATCCTCAGATCCGGTCGGCACGAGACCGACGTGAAAAAAGGCCGCGATTGAATCGAGCCGATCAGCCATGGACAACAGCCGGCCGGGCAGCGATTCCGGCAATTCCCCCTCGAGGGCCTTGGGCAAGTATTGTTCGCGGATCGCCTGCGCGACCGCAGCCGGTTCCCCGTCGTGGCGCGCATACTCACCGCCCATGATCCCTTGCAATTCGGGGAACTCGCCGACGATGCCCGTGAGGAGATCGGCCTTGCACAACGAACCCGCCCTGCCACAGACCTGCGCCAACTCGGTGTCGGCGGGAGCCGCTTGCGCGGCGAGGAATTCGGTCAGCTTCCGAACCCGCTCCTGCTTCTGCCCCATCGTCCCCAGCTTTTGATGGAAGGTCACGCCTCCGAGCTTCGCGGCCCGCGTCTCGAGCTTTGTCTTTCTGTCTTCATCGAAGAAGAACTTCGCATCCGCCAGCCTGGCCGCCAGCACGCGCTCGTTGCCCGCGCGAATCAGCGATAGCTCCTTGACCTGGGAGTTGGCCACGGCAATGAAATGCGGTGCGAGGCCGCCCGTCTTCTTGGTCCTGACCGAGAAGAATCCCTGGTGTTCTTTCATCGACGTCATGAGAATGTCGGAGGGCACGGCCAGGTAGTCCGGCTTGAAACTCCCGATGAGGGCTTGCGGCCATTCGGTGGTGAATACCGCTTGGTCCAGCAATGACTCATCAGCGTGCAGCACGAGACCCGACGTCGCGCACAGACGATCCAGTTGGGTTTGAATCAGCGCCCGCCTCCGTTCGGGATCGACCAGCACTCCACCCCGCTCCAACGCCTGTTCAAACGACTTGGCGTCCCGCACGGTCATGGGTCGATTGCCGGTTTTCACCCGATGACCGTAGGTCCGGTTGCCGGCTGTGAGACCTGCAGCCTGGACCGGCACGACTGAGCCGGCGAAGACCGCCAGAAGCCAGCGGACTGGTCTTGCGAACCGGACGCCGGTCTCGTTCCATTTCATCGCCTTCGGAAATGTCAGGCTGCCGACGAGTTGCGGCAGCAGTTCCTGCAGGACCGCCTTCGCAGGACGCCCGGTATCCTGCTTGACGGCGAACAGATAATCGCCTTTGGGAGTCGAGCGCACTTGCAACGCTTCGACAGGCACGCCTTGACCGGCGGCGAACCCTAGAGCCGCTTTGGTCGGTTGGCCACCGGCGTCGAACGCCACCGCTTTCGACGGTCCCATGGTCTCCTTGACCACCGACGCCTGCCGAAGGGTCAGCCCATCAATCACGAGCACCAATCGCCGCGGGGTTCCATAGGTGCGAAGGGCGCCGTAGGAAAGGCGGGCCTCAGCCAAGGCTCGGGCCGCCTGGTCTTTGAGCGAGGCCAGGGCCGGAACGATGAATTGATACGGAAGCTCCTCTGTGCCGATTTCCAGGAGCAGTTCGCCCGCGTCCCGGCGGGCCGCGGGTTTGGAAACGGACTTGCGCGCGGCTTGCTTCTTCATGCGCCGTGACTCATTTGCGGCCACGAGCACCTGCCGTCTCGCTCCGGCGCTCGATGAGCGGGTGCCCCATGGCGGCCCGCTCCTCTACATATCGCTCGGCGCATTGCCTGGCCAATGCGCGCACCCGCCCGATGTAGCCCGTCCGTTCCGCCACGCTGATCGCACCGCGCGCGTCGAGCAGGTTGAAGACATGTGAGGACTTGATGCAATAGTCGTAGGCGGGAAGCGCGAGACGCCAGTCCGAGTGGCCAAGCAGCCGCTTGCACTCGGCCTCGTAGGCCTGAAAGGCGGTCATGAGCATGTCCACGTTGGCTTCTTCGAAGTTATACCGCGAGAACTGCACCTCGGATTCGTGATGGATGTCGCCGTATCGAATCTGGTCGTTCCATGCGAGGTCATAGACATTGTTCACTTGCTGCAGGTACATGGCGATGCGTTCGGTGCCATACGTGATTTCGCCCGTGATCGGACTAAGCTCGATCCCGCCGATTTCCTGGAAATAGGTGAATTGCGTGATCTCCATCCCATCCAGCCGCACTTCCCAGCCGAGTCCCCACGCTCCGAGGGTCGGCGATTCCCAGTCGTCCTGGATGAACCGGATGTCGTGATGTTTCGGGTTAATCCCCAGGCGGGCCAGACTCTCCAGATAGAGGTCTTGAATATTGTCGGGCGACGGCTTGAGCACGACTTGGTATTGGTAGTAATGCTGCAGGCGATTGGGATTCTCTCCGTATCGGCCATCAGTGGGACGCCGGCATGGCTGCGCATAAGCGGCCCGCCAGGGTTCCGGACCGAGAGCACGCAGAAACGTGGCCGGATGAAAGGTACCGGCTCCCATTTCCAGATCGTAAGGCTGATGAATCACGCAGCCTTGATCGGCCCAAAACCGGTGCAATGTGAGGATGAGATCCTGGAAGGTCACGAAGAACCACGCCCCGATGCCGATAACTGCATCCCTCGACGCCGCAAGTGTGGAAGCTATCAAGAATCGAACGGCTCTGTCAATAAACCTCCTCTATCATCAATGAGTTGCGTGATTCATCTCCATCATAATATCAGCGGATTGCCCATGGAAATGTCGCTGACATTGCGACGCCGGACGATCCCGGCAAGACCGGAGCGGTCTTGACTCACGCACAAGCCGGGCCTATTGTGCCATTCTTGATTAACACACTTTGATTTGAGTCCAGACAAACATGAAGCTGTCGAAGAAAAGCGAGTATGGTCTGCGGGCGTTGCTCGAACTGACCCTCGCGAACGGCAACAAGGCCTTGCAGCGCCATGAGATCGCCGACCGGCAAGGTATTCCCGTGGAATTCCTCGAACAGATCTTGCTGGCGCTAAAACGCGCGGGGCTGCTGTCCAGCCGCCGAGGAATCCGGGGCGGCTATACGCTGATCAAGCCGCCGAACCAGATCACGTTGGGGCAGGTCATCCGGATTCTGGATGGTCCACTCGCTCCGATCGGCTGCGTCAGCAAGACCGCCTACCAGAAGTGCTCGGATTGTCCTTACGCCGACAAGCCTCGGTGCCCGGTTCAGCACGTCATGGGCACGGTGCGCGACGCGATCGCCGGCATTCTGGACAACTACACGCTCGAAGATTTCTCAGCCGGACACCGAATCGGATGACGACCGTGCACGGCCTCCGTTTCTACTTCACCTCTATCGTGACGACGGATTCCGCCGCCAACATCTTGTGGTCGTCCGTCGCGGCCACGACCTTGATCTCATGCTTGCCGGCCGGAAGATTGGTGAACGTCCCCTTGAATCCCTTCTGATACTGCCCATCGAGATAGACGTGGGCGTGATGGGCCTTGACGCCCTTTGCCAATTCGTACTTGAGCTCGACAGAGGCTCCATCGATCGTCGCGCCGTCCGCAGGAGCCGTGATCGTCACCTTCGATCCGTCTTCATCGCCCGCAAACACCGCCGATGCCGCGCCGCTGACGGCCAACAAGCTTCCCAACACGATTGCACACACGGTCCCTCGCATCATCATCTTGCCTCCCATTGAACTGGTGAACTGGTTGATTGAATCGAGAAGATCACCCAAAGGAAACCGACTCTCGACGTTCTATACCGGAGCGCCCTTCGGCGAGTCAAACCGGAGGACCAAGCCCCGCCGATCGTCCCGTGGCCACCGGCGACAGAATGCATTCGGTAGTGGGTCAGTTTGCTATCAGCAGCACTGAAGTTGTCACTCCCGCGGAAGCGGGCATCCAGTCACGACCTTCTCCTCAGCATTCAGTCACCCACCCCCGGAACCGGTTCGGCGCGTTTGCTTGCATGCGGCCCCCCGAGGCCACTCCATAAACAAACCGGAAAACCGGACATTTCTAGTGTGGGAAGAAGCGGACATAAAGTGGGTGGACACTTCGGTCCGGACTTCATTGACTCGTCCGCCTCGGGTTTGCTAGCCTGAGTTTTCTCTTCTTGCCGCCGCGCGCGAGCGATCTGAGACGAGGCGCCCGGCGGAATTCCAGAAAGGAGTTTCAATGGCCAGCCTGAGTCTTACGCCAGATCTTCTCACCACGCTCCATAACAAGGCCACTAAGCTCCGGATCGAAAGCGTGCGCGCGACCACCGAAGCCGGCAGCGGGCATCCGTCGAGCTGCTGCTCCGCCGCGGATATCGTTTCGGCCCTGTTTTTCCACGTCATGCGCTACGATCCGAAAAACCCCAAAGCCTCCAACAGCGATCGCTTCGTCCTCTCCAAAGGGCATGCCGCTCCGCTGCTGTACGCCGCCTGGGCTGAAGCCGGTCTGTTTCCGGTCAGTGAGTTGCTCAAGCTGAGGACTCTCACATCCGACCTCGAAGGCCATCCGACTCCCCGGCTGCCCTTCGTGGACATGGCGACCGGCTCGCTCGGCCAGGGACTGCCCGTGGGCGTGGGGATCGCGCTCGACGCGAAGTTCGTCGACAAGCTGACGCGCCGCACGTACGTGCTGATGGGGGACGGAGAATCCGTCGAGGGCTCCGTGTGGGAAGCGGCCGAAATCGCTCGTCAGTACGGTTTGGACAACCTCTGCGCGGTCATAGACGTGAACCGGCTCGGACAGAGCGATCCGACGATGCTGCAGCACGACATGGACGCCTATCGCGCCCGCTGGTCCGGTTTCGGCTGGCACGCGGTGGTGATCGACGGACACGACCTCAAGGCGATCGTCTCGGCCTTCTCGGACGCGGCGGAAACGAAAGGCAGACCCACGGTGATTTTGGCCAAGACCTTCAAAGGTCATGGCATCTCCTTCATCGAAGACCATCCGAACTGGCACGGCAAGCCTATTCCCAAGGGTCAGGAGATGCAGGCCGCCATCGATGAATTGACGAAACAGCTCAAGCCCAACGGCGCAGAGGTGACCATTCCGAAGCCGGCCCCTTCTTCTTCGGCAGCCCCGGCGGCCGGGGGAACCGTCCCGGCTCCGCCCTATAAGACAGGAGACTCCGCCGCGACACGGGAAGCGTTCGGCGTGGCCTTGGAGGCGATCGGCTCCGTCAACCAACAGATCGTGGCGCTGGACGCCGACGTGAAGAATTCGACCTATACGGAGAAATTCGGCAAGAAGTTTCCGAACCGGTTCTTCGAAAGTTTCATCGCGGAGCAGAACATGCTCGGCGCCGCGGCCGGACTCGCCGCTTGCGGGAAGATTCCCTTTGTCGCCACCTTCGCGGCCTTTTTTACCAGGGCCTACGATTTCATCCGCATGGCCGCCATCAGCGGTTCGAACATCAAGCTGGTCGGCACACACGTCGGAGTCAGCATCGGCGAGGACGGTCCGTCGCAAATGGGCCTCGAGGACATCGCGATGATGGCCGCGCAGCCGGGCGTGACCGTGCTCTATCCCTCCGACGCCACCAGCACGTATCGCTTGGTGGAGGCGGCCGCCGCCCACAAAGGCATGGTGTATCTCAGAGCCGGTCGTCCGAAATCGCCGGTGATCTACGGCGCAGACGAGCGGTTTCCCATCGGCGGATCGAAAGTCGTCCGCCACAGCCAGTCCGATGCCCTGACCATCGTGGCTGCGGGCGTCACCTTGTTCGAGGCGCTCAAAGCCTACGATCAACTGAAGGCCGCGGGCGTGTCCGTACGGGTCGTTGATCTCTATAGTATTGTTCCCATCGACCGCACCACGCTGCTGGACTGCGCCCGCTCGACGCAAGGGCGCATCCTGACCGTCGAGGATCATTACGCCCACGGAGGACTGGGGGACGCGGTGCTCGACGCCGTCGGCCCCGAAGGCGTCCGGGTCCACAAGCTGGCGGTCCGGGTTATCCCCCACAGCGGGAAGCCCGAGGAGTTGGTCGACCACTTTGGCATAGGAGCACGCTCTATTGTCGAAGCGGCCAAACAAATCATCAAGTAGCGGAGAGGGTTCGGCCCTCTCGCCGGGGATCGCACACATTCCCCTGCTCAATATCCTGTCCGACACGGACCGCCTGCGCATGCTCCGCGAGCTGTCCGAAACCCGCTACGGCAAGGACGAATACATCTTCCGCGAAGGCGATCCGACTGAATATTTCCACATCGTCAAGGAAGGCGTCGTCAAGTGCGTCAAGTCGTCGCCCGGCGGCAAGGAATGCACGTTGAAAATGTTGATGCCCGGGGACCTGTTCTGCTGCGACGCCGCCGCCTTTGACGGAGCGTGCCATCCCGGCACCGCGCGACCGATGGGCGACGTGAGCGTCCTCCGCATGAGAAAGACCGCGTATTTCGATCTGCTCCGGCGCAGTCCGGCCGCCGCGCTCGAAGTCATCAAGTATCTGGGGGCGAGGCTGAACGAGGCCCAGGAGAAAGCCAAGCTGCTCGCGTTGGATCGGACCGATCAACGCCTGGCGGCCCTGTTGCTCGACCTGGCCGAACGCAGCGGCGTCCAGGACCCGCAGGGCATCAGACTCGCCGTGCGGGTCACCCGCCAGGACATGGCCGACATGATCGGCACCACGACCGAGACGGCCATCCGCATCATGAGCCGGTTCAAGAAGGATCGGCTCGTCACCGGCACCGCCAGCCGGCTGGTCATCCGCGACCTTGCTCGCCTCAAAACGTTCGCATCGGCCTGATTTACGCGCATCAGACGGATTTTTTCAAAAACATGACGTATGTCATGTTTTTATTCCGCTCTCCTTCGGTATCCTACCCGCACATTTCGACTCATCACCACACACTGATGTTATCTCCAAGAAGGAGGCAGTACAGATGAAGATCCGTCGTTCCTGCTCGCTCCTGACCCTTGCCGGTTTCGGAGCCTGTTTTCTGGTTTCTCTATCGTTCGATGCAACTGAGGCCCGCGCCAAAACACACGAAGTGGCGATGACAGCGGTCGAAACCGATGTCGTCATCGACGGCAGCGGCGAGAGGTACGCCGCCTGGACGTTCAACGGAACGATGCCGGGGCCGGTGGTCCGTGTGACCGAAGGCGATACGATCAAGTTCACGCTGACCAATCCAGCTGAGAACAAAAACCCCCACGCGATGGATTTTCACGCAGCCGAGATCGACTTTCTGAAGAACTATCGCGCCGTCAATGCCGGCGAAACCATCAGCTTCACCTTCGTCGCCAAAAAGCCCGGCGTGTTCTTCTATCATTGCGGCGCGCCGCCGATGATCCAGCACATCGCCCGCGGCATGTTCGGCGCGATCATCGTCGATCCCAAAAATGCCAAGGGATGGCCCAAGGCGGATCGCGAATATGTGTTGATCCAATCGGAGCATTTCAAGAACCCAGGTGACGTGCAGGCGATGTTCGACCGGAAATACGACGGGATGATGTTCAATGGGGGCATCTTCAAGTACCATCCCTTCGTCACGGGTGGGGGAAAACTGGACGCGAAGCCTGGCGAGCGTGTACGCGTCTACTTCGTCAATGCAGGACCGAACGAGTTTTCCTCGTTCCACCCGATCGGCGAGATCTGGGACAACGTCTATGAGAGCGGCAATCCGGCCAACAAGCTCTCCGGTGTTCAAACCTATGTGGTCGGACCGGGTAGCGCCGCGACCTTCGATGTGGTCGTTGAATCCGCCGGCGCGTACCCGCTGGTCACCCATTCCCTGACCGGCGCGCTCCGCGGGGCCATTGCAGTGTTGGTGGCATCCCCCGATGCCAAACCCCAGCCGCTTATGCCGATGGTGCCCTGGAAGGTGACAACGCCTCAAACCGGAATTACCCCAGCACCCGAGCAATAGCGGGGTGACCGGGCCGGCCGGCTCTTCCTGAGTCGGTCGGCCCTTATATCGCGCACGGCGCTCCGGCCGTAGACTCTCATGCGTCTCAGATCTGCACTCGGCATCGTTCTCCTTATAGGCGCCGGCGGGGCGACGAGCGACCCGTCTCATCCCGCCTTGGCACACTCATTGTTTGAACGCGTCGCCCTTCAACTCAACGGTCCCGCGTGTCATGGACAACACGCGGACATCCATTCCGCTCTGTCGGCTGTGCCGGGAGTCCGGAGCGTCGACCTCTCATCGGTTCCCGATCACGCATTGGTCGATATTGACAGGCGCGTGCTCAGCGCTCACGATCTGTACGCAATCGCCACCCGGGTCATGCCATCACCGGCCTGTCGCGTGGAACCGATGCAATCATGCATTTCCGCGGCGAGCCACGCGGAAACCACCAGGTTCCACGTGTCCACCGGCAGGCCGGACCGTTCACCTTAACGGCATTGCCATGCCGAAACTCGGACCGCAGTCCCAGTTACGCGGCATCATCCATCCCGCCTCGGTTATTCTTGTCATTCTCTTGCTCTCAACTCTCCCGGCGGCTGCTCAGGAGGCCGTCCTGGAATGGTTCCCCATCCGGCCCGTGAATTTCGACGTAGCCCTGCGCCAACAGAGCTTCGCGCCGAGCGATCGCGAAATCACGCTGCAAGCAGGTGTGACGGCACTCCGGTACGGCGACGGAGAATTCCGGCTGATGTATCAATACTTCAGCGTCCACACGGAAGATTTTGAAACCGACCAGCATTCCCTGTTCGTCAACCCTCGCTGGAACAACATCTTTGATTTGCTCGATTTCCCGAAATCCAAGCCTCTGAGCCGCATCTTGCGTCACCTGTTTTTCGGTCCGTTGGAGGATCGAGCCGTCCCCTATGTCGGCGCGTTGCTCGGCGGCGTCCTGTCGGTCCAGGGCGCCTCCTCGCCCGGCATCTTGTACGGCGGCCAGGCCGGTGTGCGTTTTCCCGTCGCACGCGGGATCTCGCTCGATTTGAGCCTGCAGTACACGCAATATCAGGTCACCTTTCAGGGTGAACGAGGAGAATCACAGCAATGGCTGTTCCTGACGGGCGTGCGCTACTGATGTGCATGCTGCGTATCACCCACATCGCGTTTCGTGTGTCCCTCGTGTGTCTCCTCGCTGTTCTCGTGCAGGGGTGCGGCTTATTGTTCGATGCGATCGAACTGATTCATCCTCTGACGTCGAACGAACTGGACCGCGTCTGCCGGCGACAGCAGGTACAAGTCGGCATGGCCGTCGAGCCGTTTCGGCCCTTCGTCTTTCCCGCCGTCTGGACCGACGAGGGAGCCAGGGTCACCGGGCTTGACGCCGAGTTGATTCGATCCATCACCGATGCGCTGACTGCTCACTGTGGAACGCCGGTCGTTCCGGTGCTGCACCTGGTTCGATTTCGTGATTTGTTCCTGTTGTTGAACGAAGGGCAGTTGGATTTCTTCGTGTCCGCCGTGGCGCCCGGAATTCCCTCGCCGGCCAGAGCCGGATTCGCCTATTCAAGCCCGTACTTTTTCCATGGCGGGATCGGCGCGATCGTCAAACGGCCCGACGTCGCAGACCAGATTCAATCCCGCTTGAAAGCCGATGGAACCGCGCGTGAACGGCTCCTCGACGGGTTGACGATGGCAGTCCAGGAGAGCACCGCCGCACATCTCTATGCCGAGGCCAACTTGAAACCGGTTCGGTTGATCGTGTGTGATTCTCTCCCCGCGGCGTTTGAACAGGCGGATTCAGCCACGGGCCAGCCGATCGATGTCGTGATCGGGGAGCAGCCCGTCTTGGAATTCATGGTCAAGACCACGCGACGGGACTGGCGGCTGGTGACCAGGGAGGGCAACACGCCGTTGCGGTTCACGCAAGCGGACTACAGTATCGTCCTGGCAGAGGAAAGCTACAAATTACGCTGGTTCATCAATCAGGTCATCTTCCAACTGACGGAATCAGGACGACTACAGACGATGAGGCAACGGTGGCTCGAAGACAGTTATGCCTATCCGCGCCGTGCCTCGACCGAGGGATTATCGTTCGACGTTGCAAAAATGGTCGCCCACTATGATCAAGGCACGTGCCGCGAGAGCAAGACGCGGTGAGAAAGGAGGTTCTATGCGCCTACGACTGCTTCCATGGCTAGGCCTGCTGTTGATGGGGTTCGCACCGATCTCCGGACTGGCCTCGCCGCCTGAACAACTCCGCGCCGAAGCGGAGGAGACCGCCCGACTCCTGGCGAAACTCCTCCAGTCCGGCCGGCTCGTGATCGAACACCATCAGACCGTCATTGATGATCCTCACCGAGGCGACAAGGGGTTTACACCCGAGTTCTTCGAACAGCAGCTTCGCGAGGAATTCCGACAGCGGACCGGCATCGACCTCGCGTCCCTCTCGCAGAAACCTGTGACATTCGGCGTGCCGCCTCTGGCTCGTGAACTTCTCCCGGCCCTGATTGAAGCCAGCAAGGAAGTCGTCCGCGATGCGCAGGTTGTGATCAATCAGCGTGGCATCGGCTATAAGAATTTCATTCCCGCCACCTACGGCAGTCAGGCGGCGGCTCGCTTCTCCAAACGGTCTCATGTGCAGCTCAAGCAAACTGCCATTCAACCCCGCAATCCGAAAAATGAAGCGGACGAGTACGAATCGTCGGTGTTGCGCTGGTTATCCGGCAGACCGAACGGCGAGGCCTACGTCAGTGAATTGACCGAGTCGGGCAAGACCCTCCGTGTCATGATGCCGATTTACTATCTGCAAGAGTGCCTGGCATGCCACGGCGAACCGAAAGGAGAATGGGACATCTCCGGCTATCCAAGGGAAGGGGCGCGAGAAGGAGATTTGGCGGGCGCCATCAGTGTACGCATACCGCTCGACCCGAAATCGCCCTAACCCGCATTATTCACGAGAGTTCGTGACGAAACCGCGGAGATGCCACGCGAGACGGGCGCGCGGAACCGCGAGAACCCGAGGCATACTTGCAACAGTATGTCGAGGGGATGAGCGGCGAGCCCGCCCGGTTGGCTGCCCTTCAGGCGCAGCCAACCTTGTCGCAGCGGCATATCGGCGGTTGCAGTAGAAGTCATCGTGAATAATGCGGGTTAAGGCCGTCCGGATCGGCCGGAGCATCTCAATAGATCACCGCGGGACGGTTTCCCTTCACCAACAACAGCAACCGTTCCCGCCGCAAGGGCAGATCGGGATCCCGGGTATAGTGAGAGGGATCTTCGGCCACTTCCACCTTGCTGAGGGGAATCGACAATTGCTGACGCATGTGCGGGACGTCGGTGTCCAATGCCAGCGCGACCAATTGATCGGTGCAGCCCGTCACCTCGGCATTGAGATCCCGCGCATCATCGAATTGCACGCTGATTCGTTCCTCCGGATTGACCCACTGTCTGATCACCTCGGCTTTTTCAAGATTGCTCATATTTCGTCTCCCTACGAGGGGTTCTGAGAGATTGGTTCGCGCTGCCAGTCAAATGGGCATCCAAATAAGAAACGCACGGTCCGTACCACATGAGGGGCAACGGGATTTCAATGTGATCGATGATTCCATCTTACCAGGCGAGACGTTCACTCCTCGATAACGGCCAACTTGTCTCTTCCGCGGAGCGCCAGGGGAGACTGGAAAATCTCTTGAGCTGCAGCTTGAGCGATATCGCACAAGCCGCACGTCCTGACTCCACTCATGCTCAAGCCTCGCGGGTGTTCCGCGAGTCGTCGCGGATCGCATTTCGAAGAAAACCTACAATAGCCCGCTGAGATGCGTGAAAACGCGCTTGGCCCCGAAGTTGCTCTATCCGCTGTTCGACATCCGCGCAACTCATTTTCCTATCTCGAACGGAGCAGGATGATGGACTATGTGAAGCCGCACGACGTCGTGAAGGACATGGTCAGTACGGGCGCGTTGAAGCTGGATGTGCCGGCTTCGCACCTGGTGATCAGAGGCGCCCTCGCCGGCGCCTATCTTGGAATCGCCACCAGCATGGCCGTGACGGCAGCGGTCGAGACCGGCAGTTGGCTCGTGGGATCGCTCCTGTTCCCCATCGGCCTGTGCATCGCCATTCTCCTGCGGACCGAAATCATCACCGGCAGCTTCGCCCTACTTCCCTGCGCGACGGCAGCCGGGAAGGAGAATGCCTGCGTCAGCCGAGTGCTCATCAACTGGGGCTGGGTGTTTCTCGGCAATCTGCTCGGCAGCGTTCTCTATGCCGCGATGTTGGCGATCGTCCTAACGACGGCGGGAGACGCCGGGCTCTCGGCAACCGGCACGAAGCTGATCGCCATCGCGGAGGCCAAGACCAACTACTACGCCTCTCACGGGTCCGCGGGCATGCTGACCGTGTTCACGAAAGCCGTGCTGTGCAATTGGATGGTCAGCCTTGCCGTCGTCTTCGCGTTCGCGACGACTTCGCTGTCCGGAAAGATCCTGGCTATCTGGGGACCCACCCTGCTCTTCTTTTCTCAAGGTTTCGAGCATGCGGTGGTCAACATGTTCGTCATTCCGGTCGGCATGATGTTGGGCGCGCACGTCACGGCGGCGGATTGGTGGATCTGGAACCAGATCCCCGTGACGCTCGGCAACCTGGTGGGCGGGATGGTGTTCACCGGCCTGGCCATTTATTTCACGCACCGGACTCCGGTTGCGGCTGCACCGGCGACGGTGGAGGCCTCGACCGTCTCTGATCATGGGCGCGGGTATTCTCCGTCATTCTGAGGCTACTTTTCATGGAGACGCATCGATGATCAACGCCCCCCTCCCCGTTGAGTCTCGCGTCGCACGACTGCGGGGCTGGCCGTTTGTCCTGTTTAACGTCGTCTTAGGCCTCGCGCACATGGTCGTCCTGTTCAACACCGGTTCCTACGTAGCGCTGCTTCCTCATGCGGCCGGAGATCTCGGCGGCGTACTTCCCAGCTTCGGCACCTGGGCTCAGACGGATTTCATGATCGCGCTGGCTCTGGCGTTTCCGATCGCGCGATGGCTCGCGTCCCGCTTCGGCGAGGTACGGGTCTTCGTCTTGGCCTTCGTGGCCTATGCCGCCGCATCCGCGTTGTGCTCTATCGACGCCACTATCCCCACGTTCGTGGCGGCCCGAATCCTCTTAGGACTCGCCGGCGGGCTCACCATTCCATTGGGTCAATCGCTGCTGCTCCAGGAGTATCCGGACCGGCTCAAGTCGATGGGCCTGGCGATTTGGGGTCTGTTTACCTTGATGCCCTTCACCTTGGGGCTCGCGACCGGTGGATGGATCGCGGACGAATGGGGATGGCGGAGCCTGTTCTACCTGAACATTCCGCTCGCCCTTGCCGTCGCCGGATTCACGGCGGCCCTTCTCCATCGGAGAACGTTCGAGCCACGCCCGGAGCCGTTCGACTTCGTGGGATTCTTCCTGTTGGCCGTGATCCTGGGGGGCATCCAGACCATCCTGAACGAAGGAAACGACTTCGACTGGTTCGACGACCCGCTTCTGCGGATCGTGCTGGTGATCGTGTTGGCCGCGATTCCGATCTGGATCATCTGGGAACTGGGCGAACGCCGACCCGCCGTCGATCTGCGGCTGTTCCGAAATCGGAATTTTGCCGTCGGCGTCCTGTGCCTGGCGCTGGGATTCCTATCCATTCAGGGACTGCTGGCGCTGTTCGTAGTCCAGTTGCAAGTCCTCATGGGGTACTCGTCGACTCTGGCCGGCATGGTCTTCCTGCCCATGATTCTCCTGGGCCTTCCAATGATCGCCGTCATGCATGAAGTCGCCAAGCGCGTGGACGTCAGGCTGCTGGCCAGCCTCAACGCCGTCGGGTTCGCGGCCACCTATTATTGGATCGGCCTGTTCGACGACCCTCATTCCTATGATCAAATTTTCTGGCCCATGGTCCTTGAAGGCATTTTCCTCGGCTCGTTCTTTACCCCGTTGACGGTACTGACGCTGCAGGGTCTGTCCGGGCCGCAGATGCTGCGTGCCGCCGAAGCAGCCAACATCTTTCGGGTTGCGGCCGGAGCGCTGGGCATCGCGTGGCAGGGTGTCGTCCTCTTCCGGCGCGCCCCTTTTCATCAATTGCGGTTGAGCGACCACTTCGGCGGCCGGGCCTCGGCCAGTTACGACGTGCTTCGGCCGGTCATGGACAAACTGGAGCACATCGGCCTCACTCCGGGCATGATCGAGCGCAAACTCCAACTGATGATGAAGCAGCAGGCCGGGATCCTGGCCTTGAACGATGCGTTCCTTCTCTCGAGTTATCTCTGCCTGGGACTGGCTCTGATCGTCTGGTTCGCCCGGCCCATGCGGGTGCCGGTCGTCAGCCGGGCCGAGACAGTCAGAGCTCTGCAGTCGGAAGAGCTGATGGAGCAACCGTGACGCACACCTGCCGCACAGGTCGGTCCAGCCTCGTGGCCGCCGGCGCTTGCGCCCTTCTGATCACAGCCGGGTGCGCCTGGTGGATTCCCAAGGGCGACCCGCCGGCCGCGTATCTCGAGACTCCCGAGATGAAGGAGACGCTCGAAGAAGTGTCGAGCCGCCTGCAGAAGTGGCCCGCCGACCGCTGGTGGGAGCAGTTCGAGAACCCTGAATTAAACGGCCTGATGGAGCAGGCGCTGAAAGACAACCCCGGTCTGAAAGTCGCCTCGGCCAGGCTGCGAGAAGCGCAGGCGCTGGTCCGCGTCGAGGGCGCCAGGCTGCTGCCGTTTCTGGAAGCCGACGCCTCGCTGACCTACGAACGCATTTCCCAGCACGGAGTCTTCGCAGCCTTAAATCCCGAGGTCGCCGGCGCGCAAATCCTTTTGGGCGTCATCAATCCCCTGAGCTTGCGGTACGAATTCGACTTTTGGGGCAAAAATCGCGCGACTATCGAAGCAGCGCTGGGACAGGCGGCCGCCGAGGAAGCCGAGCGGGCCGAGATTCGTCTTCGCCTGACGGCCGGAATCGCCCGCGCCTACTTCCGAGGCCAGGCCCTTCACCGGCAGCTCGAATTGGTCCGCTCGATCGTGGAGCTTCGCCGGGGACTTCGCCGGCTGGCCGAAACCCGCTACCAACTCGGACTGGACACCGACCTGGCGGTCAAGCAGAGCATTGCGGAGCATGAGGCCGCGATCAAGCGCCTGTCGGGCGTCCGCGATCAGCTGGACGTTCAGCGCAACCTCCTCGCCCGCCTCATAGGGAAGGGGCCGGACGATGCACTCCGCCTCTTCGGCAAGCCCGGCGTGACGATTCCCGAGCAGATTCCCGTTCCCGAGCACCTGTCGATGGGATTGTTGGTGCACCGGCCCGATCTGGCGGCCGCACTCTATCGCGCCGACTCGGCCGCCAGAATAGTCAAAGTGGCCAAGACACAGTTCTACCCGACGATCGATCTGACCGCCTTCGTGGGATTCAACGCACTGACGCTCACCAAGGGAGCCGACAAGCTCGCCAACTTCCTGTTCAGCGGGCAGAGCTTTTCCTACGGCATGGCGCCGGGCCTGCGCCTGCCGATCTTCGAAGGGGGCCGGCTCCGTGGCGAGCTCGCCGCGCACCGGGCGGAGTACGACGCGGCGGTCGAGCTCTACAACGACACGCTCCTCGGCGCATTGCGCGAGGTAGCGGACAGCCTCAGCGCCTGGCAGGCCACCCGCGAGATGCTTGAGTCGCACCACCGGCTGGTCGCCGCGCTGAGCGAGGATTGGCGTTTGGCAAAGGTGCGGTTGACTTCGGGGCTGGACGACGCTCGGGAGGTCTTGCGCCACCGCTATCCGGTGCTCGAGCAGGAATATGCGATGCGGGCGCTCGAAAGCGACCAGTTGGTCGCAGCCGTGGACCTGATCGAAGCGCTCGGCGGGGGCTATCGCAACGACGATGTGAGCAAACGGCCGGCCGACCAGGCCGGCTGAGTGTGGAACGATGACGACGACTCAGGAATCCGGAATGGACGATGCATCAGTTCGACGACAGCGCAACCGGCGCCTGCTGGCCGTGACAGCCGCGCTGATTCTGGTCGGCACGGCCTACGGCATCTACTGGTGGACCGTGTCGAGCCACTGGGTCGTGACAGACAACGCCTACGTGACCGGCAACCTCGTGCCGGTCGCTGCGCAGGCGACCGGCATCATCACCCAGGTCCTTTTCGAGGAAACCCAGTTCGTCAATCGAGGCGACGTCCTGGTTCGTCTCGACGAACACGAGGCGTACGCCGCATTGGGACGGGCACGGGGACGCCTCGGTGAAACCGTCCGCCGGATCAACTCCTTGTTTCTCACCCAGCGACAGCTGGAAGAAAAGCTGGCAGCCCGCCGCGCCAGACTCGAGGTGATACGCCACGACATGGAGCGCTACCGCAAGGCCGCGCCGACCGGCGCCGTGTCCAAGCAGACGCTGCAAAACGCCGTCGACCACCTGCAGGCGCTCGAAGCCGACGTCAGGGAAACCGAGGCGGAATATGAGGCGCTCGACGCGCAGATCGGCGGCACGACGGTCATGGAACATCCGGCGGTTGAATTGGCCAAGCACGAATTCATCGAGGCTCATCTGGAATATGCCCGCCAGCGGATTCTCGCGCCCGTGTCAGGATACGTCGCCAAGCGCAAAGCCCAAGTGGGCGACCGGGTAAGGCCCGGCGCCAATCTGATGACGATTGTGCCGCTCGACCACCTCTGGGTGGAAGCGAATTTACGCGAAACCGAGATGAGCGAGATCCGGCCGGGCCAACCGGCTGAAATCCGCGTGGACCTGTATGGCGGCAAACATACGTTTCACGGGACGGTCGAGGGTCTGGTGCCCGGCACGGGAAGCCCCTTCGCGCTGTTGCCTCCGGACAATTCAACCGGCAATTTCATTCACATCATCGAGCGCGTCCCGGTCCGCATCGCCCTCGCAGCCGACGAAATCCGCGAATATCCCGTCAGACCCGGCTTGTCCACCGTCACCAAGATCCGTGTCGGTGAACCCGGTCAGTCGGTCTGGTCTTCGTTGGCCAAGGCCGATACCGACGAATACCAGACAGATGTGTACGGCGACGAATTAACGAGCGCCGAATCGGTGGCCCAAGGGGTGATCGCCGGAAACGTGCGAGGTATCGGCTCGACATTGGGACCGGCCGCAGCGGTCGCCCGAGCACATGAGGATGAGATCACGTCTCCACAGGCGCCCACCACGCGGTCGGATCTCGGTATGCCGGACCGGTCCGGCGAGCGTCCGCTCCGTCGGAGCGTCGAACAGGACTCGGGATCCTCTGTTCCGCCGAAGAGTCCGGACCTCGGCGAGGCCCACGCTCCGCTCTCCCCGGCCATCGGATCCGGATCCGACCGGTTCGGTCAGCAAGCCAGTCCGCCGGCCTTCACGCGTCCGGCCATTCAGGAACGAGGCAGAAACGGAATCAGATCGACTGATCCATGACGGGCCAGGGAGGCCCGCCGCACCGCCATGGCAACCGATACCTTTGAGCGCGCAGCGCCTGCGCAATTGACAAGGCTTCTCGGCGCTCCTTACGATGATCGCAGGGAGCGGCACATTCTGATGTGGCGACGAATCTCCAGACTCTTCAACGACCTTCCCATCGCGCGCAAGCTGCTCCTCACGTCCCTGATTCCTCTCGTCGCATTCCTCGTCTTGGGCTTGGACGCCTATGAACGGCTCGAAGCCTTGAGGGAGGACGAAGAGCAACTCGATCGCGTGTACGTGGCGCAACGCGCCGCCGCGGAATACATGCGGCTGATTGTGGATTATGAGACGGGCTTTCGCGGATACGTCATGACCAGGCAGGAAGCCTACCTGGTCCCGTCGAGGAACGCACATCAACACTTGCCTTCGGTCGAACAAACCCTGCTGGGGTTGATCCGCCCCCACAAGTCTCAATACGAGGCCATCGAGCAGGCCCAACGCCTGGTCAGTCAAATGATGGAGGAGAAGGAGAGCCTCATCCAGCTGGTGAAAACCGGTCGGACGGCCGAAGCGCTCCATTATATCGAACAGAGCCGGGGTCGCGCCCTGATGCAGCTCATACGCGAGCACATGGCGCGCTTCGATCGTCTCGAACAGGAAGCCCTCAACGACGCGCTCGCCAACATGGCCACATCGCGCAATCAGATGGTGGCCCATATCATGGGCGGCATTGCGCTGGTCCTCGTGCTGCTCATCCTGGCGCTTCAGCTCATCGCCCGTTCCATCACCGGCCCGCTGATCGGTCTGGCCAAGTCAGTCCGTTCGTCCGATGCCCTTCTCCCAGCCGACGTGCCGGTCCTGCCGCGGCAGGACGAATTGGGCGAGCTGACTCGCGTGATGAGCACCATGAGCCGGCAGGTTCGTGAGCATTTTTCCAGCGTTCAGAAGAATCAGGGCGAACTGCGCGAACTCAACAAGAATCTCGCGGCGTCGGAAGACAAATACCGCAACATCGTCGATCATGCTCCCTTCGGGATTTTTACGACTTCCGGCATGACGATCACGTTCAGCAACCGCTACAACAAATCCCTCGCCGGCATGAATCCCGACGAGGCGGACGAGCCCGAAGCCTTCCGCAACTGGATCCACCCCGACGACCGCGACCGGGTGCTGCGGGAGTACGAGCAGGCGGTGGCGGACGGCATGCCCTACGAAACGGTCTTCCGTTTCGTGCGGCCGGACGGCACGGTGCGCAAGGTCTTGAGCCGGCGCATTCCGATCAAAAACGAGGCAGGACAGGCCACAACGTATCAGGGATTCAACGTGGACGTCACGGCGCTCGACGACATGCAGACGCAGTTGAGCCGCGCGGAGCGGCTCGCGACGCTCGGGCAAGTCGCCGCCGGCATTGCCCACGAGATTCGCAATCCGCTGGTCGGCATCGGGTCCACCGCCTCGCTGCTCCGAGACGAAATCGACCCTTCCGATCCCAAGCGCGCCGACCTCGACATCATCCTGAACGAAACCCGGCGGCTGGACCGCATCGTCAACCAGATCATCGACTATGCGCGCCCTCGGGATCTCGTGCCGGCCACCTGGCTCTTCCAGGACGCCGTCGAAGACGTCTTGAAACTGCTGGACGCGAGGATTCACGCCCAGCGCATCACCGTCACGCATCATTCGGATCATGCGATCACGGTGTATGCCGACCGCGATCAGATCAAGCAAGTGCTGCTCAACCTCTGCCACAATGCCTTGGATGCGATGCCCGACGGCGGTTCCTTGAGATTCGACGCGAGCGCAACGTCGCGGGACAACAAGCCGGGCGTGCTGATCGAGATTGCAGATACGGGACCGGGCATTCCGTCGCAGGCTCTGGCCCAGGTCTTCCAACCCTTCTTCACCACAGGCAAGCGGCACGGCACCGGTCTAGGCCTGGCGATTTGCCGTAACATCGTGGACGCGCACGGAGGCGATATCGCCTTGTCCAGCCAGATGGGATCCGGGACGACGGCCCGGCTCTGGCTTCCGCTGAAGACTTCGACGAGCATGACGGGAGAAGAAATCCTATGAACGCGACCATCTTTGTCACCGACGATGAACCGGCGATCCGCTCGGCCCTCGTGAAGCGCATCACCAGACGCAACCATCGGGTCACGGCCTTCGCTTCGGGTGAAGACCTCGTGCAGGCGCTGGAGCACGAAGTACCGGATCTGGTGCTGCTCGACGTGAAGATGCCGGGACTCTCCGGGTTGGAAGCGCTCAAGGTTTGCCGGCAGAAGGCGCCGTTCGCGCTCGTGATCATGCTCACCGCCTATGGAACCGTCCAGGACGCCGTTGAAGCCATGAAGCTGGGCGCCTACGACTTCGTCATCAAGACCGTGGATCTCGAGGGCGTGGAACAGGTATTGGACCGGGCGCTCGAACTCCTCGCGCTCCGCCGCCGCATGAGCTTCCAATCCGAACAGGACATGGACCAATACGCCCTCACCCAGCTGATCGCCGACAGCACCGCCATGCAGATCCTCCTGGCTCAGATCAGGGAAATCGCGCACAACCCGAAAAGCACGGTGCTCATGCTGGGCGAAACCGGCACAGGCAAGGAATTCGTCGCGCGCGTCCTGCACCACAACGGCAGCCGCGCGGCCAGTCCGTTCATCGGCGTCAATTGCACGGCCATTCCCAAAGAGCTGTTCGAAAGCGAGCTGTTCGGTTACGAGCGCGGCGCGTTCACCGGCGCGAATCAGCGCAAACTGGGCCTGCTCGACCGGGCCGAAGGCGGCACGTTGTTCCTCGACGAAATCGGCGATTTGGATCTCGGCATGCAGGCCAAACTCCTGAGGGTGCTGCAGGAACGGACGTTCCGGCGTCTCGGAGGAACGGACGACATCACGGTGGACTTCCGTCTCATCGCGGCGACCAATCGGGATCTCAAAAAGGAGATCACCACCGGGGCATTCCGCGAGGACTTGTACTTCCGGCTCAATGTCGTGGCGCTCGAACTGCCCCCGCTCCGCCAGCGCGTCGAGGACATCCTGCCGCTCTGCATGAAGGCGTTGCTGCACTATGGCAAGGAGTTCGGCAAGGACGTCACCGATATCGACCAGGAAGCGCGGACATTGCTGGAGCGATACTCCTACCCTGGCAATATCCGGGAGCTTCAGAACATCATCGAGCGGGCGATGATTTTTTGCCAGGGACGGACGCTGACCGCCAACTACCTGCCGCGCGAGCTCCACGATCAGGCCAAGCAGACCACGACGACGGTCGTGCGTGGAGACGCGCCGATGATTCGGGTCGAAATGGAGGTCGGCAAGCAGACGCTGGCCGAAATCGAAGAATCGGTGATCGAGGAAACGCTGCGGCTGTCCGACTACAACAAAAGCCTGGCGGCCAAGCAGCTCGGATTGACACGCTTTGCGCTCGACCGCCGGCTGAAAAAAATCGAGAAGGACCGTTAGGCCAAACCACTCCCCCGCTGCTCAATTGGATAGAGCAGCGGTTTCCTAAACCGCGGGGCATTTCCCGTCAGCTGTGCTGCATGATCCCATCCCACCTCACCTGTTGACAAATCAAGAACCATTGATATATTACTACGCTATGAAACACTCGACTGCTTCTCACATCGAAGAAGCGTCCCGTCTGTTCCACGCGTTGTCGGAGCCCACTCGTCTCCGCATCCTGGAACAGCTCAAAGACGGTGAGCAGTGTGTGTGTGAGTTGACCGAGGTGTTCAACACTGGTCAATCGCGATTGTCCTTCCATCTTCGAGTGCTCAAAGAAGCGGGTCTGATCAATGATCGTCCTGAAGGCCGATGGATGTATTACTCGCTGAATGCCGAAGGGATCAAAGCGCTGGCGGAAGTCGTGAAAGGGTTGCAGGATGCACATGCCTCCCGTCGTTCCTGCGCGCCGTGTCGGTAATTTTTTTGTGCCTGCTACATCAACTATTCTTGATATATGTGGCCGAGATCCATGGATGCAGTCCTGACTTCCGCGTCGCCCAAACCGATTGTGAAGCGGCTCAACCTCTTTGAGCGCTACCTCACGCTCTGGGTTGGGCTCTGTATGGTGGCTGGAGTGGCGATAGGGACATGGATGCCCCGCGTGGCAGAGACCTTGAGACGCCTGGAATTCGGGACAGACAGCCATATCAATCTTCCCATCGCTGTGCTTATTTGGCTGATGATCATTCCAATGATGATGCGGGTCGACTTCGCCTCGGTGCGGAACGTCGGTCGAAAGCCGACAGGACTGGCAATCACGCTCTTTGTGAATTGGCTCGTGAAGCCGTTTTCCATGGCGTTCTTCGCCTGGGTATGCTTCCGGCACGTATTTTCCTCATGGATCTCGCCCTCGGAGGCGGATCAATACATCGCGGGGACCATTATCCTCGCCGCGGCGCCTTGCACAGCGATGGTGTTTATGTGGAGCTACCTCACCGACGGAGATCCCGCCTATACCCTCGTCCAAGTGTCCGTGAATGACCTAATTATGCTTTTCCTCTTCGCGCCCATCGTGGGACTCCTAATTGCCGGCGCGTCCTCGCTTACTGTGCCGTTTGTCGTCTTGCTGTATTCCGTGATCCTCTTCATCGTCATTCCTCTGGCGGTTGGTGCATTGCTTCGCAGTTGGTTTATCCATACTCATGGGGTCACTTGGTTTCACGAGGTGCTCTTGCCCAAGTTCCAACCGCTGACGATCCTTGCGCTCCTCGCGACGCTGGTCCTCATCTTCGCGTTTCAAGCGGACAACATCCTCGGGAAATTCCCGCACGTTCTGTTGATTGCCGTGCCGATTCTCATCCAGGTCTATTTCACGGCCTCCTTGACCTATGGCCTGATGCTGCGGTGGGGGGTTCCCTATTCGGTGGCCGCACCGGGTGCGCTGATCGGGGCCAGCAACTTCTTTGAATTGGCCGTGGCGACCGCCATTGCCCTGTTTGGCCCGGAGTCCGGCGCGGCGCTCGCGACGGTCGTCGGGGTGTTGGTGGAGGTGCCCGTGATGCTCTCGGTGTGTGCGGGCTGTAACCGAACACGACAGTGGTTTCCACTGGAGGCGGCGTGATGAAAGAGAAAGTGCTGTTTCTTTGCACCGGGAATTCCTGTCGCAGTCAGATGGCCGAAGGCTGGCTTCGCCACCTGGCGGGCGACCGATTTGAGGTCGTCAGCGCGGGCACGCATCCGGTTGGGCTCAATCCCTATGCGGTGGCGGTGATGGCGGAAGTACAGGTGGATATCTCCAACCACATGTCTGAGCGGCTGGAGCCCTACCTAGACCAGTCATTCGACTACGTGATCACCGTGTGTGACCGCGCTCAAGAAACCTGTCCGCTCTTTCCCCACGCGTCCTCAATGCTGCATTGGAGCTTTGAGGATCCGGCGAAGGCGAAAGGCACCTACGAACAGCAACTCATTGTCTTTCGGAAAATCCGAGATGAGATTGCTGAGCAGATTCGGAGCTTTATCAAAGACGGAGGCTCCCGATAGAGGCGGTTGCTCGGTCATTGGACGTACAACCAAAGGAGGAGATGCCATGAAACGCTTTCACATCCATGTCGGGGTGGACACACTCGATGACGCCATTCGATTCTATAGTGCCCTGTTTGGGACGGAGCCGACTAAGAGAAAGCCGGACTACGCCCAATGGTTGCTCGATGATCCCCGTGTGAACTTCGCCATATCCACACGGGTAAAGACAAAGGGGATGGACCATCTTGGAATCCAGGTTGAGGACGAACAAGAACTCGCCGAGATACGCGGTCGGCTGAAGGGTGCTGACTTGACCGTGGTCGAGGAAGGAGAAACCGTCTGTTGCTACGCTCGGTCGGACAAGTCTTGGATACAGGACCCTGCCGGCATCCCATGGGAGACCTATCGGACGATGGAAGATGCCCAGGTATTCGTCGGTCAGCCTGTTCACCCTAATACGGCGTGCTGTACGCCGGAAACGATGGGGACGCCTGATTGCTGTGTACCGGCTGAAAGAACCGCGGGATGCTGCGACTGAGGGGACATTGCATCTTGTTTTATTGTTTCTTGCGGGTTTAGGTTGTCTGAGGTTGGACGAGGGACAATTCGTAAAGCGTGGGTCACACGTTCAATCCGGGTCGCCGGATCCGGTTCACGATCTGGTCAGCTAGCTCCTCTGCAGGCGGCCGGTGCTCCGTCACGGCTCAGGATTAAGCTTTCCTGAGACCTGCTCGTACACTGTCCATCCAAGCAACTCCAGTTCCTGCCTGGCGCGCGGCGAGACATTACCGGCAATCCAGAGTTCTCGCTGGGCGACACGGGGTCGACTGGGTACATGCGTCGTCAGCGCCCAAGCGACCGATGCGACGCGCGATGTCCAAAACACATAATCGACGGGCAGCATCACGACGAGCGTCTTATTCTTGGTATAGAGCGCCGGAACACGCGGCAGCACCAGCAGCCGATCAACGGCGCCTACGTGCAGGTGATAGCCGCGCATCATTTCCCCCACGTGCTGATAGAACAAGACCAGGTCCTCAGAATTTGCCTCCCCGGCCACGGCCAGAAGAGCCTCTCGACCATCGACACCGGTGAGTTCGTTGAGCGCGGTGGTAATGATCGTCTGGTGTCTCGGTGAATAGTGACCGTTGAGGAAGAACCGATGAATGTCCTCTTCACCGATTCCCATGTTCAACAGTTTTTCCCGGTTCATGGCCCGCAGATCGTCCGGTGAATTGTCGCGGACTTGTTCATCGAGGTACGACGTCCAGCGAGTCGCACTAAAGGTCATCCACATGATGGCGCTGGCCGGCATGAACACATACCCGATCTGAGGAGCGAGATCGGCAGTGAAGGCGATCCAGGTCAACTCATTCAGTTCCTCCTGCAATGCCGGATTGGATGAATAGGAATCTACCCCGTACTGAAAGGCTATTTTTCGCTTCAGATACGAGAAGCCGATTGCCGATTTCGTTATGGAATCTTCCTGGTCGCTCCCCTCAAGCTTGCTCGCGTGTCCGGGCATGGCCAGAAACTCCAAGACCCCGCCCCCGACACTGGTCCCGAGACGCTTGGGGTCCGTGAGAAGAATCTTCAACCCCTGCAGCGGGTGTAGAAGCTGGAACTCGAGCGCATCGACAAACACCTTCGATTGGCGCGCATCTTTTAGAGCCGCAATGGCCTGGGTTTCTATGATCCGAGTTCGAAGCATGGGCACCCCGGCGGCAGGAAACGTCCCGAATTCGGAACTCACCACAAAATGGTGCTGGGCGCCATCGTTGACCACTTCGTCTTGGACGGAGTGGTGTGGCCCTTTGAGCCATCCCGGTGTAAGCAGCCCGGCCGCAGAGAAGAGAGGAGGTACTTCCCATCCAAGCGGCCCTGCCGATGGGGATGACAAGTGTTCTCGTTCTTGGGGCGCCGAACAGGCTATGAGGAGCGCGCAGAGTGCCCACTGGAGACAGCGGGCCGAAGCGTAAAACCTTGTTTGTCGAAAAGGTGCAGGTCGCACGTTCACGGCTCACGGATTTGGCGCGACGAAAACCAATACTTTGAGCCGCTGACCGCTATCATTCTTCACTCCATGTTCCTCGCCTGCCGGGGCCATCGTTCCCTGGCCGGCACGAAGCACCTGGTGCTCCCCTCCCACCTGAAATGTCCCTTGACCTTCCAGCACCACATACACCTTGTCCTGTTCGCCGTGCACGTGGCCCTTCTGCTCCTGTCCAGGCTCAAAACAATAGACGTCGCAGAAAAACCGCGGCGTTTGAAACATATTGTTCTTCTTCATCTTATCTTGGTTAAACTGCTGAAAATCTGAAAGATTAACGACATTCATTCGAGCGACTCCTTCCGGTGAACAAGCGGTGTTGGGCCTTCGGGATTCATGGGGGTTGCGACGGGAGTATAGCCGGGGACGCCCCGGAAATCAGCCGTCTTCTCGATGCCGCTTTGACCGGCTCCTCACGTTTCGGCTACTCTGACTTGCCATGAATCGAGCGGAACGACGGCGCCGGGAGTCGCTGGGAAGTGCAGAGGGCGCGGCCTCCTGGCTGAACCAGGGAAAAGCGCATCACCAGGCCGGCCGGTTGGCGGAAGCCGAACAAGCCTATCGTCAGGCGCTCGCCATCGCGCCACGCCATCCTGATGCCTTGCACTTGCTCGGGCTGTTGTCGTACAGGATGAACCGGCTGGACGAGGCTCTCGACCAGCTGACTGCCGCGGTCGAACAACAACCCTCATCACCATTATATTGGTTCAATCTCGGAGTCGTCGCTCAGAAGGCCGGACGACAGGCGCAAGCCGTGACGGCCTATGAGAAGGCGGTGTCCCTCAATCCTCGGCATCTGGAAGCCCTGATGAATCTCGGCAATGCGCTCCGGGACCAGGGCCGCCTCGCCGAATCGATCGACGCCTACCGGAAAGCCTTGTCGGTCAATCCGACGCATCCGGAGTTGCACAACAATCTTGGCGTCGCCCTCAAGGAACAAGGCGCAGTCGATGACGCGATCGGCTCGTTCCGCCGCGCGCTGGACGCGAAGCCTCAGTACGTGGAAGCGCTGAACAATCTTGGCCTCGCCTTGATGGAAGCCGGCACCCTGCACGAGGCCATCGCATCCTTTCAGCGGGCTCTCTCGTTGATGCCCGGTTACCAAAAGGCCCTCTATAATCTTGGTATCGCCTATCTCTGGGTGGGCGATGACGAAAAAGCGGTCTCTTGTTTCTCACAAGTCGCCAGGGCTCGGCACGACCATGGCCAGCCCATTACCGAGCAGGCGACCTTTCGTTCACGGATCAAACATGAAGTCGAACAGACCCGCCATCTCCTCGATCGCCGGCTGCTCGGCGAGGGGCATCGCGCCCATCTCGATTCGCTGGTCAAGCTACAGCGCATCCTGGAGGACGACCCGACGCCCGGCAACCGGATCGCTGTCGGGCCGGACGCGCTCGTTCCGGTCGCTCCGGCCTTCACCCGCATGTTGCATTGGGAATTGCCACGGCGCATCGAAGGAGGCGCCCTCAACGGCGCGATCGACGTCGCCGCCATCGAATCCAGTTATCTCGGCAAGCGGCCCGAAGTCACCTTTGTCGACGGACTCGTGAACGATGCGGCCTTGGAAGCGTTACGCCGTTTCTGTCTGGACGCGACAATGTGGAAGAAGGACTACGAGAACGGCTATGTCGGGGCCTTCCTGGGGGACGGGTTTGCCTCCCCGCTCCTGCTACAGATCGCCGAAGAACTCCGGCTGAAGTTTCCGCGCATCTTCACCCATCACCGGTTGACGCAGGCTTGGGCCTTCAAGCAGGACAGCGTCAGGAAGGGGTTGAACATTCATGCCGACGCGGCGGCAGTCAATGTGAACTTCTGGATCACGCCGGACGACGCGAACCTGGATCCCTCAAGCGGAGGTTTGGTGGTCTACGACAAGGAAGCGCCCAAGGACTGGGATTTCAAAGATTACAACAGCGACCGGAACAAGCCGAAGATTCTCGCCTGGCTCAAGGAGGTGGGCGCCGAGGCCATCAAGATTCCCTACCGCGCGAACCGCGCCGTGATCTTCAACTCCGACCTCTTCCACGAAAGCGACCACATCGCCTTCAAGGACGACTACCTCAGCCGCCGCATCAACATCACGCTCCTGTACGGCCACCGTTTGAAGGCGTAGTCCCTCTACAGGATTCGAGATCGGGAGCTTGCGGACTCTTTGAGAAGGATAGTCAAGGGAACGGCCGATCAAGCCGCTTGGGAATCTCCGTCCGAATCGGCTCGCTGGTAGGGATGGAGTTCCAGTTGGGTGACGGTGTGCTGTAAGCGGGCCCATTCTTCCGGAGCGAGCGTGACGAACTCCAGACCGAACTGCCGGGGACGGCTCCACCGGACAACCGCCTCCTGAACCTTGAGCGGGGGCTCGTCTTCGGATGCCTGGATACGCAGCTCGAGCGATGTGCCAGGACGCACATCAACCGTGCTGTCGATCCGGCATCCACGCAGCGACAGATCGACCAACGTGCCGTCTCCCCCCACGATATTCAGCGAGGTGAACGAGCTGCGGAACCGGACCGGAAAGCGCTGATTCTGCCGTTGTTCCATATTCAGAGCCTCTCAATCTCCGAAGGACTCTCACAACGGGTGTTCAAACAGGCGGTTCAGCAAGGCCGCAGCGAGCGAAAAGGCGAGGCGTACGTCGTCTGGTACGTCGAGCCTTTGAGTGATGCGAGAACGAAGCTGACGGCCTGTTTCAACACCCGTCAGCCCTTAATATTGCCAATCGGCCTGAGTTCCGCCACTTTTTTTGTAATTCCGGCGCGATCGACCGTCTCGACGACCTCGGAGATATTCTTGTAGGCGAAACCGGCTTCTTCCGCGAGCCCCGACATCGACACGGCCTTCACCACGATGCCCCGCTGTTTCATCTGTTGCTGGAGTTGCTCGCCTCTGACCGATTTCTTGGCCTGCGCGCGTGACATCGTCCGCCCCGACCCGTGCATCGTGGAGCCGAACGTCTCCCGCACGGCTCGGTCCGTTCCGAGCAGCAGATAGGAGCCGGTCTCCATCGACCCGCCGCAAATGACCGGCTGGCCGATCTTCCGGAACGTCTCCGGCAATTCCGGATGCCCCGGTCCGAACGCCCTGGTCGATCCCTTACGATGCACCAGCAGATCGCCTTCGACATACCGTTCGACCTTGGCGATGTTGTGTGCTACGTCGTAGACCAGCTCCATGCCCAATTCTTCCGCCGATTGACCGAAGACGGCGGCAAAGCCCTCGCGGATCTGATGGGTAATGACCTGCCGATTCGCGAACGCGGTATTGGCGGCGCAGTTCATCGCCGCGAAGTAGTCCCGGCCTTCGTTCGAGCTGAACGGAGCGCAGGCCAGTTGCTGATCCTTCACCGAGATGCCGTAGCGTCGCATGGCCTTCTCGAATACCTTGAGGTAGTCGCTCGCCACTTGATGGCCGAACCCTCGTGAGCCGCAATGGACCATCACCACGATCTGATCGTGTCCGGTGATGCCCAGCGCGGCAGCGGCGTCCGGATCGAATATGCGATCGTTCGACACGACCTGCACTTCCAGATAGTGATTGCCCGATCCCAACGTGCCGAGTTGGTTGATGCCACGGCCCACTGCATGATCGGTCACCTTCGCGGGGTCGGCGCCGCCAATACACCCCCGCTCTTCGATCTTGGCGAGATCCTGGTGCCAACCGTATCCTTGTTCGACGCACCAGCGCGCGCCTTCGGTCATGACCTCCTCGAACGATCTGCGATTTAATCGGACGAACCCCGCTGCCCCCACGCCGGCCGGCACGCGGCGGAACAATTCGGTCATGAGCCGTTCCAACCGCGGCTGCACGTCGTCGAAGGTCAAGTCCGTGCGGATCAGCCGCATCCCACAATTGATATCGAATCCAATTCCGCCGGGTGAAATGACTCCGTCGCTGACGTCGAAGGCCGCCACGCCGCCGATCGGAAATCCATAGCCCCAATGGCCGTCCGGCATGCAGAGCGCATAGCGTTGTACGCCCGGCAGGCAGGCGACATTCGTGACTTGATCGAACACGCCCGAGTCCATGGAGCGGAGCACCGCCTCGGTCGCATAGATGCGCGCTGGCACGAGCATGCCGGGTTTCTCCGAAACAGGAATTTCCCAGACCTCGTCCGTCACACGATTCACCTGCATGTCGGTATTCAGCTTCATTATTCTCTCAGATAATCGGTCTTAGCAGACCGTTGAAAAACTGTTTCGGACCACGAGAAACAGAGTCATGCATGGTCGTTGGTCAAGCCGGAAGAGCTCTCAGGATGTTCAAAAAGGCTGTCTTTTCTCACCCACCCACCCCGACGCGCCAGGACGCGCCGGTTTCCCTGAAGGCCACAGCGAGGTCCGCGACGCGAAGAATAATGAGCGTCACGTCTGCGGACGGGCGCGAGTTGGTGAGCGCCCAGTGTCTTCAAGGCGAATCGTATCCCATTCTCACCCGCCCACCCCGAGCTGCCAACGCAGCTCTGACCCGGCTCACCCGCCCGCCCCGAGCTGCCAAAGCAGCTCTTACCCGGGCCGTACGTTGAGCCTCTGAGCGACGCGAGAACGCAGCTGGAGGACTTTTTCAACATCCTGCTAGACATCCAGCACCACGCGCACCGTCCAGCGTCCGTTCACCTGATGCAACGCATAAAGGTGCTTCGTGACTCCCTTCACGTCGTTGCGGAGTTCCTGCGTCTCTCGGTCGACCGGCGCGCCGATCAGCCGTGCCTTCAGCACCCATTGCTCCCCTTCCCTGGCGACGCCCAGCGGCGCATCGTGGAAGACGACGCCCCCCGCATCCTTCCAATAGACGATGTCGGAGAGCCAGTCAAACAGCAATTGAGGCAAGTCTGCATCTTGTCGTTCGATCCTTCGTTCCCAGGACGAACCGACCGTCGCCGGATCGGCCAAGGTCGTGAGCAAGACCCGCGTGGCGCCGGCAAAGAGGGCTTGGACCGAGTCGCCTTCGGCGTCGAAGGCCAGGTCGGCCAACGCGACATCGTCCAGAAAACGAAACGAGAAAGTCATGCTCAGGCAGGCCGATTCACCCTGATCCTCGCATCGACGATCCGGCATCCCTGGCCGGGCGACAACGCGAAGATGGGATTCAGATCCAGTTCGCCGATCTCCGTCACCTCTTCGACGAGACGCGACACCCGCAGCAAGATTTCTTCGATGGCCTCCAGATCGGCCGCTGCGTGCCCTCGATAACCGGTCAGGAGCCGATAGCCCTTGATGCCCCGGATCATCTCTCGGGCATCCAGATCCGTGAGCGGAGTAATCCGGAATTGCACGTCTCCGAGAACCTCAACGTGGATCCCGCCGAGACCGAATGCCATCAAAGGACCGAACAGCGGATCCGCCGTCACGCCGACCATCACCTCCACCCCGCCGGCGACCATGGATTGCACCAGCACACCTTCCATGCCGTCCGATTGGCTCGCTTCGCCGACGCGAACTCGAATCGCGTCGAAAGCGGAGCGGACCGCCCGTTCGTCGGCGAGATTGAGCTCGACGCCGCCCACCTCCGTCTTATGCACAATCCGATGCGAGGCGAGCTTGACGGCCACCGGATATCCAACCTGCTCGGCCAGCAGCACGGCCTCATCGGCGGTGCGGGCGACCCCGCCAGGCTGGACAGGAAGGTTCATCGACGCCAGCACGCGCCTGACTTCCTCGGTCGTCAGCCAGCCCGTCCCACGTTTCCGCAGCGCCTCTGAACAGATACGACGCGCGGTTGGGAGATCCAGGTCGTCGAAGTCCGGGATCATGCCGTCCGGTCGTCTTCGCCATTCCGCATAGGCCGCCGCTTTGCCGAGGACCAATGCGGGAGTTTCCGGCAACGTATAGGCGGGAATCGTTTCAGTCGAAATGGAAAACGTCCTGTCGGCGTCGCCTTCCGCCATCCAGCCGATCAACACAGGCTTGTTCCTGACCCCCGCGGTGCGCGCATTGGTAATCCCCCTGCGGATGCCTTGAGCGATCCCTTCCCGATCTTCCTCGGTGATGGATATGTAGAGGATGATCGCGGCATCGACTTCGTCCGCCGACAGGACTGTCTCAATGGCGTCGGTATATTGAGCCGGTGTGGCCGATGCGATGAGATCGACCGGATTGTTCAGCGCGGCGGCCTCCGGAAGAAACTTCGCGAGCCGCGTCTTCGTATGGTCGGACAATTCCGGCACCGCCAAGCCTCGAGATTCACACGCGTCGCTGCAGAGGATGGCCGGCCCTCCCGCATTCGTGACGATTCCGATCCGCCGTCCCGGCGGCAATGGTTGATCCGCCAGACAGCCGGCCAGCGCCAGCATCTCGTCGAGCGTGTCCGCGCGGATCACGCCCGCCTGATGGAACAGCGCGTCGACGGCTGCATCGCTCGCGGCAAGCGCCGCGGTGTGCGACAAGGCCGCGCGCCGGCCCGACTGCGTCCGCCCGGCCTTCACGGCGACGATCGGCTTACGCCGACTGACTCGCCGGGCAATGCGGGCGAAGCGCCGGGGGTTGCCGAAGGATTCCATGTACAGGAGGATCACGCCCGTGGCGTGATCCTCCTCCCAGTACTGCAGGAGATCGTTCGTCGACACATCGGCCTTGTTTCCGACGCTGACGAACGACGACAACCCCACATGGATTCGCCGCACGCCGGCCAGCGTGGCGATCCCGATGGCTCCGCTTTGCGACGCGAGCGCCACACGGCCGTGCACGGGAAAGAGGGAGGTGAACGTCGCATTCAGCCGGACATCCGGATCCGTGTTCAGCAGCCCAAAACAATTCGGCCCGATCATGCGCATGCCGTGGCCCCGAACCTGATCCACCAACTTGATTTGAAGCGCCGCGCCGGCCGGTCCGATCTCGGCGAAACCCGCGGTGATCACAATCGCCGCGCGGACGCCGCAGGCCGCGCAATCTTCGATCACGGACGGCACGATGTCACGCGGAACGACGATGACCGCCAAGTCGACCCGGCCGGAAACCAGCCGAATGGAGGGAAACACGGGTTTCCCGGCAAGCTCCGTGGCATTCGGATTCACCGCGTACACGGAACCCTGGAATTGGTTGGCCAACAAGGCGTGAAGCAGGCGGTATCCGATGCTCTGCGGATCCCGTGAGGCGCCGATTACGGCCACCGAGCGGGGTCGAAAAAACGGCCTGAGCGACGCGGTCGTGGCCAGGCGCTCCCGCACCTCCGTGCGGGCAATGGTCGCCTCCGTCGGTGTCAGCGACAATTCAACCCCCATGTCGCCGCTTTCATAGGTTTCCCGCCACGCAAATCCCGATTCCCGGAACACTTCCCGCATGGCGAGATTGTCCGCATGAGTGATCGCCCATAACCGGACAAAGCCGTGCCGGATCGCCGCCAAAGCCAGCCGCTCGAGGAGCAGGGTCCCCAATCCTTTGCCGTGAAATTCGTCCAGGACCGCCATGGCCACTTCCGCAGAATCCTCGTCCTTCGCCCAGTAGGAGCCGGTGGCGATGACGCGCGGCTCCCCTTTCCGATGACGGGTGACGATCAGTGTGAGCTGCGACGAGGAGTCGGAACCATCGCACAACGACGCGATCAGCGCGTCCGGCGGCGTCCCTTCAGAAAAGAACCGTTGGCGTCTCGACTCGGGCGACAGGCCTTCGATGAATCGCCGCATCAAGACCGTATCGAATGAGCCGGCATGGCGAATCAATGCCGTCGTTCCATCGCGAAGTATCAGCGAGCCGGTTTCCGAGAGGTCGGACGTCAGCGGAGGTATGTAGCGGGGGCGAACCTGCTTCACCATTCTCCTATCTTCGGCGTCCGGCCGGCGCAGTGCAAGTGAGCTTGCGCAGGCGTTTACGGGGCGGGTGTGAGGCGCGGGCCGAGGGGATTGTCTCGAGTTCAGGCTGGTTCAGCCCAATTCAAAGGTCTTGGGAAAGTCGGTGAGGTTGCGGCATCCGTCGCTGGTCACGAGCACCATGTCCTCGATGCGGACCGCGCCCAAGCCCGGATAATACAGGCCCGGCTCGACCGTCACGACATGTCCTTCCTGCAAGAGTGATCCGGTTCGGCTGATACGCGGCGCTTCGTGGATGTCCAATCCAACGCCGTGGCCGGTCCCGTGGAAATAGCCTTGCATACGGCCGTTGACCATGCCCGTCTTGTAGCCGGCCTTTTCGAACCGATCGCAGATGCCGCGGTGAATTTTCATACCGTCGGCGCCATCCTTGATCCTGGTGATGGCTTCCTCCTGCGCGTCCTTCACGGTCTGATAGAGCCTGACGAGCTCGGGGCTGGGCGTTCCCCGGACGACCGTGCGCGACATGTCGGCGAAATAACGCGTGGTTGCGGAGCGCGGAAACACGTCGAAGATGATGCTGCGGTGCGCCGGCAACGGCCCGCTGCCTTCGTTGTGCGGATCGCAGGCCTGCTCCCCCCCGGCTACGATGGTGTGCTGGGCGACGCAGTCGGCCTCCATCAGCTTCACATTGATCAGCTTCTTGATCCGCTCGGAGGTCAGCGGCGCGTCTTCCAACCACAATTCGTCCTTGACGATCGCGGTCCGTCGGAGCACGGCATGGGCGGCGGCCACAGCGGCTTCCGTCGCCCGCTGCGCTTCCTCGATATGCCGGACTTCTTCGGCGGTCTTCACCACCCGCTGCTCGTAGAACGGATCCGGTTTCGCATGGACTTGGTATCCCAATTCCTGCAGGCGGCTCGCATGGCGGAACGGGAAATTACCCGGCACGAGCACGTGCTTGATCTTGGCGTCGCGCAAGACGACGTGAACGATGTCCACGCTGCCGGGAGATGCGACTCCCTGGTCGCGCGCCCGCTGTTCGATCTCCGAATAGGACAGCACGCGATCGACCGACGCCTGACTCTTCGCCCGATCCATCTCCAGATCGTTCATGACCAGAAGACGCTCTCCCTTGATCTCCAGGTAGATGAAAGGGTCCGGAGCGATGAACTTGGTCGCGTAATACAGATTGGCGTCCGTCTCGCTGGCGGCGATGAAGACGGCGGCTTTGTGTGATTGTGATGCGGATCGAGACATGGCTTGATTACCCGCGGACCTTAGCACGGGGTCCGGAACCGGTCAAGGCGACGAATGCGCCGGAACATCCTTGGGCGACGCCTTGTCCTCATCGGGCGTCATGAGATCGATCGGCAGCATCACCGTGTTCTTCAACACATCCACGGCAAGTTGTCCCAATCCGGTCAGCCCGGTGGCGAACGACTTCATCGGCATGTAGGTCACCTCCGGATCTTCGATGCTGCCCTTGACGGAGAACATCGCGGTTGCCACCCCCTTGCGGTCACCGGCGAACAGCCGCCCGAACAAGGGAATGGTCTTGAGGAATTGCGAGTACGAGCCGAAGGGGCTCACGGCCCAGACCATGTCGCCCTGATCGGTCGGGAGATCGTAGTTGCCGGCGGCCGTGATCTTCACGATCGGACTGTCGATGATCATGTTCTCCGTTTCAAAGAGGCCATTGCGCACGGTCACCGTGGCGGTGATCTTGTTGTACGGCAGCCCTTCTTTCTCCAGATCCACCTTGCCTTGAAGAACAGCCGGCAGGTTGAGAATGCTGATGATCTTCCAGGTGACCCGCTCCTTGGATTTGAAGATGTGGCCGTTCTCGATCAGGATGTCGGCCTTGCCGTTGAGCGTGGGATAGACGCCATGGGGATTCCGGCCATGACCGCGGATCGTGCCGGTAATGCGGATCTCTCCGGTCACCCCGCCCTCGTTCTTGCCCGCGAGCTTGAGGATATCGCTGACCGGCACGCCGGTCGCCCGCACGGAGATTTCCGCCTCCGCCGGCTCGTGACGCGGCAATTGCACGGCGATCCGACCGGCGATTTCACCGTCTGTCGATTGCCCGGCGATCCGATCGACGTCGAGGGCGCCGTCCTGGATGGTGATGCGGGCCGAGAGTCCGCCGAACTTCAAGTGCTTGTAGTGACCTCTGGTAATGGCCGCCGTCATGGCGACTTTGCTCGTTGCCGCGAGGGTTTCGAGAAATTCGCGCATGGGGGACCGCTCGCCTTTGGGAATCAGCAGATCCAGATCCATCTGATTGGACTCGATCTTGCCTGAGATCACCGGCTTCGTCGCCCAGTTCCGAATCATCGCCTCCATCGCCACGTCGCTGTCGAGGATCTTGAACGACAGCCGTTTGAGTTCAGCCGCATCGCGATTGAACTGCAGGCGCACGTATAGGTCTTGGATGGGACCGTCTGCGCCGCGCACGTTGACAAGGCCGTTGCTCAAGGCCAACCAGCCGTTGATTTTCCATGTGCGCCAATCAGCGTCCTTGCCTTTCACATCGAGCGACACTTCGACGTTGCCCGCTTCGAATCCGCCTTTGGTGATCCATTCGGGCACCGTCGAGAGCGACACGGTCCCGGTCGCAATCGACGCATCGATCGAGAGGCGTTGGCCGAAGCGAATCTTACCCTTCACCGGCAGGCGCAACGGCGGCACGTCCGCCTCGATCTGCGTGATGGTCACCCCGTTCTTTGGATCCATGCGTCCTTCGAAATTGATGCCCGCCGGCGCGCCGACCGGTTTCTCAAGGACCTCGGGCCAGATCACCTTGGATTCCGTCAGCACGATCTCACCCCGCATCTCGGGCGCCGTCGTCAGGCCCCTGAGCGCGACCCCGACGCTGGCCATGCCCTCGACCATTCCCTTCGGAACGTTCTTCATCGGCAGCAGCTGAGTCATATGCAGAGAATCCCCGGTCACCCGCACGAGGAGATCGCGAAACGAGCTGGTGCTGCCGCCCGTGATGCCCCCCTGGACCTGCACCGTCAGATCGCCCAGATGCCCGCTGACCTGGTCGAACTGCGTCTCGCCTTCCGCCAGGACGAAACGTCCTTGAATGGCCGTCATCCGTTCGGGGAGCGAGGGATGGCTCAGACTCACCTGTTGCGCCGTGATCTCGCCGCCGGCGAACGTGACGCCGCCGGGTTGCGTCAACGGTCCGACGAGCCGAAACGTGGGTTTCGCCGTGCCCTCCACGTCACGCGCTTCTCCGAGCGTCTTCGACAGCTGCTCCGACCGGACGATCTTCGAGAGAAACTGCAGCAGGTCCGAAGCCGCCATCGATCCGAAAATCTCCATTTCCATCCAGGGCCCCGATTCCAGAAACGAAACCAGACCTTTGCTGTCGGCCATGTGGATCGTGCCGTACTGGCCCGCCAGGCTCGTCACCCGGATGCGACCAGGCTCCACCGAGACCACCGCGGAGAGATCCTTGGACGGCACACGGCTGTCGCCGATGAGTGCTTCTCCGTCGCGGACGCGGAACTCCCCCGTAACGGACAGCTGCGGCCCCTCCCCGTAGGATCCGGTGACGGTCGCTGAGACGACTTCCACCTGTCCATTGATGCGCCGGTCTTCGATCAGGACGGGCAATTGAGGATGAAACCATTCGGGCGGGATCCGCTTCAGCAAGTCGCTCAGCTGCACCGGCGCGGCTGAAAAGGTGAGCGAGAAGGTCGGCTGCAGCGTCATCAGGCCGGACAGGCTCGCCCGTCCCGTCGCGGCCAGCGGATCCAGATTGGCCGTGAGGTCAGACAGCACCACGTCATAGCCCGCCACCCCGGGAATCAGACGGATGCCGCTCCGCACGGTCACGACGCCCTGCACGTTCGGCGGGACCGGACGCGGACCGAAAAAGTCCGCCAGTTCGCGCAGGCTCAACTTCCTGGCCTCTACCGTGCCTTCGAATTGAAACAGCAGCGGCGGTCTGGTCGTCTCGCTCATCTCCAGCGTCTGCTGGTCGGCCCTCCGAATGACGCCCGCCATTGATAACGACGACCGCTCGTGGTCGCCGCCGGTCTGGTCCGCCGAGATGTGCACGTCGGCCTGATTGCGCTCCAGATGAATGACCAGTGCGGCTTCGACGGACTCCAGCTTCACCGTGCGGACGCCGTCGGGCCTGGCTTCGTCGACCACGACGATCGTGCCGTCGATGATCGTCGCCTCCTTGATCCGGAACATGCGGGTCATCAGCTGAATCGCCTCGTCGTCGCTTGCCGGAATGGGATTGGCGCGATCGAGCACGTTCCAGCGGCCGGCGGCATTCCGCCGGAGCGTCAGCGTGGGCGCCTCGATCGTCAATCGTTTGCCGACGACCTGCTTGCGAAGCAGCGGCACGAACCGGAGGACAAGGTCGAGCTTCTTGGCGGACAGAAAGATTTGATCGGAATTGCGCTCATGGATGACGACTTCCGAGAGCTCCAATCGGATACTCGGAAAGACGGTGAACTTGACGCGGTGCACGTCGATCTTGCGTCCGAGGTTCTGCTCGATCTGCCGCAGAAAGAAATCTTTGAGATAGTCGTCGCCGGTCAGGTAGGGAGAGAGAAGCAGAAACGTGATGCCACCCACGACGACCAGGACAATGAAGGCGAACACCACGCGTGTGCGGGACACTCAGTTTCTCCAGAAGTCCGGTAGGGAGTCGTCTGCTGGATCCGGCCCTATGGCGTCGCGGCAGACTGCGCACGACTGTCACGAGGTCGGATTTATCTTACCGGACGCCGAGCGAGAAATCCACCAAGCCCGCGTCGGATTTGAGAATTTTCGACGCCGTCCCAGGAAAGTCGCTGGTGCTGTCGCACCGGTGTCGGTATAATCCGGCGCCCGCTTCGGCGGACGGACCGCTCACGTGAACGGACATTCCACTTCATCGACGCCGATCCGCTGGCTCATCCTGGGATTGCTGTTTCTCACCAGTGTGGTGACCTACATCGATCGCGTGAACATTTCGGTCACGGCGCGCCACATGATGCCCGCATACGGGCTGACCGACCAGGAGATGGGCTGGGTCTTTTCCGCCTTCGTAGCCGGCTACGCGCTCTTTCAGCTTCCGGGGGGATGGTTGGCGGACCGCTGGGGGGCGCGGGCCGTCCTGACCGGCGCCCTGCTGTGGTGGTCGGTCTGCTCAGTGCTCACCGCCCTGGCTGCCGACTCGGTGCTGGGCGAGATCGCCGGAATCCTCGGCGCACTCGTCGCCGTGCGGTTCATGCTCGGCATCGGCGAGGCCGTGGCCCTGCCCTGCTTCAATCGGGCCGTCGCCGACTGGATGCCGGCGGATGCGCGCGGTGTCGGAATCGGCATCGCCATCGGCGGGATCGGACTGGGCTCCGCCGTCACTCCGCCCATCGCCGCCTGGGTCATGGTGAATTGGAGGTGGCAGATCGTCTTCTATCTCTCCGCGATCGTCGGCCTGGTCATGGCCCTCCTCTGGTGGGCCTTGGCCCGCAACCATCCGGACGAGCATCCATGGGTAAGGAACAGGGTGACGAATACTGCTCCGAACCCCTCGGAGAAACAGCCGTCCCCGCGTTCACACACCTCGGTCCGCAATCCGGTCCCCTGGAGGCGGTTGGTTCGAACACCCACGGTGCGGTGGCTCGTGCTCAGCTACACCTGTCTCGGCTACGTGGCCTATCTCTATCTGTCCTGGTTCTATCTGTATCTGGTGAACGTGCGGGGATTCGACGTGCTGCGCGGCGGCCTGTACGGCTCCGCGCCGTTTCTGGCCATGCTGCTCGGCTGCCCGATCGGCGGGTGGGTCACCGACCGCCTGGCCGCACGTTACGGCGTCACAACCGGACGGGCGATTGCGGGCATCGGCGGCATGACGGCCGCCGGATGCGCGGTCATCGCCGGGGGGTTCGCCGACTCCCCAGTGCTCGCGATCGCGAGCCTGTCCGCCGGCGCCGGCTGTCTCTATTTCACCGTGGGCGCCTATTGGGCTTCGACGACCGACTTGTCCAAAGCCCACGCCGGCACATTGTCAGGGCTCATGAATACGGGCGCGAATATCGGCGGAGCGATCTCGCCGGTGCTCACACCCTGGATCGCCGGACTCTGGGGCTGGCCCCTGTCCCTCGCCGCAGCCGGCATCGTGGCGTTCACCGGCGCGGCTCTGTGGCTCAGGATCAAGCCGGGGGAGGGGCTGCGGAAGAACAGTGTTGAATTGTGAGTGTTGAGTGTTGAGTTCCGGATCAGACGGTCCGTGGATCCGGCAGACCCTGAGAACAGTGTTGAATTGTGAGTGTTGAGTGTTGAGTTACCAGCTGATCCTCGCCGAAAACTCAGCACTCACCACTTACAACTCAAAACTATTTGGTGGGCTTGCCACCGGCAAGACCGGCTTGTTACATTCGGGCCGTGACGATGGAATTCAAGAAGATCGATCCGCGGGCCACGATCACGACCAAGTTCGGCGAGATCAAGATCCGCTTTTATCCCGACGCCGCCCCGCGGCACGTCGAGAACTTCATGAACCTGGCCAAGATGGGGTTTTTCGACGGAACGACGTTTCACCGCATCGTTCCCGGTTTTGTCATCCAAGGAGGCGATCCGCTGAGCAAGACCGGAGAACGCCGCAGTCACGGCTCCGGCGGACCGGGCTACTGGCTGAATCCGGAGCTGAGCGACCGGCCGCACAAGCGCGGAGCCATCTCCATGGCCAAGACGCCGCGCGACGGGACGTCCACGCGGGACTTCAACGACAACGGATCGCAGTTCTTTATTTGTCTGGCCGACAACAGCGGGCTCGATCGCCGCTACAGCATCTTCGGTGAAGTGTTCCGAGGATTGGACGTCATCGATAAGATCGCCGCGCTGCCGCGCGACGAATTCGACAACCCGATCGAGCCGGTTACGATGACCGTGACGGTAAAAGACTAGCCCGCATTATTCATGACCGCTTCTACTGCAACCGCCGATACGCCGCGGCGACAAGCTTGGCTGCCAGGTTCCCGCAGCCAAGCGGGCAGGCTCGCCGCTCGGTCGGTCAACATCCTGTTCAAGGATGCCTTCCTTCCTCGCGGCTCCGCGTGCCCGTCTCGCATGGCGTCTTGGCGGTTTCGTCACGAACCGTCATGAATACTGTGGGCTAGGGCCCGCCGACTCCCGCCGCTCCGCTTCCTCACCGCTCCAAACCCGCCGCCGGCGCGAAACGATCGCATAGCCGGCAGGGACCAGGAACAGCGTCACGATCGTGGACACCGCCAGTCCGCCGATCAACACGACGCCGATTTGCCTCCGGCCGACCGCCCCTGCGCCGGCCGCCAAAGCCAGCGGGAGCGCGCCCAGGATCGTGGCACTGGTCGTCATGAGAATGGGACGCAGCCGGAGCGTCGCCGCTTCGATCACGGCGTCCACGCGGTCCATCCCCCGCTCGCGCAGCTGGTTTGCGAACTCGACGATCAGAATGGCGTTCTTACTCACCAGGCCGATCAGGATCACGAGTCCGATCTGGCTGTAAATGCTGAGCGTGCCATTGGTCAGGAACAGCGCGATCAGACCGCCGGTCACGGCGGGAGGTACGGCCAGCAGGATCGTCAGGGGATCGCGGAAGCTCTCGAACTGGGCCGACAGCACGAGATAGATGACCGCCAAGGCGAGTCCGAACGTGAAGTACATGTTGCGGTTGCTCTCTGCATATTCTTTCGCTTCCCCGGCATAGCTGACGCGCATACCCGCGTTTGCCATGCTCTTGGCTTCGCGCTCGACATAGGCCAGGGCATCCCCCATGGTGAAGCCATCGGCCAGTCCGGCGCTGAGCATGACGGCCCGCATGCGATCCACGTGATTGAGCGATTCGGGAGCCGCCCCCTCCTTGACACTCACCACGTTGCTCAACTGCACGAGATCTTCCCCATTGCCCCGCACGTAGAGATCGCTGATGTCCGACGGCTTCTCCCGGTGACGGTCATCCACCTTGACGATCACATTGTATTGCCGCCCGTTCCGCGAAAATGTGCTTACCGCGCGCCCGCTGAGCAGCGTTTCGAGCGTGCGGCCGATCACCGTCACGGACACGCCGAGATCCGCGGCCTTGGCCCGATGCGCTTCGACGGTCAGATGGGGCTTGTCCAGCATGAGATCGATCTCAGGCGCGACGAAGCCAGGATGCTCCGACAGCTTGGCGAGAAAGGTCTTCGCGGTCCGCTCCAATTCCTGATAGTCCACGCCGCCGATGACGAACTGGAACGAGGCTTTTTCCGCTCCTTCGCTGATCGGCGGCGGATTCATCAAGAACGCCTTCACTCCGGCCAACTGCGGCATCAGCACATTCAGCTCGGACACGATCTCCTGTTGCGAGCGTGATCGGTCGCTCCAGTCTTTGAGGGTCACCCAGCTTCCGGCGCGGTTCACGACAGTCGGTCGGTCGCCACGGCCCACAACGGTGTAGATCGTGTCCACCTCAGGGACCTTCTTGATCATGGCCTCCAGTTCCTGTGCATAGGTATCCGTGTAGCGAATGGTCGCCCCTTGCGGAGCCGACAGATGTCCCGCAAACCATCCCACGTCCTCCATCGGGGCCAGCTCGGAGGGCAGGTGCAGCATGATCAACAGGCTGCCAAGGCTGGCACCCACGCCGACCACGAGCACCGCCACCTGCATCCCCATCGTGCGGACGAGTCCCTGCCGGTAGACGTCCATGACCCGTCCCCAGGCCCGCTCCCCGAGCGGCCGGCGGGACGGTTCGCCGGTCGTCCGTGCCAGTCGGCCGGTCATCATGGGCGTCAAGGTGAGCGCGACGAAGCCCGACAGCAGGACAGCCGACGCCACCGCGATGGCCAGCTCGGCAAACAACCGCCCCACGATCCCGGTGAGAAACGCAATGGGGATGAACACCGTCACCAACGAAATCGTCGTCGCGATCACGGCAAACGAAATCTCCTTGGTTCCCTCCACGGCCGCCTGGATGCCCGGCATGTCTTCAGCCATGCGCCGGTGGATGTTCTCGAGCACGATGATCGCGTCGTCGACCACCAGGCCGACCGCCAACACCAACGCCAGCAGAGTCAGGACGTTCAGGGAACAGCCGGTGAGGGCCATCACCGTGAACGTGCCGATGATAGAGGCCGGAATGGCCACCGCCGGCACCAACGTCGCCCGCGCGTTTCCCAGAAAACCGAAGATGACCAACGTCACCAACACCAGCGAAATACCCAGCGCGACGTACACCTCGTGAAGGGAATGTTCGATGGAGACGGTACTGTCCCACGCCACCGTCAGCACGATGCCGTCCGGCAGCGAAGCCGCGATCTCGGGCAATCGTTCCTTCACCGCCCGCGCGACCGTGAGCGCGTTGGCCTTGGACTGCTTCATGACGGCCACGCCCACACAGGGCACGCCGTTGATCCGGCTGAGTTTGCGCGTATCCTCCGCGGCCAGCTCCACGCGGGCCACGTCGCGGATTCTGACGGGATAGCCGTCCCGATAGGCCACGATCAAATCCCCGAACTGGCCCTCGGTCTGCAGCGTGCCCTTCAGCGAGACGCCGAATTCCATGCGATCGCTTTCGATGCGTCCCGACGGAATCGAAGCGTTCTGGGCACGCAGCGCCTCTTCCACGTCCTGAACCGTGAGCCGCCGTGCCGCAAGCATTCCCGGGTCCAGCCAGATGCGCATGGCATAGCGCCGCTCCCCGTCCATGAACACGTTCGAAACGCCGGGGATGATCACAAGCCTGGGCTTGATGAAACGATCCGCAATGTCCGTAATCTCGAGTTCGGAATGCCGCTCGCTCGCGACCGCGAGCCACACGACCTCGGTGCCGTCCGAAGCCGCCTTGATGACCAGGGGTTCCTGAATGCCCAGCGGAAGCAGGGTTCGGACCGAGCTGATGCGGTCGCGTACGTCGTTGGCGGCGGAGTCGAGGTTGCGGTCGAGGTAGAACTCCAACGTCACCGTCGAAACTTCTTCTCTGCTGTTGGAGGTGATGGATCGCAGTCCTTGGATCCCGCTGAGCACGTCTTCGAGCGTGGTCGTCACGTTCGTTTCGATCACGGCCGCCCCCGCACCCGGATACACGGTCCGGACCGACACGATCGGCGGCTTGATGTCGGGATACTCGCGGACGTCGAGGCGCAGGTAGCTCAACACGCCGAAGAGCACCAGCAACAGGGTCATGACGACTGCAAAGACAGGCCGGTGAATGGACAGGGTTGAGAGCCGCATGTAGGTTTGAAAGACGGGAAGACCGTTGGGACCGCTAGGACCTTCGTTTCCGGATCGTCATTTGGCTACGACGGTCATGCCGTCATGGAGTTTATGGGTGCCGGTGCGCACAACGTGGTCGCCGGCCGAAAGGCCTTCCTTCACCTGCACCATTCCCCGTTCATGGGCGCCGGTTACCAGTTCGGCCAGGCGGGCGGTGCCGTCCTGCACGCGGTACACCATCGGCCTGTCGCGCTGCACGAATACGGCTTCCTCCGGAATGAGCACGGCGCGGACATCTTGACCGAGCATCACGCTGACCGTGGCGAACAATCCGGGACGAAGCCGGCCTTCCGGATTCGGCACGACCGCTCTCAGCGCGACCGTCCTGTTGACGGAATCGACCCGCGGGTCGATGGCCGTCACCGTGCCCTGGAAGGTCAACCCCGGAAAGGCGTCGGTGGTGACCCCGACGGCCTGATTGATCGACAGCCGGCTCAGCCAGACTTCCGGAACTTTGAAGTCCACGTGCAGCGTCTGCAGGTCTTCGAGATTGACCAGGTCTTGCCCCGGCTGCACGTAGTCGCCGACCGAGACACGGCGCAATCCCACCGTCCCGGCAAAAGGCGATTTGATCATGGTCTTCTTCAAACGGGTGCTGAACAACACGCTGTTGGCCGCCGCGGCTTGCAGAGCGAGCCGAGCTTCATCCACCTGCTGAGCCGGTACGATGGTGGTCTGCTGCGCTGAAAGCCGTTTGAGCCGTTCATAGGTCAGTTGGGCAAGCCGTTCTTGGGCCACGGCCTGGCTGGCCTGCGCCTGCAGCTCTTCCTGATCCAGTTCCACGAGCGGGGCCATGCGGTCGACCAATTGCCCGTCCGAAAAATGAATCTTCCGAATGATGCCGGGAATCTCGGGCCGGATCGTGATCGAGGCGATCGCCTGCAGGGTCCCGACCGCCTGTATCGATTCGTTGATGGCACCGACCGTGGCCTGGGAGATCTCGACCAGCATCGACTTGCCCGAGGTTTCCCGCGCAACCGCCGACTCGTCGGTTGAACGGCCCCACAGGCGCACGACCAAGACGACCGCCAAGGCCGCCACCACGAGGAAAATCGATAGTTTCTTCACAGTCATCGCTGCCGATCAATTCATGCGAGTCGCGTCATCGAATCGCGGACAGGCCTTCCCGATTCATGGCGCATTGTGTGCTTTTTCTTTCGACAATTGCAACGATCGCACCGATCGGCGACACGCGAGCAGCGCCCGGGTTCCGGCCGGCTCCCCGCCCGCTGCAGGAACCGCAGGACCAGCCCGATCCCCGTGCAGGCAGGCTTCAATCGGCCCGGCTCAGCGAAAGCACCGGTTCCTCCTGGGCACGGCACTCCCACAAGCTCCAGGAATAGTCCATGGAAATGACTTGATACTCCGTCCGTTTGACGAATCCCGCATACTGTCCGAGCATCAGTTCCTCGACCGGACATGCATAGGCAATCAACACGCGGTGCCCGGTTGTCGTCTGGAACCGGCGCAGGTTGTCGGCGACACCCCGGAAGACCGGCCCGAGGAACGGACGGTACATGTATATGAGCAAATCACTCTCGGGGAACTCGAAATCGACCGCATTGGCGCAATTCATCCGCACGTTCCGGCAGGCGGCAACGTGTTTCGGATTTGCCAGATACCGCTCGATGTTCGCCGTCGCCACCTCGCTGTGCAGCGGAGACAGCTCGACGCCGATGACTTCTTTGAATGGCAATTGAGCGGCCACGATCAAGGCGCGGCCCTTGCCGCATCCCAGATCGATGAAGGAGTACTCCTTGAGATCGAGATCCTTCGTCGTATTCACCAGAATGTGCCGGATGACGATCTCTCTCGTCGGCACATAGCCGACCGCCAAGCTCCTGGCCGTCTCGTCGGCAATGCCGGCGTCCGAGGATTCGGTCACTCCGGAAGTCACAACCCCGTACTTCCTGTCGAAGTCATCGGCAGGCTTCTGGCTGAGAAGGTAAAGAATGATTTCCTTGAGCGTCTCCCAGAACCCGAACACCCGATAGGTGTTGAGCACAATCTTGAATTTCTCATTGGCATCGGGATTGTATTCCATGCGGCTCCTTTCAAGCGCCAGCTGCGCCCCTTTGTGGGCCGTATCGTCGGCCCTGCTTTCAATCGGCGACTGCACTTTTCTGTTCCAGCCGACCTCCCGCAGCTCTCGATAGGATCTCGCTAATCTGCTGGTGAACCTGAATGCTCTGGACCGCGTCCATGTGTTCCCCGACGATCGTCTTGGTTTCCACCGGACCGCTGGTGCATCCGGTCCAATCGACGGGCGCTCCTCCCCGCTTGCTCAGCGTGGCGCTGGTCCACCAGGCGTGAATCGGCGTCCGCAGACGGTCTTGCGCCGCAGCGCGCAACACTCTGGCCGTCTCCCGGTCCAACACATAGGCAACCTTCAGAGCTGACACGGAGGCGTCGGACTCCTCGCGGGACAACAGGCGGCGGTCCTGAGCCCATCGAATCGCATACTCCACCCGATCCTCTTCACCCAGCCGCTCCAGCTCGCCCTTGAGCGCCTCCCGCTCGGCGGCCGGCAAGGCAAGAAACATCTCCCTCCGGTCTCCTTGTATATAATGGAGGAGCTCCTGGCCGACCGAGACTCCCGACTCCACCGCAATCTGAGGCTGCGTATCCAGAATACCCAGAAATGCGAGTGCCCGGCCTTGCCGCTCCAGTAACTGCGCTACAGCCAGGGCGATGGCCCCTCCGTTGGACCACCCGAGCAGGTGGTACGGCCCCTCCGGCTGCCTCTCCCGGATGAGCGCCGCGTAGCGCGCGGCGAGGAGATCCATCGACAGGGCGCTCCAGGGCTCTGCGAAAATCCAGCTCAGCGACAATCCATAGACCGGCCGGTCCTCCCCCAACGCATAGGCGAGCGATTGATACGCCGAAACATGAGTCCCGGTCGGATCGAAGCAGAACAGAGGCGCGCCTTCCCGTCCCTCCTGAAGCACGACCAGCGGCGATAACGGATGCCCGACCGTTCCGGAAACACGCTCTGCCAGTCCCGCCACCGTGGGAGCCTGGAAGAGATCAAGCAGCGAGATCGGATTCTCCACCATACGTTGGAGGCGGGAGACGAGCTGCACCGCCGTCAACGAGTGGCCGCCAAGATCGAAAAAGTTGTCATGAATTCCTACTCGCGGCAGCCCAAGCACCTCCGCCCATTCGCGCGCGAACCTCACTTCCATGTCCGTTCGGGGGGCGACCACCGTCTGTTGAGGAGCCCCCGCGGTCGGTTCCGGCAACGAGCGTCGATCAACCTTCCCGTTGGCGTTTCGAGGCAGCGCCCCCATCGAAACGATGGCGGACGGCACCATATAATCCGGCAACCGCCCGTGCAGGAACTCGCGGAGAGCCTCGCCGGTGGCGCCTCCCGCGGCATAGGCGACGAGCCGCTTGCCGCCCCTGGCGCCTTCTTTGACCATGACCGCCGCTTCGTGGACGTCTGGATGCTCGAGCAGATGTGACTCGATTTCTCCCAGCTCGATCCTGAACCCCCGTACCTTGACCTGATGGTCCATTCGACCGAGGAATTGGATGACGCCGTCGGGCAGATGGCGGCCCATGTCGCCGGTCCGGTACAGACGAGCGCCCGGTTCCTTGCCGAACGGATGTGGTACGAACGCCTCGGCTGTCTTGGCCGGATCGCACACGTACCCGCGCCCGACGCCGGCCCCGGCCACGCACAACTCTCCGACCACTCCGACCGGCACCGGCTTGAGCGATGACGACAGCACGTAGACCTCGAGATTGGGCACCGGCCTGCCGACCGGCATGTAGGCGTCGTGCTCGTCCGGACTCCCGGTGATGCAGTGCAGCGTCACGTCGTCCGCGCATTCCGCCGGACCGTAGGCATTGACCAGCGGAACGGACGGATAGCGCTCGAGCCAGCGCCGGCATAGCGGACCGGGCAGCGCCTCCCCTGTCGGCAAGACCATCCGCAGCCGTTTCAGTTCCGGCTCATCGTCGTCAGCTTCGTCCGCCATATCGAGCATGCCCTGCAACAGCGCAGGCACGGTTTCCAGAACCGTGACGCCTGTCGCCTCCACATGGCGCAACAACCGCGCCGGGTCGTGGGCGATGTCATCGGGCACGATGCAGACGCGTCCGCCGCACAACAGCGGGGCCAGAAATTGCCAAACGGAAATGTCGAAGCATTGGGACGCGGTCTGGGCGACGACGTCGGCGGCGCTCAGCCGAAGCGTCGACAGCTTGCCCCACAGGTGATTGAGCATTCCATGATGCTCGACCATCGCTCCCTTCGGCGTGCCGGTGGAACCGGAGGTATAGATCACATAGGCCGCTCCAGCCGCGTGCCCGCACAGTCCGGGATTGGATTCGGAATCGGCCGACGATTGAATCTCCTCCATCATCAGCAGGGCGGGCTGCGCATTCTTTGCGAGCGTGTCCGTCGGCAACTTCGCGCACCGACGATGGGTTTCCGTGGTCAACAAGACCCGCGCGCCGCTTTCGGCGAGCATGTGCGCCAGGCGATGATCGGGGTGCCCCGCGTCCAGCGGCAGATAGACGGCCCCCGACTTGAGAATCCCCAGCAGCATTGCGAGAAAGTCCAAGCCCCGATCGCCCAGAAGCGCCACAACCGTTTCGGGCCCCACACCCTTGGCCAGCAACGCGTGGGCCACGCGGTTGGCGCGGCGATTCAACTCGCGATAGGTCACGCGCCGGTCCAACCAGACGGCTGCGATGCGGTCCGGCGTCGCCAGCGCCTGCGCTTCGAACAACTGGGGAAAGGAGCGGTCCGGCACGCGGAGGGGCGGACCGGCATTCCACTCGATCAACAGGCGGCGCTCTTCTTCGCCGGTCAACAGACGCAGTTCCTCGACCGTGGCATCGGGCCGGGCCGCCATGTCCCGTAGGATCAGTTCGTAGTGCCGGAGCATGCGTTCGATACTCCCGGCGGAGAACAGATCGGTGTTGTATTCCATGGAGGCCGTGAGCCCGTCCTCGGTCTCGCACAATGCCAGCGTCAGATCGAACTTGGCCGTCAACGGTGCCACGTCGACCGCGGCGATGCGGAGACCCGGCACGGCCAGCCCGGACGTCGGCGCGTTCTGCAGCTCGAACATGACCTGGAAGATCGGCGAGTAGCTGACGTCACGAACCGGTTGCAACACCTCGACCAGTTTTTCGAACGGCACGTCCTGGTGCGTATAAGCGCCGAGACAGACCTGCCGGACCAGCGCCAGGAGCTGGCGGACCGTCTGGCTTCCCGACAGGTCGGCCCGGAGAGTCAGCGTGTTCACGAAGAAGCCGATGAGCCCTTCGACCTCGCTGCGCGTGCGGTTGGCGATGGGCGATCCTACGATGAGGTCGGGCCGGCCCGTGTACCGGAACAGCAGCGCATAAAAACCGGCCAGCAGGGTCATGAACAGCGTCACGCCCTCGCGCCGGCTGAGCTCGCTCATCGCCGCGGATAATTCCCGGGACAAGGGCATGGTCAGCGCCGCGCCGTGCGAAGTCTGAACCGGAGGACGCGGGCGGTCCATTGGAAGGTCCAACGGCTCGAGCCCGCCGGCCAGCCGATCCTTCCAGTAATCAAGCTCGCGCTCAAGGCGCGCACCGGACAGCCACTGCCGCTGCCAGATCGCAAAGTCCGCATATTGAACCGGCAACTCGGGCAGCGATGCCGGTCTGCCCTGAACCTGGGCGACATATAGTTCGGTCATCTCCCGCACCAGAATATGCGAGGACCAGGCGTCTGACACGATGTGGTGCATCGTCAGGAGAAGCACGTGCTCCTCCGCATCGAGCTTGAGCAGCGTCACGCGCAGCATCGGGCCGTAGGCCAATTCGAACGGGCGCTGCGCTTCGGCGGTGGCGAGCCGCAGCACCGCCGCTTCGCGCTCCGAGCCGGACAAATGATCGAGCGCGACGACCGGCAGTGGAATCGTCTGCACCGGCGCCACGATTTGAACCGGCTGCCCGTCCGACAGGGACACCGTGGTCCGCAGCACCTCGTGCCGGTGGACCAACGCATTGACACTTCGCTCCAGCGCCGCCGGATCAAGGATGCCGGAGAGCCGCAGGGCGATCGGAAGATTGTAGGAGGACCCGTCCGGCTCCAATTGCGTCAACACCCATAGGCGCTGCTGGGCGAACGACAGCGGAATCCGCCCGTTGCGTTCCGCCCGTGAGACCGCCGGCACGTCCATGTCGGTCGACTGGAGCCTGCCCGTCTCCACCGCCTCCGCCAATTGGGCCACGCTCGTCGCCTCGAACAGGGTCCTCAGCGGAAGTTCCACGCGAAAGACCGAGCGCACCCGCGCCATCACTTGGGTTGCCAGCAACGAATGGCCGCCGAGATCGAAGAAATTGTCGTGGATCCCGATCTGGTCGCGCTTCAGGATGGTCCCCCAAATGCCGGCCAGCGCCTCCTCCGTCGGATTGCGCGGCGCCACGTAGCGGCGGCTCGACGCCAGATACGATTCGGGATCCGGCAACAGCGCCCGATCGATTTTCCCGTTTTGATTCAACGGCAGCGCCGGCAGACAGACGAGCACGGAGGGAATCATGTAGTCCGGCAGGCGCTCCTTCAAGAACTCCCGCCATCCGGCCGGTTCGCCGGCGGTATCGCGCGGGACGACGTAGGCGGCCAGATATTTCTCGCCGGCTCCATTTTGGCGCGCCATGACGACCGCCTGCTGAATGCCGGGATGTTCGATAAGGGCCGCCTCGATCTCGCCCAATTCAATGCGGTACCCCCGCAGCTTGATCTGGAAATCGGCGCGTCCGAGAAATTCCACCGTGCCATCCGGCAGCGCGCGCGCCAGATCACCGGTCTTGTAGAGCCGGCCGCCCGGTTCGGACGTCAGCGGGTGAGGCACGAACCGCTGAGCCGTGAGATCGGGCCGGCCGAGATACCCGCGCGCCAATCCAGCTCCCCCGAGATACAGTTCCCCCGCCACGCCGACCGGCACGGGATCGAGCTGCTCGTCCAGAATGTACGCTTCCCCGTTGTCAATTGGACGGCCGATGGGCACGGTCGCCGACAGCCTTGTCACATCATGATGCGGCTCCAGAGGAAAGGTCAGGCATCCGATCGTGGTCTCCGTCGGCCCGTAGTGATTGAGCACGCGGCAGCAGCCGGCCGCCTGCACCTGGTCGGCGAGCGCGTGCGACAACACGTCGCCACCCAGCACGAGCAGCCACCGAGGCAGCACCGGAGCGCCGTCTGACGTCGCGAGCAAGGCCTGGAGATGGGCCGGCACGATCTTCAGCGCGTCGATCGGATGCGCCGCGCAATAGTCCGCGAAGCGCCGTCCGTCCGTCGCCGTATCGTACCCGATCACGTGCAGACAGCCGCCGGACGCCAGCGAGGCGAAGATCACGGTGTTGCCCAAATCCGCGCCAAGCGTCGAGACAGTCGCGAAATTGAGGCCCGATTCCGTCTCCAGCGCGCGGCAAATGAAGTCCGTGTAGTTCAAGACTCCGAGATGCGTGACGGCGACGCCTTTCGGCACGCCGGTGGACCCCGAGGTGTAGATCACGTACGCCAATTCGGCAGCATGCACCGGCCGATCCGGATTGCCAGTTGGTTCGCCTGCGAAGGCCCATGCGTCAGAATCCAGCAACCGCGCCACCGCGTCCGACGTGGGCAAACGCGGCAGCCATTTCTCCTGCGTCAGCACGACGGCAATCCCGCCCTGCGAAATCTCGAACGCCAGGCGCGCCGGAGAATTCTCAGGATCGAGCGGCACGTAGGCGGCCCCGGACTTCAATACGCCCAGCAGTCCCGCCACCATCTCGACCGAGCGCTCAACGCACAGTCCCACGAGGGCGCCTCGTCCGACCCCCATCCGGTTCAGACCGTGAGCGATCTGGTTGGCGCTGGCATTCAACTCCGCATAGGTCAGGCGGCGGTCGCCGCAGACGACGGCGACCGCATCGGGGCGCGCAGCCGCTTGGCGCTCGAAAAGGCGCTGAAGGGATTGATCGCCGGACAGAGAACGGGCGGGTCCTCGGCCCTCCTGCAGCAATCTCTGCCGTCGGGTTTCGCCCAACAGGGGCAGCAGCCCGACGCCGGTCTCCGGCTGGGCTGCTGCACCAGTGAGCAGAGCCGTTAAGGCCTCTTTGAGAATCTGAAGCGCTGCCGCGTGAACCAGCGAGGGATCCGCTTGGAGGCACAGTCGGATCGACCGGCCGCTCTGTCTGCAGATCGCATTCAGCTTAAGCGGTTCGAATCGGACGGCCGTCGGCTCAAAAGCGAAGACCATGTCTCCGACATGCGCGAGCGGCTCGGCTGTCTGGAACTCGAATCCCACTAACTCCGTCGTCGCAGGACCCGTCGGTTCCGGCCCGCTCTCCCACATGAAATACTCCTGCCATTCGCGCGCGCGGTCCAGATCGGATGCGACCGCAATGGCCAGGTCCGGAAACGACCTATCCGGGTCGATCCGGCAGCGCAGAGGCACCCATTTGGCAAAGAGTCCCATTCCCGACTCCAACTCGTCATATTTTCTGCCGTCGCTGAGCAGGGCCATGAGAAAACCCCGGCGCCCGCACACCCGCGAGAGGACGATTTGCCAGGCCGTGAGCACCAACGCATCGAGCGGCGTCTTGCCTTGCTCCGACAGAGTCGACAACGAAGCTGCCAGGCCCGCATCCAGCTCCCAGGCCATAGAATGGACCGGCCAACCGGTGGTGTCTTCCGACGACTCCCCCGCATCGGCCGCGCGCTCGAGCGGCAGCGTGACCGACGCCGGATCCGCCAGCACGTCCCGCCAGAACTGTCTGCCTTTGGCGGCGTCTTCGTCCGCGAGCAATTCGTTCTGCCATTCCGCGAACTGGGCATACTGCACCGCCTCCTCGCTCCCCTCGTTCCGCCCGGCGGCGCCATACGCCGCGGCGATCTCGCCGGTCAGATTGCGGAGAGTGCGGGTATCGGCACACAAGGCCGGCAGACTGATCAGGAGCCAATGCGCTCGATCCGACAGCCGGCACAGCGTACAACGGACCAGCGGTCCCCGCTCCCAGTCGATCGGCTGACGGCGATGGTCCTCCAGCAGTTCGTCCCGCCTCGCGGCCTGCGCCGCCGCATCCGCCGCCCGCAGCTCCACGACGTCCCACTCCGGCTTGCCGTCCTCGGCAATCACCTGCAACGGCACCTTGACGCCGGGCTCCCGGCAGAACAGCATCCGGAAGGCTTCGTGCTTTGCCAGCGAAGCTTCCACCGCGCGCTCAAGCCGCGCGGCGTCCAAAGCGCCTTCGATCGCCACCGTCTCCTGCGCATATGCAGCGCCGAGTGTCTGCTGAAGCGACCACAGCCGTTTTTGCTGGGGAGAAAGCCGGAACCCTTGCACGTCGATGCTTGGTTGCATGATGTTCTATACCTCTCTCCGTGTCCTCGCTTGCTGCGGCCGCCAGGGAAACCGGCGCGTTCTGGCGCGGGCTGTTGCCATGAACCTATCTCAAAATCGATCTTGGAGGCAGTCGGTCTTGCACAACGTGGTCTCACGCATGGCAAAAGATCAAATTTGGCTGAAAATGCGTGTGTCGATCTCTCAGTGTCCTACGCGTTCATTCGTT